>Ga0193732_1000001_pt1 | contig 578575 bp, 513 predicted proteins | sample U1s1metaG_FD_145077 | JGI IMG/M metagenome (GOLD analysis project Ga0193732, IMG submission 145077) | Soil microbial communities from a riparian zone of the East river system, Colorado, United States - U1s1 | ecosystem: Environmental > Terrestrial > Soil > Riparian zone | place: USA: East...
CAAACGAAATATCAACCAAGCCAGGCGCCGCGGCGTCCCGGCCGAAGTCTGGACTTAAAACCTCTTGACTTCGAACGCCGCTTCATAGATGACCTCATATTCGATCATCTCTCGCTGTACCCGCGATGTTATGAGATTGCCTCGAAATCCGTCTGTCGGGCTCGACTTGTTCGGAGCACGCGCTATTATAAACGACTTATGTGCGGGATCGCCGGACTGATTACAACCAACCCTGAAGCGCGCATCGGCGCGATGCTGAAGGCCATCGAGCATCGCGGGCGGGACGACGAGGGCGTGTGGACTTCTCTCGTAATCAACGACGAAGGAGAGCGAGTCGCGCTGGGTCACCGTCGTTTGTCGATCATTGACACCAGCAGCGCGGGCCATCAGCCGATGCTGTCTCACGATGGGCGTCTGGTCGTGATTCTCAATGGCGAGATCTACAACTATCGCGAACTGCGGGACCAACTGACGAACAAAGGTCACGCCTTTCGCACTCAAACCGACACCGAAGTATTGCTCGCCGCCTGGGCGGAATGGGGCGAGGATTGTCTGCCCCGCTTGAACGGCATGTTTGCCTTCGCGCTTTGGGATGAGCGGGAGCGCACGCTCTTTCTGGTGCGCGATCGCGTTGGAATTAAGCCGCTCTATTACGCTCATCTGGAAAAGAAAAGCGGACAGGATGTCCGCGCTCCGTTCGTCTTTGCTTCCGAAGTGAAATCGATCCTGGCCAGTGGCTTAATCAAGGCTGAGATGGATCGAGAAGCGCTGCATCAGTTCCTGACGTTTTTGTGGGTGCCTGATCCGAACACGCTGTTTACGGGGATCAAAACAGTTCCGCCGGGCCATATCCTCACTTGGCGCGATAACCATTTGACGGTGCGCGAGTGGTGGGACATTTCATTCGACTCGATCGAGGAAGGAAGAAGCGAAGCCTGGTGGCAAGAGCAGGTGCTGGAGACGCTCGATCGCGTAGTCAAACTCGAGATGGTCGCGGACGTGCCATTGGGATCGTTTCTTTCAGGCGGAATAGATTCGTCATCAATCGTCGCGATGATGAAGCATCACAGCGACGGCCGGCGCATTGGCACATACACCATCGGCATCGAAGCTGAAGACCTGCGCTATGACATTATTCCCGACGACGTTGAGTGGGCCCGGCGGGTAAATCAGCAACTGGACACCGACTATCACGAGATCATGCTCCAGCCTGATGTGGCCGAGCTGCTGCCAAAGCTCGTCTATCACATGGACGAGCCGCCGATCGATATGGCGATTCCCAGTTACCTGGTGTCGCAGGCCGCGCGCGAAACACTAACAGTGATGCTGTCCGGAATGGGTGGCGATGAAGTCTTTGCGGGTTATCCACGGCAAATGGCGATGAAACTCGCGGGCGCATTCGATCCGGTGCCGCAGATGCTGAGGCGGCCGGTGATGAAAGCGCTGGCGCTCGCCTTGCCGGGCGGGATGCCGGGTCGGCTGACCGCGCCGTTGCGCAACGCGAAAAAATTCGCGCGCAGTGCGGCGCTGGATTTCGAGAATCGTTACCTAGGTTACGGGACCTACTTCACGGACGAGGCGAAGACGCGGCTATACACGGACGAGATGAGCACGGCCACGCGCGATCTGGATGCTTACAGCGAGCACCGCCGTTATTTTGCGCGAGTGAAAAACGCAGCGCCGCTCAACCAACTGCTTTACGTCGATCTGAAAACGTTTCTGCCGTGCTTGAATCTCATGACCACGGACAAGACGTCGATGGCCGCGAATCTGGAAGTGCGCGTGCCCTTTCTCAATCAGGAAATGCTCGCGCTGACCGCGCGCATGCCTACCCGTTTGAAGCTGCGCGGACTGAAGCGCAAATACATTCTGAAGCGCGCCGCCGAAAAACTTTTGCCACGTGAAGTTGTCTGGCGGAAGAAAGCCGGATTCGGAGCGCCGATTCGTTCGTGGCTGCGCGGACCTTTGCGGCCGATGGTGGATGATCTGTTGTCCGAAGAAACGGTGCGTCGCCGCGGTCTTTTCCGTCCCGAGGAAGTGCGGCGCGTGATCGACGCGAATCTTTCAGGCAGAGAGGACTACAACCTGCAGGTGTTTCAGTTACTGACTTTGGAGTTGTGGCAGCGGGCGTTTATTGATGGGTGAAGATTGACCCGATCTTAAAGAGGTTCGCGTTCCCCTCTCCCAATGGGAGAGGGGTTAGGGGAGAGGGTGCGAAGCCTAGCGCGAACCATTTTCTTTTGATTTGTTCGTTGTGCTTACCTGCGACAACTTTAGACCAGAAAGGTTTCGCTCAGGCCCTCACCCCAGCCCTCTCCCAAAGGGAGAGGGAGTAAAGAAGATCACCCAACCCTCTCCCAGAGGGAGAGGGCTATAAAACCTACAATCGAATAATCCTCGCCCGGCTGTCGCGCCGCAAATCTCCGTTGAGCGCGTTGCGCGTGTCCACGATCAGCGGCGCCAGCTCGATGATCCGGTGATAATCGATCTGGCTGTGATTAGTGACAATCAGCACACAGTCCGACGTTCGGATCTCTTCGTCATTCAGATCCACCGATAACATGGGCTCGCCGCTGCTTTCCGTATGGGCGTCGTCAAAGTTCAACTGGCGCACAAACGGATCGTGATAGCGCACGTCGCAGCCCTTGCTGCGTAGACGGTCGATGATGGAAAGCGCCGGGCTCTCGCGCACGTCGTCGATGTCGCGCTTGTACGCGACGCCCAGCAGCAGGATGCGCGATCCATTCATCGCTTTGCGATCGTCATTCAACCCGTCGGCTACCAGTTGCACTACGTGCTCGGGCATGCGCGAATTTACTTCCTCGGCCAACCCGATGAAGCGCGAATCGAAACCATGCTGACGGGCTTTCCACAAGAGATAATGCGGATCAAGCGGGATGCAGTGACCGCCGATGCCGGGGCCGGGATAAAAAGGCATGAAGCCAAACGGTTTGGTGGCGGCGGCGCGAATCACTTCCCAGGTGTCGATGTTCAGCGCATAGCAGAGCCGGGCCATTTCATTTGCCATGCCGATGTTGACTGCACGAAAAGTATTCTCCAGAAGTTTTGCTGCTTCCGCGACCCGCGCCGAGCTGACCGAATGAACCTCGTTCACAATTTGTGAATACAGATACGCGGCCGCTTCAGTCGAATCATCAGTCACGCCGCCGACGACCTTGGGAATGTTATGCGTCTGAAAATCGGGATTACCCGGATCGACGCGCTCAGGCGAGAAGGCCAGAAGGAAATCTTCGTCCAACTTCAATCCAGTTTCTTCCAGCATGGGCAACAACACTTCGTCAGTCGTGCCGGGATAAGTGGTTGACTCGAGAATGATCAACTGACCGCGGCGCAGACGCTGCTGGATCTGTTCAGCGGCCGCCAGAATGAAAGAGACGTCGGGCTCTTTCGTCTTCCGGAGCGGCGTCGGGACGCAGATGATGATAGCGTCGCACTCCTTCAGATGATCAAAGTCGATGGTGGCCCGCAGGCGGCCGGCGTCAACCAACTCTTTCACCTGGGGAGTGGAAACATCGCCGATGTAGGACCGGCCGGCATTGATCTGCTCGACCTTGTTTTCGTCAACTTCAAATCCGATGGCCTTGAAACCTTTGGCGCCAAATTCAGTCGCCAGTGGCAGCCCCACATAGCCAAGCCCAATCACTCCAACATTGGCGCGTTGATCCTTAATCCGATTGATGATTTCGTTTTTTATCATGAACGGTTCTCGGTCAATGAGGCACAAATCATAAAGGCAGGAGGCCGGCAAACCCTAATGACGCGATTGAGCCAACCAGCCTAATGAGCGTCGCGAGGACTGTCAAGGAATCGTTTTGAGTTACCCTGGTGTCTTGAAGATGAGGGCATCAAAGTATTGACTTTTCCACGGAACGTGAAATATCGTGCGTTCAAATGCAAGAGGAGCCAACTCCCAAGGACTCTGCGGCTTTCGCAAACTCGCCAGCTAGCCCGGTTGGGTGACCTAAAGGCGCGGCTCTTTCGCGCTAAAGAAAGACCGACTGAGATGCGATAGCGGGAGGATCCTCGAACAAATACCACCCGGAAGCTTTCCCGAATTAGGAGGCTCGATTAATGGAACCCGGAACGAATGATCCAGATCCACTGATATTGGCAAAAGGTTTGTTCGACAAACATCAGTACCGCGAAGCGGTCAGGGCGTTTGAGAAAATCCTGCGGGATGACGACAACCGAGCGGCTCCCTATTTGGGGCTGGCTAACTCTTTGAATTGTTTATGGCAGTACGAGCAGGCAATCATTAATTTTGAGAGGGCTTTGGCAATCGATCCCAGCTTGCCGGAGGCGTACACGGGCCTGGGTGAGGCCCTTTACAGCCTCAGAAGATATCGGGAAGCCATCACAAACTACGAGGAGGCCGCGAAGCTTTACAGCGCCCAGGTAGATGCGGCCCAGCAGAAGGAGCACGCAGCGGATGAAACGGCGCGCGTCGCGGCCCGGAACGAACGACTAGAAGCCGGCGAGAACCTCGGGGATTCGTATAATGACCTGGGAGATGCCTACCTCTGCGTCCGCGACTTCGAAAAAGCAATAACAAGTCTGGAAGCTGCTAAGACGAATGGAAAACAGTACCCCTACGCCTATCACAATTTGGCTTCGATGTTCTGGACGCAGGGGAAATACGATGACGCAATGAAGGAGTGGCGCACAGCCAGGAAGCTTTATTCCAATTGCGGCAAGCTGGCTAAAGAGAAAGAGTGGACGGGGCATTTTCTATATTTTGGCAACCTGCTGCACGAGGTTTTTGGCGATCTCGACGAGGCCGAGCAGGCTTATCTGGCAGGACTTAAGATAGATCAGAATCAGATCAAACCCTGGATCGGTCTGGTGTCTCTCTATCTTGAGAAGATGGAAGGCAGCGCCAAAGAAAGAAGCGCCGCCTATTGGAACGCGCGAAATGCCTATGCGAAAGCGAAAAGCCTACTCGACGAGGTCTTGAAAACGACCGCTGACGTCGAAACGCTGGTGCTCTCAGCAGAGTTGTCGCTGACCATGAAAGAGTATGACGACGCGGCCAAACTTCTAAAAACTGCCCTCGACAAGGACGAAGAAGCCGCCGCACCCTATATAAAGTCCGCCAAACCGAAGGCTGATTTGGGAATTCTTTCGACGCGCCGGAAAAAATTTGATGAGGCCATCAGCTACTTCGACGCGGCCCTGACGATTGACATTGACGATCTCTCTCTCCGCAGTAACCTGGCTGAGGCTTATCTTCGTAACTCTCAATTGGAGGACGCTGAACGAGAATTCCAAACTGTCCTGGCACGGGCCCCGAATCATATCGAATCCAAAATCGGCATGGGAGGTCTCTACACCGCCATGGGCGATGCCGGAGACGCGGATATGTACGACGCCGCGATTGTTCAGTACGACGAGGCGATCAGAATTGCGGGTGGGCCCACCGGCTCAAAGAGATTGAAGCAGACAGAGTTGGCCAGCGTGCTCTACTCGAGAGGATACGCGCGCGTGAAACTTTACGAAACGTCCAAGACGCGGAAGGATCAAAATCATTTGTACGACGCTCGAGATGATTTCAAGAGATGTTTTAAGAGCGATCCGGATCAACATAAAGCCAAGCGCGCGGTCGAAAAAATAGATAAGGTACTGCCGCCGCGCTCGCCGCAACGACTTATCGAAGGCTTGGGTCCGCCGCTGATTTTTGTATTTTCCATCGGCGTTTTCTTCTTGATCCAGGTGATCTTTGTCGCGTCTTTTTTTGATCGAGCAAAGTTTCCGCGTTTTGACTTCCTGGTCCAGGCTCAACACCTTACGATCACCGAATACATCGCAGTAACTTTCGGCTCGCTCGTGCTCATGGTAGCTGGTTCCTACCTACCGCAACTACTGAAGTTGAAAGTCCCCGGCGTGGAGTTGGAAAAGGCCGCTGTGGACCAGATAACCACGCTCGGGCCGATTGGCATAAGCAAGGCATCCTAATCTGACCGGCTGGCGGTGGATGGTGCGGGCAAAGGTCAGAGGTGTTTGGGGACCATGGAGCACCGGGCGTTCCTTTCGCGTGGAAAAGCTAAACACTGACTGTCCATAGTCAGCACCGGAAGTTTGTCACCGTTAGACCGTGTTCCTCCGCTCCCCGATGAAGGCGTGGTTGTGTGGCAAAGGGCGGAGCATCCTTAAGGAGAAAAAATGAACAGATTTCGAATCCGTGTGTTTGCTCTCTTGATTGTCGCGGCGGGAGTCCCTTTGACTGCTTCAGGACAAGGGCGGCCGGATCCGGCCACACTCATCGCGGCTCAGCGCGAAGCAATGGCGCCGCTCTCCTTCATGGACGGAGTCTGGCGCGGACCGGCCTGGACCATTCTGCCCTCTGGTGAGAAACACAACATCACTCAAACTGAGCGCATCGGTCCGTTCCTGGACGGTTCGATTAAGGTGATCGAGGGACGAGGCTACAACGCGGATGGCACGGTTGGTTTCAATGCGTTCGGCACCATCTCGTACAACCCGTCCACGCGGGTTTACACTCTGCACTCTTATGCGCAAGGCAACGTCGGTGACTTTGCGCTTAACCGCACGGCGGACGGTTACGTCTGGGAAATTCCCGCCGGGCCGATGACAATTCGCTACACGGCTGTCATCAAGAATGGCACATGGCTCGAAGTCGGTGATCGGATCATGGCCGGCAAGGAGCCCGTCCGTATCTTCGAGATGAATCTCAAGCGCGTAAGCGATACGAACTGGCCCGCCGCCGGCACCATCACTCCTAAGTGATTCAGGTGACACCGGCAGTAGCCTGACGAGTAAACGCCCTGGGGACGCGTGACAAAGCTACAAATTATCTTTGTGACCTGCGCGTACTTCGTCGCACTGGTTGTCGTCGTCTATTTCACGAGGCCAACTTCGCGCCGCGTCGTGGGCGCCTTCGTCGGTGGAGCAGTCGTAGGGTGTTTCGGGATGGGCGCGATCGTCGCCGGCAACGCGTTAGGCCTTTGGCGCGTGCCGATCTTCTGGACACCGTACTTCGTGGCGCTGTTCTATCTCGGACTCACGATCTCGGTTACGCCGATCTACCTCGTTACCTGGCGCGTGGCCCGGCGGTTTGGATGGCGGGGTTTGGCAGTGTGCCTTGTCGTCGTGGCGATCATCGGTCCACCGCGGGATTACCTGTACGCCGCCAGGTACCCGGCATGGATGGTTTTCGCCCCGGGCATTGCCCCCATCCTCGCTGACGCCGCGGCCTATATCGGTATCGTGGCCATCGGGCATGCCGTGATGCGCCTCATCGCCGGCCCCTCGCGTGAGGATCGGTTACGAAACGAATCTTGATCACTCCGGGGCGGTAGCCCGCGCGTAAGCAAGGGCTCAATCCTCACGCCAACGGCCTGAGATGTAATAGCCAGGGGCAGCGCCCCTGGGACTAAGTCTCAGCTCTAACCATGGTATTCCGAGCTTCATCGTTGAGTCTTTGAACCTCGCCCTTGATATTCCGAACTCGACCGTTGCAGCTCTGGGCTCGAGCGTTCAAGCTCTGAGCTTCATCGTTCAACCTCTGAATTCCATCGTTGAGGCTCCAAGCCTCATCGTTGAGACTCTGAGCTTCATCGTTGAGACTTTGAGCCTCATCGTTGAGACTTTGAGGTTCACACGTGAGGCTCCGAGGTCCATCGTTGAGGCTCTGAGCACCATCGTTGATACTCTGAGTATCAACTCTCTTCTCCACAACCTGAACAATTGCAAGAGTTAAGCCCCAAACCGGAAAAATTCACTTAGAACCATCGACTGCGGCTCAAGAGGTCCGCTTGGCGGTCCGCTTTTCCGAGTTTGGTTGTGAATTTGGCGCCTGTATGAGATTGGTCCGCGCCGCTCGATTCGCGGGCGAAACATCGTGGAAGGCCGGAGACCAAATCAGTTTGTAAGCCATGAGGCCAACTGTCTCTTGATCTCTTCGTGGGGAATACCTTCGCCGCGTTCCAGCTGATCGAGACCTTTCTGCACCGCAGCCAGAAACTCAATGCGGTCAGCGGTCTCGTCGAGAGAGCAATCGTCCGGCAACTCACGGACTTTTTGCAGCGCCATTTCCTTCTCTGTCATGTGGAAAATTATGCTGCTATGACCTCTTGCAACGCAAGCCTCTCCCGGGGCAGTAGCCCGCGCGTGAGCAAGGGCGTTGTCCTTCGTCGGGAGAGCGACCGATCTACGCCCTCCCTCACGGTCGGGCTACTGCCCCGTCACGAATCTTGATCACCGGCTCGAAAGGCGTATTATGCCGAAGCACGTCATCCGAATATTGGTTCCCAGAAAGACAAGATAGGAGATCCATGGAAACTAAGAAGGAACACTGGCCGCTTCTCAGTTTCAAAGAGTACGAAAAGGATATCAACCCGAATCCCACCTACCAGCGGTCAGCCGTATGGAAGCCGAATCAGAAGCGTCTGCTCATCGACAGCATCCTCCGGAAAATTGACATTCCCAAACTTTACCTTCGAGAGACTAATTCCAATGGGTTTACGTACGAGATCATAGACGGCCAACAACGCATGCGTGCATTGTGGGAGTTCCTCTCAAACAAGTACGCGCTTTCAGAAGAGGCGGAGGAAGTACTTGTCGGGGATGAACTGTTCGAGGTGGCGGAATCGACCTACGATGAGTTGCCCCCAAAGCTCAAGCTTGAGCGCATTCACAAGTACACGCTCGACGTTGTCATCATCCAACAGGCGACCGAAGACGAGATCGCCGACTTGTTCTATCGGCTAAACAATGGCACGCCTCTCAAGCCGGCCGAAGTACGAAATGCGATGCCGGGAGAGATGACGAAGTTGATACGAGAACAGGCACGACATGGATTCTTCTCAAAAGTGTCGTTTGCCAATTTTCGATATGCGTACGATCAGGTTGCCGCCCAAATGATGATGCTCGAACTGAACGGCGGCCCATCCGACATCCCTGATCGTTTGTTGTCAAAAATGTATGCCGATTACCAGAAGAAGGCTCCAAAGTCAGCAATAGACCGAATGACGCAGGTTCTCGATACTCTGGACAAGTTGTTCCCTGCAAGGTCGAGACTACTCAATCGGGCCGAGACGGTGAATCTGTATCTCCTCATTTCGTTTCTGCAGTCTGGCAACAAACTCACAAAAAGCTTCTACGCGGACTTCCTTGCGTGGTATCAAGAATCAGAAGCCAAACGACTGCGGGACAATGAGTACAAACTTTACATGACCAGTGCTGCGAACTCACGACGGTCGGTTGAGGAACGCTTCAAGATCGTTATTATGGACTTCTTCACGTCTTTCCCAGGCATGGCTACCATCCAACTCGATTCGAAACGTGTCTTCGACAACGATCAGAAGATCCAACTCTATGCGCGAGACAATCAAAGATGTCAGTCCTGCAAAAGGAGTGTCGGCGAGTTTGATTGGCATGCAGATCACGTTGTCGCGTGGATTCGTGGTGGGAAGACGACTCTGGACAACGGACAGGTGCTCTGTGTGAAATGCAACTTAAAGAAAAAGGATCGCCTTTGGTAGGACGGCAACTCTATCGCAAACGCTTTGGAGTGCCTCGGCCTGCGGAGGTGATCTCTCTGGAAGAGCTAATCTCGCGACATCAAGCCAAAAAGGAAGAGAAGTGTCAGGCACAAATAAAGGGATCCGGTCTTGAGAGAATGCAGGAGGAGTGATGAAGATGGATATCGATCAACTCACTGAAGCGGAACTCATCGATCTCAACAACAGAATCGTGGCGCGTTTGCGGTTCTTGCGCGAAATGCGCGCACACGCTGAGATGCTGGACTTCAAAATTGGCGATCGGGTCACGTTTAAGCCCGATGGGCATCCTCAGTTAAATGGCATGCTGACTCGCTACAACAAGAAGACAGTAACGGTCATCACGGAAGACGGCGGACATTGGAACGTCTCGCCGAGTCTGCTGCGCAAAGTAAAGTCTGCTGAGAACGAGCGCGGTAGGGCGGCCAACGTAATTCAATTATATAAGAAATGAACTGTTGTGAGCGCGTGTAGCGGACTCCCGTTAACTCCATAGCTCGTTCGGACTTGCTCAGTGCTAAAATGCACGGCTCAAAGGGACCAGACATGACAATAACAATTAGCTTGCCACCTGAAGTTGAAGAATCGGTGAAATCACAAGCGACTAAAGAGGGGAAACCGCTGGCGGATTACGTCGAGTCGCTCGTTGAGGAAGGTTCCAGGAGGCGGGACCGTATCGATCTGCTGGCAGAGAAATCTTTTGATGAAATCCTGTCGCCATTCCGCCAAAGTGTCGAGGACAGCGGCATGAGCGATGAAGCACTCGACGCCCTATTCACTGAAGCGCGAAAGGAAGCTTCTCGCGCCAGGAAGGAAAAGGCCAGCTGAGTGGCGAAGCCTCGAGTCGTCTTTGACTGCAATGTGCTCTTACAAGCGGCAGCGCGACAGACAAGCGTTGCCGCTGGTTGTTTGACTCTAGCTGAAAAGGGTCTGGTTCAGCTTTTTGTTAGCAATGAAGTTCTTTTGGAGATCGAGGACGTGCTCAACCGCCCCGAAGTGCGCGCCTGTTTTCCCAACCTGAGTGATGAGATCGCAGGTGCATTCCTCAAGCGCTTACAAAACTTCAGCGATTTTGTATCCAACGTTCCAAGGACTTTCAGATACTCGCGTGATGAAGATGATGAATCTTACATAAACCTGGCGGTCAAAGTCAGCGCCGATTTTATAATAAGTGGCGATAGGGACTTGCTGGATTTAATGACAGGCTACACGGACGATTGTAAGGAATTTCGCCAACGCTTCAGAACACTCAAAGTCATTCAGCCCGTCGATTTATTAAAAGAGATCAAGGATTAGATTTCTGCGGTGGCTCTTGCAACTGAATAAGAATCCAACGAAGGAGAAACTCTAATGATCATCGACACCGGAAACACGGCTTTCATGCTGCTCTGCTCCAGCCTCGTCATGCTGATGACGCCGGGGCTGGCTTTCTTTTATGGCGGTCTGGTCGGGCGCAAGAATGTTCTGGCCATCATGATCCAGAGTTTCGTGTCCATGGGTTGGACTACGGTGCTGTGGTGGGCGTTTGGTTTCTCGGTCTGCTTCAGTGGCGATCTAAAAAGCGGCACGGATTTCTACGGCATCCTGGGAAACTTCCACTGGGCCTTTCTCCGCGGGATCACTCTGGACATGCCGTCTCTGATCAATCCTTCGATCCCGATGATTGTCTTCTGCGCTTACCAGATGATGTTTGCGATCATCACGCCGGCGCTGATTACGGGAGCGTTTGCGAATCGCGTCACGTTCAAAGCGTACATGCTCTTCTTAACCGGCTGGCTCACGCTGGTCTACTTTCCGTTTGTGCACATGGTTTGGGGCGGCGGGGTGATGGCGAGTTGGGGCGTGCTGGATTTCGCCGGCGGCATCGTAGTCCACAACATCGCAGGCATCGCCGCGTTGGCGTCGGTGCTGTACGTGGGCAGGCGCAAGGTTGCGGACGCCGGGCCGCATTCGATCCCGCTGGTGGCGCTGGGTACGGGGATGCTCTGGTTCGGGTGGTACGGCTTTAACGCGGGCAGCGAGTTCCGCGTCGATTCAGTCACGGCGGTCGCTTTTCTGAATACCGATCTGGCTGCCAGCTTCGCGGCGATCGCGTGGCTCTGCATGGACTGGATGACGACCAAGAAGCCGAAGTTTCTTGGTTTGCTCACTGGCGCCGTGGCGGGCCTGGCCACGATTACGCCGGCCGCGGGTTATGTTTCACCGGCCACGGCCTGTCTGATCGGAATCCTCGCGGGGGTCGTCTGCTTTTACGCCGTGGCGCTGAAGAACAAACTCCGTTGGGACGACGCGCTGGATGTCTGGGGTGTGCACGGCGTTGGCGGCTTCCTCGGCATTGTGCTTTGCGGCGTCTTCGCGACTACGTTATTCAATCCGGCCGGTGTGGATGGTTTGCTCCGCGGCAACTCGCGTTTTTTCCTGGTGCAACTGGGCGCGGTGGTCCTCTCTTCGATCTGGGCGTTCGTCTTTACTTACGGAATGCTCTGGATAATCGATCGAATCACTAAGGTGAAAGTCGATGAAGCGGGCGAGACGGAAGGACTCGATATGGCGATCCACGGCGAAGCAGCTTACCTCGAAGGCATTTGAGTTTTTCTCTGTGCTACCTCCGTGTGCTCTGTGTCTCCGTGGTGAACAACCCTCAAAGAAAGACTCACCACAGAGACACAGAGAACACAGAGGGAGCACAGAGAATTCTCAAGTTAGCAACGGATAACGAGCAGTGAACGAAAGCCCCTTTGACGTTGCCGTGGTCGGCGCGGGAGTGTTTGGCGCCTGGACGGCTTATCAGCTTCAAAGATCGGGGCAGCGGGTCGTTCTCATCGACGCTCACGGTCCCGGCCATAGCCGTTCAAGTTCGGGCGGCGAATCGCGCATCATTCGGATGGGCTACGGGGCTGATGAGATTTACACGCGATCGGCGCAGCGGTCCTTGCGGCTCTGGCAGGAAGTGTTCGCGCGAATTGATCAGAGGCTCTTTCAACGAACCGGTGTGCTGTGGTTGGCCCATGAAGACGATCCGTATCCGGCTCAGTCAGCCGCGACGCTCCGGAAGGTTGGGATTCCGTTTGAACAGTTGACGATGACGGAAGTCAACCGGCGTTACCCACAGATTGGTCTGGAGCGAATCTCCTGGGCCCTGCTTGAACCTGACAGCGGAGTGCTCCTTGCTCGTCGTGCGGTGCAGGCCGTTACTTTCGTGGCAATTAAGACCGGCGTCGAATATTTGCAGGATGCGGTCAGTGGCACGGGAGTCCCGCCCGTGACTCACGCGCAGGATGCGCGTGCCACACAGAAGCTGGATCATATTACGACCGCAAGTGGCCGACGCATCTCAGCCGGCAGCTACGTCTTCGCCTGTGGCCCATGGCTGCCGAAAATATTTCCCGGCTTGTTGGCGGATCGAATACATCCGACGCGGCAGGAGGTTTTTTTCTTCGGCACACCCGCGGGACATAGGTTCACTGCTCCGAACCTGCCCACCTGGATCGACTTCAAAGACGAAGCTTATGGCTTACCGGACACGGAAGGCCGCGGCATCAAGATCGCGATCGATCGACACGGGCCAGCGTTTGATCCTGATCATGGGAATCGAGTCGTTACCGAAGAGGGACTGGCCGAGGCGCGTCGCTATCTCGCCCGGCGCTTGCCGGAATTGAAAGATGCGCCGGTAACCGAGACGCGTGTCTGCCAATACGAGAATACCTCCAACGGCGACTTTCTCATCGATCTCCATCCACAGTTTGATAACGTCTGGTTGGTGGGCGGCGGCTCGGGCCACGGCTTCAAGCACGGGCCGGTGGTGGGCGAATATGTCGTGGCGAGACTTGAAGGTAATACTGAAGGAATCGAACCGCGGTTTAGTTTGGAGTCAAAGGCGAGAGAGCGTAAACGCGCCGTCTTCTAGTTCCCCCGGCGAATAATGGATAATGAATCGAACACAAAGGGGACAACTTGGCCGACTCGAAACTGCCTGCGTCGATACGGGCATTCAGACATAGGAATTACCAACTTTTCTTTGCCGGCCAACTAATTTCTCTCTCCGGCACCTGGATGCAGACGGTGGCCCAAAGCTGGCTCGTCTACAGGTTGACGGGCTCGGCGCTTTTGCTGGGACTGGTCGGATTTGCTTCACAGATTCCCGTTTTTCTTCTGGCGCCGATTGGCGGCGGTCTCGCCGATAGAAACAGTCGTCATCGAATAATCATCGTCACGCAGATAGTCGCGATGGTGCTCGCCTTCATCCTCGCCGGACTCACTCTGACGCATAAAATTCATGTCTGGCATCTCTTCCTGCTCGCGGCATGTCTGGGTGTCAGCTACGCCTTCTATGTTCCGGCCGCTTCCGCTTTCGTGGTCGACATGGTGGGCAGAGAAGACCTGATGAACGCCATCGCTCTTAACTCTTCACTCGTCAATGGAGCGCGTATTGTGGGACCGGCGATCGCTGGGATTCTGGTGGGCACAATTGGCGAGGGCTGGTGCTTCCTTATCAATGGCGCGAGTTACATTGCCGTCATCATAGGATTGCTGATGATGAGCGTCAGCCCGCATCGAACAGTGTCGCTGCCCGGATCGCCCCTGACACATATTGTCGAAGGGTTTCGTTTTGTTTGGCGCACAGCGCCGGTGCGAGCATTGCTCTTGCTTTTAGGTGCAGTCAGTCTATTCGGCACCCCATACGCGGTATTGATGCCAATCTTTGCGGCTGAGATTCTGCGCGGTGGCGCCGGTCGTCTGGGACTATTGATGGGAGCGTCCGGGTTCGGCGCGTTGCTCGGGGCGCTCAGTTTAGCGGCCCGGAACAGAGTGTACGGCCTGGGGCGTTGGGTAGCTGTTTCAACTGCCGGGTTCGGCGCCAGCCTGACTTTGTTTTCGTTATCAAGTTCGTTCTGGCTTTCGGCGGCGCTGCTGTTACCGGTCGGCTTCACGATGATGATCGAGATGGCCGCCTCGAATACTCTGATTCAGGCGATGGTGCCGGACCATTTGCGTGGGCGAGTGATGGCCGTGTATTCAATGATGTTCATGGGCATGGCCCCGATTGGCGCTTTAGTAGCCGGCTCGCTGGCGCGCAGTTTGGGTGCGCCCAGGACGGTGCTAATCGGGGGTGTCGTGTGTGTCTTCGGTGCGGCCATTTTTGCTCTGCGCTTGCCGAAGTTAAGAAAAGAAGGTCGGCAGCTAATCGTTGCGTTACAGATGACTGGTGGCAGTCCGGCGGCCGAGGCCACCGGTGAAGCGAGCGCGCTGGCGGAGCAGGATGCGTGAAGCTGGGAGCGCGGACGTCCCGTCCGCACTGAGCGCGAAGCGCGAAACTTTTTTGATCTAACGTGACTTGATGAAATTTCGTGCGACTTAGTGGATCACCTTCTGCACCTAAAGAATCGATCCATGAAACCACACGAAACGCGCGGGCAGGATGCCCGCGAACCGCCGACAAGGATGTCGGCGCTCCTGACTTAACTTCCCGCCGCGGCCGCGACATCGGCTGATTCGGCCAGCCGTTTACAGATCACCAAAGTAATGTCATCGGCGGCGGGCGTGCCCTGGCAGAATTTGGTCAGTGCTGATTCGATCCGATCGCGCAGCCCGCCCGCGGAAGCGTCGAGGTTGCGCGCGACTACTTCGTAGAGCCGCGTGGGACCAAACTCTTCACCGGCCGGGTTCACCGCTTCGGAAACTCCGTCAGAATAAATCACCAGCACATCTCCCGGATGAAGCTGGGTGCGGCCTTCACGAAAATCGGCGTTCGGCATAATGCCCAGCGGCAGACCGCCGGCCGCGAGCTGTTCCATCGTGCCGCCGGCGTGAACGATGAGCGGTGGATTGTGGCCTGCGTTAAGGAATACCAGCGCGCCGCTCTTCGGATCCAGTTCGGCGTAGAAGAGCGTGACGAATCGATTGGCGGGAATGCTTTCGACCAGATAACGATTAACCGCGCCGATGGTTTTCGCCAGGCTGTCGTGAATGTCGGCCTGGGCGTGCACGGCCGCATGCAGCGATGACATCAGCAGCGCGGCCGCTGTGCCTTTGCCGGAAACGTCACCGAGGGCGACGATCAGTCTGCCGTTTTCGCGGTGGATGAAGTCGTAATAGTCGCCGCCGATTTCGTAACAGGGAAAGCTGATGCCCTGTAGTTCATACCCGGCGACCACCGGGGCCGAAGCGGGCAGGAAGCGTTGTTGAATCTCGCTGGCGACTTGCTGCTCGCGTTCCAGGCGCTCGCGTTCCATCTGCTCTTCAGTCAAGCGCGCGTTCTCGACGCGAATGGCCGCGACCGAAGCCAGCGTCGTCAATACTTTCAAATGATCTTCGGTAAAGCGGCCTTCGGCCAGCGGAGAGTCGGCATAGATGATACCGAACACATTGGCGCCAACTCCCAACGGCACCGCCAGAACCGAGCGCACGCCTTGCAGCATTACCGTACCGCCGGCAAATCGCGGATCGGCCTGGGCGTCGGAAGTCAAAACTGACTTGCCATTCGTGACGACTTCGTCGATCACGGAGCGGCTGATCCGAATCTCGCCAACTTCGCCCACGCGATCGCGCAGGCGAGCGACGGCCACCTTGAGCTCGGGGCTTTTCTCGTCGCGCATCATGACCATGCATCGATCCGCCGGAACAGCTTCGAAGACTAAACTAACAACCTGCTCGAGGGTTTCGTTCAGCGTTACTGAGGCCAGTAACGCCACGCCCACCTTGCTGATCAGGGCCAGCAGGTCGCTTTGCTTTGCGGAACTTTTGGCGGCGGTTTCTTCGGACTGCGTGCGCGCGCCTTCGATGGCTTCGAACAGCCCCGAGGTCGTGCGATCGGCGGAAGACAGGGCGATCGTGGCTTCAGGAATCGACGACGAGTTGTCCGTAATCATGGTGGCGCCGCTGCTGAGCGGAAACGGACTGTCGTTGAAAACGATTTCGGTTTCGCCGATCTGAATCCGGCCACCGCGAGTAAGCGTGATGGGCGCCTCAACCACCGAGCCGTTGTAGAGAGTGCCGTTCGCAGAGCCCAGATCCTGAAGAAAGTATTCGTCACCCTCGCTGCGCACCTCGGCATGAACCCGCGACGCAAACGGATCGGGAATACACAGATCGTTGCGAGCGGAGCGTCCAATCGTGACGCGCAGGCGGCTGATCTGAAAATGCTCAGCGGCTCGATCGGGATATTTGACGATTAACTCAGCCATTGGTTTTGTAGCGCAAGCTGGCAGCTTGCGGGCGCAAACTAACAGTTTGCGCTACATCTATGCCCCATGCGGGCGCGGTTGGCGCGTGGGCGCCACTATGGGCCCGCCGGATCTTCGCACTACGATTGTGCCGGCAATCAAATCGTGCAGCGCGCGGCCAGTGGGACTAACTGCAACGATCAGGAACCCCAGGCCAAAGGGCATCAGCGACAAAGGATATCCCACCACGTGACGCAGCACGACCCGGCCAATCCCGGGCAAGCGGCCGTCAGTGCGCTCAATCCGCAGACCTGTCGTCCACTTGCCGACTGTTCTTCCGGTCAGTCCAGCCATGACTACGAGGTCAAGCACGGCGACGATCAGGGTAATCAGGATTCCGACTTTCTCTGCTGTGCCGCCGGCCATGCGCGCGCCACCACCCATCAGCCGGGCGATCATAGTACTGAAAACCATAATCAGCGCGAGCAGGATATAGTCGATCAACAACGCCCCACAGCGCAGCGCAAAGGGTGCGCGAAAGCGTACGCGCACGCGCTGATCAGCCCTTGGGGTTGCGGCGCCTGACGGTAGTTTTGCGGTTTGAACCTTGGCGGTCATAGGGCTTTGCGATTTTGGATTTTTGATTGACGATTTGCGATTGCCGCCAGATCGGTCAGTTTCGATTTCAGGCACGAGGCCCTAGCAGGGTGCTGAAAAAAGCAAAATCGCCACAGAGTCACAGAGTCACAGAGAAGGGAAAGATTCAGAATCTATCAGAAATGCCAACAAATGCTTACCCTCTTTCTTCTCATCTTTCTCTGTGTCTCCGTGTCTCTGTGGCTACGCTTAGTTTTTCATCAGCCTGCTAGACTAAATCAAAAATCTAAATGCAGTTACTATCCAACCAGAAAGTGCAGCGTGGTCTCGCCCATGCGAATACGATCTCCACTGTCCAGAGCGCGCGGCTGTCGGGGCTCGAGGCGAATCATATCATTGATTACCGTTCCGTTTACCGAGCCCAGGTCCTCAACCATGAACGCCTCACCTTCGCGCCAGATGCGAGCATGTCGACGCGAGACTTTGGTCTGCGGATCGAAACGCGATAAATCCACTTCGGGGAAAATGTTCGACAGTGGGTCCGTACGCCCCACGAGGTTGCTGTCCTTTTGCAGCAGGAACGAGGCATCCAGTTCAGTCGTGCCGGCCACGACCAGTTTAGCCGTAGCGCGTGCTTGCGCGAGTATTGACCCGGAGTCAGTGCCGGCCATCGGCTGGCGCGAGCCGCAATGCGCGCAGAAAATATCGTCAGCCGCGATGCGCCCGCCGCAGAATCCGCAAAAAACCATGGCCACGCGCATGGTCTCGCCGCCCAGCTCGGCGGCCGGCGCGCCGTAGCTGACCTGGCCCGACCGCAGCTTCTCGAGATGGCTTGCCAGCGCGTCACGCAGCTCGGCTCCCGACTGGAAGCGATGTTCCGGCTTGTACTCAACTGCGCGAATCAGCAGCCGTTCCATCTCGCTTGAAAGTCCGGGATTGATCTGGCGCGGGCGTGGATTCTTGCTGAAATCAAAGATTAGCAGCGGATTGTCCTGCGGATCTGAGCCGGTTAACAGATGAAACATCGTCGCGCCCAGGCTGTAGATGTCTACGCGCGCATCGGCCTGGCCACTGAATAACTCAGGCGGAGCATAGCCCATCGTGCCGACTGCGGTGACACCCTTCTCTTTCTTGTTTACCCAGCGCGCGATTCCGAAATCGATCAGCATGATGCGGTAGTTGTTGCTGTCGATCATCAGGTTCGCCGGTTTGAGGTCGCGATAGATGATGGGTTGCGGTCGCGTGTGCAGATAGTGCAGAACGTCGGCCACCTGGATGCCCCACTCAGTCACGGTCGGTTCGTCGACGCGTCCGTTGGGGGCATTGCGCAGCTTGGAAGACAAATCGCTGCCGGGAATGAACTTCATCACCAGATAGAAGCGTTCCGACGCGTCGTCGTAAAAATAGTCGTAGACGGTGGGAATCGACGGATGTTCAAGTTCGGTGAGCAGGAGCGACTCGCGTTTGAAGTCAGCGATCGCCTTTTCGTGCTGGGCATCGTCGATGTGCGACTCGATCATTTCTTTGACCGCGCGCAGCGCCTCGCCGAGGTTGCGATCCTTGGCCAAATAGACGGCGCCCATGCCGCCACCGCCGATCCGCCGCACAATTTCGTAACGGCCGTTCAGGACTTTTCCGCCGGCCAGCGCCTTGGGCTTTGGTCGCTTGTCCGGGACGGAATCGGCGCGGGAAGTCTTCGATGAAAACTCAGCGCTCTCTACAATCTCGCCGGTACCCCGGGCCTTGTCAGCAGGTTTTGACGTCGTGATCGGTTCCACTTCTGTCCAGGTACTGTTGGCTTCGGCCAGGTTCGACGATTGATTCAGGCCGACAACTTGGGAATTCTCCCCGGCTTCACTACTCACACTCCCACTCTTCGACACCACCGATGTGTCTTCGCCCTGTTGGCGCGCGCCACACTTGCCGCAAAAATTTTCGTCGGGCCCCAAACTGGCGCCACATTCACAACAAGGTTTCATTTGCTAATTTCTGGAGGAGTCGAAAAACCGTGACCAGGCCCCCGGCCCGGTAGCCCGCGAGTCTTTTTACCTGGCAACACGAAAACGCAAAAAAGTCTTACCGACAATAATTTCATCACCGTCCTGCAGCAACTGACGATCACCGGGCGCCAAACGATGCCCGCGATTTACAAAAGTCCCATTCGTAGATCCCAAATCCTCGATGGCGTATTGACCGTCACGCAACGAAATGCGGGCGTGACGCCGGGACACCTTGGCTTCGGGGTCGTCAGAATCCAAATCGACATCGGGGAAGACCCCGCCGTCCGCATCCCAGCGGCCAATATTGGCGTCCTGATTGCTCAAAGGAAATTGCTTGCCGGCGGAGTTGCCACGTTCTATTACGAGCGTTGCGTGCACACGGTTGCCTGACTGAGACAGTGGCACTGAAGTTTGCTGCTCTGATATCAAGGGTGAACCCGCTTTTCGGTTTGATTGGGCAACGGTAGCTGCCGCGTCTTTGCTGCCATTCCCATCGGATCCATTGTTTTTCGACCCGGGCAACGAAAGTCCGCCGGATTTTCCCGCGAGCCATAAAGCGGCGCCGCACTCGTCGCAATAGCGCGATCCATTCAGATTCTCTGTTCCGCATCGTTCACAGATGATCATTACGTTCGGGGGCGCAGGTGGTACCGAATAAATCAACCTGCGTGGATAGACATCTTAACGCGAAACTGTTGACCGCGCCAACGGCCTGGAATCCACGGGTAGGCAGGTCGGTTTAGAGTTCAAGCTTTAGCTTGCGCCGACAATCGGCAACCTAAAGGTTGAACTCTGAACGCAAACTGAGACCGCCACCAAATCCCGGCCCGTGGCGGGCAAAGCAGGCCTTCGAGCCGCTCGGAACCTAAGGGGCCAGCCTGGACTCAAATGGGTTCGGCAGTATCGCGGCCATCGTCTATAATGCATTGTCGCGTCGAGATTTCTTTGAAACCAGGCGCCGGATTTCATCGTAAAAACAACTCAACGTGAACTATTCGCGGCGCGTGTACCTGGTCTGACAAACGCAAAACCCGGCTAAATCAAGTCAATTAAGGATTCGAAACCGAAATGGCCCTCAGTAGAAAGAAGAAAATCATCATCGCAGTATCAGCGCTCGTCGTGCTGTCGCTGATTGTTATCATCAGTGTCGTTGCCACCCGTAAAGACGAACCTGAAGTCACCACCGTCAAGCTGGACGTGCGGCCCGAACTGCGGTCGACCGTCACAGCCTCGGGCGAGGTGCGTCCGATTCGCTATATTAGGCTGACCAGTGAAATCGCCGGCCGGATCCTCGAGATCTACGTCAACCCCGGCGATCTGGTCACCAAAAACCAGCCGCTGGTGCGCATCGATCCGACGCAATTGCAGTCGAGCCAGGAAGCGCAATTTGCCTCCACGCAGGCTTCGCTCAGCGACGTGCAGAGCTCGCGCAATGCGGTTGCGTCAGCTCAGCAGGGACTAGCTGTAACGGAAGCCTCAATTGCTTCCGCACGTCAGCAGGTGATTGCGCAACAGACGGCCGTCGATCGCGCAATGATCGACGTGAATACTGCCCAACGCGAGTTGAAGCGCTCCACTGAATTGATCGAAAAGGGTGTGGCGTCACGCTTCGACTATGACGCCGCCCGCGATCGCTACGAGCAGGCAAAGATTGCGCTTGATACCGCGAAGTCCAATCTCGAATCGCAAAAGCTCGCGGTCAAGGAAGCCCAGGAACGGGCCAACCAGCAGAAGGTGGCGGTGAAGGAAGCACAAACTAATGTGAAGACAAGCGAGGCGCGAGTTAGTCAACAGCAGGCAATTCTGCGCGGCCAGTCGAGTCAGCGCGAAAAGGCGACCCAGTACTCGCCGCTCAACGGCGTCATCGCTGACATTCCCACGCGCGTAGGGGAATATGCGGTGTCTGCCTTATCTTCGACGCCTTTGATGACCATCGCGGACATGTCAACAATCAATGTCGAGGTCAACGTCGACGAGACTGAGATTTCCAACGTTGATGTGGGCCAACAGGCCAAGGTCAAGGTTGACGCGCTGGGGGAAAAGGAAGTCAACGCGGTCGTGACGATGAAAAACCCGCTGGCCATTGCAAAATCCGACACCACGGGTGGTCTTAACAATCGCGTGAATGTGCAGGAGGCCAAAGAGTTCAAAGTCACGCTGGAACTCAAAGATCTAGCCGACGACGTGCGCGGCAAGCTTCGTCCCGGCATGAGTTCCACTGCGACGATTACCACTAAGACGAAGACCAACGTGATTGCCGTTCCGCTCCAGGCGATTGTTGAGAAGGCGCCGCCGGCTCCCTCGCCCGGTCCTTCGATTGCCAGCAGCGCCCCAACTCCGGTCGGTGAAAAGCCGAAAGAACAAAAGGGCGTTTACGTTCTGGATAAGAATAACAAGGTAAAATTCGTTGAAGTCACCACGGGCATTACCGGCGAATCGGACATCGAAATCACCAGCGGCCTGCAAGCCGGCGCCGAAGTTATCACCGGTCCCAGTCGCGTGTTGAAAACTTTGAAGGAAGGCGCCGGTGTAAAGCGTCAAACAAAAGCTTCCGGCCCCAACGCTAACGCCGGCGGAGGAAGCTAATGACCGAAGCTACGGTCGCAACATCTCAAACTTCTTCCGACGTCATCGCCAAGCCCGGGTTGCCTTCGCAGGACGGCAAGCTCGACGTGCTGATCTCGATGCGCAACCTCTGGAAGACCTATGACATGGGCGCAGAGAAAGTGCACGCTCTGCACGGCGTTTCTTTCGAAGTAAAACGCGGCGAATATCTGGCCATTACCGGGCCGTCAGGATCGGGAAAATCGACTCTGATGAACCTGATCGGCTGTCTCGACACACCTTCACAGGGCGAGTATTGGCTGAACGGCAAGAATGTTGCTGAGATGGACGACGACGATCTGGCGCGAATTCGCAACCAGGAAGTCGGGTTTGTATTTCAGACTTTCAATCTGCTTGCCCGGGCCACGGCCCTGCACAACGTTGAATTGCCGTTGATCTACGGCGGGATCCCCGGAGCCAAGCGGCACGAGATGGCCAAACAAGCGCTCGCCGCTGTCGATCTCACGGATCGCATGACGCACCGGCCCAACGAGCTTTCCGGCGGCCAGCGCCAGCGCGTGGCAATCGCGCGCGCGCTCGTGAATCATCCGTCAATTCTGCTTGCCGACGAGCCAACCGGCGCGCTCGATACCGCCACCAGCTACGACATCATGAACCTCTTCGAAAAACTGTACGAAGACGGCAACACCATCATCCTGGTCACGCACGAGCACGACATTGCGGCGCGCGCGAAGCGCATCATCTCGATCCGCGATGGACTGATCGAAAAAGACGAGACCGTCAGATAGGAGGCGCTGCGATGTCCCCCCGCAGCGACGCAAAACCGGAGGCCGCGGGTTTCGGCCGGCGTGTCGCTCTTCCTGGAAGAATTCGTTCGTTTCCAGCCCTCAGGATCGCCGCGCTTTGGGAATCCTTCCTGGTTGCGGCGGCCAGTCTGCGTCAAAACAAACTGCGCACGGCGCTGACACTGGTCGGCATCATTGTCGGGGTCACCGCCGTTATCTCGGTCGTCACGATCATTAAGGGTCTGGATCAGACTGTGGCCCAAACTTTTTCTTCACAGGGTTCGACGGTGTTCACGATCTCGAAGCGGCCGCGCGTCATCACTTCGCGCGAGGACTTCATCAAATTCAACAAGCGCAAAGACATTACTGAGGAAGACGCCGAGGCAATCTTTCGTCTCTGTACGAACTGTTGGCGCACTGGAGTAGTCGCGAACGATGGCGTGACTGTCAAACACGGCAATCAGAAGGCGGATAACGTCCAGGTGCGCGCCATCGCGCCCACAGCCATGTTCGACATCGATGCCGTGACGGTCGACATCGGCCGGTTTTGGAGCGAGAGCGAAGGCAGCTCCGCGCACGACGTTACCGTAGTCGGACCGGACGTGATTACTAACCTGTTTCCGAATCAGTCGCCGGATCGGGTTCTGGGTCAGGAGATTTGGGCCGGCGGCCGCCCATATCAAATCATTGGGGTGCTCACGGCGCTGGGAAAGATTTTCGGCGTCTCGCGCGACAACCGGATCTATATTCCCTTCGCGACGTACAAGAAAAACTTTGGCTTGAATATCTCGCGCGGCGCATTCAGCGCCTCTGGCGTGCTGGTGGTTTTCATTCAAACGCCAACTGCCGAACAGCTTGAAGGCGCGGAAGATCAAGTGCGCGCGATCATGCGCAACCGCCGCGGCAAGACCGGCAGGGATGAGGACGATGGCTTTGCGCTGGAAAGCGAGGATGTATTTCTGAATCTTTATTCCAGCGCGACTTCGAACATCTATATCGTGACGATCGGGGTGGCGGCAATCTCGCTCGTCGTCGGTGGCATCGTCGTGATGAACATCATGCTGGTTTCCGTCACGGAGAGAACTAAAGAGATCGGGATTCGCAAAGCCGTCGGCGCGCGCCAGAAAGATATTCGCACCCAGTTTTTGATCGAAGCGGTGATGGTCACTGCGATTGGCGGCGTGGTCGGTGTCCTGACCGGCTTTGGCGTGGCCTGGCTGATTGCATTGCTGATTGGATTCCCGCTGCTTTTCAGTATCTGGTCGGCAGTGCTCGGCGTTAGTATGTCATCAATCGTCGGGGTCATAAGCGGTCTGTGGCCGGCGTGGCGCGCGGCGAAACTGGATCCGATTGAGGCTTTGCGAGCGGAATAAGTTTAGCCACAGAGGCACGGAGACGCAGAGATGAAAAGTGAAGGTGGCAGGTTGTTCATTTTGTTTCCTGACATTCCTCCGTGTCTCTGTGCCTCCGTGGCGAATCTCTTATGAACTTCATCGACGTTAAAGAATCCGCTTACATGGCGTTCGACACGGTGCGCGCGAACAAGCTGCGTTCGACTTTGACGATTCTCGGAGTCAGCGTCGGCGTCGTGACCGTGATGTTTATGGTGTCAATTATCCAGGGACTAAACCAATCGTTTGCTAAACAGATCGAGGGGCTCGGCTCGAATACGATCTGGGCTTTGAAATTCGATCCGAGCTTCGGCCATCAGCCCACGGCCGAAGAAATACACCGCAAGGAGCTGACTGTCGAAGATGCCGATGCCATTCGCCGCGAAGCACCTTCGATCGTGAGCGTCGCACCGTTCTATCGCAAGATTGCCGAAACCGTGCGCTATCAGGACAAGCAAAGCGACACGCCAATACTACTGGGGGTCACGCCTTACCATGAGTTTACCCTTTCGAACTTTGTCGGTTATGGGCGTTACATTACAGATCTCGACGTTGAAGAGCACAGCAACGTGTGCGTAGTGGGACAGGACCTGGTGCATGCGCTCTTTCCTTACGAAGACCCGCTGGACAAGGAACTGAAGATCGCCGGGCACCCGTTTAAGGTCATCGGCGTGATGGAACCGCTCGGCCAAATCTTTGGCCAATCGCGCGACAATCAGGTTTACATTCCGATTTCCACGTTTCACAAATACTATCCCGAGATGGATTTTCCAGAAACGATCTTCGCTATCATCGTGCGTCCGGTTTCGCGCGCTTACGTCAAATCCGCGATCGACGAGATGACGGATATCTTGCGTCGCCGCCGACAAGTCCCGCACAACGCCCCCGACACCTTTGGTATTTCCTCGCAGGACGCGCTGTTGGACATTTACAATCAGCTAACGGGTGCGACTTATCTGGTGCTGACCGCGATTTCAGGAGTAGCGCTGATGATTGGCGGCATCGGCGTGATGAACATCATGCTGGTTTCAGTTACCGAGCGGACTAAAGAGATCGGCTTGCGCAAAGCAGTCGGAGCGACGCGGAGCAATATTCTTTCCCAGTTTTTGATTGAAGCCGTCGTGCTGACGGGAATCGGTGGCCTGCTCGGGCTGGCTGTAGGAGAGCTGGCGAGTATTCTCATGAACAAATACTCGCCCCTGCCCGCATTTGTTCCCGCGTGGGCCATCGGCGTAGGTGTGGGCATCTCGGCCGCCGTGGGAATTGTTTTCGGCTTGTGGCCGGCCTGGAAGGCTGCGCGGCTGGATCCGATTGAGTCGTTGAGATACGAATGAGCATGTCGAGCGGGGCAGTAGCCCGACCGTCAGGGAGGGCTCACGTTGTGAATGTCGAAGAGGAGCCCTCCCTTACGGTCGGGCTACTGCCTCGTTACACGGCAAGCGGCCGGGTTTCGGTAACCAAAACCGCTCGTCGACCGTAGTAGAACAAGTGAAACTCTTAGAAGTACTGAAAGTTGCGGTGGCGGCAATCTGGGCGCACAAGTTGCGCTCGGCGTTGACACTGTTGGGCATGATCGTCGGGGTCACGGCCTTTGTCACCGTAGTGTCCCTGATTCAGGGCTTTAACGTTTATATCGACGAAAAGATTGCCGGCATCGGGGCCAAGTCGTTTTCGGTCCAGCGCTTCAACCCATTCGAAGACTTCAAAGACACCGACACTATCGCGGCCGCCCAGCGACGCAATAAAGAGCTGACGCTGGACGATTACCAGTACCTGAAAGATCATGCGACCCTGATCGGCAAGATCGGAGCTAAAGCGCGGGGCACGCCGTCACTGGTAAAGCGCAACGATCAAATTCTCGAAGATGTATTGGTAATCGGCGCCACGGCAAACACCGGAGACATCGACAACCGAACTATCGCCAACGGTCGTTTCTTTACCGATACCGAAGCTGACGGCGCAGCGCGCGTCGCCTACGTAGGTGCGGACATCGCTAACAAATTGTTTCCGGCCGGCAACGCCATCGGCAGCGAGATCGACATCCGCGGGCTGCCTTACCGTTTGATCGGAGTGGAAGAAGTGAAGGGAACCGTGTTCGGCATTCCGCAGGACAGCTTTATCGTGATCCCGCTGAAAACCTATTCCCTGGATTTCGGTCCTTTGATTCGGCAGCGGTCGCTTTATTTTACTGCGACGTCGAGAACTGATGACGTATTTAACGACGCGGTAGAGGAAGCGAGATTCATAATGCGCGCGCGCCGTCGCCTGGGGCCCAACGAAAAAGACAACTTCGGGATTGTCACGCCCGACGCCATCACGGGTTTGCGCGATCGGCTCTTCGGGACGATCTTTCTGGTGGCCATTGCGGTTCCCGGGATTGCGCTGATTGTGGGCGCGATCGTTATTATGAACATCATGCTCGTCTCGGTGACCGAGCGGACCAAAGAGATCGGGTTGCGCAAATCGCTGGGCGCGCGCAGGACCGACATCCTGAAACAATTCCTGGTGGAAGCGATCACGTTAGCCACAATTGGTGGAGCGGTGGGCATTTTTCTGGCGTGGGTGGTGGGCAAGATTGTTACCGCGACTTTCTTTCCTACTTACCTTTCGATACTGGCGGTGCTCGGGGCACTCGCGGCCTCGGGAGGGGTTGGCGTCCTTTCCGGAATCATACCCGCGTGGAAAGCAGCGCGTTTGGATCCGATTGAAGCTCTGCGCGCTGACGGCTAGGCTGTCAGAGGGACAAGATTATGAAATTAATCAGAAGCGACATCCTCGAAAATCTTTGGTTGGCCCTGGCGACACTGCGCGCCAATAAGATGCGTTCCTTCCTGACGGTGATCGGCGTGATCATCGGCGTTGTCACGGTGATGCTGATCGCCTCGATCATCAGCGGGATCGACACGGCCTTTACCAAGGAAGTCGAAGCATACGGCACGCGTTCGATGTATATCAGTAAGTACAACCCGGGGATTCACGTCGGCCGCATGTCACGCGAAGAGCGTATGCGCAAGCCTCTGACATATGACGATGCAATGGCGCTTTCCAAGTTACCCGCCGTCGAAGTGGCAGTCCCTTTCCTGGAAATCACCAACAACTTCTTCGGTCAAAAGATTCTGGTCAGCGGCGGCGGCAAGACTTCCGCCTCGGTGGCCCTGCAGGGGACGCTGCCGGAGTTTGAAAAGGCGGGCACGCAGAACGTCACGGAAGGCCGGTTTTTTTCTCAGTTTGAAAACGATCAGAATCAAAATGTCGCCGTGATCGGCTCAAAGGTGGCGGACGATTTCTTCCCGTTTGGATCACCTATAGACAACACGCTCAAGATCGGATCGGAAGAATATCGCGTGGTGGGGATACTCCAGAAGCGCGAGCAGTTCCTTTTTGGCGGGGGCAGCGACGATGCGAACAATGTCGTTTACATACCCTACAATAACGCGCGCAAGCTGAAACCTAATTCGCAAGACGTTTATCTGCTGGCCGTGGCCAAGCCGGGGATGATGCAGGAGGCCATGGACCAGGTTACCGATGCGCTGCGCGTGCGCCGTCAGGTTCCTTTCGGCAACCCGGATAACTTCGGCATCGAAACAACCGCGTCACTCATCAGCACCTTTCATTCAATCACCGGCGGTATCGCCATTGCAATGGTAGTGATTTCCTCAGTCGGGTTGATGGTGGGTGGCATCGGCGTAATGAACATCATGCTGGTGTCGGTGACTGAGCGCACGCGCGAAATCGGGGTGCGCAAAGCCATCGGCGCGCGCCGCAAAGACATCCTCTGGCAATTCCTGATCGAAGCGATGACGTTGACCGGCTTTGGCGGCTTCGTGGGACTGGCGATTGGCTGGCTGCTGACCTTGCTGGTCAAGCTGATCATGCCGTCTTACGTGCCACTGTGGGCGCCGGTGGCCGGCTTTGTCGCCAGCGTCGGCATCGGCATGATCTTTGGATTGTGGCCGGCGTGGAAAGCCGCGCGGCTCGATCCCATTGAATCGCTGCGCTACGAATAAGGAAAGTGGCACAGACTTCAGTCTGTGATTAGATCCTGATCGGACAATCACAGACTCAAGTCTGTGCCACTTTTTGCTTGCGGTCCTGTCTTACGAAAAGAAGCTCCCGAAGATCGCGGCGCTTCCCATTCCTAACAATAGCCCCAGTATCCACAGCGTAATCGCCACGCCCCAGCCTGCCGAAGAACTAACCTTATATCCGCCTTCGCGCAGACCGGTCGCCGTCAACCAAAGTTTGTAAAACGAAAGGATCCCGATTGACAGGGCGGCGACCCACAACACCGGATGCTCCGCCGACTTGAACAAAATCGACAGGTTGTCGGTCACCAAAGTTTCCTGGCCGAGGATCGGGTGGATATCATCGGGTGATTTGACGAAGAGAATAATGAAACTGATCACCTTCTGGATTACTACTACCGGGAACGCTACGTGTGCGGCCACGGCATAGGCTTGCCAGAAATGCATCCGCCCACCGAAAGCCAGAACCCCGAGAAGGTAAAACGCGGCGAAGATTGCTGTGGTAAAAAATGCTCCGACGACCGTCTTGAGAAAGGTGCCGGCTTGGAAAATAGGCGACTTGGCCTGTTCGACACCCTGTGTCCGAGCCTTGGCCATTGCTTCGGGCGGCGGTTTGATGGGACTCTCCTCGAGCTTGTCCATCGTGTAGTTAATGATGCGCTCCGGCGTCAAACGATGATAGAAGGCCGTAATGTAAGCCGCGTTCAGGCACCCGATGATCAGAATTGCCGCCAGCCATCGTGGGTGCGCCCGCAGATTCCGAAACACGGCTGTAGGTTCGTAAAAGATTCCCGCCAGTCTCTCGAACGCTGACATAGGCGGCGGCGGGTCAGGAACATTGGGCAGCGAGGTAAAGCTCAGGCCGAAGAATAGAACACCCAGCGCGGCCACAGACAATCCGGTTCCGACTCCGCCGGGAATGAAACTGGCGATGCCGCCGACGCAAATGATGATTCCCAGAACCACCAAAGCTACCCCGGCCCAGAGCAGATTGGCCGGTCGCTTACGCTCGGGTTCTAATTCAGTAGCTGGTGGTGGCGGTGGTTGAAACGGCTGATTCGGATCGCTCATAAGACTATCCTCCTGTTGAAAGCCGAAGGACGGGGAGATTGCTTTCCGTCCGGGATTTATTTAGGCGTGGCTAGAGTTGTTCTTACGCTGGCAACGCCATGCATGTTTCACCGTGTCCCTGAATTTGGAGTGCGGTAACTTGTTACCGCTTTCAAGAGCCGCTTACTAAAGCGCTGACAAGTCAGCGCACTCCAAAGAATGCCATTGCGCGCTCAACTATTGACCGGTGCGTGCGATTCGACAGGCCGCGCGCTCTGGTAACCCTCGACACGAATACACGCGACTGTATGCCCCGGTGAAATTTCGCGCAACTCTGGATCGATTCGGGCGCATTCGTCAATAGCAATTGGGCACCGTGTGCGAAAGCGACAACCCGACGGCGGATTTCTTGAGGTGGGCACGTCGCCTTTCAAGATCACGCGATCGCGCCGCACCTGCGGATCGGGAACCGGGATGGCCGACAGCAACGCCTGGGTGTAGGGATGCAGCGGTCGCATGTAGAGTTCCGCGGCACTGGCGATTTCAACGATACGACCCAGGTACATTACGGCGACCCGCGTCGAGATGTGTTCGACCACGGCCAGCCCGTGCGAAATAAAGAGATAAGTAAGTCCAAATTCTTTCTGCAAGTCCTGCAGCAGATTCACTACCTGGGCCTGGACTGAAACATCGAGGGCTGAGACGGGCTCGTCCGCCACGATCAATTTGGGATTGAGCGCCAGCGCGCGCGCCACGCCGATGCGTTGCAACTGACCGCCGGAGAATTCGTGGCTGTAGCGTTTCATAAAGTCAGCGTCGAGACCGACCTTACTGAGGAGCCAGGCCACCCGTTCGCGCTGCTGCGCTCGATTTCCGATTTTGTGAATGATGAGCGGCTCGGCAACGATATCGCCAATCTTCATGCGGGGATTCAGCGAAGCGCTCGGGTCCTGAAAAATGATCTGCATCTCGCGACGCAATTGGCGCAGCTCGCCTTTGCCCATCGCGGTGACCTCGCGGCCTTCGAACTGGATGTTGCCGTGAGTTGGTTCGATCAGACGCAGGAGGCAACGTCCGACAGTGGACTTGCCACACCCTGATTCGCCAACGAGCCCGAGCGTTTCGCCGCTCAGGATCTCGAATGACACACCATCAACCGCGCGCCACACATCGGCGCTGTCTTCGACGGGGAAATGTTTGACCAGTCCACCGACGCGGACGAGTTCATGGTGCTCGGGTCGCATAACAGAAGTCGGGGCAGGATTCAAAGGCTTTGCCTTTTGATGTGCGGAAAGCCTCCGGCTTTCCGTAATGGCTATTTCAGCTTCGGAGGCTAGGCCTCCGACTTGGCGAGGCGTAGCCTCGCTTGAAAATAAATCGAGAAACTCCGGAAAGGCCAAGCCTTTCCGCACATCAGGCGGCGGAGCCGCCATCGCCGCCAATTGACCGGCTCGTCTCTATTTTTTCTTGATTCGCCGCCGGATCAAACAGAACGCATCTTACCTGCACACCCGGAATCACATCATAAAGTGGAATCTCGCCCTCGCGACAGCGCGGCATCCGGTACTGGCAGCGCGGCTCAAAGTGACAGCCTGGCGGCAAAGCGGTCGGCTTTGGCACGGTGCCTTCAATCGTTTGCAGCTGCTCGGCCTTGGCGACGTCTTTCGCGGTTAGCTTGGGCACCGATCGCAACAAGCCTTCGGTGTACGGATGTTTCGGTCGCGCGAACAATTCATCCACCGGCGATTCCTCGACGATCTTTCCCGTGTACATCACGGCGACACGTTCGGCTACTTCCGCGACTACGCCGAGGTCATGCGTGATCAGCAGCACCGCGAGCTCGCGCGTTTTACGCAACTGGTTAAGCAGATCAAGAATCTGGGCCTGAATCGTCACATCCAGCGCCGTGGTTGGTTCGTCGGCGATCAGCAATTTCGGATCGCAGGCGAGCGCCATCGCGATCATCACCCGCTGTCGCATGCCGCCGGAGAGTTGATGCGGATAATCGTCAGCTCGCAAAGCCGGATCGGGAATGGAAACTTCGCGCATCGCTTCAATCGCCGCGGCCCGGGCCGCCTTTCTTGAGAGGCGACGATGCAGCCGCAGCGCTTCCGCAATCTGCTCTCCCACAGTAAAGACCGGGTTCAGCGAGGTCATCGGATCCTGAAAGATCATGGCGATGTCGTTGCCGCGCACAGCCCGCATCTCGGCGTTGGAAAGCTGCAAAAGGTTCTTGCTCTCGAACAGAATTTCGCCGGCTACGATCTTTCCCGGCGCCGCGACCAGGCGCATGATCGAGAGCGCGGTCATCGACTTGCCACAACCACTCTCGCCCACCAATCCGAGCAGCTCTCCGCGATCGAGATAAAAACTGACGCCCTCAACTGCGCAGACCAAACCCTCGCGCGTCTGAAAATACGTGTGGAGGTTTTTGACTTCCAGTAGATGGGACATATTTGCTCGCTGTCTGACTGAAGTATCTTTTCTCCCTCTCCCTTGGGAGAGGGCCGGGGCGAGGGCTTGTCTGTGTCAAGCTTCGCACCCTCCCCTAACCCCTCCCAAAGGGAGGGGAAGAAACCAGCGGCTTTTCAACGAACTCGTTCTGACTCTCCTAGAAGTTTTTCTGACATCGCTTCAAACCAATTGCATTGACAGTTGTTCGAAATCCAACCTAGACTTCCAGTGTCCTTTCACGCAAACCTGTTACCGGCAACATCAATTTCAGAGGTGCTCGCGATGCACAGCCAAAGCTTAACCGCAAAAAGAATCTTCCTCAATGCTGGTCTGGTGATCATCACGGCGATGATGTTCTCAGCGGCAGTTCGCGTTTCAGCCCAGGACACGGATTATGCATCCGAACGGCGCCGGGCCATGCAACTGCTCGATGAAAGCAAAATGATCGAGGCGCTGCCGATTCTCGAAAAACTCGCCGTGCAGAATCCCAAAGACGGCGAAGTCCAGTTCTTCCTCGGCTTTTGTATCTTTGCCCGCTCGCGCGACATCAAGGATCCGGCGTTGCACAAACAAGAGCGTCTGCGAGCGCGCGGCTATCTCATGCGGGCCAAAGAGTTGGGCGTGACCGAGCCTGTCCTTGCCGAGGTCCTCGCGTCAATTCCACCGGATGGCGGCGAGGCTTCCAAGTTTTCAACCAACCCGCAAGTCGATGCCGCGATGAACGACGGCGAGACAGCCTATACGCGCGGCGAGATCGATAAGGCGCTGGCCTTCTATGCCCGCGCTCTGCAACTTGATCCCAAACTTTACGAAGCCGCCTTGTTTGCCGGAGACATGCAATTCAAAAAGGCGCACAATTCGACCGACGCCGCCGCTCGGAGTGCGTTTTTTGACAGCGCGGGCGAGTGGTTCACCAAAGCAATCAAGATCGATCCCGATCGCGAGACCGCCTACCGCTACTGGGGCGACGCCCTCCTCGAGTATGGCAAGGACGATGAAGCCCGGACGAAGTTCATTGAAGCAATTGTAGCTGACCCGTACAACAAGATGGTTTATAACGGAATCGGCAGATGGGCGCAAAAAAAACAAGTGCAGATCGGACATCCACGGATCGACATCCCGGCAACCGTAACTTCAAAAAAAGCGGGTGAAACAACTATCACCGTCGATGAACGGGCGTTGAAAGGCAGCGACGGTGATGGATCCTCGGCGTGGATGATGTATGGAATTGTCAGGGCCGGATGGTTGGACAAGAAGGATGGTGGCCGGAGCGAAAAGTTCGCCAGGACTTATCCCGGGGAAGCCGCATATCGCCATAGCCTCGCAGAGGAAGCAGAAGCTTTGCGTTCGGTAGTGGAATCCGTGCAGACTCAAACGAAAGAAAAGCGCGTCAAAAAGTTAGACCCGTCCCTCGACAATCTGATGAAACTGAACGACGACGGCCTGCTGGAAGTCTACATTCTGTTTGCGCGTCCTGATGCGGGAATCGCGCGCGACTATAGGAGCTATCGGAAAGTTAATCGCGCCAAACTCACCCGGTACTGGCTGGAGGTTGTGATTGGCGGTTAAGGTCACCGGTAACAATCGGGCTTCTTCAAAAAACAAGGGCGAGAGTCGATCCGACTCCCGCCCTTCACTTTTTACTTTTGCCCTTTTACTTTGCGTTATCTCCCCGGCGCTGGCTTGCGCGGGATCTTTTCGTCGCGCATCGCGGTCTGGTAAACGAACGCGGCCATGATCGTCGCGGCCTGCTTCATGTCGTCCGCCTGAATGCGATCGAACACGTCCATGTTTGAGTGGTGCGTGCGCGTGTCGTATTCAATCTCATCCTGGATAAACTGAAATCCCGGCAGACCGATGCGATCGAACGAAAGGTGATCGGTGCCGCCGGTGTTCGAGATGGAAAGCGTGTTTGCTCCCCAAACATTCTCGCCCGGCCGATCGCGGAAGGCTGAGAGCCATTGACGAAAGATCGGTCGCACCCCTTCGTTGCCTTGCATGTAAACGCCGCGAATCTTGCCGGTGCCGTTGTCGAGATTGAAGTACGCGTCAAACTTTTCATACTCGGGCATGGTCGTCAGTTTCTGCGGCGCCGCCGGCTGACTGTTGGGAGTTCCCGGAGGTACAACCCCAGGATTACCGGCCTCGAGGCTGCCCAGATGCTGCTTGACGTAGGCAGCCGAACCAAGCAGTCCTTCTTCTTCACCCGTCCAAAGCCCGATGCGAATCGTGCGTTTTGGTTTCAGGCCGAGCGTCTGGATGATGCGCATCGCTTCCATCGCGACGGCGACACCTGCGCCGTTGTCGGTAGCCCCGGTGCCGGCATGCCACGAGTCCATGTGGCCGCCCAGCATGACGATCTCGTCTTTCAGTTGTGGGTCACTGCCCGGAATTTCCGCCACCGTGTTGTAGCCCATCAGATCGGCGTCCTGCCATTCGACGCCGATGTTCACTTCCATCTTCACGTTTTCGCCGGCTTGCAGCATGCGCACGATGCGGTTGTAGTGCTCATTCGCCAGCACGATCTGCGGCAGAATGTTTGGCGCGACTTTGTCATAGGCGCTCACCCGCGGGGCCGGGATAGCCGGTTGAACATCAGGGATAATCGTGGGCACAGTTGCCTGCTGTACAAAGATCGTTCCGCCATCGCCAGCCCGGCTGCCATCAGCCAGCACTGCCGCGCCTTCCTCCTGCGCGAACAAAAGCTTGCGCGCATTGAAATTCAGCGTCGCGCGCTGTTCGGGGGTCATGCGAAAGCCACCACCGCCACCGCCGCCACCACCAGCGCCACGTCCGCCTCCCGGCGGGACCGCATCGGCCAGCGCCAGCAAACTCTTCTCGTCTTGCCGCGTACCGAGCGGAGCGAAACGCGCTTTCAATTCGCGCGGCGACTGAGTCAAAACGATCGCGCCTTTCAATTTGCCTTTATACTTTTCCAAATCCGCTTCGGTCTTCGCGTCGAGGTAAACAACAGCGCCCGTGACCGGGCCCCTGGTCGCGGGCGACCACGCCTTGGGATAAGCGATCAGCGGAATGTTCAGCGGATCGACGACCTGCGCGCTGAAGCGCTTCAGACTCCAACCGCGGCCGAATGGTCCCCACGCTTCCAGGTGCGCGTTCTGCATGCCCCACTTTTCCAGCGTTTCGCGCGTCCAGTTGTTGGCGCGCTTCATTCCCGGCGACGCGGTCAGGCGCGGGCCAATGACATCGCTCAGGTATGAAAGGGTCTGCATCACCTGTGAACGATTCATGCCCTCGTCCTTGATGCGAACAATTGGGTCGTTCGGATCTGGAGCGGGCTGTTGCGCTCCGGGTTGCTGGCCGAATGCGGCGTAAGGTACGAGCAGAGCGAAAAGCAGAAGGGTGGCGGCAAATTGGCGTCGAATCATCGTAGGCTCCTGTTCAAGAATTGATTTCGGAATGTGGTCCGCTCACTTTGGAAATCTTGAGCGAGACGAACGTTTTATTGAATGACGTTGCTTATACCCGCAAAGTTACAAAGATTCAAGGGGGAGGGAGGAGGTCCGCAAACGAATTCCGCCAATCCTTTTTGTGTTTCTTGTGCCTCTTTGTGGCTTGTTCTGCGTAATCTGTGAAATCTGCGGATGATCTGGTTTCTAATAGTCGGGCAATAGTTACAAAGATTCAGGGAGGAGTCGGACCGAATCAGGAATGCACTTACTCGTCTGACTCTTCAGGAAACGCGATCCGGGCGTAAACTTCCGCAAGCTTCAGCGTGCAACTTATCGATTTGATCGTAAAGCTGTCTTCGATCCCTGATAGATGTGATAAGACCAACTGTCGGCTGCCTGCCGCTGGAAGTGTTCGATTATCGGAGCCACTTGCGAGACCAGGACATAGTCCGTAAGCGTTGGGCTCAAGGTTTGATAGCGATGAAACTTCGCGCCACGGTCCCGCGCCTCGGTTGATTCGGACAGCACTTCGATGATGACCGCGGGATTGATCACTACGTCTTGATGATCGTCCAGATACTCGGGCTCGCCGCAAATCACTACGACGTCCGGATACGAGAACAAGCCCTTCATCGTTTGACGTTGCCTGGGTCCGCTGCGAATCTTTGTGTCCTTGGTTCTGACTCGACAGGGTGAATCGCGCAGTTGTTCGCCTATCAGAATGACCAGATTGGCGGAGATGTCCGCATGCGTTGGGCTCTCGCCGGCCATCGCGTAAATGAAGCCGTCGAGGTACTCGTGCCGTTCATCAGCTCCTCGCTCAAATGCCAGATACTCTTCGATCGAGTAGAGTGGTTGAGCAACCATAGCGCGAAACCTCCGTGACTAGCCCATTCAGTTTATCTAAACTCGGTCAAACCTTAAGAGGACGCTGCATTCTACTACTGAAGCGGATTTCGAGTTAACGGCGTATAGAGTACCAACTTTAGTTGGGTTCGTACTCTGCACTAAAAGCCCGACTGAAGTCGGTACTCTATACGCCTCTGGCTGACGGTAGGGCTACTGATAGAGCGCGATTTCAGGTTATGATTGGCGACGAAATACACCAGAGCTAACTTAATGTCATCAGCCAGGACCCAACCGGCGCGCGGCATGCGCGACTTTCTGCCCGCCGACGTGCGCAAACGCCAATACGTCATCAGCGTGATCAAGGAAACGTACGAGCGCTACGGTTTCGAGCCGCTGGAAACTCCCGCCGTCGAAAACATTGAAACGCTGATGGGCAAGTACGGCGAGGAAGGCAATCAACTCATCTTCAAAATTCTGAAACGCGGTGAACATGAAAAGACGGGTGAGGCGGATCTCGCTCTGCGTTACGATCTGACTGTGCCTTTGGCGCGCGTCGTCGCCCAATATCAAAACGAGTTGCCAAAGTTTTTCAAGCGCTATCAGATTCAACCCGTCTGGCGCGCCGATCGTCCGGCGCGGGGAAGATTTCGCGAATTCTATCAGTGCGATGTGGACGTGCTGGGTTCGAAGTCGATGGTGGTGGAAGCGGAGTTGATTGCGGCGGCGAGTGATGCTTTGGTGGCGCTCGGGTTTAGTGATTTTGTTATTCGCGTGAATCACCGTCAGGTTTTGGCAGGGATTCTCGATCAGGCCGGTGTGGCTCCCGATAAACATGCAGACGCTTTGATCGCACTCGACAAGATGGACAAGGCCGGACCTGAAGGCGTCGCCCGCGAATTGAATGAGCGCGGCATCATTGGCGAACCTGCGGTTAGGCTAATGCGCTTCTTCGAAGGCCTCGCCGGCGTTGAGCAAGCGGCCGGGTTTGCGGATCTGGGTGAGCCAGGCACGGAGAGAACGGCATTCAACGCCGATATTCTCGGTCGCCTGGTTGAGTTCATTGGGGCGCACGAAAGTGGCTCCAGGAGTGTTGATGAACTCCGGCAGATCATGCAATTCGCGAAAGGCAGCGGAGTCGACCAGCGAATCAAACTTGATCCCGCCCTGGCTCGTGGTTTGTCCTACTATACTGGCGCCATCATTGAAATTAATGTACCCGATCTGGCAGGCAGTCTCGGTGGCGGCGGTCGTTACGACAATCTGGTGGGGATGTTTCTCGGCAAGGATGTTCCCGCCTGTGGGTTTTCACTTGGCCTCGAGCGAATCATCGTCGTGATGAGCGAGCGCGAAATGTTTCCAGCCGAGTTAGTTTCCTCGCCCGCCGATGTCATGGTGACGATTTGGAACGAAGATTCGGTTGGAGAATCGCTCGCGTTGGCGACTGAATTGAGAAGCGCGGGGTTGCGCGTCGATCTTTATCCGGAAGCAGACAAGATGGGGAAGCAGTTCAAATACGCTTCAGCGCGCAGCATTCCCTTTGTCGCGATTGTCGGCGATGAGGAGCGAGCTCGCGGTGAACTTGCGATCAAGGACATGAAAACCGGAGAGCAACGATCAGTGAAGCGCAGTGAAGTCGCGAGTGTGTTACAGAACCGAGAGCGGTAGCGACCGGATGCTATGCTCAACCTTAAGAATATGCGAAAGATAAGAAGCTACTTAATGGCGAGTTGAATGCTCGCACCCCGTCGCTACCGCTCCGGGTTCTGTATCTTTGACACTCGTTTGAGGTGACCGGCAACCAGCCGGCGAAGCCGGCAACATATCAGTAGCCCACAGCGCAAGCTGTGGGTAGGCAAGACAAGAGAAATAGGCAGCCCGCTTTAGCGGGCGACATAATTCGTCGTCGTGTGATTCATATGTCGCCCCTGCCGGGGCTGGAACACTCCACCGGCGTCGAACCCACAGCTGGCGCTGTGGGCTACTGATATTCCGCCAGCTTCGCTGGCTTAACAGATATAACATCATGAACGAACTATTAGCCCAACACTATCTAACCGACGCGCTGCAAACTTTTCGCGACTACAAAAAACTCGCGGAACGCGCGTTTGAGCAAGTCAGCGATGACGACTTGTTCAAAACCATCGACGAAGAATCCAACAGCATCGCAGTCAACATGAAGCACATGGCCGGCAACATGCTCTCGCGCTGGACTGCCTTTCTCACCACCGACGGCGAGAAACCGGAGCGTGACCGCGACATCGAATTTGTGATGCTGCCCGGGACGACGAAAGATGACATGATTGCTTACTGGGACCAGGGCTGGAAATGTGTCTTTGATGCCGTCGAGCCGCTCAAGCCGGAAGACTTGATGCGCACAGTCAGGATCCGCGGCCAGGATCACACCGTGGTTCAAGCCATCAATCGGCAAATCGCGCACTACGCTTATCACGTCGGCCAGATCGTTTATCTCGCGAAGCATTTCAAGTCGAGCGAGTGGCAAAGCCTGAGCGTGCCGCGCAACAGGTCCGCTGAGTTCAACGCCCACCTCGAACAGAAGATGAAAGAATCTGCGACCGCTCCGCGAGAGAGTCGTTTGGATGAAGTGGTGGATTTTGCGGTACGGAACAAGGAGTAGCTGTGAGAGGGATTGATCGTGTGTGTTCTCCTTTGCGTCTTTGCGCCTTTGCGTGAAGCAATCTCTCGCCAAGGCGCAAAGGCGCCAAGAAAACTTAAAGCCCATTAAAACCAGGAGCCAAAATGTTTCTCGGCCTACGAACCGCAATCTACCACGTTGATGACATCGACCAGGGCAAGAATTGGTACAGCGAAGTGCTGGGCGTGCAGCCTTACTTTGACGAACCGTTCTATGTCGGTTTCACTGTGGCGGGTTTCGAACTTGGTTTACAACCGACCGCGGCCACGGGCGTGGAAAAGGCCGATGGCGCGGTCGCTTACTGGGGCGCCGAGGATGCCGCTGCGGAGTTACAGCGGATTCTCGATCTGGGCGCAACCGTTCACGAAGCATTGCAGGACGTAGGCCAGGGGATCAAAGTCGCCACCGTCAAAGATCCGTTCGGCAATATCTTCGGCATCATCGAGAATCCGAATTTCAAACTTCAATGATGGTCACCCAACTTCATCATGTAAACGTCACTGTGCCTCCGGAACTCGAAGCGGCGACGAAGGAATTTTACGGCAGTGTTCTTGGTCTGGAGCAGGTGCCGAAGCCAGCGGCCGCGCGGCAGACCGGCGCCTGGTATCAGATCGGAGCGACGCAGTTGCACTTGTCTGTAGATAAAGAAGAGGTGGGCACGCTGAGTTCGCGACACATTTGTTTTGCCGTCTCTGATCTCGGCGCAGCGGAAAAAAGATTTCGCGAAGCCGGTGTGGAAATCATTGCCGACCCGCGCCCCATGCCGGGCACGCCGCGTTTCTATGTGCGCGATCCGGGCGGGAATCGGTTGGAGATAGTGCAGCGAGTCTCTGTGTGACTCTGTGGTTCTCTGTGCCTCTGTGGTGGAGAGCGATCCATTACCACAGAGACACGGAGGACCACAGAGGTTCACTGAGAAAAACAAATGAGTTTCACTTTTATCAATCCCGAATCACTCGGCGCACCGCTTGGTTATTCGAACGGCGTTTTGACAGAAGGCGGCCGTCTGTTGTTCGTCGCCGGGCAGATCGCCTGGAATCAGCAACAGCAGATCGTCAGCCCGGATCTCGTCGAACAATTCGATCAGGCATTGGCCAACGTCATGACTGTCGTAAAGGAAGCAGGTGGCCGGCCGGAACAAATTGCGCGGTTGGTAATCTATGTAACCGACAAGAACGAGTATCGCGGACGCATGCAGGAAATCGGTGAATGCTATCGGGCGCAGATGGGCAAGCATTTTCCCGCAATGGTACTGGTCGAGGTGAACGGCCTGCTGGAAGACGACGCGAAGATCGAAATTGAAGCGATCGCGGTTTTGTAGCGCAAGTTGTTAACTTGCGAATTTCAAAACTCAAGAGCGGCAAGTTAACAACTTGGGCCACAAAGCATGAACACACCGAAGAGTTTTCTGTACGAGCAACGCGACGGCATCGCGACCATCACGCTGAATCGTCCCGAGCGTCTGAACGCGATCACGTTTGAGGTCTATCGTGAACTGACCGACATGTTCGCATCGCTACGCGATGAAACAAACGTGCGCGTCGTAGTAATCACCGGCGCCGGCCGCGCGTTCTGCTCGGGCGGAGACGTTCGCGACATCATCGGCGAGCTGCAGGGAAGCGATGCCGCCGGTTTGCTGGAATTCACGCGCCTGACCTGTGAACTGATCCGGAATATGCGTCTGCTGCCGAAACCAATCATTGCCAGCTTGAATGGCACGACCGCCGGCGCCGGATCGTGCATCGCGCTGGCTTCTGATATACGCATTGCCGCGGAGGAAGCGAAGATTGCTTTCATCTTTGTGAAAGTCGGACTAGCGGGCACAGACATGGGCGCGACTTACCTCTTGCCGCGCGTGGTCGGCTTGGCGAAAGCTACCGAACTATTGATGACCGGCGACTTCATATCGGCCCAGGAAGCCGAGAAGATTGGCTTGTACAATCGTACCGTGCCGCGCGATCAACTGGAGACAGCGACGCGCGAGTTTGCCGAAAAGTTGGCCCGCGGTCCTGCGCTGGGCCTGGCAAAGACAAAAGAAATGCTGAATCGCGAAATGCACATGGGATTTGAGTCGGGGTTGGAAGCCGAAGCTGTGGCGCAGGCCCTATGCATGCAGCATCCGGATTTTCAGGAAGCGCATGACGCGTTTCTGGCGAAGCGGGAAGCGAAGTTCAAGTAATTTTTGGAGTGCGGCGACTAGTCGCCGCTTTCTAAAGCGCTGAGTAGTCAGCGCACTCCAAAGAATGAGCGCCTTGCAGCGCTTTGCGCACGGGACGTACGCGCTCCCAGCAAAGCGGTTGAGTTGATTGCTATGGATCGGTTCATCGAAACAACACCGTTCTTCTCGACCGATCACCGAACTCTGGCTGAGCACGTAGCCGATTTAGCCGAGCGCGAAGTCGAGGTGCGCGCCGGCGATGACGAGCAAGACGCCGACGAAGCTGTTCGCAGTTACGTGATGCTGTTGTTTGAAGCAGATCTGTTGCGCTATGCCGTCGCGACGCCTGGTCAGGCATTTGATCTCCGCTCGTTCTGCATCATTCGCGAGACGCTCTCTTATTCATCATCCCTCGCCGATCTCGCTTTCGTAATGCAGGGATTGGGTACCTATGCGATCAGCCTGGCAGGCACCGAGCACGTGCGCGACTTCTGGCTGGCCCGAGCGGCAAACGCCAAGGCCATCGGGGCTTTTGCTTTGACCGAACCCGAGGCCGGTTCCGACGTTGCTGCGCTTAAGACTACAGCGCGACGCGAAGAGGACACATACATCATCGACGGCCGCAAGCGCTTTATTTCAAACGCCGGCGTCGCCGACTTCTACACGGTGTTTGCGCGCACAGGCACGCGTGAAGATGGACGCGCAGAGATTTCGGCGTTTGTGGTCTCAGCGCGCATGCCGGGCTTCACCGTGGCGGAGCGGACCGAGATGATGGCGCCGCATCCGATTGGCGAACTCGAATTCAAAGGTTGCAAAGTGCCGGCGGAGGACATGATCGGCGCCCAGGGTGATGGGTTGCGCCTCGCGCTCCAAACGCTGGATATGTTTCGCGCCAGCGTAGGCGCGGCCGCGTGCGGCATGGCGCGGCGGGCGCTGGACGAAAGCATTCTGCATGCAAAGTCCCGCGAGCAGTTTGGCCGCTCGCTCTCAGGACATCAGTTGATTAAGGAGAAGCTGGCCGACATGGCGACCGAACTGGACGCTGCCCGGCTGCTGGTCTATCGCGCGGCGTATTTGAAGGACGCGGGCGCCGCCAGCTCAACCCGCGAGGCGAGTCAGGCCAAACTCTTTGCGACGGAAGCTGCCGGACGCATCATCGATCAAGCCCTGCAGATTCACGGCGGCGCCGGTCTGATACGCGGCACGGTGGTCGAGCGGCTCTATCGCGACGTGCGCGCGCTGCGCATCTATGAAGGAACTTCCGAAATACAGAAACTCGTGATCGCGAATCAACTCTTGAAAGAGTGAGCAGCCAAACATCACAGCAGTCCCAGCCCGGGTCGCATCTCGCGCGACGTCTCGGCCTTTTCGACGCGACGATGATCGTGATGGGCGGGATCATCGGCGCGGGAATCTTCACTAATCCTTACGTGGTCGCCCAGCAGGTGCACACGCCGTTTCTGATTCTGGGAGCATGGGCCGTGGGCGGGTTGATTGCTCTCGCCGGCGCTTTCATCTACGCGGAACTTTCATCGCAAAGCTCAGAGTCCGGCGGCCAGTACGTCTACTTGCGTGACGCGCTTCATCCTTTGGTGGCCTTTGGCTACGGCTGGAGTCTGCTATTCGTAATTCAGACCGGCGGGATGGCGGCGGTCGCGCTCATCTTTGCGAATCATGTTTTTGAGTTGGCCGGTGTGCGCGTAACTGACATGCGCGCCGCGCTGCTGGCTTCAACCGCGCTGGCCCTTTTGACAATCGTAAATTGTATCGGCGTGCGCGCGGGCAGTTTGACCCAGAATGTTTTCATGATCCTCAAACTAATCGCGATCGCGGCGCTGGTCGGATTTGGATTGATGGTCAGTGGCCCTGTTCAAGGCTCAGCAGCGACAACCTCGGTCTCTTCGGCGACCACGTTGCAGTCGCTGATTGCGTTTGGCGCGGCGCTGATACCGGCACAATTTGCGTACGGAGGTTGGCAGACAGCTTGCTTTGTCGCCGGCGAAGTGCGCGAGCCGCGCCGGAACCTGCCGCGTGGATTGCTGTACGGCGTTCTGGGCGTGATCGTGGTTTATCTTTCCGTGAACTATGTCTGCGTCCACGCGTTGGGGGCGCAAGGCCTGGCGCAAACGAAGACGCCGGCATCCGCGGTGATGCGTCTGGCGCTGGGCGAAAGAGGCGGGCGCTTCCTGGCGGCGGGGATCGCGATTTCCACGATTGGATTCCTGAGCCAGAGCATGCTGACCGCGCCCAGAGTTTATTTCGCCATGGCGGATGATGGTCTCTTCTTCAAACAACTCGCCTGGCTTAATCGCGCTCGGGTCCCCGCGGTCGCGATCGCGTTGCAAGGCGTGCTGGCAATCGTCATCGTGCTGGTGGCCAGCCGCTTCGAACAAATTCTGAACTACGTCGTGTCCGTTGACGTGGTGTTCTTTGCCCTGACGGCCGTGTGCGTGTTCGTATTCCGCCGGCGCAATCGCGGGAAACCGAAGGGCGACTTTTTTCATATTCCGGGTCATCCGTTTACCACCTCGTTCTTTATCGTGGCTTGCTGCGTGATTACATTTAGCGTCGTCTACAAAGAGCCGCTCAACACGGCGATCAGTCTCGGGATCATGCTGCTGGGTTTGCCGGCATATTTTGTTTGGGCGTGGCTGCGAAAGCGGCGAGAGGCAGGTCTATGAACTTGTCGAATTGATCTGCTTAAGGACTGGAAATTAAGCGATGCATTTTAACGCAAAGGGCGCAGAGGTTTTCTCAGAGGGACGCAAAGGCTCTTCCTCTGCGTTCCTTTGCGAGAGCCTTTGCGTCCTTTGCGTTTAGGCTTTGCGTTTGAAGAAAAAATGAACACGCAATCTATCTACATGCACTGGGCCAAGACGCGCCCGAAGGTCAAATACGATCTGGCGTTAAGCGGCATCCTCAATCTTCCCTTCGCTGAGTTGGAGGCGACAATCGAAGATTTGGATCTGAACGGCGATAACGCCTACGGCTACGGCCCGCTGATCGACGCGCTCGCCGCGCACAGCCAGGTTCCGCCTGAATCCGTCGTGACGATTTGCGGCGGCACCTCGATGGCGAACCACCTGGCGATGGCCGCGGCCCTCGAGCATGGCGATGAAGTGTTGATTGAGGAGCCGACCTACGAACCACTTCTCGCTGTTGCCAAATATTTCGGAGCCTCGATCAAACGATTCCCGAGATCGTTTGAGAATGCCTATCAGATCGATGTCGAGGAACTCTCGAAAGCGATTACACCGCGCACGCGTCTGATTGTGTTGACGAACCTGCATAATCCGAGCAGCACTCTGGTACCGGAACAAACTCTGCGGCAAATAGGCGAGTTGGCTGCCATCGTCGGGGCGCGCGTCCTGGTCGACGAGGTTTATTTGGAAGCGATGTTTGAAGCCGCGCCCAGATCGTCGATTCATCTCGGCCCGGAATTCATCGCCACCACCAGCCTGACGAAGGGCTACGGGTTGAGCGGCCTGCGCTGCGGATGGATTTTGGCTGAGCCTGATATGGCCGAACGAATGCGGCTGTTGCGCGACATCTTTGACGGGATAGGGCCGCAGCCCGCGGAACGACTCAGTGTCGTGGCGCTCAACAAACTGCCAAAGTTCATCGCTCGCGCGAAGCGGATTCTGGAAACCAATCGCACAGTGCTCAGTGACTTTCTAGACTCGCGCGAGGACCTGCAAGTTGTCCGCACTGAATCAGGCACCACCTCGTTTCCGCGCCTGCTGAAGGGGCGAGTAGAAGATCTTTACGACTCACTCCACCAAAAGTGCGACACGGCCGTCGTGCCCGGCCGCTTCTTTGAATCGCCCCAGCACTTTCGGATTGGCATGTGTGCTGAGCCTGAGCTGTTCAATGAAGGTGTGCAGAGATTGGGCGCGGCACTGGATGAACTGCGAGCATGAAAATCAACATCATCGGTGGCGGGCCGGCGGGCATGTACTTCGCCATCCTCATGAAGAGCGCCGCCGCCGCACACGACATCACGATCTATGAACGCAACGGCCCTGACGATACGTTTGGTTGGGGCGTGGTGTTTTCGGGGAAGACCCTCAGCAACTTAAAGGCCGCCGATGAACCGTCCCACGCCGCCATCACGCGCAACTTTGAAGCCTGGGACAATGTCGATGTAGTCCATCGCGATCAAAAGATTTCCATTCATGGCAACAGCTTCTCGGGAATTGCGCGCTTGCGTCTGCTTAAGATACTGCAGCGGCGTTGTGAGGATCTGGACGTCCAAATCAATTTTCGAACTGAGCTCACCTACTTTGATTTATTAAGAGCGGATTGCGATCTGCTCGTGGCCGCGGATGGCGTCAACAGCTTTGTCAGACAAACCTTCACAGATCAGTTTCGACCCGAACTTAGCGTGCGCCCGAACAAATACATCTGGTACGGCACGAATCAATTGTTTCATGGCTTGACCCTGACGTTTCGCGAAACCAGGGCGGGCGTTTTCGCAGCACATTCGTACGAGTTCGACCAGACGACCAGTACTTTTATCGTCGAATGTGACCCGCAGACCTGGCACGAAGCCGGCTTTGACAAGATGTCGGATGCAGAAACGCGCGCGTACCTCGCTGAAGTATTCGCGCCCGACTTGAATGGACAGCCTTTGCTTTCAAATAACTCAAAGTGGCTTAACTTTCTGCTCGTGAAAAATTGGCACTGGAGTTTCGATCACGTGGTGCTGCTCGGTGATGCATTGCACACAGCGCATTTCTCAATTGGATCAGGCACCAAGCTGGCGATGGAAGATGCGATTGCCTTGAAGGAATGTTTCGACGAAAACTCAGATGTGCAGTCGGCTTTGCGACGATTTGAAGAAGTGCGAAAGCCGGTCATCGAGGAATATCAGGCTGCAGCTTATGAAAGTATGGTGTGGTTTGAGAACGCGAGAGAGTTCATGCACCTGGGGCCGACTGAACTTGCTTACGTGTTGATGACTCGCAGTGGAAGAGTTGATCGCGAAAGTTTGCGGCGGCGTGATCCTGAGTTTGTGGCAGCGTATGAAGCTCGATCCGCAGATTACGCAGGTTCCACAGATCAGAAAGACTAAAACGACTTGACCGGCCGAGATGAATCGCTTTCTGATGAAGTGAACCTGGAAGTGGTAGTCTGAGGTCTCTAAAACTTATTTGTCGTGATTTCTTTTCTGCGTAATCTGTGTAATCTGCGGATCACCGTCTCCATTTCGGGGCCAGCAGTCGTCGACGCCCATCCTCGGCCATCGCAATCCCCGGTTCATCCAACTCCTTCCGATCCCAAAGCTTACAGGTCACCTGGCGATGCGCTTGATCCAGAGCTTCGCAGTAATTCGTATAGGTGCAGCGGCGGACTTCATCGCCGCGACCGAGCTTCACTTTGATGAACCAATCAGGATCGGCCAGGGCCTGTCGCGCCAGACCCGCGATGTCTGCATGACCGCGCTGAAGAATTGATTCGGCTTGCGCAAAAGTAGTAATACCCCCTGTCGCAACAAGCGGCGTATTGAATCCGGCAGCGTTCACCGCATGTTTGATTTTTGCGACCAGCGGCACCGAGCGGCCGAACGGTCCACGTTCGTCGGACAGAGTCGTCGGCATACATTCGTAGCCGCTCTGCCCGGTGTAAGGATATACAGCCTGGCCAATCTTTGGCTGCTCGGCATCCTCGAATTTTCCGCCCTTCGAGATCGAAAGATAGTCCATCCCGGCTTTCGCGAATTCGACGCCGAAGTAAACGGCGTCATCGATTCGATTACCACTGGCGATCACTTCATCGCCGAGGAAGCGCGCGCCGACAACGTAATCGTCACCAACCGCTTGGCGCACGGCTCGATAAACTTCCAGCGGCAGTCGCCCGCGATTTTCGCGGGGCCCGCCATATCCATCATCACGATCGTTGAGCGCGCTCAGGAAGCCGGCCATCGTATACGCGTGCGCGTAATGCAACTCGACACCGTCGAACCCAACATCGCGGGCACGGTGCGCGGCTTCGGAAAAGATCGACGGCAAGACCTGGGGAAGGTCACGAACATGCGGCAGGTGCAGGTCAGTGACGCGTTCGCGATAACCGAAGCGCAGGGATTCAAGCTCGCGCTGGTTAAGTACGCAGTCGATGACCGTGTCCGGAGCGTCGTTGAGAAAAGCGCGGACCTTGGTTTCGGCGGCGCTGATCCAGCTCGAGTCTTCCGTAACTTCGGCAATCGCCTGGCGATGCTGTGCAGTGATCTTAAGAAAGCGCTGAAAATATTTTGCCGGATCGGGCCGGCGCTTGACCGCGAGGAAGTCGATGATCTGAATAAAGAGTCTGGTGTGGCCGTCGCTCGCTTCGCGCACCGTGTCGACCAGTTGCCGCAAGCCCGGAAGAAATCGATCGTGGCTAATACGTAATAGCGGGCCGCTGGGAATATCGCGAATGCCGGTGGCTTCGACAACCAGGGCAGCCGGCTGGCCTGCCGCGAATCGTCGATACCAATCGAGGTTGTCCTGAGTGACAAATCCCTCTTCTGTGGCGCGCCATGGGACCATCGCCGGCACCCAGGTCCGGCTTTCCAGCGTGAGCGGACCGATTGTGATTGGTTGAAGCAATAAAGAGTTCGCGGCTTCCTCCGCTGTCGGCCAGGTCGTTTCAGGAATTGCGTGCTTGATGGGATTCGCGAACTTCCACATTGCGTTCACTTTAACATGTTAATGAAGACTGAGCCGCCGCGGCTTTGCCGCCTGATGTGCGGAAAGGCTCTGCCTTTCCGTTAGATCTCTAAGAAGGTTGAGGCTACGCCTCGAGCTGAGAGCGGAGGCGTAGCCCCGAAAATAATTGGAGCACTTGACGGAAGGGCTGAGCCCTTCCGCACATCAGGCGGCTAAGCCGCAACGAAATCTGAGGCATCTCTGTGGTAAATTAGCCGGAACCAAGGAGAACCCTCTTGACTGATGACCTTCTCAAATGGCGTGGTGAGTTTCCCATACTTGACGACACAGTCTATCTGATTTCCCACAGTCTCGGGGCGATGCCGCGCGCTACCTATGAACGCCTGCATGAGTACGCTGACATTTGGGCGACGCGCGGTGTGCGTGCCTGGGCCGAGGGTTGGTGGCACATGCCGGTGACGGTGGGAAATCAAGTCGCGCGCATCATCGGCGCCAATCCCGAAACGGTCGTGATGCATCAAAATGTTTCGATCTGTCAGTCGTTGATTCTCTCCTGCCTGCTGCCGCTGCCGGAAAATTCGAGACGCCGCAAGATTGTTTATTCCGAACTCAACTTTCCGTCGGTGATGTACGTGTACGAAGCGCACGCACGTGCACATGGGCTGCGCATCGAAACGGTAAAGTCGGACGATGGGATCACGGTGCCGCTGGAGCGAATGCTGGCGGCGATCGACGAAGAAACGCTGCTGGCGCCGATCTCGCATGTGCTGTTCAAGAGCGCCTTCCTGCAAGACGCGAAGGCGATCACTGAGCGCGCCCACAAAGTCGGCGCGATGGTGATTCTGGACACCTATCAATCAGCGGGCACGGTGCCCTTCAGTGTAAGAGACCTGCAGGTTGATTTCGCCACTGGCGGTTCGGTGAAGTGGTTGTGCGGCGGGCCAGGCGCCGGATATCTTTACGTGCGGCCGGATCTGATTGATCGGCTGGAGCCGAAGACGACGGGATGGATGGCCCACGAAGAACCGTTCGCGTTCGATAGCGAGCTGCGTTACGCTCCGAACATCACCCGGTTTCTGCATGGCTCGCCGGCAATTCCGGCTTTGTACGCGGCGCAGTCGGGCTATGAAATCATCGACACGATCGGCGTGGAAAAGATTCGCGAGAAGAGCGTGCGCCAGACTCAACGTGTGATCGAGCTGGCCCACGAAGCAGGTTTTCGGGTTACCAGTCCGAAAGATCCGGCGCAGCGTGGCGGCACGATCACGGTTTGGGACGATCACGCCGCGGCCATCACCAAAGAATTGATTCGCCGTGAATTCATCGTCGATTATCGCCCCGGGGCGGGCGTGCGCATCTCGCCGCACTTTTATACCAGGGATGAAGAGCTGGAGCTGGTGATCGCCGAGATGAAAAAGATTCGCGACGCGAAGGCTTATGAAGGAAGTGAAAAGGTAGGGGCGGCTTTTTAATGTCCGACAAACATAAGGAACGTCTGATCAAGCGGGTTGAAGCGCATGTGGTTTCTTCCCCTCCCTTTGGGAGGGGTTAGGGGAGGGTACGAAGCTTGACGCGCACAAGCCCTCTCCCCAACCCTCTCCCAAAGGGAGAGGGAGAAAGAGAAAGCTTCTCGGACAGCCAAAGCGGTGACAAGTCACCGCACTCCAAAAGGAGAGACTATGGATCAGTTTCTTCAGTCAACAAATCTGCTGGAAACGATCGTCTCCGCGGCCGAAGAGAACAGTAAGGCAGCCCGCGAATTGTTTTCCGGTCTCAGCACCGCTCAACTCAATTGGAAACCTGCGCCGGAGAAGTGGAGTATCGCTCAGTGTCTGGATCATCTCGCGATTACTTCCCACGAGTTCGATGGCTATTTTTCCGACGCGCTTGTGCGCGGACGAAAGAAATGGCCGGGGACCATCGGGCCAGCCTATCGACCGAGTTTCATGGGTGGTTGGCTGATCAAACAAGTTAACCCGGAAGGGGGAAGGAACTTGACGGCGCCAAAAGTGTTCCGGCCGTCTGAGTCGTCAAATATTGACGAACCACTGGCGAAGTTTCTGAAACAGCAAGGGCGATTCATTGAATTTGTCCGAGAGACTAGTGGCGTCGACTACAATAAAACGAAATTAAGATCGCCCGTCACGCCGTTAATACGGTACAGTCTGGCTGACGCTTTTGTAGTCACGGTGGTTCACGGCCGGCGGCATCTGGGGCAGGCGCGCCGAGTGCGTGAAACATCCGGCTTTCCCATTGGCTCGTGAATAGTTTCTTCCCTGATTATCATGTCGCGTAACTACGGCAAAGACGCACCGCTCTCCTACAACAAATATCTGCGCGTGCCTGAGCTTATCGACTTGCAGTCATGTCTGTCGACGCCGGCCCAGCACGATGAATTGCTTTTCATCACCGTGCATCAAGCTTACGAACTCTGGTTCAAGCAAATCCTGCACGAGATTGACGCGGCCATCGTTTTGATGAAGGAAGACCGCGCGGCCGAAGCCGCCCAGGCTTTGCGCCGCATTGTCGAGATCGAAAAACTGCTCATCGCGCAAATTCATCTTCTGGAAACCATGAAGCCGGTCCGCTTTCTCGCGTTTCGGGATGAACTGAATCCGGCCAGCGGCTTTCAGTCGATGCAATTTCGCGAAATTGAATTCTCCTCCGGTTTGAAAGACGAAAAGGTTTTGCGGGCGTTCGCCGGCGACGACTTCGCCTTCCAACGGCTGCAGGCACGCATGAATGCGCCGTCGCTGTCGGAAGCATTCTTTGCGCTGCTGCGCCGTCATGGGTTCGACACTCCCGCCAGCGACTCGCCGCGGGACGCGAAGGAACGGCGCAGCAATTACGGCAAGCGGCAACGCGCTTTGGTCGAAGTGCTCACGCACGAAGAGCAGTTCTACAAGGAATCCCAACTGGCCGAAGGGTTGATCGAGCACGACGAATACTTCTCGCTCTGGCGTTCGCACCACATAAAAATGGTCGAGCGCATGGTCGGCGCCAAGCCCGGCACCGGCGGTTCAGAGGGAGTCGGATACCTGCAAAAGACGCTGGACAAAAAATTCTTTCCCGAACTTTGGGACGCGCGCACCTACCTGAGCAGCAAACACGAAGCCGAAGGGTGTCCGTTTGCGAAGACGTGAACCTCCGCGGTAAGTGCATCCACTTCTCAGACAAAGAGAGCGATCCACGAAATCACACGAACAAACCCCGGTCAACGGCCACTGGTTTTTTCGTGCCATTTCGCGTGATTTCGTGGATCGTCCGACCTCGCAGTAACGGACGGTTTGTCACCATCTCAGGCCACTTCGTCCCCGACTTCTTGCCATCAAACTGAAGACGCCTCACTTTGGCGCGGGTAGATCCCTGAGATCAGTACCGCGAGCGGTAGCGACCGGGGTTTGAACGCAGCAAGCGACTCGAGATCGAGGATGCGACCCGGTCGCTACCGCTCGCCGGTACTGACCTCGCGGCCACCTGGTGATGAAACCTTCTGGTGACGATGATCGTTACACCAGGCGACATTCATGAACGATTTCAACAACCTTCCTGAAGAGCGGTCTCGCGCCGAACAACTGCTGTCAAAGCGATCGGTACAAGTGGGTCTGATGTTGTCCGTTTGGACCATCATGGCATTCTTCTTTGCCACTCAGGTTTACATGCTTTACTACCGCGAGGAGAAGCCGGTCCCTTTCAAGCGGGCCCTCTTCGTTGAGGGTTTGGGATGTTTTCTTTGGGCGCTGTCGACGCCTCTGGTGCTTTGGCTGGCACGGCGTTTCCGTATCGGCAGAAACAACTGGCGCCGTCGCGTCCCGCTTCACTTCCTCACCGGCTTGGGTCTCGTCAGCACGCTGCTGACCATCGACTATGTGGTTTATATGTTTGGCACCGGCCGGCCTGAGAATCTGACGCCGCTGCGCATTCTGCAATTCATCATTTATAACGTCGATCGTTGGCTGCTGACTTACTGGGTGATCGTTCTGAGCAGTCATGCTTTCAACTATTACAAGAGTTTTCGACAGGGAGAACTAAAGGCCGCGCAGTTGAGCACACAGCTCGCGCAATCCCAGTTGGAAGCGTTGAAGATGCAGTTACATCCTCACTTCCTCTTTAATACTCTCCATTCAATTTCGGCTCTATTAAATAAGGATGTTGACGCGGCGCGCACGATGATTTCGCGTCTGGGCGACTTTCTGCGGTTGACGCTGGAGAATGCCGGCACGCAGGAAGTACCGCTCCAGCAGGAGATCGAATTCCTCAATGGGTATCTCGAGATTGAACGGATCCGTTTTCAGGATCGGCTGACCACCTGTGTCGATATTGATCCGAGTGTTTTGGACGTCCGCGTGCCCAATCTGATCCTCCAGCCAATTGTCGAGAACGCCATGCGGCATGCCGTCGCCACGACTTCCAACCGGGGCCGGATTGAAATCATTGCCTGGCCAAGAAACGGCATGCTTCGCATTGAGGTTAGAGACAATGGGCCCGGCATATCGCGCCCCCCGGCGTCGGGCAACGGAAAGCACGGAGTGGGTCTGGCAAATACCCGGGCCCGCCTCGAGCGGCTTTATGGATCCAATCACCGGTTTGAGCTGGCGAACGAACCTGCTGGTGGATTCGTCGTGACGCTCGAGATTCCGCGCGCCTCGGAAATGACGGTTATCAAATCCAACATCTCGTCCGACTGACCCGCACTCTGCTTAGTTTCAGAAGCCCGACCGTCCAGGGAGGGGCGCTGAAATGCGCGTCTCGAAGTTGCCCTCCCTCACAGTCGGGCTTCTGACTGCAAAAATCTCTGCGCCCCATGAATTAGGAACAACCCGGACGACTAAGCGTGAAATCACGGCATCAAAATGTCCATGATCCGAAGCCCGTGCATTCTTTCGTAGGCAAAAGCATTTTTTCGTACATCGGCAGAAGAGGATTTGGAAACCTTTCGTCAGACCAACTCGTAACGAGTGGTCACAGCGGGCGTTGTTTGAATCAAAACGCCTTTTATCGCGACATCGACTTTCAGATGTTCATCCAGAACTTACGATGAGACGCATACAAGGAACCAGCAGACCAGTCACTGTTTTGCACGGCGTGGGTGAAGAGGGCAGTAGCCCGCGCGTAAGCAAGGGCGTCGCTCTCGCTTAAGAACGCCCTCCCTGACGGTCGGGCTACTGCCGGCCTGAAGTTTGGAGCGAAGATGATCGAGTCAAACCGGATTCGGGTATTGGTTGTTGATGACGAGCCTTTAGCTCGCGGAATGGTCCGCGAGATGCTCGAAAACGATCCCGAAGCCGAGATTGTGGGCGAGTGCTCAAACGGACGTGAAGCCATTAGCGCGATTAAATCGCTGGCTCCCGATCTGGTTTTCCTGGATGTGCAGATGCCCGAATGCGGCGGGTTCGACGTCCTCGAGTCTTTCAAGAATCAACATCTGCCGCGCGTCATTTTCGTGACTGCCTATGATCAGTATGCGGTGCGCGCATTTGAGGTGCACGCTCTCGACTATCTGCTCAAGCCATTCGATCGCGAACGTTTCATGGCCGCCTGGGAGCGCGCCAGGATTCACCTGAGCAGGGAGCAATTCGATCGACGCGACCAGCACATTCTGGCGCTCCTTGAAGAGCTGAAAGCAGGGCCGCGGTATATTGAGCGTCTGGTAGTGAAAACTGCCGGCCGCGTCTTCTTCCTCGACGTCCATGATATTGACTGTCTCGAGGCTGAGGGCAACTACGTGCGCGTGCACAACGGACCCAGGTCTCACCTGCTGCGCGAGACAATCAGCGGTCTCGAGTCCCAATTGGATCCCAGGGAGTTTCTGCGCATTCATCGCTCGGCGATTGTGAGGATCGACAAAATCAAAGAACTCCAGCCCTGGTTCCATGGTGAGTATCACGTCATCCTCAAGGGTGGCAAGCAACTTACTTTGAGCCGAAACTATCGGTCGAATCTGCAGGAAGCCGTCGGCAACTCCCTCTAGACGGGGTTTGTGGCCCTGACCTCAGCCGCTCTGTCCCGCGTTTTGTCCCACTCGTCACAAAGCTGATCTCGACACTTCCGAACATTCGTATATTAGCGACCGTTCGGAGTACCGCCTTTAGGCGGAAAAGTGACGGCGAAGAATGAACCGGGCTGAAGGCGGAACTCCGAACGAGGACATTGGATCCACAGCGCGATCAGGCCGGGACGAAAAAGTAGCATAGACTTCAGTCTGTGTTGCTGCTCAAACATCACAGACTAAAGTCTATGCTACAGCTTGGCGTAGTTGAGGAGGAGAAGAGATGAGCACACAAATAACCTGGGGACCGCGCGTGTTGACGGCGCCAGAGCTTAGTCTGCGCAACGAGGTGGTTTTGGACAATCGGCTCACTGCGCTCAAGGAGGTCGCGCTCACGCTGCTGCGCGAAGTCGAATCCCTGAGAATTACCGGGCCGGTGAACCTAAGCCGCAAGATCCGGCTGCCCGATGAAGTGCAGCGATTCGAAGTCGATCTGATCTGCAGCGCGCTCAGCCGGACGGCGGGAAACCAAACTCGCGCGGCCCGGCTGCTGGGTGTGCACCTCACAACGCTGAACAGTAAGATCAAGCGTTACAAGATTCCCATCGACGATCACCGGCCAGAGATTGAAAAACCAGATCACCAGGAGAGCGCCGCCTGAGTATCTTTGGAACAAACACGATCGGCTTTAGCCGAGACTTGATCGATCCGCACCAGCCCGGGGTTTCGCCGCCCCGGGCTTCTTTGTGTGGCATGGACTCTGTGATTTAGTCGCAGGATTGCATCGAGCCCGCTTCGCGGGCTTGGGAAACGCAGCTCGGTATTAAGTTGTTCGGAGCGTCCTGAAGTACGTGCCACGCTAACGGCGTCGTAAATGGGTTCATGCTAAACTACGCCGCAAGGGTCAACGGTCATGTCAAGAAACACTCAATCCATCACGGACGCAAACGGTGAACGGACGGCTGTAATAATTCCGCTTGAGGAGTACGAGGAGCTACTCGAAGGCTTGCATGTAATTCGAGTAGCCGAAGAAACCAAGGATGACACCTCAAGGCCGCTCAACGAAGTTGTCGAGGATTTGAGGGCCGCCAACGAGATCGATGAATAAGGTCATCACCTTCCATGCTTAGTGATCCAAATGTCCATCGACTTTCCCGAACAATTCAACATGGCCGACTACTTCCTCTATCACAATCTGGAGGAGGGGCGGGAAAACAAGGTCTGTCTCTACTTCAAAGATCAAACCTACACCTACGGTGAGGCGGCGCGGATGTCGAACCGCGTGGGCAACGCTTTGCGCGAAGCCGGCGTCCAGATGGAAGATCGCGTTCTGATCGTGTTGCCTGACTGTCCTGAGTTTGTCTGGTCCTGGTTTGGCGCGGCGCGCATCGGCGCGGTCATCACGATGGTGAATCCGCTGCTGCCCGCCGACGATTACCGTTACTACCTCGAATACACGCGCGCGCGCGCGGCGATCGTTCACGAGTCTTTTATGAAGCCGTTCGCCGAGGCGTCCCAAGAGGCGAGTTATCTGCGAGCTACACTGGTCGTACAGAATGAAGATGCCGTCGACGAAGATCAGATCGATCCGAAACACAGCCGCGTTAAGTTTCTTTCCTTCAATGAGAGTGTCTCCTCGCAGCCGGGCGTTTGCCGGGCAGCGGACACGCACCGTGACGACATCGCAATCTGGTTGTTCACCTCCGGCTCCACCGGACATCCGAAGGGCGCGGTGCACCTGCAACACGATTTGCCTTACAACACCGAGGTCTTCGCCAAGCAGACTATGGGTGTCAACGAAGACGACTTAACCGTTTCCGTTCCCAAACTGTTTTTCGGTTACGCCACCGGCACCAATCTGTTGTTTCCTTTTTCAGTGGGCGGCGCCACGGCGCTGTTTGCCGAGCGCTCGACGCCGGAAAAGATGTTCGAAGTGATCGAACGTTATCGCCCGACCATCCTCACGACCGTGCCGACGATGATCAATTCCATGATCAATGCCGAAGATGCCGGCTCGCATGACATTTCGAGCATTCGGTTTTGTTATTCGGCGGGCGAGGCTCTGCCGATCGAACTCTATCATCGCTGGAAGGAAACCTTCGGCGTGGAAATCTGCGATGGCATTGGTTCGGCGGAAATGTTTCACATCTACATCACGAACCGGCCCACCGATGTGAAGCCCGGAACGTTGGGTCGCATAGTCGAAGGTTACGAAGCCAGGATCGTCGATGCGGAAGGGAAGGAAGTTTCCACGGCTGAGATGGGCACATTAAGGATTAAGGGCGATTCGGCGGCGCTCTGTTATTGGAATGCGCACGAGAAATCTAAAGAGACATTCTCGGGCGATTGGTGCGCAACTGGAGACCAAATGCATGTCGACAGCGACGGTTACTATTGGTATCACGGCCGCACCGACGACATGTTGAAAGTCGGCGGCGTCTTTGTCGCGCCCGCAGAGATCGAAAACTGCCTGCTGCAACACGAAGCCGTGATGGAATGCGCGGTCGTCGGCCACGACGGTGGTGATGGGTTGGTGAAGCCGAAGGCTTTTGTTGTGCTCCGCGAAGGTCACGAACCAAACGAAGCTGTGGCGGACGGGATTAAGCAGTTTGTGAAGTCAAGAATCGCGCTCTACAAGTATCCTCGCTGGATCGAGTTTGTCCCCGCGCTACCCAAGAATGACCGGGGCAAGATCGACCGCAAACTCCTGAAAAGTTAGTTGGTCATTCGGTGAAGCCGTCTCCAATCTCTTCACTCAGTAGGAGTGAGATGTCTATAGCGACGAACGCAACGTCGCGATCAACTCCGTTCGGAGGAGCGGAGGTCAACGAGACTCTCTACTGCTCAAGCTCATTCCGCTCCTCCGAACGGAGTTGTCGGGGTTGGACACACAATCTATGAACATCTCATCCGTAACGGGGTGAAATCCCTGGGCGCTAATCGAGAATCAGCCCATTCTCAGACTGCACCCACACTTATTACTTCAGATTCCTTCGGAAAAATAGCAGAAACGAGCGGCTTTTTTGGAAATGCATACCTACTAACCATTTCCTGTAAGCGAGAGTCGAAGAAGACCTGACGGAGGAAGATATCGTGCAAAAGTTAATCCTATTATTGGCGGCGGTAGTTCTAATCGGTTTGCCCGCGGTGGCCTCAGCCGACACTGTAACCTTTCAAGCGCCGGCAACCGGCGCGAACCAGGGCCTGGGTGGAGCCAAGCAGTTCGACTTGGACCATCACATGGCTTACGCGTGGCGCATCGGCGGCGTGGATCTAACCGGCAAGAGCATCACCAGCGCGACGCTGACTTTCAAGAACATCAAAAACTGGGACAGCAACCCGAACATGTTGTTCATCCATCTGCTCGACACGGCAAAAGCCGCCGGCGTCAGTTCGTTCCAGGATGCTCCGCTCAGCCAGGCTCCGGTAACGGACATCAACGACGATTTCGCCGGGACACGATATCTGAACAATCCGCTGGTGGCTCGGGGTACGGCGAACACCTTTCTGACGCAGCAGTCGTTCTCGACTACTGGCCGCGATTTCGTCTACACGTTCACGGCGGACCAACTGAAGGTTTTGAGTGCTTACTTCCTGAATGGCAGCGACATCGCTTTTGGTTTCGATCCTGATTGCCACTTCTGGAACGACGGCATAGCCTTCACCTTTACTACCACTCCGAACACGGTACCGGAACCGACGACAATGCTTCTGCTCGGCAGCGGGTTGGCCGGACTCTACTATCGTCGCAAGCGTCAGCAGAAAAAGCTGCAAGCGATCAGCTAAACGCATTCGCGATTTGTCACATAGAAAAGCCGCAGGCAGCGTTGCCCGCGGCTTTCTTGTTTTGCAGTAGCATAGACTTCAGTCTGTGGTTGTAGTTAGCCCATGACTCAAATCACAGACTGAAGTCTATGCTACTTCCTACCTCAGTCGCCCTTCGAGATTGTAATCGCGCAGCCGGCGATAAAGAGTAGACGGCGAGATGCCCAGCATCTCAGCAGCTTTCCCTCGATGCCATCCGGTCTGCTCAAGCGCCGAGATGATCTGTTGCTTTTCGACGTCGCGCAGCGAGCCCGAACCCGACAAGGCGCCGGTGTCACCAGTGCTCATGGGCATCGCATCACCAGCCGAAACCGGCGCGGATGACAAACCGACGGAGAATGGCGCGGCGCCGTTAGTGCTGCGAGCAACTTCCGGGGGCAACTCATTCGAGGTAATGCGTCCTTCATTTGACAAGAGTATCGCGCGCTCCAGACAGTTGCGCAGTTGTCGCACATTGCCCGGCCAGGCGTACGCCTGCAACCTACTTAACGCATCCGCCGTGACCTCAGGATGATTGGCTCCGCCGAGTTGTTTCAGGATGTAATTCATTAGCGGCTCGACATCTTCGGGTCGCTCTCGCAAAGGCGCCAGATGAATCTGGAAACTGTTGATGCGATAAAGCAGATCTGCGCGAAACGTTCCGTCTCCCAGAACAGAATCAAGATTGCGGTTGGTCGCCGCTACGATGCGCACATTTACTTCGACTTTGCGCACGCCGCCGACGCGGAAAAAGGTCCGCGTCTCGATCGCTCGCAGCAGTTTCGCTTGTAAGCTGGCCGGCAGCTCAGCCACCTCATCCAGGAAAAGGGTGCCGCCGTCGGCCAACTCAATCAATCCCAGTTTGCGAGCCTTGGCGCCGGAAAATGCGCCGGCTTCATAGCCGAACAATTCCGACTCCAGCAGCGTCTCCTGGAAGGCCGCGCAGTTCAAATCGATGAAAGACCCGTTAGCACGATTCGACAGCCGATGGACGGCATGCGCGATCAATTCCTTGCCGGTGCCTGACTCGCCGGTGATCAAAACCGAAGCTTCGGACGGTGCGACGCGCTCAACCAAACGAATGGCTTCGTTCATCGCCTGCGACTGGCTCACGATTTCGGGCAAAGCGGATTGCCGCTCGAGTTGTGCCCTCAACCTGACATTGTCGACCCGCAGGTTTCGTTTTTCCGCCGCTTGCCGGACGCGCACATCCAGCTCGTTAATGCTGTAGGGCTTGGTTAAATAATCATAAGCCCCGTTCTTCATCGCTTCCACAGCAGTTTCGATCGTGCCCTGACCGGTGAGCATGATTACTTCAGGCGGATTAGGCCGTTCGTGAACGCGGCGCAAAAGTTCCATGCCGTCCATGCGCGGCATGTTGATGTCGCACAAGAGCACGTCCACATTGCTTTCTTCCAGTTTGCGCAACGCTGCCTCGCCATCAGCCGCGGCCTGCACGCGATAACCCAGGCGTTGCAGTTCCTTCTGCAAAACCAAACGCAGATTGGCTTCGTCTTCCGCGATTAATAATCTTGCGTCACGCTGTTCGTTCACTGCTTTTGCTCCGCACTAAAGGAAGGTAAGTTCCATTCATCCGCAATCGGCAACGTAATCGTAAAGGTTGTGCCGGCGCCCACGGTAGACCGCACGTCCAGGCGGCCGCCATGATCAGATAAAATACCATAACAGACGGCCAGCCCCAGCCCCGTGCCGCGGCCCACATCCTTGGTGGTAAAGAACGGATCGAAAATTTTGGTCATGTTCTCCGGGGCGATTCCAATGCCCGTATCTTTGACCTGGACCAGTATGCGAGCATCCGAGCGTATCGCTCGCAACGTCAAGGTCCCGCCTTCCGGCATTGCGTCTATCGCGTTCGTGGCCAAAGCAACCACGGCCTGCTGGAGCTGACCGACGTCGCCGGCGACTTTCGGAAGACCGGCTGCGGCTTCGATCACAATCTGAACGTCGTCGCCCCGCTGTTGATGTGTCACCAGACGCGCGGTGGCTTTGATTACTTCAGTGATATCCACCGGCACGCGTTGGCCGGCGCGCAGGCGGCTGAAATCAAGCAGCCCGTTGGTAATGGTCTTACAACGAAAGGCCTCATCACGAATCAAGCCGAGATACTCGCGCAAGTCTCCGGCGTCAGGCGAGTCGTTAAAGGCACCCTCTTCAATTCGCTTCTCGAGCGACTCAGCACACGCCGCGATGGTTGCTAAAGGGTTGTTGATTTCGTGCACCACGCCGGCGGCCAAACGGCCGACTGCGGCCAGCTTCTCGGCGCGCGCGACGGCCCGGTGGGCTTTGACGCGAGAGGTAATATTCTCGCCGACCGTGATCACATGCGTCACCTCGTCGTTTTCATCGGCGCGCATGGGGATCTTGCTGATCAACCAGTGGTTGGTCTCGCCTGTCTCAGTAATGCTTTCCTGTTCGACCCGATGAATTTCCCCGGTGGCAAAGACCCGGCCGAATTCACGTTCCAAAAGTTCGCGACTCTGCTTGGTAAGCACCTCAAAAATGTTCCGGCCCAGGGCTTCGCCGCGGGGCAGACCGAGTTCGCCGAGTTCACGGTTTCGGTTCCAGGCGACAATCCGGTAGTCACGATCGATTGCGTAGAGAGACAAGGGCAGCGTATCGACAATAGCTTCGGTGAAGCGCTGCTGCATTTCGGATTCGGCGGTGCGCAGGTCAACTTCACGGGCCAGGGTGGCCGCTGATTCACGCGCGCCCAGGTAGAGAGTCGAGATGTGCGCCGCCAGCGCGGCTTGCTGGGCGGCGGCATTTATCAGGCGGCATTCATCCTCAGTGCATTCTTCAGCCGCCGTGAAAGCCACCACCATGGCGCCAAAAATCTTTTCGCCGACGCGAATCGGCACCAGATATTCCGTTTCATGCTGCGCGTCGCGAAACAGAAACTCCCGGCTGTTGGTGAGCCAGGCGGGAGACTTCGCTCGCGCAGAGCTCAACCATTTCTCCAGCCGATCCATATTGATCAAAGCGGAACTGCCGGCGCTTCCTTCTCGATCAAAAACGCACACTGCGAGTCCATGCCCGTTGTTATTCACGGCACAGGCGCTTTGTGAAGCGTTCGTTCCTTCGTAAATGGCGCCGGCGACGCGGCTGGCAACTTGTTCGGGTACGATCGTTCGCAGCAGGCCGCGGCCCAGGTCTGCGAGAAAACTCAACTCACGATTGCTGCCGATTAGTTCCGATTCACGTTGCGCATAATTCAAATGAGAGTTGACGCGCGAAACCAACTCGCCGGGTGTGGATGGCTTGACGATGTAATCATCGGCGCCGGCGGTGAAGGCTTCGACTTTGCGGACTTCGCTATCGTCGGCGGAAAACACAACCAGGGGCATCTGCGTCATCGTCGGCTGGGCGCGCAGCAGACGGCAAAGCGCGAGACCATCCACTTCAGGAAGCTCGACGTCGAGCAGCACCAGGTCGCACAACTGTCTGTGCAATAGGCGCAGCGCCGATGGCGCATCCGGCACACCTATTGTGCGGTGGCCGGCGCTTTCGAAAACGCTGCGCAGACCATCACGCGCGGCTCGATCGTTATCGACGATCAAGAGAGTGGCGCCGGTTGTTTGTGGAGTGGGTGAAACTTGCATTCTTCGTTGCACGGGTTTGTGGCAGTCCTTCGCTTTTGAGAGGTGGTTCCTGCGGATGAGGAGGCGTAATTACAACACCGCTTGCGATAGCGAGCGGTCGAGAGCCTGGGACAAAGGCGTTGGATTCAGCCGGCCAGTCAGAACGCGGGCCGGTTCGCGGGTAAGACAGAGCGTGGACCCGCGTACCACTCTTCCAATTTGACGGCTGAGAGCCGAGTTGTCAAGAGTTTATTAGGATTTCTTTAGGAAAAGCCGATGTTCGGCTGCCGCTTGGAACGCAAATCGACAAATGGGGCAGGAAGGTTCAATGATCTTGGATAGTTCGGAATGGTGCTGCGTAATCCCGCATCCGGCGGTATGACGAAGCAGCTTTTGATGGGTATTTAGTATTTCGGCATCGTTTTCGTGGTTTGGAAATATGGAATCATGACGAATACGGGACGCAGTCGCTTTGTGGTTCTTACAAAAGACGACCAACCATTCGCAGGTCACAAACTCGGCTCGCTAGCCGCTGCGATTCATGCTCTACTCCGGTTTGGGAACACGCCCATGTCGGAGGGTGACATCATCCGAAACACGCGTTCGATTGCTCATGAACATAATCCTACGAGGAAGCCGCGTGAACGCGGCTGAATCAACCTGGTTCTTTTTCGTGATTGTTCGTGTGATTTAGTGGATCGCCTGCTGTGAGCAAAGACTCGATCCACGAAATCACACGAAGCCACACGAACAGAACTTCTGAAACGTCAATTGAGAGACACTACTTTAATTAATCGCGGTGGTTACCAGTGGGCCATCGGCGCGTTCTGACGCATCCCTGGAGGAAGTGAGTTGCTTGCGGGCTGCGCGGAACGGGGTGGTCTTATGGGTTGATTTGGCGCGGTACATCGCCTGATCGGCGGCCACCAGGAGTTGATCCAGAGTCTCGCCGTCAATTCCATAGACAGATGAACCCACGCTGATCCCGACGCGCGCGCGTCCCTGCGCACGAACGTCGATTGAAAAATCTGAGACTGCCCTTTCGATGCGTTCGCGAAGCTCTTCGACCTGCACCACAGTCGCATCATTTACGATCGCGACAAATTCGTCTCCGGCATAGCGCGCCAGAAAGTCGTATTCGCGCAATTGAGCGTGAACCAGGCCGGCGACCTCGCGCAGCATGCGATCGCCGAGCTTGTGTCCGAACATGTCGTTGACCAACTTGAAATCATCGAGGTCAAGCATGATCACCTGGAATGGGTTGCCGGTGCGGCGCGCGCGCGAGACTTCTTCTTCGAAACGGACGTGCAATCTACGCGCGTTCGGCAGGCCCGTGAGCGAGTCCGTGAGCGCATTTGATTCGGCCCGGGCATGATTCACCGCGTTAGCCAGTGCGTCGGACCCGAGCCGGGTCACCGTTTCCAGCAGACGGATCTGATCGTCGCTATATTCCTTGAGACTCGTCGAATAAACCGAAAGCGCTCCCAGCAACAGATCGTCCTTGAACAATGGCAGCGAAGCCATCGAGCTGTAGTCTTCGTCGGCAGGCAACTTCACGTTAGCAAAATCCAGGCTCGGATGAATTCGGTTGACCGGTCGCCGGCTCGATAAAGCAAAGCCCGTTACACCTTCACCGGGAGCGACGCACCTCGTGTGCAATAGATCGGCGTTCCGGCCCATCGCGAGCGCCGCGGTCGCGTAACCTTTGACTTCGTCATGGAGATAAACCACACAGGTATCAAAAGGAACAATCTGGCCCACCTTGTCGACCAACACCGACAGGGTGTTCTTGACCTCTAGTGAAGATCCAAACGTGCGGGCGATTTCGTATAGCGCGTAAACTTCGCGATGCGCGTTGCGAATCTGGTCGTAGGCGCCGAACGATGTATTCTCTCGATCCTGGGCCATTTGTTCCGCCGCCGGAACCACTGGACTGCCAGGCACGCTGATATGAATTTGATCGGCGAGGCCGCGAGCCGCTATTTCAGTTTCGAAGCGAGGCAAGTGTTCGATGAATAGATCGATAATCCGCGGATCGAATTGCGTTCCCGCGTCCCCGCGCAATAAGTCGATTGCGTCTGCGCGCGACATCCCCGGACGAAAGGGCCGGTCCTCGCGCACTGAATCAAAGCAATCAACCACTGACATGATCCGGGCGGTGATCGGAATTTGTTCTTCCTGCAACCCATCCGGATATCCTTTGCCATCCCAACGCTCGTGATGATGACGGACTATCGGCAGAACCGGATAAGGAAAGTTGACGCGGCCCAGAATCTCGGCGCCGACGACCGTATGTATCTTGGTCTTCTCGAACTCAGCCGGGGTTAGCGTTCCGGGTTTATTCAAAATATGGTCGGGCACCGCGAGTTTTCCTACATCGTGCAACAGAGCACCGGCGTTGAGTGCGGCGATCTCAGCGTCAGATAGATGCAGCAGCTTGCCCAACCCTTCGGCGTAAATCTGCACGCGGCGCACATGGAAGTGTGTCGTTTGATCCTTGGCATCAATCGCCGTGGCCAGCGCTTCGACGGTCGCCAGATGCAGGCGGCTTAGTTCTTCAGCTTCCCGGGTCTTGGCATTAACACGCTCAAAATAAATCTTGTAGGTCCAAAAAGTAGCCGCAATGATGGGCACGCCCAGCAACACGTAGGCCCACCCCAGATGCGTAACCGCCGAGTAGATGACCGCGGTCGCAATCGCCGATCCAAGAAACGACCACCACGTCCATAGATACCCATCGCGCCAGGACTTCAGAATTGGCCGCTGGGTCCGCAACGCGTAAATCGTCGAAGTCGTAAAACCGTTAATGAAATACTGCAGCATGGCTAACAATGCGAGCGCGCCCAGCAAATGTTCCAGACGCACGGGAGTTACGCCCAGCGGGTGCTGCGAGACGTAAGCGTAATGCGCCAGCGCAAAATAAAACGCCTGACCTGCGATAAAGACCGTCACTGCCATCATCGCCGGCGCGGCGATCCAACTGGCCACCCGCTTCGAAGTCCGGCGGCAACTGACGAATGCATCCACCACACCGATCACGATCGCGGCGGGTATGCCGAGAAACAACACGCCCAGAAAGATGAATACATCGCCCGCAGTGAAACTGGATCTTGTGTTGGGAATGCGAATCGGATTTGAACCGGCCACGACTACCAGCGCAAGCAGGCCGGCAAACTGTATCCACTGAATTGATGAAAGACTGAAGCAATGTTGGGCCGCCCACCCGAATACACTTGCGCCAGCAATGACCATGACAGTCCAATACGTCTTTGCCGGACGGTTGTAGTCGGATAGGTCGATCAGTTTCATCGCTCTGGTTGTTGGTGTGGCACGCGCATCCTGCGCGTGATTCACGGGCGGGACGCCCCTGCCACTCTGGCCGTCATTAAGAAAATGTGTCTGCGCCGAAAGCGAAGTCCCGGAGCAACTGGGCTTTTCGCTTCCGGCGCATGACCGGACAAGCTGGCGGATGCTGGCCCGCGTCCACCACTTGGCGTGCCTGAATTCAATGATTCTGATCCTTGCGCGATGTTGGCACTCGCTTGCGGAAACTGTTCTTGCGCGGCTAGCGGGCCCAGTGCGGTGGGCCCAGTCAGCGGTAAACGCTTCTAGCCGCGACTTGTGACCTACAAGGGCTGTGCCGGGGACTAATCGCGCGAGAAAGTCCGGAAACCCTGCAATTCGCGAGGTTTCATACGCCACGAAAGGTGACTATCTGTTACCCGCGGTTCCTAACTTCAATGTGACAGGTCAAAGTGAAGGCTCGGTCAGGTGTGAGATTGAGGGAGCGTTGACCAAACCTCTAACCACAACTCGTGCCTTGGCCGCAGAGCGGCCAAATGTTTATAGTTCATGTTGCCCGAAGAGTCTCCTTAGCTCCGGAGGAGCGCAATGTGCTTCCAGCGAAGCCGAAAATATTTCGCTCCTCCGGAGCTTGAGAGTTTTTTGGATCCACCTTCTATAAACATTTAGTCCCTCCGGGACTGAACCGAGGGAGCTGGAAGAACCGACTTGCTTGTCGCGAGAACTTCAGAACCGCCAAACTAGTGAGCAAAGTCATTCAACCCAGACGCGAACGCCCGGCGACGATCGGTTACAGCGAATTGCTGCGTAGCAACCGCAGTTTTCGCTTTCTCTGGCTGGGCCAGGTAGTTAGCCAGATGGGCGATTGGTTCGACACGATCGCCGTCTATACGATCACTTTGCGACTGACCGGTTCCACTCGTTCGGTGGCTTTGATCATGGTCGCGCGCTTTCTTCCCAGCGTCGTTATGGGGCCGCTGTCAGGGGTCGTCGCTGATAGATTCAGCCGGCGTTCGATCATGATTACGGCCGATCTCCTGCGCGCAGTCGTAGTCCTGGGGTTCTTATTCATCCGCCGTCCCGATCAGATGTGGCTGGTCTATGTTCTGACCGTGATGCAGCTCGCGTTCTCGGCGTTTTTTGAACCGGCCAAGACCGCTGCCATTCCTTCGATCGTTTCTGACCGCGAGTTATTGTCCGCGAACGCGATCGCGTCGGTTACCTGGTCGGCGATGTTGACGCTCGGGGCAGCCATTGGCGGATTCGTCGCCGGCTGGTTCGGCACAGATGTCGCTTTCGTGCTCGACTCGCTAACCTTCGTGGCGTCGGCGCTGCTGATCCTGAGCGTCAAGATGCCCAAGCGTCCAGCCCGCGTCAAAGCGAAACTTACTGTCGGCAAAGCGCTGGGCGTCACCGACACAATCGAAGGCGCGCGCTACGTCAAGCATCGCCGCCGCGTGTTGGCATACCTGATGGTAAAGCCCGCCTGGGGAATGGGTGGCGGGATTCTGACTTTGCTGGCGGTGTTCGGCGAAAGAGTGTTTCCGATCGCCGGGAAAACTGCGACGGGAATCGGCGTGTTGTTTACGGCGCGCGGGATCGGCACGGCCGTTGGACCAATTGTCGCGCGGCGCTGGGCGGGCGAGACACCGAAGCAGATGCAAAACGCGATCGGCATTGCGTTTCTGATCGGCGGAGTCTTCTACATCGCCTTTGGCGTCTCGCGCAGTTTCATTCTGGCCTTGCTGTTTCTGGCGATAGCACACTGTGGGGGCAGCATTCTGTGGGTTTTTTCCACTGTGTTACTGCAACGCGAGGTCGAGGACACCTTTCGGGGCCGCGTGTTCGCCGCGGAACTGGCGCTGCTGACACTGACAATGGCCGCGTCGAACTATCTCGTGGGCGAATTGATGGATCGCTTTGGTTTCTCGCCGCGGGTAGTCACGGCCGCTGTGGGGACGTTTTTCCTGGTGCCCGGGTTGATCTGGTTTGCGACCGAGAAGTTGTGGGATCGCAAAGGCCCGATTGCCGAGCCGCGGCAGGAGTCGATTATCCTGGAGGATGTCTCGGCGAATCTGGAGACAGACCATTTTGAGGTTTAGCGAGTTCGAAGGCGGTTCCTAAGTTAGCGGCGTATAGAGTACCAACTTCAGTTGGGTTCTTTTCGCGGTTAATAAAGCCCGACTGAAGTCGGTACTCTGAGCGCCGCTAAATTGAAGTGACGCCACTCCAGAATGACCTTGATCATCTCGCCTCTCCTTTGAAAGAAGGGCCGGACTTGATATGAAGATCAAAATCGGCGTCATGGGATCGGCGGAGGCTGAGACCGCCACAGCACTGCCCGAGAAAGCGACAGCGCTGGGCAAAGCAATCGCGAGTCGTGACGTAATCCTGCTTACCGGCGCAACGACGGGAGTGGTTTATGAAACCGGCAAGGCGGCCAGCGATGCCGGCGTCCTTCATATCGGCATTTCTCCCGCGGGCGATGAACGCGAACACGTCGAGCGATACCAACTTCCGCTGGACGCGTGCGCTGCGATCATTTACACGGGCTTTGGCTTGAAAGGCCGCAACGTCGTGCTGGTTCGATCGTGTGATGTTGTGCTGTTCATTGCCGGTTCGATTGGGTCGCTGAACGAATTCACGATCGCATACGATGAAGGTAAGGTTATCGGGTGTCTGACCAGCACAGGCGGAGTGGCTGATAAGGTCGAAGAACTCGTCAGGACTTTTCAGAAACCGACGAAGGCGCGGATGTTCTACCATGATGATCCGGTAGAGCTTTTGGAGGCGTGTCTCGCAGCAACAAGGCGATGAAGTCCCGTAGGGACGCACTGTTTATAGTCACTCTTTTTTTTCAAGCGGACTGAGCCCCGTTAGGGGCGAAACGCGTTTGGGACTTGTAACGATCAATATCACACCCCTAAAAGGGGCTCGCGAACTTCCTTCCGCTGGTTCTATAAACATTTCGCCACTCCGTGGCTTAGAATGGGAAGGAGACTAACTAATGGACTTAGGATTAAAAGATCGCGTTGCCTTAGTCGCGGCCGCCAGCCGCGGGATTGGCTATGCGGCCGCGCGCGAGTTGGCGCGCGAAGGCGCCCGCGTGTTTCTTTGTTCGCGGGACGAAGGACATGCGTCCCAAGCAGCGCAGAAGATTCACGAAGAAACCGGAGCCAACGTCGCGGGCATCGCCGCTGATGTGGTCGACGGCGCGCAAACCGAAAGCTTTGTTAACCTGGCCCTGGAACGCGCGGGCCGCGTTGATATTTGCGTCACTAATGCGGGCGGACCCCCGGCGACGATTTTTGCGGACACCGACCTCGACATGTTTCGCCAGGCCTTTGAGCAGAACGCGCTGTCGGCGATCAGGTTCGCCAAGCTCGTCCTGCCTGGCATGCGGGCGCAAGGTTGGGGACGGATCATCAACATCACTTCCGTCTCAGTCAAACAGCCGATCGAAGGATTGCTGCTTTCGAATACCGTGCGCGCAGGTTTGACTGGTTGGGCCAAGACCGTTTCCGGCGAAGTCGCCGCTGATGGGGTTACCGTGAACAACGTGGCGCCGGGTTACACTCTGACGGAGAGACAGGATGAATTGGCCGCAGTCCGTGGTAAAGCTTCAGGTAAATCAAAGCAGGAGATCATCGATTCATGGGCGACGCAGACTCCCATGCGGCGCATGGCCAGACCCGAAGAGATCGCCGCCGCCGTGGCTTTCCTCGCTTCTGAGCGCGCGTCCTACATCACGGGCGTGACTCTGCAAGTGGACGGTGGTTGGGTGCGCAGCCTGTTATGATGGCCCTGCAGCAATTCAAGATCCTGCGAGACTCATGATCATCAGCACGAACCAGATGCAGAGCTGTTTTCGGTATCTCTATGCAAATTTCACCGCCTGCATCGTGCTCGGCTCTTTTGTCACATCCCTCCATGCGCAAGTGCAGCCTGGTGCTAAGTCGGACCAGCCCGATTTCTCTCAAGTACGAAAACTAATTCAAGAGCAGATGGCCGCCAAGTCTATTCCTTCACTGGCAGTCGCCGTGGTGTTTCGGGGCAAGATCGTTTGGGAGGAAGGCTTTGGCTTCGCCGATCGAGAGCAGCACATCCGCGCGACCGAGCACACCATGTATTACCTCGCTTCAGTGAGCAAAACCTTTACTGCCACCGCGATCATGATGCTCAATGAACGGAAGCGCATCGACCTCGACCGTCCGATCGATGATTACATTAAGCCGGCACGGCTCAGCAGCCCGTTATGGAACCCGGCCGAAGCCACCGTGCGCAGAGTCGCCAATCACACTGCCGGACTCACAACGTTTGGCCGGAACTGCTTTGCGGACCAGCACAATTGTCATATTTCACCCGACGAGACCATCCAACGCTACGGTGTGATTTTTTGGCGACCGGGCGACCATTTTGATTATTCAAATCTGGGCTACGGAATTCTGGGCGAAGCGGTCGGACGAACATCCGGAAAAAGTTACGCAGACTTTCTGCGCGATAAGATCTTTAAGCCGCTGGGAATGAGGCACGCCTCACTCGCGATTCGAAATGATCTGAAAGGATATGCCGCGACTCGCTACAGCTCTATTAATGGCCGGCGACCCCCCGCCCAATCCGCGACGCCCGGCGCATCGGGCATTTACTGCAGCGCGCACGACCTGGCGTTGTTCGGTCTGTTTCATCTGAAGGCTCACCTCCCAAAACAAAAAGCAATCCTGTCCGACTCTGCCATTGAGACGATGCAGAATTCGACGGTCAACGCCGACGAGAACGGACGTTACGGCCTCGGCTGGTGGGTGACTGAAGACCTTCATGGATTTCGTAGCGTACGTGGCCAGGGCGGAACTGACGACGCCTGGGCGGCTCTGCAACTGATTCCTTCCGCAGGCATAGCCGTAGTCATACTCGCAAATACAGGCACCGACTTTCCGTCGAAGTTGAGTGACGAGATCCTTTCGGTATTGCTGCCGTCTTATCGCCAGAGTGCCGCGATCGCCGATAACAACTCACCCACTCAGCGGCCGCCAGTGGGTCCCGAGCCGTCTCTTACAGGTAATTGGGTTGGCAGAATCCAAACCTATAAGGGAAACGTTCCGCTGGTGTTTTCGATAGCTCAATCCGGCGACGTTCAGGCCAAGCTCGGATCGGCCCTGGCCGTGCCGCTGAAAAACGCTCAGTTCGGCAGTCGCTTCGGTAAACAGCTTTTGGCGGGGCGACTCGCCGCAAGCACCTTAGGCACAGACGAAGACACTGGACCAGAGCCTTACGATCTTGACTTCGAGTTATACCTCGCAGATCAGAAGCAGGGCCAGAAGCTATACGGCTCTGTCACGACGCGGATGCGATCCGGTGCGCGGTTTGGCGCGCGGCTAAGTTATTGGGTCGAGTTAGAGAAGCCAATCAAGTGAGTAATTGGGAACGCGGGCGCCCTCGCCCGCGGTGAGCGCGCCGCGCGAAAGAACTCACCCCGGAAGATCGGCCCGGAACGTAAGTGAGTCTATGGCTTGGGGCGGGCGGGGGCGCCCGTGTTCCCACCATTCGCGTCGTTGTCTTCAAATTGCCCACTACTGCGAAATAGATCGGCTTCCTGTAAGGCGCATAGTTAGGAAAGTGTCGGGTCGATATTAAATCGACAACGTCCACCGAAAAAACGCGCAGTTGAGGTACAATCAACGCCGGTCGCAAATGAGCAACCATAATCTTACGCTGGGCATAAATCCAGCTACGCTTTTCAGACAAGAAGGAGAGAATCGATGAATAGTAGACACGCAACCCTCAGAGTTCTGGCCACGGCCGCTCTGATTTTTACCGTAGCCGGGCTTTCGGGATACCCGTCTTCGGCAAAGACCGCCGGCAATGTTCCCACGCTCGTGCCCCGACTCGATCTGGCCCAACCCACTAATGCCCGGCCGATCACTGCCCTGCTGATGGATGATCCCGAGGCCATCTACGAGGGTGCCAGGATCGTGCACAACGTCACAGTGGACGGAGTGAAAGGTATGCGAGTTCATGCCAACTTCAAGGTCCTTTATGGAAAAGGCGTCCCCAGCATGATGATCGCGTATTTTTATTACGACGATGAGGACAACACGCCACTAAAAACCGACGATGCAAACTTTCGCGACAAGAAGGGCGGGGTGTCCTGTCATGTGAATTTCACCCCGGCCTACGATCCGGCGGTATACGAGGACTTGACGCTCTTCATGCCCTACGAAGCACTCAACATGGAAAGCGGCGAAAAGTATGACCTGAAATTCTATCTCGCCCTGTACGACAAAGCGGGTGGCAGGTTCTTTGGCAAGTCGGGTTGGTACAAATTCAAGCTGACCATGCCTTAGACGAATGACCTGAAGAGGAAGCTACTTCCACAGCTTCATCGATATTTGAGTGATGAGGTCAGTACCGTGAGCGGTAGCGACCGGGTTACAGTCCTGGCGAGTCGACCGTCGCGAGGGTTGAGACCCGGTCCCTACCGCTCTCGGTACTGACCCTATGATCGTCAGCAATTCTGCTATGGCGCGCGGTTGGGAAAGCAAGTCAGTCGAAGACCAGATCGGCGACGCCCAGGCTGAAAAGGACGCCCGCTCCAAACCCTTCCTGTCTCCTGCCGAACGCGAGCACCAGACGCGCAAAGAATCGTTGCTGCTCTCACGTTCCCAAATCATTAGCCGTTTGAAACTAGCGCGGAATGCGCGTTATCGGGCCCAACTCGAAGCCGCACTCGAACATGTGGAGACGCAGTTGCGCGAATTCGGATAACGCGTCAGAAGCGTTCCCCGATATAGACTTGCCGCAGCCAGGATACGCGCATCTGAAAAGCCACGGCCATTCCAATCAAAGCTAACTCCATCAGCGCCAGGACTATGATGGGAGCATACTTTCGTTTTGCCCGCAGGACGGACGGCAAAGGCACGAACGAGAGAACCAGCAGTATTAAAGTGAAAGCGGCTGAAGTGACCAGCGTAAGCGTCAAGCAGAGTTGGATGCTTGATGCGGACAACGACACGTTGCCGCCCATGATGCTTCCGACCAGGATCGATTGAGCTTCCCACTCCAGCAGCAGTGGAATAAAGCTCATGCCGCCGGCAACTACAAAGAACCACGCCGACGGAGTAGCGGTCGTCCTCGTCGTCATGAATGCGCGAATGACTATCACCAGCATACCAACGAAAGACAGGAAAACTGCCAAGCAAAGCCCAACCAAAGTCACCATATCGGCCTCAAGTATTCCTCGCGCAACCGCGCCGATTCCGGCCGACTCGGCATTCCTCATTGCTTCCATCACTCTCATCAGGCCGACCGCAGTCAGCGCGGCGCCAAGCATCCCGATCACGTACGCGAGTGAAGGCACCAGGCGCGCGAGGATGCTGACTCGGGAAGGCGTAGTTTGCTCGTTGGGGAATTGAGATATTGGCGTCATTAGTCCACGCGATGGTCCCGTCGATTAACCAGGACCACTATTCTCAAGGTTCAATTCGCTCGGCAACGCGGACGTCAGAGGCCGTCCCCAGCGTGGCGATATTATGGCGTAGTCTTCGCCGGCGCCGGCGGCATATTGAACTTCGACTCATCCGTCGTCGCGTTCAGTTTGACCTCCGCGAACTTTCGGGTCTGGACTGGATTGCCCACCTCGATCGCCGAACTACGCGCCGTAAAGGGAAACTTGACTCCATCTACATCCCGGTAATCTTCAAAGTCGGCTTGTTCGGGAATCACGCCGATCATTGTGGGGGTGTAGGTGATGCGACGCAGCAATAATCCCGTTTCGACATCAAAGAACAAGCGCTGGCGCTTTCCGTCAGTGGCCGTCCCGTTCAGGACATAGACTTCGCGATCGCCGATCTTGTCCTTGCCGGTGACGCGCGTGCGCGTGAATTGCTCTTTGAGTTTAATCAGGGCAAAGAGATTATTCGCAGCTCTGAGATCGGCCAACTGCCCGCCAGTAATCTCGCGCACACCGCGTGCGGTCTTCTCCCAACCAACGGTGCCGTTGAAACCGCGTTCGAAGGGCCCCTGCGGAGTGGTTACGATCTGATAGAACTTGTCGGGCGCGACTTGATAGAGCTCAAATTGAAGCGAGTTGCCGTTGGCCTGGACTATCGTTCCCTTCGCCATGCGCGACTTCAACTTATCAACGGCCGCCTGGCCGCCGATGGCCGCGATGTACTTATTGAAAAGATCGTCCGCGGAAGGCAACGCCGGGGCAGGGCTCGGTGAAGCTTGAGCAGTACCGCCGGGCGCGCCGGCGACGGGTGACGGTCGCGGCGTGGGCACGGCCAGTGGCAGGTTCGGAGATCCCGGCGGCGATGTTCTGGCGCGATGACAAGTCCAACAAGACACCTGTGGATTACCGTTAAATGTACTCTTGTTGGTGTCCAGCACCAGCTTGACCATTCTGCGCGCCGTCGCCTTCTCTTCCTTTTCGTCCGACGCGTAATCCCACTGACCGTTGTTGTTCACATGGCAATAGTTACATCGCACTCCCAGCGAAGCGGCAAAGAAATTCATGGCCGGGATTAGCTGGGACTGGGGCATGCCGGTGAGAACCTTTATGTTCTTTTGGACTTGCTCGACGGTCTGTTCTTGCGCCGCGGCCGGAGCGGCCGGCGTTTGCGAAGGTACTGCGATACCCAAAGTCGATAGCGAGACTGTGAACGGAACTGGTGATGATTTCTGTGCGCGAACATTTGTGATCACGAGAACGGCGCTGACGCAGGTCAAGGCGACGACGAGAAGTCTGAGAATGTTGAGTTTCATTGTTTGCTCCGAATGAAGCGCTCCGAAAGCAGCGACAGACTCGAACCCGAAAATGCTCTGGCCGCAAAAGCTTTAGGAACTGCATGTCTGTTTCTTGGAAGACCTATTTAACGGCACGCTTTTATAGACCGAAATGTTCGGCTGATGCAACAGCGGGTGAAGAGTGGCATAGACTTCAGTCTGTGATCTGAAGTGGCGCAAAGCCGGATCACAGACTGAAGTCTATGCCACCAAAACAAAACACCCGGCAGGGAACCGGGTGTCGGAAGTTTGGAGTTCCGCCTTCAGGCGGCTGATCTAATTCTGGAGGTGTTCCGCCTAAAGGCGGGACTCCGAACTAACTCACTTACTCTTTTTGCGCGGGTGATTTTCCCTGGGCTTCATCAAGCTGTCCAGCGATTGGTAGATCTGTAAATAGATTTGGGTTTCGCGCGGTATCAGTGTGCGCCAACCGTTACCGGCGCGCCGGATGTAGCCAGGCAGCTTCGCCGCGTTTGAGTTGTAACCGGCGGCCAGCAGTTCAGTGGTGGTCGCCTGTCTGGCGCTGAGAGCTGATAGAACATCTTCGTTCGCGGACAGATCGTTCCAGGTGTCCTGCATGTAAAGCAACATCGCTTCGAGCGCGTTACCGTGGTTGCGCATGCCGGCGACAAAATCGGGGTTCAAGCCAACGCCGGGATGGCGCGTTCGCATGAGTGCATACGTCCAGGGAATCATCTGTACCATGCCGCCCGCGCCGGCTGAACTAACCGAGTAACGATAAGTGTCGAGTTCGTTCAGCGCGTACAAGGTGTAAATCTCTTCGAACAGCGCGATGCGATTTTCATTGCGGAAGCGTTCGTGGTCGACGTGCTCGACGATGCAAAGGTGCTTGGCAACTTCAATCAGATTTGGAGCAATGTTCACCCCTCTCTCGTGCAGGCGCTTCGCCGCGAGATCCATCATCGAGTTAACGTATGTTTGGCCCGACTTCATCAGTTCGGCTGACAACAGGGCGGGATGAGCCGACGTGTAATAAGCCATTTCGCGAAAGACACCTTTGCGCTCGATGGGAAATTCCACTACCAGCGGCAATAGCGAACGGTTCTTGTCGTCAAAAGCCGTGACGGCCGTATTGACGCCATTCGCGCGCACGACCCGAACAGACACTGGCAATCCCAGCGAAGTTGTCGTTGAAACTTCCGAGCCCTTGGTCAGGAAGGTTTGCTTTGCGATGCGGATCAAATGAATCTGTGAAGTCTCGGGCAACAAGGCAGCAACCGTCACGTAATCGAGTGAAGGCGTCACCATCGCAGTCGGCACGGGACGAACTTTCATCAAGCGCTCAGCCTCGTTGATGCGCAAACGAATCCGGTGCGCTGAGAGACGACCGCCTTTGGATTCTTCGCGCGCTGCCGACTTCGATTCTTCCGGCTGCTGCTTGTTAGGGGTGGTGGCTTTCTCAGTCGAGCGCGTTTCGGACTCGGCCGGACGCGACGGAGTCTGCGGTTGAGTAGAAGGGTCCTGGAACTTCGCCTTCGAAGAACGAGTAGTCTTTGCGGCGGCTACCACGCGCGGACGAGTCATCGATTCGATCGACCTTGAGGATTGCGCTTCAGAGCCGGCGGCTACGGAGAGTACGAGTGTAATGAGAAGATACATAGAAGGCTTTTTCATGATGTTTGCTTTTCTGAGGGAAGGACTTCGCGGTGTGCGAAGTTGGCACTCAGATTCGCGTAAACATCACTCGATGTCAATCACTTTTTTTCTGGAAGATCGCGCATTGAATTCCACTTTTTTTCTGGAAGATCATCGATTGATCTCCAGTTTATTTTCTGGAAGATCACCAGTTGATTTCCAATTTATTTCTGGATGATCTTACGTCGGTTTCCAGTTTTTTCAAAATCGTAAAAAGCAGAGCAATGTTTCAAATTCTTCTTTCCGCGATCAGATTTCTTTCCTTTTGTCGGTGAGATGGTTTTGTGTCGCGCGCGGCTCGCGCAAACCAAATTACTCATCGTCTCTGTGCAAACCATGTTCCAGTTTCTTTACTCGCTCAGTCAGCTCTTTTAGTTCCTTACGTACCTGCGGCAAGCGGCTGATGTGAGCATTCAAGCGCTTATATTCATCCAAAGGCTGAATCGGAATGCCCCACCAAACACCGGGACGGACAATTTTCCCCGGCAGAATACCCGCCTTCGAGCCGATGATCGCGCCGCTCTGCACGCGTATGTGATCGCCAAAGCCGACCTGGCCTCCGATCACCCAATCATCTTCAATGATCACGCTGCCGCTGATGCCCGTCTGCGCCGCGATCACCACTCGTTCTCCAATGTCACAGTTGTGTCCGACATGAACCATGTTATCCAGCTTCGTGCCCCGACCGATGCGCGTCCGGCCGAGAGCCGCTCGATCGACGCAAGTGTGTGCTCCTAATTCGACGTCGTCTTCAATGATCACCGTCCCGATCTGGGGAAACTTGTGATAACCCATTTCGCCGCGCACGTAACCAAAGCCATCCGCGCCAATGACTACGCCGGCATGCAGAATGACGCGGTTACCTATCGTTACGCCGTCTTCCAGGAAAACATTCGGGTGAATCACACAATCGCTGCCGACCGTTACGTTGTCACCGATTTTTGCGCCCGCGCGAATCTGCGTCCGATCGCCGACGATCGAATTCTCACCGACGCACACAAATGCGCCAATAAAGACATCGCCGCCTATTTTCGCCGCGGACGAAACAACAGCCGTGTGATGTATTTCTGGCTGCCGCTGCTTCGGAGGATGTAAGACTTCAGCGATTAAAGCGAACGCCAGTTTTGGATTCTTTACCTCAATTCGGCAGGGAACTTTCACATCTGCGGCGAATGGGGTGATAACACATGACGCTTTGGTATTGCTTGCGGCTGCGAAGAGTTTTTCGTCCTCTACGTACGCAATGTCACCCGCGGCGGCAGAATCCAGGCCAGCCACATGAAGGATCGAAACACCTCCGTCGCCGACGACTCGGCCGCCAACAAGTGCCGCGAGTTGAGAAACTGTTTTAGCGATCGGGCTCATGACTTATCGCAAAGTGTGAGGCGATAGTACAACGGCGTCGCGCCAAATGGCGAACTCAGGTTTAGCGAAAGCGCCCGAAAACATTGACGTTTATCTTTGCGGACGGGTTGGACGGGTTTTTGTCTTGCCTTTGACTGTCCCGGCAAATTATCATGAACAGCGCTGCTGACGAGCTTGGTCTTATTTTCGGGCGGCAGTGCTATCTAATTCTTAGGCTTTTAATAATTGGGGCGCGTCTGAACGCGATGAAGCGTCACCGAGGAGAGCATTATTGTTTAGTGATCAATTCCGCCGAGGCGAAGCAGACAAGAGTAAATTAACCGGAGTCAAAAGCTCGAAAATTGTCTCGACGCTCTCGGATGTTGCCTGGAAAGCTTTTCAGTCAGTCAACCAACGCCTGCCCGAAGGCGAGGCCATTCGTCCCAAGTGGGCGCCCGGCCCGCTGCTGAAGTCTTACGAACGCACCTCGCCGCCACTCGGCTTTCCCAGAGAGACAGATTCACTTTGCCCGCGCTGCGTCAAAGAAGTGCGCGACGCCGTCATCAGTGGCGAGACTACGCTGGAATCGCTCATGAATGAGCATCCGGGCGAAATCAAAGCTCAGATAGTTGAAGAGAATGGACAGGTCGTCATGCGTAAGACCTGCCCGAAGCACGGCGAGTTCGTCGACGTGATGGCGACCGACCCGGCATTTCTCGAGCGGATTGAATCTCTGTTTTTCGGACGTGACTTTAAAGCTGCCGAAGACAAGCACGTGCACAAACACGGAACGTCGAATATCAAGTTTGGCCGCGGCGCGGTTTTGACGGTTGACCTGACCAACCGCTGTAACATGATGTGCAATCCGTGCTTCATGGACGCGAACCAGGTTGGTTACGTTCACGAACCGACGTTTGAAGATACCAAAGCAATTTTGGATCGCGCGGTTTCGTTCAAACCAAAACGGCAGGTGATTATTCTTTTCTCCGGCGGCGAGCCTACTCTCTCGCCTTATTATCTGGAAGCAGTCGCTTACGCAAAGAAGGTCGGGTTCTATCGCATCCTGGCCGCGACCAACGGAATCCGCTTTGCCGAAGACATCGAGTTTTGTAAGGCAGCGAAAGAAGCCGGACAGCACGGAGTCTATTTACAGTTTGACGGTGTCAGCGAAGAGAAGAACGCACATCGCGGTGTTGGTAACCTGTTCGATGTAAAGCAGCAGGCGATTGAAAACCTCGCCAGCGTCGGCATCAAAGTTACCCTCGTCACGACCATCGTCAATACCATCAACAACGATGGTATCGGCGCCATCGTCGAGTTCGCGGCTAAGAACATCGATAAGGTACAGACGATCGCATTCCAACCGGTTTCCTTTACCGGACGTGATGAAGATGTGCCCGATGCGGTGCGCATCAAGCAGCGCTACACGCTCGCCGGCATGACCCACGATCTGAAGGATCAACTCGGTGGACGTTTGCAGCCTTTGCGTGATTGGTATCCGCTCTCGTCTTATTCCGCGTTTACCAGCGTTATGGACATGTTGCAGGGCGCAGACGCGCCGTGGGGCTGGTCTTCCTGCAATTGCCACCCGAACTGCGGCATTTTTACCTTGATCGTCGTCAACAAAAATACCGGCCACTATTCGTCTTTGTTCGACTTCTTCAACTACGAACAGTTTATGAAAGACGTCGCGGTGATCACCGATACCGCGCGCGGCAGGAAGCTTTCTTACGCGCAACTGGGCATGGCGATCATGCGCAACTTTGACGCGGCCCGCGCGCCTGAAGGCTTTCCGATTTCGCAGATCATCAATCTTTTCAAGCCGTCGTCGACCAACTCCAGTTCGGACCGCAACGATCGGATGAAAGCAAAAGTCGCCCCATCGACAAATGGCACGAGCGATAACTGGCGTGTCTTGTGCGTCGAAGGCATGTGGTTCCAGGATCTTTTCAATTACGACTTCCGCCGCACAGAGATGTGCGTGATTCCTTACGGCACGCAGGAAGGCGAGATTTCCTTCTGCGCCTACAACACCGGCGTCGGTTGGCGGCAGATCATCGAGAACATGCACAAGACTGCTAACCTGGCTGAGTGGTACGAACAGAACGAGCGCCATGCCGTATACGCCGCCGGCCACAACGTGCCGGGCATTTCGAAAAAACACTCGCTGAGTTTGCCGATTGTGAGCGCAATCATCGATGATGATGCGCCTCCCAGCTCGGTGACGCCTTATCTCATTGAGGAACACGAAGAAGAAATCGTAGTTACCGTGTAGTCTCTCAGCGAATCGTTCCGCGAGTTCGAAAGAGTTTGACCAACCTCGGCATAAGCTGTCGAGCCCATTTCTCTCCTCGCTCTGGTTGAAAGGAAAACTATGAAGTCACTCACGCGAATTGGCGCATTGGTCGCGGTTAGTTTGATTTGTTCGGCATCGATCTGGTCGCAAGATAAGACAAAGAAAGATAAGCAGGCCCAGCAAACTCAAACTCCAGCACAAGCCACCCCGGCCACGCCCAGACCACCGCTTGCATTTGGCCTGAGCGAAGACACGCCGGTCAAATTAAGACTGACTCGAACCATGTCTTCCAAGGACGCAAAGGCTGACGAGAAAGTAGACTTCGAGGTTCTGGAGGATATTAAGGTTGGTGACGCAATAATAGTTCAGCATGGAGCAATGGCGATTGGTACTGTTACCGAAGCACAGCCCAAGCGCCGGATGGGCCGCGCCGGCAAGCTGAACATTAACATTGACTACGTTCAACTTGTTGATGGAGAGAAAGTGCCGTTGCGCGCGGTAAAAGGCGGCAGCGGCGGGAGCCACACCGGGGCGATGACCGGGGCCATAGTAGCCACCAGCATTCTGTTTTTTCCCGCGGCTCCATTTTTTCTTTTCATGCATGGCAAGGACATCACCATCCCGAAAGGAACGGAGATTACCGCATACATCGCGGCGGATACACCACTCAGTCCCGCAAACTTCAACAAGCAATCCAGTACGAGCGAGTCTGGGACCGCGAAGTCAGAAGCGGCAGCCACTGGCCTATCTTCAATAATAGTTAAGTCCACACCAGACGGAGCTGAGATCTCAGTCGATGACAAGTTCCTGGGCACCACACCATCGACAGTTCAGCTAACTCCCGGAGAGCACAAGATTGTCATCATGAAAGCTGGCTTTAAACCATGGGAGCGAACGATGACTATTAACCCCAACGGAAGCGTCAACCTCGACGTGAGTTTGGAGAAGGCTCCATAACAGCTTTCCGCGCTCGATCAACGAGCGAATCGGAACAGAACGGGACGGTCTGGTCCAGACCGGATTTTGTAACTCTCCCAAAGTAGTTCCGCAGGGCTGGCAAACGCGCCAGGCCCGGTTCTCTTCCCCGCTTTAATTCTCTCCTCGGTTCAACTTGAAGGGAGAAATTCATGAATTCAGTCATACGAATTACCGCATTGCTCGTCTTTTGTCTGATCTGTTCGTCTTCCATGCTGGCGCAGCAGAAGACGGCCGTGAAAGATAAACAGACCGAGCTGCCCCAGAGTTCGACTGCTAATAAGACGGCCACCAGACCACCGCTTGCGTTCGGCTTGGCCGAAGACACACCGGTAAGAATCAGATTAGCTCGAACCATGTCCTCGCGAGATGCAAGGGTTGACGAGAGAGTGGATTTCGAGGTCCTCGAGGACATCAAGGTGGGTAATGTTGTGGTCGTTGAACGTGGCGCCCTGGCGATAGCCACGGTCACTGAAGCGCACCCGAAACGAAGAATGGGACGCGCTGGCAAGCTACATATGAACATCGACTACGTCCGGCTGGCTAACGGAGAAAAGGTGCTGCTGCGCGCGATGAAAGGCGGTAGCGGTGGAAACCATATCGCCGCGATGACGGGCGCGATGGTTGCCACCAGCCTCGTGTTCTTTCCGGCAGCACCGTTCTTTCTTTTCCTGCACGGCAAGGACATAACCATTCCGAAGGGAACTGAAATTACGGCGTATGTTGCAGCGGACACGCCGCTGGATCCTGCGAAGTTCAACAAGCAATCAGTGGCGGGAACTCGAGACCAGCACAGCTCGGGGACTCGGTCTCCAGTTTATCTTCAGTAGCGTTTGAGTAGATCCGGGTGAGAGCCTCGCCGACGGCATGCTCCTCCATTCACCTCGAAGAGAATGCGTGGCCTAACCAGGTCACGCATTTTGTTTTTGCAGACTCCGTTCTGGTGATGATCCCGGATTAGCTTTTGTCGCGGAGTAACGGACCCGAGTCAGGTAGATTTGAATCCGATCTCTTTCTTGATTCGGGGTAGCTGGTCGAGAATCGTTTGCACAATATTATTTGGAAGCTGAAGCAGATCAGCTTCAATCCTATCGAAGCGCTCGTCGCTCTTCCGTTGCCACGCTTCCATCTTGCGTTGCCACTCTTCCATCTTGTGCCACCCCTCTTCGGTTTTGCGCTGCCATTCTTCGTGTCTCAGTTGCCGTTGGTCGCCCGTCCGCTGCAGCGCAAGTCGCTCCTGATCGTTTCTGGCGATCTGCTCGACGAACGCAGCCTGGTTGCGAATCAGCAAAGCCATCGCTTCTTGTAGATGATTATTAGTGGCCGGGCTCTTTCTCGCTGCCATGCTTCAGAGTCTATCACTCCCCGCAAGCACATCGTACAAAACTCACTACTACGGTCGCATGGAGGGGCTTGGCCACCTTTGCCAAAATGTTTCTACGGCACTCATCTTGCGATGCGAAGCATGCCCGATATCTTAAAAGGAGTATTTTCATCCGTGAGAAACCTGATTTCACTACTATTAGCAGCAGTTCTTTTGCAGTCGACGACTTTGGCCCAGAGTCCGCTGGTCCCTGCTGACGCAATAAAACCAGTCCAGGAGTCGCAATCGGTTTCTGACAGTCCCGCGCCGGCTCAACCGGAAAGTCGCGAGATCAAACTCGCGATGGGCACAGCCATTGAAATCGAGTCGGCTTACACGACCAGTTCGCTCAATCTGCGACCGAACGATTACTTAACTTTTCGCGTGCTGATTCCGATTAAAGTCGATGGCGTCATCGTGATTCCAGACAAAGCGCTGGTGACAGGGCGCGTGGTAGAAGCGAAGCGCGGTGGGCATTGGGGCAAAGCCGGGAGGCTTTCATGGGCCATGCAGGATGTGATTGCGCTCGATGGCACCCGTGTTCCCATTCGGGTGCAGAAGGATATTCCCAGCGGTCGCGAAGGGATCAAAGGTACCGGCCACGGCGGTCAGGTCGCAACCGAAATGGTAGTGTTCGGCGCATTAATGTTTGCCTTCGCGCCTTTGGTGTTGATGAGCGGTTTCAAACGCGGAGAGAATGCCGTGCTGCCGGAAGGCAAACGCTTCACGGTTTTCGTCGAGGCTGACACCGTGGTCAAAGTGCCGACGGAGCGCTAGATCGATTAGAAGTTTCGCAGGCGACTACACCGCGCCTGAAGCAGTTTCAATCAGCGCCTGCTTCTAAGGGCGAGTACCAACGCCAGACCGATCACCACCACCGTTACGATCAGCACAGTCAACAGGGCCGCCGAGACTCTCCCTACGCTAAAGCTAAAGCTAAACCCACCGGTGTCTGGCGGCACCAACCGCGCGCCGACCAAAGAAAAAATCGTCAGGGCGCCACAAACGGCTAATACTATCAACAGGCGTTCGGCCAGCGTGTGTCGAGTCATCGCGCTTGGTCCCCACAGAGGTGTTCGACTCAGTAGAGCGCATGCACTTTTATCATCATTAACTGCTTAGAGTTTAGAGTCATCTCTGATTCAAACAAAAAACCGGCGCAGCCTTCTTAAGGCCACGCCGGTTGAGACAACCTGTGTTGCTTTGTCTTTAACGGTTCGGAGTTGGCGGTGGCGCACCCTCTGGTACGACCCACAGTTCAAACAGCCAATCCTCTCGCGGTGGGCCCATGATAATGACCACACGGTGCGAATCGATGCCTCGCGAATTGACCAGGTAGTCCGAAATCCGCTGAGCGCGTGCTTGCGCATCGTTTGGTTTCGCACGCCGCGACGGATAGACAATGACATAGCCTTGCGATCCGGGCTCGCTCTGCAACTGAATTGCGTAGTTGTCGAGCCGCGCCTTCTCGTCATTGCGAGCGATGTCATAGTACTCGTCAAACTTCCGCGGCTTGTTCATGATCGGGATAGACACCGAACAACTTGCCGGGCAGGGCATGCCAAAGCCGGTAATGTCGACACTGGCGCGCACGGTCTGACCCGCAAGGCCGTTGGTATCGACGGTGATGCTCGGACTGCCCTGGCCACTGATGATCCGACCCGCTGAGACGGTCCAGTTGTAACCAGGCGTGATATTTGGGGTACCGCCGCTAACGTTCGCCGTGAAAGTCACGGGAGCATTTTCGGTGCCGGCCTCAGGACATGAAACGTTTACGGTCGGACAAACCGGGGGCGGTGGCGGTGGGGGCGGACAATCGGTAACGATGATCGATACCGATGAAAACGCTACACAGTTAAGGTCACGGCCGTCATCAACCTCAACGAACGCAGAATATACTCCCGGTGGGGCTCCGGCGAGATCCCAGGTGGTGTTGGCCCCTTCGCCCCTGAGTCTGCCGCCAGACGTGGTCCACTTATAACGCAAAGCAGCCCCGTCAGGGGAGCTCGCCGTGGCCACCAACCGAATGCGGGCTGATTCGTCATTGCAGGCTTTAATCATCGAGGAATCAGCCGCCAGAGAAAGGGACGGTGGTCCCGATGTCCGCTCATATCGTTTCCGTTTCTGAGCATTCACGCTTGCCGAGGCAAACACCAACATGGCGCCGGCCATCGCCAGCGCGAGGCCAAACCAAAGACTCTTTCGAGACATCATCATTTACCCTTTCGTATGGCGTAACCGGGCAACGGGCCACGCCCTGGTGCGATTTTCGAGGAGTTTAACCTCCCAGCACTCTGAAAACCAGAGACAACTATCAAGTAAAAGAGCCAATCGCAACGGGTTTCCACTGGTAATGGTGCAATTCTAAATAAATCCTCGCGCGCGAGGTGTCAGAAGCCCGCACGTCAGCAAGGGCTCGGTTGGCGATCGAGCCCTCCCTCACGGTCGGGCTTCTGACACTTACGCTTGACCCGCCTGGCACTACTCACTGTAAAGTCTACGCATGCCAGTCGTCTCTGTGCGCTTGCCGGCGCGACAAAGAAATTACGAAATCAGGATTGGCGCGGGCCTGATGTCAGAGTTGGGCCGCGAAGCGCGCGCCGTGCTTGGGCCACAATCAAGTCGAGCTGCCCTGATCTCAAATCCGATCGTATTCAAGCATTACGGAAAGCTTGCCCAGCAGAGTCTCACCCAAGCGAATTTCAAGACCACGCATTGGTTGATGCCCGAAGGTGAACGTCACAAGTCGCTCGGCTCGTTGGCACAGGCGCTCAAGTTCTTAACCGAATCCGGAATTGAGCGAGGCGACGTAGTGGTCGCGCTGGGCGGCGGAGTGGTAGGCGACCTGGCCGGTTTTGCCGCTGCTACTTACCTGCGCGGCATTGCTTTCGTGCAAGTGCCGACGACCCTGCTCGCGCAGATCGACGCGTCGGTCGGCGGCAAGACCGGTGTGAACCTGCCGGCCGGGAAGAATCTCGTCGGCGTTTTTCATCAACCGCGTTTGGTTGTCATCGACACTCAGACATTACGGACCCTGCCCCGGCGTGAATTGACGGCAGGTTGGTGCGAGGCGGTGAAGCAGGGAGCAGTCAGCAGTCGGAAGTTGTTCGATCAAACTGACCGTCTGCTTCGCCGCAGTAAAATAGACTTCAGTTTGTGTCTTGGCGAAGCCGAATCACAGACTGAAGTCTGTGACACCATCGCCGCGCACTGTCGTTTCAAGGCTGCAATCGTCGCGGGTGACGAGCGGGAAGAAATTGCCCGCACCGATCGACGGTCGCGGCGCATCCTCAATTTTGGCCATACCACCGCGCACGCGCTGGAAAACCTAACAGGTTACCGGCGCTTTCGTCATGGTGAGGCCGTGGGTTATGGCATTCTCGTCGCTGGCGAAATATCAAAAAATGTAGGCATGCTCGCCTCTGGCGAGTTAGAATCGTTGCGCGAGGCAGTGCGGCGCTGCGGCCCGCTGCCACGCGCTGATGATCTTTCAATCGACGGGATTACCGCAGCGATGAAGGGCGACAAGAAGTCAGTCGGCGGCGTAACCAAATGGGTTTTGCTGGAGCGGATCGGGCGCGCTCGCATCGTTGACGGAAGTCAGATCGACCAGCGAACGCTACGATCTTCCCTGCGCGCAGGTCTAAAGGCTCTTTCCTGATGCCGAGCAGTAGACTCAATAGATCGGTTCATAACTTGTTTAGACGGCGGGAGTCTAAACAGTCACCAACCGGGGTCCCCGACACTTAACCAAGGATGACGATATATGCGAACGACAAGTAACGAGCGCGGCGGTGCGCGACTCAAATTCATAATCGCAATCACGGTTTTCGCCGTGGTGGTTTACGTGGGTTACATGTATGTTCCGGTCGCGGTTGATGCTTACTATTTCAAAGACGCGATGCAAAACAAGGTCAACGCGGCGGCCACCCAGGGCTATGAAACAAACTGGGTCAAGGACCAGTTGGAAAAGAGTAGGGCGGAGTTTAACGTTCCGCCGGAAGCGATCATCACCCCCGGCCGCCAGGACAATCAAATGCTGGTGCGCGTACAGTTCACCCGCCCGATTTCATTCCCGGGTTATACCTACAACTACGAATTCGACTACACGGCCAAGAGCACCACGTTTTTGTTTGTGAAGTAGCTTATCGGCCAGTCGAAGTTGCCGGCGTTCTCACAAGCACCGAGACTTTTCCTTCTGATTGAGTGAAATTGCTGCGCCTCTTTCAGTCAGGTTCTTGCGATCCTCGAAAAAACCAGCGTATTAGAGGAAGGCACATCTGTTGCTGAGGGGGATCGTCGTAATGAAATCTCACCCGAATGTTTGCGCACCTCGCTCCCGGTGCATTCTCTTCGCAGCTTTGATTCTGCCGCTCGCATTATTGGGAGCCATCGATCGCCCACGCGCCGCGACTAATTCACCAACCGCACGAATTATCCCGCTGGCCATCGCCGGCCGCACTGGCCCCAACGGTGGCGGCGCCCGCCTGAACCTCGCTTCGCATAACCTTCTCGGCTTGACCTCTGGCCACGCGTCGAGCGGTCCTCAGGTCCACCATGACGGTGGCGAGCTACTCGCCGCTGATGCAACACTCACCTGGAACACCTTTCTCGGTGGTTTCTCGGTTTTCGAGAGCGCTGCCGCGCTGGCGGTTGATAGCAGCGGAAATATTTATGTGGCGGGCACTGGTAATTCGACCTGGGGGGCACCGGTCCGCGCGTTCAGCGGAGATGATGATGCCTTTGTCGCGAAGCTGGATGCCAACGGAAATCTGATCTGGAATACGTTCGTGGGCGGCAGCCGGAGTGATCTGGCCACCGCACTGGCTGTGGACGGAAATGGAAATATCTATTTGGGTGGCTTTAGCACCGCGACCTGGGGATCACCGATCCGCGCCTTCAGCGGTGGTTACGATGCGTTTTCGGCCAAACTTGATTCAGGCGGACATCTGATTTGGAATACCTTTCTCGGCGGCCCCGGTATTAACTCCGGTTTTGATTACGGCCGTGCGCTGACAGTTGATGCCGGCGGAAACATTTATGTGGCGGGCCAGAGTGGTGCAACCTGGGGTTCCCCAGTCCGCGCGTACAGCAACGACGATGATGCCTTTGTGGCGAGACTTGATACGAACGGAAATCTGATCTGGAACACATTCCTCGGTGGGTTTGGAGCCGACGAGGGTTTCGGGTTGGCGACGGATGCGCGGGGAAATGTCTATGTGGCGGGCGGTAGTAACGCGGGCTGGGCTTCACCGGCCGATGCCTACAGTGGCTACTATGATGCCTACGTCGCGAAATTGGATTCGAGCGGCAGTCTGGCTTGGAACACGTTTCTTGGTAGTACTGCGTACGACTTTGGCTATGCGCTGGGATTGGATCCGAGCGGAAATGTCTATGTGGCAGGTTACAGCGTGGCGACGTGGGGTTCGCCCGTCCGACCCTTTGGCGGTGGTAATGGTGATGCCTTTGCCGCTAAGTTGGATCCCACCGGCAAACCGATCTGGAACACTTTCCTCGGCGGCAACGCCCTCGACTTTGGCTTCGCTCTGGGAGTGGATTCCGGCGGGAATGCCTTCGTGGCGGGCCGGAGTGATGCAACCTGGGGATCGCCGATTCGCGCCTTCGGCGGTGGCAGTGACGACGGCTTTGCCGCAAAGTTGGATGCCAGCGGAAAACTGATCTGGAACGCTTTCCTCGGCGGCACCTCGTACGATCAGGCTAATGCGCTGGCGGCAGATGGGAAAGGAAACGTTTACGTCGCGGGCGAGAGCGAAGCAACCTGGGGTTCGCCCGTTCGCGCTTATACCAGTGGCAGCGATGGCTTTGTCGCCAAAATCGCCGACCCAGCTCCCGGTCAAACTATCCAGTTCTTCTCGCCGACATACAGCGTTAACGAGGGAGCGCCGCGGCTCGACATTACGGTAAGTCGCACTGGCGACACGAGCGGTATTGCCAGCGTCGGGTTTGCCACGAACGATACGTCGGGCTCGCAGAATTGCAGCGTCTTCAACCACGTTGCTTCGCAGCGATGTGACTATCTGAACACGACCGGCACCTTGACGTTCGCTGCGGGTGAAACTTCCAAATCTTTTTCGGTGTCGATCGTCGACGACTCGTACGCTGAAGGCGACGAGACTTTCACGGTTAGCCTGAGCAACGTTTCGGTCGCCGCCCTGGGCGTGCCAGCGACGGCTACCGTAACGATCACCGATAACGACCCGGCAAACGGGCCTAATCCAATTGATACTGCCAGCTTCTTTGTGCGTCTGCACTATCTCGACTTTTTGAATCGTGAACCCGATCAAGCCGGATGGGACTTCTGGACCAACCAACTTGCGTGCGGCAGCGATCAGCAGTGCATCGAAGTGAAGCGCATCAATGTCTCCGGCGCTTTCTTTCTTTCGATTGAGTTTCAGGAGACTGGTTACCTCGACTATCGGATTTACAAAGCCGCTTACGCGAATATTCCGAACGCGCCGGTACCGATCAGGCTCAGCGAGTTTCTGCCTGACACGCAGGAGATTAGCCATGGAGTAGTGGTGGGCCAAACGGGTTGGGAACAAGTTTTAGAGAGTAACAAGCAAGTCTTCACGTCGGAGTTTGTGCAGCGTTCGCGATTCTCCTCGGCGTTTCCGACATCGATGACGCCGGGGCAATTCGTCGATCAACTCTTTACCAATGCCGGAGTTATGCCTGCGCCGCCTGACCGCAACTCGGCAGTAGCTGAGTTCGGCTTGGCCACTACTACCGCGGATTTAGCTGCGCGTGCGCGAGCATTGCGCGACGTTGCGGAGAATTCGACTCTGAAAAGTCAGGAACTCAATCGAGCGTTCGTGTTAATGCAGTATTTCGGTTACCTGAGAAGAAATCCGAACGATGCTCCCGACTCGGACTTCATCGGTTACAACTTCTGGCTGACGAAGCTGAATCAATTCAACGGTAACTTTGTCAACGCTGAGATGGTGAAGGCGTTCATCACGTCCAGCGAGTATCGCCAGCGTTTCGGCCCATGAATCCTTCTGTCCGATATACTTAAGGAAGGTCTGAACAAGTACTTTCGACGCGTAGCGCCGATGTGAATTTAGCCCGGCCTTTTAAGGCCGGGGAAAGGCGAACGACGTATTCACGTCGCGTAGCGACGCCTGAAACTCGTGCGAATTCACTTGTCGCTACTCGACAAGGCAGACAAACCACCTGATCCCGGCGTTGGAACGCCGGGCTAAATTCATACCGACGCTACGCGTCGAAGACACTGGTTCAGAGGTTCCTTCAGTTTGTCGCTTCAACTTAAGTACGGTAAGAACGTCGACAAACTGAGGTTTGTCGGACATTCAAGCCGCTGGTTGAGGCGCGGTAGCAAACGCTTTCAATTGCACGAGCCCAGCCGGCGCCTCGCCCAGCCACGTAGTCGGACAGACCCCGCAGCGCGTGCATTGATTTACGGAAGGACAGGGTGCGGTTGAGCGAGCGTCGTGAGCGCGCTCGTCTTCCTGCTGCATGAACTCGCGCGACAAACCTGAATTGACGATCTCCCAGGGAAGTATTTCGTCGTAACTACGTCGGCGGCTGGTATGGAATGCGGGATCGACTTGCGTTTCGCGCAACGCCGCATTCAAATCGCCTTTCAAACGTGCCGTAGCTTCGATAACGCGGGCGATGCGTCGATCGCCGGAAGAGAACAGCGCCTGTTCATGCGCGATGCGCGCTGACATCGCGCGCACCTCGACGTTGGGAATCCGAGCGAGGTTCTTGGAAACCCATTTCAATCTACGCTTCAATTCCTTTTCGTCGCAGATCGCCTCCCATTGAAACGGCGTGTTCGGCTTGGGCACCAGGCCATTGAGCGAAGGAATGATTTTGCCGGCCCGGCCAAAACGCTTTCCAGCTTCGAGCATTCGATCCTTAATCCGTTCGACCAGCGTAATCATCTCAGCCAGGTCTTCATCCGTCTCGGTCGGCAAGCCAACCATCATATAGAGCTTGAGGGTCAGCATGCCGCGATCGAACACAGCACCACAGATGTCGACAATCTCGTCGTTGGTCAGGTTCTTGTTGATGACGCGGCGCAGGCGATCCGATCCTGTCTCTGGCGCCACCGCGATTTGCTGATCGCGTGATTCAACCAGAGCGTCCAGCAACTCTTCGGAAATCTGATCGAGCCGCAAAGAAGAAACCGAAATGCGATAGTCCATCGCGCGCAGGCCCTGCAGGATTTCGCTGATCTCGGGATGATCGCAGACCGCCGTTGAAACCAGACCAATCTTGTCGGTCTTGCCGCGCCATTCAGCCGCCTTGGCCAGAATGTCGCGCGCGGGCACCACGCGCGGCGGCCAGTAGTTGTAACCAGCCCAGCAGAAACGACAACCCTGCGAACACCCGCGCGAGATCTCGATCAGAAACCGATCGCCCATCTCAGCTTGCGGCGCCCAGATAGTTGTCGAGGGCGCGAAGACTTCATCGCGCTTCAGTTGCGCCACGATCTCAGTTTGTCCACGACGAATTGCCCGGCGCAGGCTGCCTTCCTTGGGGCTTTCGGCCGAAACTGCGCGACCCACACGGGCCGGAACACCTTCTTCCGTCGCTGTGTAAGCTTCAACTGTGCCGTCGTCTTTGTAGCTGACGTGATAGAGCGAAGGCACATAGAAACCGCGGCCTTGGCGCGCCAACGCCAACAGAGTATCTTCCTTCGTTTCGTTTTCCAGCAACGCGTCGATCAGTTTTGGCCCGAGGATTTCGCCTTCTCCAACACCAATCACATCGGTGAACTCGGCAATCGGTTCGGGATTCAAAAACGAAGACGCCCCACCCATTACTATTAAAGGATCATGCCTGGTTCGATCTTTGGCCCAGACCGGCACGCCGCTCATTTGCAGCATGCGGGCCATGTTCACGTAATCAGTTTCGAAGGAAATCGAAAACGCGATTACATCAAAGTCGCGCAGCTTTGTTTGTGATTCGAGCGAGAGCAAAGGCGTCCGCGTTCGCTCGTACTCCCCCATCTCGTCCAGCGGACGGTTATCAGAAGCCCGACCGTGAGGGAGGGCCTGATCATAACCCGAGCCCCTGCCCGATCGTGCGCTGCTAACATTGTCAGGCAAGAAGCCGCGCTCGCAGGAAACATCAGGAATGTTGTTGAAAATTTCATACATCGCCTGAAAGCCAAGGTTGGCCATGCCGATGCTGTAGACGTTTGGATAGCAGAGCGCGATGCGGAGTTGCGCACCTTGCTTCAAGATCCAGCCCTCTTCGCCGGCGAGCTTACGCTTGTAGCTTTCGATGATTTTTTTCATAAACCTTCTAACTTCTTCCCCTCTCCCACTGGGAGAGGGGCCAGGGGAGAGGGCTTGAGCGAAACACAAAAAAGGAAATGTGCTTCGTCGCTAAAACCCTCACCCAACCCTCACCCAAAGGTAGAGGGCTTTTATCCGTGCTGAACAGTTTCCAGAAATGCCTTGAGCTTTCTCGATCGCGAGGGATGACGCAGTTTGCGCAGGGCTTTGGCTTCGATTTGACGAATGCGTTCGCGGGTTACGGCAAAGTGCTGTCCGACTTCCTCGAGCGTGTGTTCAGAGCCGGTGGTGCCCAGACCAAACCGCATCTTGATCACTTTTTCTTCGCGGGGCGTTAAGGTGGCAAGCACTTCGTCGGTTATCTCGCGCAGGTTCGAAGCGACTACCGCGTCCGAAGGATTCAGGATCGATTTGTCCTCGATGAAGTCTCCGAGATGCGAGTCTTCCTCCTCACCAATCGGTGTTTCGAGCGAAATCGGTTCCTGCGCGATCTTCAAGACCTTGCGCACCTTCGAAACCGGAATATCCATCTTCTTCGCAATCTCTTCGCTGGTCGGCTCACGTCCCAACTCCTGCACCAGCGCGCGCGAAGTGCGGATCAGCTTATTGATCGTTTCGATCATGTGCACGGGAATGCGAATCGTACGCGCCTGGTCGGCGATCGCCCGGGTGATGGCCTGGCGAATCCACCACGTTGCGTAGGTCGAGAACTTGTAACCACGCCGCCACTCGAACTTGTCGACGGCTTTCATCAGACCGATGTTGCCTTCCTGGATCAAGTCAAGGAACTGCAAGCCGCGGTTGGTATATTTCTTCGCGATCGAAACGACCAGACGGAGGTTAGCTTCAACCAGTTCACGTTTAGCCTGGCCGGTCTGATGTTCGCCGGTAACGATGGCCTGCAGCGAACGTTTGATCTCGACCGGCGAGATGTGATGTTCCTGCTCGACTGTCTGCAAGCGTTTCTTGCCGTTGGAAACGTGCTTCTTGTACGCTTTTATGTCGTCGGCTTTAAGGCGCTTCTTGGTCAGCCTGTCGGAATAAGTATCTACTTCGCGCTCGGCTGAACGGACTTCCTTCTGCACGTTGCGGATCGAATTGATCAGGCGCTGCCGCGAGCGCTCGGTCATATTCAACCGGCCGATTTCGTCGGCAATCTCGATGCGCAACCGGGCAACTTTGCGACGCAGGCGCAGCAGCTTCTTGGTTTTCTTGCCGCGCGTAACCTTCTGTTCCGTGCGTAGCTTGACCCACTCTTTCAGGGCGTTCTTGAACAGGCGGCGAATGTTCTCGATGCCTTCGATGGTCCACTCGCGGTACTCGTCAGCCTTGTCTTCTTCGCCGGCCAGCTCGGCCTGTTCGGAGAAGTTAACGACTTCGCGAATGTTGATTGTATGGGCAGCCAGCTCGTCGCCAATCTTGAGTAATTCACCCACGGCGATCGGTGAGCGGGCTATGGATTTCTGAGTTTTGATCTGGCCGCGCTCGATGCGTTTGGCAATCGCTACTTCACCTTCGCGGGTCAGGAGCGGCACCACGCCCATTTCGCGGAGGTAAAGCCGCACCGGGTCGTTCGTTTTCTCCAGCGCCCCGGCGGAAAGATCCAGCTCAAGGTCGTCGTCGCCTGACTCTTCATCGTCGGTGGCAATGGCCGCCGCTTGCTCAATCAAGCGTTCATCGGAATCCGCCACGTGAATGTTTGAGGCGTCCAGCTTTTGCAATACATCCTCGATATCATCCGGTGAAACTACATTTTCCGGCAGTTCGCGATTCAGATCGTCGTATGACAGAAATTTCTTGTCGCCACCCAATTGCAGCAGTCGGTCCATCACGTCGTCTCTATCTTTTTCTTCTCTAATAGCCACGGTTGTTGTGTTCCTATCCCTTTGCTTCGTGTCACTCAGCCGATTAACGCTCGTCACTCTCGGGTTTTTGTGACCGCGCGAGCAGCGCGCCTCGCCTAATCTGCAAATCTAACTGCGCCATGGCGAGTCGGTTGACCTTCTCGCTATCTCCGGCGCGTTCGGCCTCAGCCAACTCAGAACCCAATTCGTCGATCTCGCGATCAAGTTTAGTAACCCGCAACGCGTTCAGACAACTATCGGCAGCGGTCAGCGACTCGTCGAAAGACTCGATCGTCGTTTCGGTCATCTGCAAACGATTCAGCAACTCGGTCGCTTGCGGATCGTCCGCAATTGCTTTGCTCAAAGAATCCGCGACATCCTCGTCCTCTGCGTCCAAACTGACCAGGGCCCGAAAAATCGTTGCCGAGGCCAGGTTTTCGTAATCCGCACTATCCAGACGCGGCAGCACAATTTTTCGCAACTCTTTATTCGCCAGCAGGAGCACGAGCAGTCTCTCTTCCGCCACGGTGGGCCGGCTCATCGGGCTGCGCCTGACTACTTCCCGAACGGAGGCCGCATCTGTGCTGGCGCCGGTCTTGATTCGTTGCCATAGTTCGCGGCGTTGTTCCGGTTGCACGCGCAGAGCATCCATCGTGATGTCAAAATATTCGCGCTTCTGAATCCGTTCGCGGACAGCGCGAACAAACGGGAGCGCCTCCTCCACTGCCGCAGCCTTGTCAGCCGGGCTGTGAAGGTTACGATCCCGTACCGCTTGATCGATCACAAATTGTATGTGGGGCTGTGCCTCGCCGCGGCGCTTCTGGTACTCGCTGGCGCCGTATTTTCTGATGAAATCATCAGGATCGGCGTTATCCGGAAGAACTAAAACCTTTACTTCCAAATCCTCTGCCAGAATCGTTTCGATCGCCCGTTTCGCTGCCTGCACACCCGCGCGATCACCATCATAGTTCACCACCACCTTACGCGCAAATCTGGCGATCAGTTTCACCTGCTCAGGCGTTAACGCAGTTCCCAGACTGGCCACGACGTTCCGCACCCCGATTTGATAGGGCATGATCAGATCCAGGTAGCCCTCGACCAGAATCGCAAAGCCCTGGCGGCGAATTTCATCACGCGTCAGGTTAAGCCCGTACAAATGCCTTCCCTTCGTATAAGCCGCTGTTTCCGGGGAGTTTAGATACTTCGGCTCGCCCTCCGGATCCAGGACCCGGCCGCCAAAGGCCACGGGTCTGCCCTGGGGGTCGATTACCGGAAACATCAACCGGCCGCGAAAACGATCGTACGAACCGCCTTCTTCTTTCTTCACGACGAGGCCGCTCTTCTCGAGTTGTTCTTTGGTCGCGCCCTTTTGGCGTAGATGAGTTGACAGAGCGTCCCAGCGGTCAGGGGCAAAGCCGAGTCGAAACGTTTTCTGCGTCTCTGCGGTGATGCCACGCTGTTCCAGATATTCGCGCACGGCCCGCGCGGGCGGCGAGTTGCTGTTGAGTTGGTCCTCCCACCAGGTCATCGCCCACTGGTTCAGTTCAATCACCTGATCGGATTCGCGCTTGTGCGCTTCAAAACGGCTGTCCTCAACCAACTTTGGCAGCGGCACCCCTGACTTCTCGGCGACGATCTTGATCGCTTCAGGAAAATCAACGCGCTCGATCTCCATCACGAAGGTGAACACCGTGCCGCCTTTGTGACAGCCGAAGCAGAAAAACATCTCCTTGGCAGGACTGACGGAGAACGAGGGCTTGGTTTCCTTGTGAAACGGACACGGCGCGACCCAGTTCGCGCCGGTCTTCTTCAGCGAGACATAGTCCTGCACGATGCGCACAATGTCCGCCTGTCGTTTGAGATCATCGATGAAGGTTTGTGGAAAACGCACGAGTGTTAAGTCGGTTGTGACTTTAGCTTAGCGAGGAAATCAGTTGGAGAAAAGACAGGCAGCGTGGCGTTCCTATAGTCCTTCAAATTGCGTGTGACGATTGCATCCAGTCCGCTTGCGGCAGCGCTCGAATGCTGAACTGCATCTTCGTAATCGGCAAACGGCAGATTGAGTGCTTGGATTAGACAAGCATCTGTGATGGGACAGACTTGGACCAGAGTCAGCAGATCAGCGATCCCTTGTCTTATCTGAACGGCACCCACAATTTTGCGCCCAAGGTAAAAGAGATTTACAGGTGTAATGCTTGAAATGTAGCCCCCGAATTGCCCATTGATGTTCAGTGAGATCAACTCGCGGGCTGCTTGAAAGAACGGCTCTCGCTCCAATACAAAATCAAAAATAACATCTGTGTCTAGCAGAGCACGCATCAAGAATACTTCTCAGCCAAATAGTTAATGTAGTCATCTTTCAACTCTTCATCTGTTGGCGGGGGTGCGTCTGTCTTCAACAGCCCTTGAAGTCGATGAAATGCCGCCAGCTTCTCTTCGATGCTGCTCTCGCCTTTGGCTTGACGCTCGCCTGTGATTGCTGAGCCGTTGGCCTCTATCTCTTGTCTGATGCTGCTCGTAATCTCTTCGACCGCTGCTTTTCTTTCAGCGAGCGGTAGTTGCCGAGCCTCTTTGACTATCTCTTCTCTGGTCATAATCCTCCTTTCGCGGACGCTACCGCCGCACGGACATCCAGTTCAGTTAGCGGTGGGAAGTGTTTGGTTATCTCTTTCAGAGACAGACCTTCAGCCAACGAATCCAAAATGACCGCGAGATAGATCCTGGTACCCTGGACACACGGCCCGCCTCCGCACACGTTTGCCTTCACCACAACGCGCTTGAGAAGTTTTCTGTATGTGTTATCGGTCATCTTTCCTCGAACTCCGGCCTGCCGTGCGCTGCGATTCTACCGCATTCAACCAGCCGTGACGATTGTCGAAGACATGGTCACTGTTCCTTGTCGGGAGCAAGCTTAATGAACACCCGGGGATCAGCAGGAGTTGCGAACAGCGAAGCATAAGTTATGTCTGACTCTGCTTGCTTTTCATAAGGCATAAACGCGTTCAGTGCTTCGCCTCCGGAATGTTCCAGCATGATCTGAATCGCATCAGTCTTTTCCAGCCTGCCGGGAACCTGTATGCGCACGTCAACACACAGCGCTGTCGAAGTAAAGCTGCCATCTCCTGCCGCCTCGCGATAAGCGTCGAGGTACATTTCCATAATCTCGCTGGTCTCGAGATGTGAGGGATCGCCGTGGCCGCCCGCGAGTTGCACTTCGCCTTCTCTGGTGATGAAAGCCCCAAACGGGACAAATGCACCGTGGTCTTTCAGCATCGCCTGCGCGATCGGAATTACCGCGCTGAGCAGCTTGTCAAAGTCAGGATTGATCATGCTCACTTACTGTTTCAACTCTACCAAAGTCGCCCCAGCCCCACCTTGATCCTGTGACGCAGTTTTGAAGCGCGCAACGTGTGGATGCCCGGTTAACAGGTCCGCGATCGCGCGGCGGAGCGCGCCGGTGCCGTGGCCGTGGATTATGCGTACTTCGTTGAGGCCGTTCAAGAAACCTTCGTCGAGAAATTTGTCAGTCAGATCAACTGCCTCGTCCGTCTTTTTGCCGATCAGATTGAGTTCGGCGCTGGTCGAAACATCTGAGTTGGAAGCTTTTGAGCGCAGATGGACCTCAGTGGTTTGTGCCGCGCGTCGCAGCGCCGCGCGAGTCTTCTCGGATCCGGAACCCTCCCTCACGGTCGGGCTACTGCCCCGGCCAGGGCGCTCGCGGACTTCATCGACCAGTCCGAGATTCTCAAGCTTCTCGCGCAGGTGCAGCGAGCCCACGCGCACTTCAGCCTCATCTTCCTTAATTTGATCGACGATCCCGATTGAACCAAACGAAAGCAGCCGCACACGGTCGCCGATCCTGACGGCGCGACCCGAAAAGCGAGCGGGAGCGCGGACATCCTGTCCGCCAGCGCGCGCAGCCCGCTCCTCGATAACCGATTCCGACTTCCCGGCCTGTGACGCGCCTCCATCGTTAACAACCTTTCCGTCGCGGACTACTCGGACGCCGCGAAGTTGCGGGGGCAAGCCGCCTTCCTGACCTTGAGATTGTTCAGGTTGAGTTGAGAGCTTTAATCGCCCGGGTTTCGAAGCGGATTGCGCTGCACGCTGCGCCTCGCGGTTTAACTCAGCCGTGCGCCGTTCGGTTTCGCGCTCGACTTTCAAGCGCACCGCGCGATCTTCGATCTTCGCCAACAGTTCACTGCTCAGCTTTTCAAACTCAGCGATCGAATTAGAGAGCTGCCGTGCAAACTGGGCCTGGCGCTCACGTTCATGTTTTTCGGCTTCTTTGTCTAACTCGGCAAACTTTTCGGCGACGGCCGCTCGTTCTTCTTCCAGCGCTCGGCGCAGGACTTCGGCCTCTTCCGCTTCTCGTTTGATATGACGCAGGTACTCGATTGAATCGCGCGAAGATTTTTCGACCTGCTTGGATGCATTGCCGATCACTTCCGCGGGGATGCCGAAGCGTTGAGCAATCTCCAAACCTGACGACGAACCGGCCACGCCGACGAGCAGACGATACGTCGGCCGCAGTGTCCGTTCATCAAATTCAACGCTGGCATTCAGCACGTCAGGCTGGTTCGCCGCATACATCTTTAGTCCCGAGTAATGCGTCGTCGCGAGTACGTGGGCGCCGCGCTGTTTGAAGTGATCGACGACCGCGACGCCCAGCGCCGAGCCTTCTTCCGGATCTGTGCCGGTGCCGACTTCATCCAGCAGCACCAGGGCCGGCGTTTCGCATGACTCGATCATCCATCCGATGTTCGCCACGTGCGAAGTGAACGTTGAAAGGTTTGCCGCCAGCGATTGGTGGTCGCCGATGTCCGCCAGAATAGATTGATAGAACGGAACGCGCGCTTGTTTCGCGGGCACCGGCAAACCTGAAAGCGCCATCAGCGAAAGCAATCCGGCAGTCTTGAGCACGACAGTCTTGCCGCCGGCGTTCGCGCCCGAGATAACCATCGTCGTGTGGTTTGCATCCAGTTTGAATGAAACCGGAACGACCGCGGCGCCGGTGGGGCGTAACGTTTCTTCGAGGAGTGGATGACGAGCTGCAATGAATTCGAGAGTGTCAGTAGCATAGACTTCAGTCTGTGACTCCGAAAAATCACAGACTGAAGTCTGTGCTACTTCCGGCACTACGCAATCAAACCGTTCCGCGAAGGCGGTCTTGGCGTTGATGAAATCAAGTTCAGCGATGGCCTCGGCGGCGCGTTCAATTGCCGGTAACTCACGGCGCAACTCTGCCGAGAGCGCGAACAGAATCTCGGCTATCTCGCGTTGTTCCGCTTCCCTTAGTGACTGCAATTCATTGTTGGCCTCGATCGTCTCGAGTGGCTCGACAAAGATCGTCTGGCCTGACGACGACGATCCGTGCGCGACGCCGTTGATGCGTGCGCGATGATCGGCGCGGACCGGAATCACAAAGCGGTCATTGCGCACAGTGACCAACTGTTCCTGGATCGCTTCGCTTGAGCGGCGCATGACGCCTTCCAACGAGCGCGTGATTCGCGAGCGCGCATGCGCAAGTTCCCGGCGAATCCGGGCCAGTTCGGGACTGGCGCGGTCATCAAGTTCGCCACCCGGCAAAATCTTTTTGGTCAGAAGCGCGGCCAGTTTTTTTAGTTCACCGGTGACGCCGGCGACGATTTCGAACAACGTCGGCGCTTGGACGCGTTCCGCGAGGATTACTGCGCGTGCCTCTATTGCTCGCTCGCAGAGCCTGGCCAGATCGAGCAGGGCCAAAGGTTCGAGCGCCGCACCTTCGATCTTCAAACGCGAGATTGAATCAGTGGCATCGGCAATTCCGTCGAACGAGAAACGACCTCCGCGCTGACGCAGCTCAATATTTTCCGCAACCGCGCTCAGCGCTCGTTGCAACTGGCGAAGATCGGCGGACGGTTCCAGCAGATCAACGCGGCCCTGTCCCATCGCAGTTTGCGCGCTGCGACGCACCAGCGCGCGCAGCGAATCGAATTCCAGCGTATCGAAGGCTTGCGGGTTCATTGGTGAGTAAATAATATCACCTGCACTTAGGCTAACAGGTGTTTAGAGTACCAACTTTAGTTGGGTCCTTTCCTGGTCAACAAAAAACCCGACTGAAGTCGGTACTCTGAACACCGGTTATCCCAGACCGGGACCTCATCTGAGCCGCTCCCGCTTTGCTCGCTTCTTCTTTTTGGAATATATTCGTCAACTTCTCAAACCGAGACTCAACCGAAGAAAGAGGCACTAACGAATGCAAACCGTTCCTATCACCGTCGCTCACGGCGACGGCATTGGCCCTGAAATAATGGAGGCGACACTGCACATCCTGAAAGAAGCGGGCGCGAAACTTCAGATCCAGAAGATCGATATTGGCGAGAAAGTCTATCTGGCCGGAAACTCTTCCGGAATCGAGCCCAGTTCGTGGGATTCACTGCGCGATACCAAGGTTTTTCTTAAGGCGCCGATCACCACGCCGCAGGGCGGTGGTTTCAAGAGCCTGAACGTGACCGTGCGCAAGACCCTGGGCTTGTATGCGAACGTGCGGCCCTGCGTCTCGTATCATCCATTCATCGAGACGAAACATCCCAACATGGATGTGGTGATTGTCCGCGAGAATGAAGAGGACCTCTACGCGGGGATCGAATATCGGCAGACGGACCAGGTGATGCAGTGTCTGAAACTGATATCGCGGCCCGGCTCGGAAAAGATTGTTCGCTACGCATTCGAATACGCCCGCCGTCATAACCGCAAAAAAGTCACCTGCTTTACCAAAGACAACATCATGAAACTGACCGACGGTCTGTTTCACAAAGTCTTTAATGAACTGGCCGCCGAGTATCCCGACATCGAAAACGAACATTGGATCGTAGACATCGGCGCGGCCAAGATGGCCGACACGCCGAACGCTTTTGACGTGATCGTAATGCCGAACCTTTACGGTGACATTTTGTCGGATGTGGCCGCCCAGATTGCCGGGTCAGTTGGTCTGGCCGGCTCGGCGAACATCGGCGAGAACATCGCGATGTTCGAAGCGATCCATGGATCGGCGCCGCGCCGTGCGGGACAAAACCTGGCCAATCCTTCGGGGTTGTTGCTGGGCGCGATCATGATGCTGGTGCATATCGGCCAGACCGGCGTTGCTGAGAAGGTCCACAACGCCTGGCTCAGGACGATCGAAGATGGGATTCACACTTACGATATTTATGACGAAGGTTCGAGCAAGCAAAAAGTTGGAACGAAAGAATTTGCGCAGGCGGTCGTCGATCGTCTGGGCAAGAAGCCGCATACTCTGCGAGCTGTCACTTATAAGCAGGAGGACATGGCGGAAGTTTATAGCGAGACGATTGTTAAAGAGCGGTCGGATACCCGGAAAGAGCTCGTGGGCGTCGATGTCTATCTCGACTGGTTGAAAGGGTCGCCCGACAATCTGGGAACCGCACTCCGGAACGTCGCGCCGGAGGGTCTTGATCTGGTAATGATCAGTAACCGCGGCGTGAAGGTTTGGCCGGGCGGCAAATCCGAAACGTTCTGCTCTGATCACTGGCGCTGCCGGTTTATGGCCAAAGACAAGGGCGCGACTATTAATCATCAACAGGTTGTCGATTTGCTCGGCAGCATCGTCAGCGCAGGTTTCGATTTCGTTCAAACGGAGAGTCTCTGCAACTTTGACGGCGAGCGTGGGTACTCGCTGGATCAAGGGGAGTAAGAATTGTGGATTGCGGAATTCGAATTGCGAATTTTGCATGACGTAAGCCCGACCGTTAGGGAGGGCTTGATCATCATCGGAGCCCTTGCTTACGCGCGGGCTTCTGACACGAAAGGATCAGGATAGAAACTCACAATGGCCCAAAAGCGTCAGTCCAAAAATCCGAAATCCGCAATTCCAAATTTGAACTTCCTCGTCGGCGTCATCATGGGCAGCAAGTCCGATTGGGAGACGATGCGCGCGACGTCCCAGACGCTTGATCGCTTTGGCGTGGCCCACGAATGTCACGTCATGTCTGCGCATCGCACGCCGGAGCTCGCTTCCGAATTCGCCCGCTCTGCCGAATCACGCGGACTCGAGGTGATCATCGCCGCGGCCGGGGGAGCGGCCCACCTGGCTGGAGTGATCGCCGCGCATACAATCTTGCCGGTGCTCGGCGTACCGATGAAGAGCGATGCCTTGAACGGTCTGGATTCTTTGCTTTCAACGGTGCAGATGCCGGCCGGAATTCCGGTGGCCACGTTGGCGATTGGAAAGGCGGGGGCCACGAATGCGGCGCTGTTGGCGGTTGCGATTCTCGCTAATAGCCGACCGGAGTTGAAGGAAAAGCTTCGTGATTTTCGGGCCGAACAGGAAAAGAGAATCAAAGAGACGATATTGGATTGACGAAAGTGGGCTGATGCCTATTCCTTCATAATGTGGAACATGAAAGCTGGCATGCCCACTACTATGCAGACAACACTGAGCACGAATCCTCGTGTGGAATATTGGGCAGATTGAATCATCGAGCCGGCAGCTGTTAGGCCAACACCTAAAACAATTCCACCAATTCCGCCTAGAACTCGTTGCCACCTTGCAGGTTTCCCCGACGCCAGGTGTTCGCTCGCTTGGTCAACGTAAGCCGGCGAAACAGAATCGGACTGATGCCGTTTGGCAACCTTCGCTGATTCGACCGTCAACTCTCCAATAAACTCGTTGATGCGCTCCGTTAGACGCTGGAAACCCTCCGGAGAGAACAAACCCGGATGGATTTGCCGAAGTTCTAGTTCAGCCGTCTTAATGATGCGTTCTAATTCAGTAGAAGCGTGGGGATCACTCATTCGAAGTAGTGGATTTGAGTAGTGGATTCAGAGCACTCTTTCTGAGTGCTGACAAATAGATTTCTGCTAAACGTTTTTTGAGAAGAATGACATCACGATTCTTGAGTCTTATGAAGGTTGCGATTCCAACAATAATAAATGCGAGGAGGAAAAGCCCAGCAATGAACCATGACAACCGCCGGGCGGTAGCGAAATGCTGTGGATTAGATATGGTAAGAGAATCGGTAATAATAGAGCCAAAGACCGTGGCCAAAAACCCGAGAGCGGTGCTCGCCAGTACCCAACTCAGTTGTCGCCAAACATAGCTCACAGGGAACGTGCCTTCCGTCTGTTCCTCGATCGACTTTTTGGCGTGTTGTTCTTTGCGCATAGAACCTGTGTGGATAACCCTCTCGCTGTTTATATTACTCCGTCATTCGAGATCAATAAAGTAATAATTCTTGCTATTCCATTGGCCCAGCTTATTATGGCTTAAAAGACTTGCGCCGCTCTTCTTCTTCCTGCCTTTTCTTTTCTTCCCGATCCTTTTGTCGTTTCTCGATCACCTCGGTTATTGCGGTGTCTTCAAGAGACAACTGCGCCCCGATGTGAGCATCAGTCACGTCTCCTCCAATCACTGCCGCAATCAAAAAACCGTCGCACCTAAGTTCTTTTTCTTTGCCCAGGCGATCGGAATCGCGAGGTACTCGCCATTCACCCGGCAGGCCCAGGGTTTTCGATACCGTCTGGGCGAATTCATCCACGCCGTTCCACTTGAACGAATCGTCGTACCCAAGCAGAACGTAAGATATACGTCCATCCACAAAGCGCAACTGGATACTCCTGACATCCTTCAACTCCGGAAATTTAGAACTGTCAGCCGTAAAGGAGCGACCTTCTGCCGTACCAGTCGCGATGTCAATCTGTACGCCCCGGTCACGATTGGACGACCCTTTCGGGTAGAGGTCGACGTCGATCAGAGTGAGTCGCACCTGGGACAAGCCAAGCTCGTCAGCACGATTCAGGGAAAGACCTGGAAACCGAGCTAACACTTGCGCCTGGGTCATGCCCAACCGAAGGCCGCGCAATGCGGGAGCCTGGGCCAGGGCCAACGTGCACTTAGCGGCGGGCGCGGTAGTTTTACTGTCGCCCTGTCCGAAAGCCACGGATGAGAAAGTCAGTAGTAATATTACGTTGAGGATTGTCAATTTCATGTTCTGTGATCCGTAAAAAGGTGAAGCTAACTATTTTTAAGCTACTACATCGCGCGCGAGTAACGCCGCCCCGATGGCTACGCCATCCGCTCCCAATTCGGCGGCCACGATCTTAGTCGCTTCAAAGCAAGGTTGGAACGAACGCCGGCGGGCTTCTTCGATTATGGGTTTGAGGATCAGATCGCCGGCTTCCATGATCGCGCCGCCCAGAATAATCCGCTCGATACTCAAGAGGTTGATCATGCTGGCCACCGCCGTGCCGATAGATTTACCAGTGCGCTCGATCATCATGACTGAAAAATCATCGCCATTGTTTGCTTCGCGAGCCACGTCTATGGCAGTAAAGCTTTGCTCCAGCGCCAGCCTTGATAGCGACGAGGTTGAATCCCGGTCAAGTCGCTCACGCGCGCGCCGCACGATGTTCGGTCCCGAAGCAACTGTCTCCAGACAGCCGGTATTTCCGCACAGACACTCCGCGCCCTCAGTGTTGATGGTAATGTGACCGATTTCTCCGGCGCACCCGGAAGCGCCGAGCCAGAGTTTCCCGTCCAGAATGATCGCGCCGCCAATCGCCTCGCCAATGCCAATGTAGAAAATGTCGCGTGCATCGCGGCCGGCACCGGCCTTGTATTCGCCGTAAGCCGCGGCGTTGGCATCGTTCTCGAGCTCAAACCGCAGGCCCGTTGCCTTCATCAACTCAGAATGAATGTCGTCGCGCGCCGCTGAAGGAAGCCCGGTCGAAATCAGGACGCGGTCTGTTTCGCGATTCACCAATCCGGGAATGCCCAGGCCGACCGACTTGATCGGCCCGGCTTCGCCCAGGCCGGTTACCAGTTTGGCGATTTCTCCAATCAGATTTTCCGGGTGGTAGGTTGCATCGCGCCGCGCGATGACCTCTCCCGCAGCGGAAATCACTACGCCACGCATCGTGGTCGAGGCGACTTCAATCCCGGCAAAATTAGGTTCAGAGTTATTGGGCATCGGCGAGCGGCCTTTCACACGAGCTTCGCGATCGAGGGCAGGAATTTCGTCGCCATCTTATTAAAGGGCTGAGGGGCTGTCAAACCGGGCGTTGTGCGTGTAGAATGCCGTGGCATCGAGCCCATGCCTGACAGACCTGATAATTCGCGGGCGGCAGCGCTGCAACTGCGGAGGATTTTGTTGCCGACCGATTTCAGTGGTTGCGCGAACTATGCGCTCCCTTATGCCGCCTCGATCGCCCGCGCGACCGGCGCCACAATAATTTGCGTACACGTGGTTGAGCCGATTGTGCCCGCCGTGGGATATTCCGGTTTAGCCGAACCAATGCCGATCGCCGACATCAGTGAGCAGTTGGAAGATTCGGCCGAGCGCGAGTTGCCACAACTTGCCGAGTGCGATGATTTCAACGGCCTCGAGGTCGAAGAAGTTATCGTGCATGGCGACGCCGCCGCTGAGATTGTGCGCGTGGCCGGCGAACGCGAGGTTGATCTGATTGTAATTTCGTCGCACGGCCGCACAGGCCTGGGCCGAATTATCTTTGGTTCAACCGCAGAGGCGGTAGTGCGTCACGCCAGTTGCCCAGTCCTGGTCGTAAAACCTCCCCCACAGGAAGAGGAGCCTGAAGAGTGAGCAGTAAGCAGTGAGCAGTAAGCAGCGGAAGGCCGCACACCAGCGCAATTCTTACTGCTCACCGCTCACTGCTCACCGCTCACTGCTATATGAACAGCCTCCAGTTTTTGTCTCACTTGATCGAGCTGTACGGCCTCTATGCCGTGTTCTTCCTGGCTATGATCGAGGGCGACCTCACGCTCCTGCTGGCCGGTGTGCTGGCGCACAATGACTTCTTCGGTAGTTACAGTTTCGCGCGGGTGCTGCTTTGGGGCACGCTGGGAGGAGTTGCGAGTGACAACGTCGCTTATGCGGTCGGTCGCGCTTGCAACAAGACGGTTCGCAACTTTCGCTTCTATCGGAGCGCGCAGAGTCGAATGGAGCGGTTGACCAGACACTTTGGCACGCTCTCAATTTTTGTGTCGAAGTACATCTATGGTTTGCGTTGGGCTTCATGCACTTTCTACGGGGTTGCGCGCATGCCCTACCTGCGTTTTCTGCCGCTCTCTTTGGCCAGTTGTTTTTTGTGGGTGTTCATTCTCAGCGGGGTCGGATATTTTTTCAGCAGCGCCGTGATGGGATTGATTGGCGACTTTCGCCACGTGGGAAAAATTCTCCTCGTGATCGTGGTGGCCGGAGTGCTCGGGTTCTATTTGATTAAGCGCCTTTGGCTTTCGAAAAAGGTGGAGTTGGCCCAACCGGAGCGGCTGCAGGAAATCGAGCATGCCGCGATCGAAGGCATCAAAGAATTATCGGGAGAAATCCAGGAAAAAATTCACCTGAAATCAACGCGACGCCGAGAAAATTCAAGCTCGTCAAAGCGTGACGCGCGCCACTGAGAGAACTCGCGCAGGAATGACTCGCGCAACTGGAAGAGCTAGAATTTCAAATTTCAAATCCACCGCCAATGGTGTCAGAAGCCCGACCGTCAGGGAGGGCTGCTAACGCATCCAGGCCCTGCCTGACGGTCGGGCTTCTGACACGGACGTTTATCAAAATTGGAATAATCAAAGTGATCATTGAATCTTCCGCCCCAACCCGTGCCGATCTTGCCGGCGGCACCATCGACATCTGGCCGCTTTATCTGTTTCATCCGGGCGCGATGACCGTTAACTTTGCGCTGTCGCTGCGCGCGCATGTCAGAATCGAAACGCGCGACGATGATCGGCTGATCCTGGAATCACGCGATCGCGGCGTCCGTTTTGAAACGACTCTCGATCGCATAGACGAGTTGGCAAGTGACGACCAACTCGAGCTCGTCTCGAAGATGGTCCATTTCTTCCAGCCTGAGACGGGATTCCATCTTATCGCGCACAGCGAAGCACCCGCCGGCGCCGGCATTTCCGGATCATCGGCCCTGGCGATCGCCCTCATCGGCGGGCTGAACCGGCTGGTGGGAAACCGTTATGAAAACCGACAATTCATCGGCATTGCGGCCAACATTGAGACCACGGTCATCAAGGTGCCGGCTGGTTTGCAGGACTACTACCCGGCGTTCTACGGCTCGACTTCATGCATTCATCTCGATCTCGACGGGGTCGATCGGGAGCATCTGGCTATCGACGAAAGCGAAATTGAGCGCCGCTTCGTGATCTGTTACACGGGCGAGCCGCGTCATTCGGGAATTAACAACTGGGAAATGTTTAAGCGTCACATCGACCGCGAGGCGGACGTGTTCGAAATCTTCGAACGCATCCGCGACGCCGCGGTGCAAATGCGCGCTGCGCTCCTCGCCAACGACTGGAATGCCGTAGCAGAAACGATGCGCGTCGCCTATCCGAACCGCAAGCGCCTGGCGCCGATGATCACAACCCCCCACATGGATGACCTCGTAGAAAAGGCTCTGGCGAACGGAGCCGAAGCGGCGAAAGTTTGCGGCGCGGGTGGCGGCGGCTGTATTGCATTCCTTTGCGCCGAGGGACGCCGGGAAGATCTCGAACGCGCTTTGGTGGAAGCAGGCGGGGAAATCCTGAAATGGGACGTGGCGCGTGACGGGTTGAGAGTAAATGAGAGCTGAGCTTCGTGATCCAACGGAAGGCAACGTCTCATCAGTTGATTGAAACGAACATGGTTTCTTCCCCTTCCGTTGGCTCCGTAGGAGCCAAATGTTTATAGCTCCCACGGAGTGATTTGTTTCCTGCGCTCCGTGAGGAGCGCAACAAAGAAACGTTCCGCTCCTACGGAGCGCGTTCCAAGGTGCAGCCCGGGCTATAAACATTTCGCCTCTACGAGGCGAGGAGCAAGCATGGGTTCGTTCAAGCGCGGATCGAAACGGGCTAGTAACCCTGAGAGGCAAGCCGCGTGGTTGCGCCGGTAAGCGCAGTCGAGAACAGTGACTCGCTTCGCTTTTCAGACTCAGCTCGGCAGTCCGACACGTCTCGTGAAATCGCGAAATCGCGGCTCAGATCTCAGCCCATTCAGACGCGGATCGAAGCGCAGGGACGCGGGTGACAGCGACCGCTGGTTGTACGCCTTCTCGAGTTCCGAAAGCGCCTGATCATTCTGGCCCAGACCAGCATAGACAACCGCTTTCTGATAAGGCGAAAGGTAAAGCCGCTTACCGAGCTCGTCAATTTTTTGCAGGATCTTCTGCGCTTCGTCTTTCTTACCCGAGATAGCGTACACGTGGCCCAGGGATCCCAGGCCTTCCACGCCATTTGAAAGAGCGATCGCCTTTTGGAACTCCTCGATAGCCTGGGGACCGCGCCTCTGTTGTTCGTACGCGAGGCCGAGCCATTCATGCGAGGGCGCAAAGTTTGGACTTGCCTCCAACTTCCTGTTCATGAGATCGACGACCCGATCATACTGGCCGGTCAAGTAGAAGTGCTGGGACAACCCGCTGCCTGTAGCGAAAGGCAGGAACGCTTCGAATTTCTGCTGTTCCGCTTCGGCTTCGGCCACGCGGTTCATGGTCAGCAGGTAAGACCCGTACCAGGCATGCACCAGGTTCGGGTTTAGTTCGCGCGCCCGCGCGTATTCACGCTCAGCCCGCGGAAAGTCCCAATCGTACAGAAAAGCGATTCTGCCCAACATCGAATGCGCATAGGCAACTGTTTCGTCCAGCTCGAGCGCCTTCATCACCGCCGCCCGGCTCTTGGGCACATAGTCCGCCGGCGCCCTGCCGGACCGCACGAGTCTCATATAAGAATCGCTCAGACCCGCATAAGCCATCGCGTACTTTGGATCCAGAGCTATGGCATGCTGAAAATAGTCGATGCTTTTGTCGTTGTCCGCCGGAGTCAATTTGTTCATGAAGAAGTGCGCCTTGAGGAAAGTCTCGTACGCTTGTTGATTCTCCGTATACCGCCGTTGCAAGCCCTGTGTTTCTTCGTGGTCGAGCGTGACCAGCAGGCTGTTCAGGACTTTGGCACAAAGCGAATCTTCAAGCCTGAAGATGTCATCAAACTTTTCATCGTAACTTTCAGCGAGTAGTGCGACTCCATCGCGCACGCGGATTAAGCTTATCGACAGGTGCTGCCGCGTTCGATCAATCTCTCCGTACAAGACGTAATCCACTTTCATCAGGCTTCCGATAGTCCTCGGATCCTGACTCCTCTGACCATAGTGAAGTGCAGCGGTAATCGGACTGACGGAGACCTTTGTGCTGTTGCCCAGTCTGGTAACCAGGGCATCGGCTATCTCAAAGCCCAGATATTCCTCACCCGCGACCGAGGTCTTGAACGGCAGGACAGCCACAGCGTTCGCAGCCAGAGAAGGCGGGGGCGGCGGGATGGTCGCGGCTCGTTTCTTCCAGAGCACGAGTCCGCCAATAGTAACCAGTCCAATCACAATCGTAATGATCGTGATCAACCGATAAGAATGGGTCCGCTTTGCAGTCGTGCCCTCAAAAGCAAGAGGGGGCTCCACTACAACCGGCTGCGCAGCTCGGAAACTTTCCGGCGGCGCTTCCATGTCTTCCACTACTGCGCTCGCCGGAGTTCCTGCGCCATTCGCTTCAGCCAACTCGGCGATAAATCGGTACCCGCGAGTATGAACAGTCTGGATGTATTTCGGTGCTTTGGGATCGTCACCAAGGATCTTACGCAGCTTGCCTATCTCTCGGGTCAAAGCATTCTCGGTTACGTTCGCTCCGTTCCAGATCGCGTCGAGAATTTCTTCCTTTTCGATCAAGCGGCCGCGGTTCTCGATGAGGAACAACAGCAGTCTGAGCGCCTTGGGTTCGAGCTGAATAGCGGTGCCGGCCTTGAACGCCTGGAACGTTCCGGGCTCGACGCGCACATCATCGAACAAAAATGCTGAGCAATTCCCGGGGGTCATAAAAGCGTCACAAAAACATCAGTCTTCACTCAGGACATAATGCGCATCCAAAGCTATGTTCACGGTCGAGTTAGGAAAAGCTTAGGAGTAGTTGTACCAAAAGACAATCTCTCCCGACCGTTCCCCAATCTTGAAGCCAAGTCAGTCGCATGTGTCAGAAGCCCGACCGTGAGGGAGGGCCCGGCATCCAATCAGGCCCTCCCTGACGGTCGGGCTTCTGACACTGGTCACATCAGACATCACAAAGGAGTTCGTTTTGAAGCAAATCCCTCAGTCTTTCACGCACAACCGAAGGCGCGCCCCTTTATTCTCAGTTGCCAAACGAGCGAAGCGCCTGGCAGTCGTGGCGCAAATCGGTCTGGCTCTAATCAGCCTGGGCTCGATGACAATCGTTTCGGCCCAGCAAACCCAAAACCATACGGTGACTTTTCGCGGACGCGTGGTCGACGCACGCTCAGGAGAGCCGGTGGCGAAAGTCAAAATAGTTGTGAGTGGCTCGCCGCAAAATACCACTACCGATGAAACCGGGGCTTTCACGCTTACCGACGTGACGCCAGGAGACCTTAGTCTCTACATCACGACGATCGGCTACGGTTTAGTTAAGAAGACAATCATCGTGAAAGAGTCTGACACGGCCGAAGTCGTAATTGCCCTGAATCAGGAGGCCGCGACCTTGACGGAACATGTCACGGTCGCCGCTGAACCCTACGCCATCACCGAAACAAATGCGCCGTCTGAACAGACGCTCAACAAGACCGAACTACAGGACCTTTCAAAAGTAATCATCAGCGATCCACTCCGGGCCGTGCAGAGCCTGCCCGGCGTGACCGCCAATAACGACCTGCTCGCGGAGTTTGCCGTGCGCGGCGCCGACTTCAGGAGGGTGGGAATTTTTCTCGATGGCGTTCTGACTGACACTCTCCTGCACATCGCTTCAGGCAACGCCGACGAGCGCTTCACGTTCGCAGTACTCAATACCGATACGATCAATGAAGTGTCCCTTTTGAGCGGAGCATTTCCCGCAAAGTACGGAGATGCGACTGGCGGAGTACTGCTGCTTGGGACCAGAGACGGCAATCGGATCAAGCCGGCCTTTCGCGTTTCCACGGGACTACAAATCGGAACTTCGGGTGTGGTGGACGGTCCGCTGGCAAACAAACGTGGTTCGTGGCTTTTTGCGGCGCGCTCAAGCCTGCTTGACTATGTGTCGCGCGCCATCGACAAAATCAGCAGCGACAACAAGACCGAGACCGGCAGTGGTGACTTTAGCGATATCGAAGGCAAGGTGATTCTTGATCTGTCGTCGCGGCATCGAATCGGCCTGGGCGGACATGCCAGCTTCTTGAAGTTCAATGACAGCGCGCTGCCGAATCTACAGGACCCTAATTTGATATTCAACGCCCGATCCCGGAACTTTTTGGTAAATGCGTTCTGGGATTACACACCGAACGCCCGGCTCCTGGTTCAGACGAGGATCTTCGGAACGCGGACTAACATTAAGAACCTGAACGGAAACAAATCTATTGTGGCCGACGAGTCACGCAGTCAATTCGGTGCTCGCAGCGACCTTAATTTTCTGGTGCGGCCGGCCCACCGAATCGAGAGCGGTGTCTACGTGCGTTCTTTCAGCGCCAGGCAGAACAAAAACTTCTTTTTGCCGCCTGCTCCCGGGACGATAGTCAATCTCGAAACCTTTGATCGAAGCGCGACCGAGACGGGCATCTATCTACAGGACACCTACACGAATCAGCGAAATGGCCTTAGTCTCACCGGTGGCCTGCGAATAGACCACAGTGGATTGACGAACGAGACAGTGGTGTCGCCGCGGGCGGCGATGGCCCTCAAGATCCGGAACGGTTGGACCGTCCGGGCGGGCTTTGGCAGGTACTACCAGTTCCCCGACTTCGAACCGCTCTTCGGACAACTCGGCAACCCGAATTTGCGCGCCGAGCAAGCCACTCATTACAACCTGAGCGTCGAACGCACCTTTGGCGACCGGTATCGGGCCCTGGTCGAGACATATGACCGTGAAGATCGCGATCTAGTTTTCAATCTGTTCCAGCCGGTGCTGTCAAACCCGATCACGTTTCCCCAACTTCCGTTCCGCAATTCTTTAGGCGGGCATGCGCGTGGTGTGGAATTCACTTTTCAAAGACGGAGCGCCAATCGGCTCTCTGGCTGGGTCACTTATTCCTTTGCCAGAACGCAATACACGGAAAGCCCAAGCGGCCTGAGCTTCCCCGGCGACTTTGACCAGCGTCACACTTTGAGCGCTTACGGCAGCTACAGATTCACCGGCACATTTAACGTGAGCGGGCAATGGCGTTATGGCAGCGGGTTTCCCATTCCCGGTTTCTTCCGCACCCAGGGAGATGATGTATTCCTCGCCAGCGAGCGCAACTCTCTGAGACTGCCGGCCTACAGTCGGGTGGACTTGCGGGTCAATAAAGCCTTCCTGTTCGAGAGATGGAAGCTGACTCTTTCGGGGGAACTGCTGAACGTGACGAATCACACAAACCTCCGCGCCCCAATCATCCACGGGCTCAACTTTACAACCGGTCAGGTGTTTCGTCATTTCGGGGAGCGGATGCCGGTGTTACCAGCGCTGGGAGTCGCGATTGAGTTCTGATCTTAGATGAACTTACTTTTGAAGGACTAGGCCACATGTTTACTGGGAACGCGGGCAACGCGCTCAAATCCTGACCTCATGAAGGCTTTGCCCAAAAAGTAATTTTCTCAGTCCGCAAAGCGGACGAATGATAGTAGCCCAGCAGTTCACTGCTGGGAAAAGGAGCTGGAGGATTTGTAGTCCGTGAAGCGGACGGCTGAATGATAGCCATCCGATCCTTTAATCTTTTCAGCCGTCCGCTTCACGGACTTCGTACCAGAGGCCGGCCGATCCCAGCGATGAATCGCTGGGCTATTTTCAATCGTCCGCGAAACGCGGACTCAGAGGCACAGACTTTTTGGGCAAAGCTCCTCATGAAGCTGTTCGCGCCGCGCGCTCAATTCTGAAATCTCTATACCGGAAGAGCCAGGAAGAGTATTCTCAATCGATCGTGACTAGACATACCAATCGAATAATCTGCGGGTGCGTTGCGGCGTGCCTCCTGGTTGCGCCTGGTTACTTCACTTGCCAGGCCCAGATGACTGGTTCGAGTCCTTCTCCCCAACCTACGCCACCAACTCAGCAGCAAGAGCCGCTCAAGATCTACACCGAAGAAGTACTTCTCCCCGTGGTCGCCACCGATAGCAACGGGCGCTTTGATCCCACGCTCGCAGCCGACGATCTGCTAATACTGGAAGACGGCCAGCCGCAAGTAGTACGCAGCGTGCGGCGAATTCCCGCCAGCGTTCTCCTGTTGCTGGACACTGGCGGCTTCAGAAACCCGGCAATGAAAACCAACGCCACCCGCGATCTTGCCATGCATCTGGTTTCCCAACTTCGGTCAGGCGATCAAGTTGCGGCCCTTCAATTCGGCGGCAAAGTTGAGTTGATTCAGAGTTGGACCGCGGACCAGGAAGTCGCCATCCATTCGCTCCGGTCCAAAATCTCTTCGGGACGGTACGGTCGTTTGCCAGATGCCCTGGCCGCGGCTTCAGTGCAACTGAGAAATTCTCCGCCCGGTAATCGCCACATTGTATTGGTTACAGATGGAGGAGAGTCCCTGATCGACAAAGCGGACCTGGCGGCGGGCATGAAACAACTCTTCACGGCTCAAGCCACCATTCACGTCATCAGCTATACGTTGCTGGGTCGTAAAGAGATAAACGTCCAGCATCGCAAAATCCCGGTGATCGCCACTGCCACCACGCCGAAAAGTGAGATGGACACAACCGTCTTGCCAATTTTTCCAAATGCTCCTGAGAAGTTAGCCGAGGAACTGAAACACAAGAGCTTGCTTCGCATACTCCTGACGGAGTCATACCCGGGAGCACTCGATGTTGACTACCCTGTGTGGCGACATAGTAGAGACCAACTGAAAACTCTGAAGCAGAATGAGATTTGGCTGGCTTGGCTCGCGGAGGAAACTGGGGGAGACATTATTCTGCCGGTTTTAGCGGAAGAACTTCCGAAGCTCGCCGATGACCTGGCCCGCGAAGTTGATTCTCAGTACGTCGTCACCTACCGGCCGAAATCAGGTGTCGCACTCAAATCCTCGGCAGAGGTCCGGCGCATCGAAGTGGCTTCGCGCCGCGTGGGTCTGTACGTTCGTTCCCGGCGCAGCTACATTGTTACTGCACCCTCTCAGTAAGTCGAAAATATCTTAGGCGGCCGGTTTGCCCGAGGTTGTATGCGCTGGAGGTTCGATTGAGGCCGGAAGCAGCCTAAGAAAGTCATCCGCATACCACGCCGTGCAGGTTGCGATATGCTCGCGCAGCACGGCACTAGAGTTGTAGCCGTCGACGATGTAGGCTTTCCACCGCGGTTGAATTTCCGCCGGTTGTTCCGCCAGTTGCAGGGCCACCAATTCCATAAAGCCAGAAACCATTTCGGCCGTGCTTAGAACTTTCAGTTTTTCCAGCTCACTCGGGGCCTTACTCAGATCTTTATTGTCGTAGAAATAGGGCCTGAGTTCGGGGCTCTCAGCGAAAAACTTCATTATCACAAGGCTTTGACTATAGAGCCGTTCGTTCACATCGCCGCGACTCTGAAGCAGCATTACTTCGACCTGGCGCTTCGTCGCCTTGAGGGCAAAGACGCCGCCGATAACAGCACCGAGGATAACTCCCAGGACGCCCGCTACGGCCGCGATGATGGTTGGATCCATTGCCTTGTTATTCCTGTCCGCTCGACAGCACTGCTTGAAGATCGCTGTAGTCAGTTTTAGGTTTCGTCCGGCACGCGAAGCTGATGTCTTTCGGTCTGCCGGGCGCGGTGACACTGACGCCTTGCGTGCTGATCCGTGGTCTCTCTTCGCCGTTATAGGTGTCGAAGATCTGATACTCATAGCCGTTGATCTGGAAACTAATCTCTGTCTCGTCAACCTGCGCGCGAAAGTAATGCATGTATTGAAATTTCTGCTGTGACCCGTTGCGATCCTTCGGATACTCCAGCTCGACTTTTCCCGGCAAGCCAAACCGGTACTGCAAGTATCCACGATCACTGGTTAGCTCCTTTGCAGCGCACAACGAGACGATCTTCGCCGGACGCTTGACGGGGCAACTGAAAATGAGAATCGCGGACCGTGCTGTCGGTGACGTCGGCACCAGCCGGCGCAAGCAAGCAACCTGCCGCCCAGCAACCATTGACGCTATGGTCGAGTCTGCCAGGACAATGACCCGGTCGCTACCGCTCTCGGTACTGACCTCATCATCGCTTAGGAGACTCTCGCGAGGTCTTTTGGTCATCAAACACCTAACCAGATAAGCACCACGTTCAAGGCAAAACAAAACAACCCGGCCAGGAAACAGGCGTATTGCAGGCCCACCAGCACCCAAACCTTTTTCATGTCGCGATCGCCGGAATCATCCACCCGCCTCACAAAGAATGAGATGCAAAGCAACAGAATCGCCGCGACGATGATCGAAGCCCAGAAACTCATCCAGCCTGCATACATCAAACCTGACGGCGACGGTTTGCCGGTCAGTTTCGGCCAGAGGCTGACGCAGATAATTGTCTCCAGACTGATCAGCCACTTGCTCCAGTCTGAAAGCAGCTTGAGGGAATCAACGGTTCGTTGTGATCTATCCATTGCTGAAGGGGCCGGAATGATAAATCGGGAATCGCGAATAATAAATAGCTTTACTTAATGCCGATGATGCCGGCGTCCGGTCTCTTTGATCATGCGCAGGCTGTCCGCCTCGCGAAAGGCGTCATAGATTCACCTCGGCCACGATCTTAACGCTGCGGAGTTGGTTAGAGCCGGGCAGGTAAGTTATGGTCGCCGGAAGGGATTTCGCGAACGCAGTTTCCAGCAAACTCTGCATCCTCGGTTCGATCGTGGTCACCGTGACGGAGCTCTCTGCGTCGCCAAGCACGGCACTACACGAACCTGTGTCCTCGTCGAACTCGAGTGAAGCCACGTTGCCCTGAAAAGTAAGGTCTCCATCATCATCAGCCATTGTTTTTCTCCCTGGGAATAATCGAAATCTCGAAAGCGACCTCACTCTAATTAATAACCCAACCTGAGGCAAGCAGAGGCCGCCCCGGAAAACCTTCCTGGACAGGTTACTTCAGCCCGATGATGCCGCCGTCCAGCAGTTTCTTGATCATGCGCAGGCTGTCCGCTTCGCGAAAGGGACAAACGGAAAGGATTGATTCGATGTCCGACTCACCATTGATTCGCGAAAGCACAAAACCTTCCTGCGGTCCGAGTCGTTCGTGCTCGAGTTGCTCTGTCGTCACCAGAATCCGCGGCATAGCGCGCGGAGACAATCCGCCGGCATAGATCTGCGCCACCAATTTCTTCTCGGCCTCTTCGCGCAGGCGTTGGGCTTCAGGATTCTTCGCTTCCTGCTCGAGCGCGCTGTGAATTATCGCTAAAGCATTCTCAGCGTTGTTCTCTTTGATCTCAACGCGGGCCAGCTTGAGCAGTTCGGGCACCGTCTGGGGCAAATTGAGCGCTGACAAGTCAGTCGACACTTCCACCGGCGCGGGTGCTTCGCCGGCGACTTTGATGAAGCCTTTGTCGACCAGATCGAACAGCAGAGCGCACGCGTGAAACAACGAGGTGTGCATGTTGTAACAAATCTCGGCCGCGGTCATGTGCTTTTCGACGTGATAGAGGACTTGCCGAGTCTCCGGACTCGCATTGCCCAGCGAATGCGTCCAGCCGGGAATCAATTCGAAGAAGGTGCGATCGGAAGGTATGACCGTGCGGTAGCGCGACCATTCATCGATGCGGTAGATGCCATCCATGATGACTTTGGTCACTTCGACCCGGATGCGGATCAGATCCTGCGGTGGAGGTTCGCTGTCGAAAAACTCGAAGTGCGCTTCTTCCCAGATAAAGAGATCGTAGATGATTTCCAGCGTGCGCGTGCGCAGGACTTCGACTATGTTCGCCTGGCTGAGAAAGCCGCGCGACGACAGGATCACGCCCAGCTTGCCGCCGGATTGACGCTGAATTTCCATCGCCGCCTGGAGCTGGGCTTCGTCGATCTTGCCATAGTGCAACAACACCTGGCCCAGGTACTCTTTCGGATCGTTGGAACTGGAGCCGACGATGATGCCGTCTTCAAGGTAGATGTGCTTGACGATGTCACCGAGGCCGAGCTTGAGCGTGCCGGTCTTGCGACCTGACGCCAGAAACTGGAGCAGGTCAGAGACACTCATTGTGTTCAGAGTTCCGCGAATTCCCATCGGGTGAATCCTAAGCAGCTCTTCAAAATGGAGGAGGGTTAACTAGCGTGGAACCCAGGGCAAGTGAACTGAGACCAGGCAATTTCGGGCTCAAACAGATTACAGTTTTCGGCGGGAAAGATTCAAGTCCTATCTCGTGTAGTGATCTGCTCCCAGGAAATGCAGGGAAACATAAGGCTCGTTGCCGATCACCCAACTATCATGGGGCACTGATGGGATATGAAAGAGTGAACCCGGAGTCAGCTCTATCTCTGAGCCGTCCTGCATCGCGGCCATGGCACGACCAGAGATGACCAGGCCCACGTGCTCTACGTCACAGAGGGGCGTACCTGTGGACTGACCTACATGCTCAGACCATTTCCAACCTGGCTCGTAACTCGCTCTCCCAATGGTCATGCCACCGATGTTCACAATTTCAAATCTGCCTTTCTCAAAGACGCGGGTCTCATCGGGAGCCTCAAATCGCTTCAAGATAACGTCGAGCATTTGGTTTCCTTTCGATCATAATGGCTTCAGAGCACTGCGCGCGAGTTTCTTTTTCAGATCCGTATAGCCCTGATCTCCCGCGACCAGTTGGCCCAGAACTTTGCGTATGCCGCGATGGCCGCGCGCGAAGTCGATCATGCGTTCAGTGAAAGGCGCGCCCCAGAAGTTTCCGTAAAACTTTCGCCGCATCTGCGAAGCGCGCTGCAATTCGCGGCCAAAGTCCTGGCGCCAGAGTTTTTCGTAATTCAGAGGCGAGCCTGACAGGTATGCATCGGCGAACAGCTCCGCGGAGCGCAGGGCGTAGTAGATTCCTTCGCCGGTGACCGGATCGGCGAAACCCGCCGCGTCACCGAGCAACGCCCATTGCTCGCCGCAGGCGTGCCGCCCGTCCCAGGTGCGCGGCTCGAGGCCGGGAATACGCGCGGCGTAACGCTCAGCGGATTTTTTTAGTTCATCGCGAATGTGGCGCAAGTTGTTAACTTGCGCTGTTGTGTTTCCGCTGGACCAAAGCCGCATCGGCGAACGCAAGTTACCAACTTGCGCTACTTCGTAATAGCTCACCATAAAATCCCAAAGCAGTTTATCGAGCGCTTCGTGATCGAAAGCGTCCTGCGTGGTCGCAATCCCAAACGAAATATGATCGGGACGCGGAAACGCCCATGCGTAGCCAACCCACTTCGGCAGAAAAGCAACGACAGTCGCGGCATTGCCGTCGCTGGGCAAAGGCGCGCGATAGCCGAACGCAACTTCCATCTCCGCAGGCGGCAAGGGTCCGGCGAGTTTTTTAGCGATGGGACTGTTCGCGCCGTCGGCGCCGACTAACCATTTACAACTGAACTCGGCGCCGCTTTGAGTTTGAACAACCCAGCCGGCATCAGTTTGTTTGAAGCCGCGAGCGGAAACTTTTTCGGCAAAGATGTGTGCGCCTGCTTCACGCGCGCGTTCGCGTAGAAAAGTATCGAACGCGATCCGCGAATAGACGGCAAACGGTTCGTCGAGTTTCAGATGCAGACGCTTGCCGGAAGGCGAGTACATGTCGAGCTCATCGATCGTGCGCCCCACGGCTTCGAGCAAGTGCGGCCAGGCCTTCAGGGCCTTCGAGGTCACGCCGCCACCGCAGGCCTTCGGCTCGCCGGCCGGCCGGCCATCAAACAGAGCCACGCGCGTGCCGCCACGCGCGAGACGTTCCGCGGCAAACGATCCGGCCGGACCGGCGCCAACGATTAGGACGTCGTAGTGATCCATTGCGGCAGCCATGATAGTTGTCGTTGCTCACCTCTGCAAACGAGCTAGTTGCAATGAATGAAACAACGGCGGCATCGACAGAGCGCCGTTAGGCGCAGAATGTCTATAGACCTCGTGCCCATATCGGGAGTTCGAGCTCTGTAGGAGCGGAATGAGCTATGACGCTCCTAAGGAGTTGGGTCTAGTATTCTTTCTTCCAAGCTATAAACATTTCGCTCCGCCGGAGCGATTGCGTGGTTGGTCCACTAACTCTCACCACAAGGGCAGTGCTAAAATCGCGTCGTTCATTAAAGAAGAAAATCTCTGTGGCCTCAGTGGTGCTTCTATGGCCAATACGAGCTCAGTAGTCTTCGCCGGAATTGCCCCGCATCCTCCGATCATGGTCCCGGAAGTCGGACGCGAGGCGTCTGTCGAAGTGCGCAACTCGATCGATGCGATGGCCGACCTCACCGAGCGAGTGATCCGCAGCGGAGCTGAAACCGTCGTGCTGATTTCGCCGCACGCGCCGCTCGAACGTGACGCGTTCGTCGCTTACGATGGGCCACAGTTGTATGCCGACTTTGCAAACTTTCGTGCGCCTGCCGCCACCGTTCATGCTCAGCTCGACGACGAACTGCTAAGCGAGATCACGCGCACTGCCGCTGAACAAAATCTGGTGACGATCAGGATCAAAGGATTCGATCTCGATCATGGCACCGCGGTTCCCCTCTACTTTCTGCAACGCTACGGTTGGCATGGAAGCGTGGTCGCGCTGGGATACAGTTTTCTTCCCAATGAAGATCACGTGAAGTTCGGCCGGTGTATCAGGCAAGCCATCGAACGTGTCGGGCGTCCGGTCGCGTTCATCGCCAGTGGCGACCTCAGCCACCGGCTGAAGCTTGAGGCGCCCGCCGGCTATAATCCAAAAGCACATCTGTTCGACGAAGAGGTCGTCGAAGCGATTCGCAGTTGTGCCACCAAACGCATCGTTGATCTCGATCCGGAGCTGCGCCGGATGGCCGGCGAGTGTGGCTATCGCTCGATGCTGGTGGCGATCGGAGTCGCGCAGGAACTCGAACCGTCGTGCGAAGTGATCAGTTATGAAGCGCCTTTCGGCGTCGGTTACCTGGTAGCGCAGTTGTTAGCAGCGAAAGAGTCAGAACCGCCTGCGGTAGCGGGCGGTTTAATCACAGCCAATGAAAACCGAGGGGGACAGGTAGGCACCGCGTTACCAGCCCTCGCTCGTGCCGTCGTTGAGACTTTCGTTAAGGAGGGCAAAGTGATCCTTGCTCCTGATAACCCTTCCGACCTTCTCAGCCAGCGCGCCGGCTGCTTCGTTTCCATTAAGACTCACGCAGGAGAATTGCGCGGCTGCATCGGCACGATCGAGCCCACCAGGGACACGTTGGCGGAAGAAATAATCCTCAACGCGATCAGCGCGGCTACGCGCGATCCGCGCTTCACGCCGGTCCGCGCAGATGAACTACCAGGTTTGAAGTATTCCGTCGATGTGCTTTCACAACCCGAGGCGGCAAAGTTAAACGACCTTGACCCCAGTGTTTATGGCGTGATCGTTGAAGACAAAAACGGAGTGCGGCGGGGTTTGTTGCTGCCTAATCTTCAAGGGATCGAGACGGCAGCTCAGCAGGTAGAGATCGCTTCGCGCAAGGCAGGGATTCTGGCCGGAGATGAAATCAAGTTCTGGCGTTTTCGGTCTGACAGATACCGTGAAGAACTTTAGTGGTGTCCTAACCTAACGGCGTTTAGAGTACCAACTTTAGTTGGGTTCTTTCTAGCTTAGACAAAAGCCCGACTAAAGTCGGTACTCTGAACACCGCTTATCAAAGTAAGTCACTACCAACTTCAGTCTGTGATTTCCTGTTTAGCGGTATGAATCACAGGCTGAAGTCTTTGCCAGGATTATCAGATATCCAAATTCCTCACATCCAGCGCGTTGTCTTCGATGAATTTGCGCCGCGGTTCGACGGCGTCGCCCATCAAGATGGAAAAGATGTCGTCGGTTTCTACGGCGTCGTCGATTCGGACCTGGAGCAGGGTGCGCTTCTCGGGGTTCATGGTTGTTTCCCAGAGCTGCTCCGGATTCATTTCGCCTAAGCCCTTGTAACGCTGAATCGACAGATCCTTTTTTGCGGCCGCGAGCACTTTCTGCAACAGCTCCTCGCGGGTCGAAATCTCTTCGCTGGTCCCGTTCGTGCCGGTGATAAATGGTGGCGCCAATTCGTCTTCCAGAATCATGTAAAGTTCCACAGCCTTCTGAAACTCAACATAGCTGGCAAAGTTCCAGTCGATCGCAACATTCACTCCTGAAGTGGTGGTAACTTCAATCTCCCACAAACCGTGTTCTTCATCGGTCGAGAGATCAGTTTTGAAACCTGCCTTGTCCAGAGCCTTCTCTACTTTGGCGATCAGGTCGCCATCCTGAAAGATGCCGCGCAACGTAAGGCCTTCTTTACGCCACACACCTTTCTTGCCGGCGAAAGCTTCCAGCAGGACATCAAGCAAACGCGCGTCTCCGCCGAGCCGGCGAATCGTGCGCTCGCAGTAACGTTTCAGATCGACGAGCTTTTCCAGAGACTGGGCCAGGGCTTTACCTTCGATATCCTGGTTGGCTCCGACTGACTTTACCGTCATGTCGGCGGTCGCCATGCGCATTAGATACCGAGTCATCAAACCTTCATCTTTGATGTACTCTTCCTTCTTCCCACGCTTCACCTTGAACAAGGGCGGTTGGGCGATGTAGACGTAACCCTTCTCGACCAGTTCGGCCATTTGCCGGTAGAAGAAAGTCAGCAAGAGCGTCCTGATGTGCGAACCATCGACGTCAGCGTCAGTCATCAGGATGATCTTGTGATAGCGCAGTTTGCTCGCATCAAAATCTTCTTTGCCGATGCCGGTGCCGAGAGCGGTGATCAGCGACTTGATCTCACTATGGCCGAGCATCTTGTCGAAACGCGCCTTTTCGACGTTCAGAATTTTTCCCTTGAGCGGAAGAATGGCCTGGTTCTTACGATCGCGGCCCTGCTTGGCTGAGCCGCCGGCGGAATCGCCCTCAACGATATAGATTTCCGACAGCGCCGGATCGCGCTCCTGACAATCGGCGAGCTTGCCGGGCAACATTGTCGAACCCATCGCGCCTTTGCGCACTATCTCTCGGGCCTTGCGGGCTGCATCGCGCGCGCGGGCGGCGTCCAGCGATTTGCCGACGATGCGCCGGGCAACGGTCGGATTCTGCTCGAGGAACTCCGTCAGGCGTTCGTTAAGAAACGATTCGACCGCGCCCTTCACATCGGAATTGAGCTTGCCCTTCGTCTGTCCTTCGAACTGCGGCTGCGGCAGCTTGACTGAGATTACGGCAACCAGACCTTCGCGCACATCGTCACCAGTCAAAGAGGTTTTGAAGTTCTTTGCCAAACCTGACGATTGCGCATAAGCATTGATCGTGCGGGTGAAGGCCGAACGGAATCCGGAAAGATGCGTCCCGCCATCGACGGTGTTGATGTTGTTGGCGAACGAGTAGACCTTCTCGTCATAGCCATCGTTGTATTGAATGGCCACTTCGATCGCCAGGACATCGCTGACTCTCTCAAAATAAATCGGCTTGTCGTGCAGCACGCTCTTGCTCTTGTTGAGGTGCTTAACGAACTCCGCAATACCGCCACGATAGTAAAACTCGTGTGACTTTTCCGGCTCTTCACGCTCGTCCTTGATCGTGATGCGAATGCCTTTGTTCAGAAAGGCCTTCTCTCGGAGACGCTCAGAGAGTTTGTCAAAAACAAACTCAGTCGTGTCGAAGATTTGCGGATCCGGTTTGAAAGTGATCTTCGTTCCCCGCTTACGCGTCTTACCGGTCTGCTCCAGTCGCTCGACTGGAATCCCGCGGGCGTAATCCTGTTCGTAGGTCAGACCGTCGCGCCAGATTTCCAGGTGCAGCGACTCGGAAAGAAAGTTCACGACAGAGACACCGACGCCATGCAAGCCACCTGAAACTTTATAAGCATTCGAATCGAACTTTCCGCCGGCATGCAACTTGGTCATGACGACTTCGGCCGCGGACCGTCTTTCCTTTTTCATCATGTCCACGGGGATGCCGCGGCCGTTGTCGATTACCGTAATAGAATTGTCCAGATGGATGTTGACTTCGACAGTGTCGCAATATCCGGCCAGGGCTTCGTCGATGGAATTGTCCACCACTTCATAGACCAGATGATGCAGTCCTATTTCGCCCGTGGAGCCGATATACATCGCCGGCCGCTTGCGGACGGCATCGCGTCCTTCAAGTACGGCGATCGACGATGAATCGTAAGTCTCTTTTTTATTCTTCAGATTTGATGATGGAGTTGCCAATTCGTGCTTACCTTTCACTTCCGTTTCTAATACTCACTTTACTTTCGGTGTTATCCAATTGCTGCTCTCAAAGCCAAATCTTCCCTCGCTTGGCCTGCGCTCACCTCATAAAAGTGGGCCCGCCGGCTGAACCGCTCGAAGTGGTTTTTCTTTGACGTCGTAACGAACGTTTGAGTGCGTCCGTCCAGGTATTCAAGCAGTCGTTCAATGCGGATTCCGTCGAGTTCAGCGTCCACGTCATCAATGAGGAAAATCGGATAATCCTGATGCTGTGAATGATACACTGAAATCGCAGCTAAATCAAGCGTTATCAATGCGCTACGCTGCTGTCCAGAGCTGCCAAAACTGCGCAGATTCCGGTCGCCAAAAAGGACGCTCAAGTCATCTCGATGAGGCCCGATCAAGCAGGCGCCGGCAAACACTTCGGCCTGCATTCGTATCTGCAGCCGTTGGGCTATTAGATCCTCGTAGTTATTCAGATCCCCTTTACCCTCGAGCGAGGAGACGTAGCGAATGGAAAGTGTGTCACCGAACAAACTGTGCTCGAGCGCGTCATTCAAGAGATCCACATAAGTTGTGCGCGACCTGTGGATCTGGGCGCTCAAATTAATCAGTTGCTCGTTCCAGGGTTCGAGCAGGTGGGCCACCTCTTCGAATTTCAGACGGCTTTCGCTTGCCTGCTGCAAAAGGCTCCTTTTTTGCTTGATTACTTTGGCGTAGCTACTCAGCGCCTGGGCATACGATGGATGCAGTGAGATGGCGCCGCGATCGATAAAACCGCGGCGTGCTTCAGGACCGCCGCGCACGACTTCTAACTCGTCTGCGGTGAACCAGACGGCGTGCAATTGCGCGGCATAGTGCGCCAGAGGTTCGCGCTTACGATTAACGAAGGTTTGCCTGGTGTTTGCTCTGATGTCTACTTGCAGGTCGCGTTCGATGTCGCTGCCCTGGCAGACCTGTCCCTGAACTGAAGCGGCCGCTTTGCTAAACGCTATCGCTTCGTGAAGATGCCGAGTTCGGAATGATTTTGCATGCGCTAGCAGGTGGATGGCTTCCAACCAGTTGGTTTTTCCCTGACCGTTGTTCCCATAGATGACATTGATGCCTTTGCCCCAACGGATCTCGCCTTCCAGGTTTCTGAAGTCGTGGGCCCGGATCGATCTAAGGAACATATTTGAAATTCTAACATAGCATCTTAGTTTGTTGTGGCCGCTTCAGTCGGGACTCTTATGGCGCAAAAAAACAAAACGAGCACTAAGAAGAGTTTCTGGTGCTCGCCTTCTAACTCAGTCAATCTGTCTTATGCTAACTGCTTGAGAAACTCCGTGACATATCTTTTCGTGAACTTTGCAGGCAGCGCATCCCTGGGAACGAGTTACCTGAGACGGAGTGTACACCTCCGGTATTAACAAGCGATTAGCGAGCGGAGGGTGTCATAAAACCCTTACTTGATTATTCCTTCCATTTCAGTTTGTTATCCTTCAACAGATTGTAGAACCTCGTCCGCGACGTGTTCATGATTTCCCACGGTTTCTGCCCCTGTATCCGCGCCTGGTCAATGGACTCCTTTAGAATGAAAACTCGTAGGGCCTGAGTGTTTGCCTTAAACGCAAGGACGAGGTGGCCCACCTGGACGCCATCGTTGCGAGCTTCCTGGCGGAGTTATTCGCGTTCAAGAGTCTTGATCTGAACGGCGAGGAGGTCGCCTCGAACGCCCTCGAAGTTGAGAAGTTGTTCGCTGAGGTGTGCAGCGCCCTCGCTGAAAGGCCGTGTCAAGAGGATGCGGAACAACTGGCAAAGGACCTGCGGGCCCATCAAGCTCACTTCGTCGAAGTAGTCCTTGCGATGGTTCGTGACCGCGCGGCTGACGTGTCTACCACCGGTCCAGGGAGTTCGATGCCCGCCGTTGAACAGCGCCTACAAGAACTGGAGAGCCAGAACTTTGAAGATCTGGTCAAGGATTATGCACTTGTCGCCACAGGCCAGACGGACCATAAAGTACCGCTGCCAGACATCGCATACAAGCATCTGACGCTAGTGGAAAACTCTCTCCGGCACAAACTCCGTACCGACGTTGAGAACTTCGCAGAGCAGGAGTCCGTGCAGTTGGTTAAGAAGGGGTTCCGAGGTTATTTTGGCGGGCGCCGACACGCGCTTGAGACAGCGTACGTAGTCAAAATGGAGTTTTTCCTCCTCTCTGTTCGCGAGTTAATTAGCCGCTCGCAGCGACTGGTCATACTCCGTTCGGCTTTGGACAAGGTCCACATGTTCTACGCCGTGCTTGAAGGCATTTCCAGCGCTATCCGAGCGGCCCAGAGTAGGGCCGAGGCCGAGGCCGCCAAACTTCAAGAATCGGTGAGTAACGCCGAAGCGGCAACATTAAGAAGCCGAGGAGATTTAATTTCCGGGACGATCGCTACCGCGTACGAGGCTACAGCCAAGCTGTCGGGAGACCACGCTGAACGCGAGAAGGGGCACGAGGCCGCACATACTGTTACAGCGCACTTCCTAAAGGATCTGATCGATCTCTTCGATCTCCGCAACCAGCACAATACGGAGTGCCTGGTTGCATTATCAACCCTTGCGAATCATATGCGGGTTCACCACTCAGCTCTGGTTAATGAAGCGGGTGAACGCAGTGCTCCTCAAACAACCGGCATGATTTCAAGGGTTTTCGCTGCTCTTGACAAGATCACGGCAAGCCAAGATCGCTATCTCAAAGCCTCACAAAAAGCGGTAGTCGGCTCGCCAGCCCCTTTGATCTCATAGAGCGATGCGGATTGTGTTTTGGCGATGAGCTGATGGAACATTTGGGGCACTTAGGCCGTGACGGCTCGGCCTGTTGTCCCAGCCGTATCCTATGGAGGCAACTAATCGCTTTGCGGAGTACCGAAGGCAGGTGGCCAGGGTGTGACGACAAGATCAGAGCTATTAGCCAGTCCCCCCGTATACTCGCCTGCTACGGGGCTCGACTTGCTCTCCAGCGTCACCTCATACTCCAAACAAGCGTGGCAAACTCTCACAATCTACGAGCGACGTGAGGACTCTTATTCCTTTGGATAGCAAATCGTGTGTGTCGCTGTTTATTAATAAATGATCGCGACAATTAAAGTTTGCAACTTTACTGGCCGCAAGTTGTTGAATCTAGATTGGCGTCGGCAGAGAGGCTTGGAGTAAAGTTTGAAACTTTAATACCTGATTGAGGAGTTAGGTTGTCAATAAACTCGTCCAAGAGCCTTTTGTTAGGCTTTCCGTCAGTTAGGCTCATAAAGCACCTTCAATAAGCACAAAAGCGTAAGTCGATGAGAAATCAACCTACGCCCGTATAATTCTGCCTGCTTTCGTTGGAACCAAACGGATCCAACCCTTTTCCATGAGATGTTGTCCGCCTGTTTCCCTTTTCCTTTTGGCCCCGACGAGCTGGTTGCTTAAGTTTCGAACTTTATTTGTAAGTTGCAGACTTTAATTGTCCAGATCAATAAAACAACGAAATCGAGTTCTATGCTACAGCCTCATCGGCATGATGATGTACCGGTAGTCGTGTTTATCGTCTGAGACCGGACGCAACTGGGCCTGTGAATTACCATCTTTGAACTCGAAAGCAACTTTCTCCGTACCAACCACATTAAGAAAGTCCTGCAGGTATTGAGCGTTGAAACCAATCTCAGTTTCTTCGCCGGCGAAATCCGTGCCCAGAGTTTCCCGCGCTTCGCCTTCTTCCGCGTTCTGTGAACTAATCAGCAGCTGCTCTTTGCTGAGATGAAAACGAATCGCGTGCGAACGATCGTCAGCCATCAAGGCAACGCGTCGAATTGCCTGGTTTAGACTAACCGTATCGAAGATGGCCGACTGATCGTTGTTCTTCGGCATGACCATTTCATAGTTCGGAAACTGCCCTGATAGCATTCTGGAAATTAAGAGCCGGGAGCCGACCTGAAAGTAAACGTGATTCTCATCAGCTCCGAGATTTATGTCGCCGTCAAAATCAGCCGTCAGCTTGGTTAGTTCGGCGAGCGTTTTTCGGGGAATCAAGACATCGAGACCAGCGTCCTGCGGATCCTTACCAATCTCTGTGGTAGCTACAAAGGCAAGTCGATGTCCGTCGGTTGTCACCATCTTGGCGCCCTGCTTATCGAGTTCAAACTTCGCCCCAGAGAGTGTGTAGCGTCCTTCCTCCTGGGTTATGGCGAAGATCGTGCGGTCAATTAGTAACTTCAGCAGCGAAGCCGGCAGTTTAAGTGGAGTCGATTTGAAACCAGGTAACTCCGGAAAGGTATCTTTCGATATTCCCGGCAGACGAAACTTTGAACGATCACACTCAACCGTCACCCATTCGTTTTCTTCTTTGCGAAAACTAACCGGAGCGTCGGGCAGCAGACGTGCGATGTCAAAGAGTTTCCGAGCCTGAACGCAGATCGCTCCCTGAGACTTTATTTCTTCCGCATCAGCATCACATCTAATCGTGACATCCAGATCGGTTCCGCTAATTCGAATCGCCTCTTCGCCTGCTGACTCGATCAGAATATTAGCTAAGACGGGAATAGTATTCTTTCGTTCGACTACACCCTGTACAAAAGCGAGTTCTTTTTGTAGCGCTCCTCGCGCCATCACAAATTGCATTTAGCTGCTCCTGAGATTTGCATTTTCTTATATCACAGTTCGAAAAATCTTTCCTAAAAACTCTTTGCTACTAATTCCTGTAAGAGAAAAACTTATATTAGAATCTTTAGTAATAGTAGTATGGCTTGTGGATCTGTGAACCTCACTCAATCAAACCGAAAACAGCGATGAAGCCGGTGAATATTAGTCAGAGTGTTGCGACTCGAACAGCCCCGGCTAGTCTGACAACGATTTCTCCACAGTTAGTAACGCCTGTTTTCACAGACAGTCTGTGGAGAAGAGAACACAGCAGGAGATTCTATGCGCCGATGCTGCTGATGATCCGTTTGACTAAAGCGTCCATTTCGCGATCAGAAGCCACTAGTTTATTGATCTTCTCAACCGAATGAATAACCGTGGTGTGATGTTTACCGCCGAACTGCCTTGCGATTTCCGGATAGCTTTTCTTGGTCAATCGCTTGCACAGGTACATGGCAACTTGCCGGGGGACTATGACATTACCCATGTTCGAACGACTTTTAAGATTGTCAACGCTAAGCTTGTAGTAATCAGCAACTGCCTTCTGAATTCGCGGTATAGATATTGGGTTTTCGTCGCTCGTGCGCGAGACGTTGCGCATGGCCTCCTGGGCGAGTCCCTTTGAGAGTGGCACGCCTCGTAAAGAGGCCATCGCGAGCACGCGAACCAAAGAGCCCTCCAATTCTCTTATATTGTGTTTACTGTTACCCGCCAGGAAAAGCGCTACGTCATCAGGTAAAACAACTCCCTGAATTTCCGCTTTTCGCGTGAGGATTGCCACTTTGGTCTCGAGGTCGGGAGGTTCTATGTCGGCAATTAATCCCCATTCGAAGCGAGAGTGCAGCCGTTCTTCAATCTCGGGAATCTCTCTCGGTGGACAATCGGAAGTGAGTACGATCTGTTTTTGCCCATCGTACAACGCATTGAATGTATGAAAAAACTCTTCCTGGGTTCGCTCTTTACCGGCAATAAACTGAACGTCATCGATCAGAAGGACGTCAATCGATCTGTACCTCTCACGAAACACCTGGGTCTTGTCGTAACCATACCTTATCGCATTGATGAGTTCGTTCATGAAGCGCTCAAGCGAGAGATAGGAAACTTGCAGCTTGGGATTAGCCTTCTTAATCGCGTGGCCCGTGGCTTGAATGAGATGGGTCTTGCCTAGCCCGACACCGCCATACAGGTAAAGCGGGTTGTAAGTCTTCCCAGGTGCTTCCGCGACTGCCAGGGCCGCGGCATGAGCAAAACGGTTGCACGACGCCACCACGAAACTGCCGAAGGTGTATTTCTCGTTCAACGGAGCCGAAGGAATGTCAGGGAGTTGAGGCGCCTCTACCGGTCCGGTACCAGTGAGATTCTTCTGCCGCTCATGAGCAAGCCCGGAAAGGTCCTCGCCCACCAGGTCGCGAACCCGAACGCCACTTTCCGCTTGGGGGATCGCCCACTCGATCCGGCAGCCTTCGAGCTTTACCTCAAGCAGCGATTCCGTCAGCGCTGTAGAATACTGCGAGAGTATCCAGTCGCGAACGGCCGGATTAGGCACCGCAATCCTGAGCACTCCCTCGGCTGGCGAACGCGTTACACGCAGGGGCCGAAACCAGGTTTGAAAAGCCTGTTTGCTTAGTCGCCGCTCCAAGGCGGCGAGAAAAGACCGTGATGCTGTTTCTTCAGAGTGTACTGGCATTGAAGGAAATAACGCAGACTACAATGTAAAGCAGAGCGAACTCGCCTAGGGAAAACCTCTGACCCGCGTGGAAATCGTGAAACTAACATAACCGTCTGAGGAGAGGCAAGGAAAACAGTTGAGAAACTTCGCGTAACAGGTAGCCAGGGGAAGAGTTGAACAACTCCCGGCCACGAGAGCCCCTGTTCAATCCCGAGGCCCGCGCGTCAACCGCGTGTGTTGTAGAAAGTAGAACTATGTGGACTACGAGCCGGATGTAGCGGTCGCCGCGTTGGGGCTATCGCGCTCGGACATTATTATCGAATAGAGACGGTCGAGGTCAAGGGCGCTGTAGTATTCAATTTCGATCTTCCCAGATGACCCCGCTCTGGCGGGAACTATTTGGACTTGGGTCCCCAGGTGCCTCCGGAGCCTCGCCTCGGCGGCACGGACATTAGGATCTCCTTGTTTGGAGATCTGCTTTGAGACAGCAGGCTTGTTCTCCGGGGCATGCTTAATTCGGCGTTCAGTCTCGCGCACGGACCAATTGTTCTTGACTATCTTCTGCGCGTAACGGCGCTGGAGGATAACGTCGCCGAGGCCCAGCAGAGCGCGCGCATGACCAAACGACAGTTTCTCAGTTTCGAGAAGTTCTTGGATTTCGGATGGAAGCTTTAGTATGCGAAGGTAGTTGGTCACGAAAGTTCGATCACGACCGACCCTCTGCGCAACTTCCTCCTGGGTGAGATTCAGCGACTCGATCAGTCGCTTGTAGGCGTTTGCTTCTTCGATCGGATTGAGCTCCTGCCGTTGGATATTCTCTATCAGAGCAAGCTCGAGGAGTTTGTCATCCGGGATTTCTCTAATTATCGCGGGAATGCGGGGAAGGCCGGCCAGTTGTGCCGCCCGCCATCTGCGCTCCCCTGCGACAAGCTCAAATAACCCGCCTCGTGGCCGTACGAGCAGCGGCTGGATGATGCCACTGGTGCGAATGGATTGCGCGAGCTCCTCAAGTTTTGCCTGGTCGAAAGTTGTGCGCGGCTGTTGATGGCCCGGCCGGATTAAGTCGATCTCGATCTCGCGGATTTCATCACCCTCCGCTGGCGGCAAGTCGGTCGAGATCAGAGCGCTCAGTCCGCGGCCCAAGGGTCTTTTGTTCATTGGCCACAATCTCCTCTGCAAGTTGCAAGTAAGCTTCAGCCCCGCGCGATCGCTGGTCATAGAAAGTAACAGGTTTGCCATAGCTCGGCGCTTCGGCGAGGCGAACGTTCCTGGGAATAGTAGTCTGAAACACGAGGCTGCTATAAAAGCCCCGCAGATCTGCCGCGACCGCGGCTGACAGATTCGTGCTTGCATCGTACATAGTCAATAGCAAGCCCTCGATCTTTAGCTGAGGATTCAACAGTCGGCGGATTCGAGAGAGCGTGTTGAAAAGTTCAGAAACACCTTCAAGGGCGTAGTATTCACACTGGATGGGAACCAGAAGCGAATCAGCCGCAGCCAGACCGTTGAGCGTAAGCAAGTTTAGAGCGGGCGGACAGTCAACAATTATGAAATCGTATTGGTCGCGGACGGGCGTAACCGCATGTCGCAGGAGGAGTTCACGGTCCGCGAGGTCGACCATTTCGACCTCAGCGCCGGCGAGATTCCTATCGGACGGGATCAGGTCGAATGAGAATTCGGTCGACAGAAGCGCGTTTTCTATCGGCTCTTTCAGGACCAGAACGTGGTAAGTTGTCCGTCGAGGAGCCCCGCGCTGTATCCCGACCCCGGAGGTGGCATTAGCCTGAGGATCGATGTCGATCAGCAGAACTCGGTGGTTTAGTCTTGCGAGGGAAGCAGCGAGGTTTATGGCGGTAGTAGTCTTCCCAACGCCGCCTTTCTGATTTGCGATGGCTATAGTTTTTGCCATTCACCAGCCCGTAAACCGCTGACACGAGACCAGCACATTAGCACAAGAAGGAGAGCCGATGCTATCGGTTTTAAATTTGCCCGGGCTGGTTTTGCTCGCTCGAACGTTCCTCGCACCGGTTTGGGCAACGGGGCGGAGAGTATGTTTCACGTGAAACGCCGGGCAAAACCGAACCAATTAACGGTGTCAGCTTTGGGTGAGACGGCTGCTCTGTTGACCTGCTGTCAGGGAAACCAGCAGATTAGACAATGCCGCCGGTGTCATGCCAGGGATCCGACGAGCCTGTCCGAAGCTTTGTGGCTGGGCCCGTTCGAGCCGTTCAACGATCTCGTGTGACAAGCTACCCACAGTCCGAAATGAAAAGCCGTTGGGAATGTTGAGCGGGTCATGCTGGTTCAGACGCCGTAGACCAGCATCCTGAGAATCCAAATAGCCGGCGTATAGATGATCCGCCAGCGCAGTCTCCAAATCACTGATCGAAAATTCACCGGCCGCACGGGCAGGCATTAGGCTCATCACCATTCCCACGTCGATGCGAGGCCTGAGCGCCAGGTCGGCCAGTGTGAGGGAGTCGCCCAGCTCCTGTCCCGTTAATTCAGAGCAGATCGCGTAGTGTTCATCCGAACGCTTGAGCTTGCACTCTTTGAGCAACGTCCGGGCCCGAGCTAGTCGTGCCCTCCGTTGATTGAATCGTTCCCATTCATTGTCACCCACCAGGCCCAGTTCTTTCCCGTAAGGTTCAAGACGCTCGTCGGCGTTATCGTGCCTGAGTGCCAGCCGGTACTCGGAACGTGAAGTAAACATCCTATAGGGTTCGTCTACGCCGTGCGTGATCAGGTCGTCTACCAGAACTCCGATGTAGGATTCGCGCCGATTGAGACGAAACATCGGCCGGCCAAATGACCCAAGAGCAGCGTTAATACCGGCCAGCAACCCCTGACATGCGGCCTCTTCATAGCCGGTTGTGCCGTTGATTTGGCCCGCGAGGAACAGCCCTTTGAGTTTGGCTGTTTCCAGGAAGGGCGTCAGTTCCTTCGGGTCGACGAAGTCATATTCAATCGCGTACCCGGGTCGAATGATCTGGGTGCGCTCGAAACCGGGTATGAGACTGACCAGCGCCTGCTGCAATTGCGCCGGGAGCGAAGTTGAAAAGCCATTGAGATAGACCTCGTTCGTGACATAGCCCTCAGGCTCAAGAAAAAGCTGATGTCTGGTCTTCTCCGGGAACTTAACCACCTTATCCTCGATCGAAGGACAATAGCGTGGTCCTATGCTGGTGATCTTTCCGGAATAGAGAGGAGACTCGTGCAGGTTTGCCCGGATCGCTTCATGAACGGACTCGGTCGTATAGGCTAGATGGCAATTCAGTTGCTGCTGCCCAATTTGATCCGTTGAGAAAGAAAACGGCACTGGGCGCTCATCGGGTGGTTGCGGCTCAAACGCTTCCCAATCGATGGTTCGTCCATCAAGGCGGGGCGGCGTGCCGGTTTTCAAACGGCCGACTCGCAGCCCTAGACGCTTGAGGGCCTCGGCGAATTCTATCGAAGCCGGCTCGCCAGCCCTTCCACCCGAGTAAGTCTGGCGCCCAGTATGAATCCGTCCATTGAGGAAAGTGCCGGTAGCAACAACGATCGCTGCTGCTCCCATTCTGCGAGCATCCTGCAACTCGACGCCGACGACCCGGCCGTCTTCTATCAGGAGACTTGTTACCAGTCCCTGCCGCAGACTAAGGTTGGGTGTGCCTTCCAGTGTCCGGCGCATCTCTACCCGGTAGAGAGCTCGGTCGGCCTGGGCTCGCGGCGCGCGTACCGCAGGGCCGCGCGATCGATTCAGTAAGCGGAACTGGATTCCCGTGCGATCGATGACCCGGCCCATGATGCCCCCGAGAGCATCAATCTCGCGGACAAGATGGCCTTTGCCAATTCCGCCTATTGCGGGATTGCAGGACATCTGTCCGATCAGATCAAGATTAAGGGTCAGGAGAGCCGTGTTGGCGCCCAGCCTCGCCGCGGCTGAAGCGGCCTCGCAACCTGCGTGGCCGCCACCGATAACAATCACATCGAAATACTCGTCGAATATCATGGCTCTTCCAAAGTCGAATTAGCTTGGGATCACCGTGGTCTTACTTACCGATGCAAAAGGTCGAAAAAATCTGTCCCAGGATTTCTTCGGTTGTCGTTTCGCCGGTTATCTCCCCCAGATAGCGAAGCGCGTTGTGAAGTCCCACCAGAACCATTTCCTCACTAGCACGCTCGTCCAAGAGTTGCTCTGACGAAGCAATGGCTTCAGTCGCACGCACCAACAAATCATGATGGCGCGCGTTGGTGATAAGCAATCCTTCATTGTGAGCGTCTCCGTTCGCGAAAGGTTGCAGTATAGCAGTGCGCAAGCTTTCAAGTCCCGCTTCGCTCTTCGCCGACACAGATACCACGGCCGGACAATTTTGATCAGCTTGCTGCTCAGCGAACATTGCTGACGAGAAAGTCCGAAGGTCGCTTTTGTTTAAGGCGACGATGTGGCGAACGTTCGAGACCTCAGCGAGGACGAAGCGGTCTTCATCACGAAGAGCTTCCGAGCCGTCAACGACTACGATCAGAAGGTCAGCGTCGGCAGCTTCGCGGCGCGCGCGCGCGACGCCAATCAACTCGATCTCGTCGCTGGAACTTCGGATTCCTGCCGTGTCGATGAGCAGAACCGGAACCCCGTCCACGCCGATAGACTCAGTCAGCGTATCTCGAGTCGTGCCTGGTATCCCGGTAACTATCGCGCGCCCATGCCCCACTAAACTATTGAAGAGACTAGACTTACCGACATTCGGCCGCCCGACGAGCGCGACGCGAATTCCATCGCGAAGTAGTCTGCCGGTTCCAAAGGTGCTGCGCAGACGAGATAGGTCCTGCTGTAACCTTTGCAGTGACTCAATGATCTCTTGCGAGGCGACCGCCGGCAGATCATCTTCAACAAACTCGAGCGCCGACTCGAGCCTAACGATTATATTGAGCAGTTCTTCTTTGGCCGGCCGCAGTCGATTTGAGATCTCACCTTTCAACTGTCGCGTTGCTTGACGCAGGGCTGTGTCAGTCTGTGCGTCAATGACGTCACGGATCGCTTCAGCTTCCGTAAGTTTCAGTCGCCCGTTCGTCACGGCGCGGAGCGAAAACTCCCCCGGGTCAGCCAGGCGGGCACCGAGTTTGAGAATGAGATCGATAACCGTCCGCAGCAGGACCGGAGATCCATGACAATGCAACTCGACGACGTCTTCGCCGGTAAATGAATGCGGTGCTTTGAAAAAACAGACCAGCGCCTCATCAAGAGTCTCGCCAGTATTCGGATCGATGAGACTCTTAAGGCTCAGCGAATTTGGGGTTGGGTTGTAGGCTTCAGCGCCAATCAGAGTGCGCAGGATTTTGAGAGAATCCCACCCGCTGATTCGGATAACGCCAATGCCACTGCGGCCGGGCGGAGTGGACAAAGCAACAATCGTATCGTTCGGAACAGCCACGGTACTGTTGATTTTGATGTAGCGGAGGAGGGAGGAGTCTCAGTGCCCGGCAGCCGGCTTCAAACTGACTCTAAGACGGCGCCCGTTACCTTCGCCGATTGATTCGGTGATGAGATCCTCTTCCGCTGCCAGAGACAGATGGATAACACGTCTTTCACTTGGCTCCATCGGACCAAACACAAATGCCGCCGAGGTCGAGCGCACCTGGCGGGCCGCATGTTCGGCCATCGCCCGCAATTCCGCTTCCCGGGCGGCCCGGTAATTATTCGCGTCGCAAATAATCCTTTGGCCTTTCGGCAGCGCTCGCCCGAGGGCTTGATTGAGAATCTGCTGAAGAGCGTCAAGCAATTCACCGCCCTCATTAAGCAGCAAGCTGCTGTCGGCACCTTCGATAGCCAACAAACAACCGAGATCGGATTCTGACGCTGACGCATGCACGTCGAACCCGGCAGTCTCGAAGATCGAGTTGAGCAGTTGCTCGGCTTTCCCGCAAGTTTCATCCATCGGTGCGAGTGATTGTACCTTAAGAGTGGTTCCGCTGACCACGGAAGAAGGGGAAGTTGCGGGAGCGCTTTGTGGGAGAGAAGGGGTAAACGAATCTCACTCCTTCTTCTTGACGAAGATGTCGCCACGCCTGCTCAGTCCGGCTTTGCCCGCCAGGGTATTCAAAACAGAGTCGAGAATATCCTTATTCTCCAACCTAAAGCTCGTGACTCCCGTGACCTTGCTGTCAGGATCGCTGTATTGCAGAGTTAGATAGCGCACTTTTGTTTTGATGAAATGTGCCGGCAGGGCGTAAATCGAAGGAATGTTACTGGCAACGGTTGCGGCCGCCGGCCTCACCGAGTGCGTGTCCCCATAGGCGCCGGTGAGCGCGTTGTAGGGAATAAACAGAAGTTCTTTTTGCTTGGCATCCTTAAAGACGAGACGCTGGTTTCCTTCATCAAAAGTGAGCGTGCCTTCCATTTTCTTGCTATATCCAAAAACACCCCCTTCATATTTGGCGTTGAAGGTTTGCGGCGCGGGAGGAGGAGGTGGGACATTCGTCGCGGCTTCAGTCTTATCTTGAGGTATCGTTCGTGGCCGCTGCGCCAAAGCGGCGCCCGCAGTCATCACGACCAACACAACTCCTGACACTAACCTGAGTCCTTTAGTCATCGGGTAGCCTCCATTCTTTCAGCGGGAAGACACTATGTTTGAAAAGACGAATCAAAGACGCGCTCTGGTACGCCGAAGTTGGCCCGACACGCCAGGAAAAAGGCTGTTTACGCCGCCGCTACCGACGGGCCCGGCCCAATTGAGCATCCGCAAAAGTATAGCGAGTAGTCTTCAGGCTGCCGTCAATAAAAGTATAAACCAGACCGTCTTTAGGGTTACGGAAGACTGTGATATTCCGAACTTCGTCGCGAATGAAATCGCGATTCTTTGTTAATTTCATCGACTCAGCAGTGTCGGAAGAGTGCTCATGCTGCAAAACGATTTCGAGTACGGTCCCTTCCAGTTCCGGCATTAGCCTCTTTGTGGTCACAAATTTCTTGTCTACGAAACTAACTTGCACAGAGCCACCGCTAACATTAAAGCGCAGGACGCCGTCCGTACTCTCGCTGACCGGCTGACCCAATTTTTTCACGACGTCGTCGCGACGCGTCTTGAGGGGCTCTATGCCATTCCAGGCGGCAGCCTTAACATCGGTGGCGAGGCCCAAGCAGATAGACACCGTGACAACCAAAACAGTTGGCAGCCATGCAGCCCGGAATAGTCCTGTTGAATGTCTCACGGCCAAGATGCTAATCGAACCCCGCTATTTTGCAAAGGGCCGGAGCCGCTCGAGTGACTCTTTGAAATCGGCGTCGTTGGGCGCTACTTCCAGAGCCTTCTGATAAAGAGCGAACGCCTTGGCGTACAGTTTCGTCTTTTCGTAGTCGTAACCCAGTTCGCGATAAACGTTCACATCGTTGGCCGACTTAGCCAGGGCGCGCTCCAATGCGGCGATCGCCTTAGGAAAATTATTGGCGCGCGAGTGGGCCAGCCCAAACAGGTAGAGAGTTATGCCAGTCGCGGTTTCGTTTGCGGCGGTTCGTTCCAGAGCGGTGGCAGCGCGGACGTATTGCTTGGCGCCGATCAGTCCACGCGCGTACAGGCCCATCGCCTCTTCATCTGAACGCAGACGTGTGAGGACCTCGCCCGTTCGCACCGCGCCCAGATAATCCGCGCTGGCCTTTTCTTCATCTGCGGCCGAGCCGGCGCGTCGGATGTAAGCCGAGGTCAGTAGAAACCAGGCGGAGGCCAGACGCGGATCGTTGGTCGTGGCCCGATTCAGGGTCGAGATGGCCGTATCCAGATCGTTGCGCGTCAGTGCGATCTGACTCAAGTACAGAAGTGAGGCGGCGTCCTTCGGGTTGGCTTTGATAGCGGCGTTGAACGAGCGCTCAGCATCGGCAGGCTTTCCGGTTTTGAGCTCGGCCAGACCACGATAGTAAAGAAATGAAGGGTCAGGCTTGGCGCCCGGTTTTTCGATTATCGCCACGAGCAATGGCAGCGCGCGATCGTATCTTTCGGCCAGGACGTAGCTCTCGGCCAGCGCGTCGACAGTGTGTGAATCCTCCTGGCTGGCGCGTCGCTGTAGATCGAGAGCCTTTTGCAAATCGTCAGAGGCGTCCGCGTATTGCTTGAGATAGAACTCGGAAAACCCTGCCAGCTTCCAGGCTTCGGCGTTACCAGGATCACTGGCAGCGATCTGTTTAGCTTCCTGAGCCGCCGCCGCGTATTGCTTCTGCTGGAAGAGTTGAAATGCATGAGTGGTATCAGACGAGACCGGAGCGTTCCCGACCGGCTTTGAAGGTTTCACGTCGAGAAGAGGAGCGTTCTTGTCTGTGGCCGGCGGTGATTTTGGCTCCGGGCCCAAAAGGGTATCCGGCGGCGGTGCGGCGACGCGACGCGGGCGGGACTGACCGTCGACAGCGACTACGAAAGTGAGCACGGCCCACACGGTCATCAATATCAGCCGAAGCTTTTGGTTCCTCATGGATGTAATTCTTTCAGATTTGCACGACTTTTTTCAAAACGACGACCGGGAGAGAACCAAGAGACGGTACTTCGGATGCCGTGGCCCGAAGGCAGGTTTGCCCGTTTGGCCGGTGCGAGGAGAGAAAAGCCGTCAGCGCAAACCAGGAGCGCCGACCGCCGGATTAGAGTCATTAGCTCAAGCTGAGCACCCGCGTCACTTAAGATGGGGGTAGCCCGACCGTCAGGGAGGGCGCCTTCTCTCAAACGCCCTCCCTGACGGTCGGGCTACCGCCCCGGCAACTGCTTCTTAGAAGTTTACTTTCAGACCAAACTGAAACTGCCTCGGGTCAAAGGACGCAGTTGCCCGGCTGTAATAGTGGCCGTTGCTCGCACGCTGCTTGAAGCCGTTGACGTCGTCGATGAATCCCGAAGCCGCGCCTTCGTTGAAGCGATTAAATAGATTGAAGCCTTCAGCGATGATATCCACGCGCACGCGCTCGCCGATCCTGACCGAGCGCATCAGGCGCATGTCGAGGGACGAGTAGCGATGCGTAATTCCCATGTTACGACCCAGGTCCCCGACCGAGAACTGACCGTTCGTGATCAGCGGTGTGCAGCCCGGTGTGCCTGGTACGCAAAGCGTGCCATTGGGAAGCACCGACGGGCGATCGGTTTGATTTGACTGATCGTTGTTGGTGTCCTGATTGCTCAGAATATTAAATGGCCGCCCCGTTGACATTTCAAAGATGGGCGCCAGGGTAAAGTCAGCCAGGAACTTGTGCAGTCCATCACCCGATCGCCACTTTGCCGGAGAAGCAAAAACCGCGCTGAAGACAAATCGTTGCCGCTGATCGAAGAGCGAGTTGGCTCGCTCAGCGCGGAAGTTCCGGTTGTCTTGTGGCAGCAATAACGTCTGCAAGTCAGACGAATCATCGATCGAGTGCGACCAGGTATAGGAGGCGAGGAATTGGAAGTTCCTCGTAAAACGTTTCTTCAGATCGACTGTCAAAGCGTTGTAGTTCGAATTGCCGTCTGAGACTTGCGCATTGATCGAACCGAACGGCGAGAGGACGCCCGGCGTTCGCAACGTGCCGCTGGCGGCGAGCGCACCATTGAGAACTGCCGGCGTAACAGCTCCGCCGGTAAGCGCCTGGACCAGGAAGTAGTTGGGCGCGCTTGGGCGGAAGAAGTTAGCTGCCGCTGGAGCGATCACACCGCCACGAGTCGTGACGGAGATTAGTCCCGGAATAGGGCTCGCCACGATGTTGACGCAAGCTGCCGGTGAAACCGTCAGAGCTTCGGTAGTGTTGACCGGCAGCCGGTTCATACAGCGCCGGAAATTCTCGATTTGCAAATCAGTTCGCGGCGCGTTTATGTCCAGCGGATGCGGCAGGTGATGCGCGCCGACGAACAGATAACCTGCCGAGATCGACATGTCCTTCGTTAGCTGACGTTCGATCATGAAGTTGGCCTGGTTAGCGTAAGCGTATTCAAAGTTCTTGCTGACGTGCAGCGTGAACGGCAACACCGGGCCAAACCCCGGGAACGTCTGGTCATTGAAACGCTGGCGACCAAATTGATACTGCGCGGTTGAAGCAGCGCCGGGCGTATTAAACCCTGCCGGACACAACGGATTGATACTTGCCGTCGTGCACACCGTCCCCTGAAATACCTGCGTTGCGTTGAGCGTCGCCGTCGGAGCTGGGCCACCCACAGGTGTCAAGATGCCCTGCTGTTGCTGCGACGCATCGGCGATGTCTGAGTTGAAGGCAACCGCCAGCAGCGGATGGTCGTAAAAGATTCCCGCCGCCGCGCGGATTACGGTTTTCGCATCGCCCTTGATGTCCCAGGCGATACCAACGCGAGGCGCGTAGTTGTTCTTATCGCGTGGAAACCCCTGCTGCACGTTCATGGCGTCTTGCGCGGCCAGCATATCGGCCGCCGACAGCGTGATGCGCGAGAACGGATCTGTGACGCCCACGGTAGAAATCTGTTGGGTCAACTCATAGTCATACCTGACGCCATAATTAAGCGTGAAGTTGGATCTGATCTTCCATGAATCCTGCACAAACCAGGCGATTGGCTTGTTCCTGAGCTTACTCACCGGATTGCCGAAGCCCTGGATGTAATTAGTCGGCAGGCCGAGGCCGTACTGTTGCACGGGCGTAAAATCCGGCGGAGCCGCCGCGCCAACAGTCGGGAATGCCGCCACGGACGACGCGCTCAAGCCGCCAAAGTTATAGAGGCCGGCAAAGTTCAGCTCAAATATCGCGGAGGGAATATTCACCGAAGCGTAATCGCCGCCGAACTTGAAAGTGTGATTACCCGCCACCCAATTCAGGCTGTCGGTCCATTCGTAACGCGTTTCGGTGCGTACCACCGGCGAGAAAAGTTCGCGGCCGATGAACGCGGTGCCGGAAATATTGAAGGCCACGGCATCACCATTCTGAGATTTGAAGGTCGCCCGGCGCTCGCCAAAGTTGAACCGTAGTTCGTTGACCATGCTGTTGGACAGCGTGGAAGCCAGGCTAACCACGGCGGCAGAGTCTTTCAGCTTTTGGATGCCGGTTCGTGAAAAATCATTCTGGCCCAGCGACTGATTCTGCGACTCGACCTGAATACCGGTAATGGTGCTTGGGTTATAGCCGAAGCGGAAAGTCAGATGATGCTTCTGCTTCTCATCGATAATTTGATCCAGACGAAATGAATTGAACGTCGTTTTGTCCGTCACTGGAAAAATTCTCAGCAGCGAATTCAACGGACGAAAGGCGATCAACTGGCCGGCAGCGTTCGCCGTCGATACGGGAACGGGAGCTCCAGACAGGAAAAAGCGACCACCCACTACGGTTCCGGCAGGAATTGCGCCACCCGGACTAATTAGCGGATTCGTACCTGTTAGGGCGGTGTGGCCGCCGCTCGACGCGAGGTAAGCGTACTGCACCGCCGCGTTGGCCAGGGCCGAACCTTGCGCGATGTTCGCGGGCACACCTGATCCGATCAACGCTGTAGCGGTGGCGAGCAGAGTGCTCACATAACCACTCTGGCCTGGCGTGATGTTGCGAAATACCTGGGTGAAAGGTAAGAAGGGTGCGCCGATCGTGACGGTGCCGCCCAGACCCTGGGTCACGTCGCTGGTAAAGAAGCCGGACTCGTGTCGCCGGCGCTGCTCAAAGGCGACAAAGAAAAATGAGCGGTTTTTGTTCAAGGGACCACCGAGGGTCGCGCCGTACTGAGCGCGCGTGAATGGCGGCTTGTCCACCGGCGCGAATGGATTACGCGCCTGGAAGCTCTTGTGTCTGAGAAAGCCGAAAACGTTTCCCTGAAGTAGATTGCCTCCGCTTTTGGTCACTACGTTGACCACACCACCTGAGGAACGACCAAACTCGGGCGCGAATGAATTGGTTACCACCTGGAATTCTTGCACAGCTTCCTGACTCACGGTCGAGCGCGAAGCGTTGACGGAGTTGTCCGTGTTGTCCGCGCCATCGACCTGAACGAGATTGGACCGACCTCGCTGGCCTCCAAAGTTCAAGCCGGTCGTGGGTGCTGGACCAATCGGCCTGCCGTTGTCGCGCCCCACAGTCGAAGTCGTAAGTGCAAACGAAAGATAGTTGCGCTCGTTGATCGGAAGACTCTCGATTCGTTGCTGGTCGACCGTGGCCGAGACGCTCGTCGCCGTGGTTTCCACGATGTTTGGCGATGCTGCGGTCACCGTTACAGTCGCCGTCAAGTCGCCCACTTCCAACGGGATGTCCTGATCGGCGGTTTGACCAACGGTGAGTCTCACACTGGGGAGCAGCGCGGTCTTGTAATTCGCCGCCTTGGCCGTTACTTCGTATTCGCCGGGAGCAAGATTCGTTATCTTGTAGAAACCGTCGTCGTTAGTCGTGGCGTCGCGCGTGCTGTTCGTGGCCGTATTCCGCGCCATGACCGTTGCTCCAGCCACGACCGCACCTTTCTGATCGCGCACAGTACCTTGCAAATCAGCGGCATTCGACTGCGCCTGCGACATGGCCGCGCTGTAGCATGAGATTACGGCTAAGCAAACCAACAAAATTCGGATTGACTGATTGAGACACTGCTTGAGGGAAAAAAACATCTTCGTTTCTCCTTCTGAAGTAAAACTCGAAAATTGGTTAACGCCGATGAATCCTTGCCGGCGCAAGAGCGCACGCGGCTATTTGAGGAGACTGATTTTAACGTCCGACTGCCCAGGTGCGGTTATACAAATCGGAATAATCGCGCTATGTCCAAAAATGATCGAATGGAAACGTCACACAGCTCTTCATATCTTAACGCGTTTTTTACAGCAAAAACCGTCGCGTGGCAAGGACTTATTGCCTTTGGCAACTTTCTCTCAAGGCGGGTGGCCCGGCTTTCAATCACCGTCATTTAAACGTTGGGAGAGACAATAAGCCCGCGTGCCACCCCTGGTCGCCCGCGACACGCGGCGTCGAAGATGATCGCTCGTGCCAAAAGCCCGGATCGCCATTTGAGCCAGACCGGGGACAAATGCCGCACGCCGTATCAAAGAGCAGACGCGCAAGCGTGAATGAAACCGCGTCTTGTACGCAGCGCGGTATCTGGTTTCGAGATCGACAACTCCCGCACCGAGCCGGATCGCCGGCAGGTGTTCGCTAATTACGCCGGCGGCCAGTTCTCCGCTTTCCAGCGCCATCAGCATGCCGCTGCCCGTGAACGGGTCGATAAACGACGCGGCATCCCCGATCGACAGCAGCCCAATTGCGGGCGTGACCGTGTGCCTGCCAAAGCCTTCGAGTGCAACCGCCAGCCAGGGCGTGCCCGCTCGAGCATGTTCGAGCGCATACGCCGCGCGGCGGTTTTGGCAGACGACTGCGCGCATTACGCGCTCAGCGTCAGCTCCGCACTCGCGCACCGCTCGCGCCGAGGCGATGAAACACAGATTGCTGAGACCATTTTCGATGCTGCTAAGCCCGCCGTAACCCCCGCGATAAAAGTAGATCTCACAGGCGCCAGGCGCGACCCGAGCGTCTGCCAGATGTGCTTTGAAAGCAACCAACGATGCCCGGTGCGATTTCGTTTGGTTCTGTGATTTAGCAAAGCGACGGGCGAGCGCGCGCGTTCGTCCCGTGGCATCGATTGTCACGGGCGCCCGATAGCCGGCTTCGCTGCCGGCGTGCTTAATCGTGACTCCTTCTACGCGGTCCTTTTCCAGAAGGAGATTGACGACGTGTGCATTCTCCAGCACTTCCGCGCCGGCAGCACTCGCGCGACGCAACAGTCGTTCATCCATTTCAGCGCGACTCAACCCGAGCGCCACGCCATTGGCTCCGAACCAGGCACTCGGCACCCGCACGCTTTTACCCTGGCGCGAATAGAAAACAGTTTCGGTTAGTTTGGCCGGGCTCGCCGCGAACATTTGCTCGGCGACGCCGAGCCGCTCAAAGTGAGGCGTGCATTCCGGCGAGATGAATTCACCGCAAAGCTTTGCCCGCGGGAATTTCTTCTGTTCGACAAGCAAGACGCGCGCGCCACGCGTGGCCAGATGAATCGCCGCGCTGGATCCGGCCGGCCCGCCGCCGGCAATGATCACGTCATACTGATTCGACCCACTCATAAAAAGACGCGCGAGTGTTTAGAGTCGGGCTACTGCCCGACCGAGCGGGCGGTAGCCCGCTTCTAAACTTCTCCGCTGAGATTCGCAATCAAAACCAGGCGCGAGGGAAAATGCTTCTCGACGGCGATATTCTTCAGGCCTGCCTGCTGGCCGAGTTTCTTCAATTCATCCGGCGTGAAACTTTTCAAGATAGATAGCGCACCGTCTTCGCGTATCAAGCGATTGTGCAGAAACAAATGTCCAAGAGTCGTGTAAAAAAAATAAGCCATTGGGTTGCGGTGCAAGTCGATTACGAAGATTCGTCGCCGGGCGACCCGGCCCATTTCGCGGAGAAGGTCGACGGCCCCTTCCTCGTCAAAATGGTGCAGCGTCAACGAAGAGATAACGTAATCAACCGCAGCATCCGGAAAAGGGAGCATGAGTCCGCTGCCTTGCACGGAAGAGATTTCAGGAAAGTCAGCAGACTCTTCGATGATGGCTTGCGCTGACCGCTTGTTCAATTCCAATCCGACCAACGACGCGGAGCGATCTGTGTCCCGGGCCCACTGGGCCGCAACTCGCAGCAGCTCACCTGAACCGGCGCCGACATCAAGAATCGAAAAAGATCGAAGACCCTGCCGCTCAATTTCCTTCAGCAGTGAGCCCCGCAGGGCTTTAGCATCACCGAGCCATTCATTTACCCGTTGCAGCTCGACGATGCAGCCTTCGTACTCTGCGGGCGTGTAGGTGCCCTTGTCGATATTCTCGAGTTCATAGCTGCGCTGGCGAAAACGTTCGAACATGCTCTTGGAGCTAAACTGCCGCCATCAACGGTTTACTGTTTCAGTGTTCGCACGAACGCGACTAGCGCATTGATCTGGGAATCGGAAAGCTTCTTTCCAAAGGCGGGCATTTTCCCTTTGCCGTTATGAATCGAATTGTACAGCCGTTCGTCGGTTACTTCTGCCTGCCACTTAGCGTCGGTCAGATTCCGCGCGTGATTGAACTTCGCCTTGAATGTTTTTGCCTGGCCGTCTTTGCCATGACAAGTAGCGCACTCGCTGGCAAACAAAGCTTTCGCATCGACATTCGCCTGCTCAATGCTTACCCGCTCTATTGAACGCGCTGAAAATGCCACGCAAAAGCCGCTGAATAAAACCAATCCAAATGCGGCCACTTTTGCTCGCGTAGAACTTCCGCTCATGTTGACCTCCGAAATTCGGGAGAAACTCTGATTGGGGGGCTCACTCTTTTTAGGATCGAAAGACCTAAAGCCAGATGCCCGCGCCTTACGGAACTTTTGCGATCACCAGCGCGCTGTTCTTCGATCCGAAACCGATGCAGTTGCAAAGCGCGATCCGTACATCGGCCTTCCGCGCTGTGTTAGCGACATAGTCGAGGTCGCAAGCCGGGTCTGGATCGTCGAGGTTGATTGTTGGAGGAATGATGCCCGTTTCCATCGCGCAGAGAGCCGCGCCCAAACCCGCCGCGCCGCTGGCGCCCTGGGGATGACCGACTTGCGATTTGGTTCCGGACATGGGGATTCGATGAGCGTTGCAGTTAAGCGCCAGTTTCAGCGCGTTCGTTTCAATGCGGTCGTTGAGCATTGTCGACGTGCCATGCAGGTTGACGTAATCGATGTCGCTCGGTTGAACACCGGCGTCGTTCATCGCGAGGGTCATCGCGCGCGCCGGTTCGTCACCGCCTTCCTGAAGACGAACGCGATGAAAAGCATCGCACGTCGATCCATAGCCGGTGATCTCGGCATAGATTTTCGCGCCGCGTTGCTGGGCGCGTTCGAACTCTTCCAGCACATAAATCCATGAGCCCTCGCCCAGAACCATTCCCGACCGATTAAGAGAGAAGGGCCGCGACGCGCGTTCCGGCTCATCGTTCCATTCTGTAGTCAGCACGGTCAGCAGATTGAACCCTATTAGTATTCCCGGCGCTAATGGCGCATCCACGCCGCCGGCGAGCATCACGTCCTGTCGTCCCAGCGCGATATGTTGCGCTGAGTAGGCGATCGCGTCGGTTGAGCTGGTGCATCCTGTCGACATCACATGCGAAAGTCCGTGCAGGCCAAAGGCCATCGAAAGCTCGCTGGATAAGGTGCCGTGCGTAGCCGCCGGAATTATGTAAATGCTGGCCTTTGAAAGTGAGGTCCCCTGGTACCACATTGCGTAATGGTGCTCGACGAAAGGCAAGCCACCGCCGCCCGTTCCCAGCATGACGCCGATCTGTTGCTTTTCCTGCGGTGAAAGTTCGTTCGGATCAATTCCCGCATCCTGAAACGCTTCGCGCGCGGCAGCCAACGCCAGCGGCACCGTGCGCGGTACGTGCTTGCGATCTTTGGGATCGAGTTGGGCCTCCCAATCAAAGTCGCGAACCTGCGCCGCGATCTTTACCGCCGACTTGGAAACGTCGAACGACTCGATGCGGCGCACACCGCTAACGCCGCTTTGCAGAGCGGACCAGAATGCCTCGCGCCCAATACCGATCGGCGTGACACACCCCATGCCGGTAATAACTACGCGGCGCGGACTCTTGAAATTGTTTAGCATTCGATCTGGTTAGCAAGAAAGACGGCCAAGCATATCATCGGGCTATGTGCGAGAGCTAACTTTGCGGAAGGGCGAGTAGTAATGGGTTCCGGGGCGTGCGGCTCGAACCTGCGCCATCATTCATTGTCGCGATCGTTGTTGTCTTACTCTGATATGTACGGTACGCCCTCCCTCACGGTCGGGCTACTGCCCCGAAATCCACTGCCGTCAACCCTGGATTAGAACCGACGCGACGAAAAACGATGGACTCTGGCGGAGACTTATAAGAGAATGTCCGACTTCAGCAACAGTCTTCAGAGAATGAACATGAATCACCTGTCACTTCGCTTTGTCGTCAGCGCCTGTCTCATGCTTGCCTGTGTTACCGCGCAATTCCCTCAGGCGCAGTCTCCGGCTCAAAAAACTTCCGAGAGCACTCCGGCGACTCCGCCGGGTCCGGGCGGGACGTCACTGCCGAACGCGAATCCGTTCCCAAGCACCTATCGACCTTTTCCCAGCCGAACAACCTTGATTCGCAATGCCACGATCATGACGGCTGCCGGGCCGTCGATTAAGAACGGCTCAGTATTACTGCGCGACGGCAAGATCGTCGCGGTGGGCGCGTCAGTGAATGCGCCGGCGGATGCTTTGGTAATCGATGGAACGGGTAAGTACGTCACCCCGGGCATCATCGATGTGCATTCACATGTGGGCGTATATCCAGCGCCCGGGGTCGATGCGAACAGCGATGGGAACGAGGCGACCAATCCGGTTACCGCCAACGTATGGGCCGAGCATTCAGTCTGGCCACAGGACCCGCAGTTGCCACGAGTGCTGGCGGGTGGTGTGACTACCATGCAGGTCCTTCCCGGTTCCGCGAATTTAATCGGCGGCCGCAGCGTGGTGCTGAAAGTCGTACCGTCGCGAACTGTGCAAGGCATGAAATTCCCCGGCGCGAAGTACGGACTGAAAATGGCTTGCGGCGAAAATCCAAAGCGCGTTTACCAGACGCGCGGGCCATCAACGCGCATGGGCAACGTAGCTGGTTACCGGGCCGCGTGGATTCAAGCCGAAGCTTACCGGCGAAAGTGGGACGCCTGGAATGCTACGCACAAAGGTGACGCGCCGGCGCGCGACCTGGGCCTCGAGACACTGGCTGAAGTTCTGCGCGGCAATATCCTGGTCCACAACCATTGCTATCGTGCCGACGAGATGGCGCAGATGCTCGACATCGCCAAGGAGTTCGGTTACACGGTGCGCGCCTTTCATCATGCGGTCGAGGCTTACAAAATAGCCGGACTGTTGAAAGCCAGCGGCACCGGCGCGGCCGAGTGGGCCGACTGGGGCGGTTTCAAGATGGAAGCGAATGACTCGATTAAGGCGAACCTGGCAATCACCGACGCGTCGGGTGCGCGGGCGATGATCCATTCGGACAGCGCGGACGGAGCTCAAAGGCTTAATCAGGAAGTTGCCAAGGCGATGTTCGCCGGGCGCGCGGCGGGCATTAACGTGACTGAAGACCAGGCGATTCGCTGGTTGACGATTAATCCTGCCTGGGCCCTGGCGCTCGACGACAAGATCGGATCGATTGAGGTCGGCAAGAACGCGGACGTGGTGCTTTGGTCAGGGAACCCGTTCAGCATCTACAGCAAAGCCGAGAAGGTTTGGATCGATGGGGCGCTGCTGTTCGATCGGGCCGACGCTACCGAGCAATGGCGAACGGATTTCGAATTGGGTGTCGTGCGGGAGAAAGACTGAGATGCGAGCAAGGATGCTAATCGCGGTTCTGATCATGGCTGCGGCGATACCTGCCGCCGCACAAACGATCGCGATCACCAACGGTACCGTTTACCCGGTCAGTAGCGCGCCGATTCCGAATGGGACAGTTTTGATCCGTGACGGAGTTATTGTCGCGGTGGGTGCTCGCGTGACCATCCCTGCTGATGCTCGCCGGATCGATGCGACTGGGAAAGTCGTGACGCCGGGCTTGATCAACTCAGTCACCGAACTTGGCGTGATCGAGATCGATCAGGTTAAAGACACTAAGGACGACACCGCGAAGGGAACGAACAACATCTCAGCCGCGTTCCGAGTCTGGGAAGGCTTGAACCCGGCGTCTCAGATGTTCGCCCCTACCCGCAACGAGGGGATTACTACCGCGATCGTCACGCCCCAGGGAGGACTAATATCGGGCCAGGCTGCGGTCATAGATTTCGTGTCTGGTCATACCTCCGACATGATCCGGCGCGCGCCGGTGGCGATGGTGGCGCAAATCGACAGCCCCAACGATGCCGGGACCGGGGCCCGCGGGGAACTGATGGGCAAGTTCAGGGTGCTCCTGGATGACGTGAAGTTTTACGCCACGCATCGGGGCGATTACGATAACGGAAGGACGAGAACTCTCAGCGCGACGCGCGCCGATCTGGAAGCGCTGATTCCAGTGGTAGAGGGCAAGCTGCCTTTGATCTTAGAGGCGAACCGGATGGATGAGATCGACGCGGCCCTGACCCTCGCTCACGACTACAATCTCAAGCTGATCATCGTGGGCGGAGCCGAAGCATGGCTGTCGGCAGATCGTTTGGCGGCGGCGCAGATACCGGTATTGACTGGCGCCATGAGCAACATCCCCTCGAGCTTTGCGACATTGAATCAGCGACAGGAAAATGCCGGATTGCTGCGGCGTGCGGGTGTGCGTGTGGTGCTGGTTGCAACTTCCGGAAGTGACGTGACGCGATTCAACGCGCGCAACTTGAAGTACGAAGCGGGCAATGCCGTGGCCTATGGAATGACGCATGACGACGCGTTGCGAGCGGTGACGCTAACGCCGGCGGAAGTATTCGGTCTCAGTGATCGCATCGGGTCGCTACAGGCCGGGCGAGATGCAAACGTCGTAGTCTGGAGCGGCGACCCATTCGAATTCTCAACTCAGGTCGAGCACGTCCTGATCCGCGGCCGTGAGTCGCTGGAGCCGAGCCGGCAGGACATGCTCATCGAGCGATACAAGCCCAAACCGAAGTGACTTTTTCGATGACCGTCCCGACGGCTAAAGGAAAAAGGCTGGACGTGATCGCGTCCGGCTTCTTCTTTTTCAATCATGAGCGCTTTACACAGTTCCGTCGCTGTTTGCCTGCAGCTTCTCGACGTCGGCAAGGTCTTGCAGCCGCGCTGACGCTTTCTTATTGGTGATGAGATGGTGACGGGAAATTACAAAGACGGGGACGCCACCAAAACTTGTCTTGAAACGATCTGGCCAGGCATCCGCGAAATCTACGCCGTCTATGGCCGTGATTACGTCAATGCGCACGGGCGGCACACCAATCTGGAAGACAGTTCCAGCTTTGCTTAAATCGTCTCTATCGAGATCGCCGAGTGGTGCGCCAAACGCCGACAGGGCGACCAACACTCTCTCAGCATTCTCAGATTCCGGCCGCACCCAAACGTCAATGTCCTTGGTAGCGCGCACGTGACCATAAACGGCCAGCGCATGCGCACCAACCAGCAGGTACTCAACGTGATGAGCGTTGAATGCGAGTAACAGTTCGCTGAAGTCGGGGCTCATCGGTCAAATGATTGTTCCAGGCAAGGCAGAGTTTGGTCAGGGTCCACACCGCTTCAATTCGTTCTTCGGGTGAAGACTCGTTCAAGTCGGTATCGAAGGGTTCCGCCTGTCCCTCGCGGATAATTCTGATCGACATTTCTTTTTTCGGCGAAACCTCAAGCATGAACGAATTATACCACGCCAGGCTTGGCCATCGTTGGATAGAAGGAAGAAGGCCGGATGCCCTCTCGAACACCCGGCCAGTCTTCCTGATCAAGATGTAGGAAGCGCCTACCCAACTTTCGTTCCGCACTCTTCGCAGAACTTCGCGCCCGGCTTGAGTTCGTTCTGGCAGTTGGAACATTTGGCCGGCGCCTGTGACGCGCCGCACTCGCTGCAGAACTTCGAACCGGCCGGCATCGCCGCACCACACTTAACACATTTAGTGGTGGCTCCAGCTCCGGCGCCCCCCGAAGTCGTTGCGCCCTGCTGCTTCATCGCCTCGGTCATCGATCCGGCCATCATATTCCCCACCGCGAAACCGGCGCCGAGGCCCGCGCCCAGTCCCGCTCCGCCCGAAGGATTCTGTGCTGCATCGCGCATCGCATCGGCCGCCTGGAATTGCGTGTATCTGTTCACGTCCCCAATCACGCCCATCGAAGTGCGCTTGTCCATCGCCGCTTCTACTTCCTGCGGCAACGAAATGTTCTCGACGACAAACTTGGTCAGCTCTAATCCGAGCGATTTGAATTCGTCCTGCAACTTCTGACGCGCAAAGGCGCCCAACTCGTCATAGTTCGACGCGAGATCGAGCGCCGCGATTTTTGATTCCGCCAGAGAGTCCGAGAACGCGCTGACCATCGTGCGGCGAAGCTGGCCTTCGATGTCTTCGGTGACAAAGCGCGCGTTGGTCCCGGCGATTTGTTTGATCAATTCACGCGGATCGGCGACGCGCATCGAATAGATGCCGAACGCTCGCAGACGCACCATGCCGAAATCGGCATCGCGCATCATCACCGGATTCGAAGTGCCCCACTTGAGATCTGTGAATTGTTTGGTGTTGACGAAGTAAACTTCCGACTTGATGGGCGAATTGAATCCGTGTTTCCAGGCACCCAGCTTGGAAAGGATCGGAGTGTTACCGCCCTCGACATTGTAACGTCCCGGGCCGAACACATCGGCGATTTGTCCTTCGTGCACAAAGACTGCTGCCTGCGATTCGCGCACGATCAACTGCGCTCCGTTCTTGATTTCCTGGTCGCGAACCGGAAATCGATAAAGCATCGTATTGCTCGAATCGTCGAGCCACTCAATGACTTCAATGAACTGCGCACTCGGGCTGAGCCGGTCAAGAATTCCCATTTGTTTCCATCTCCTTTTTAAGGCCCGAAGCAAATTCGGTAGCGGGCCGCAGGTATTATACGGTCAAACCGCGAGCGGTGTTCAACTGAGACGATAAGCTGAACCATTTTCCGGTTAGCCTTGCCGACGCGCGGGCTTCTGAGATTCTACGGCGCGCCGGGTGTCAGAAGCCCGACCGTCAGGAAGGCAATCCAAGCCATTTGAGACTGCCCGTCTCCTGCGAACCGCCAGCAAGACCAGCATTGTCAGTCCACCCAGCGAATCGATCATACTGTCGTAAATCGAGCCGGTGCGCGATGCGATAAAGCTCTGATGAAACTCATCGCTCAGTGCATACGCAACTACCATCAACAGCGAAAGCCAAAACCAGTGGAGGCGGAGTAGCTCGCGCGACGATTTCCGGAATGCGCGCGCGGCCAGCCAGGCGAGGATCGCATATTCGGTAAAGTGGCCCGCTTTGCGAAGCACGAAATGCATCGTTTTTAGCGTGGCATCGCTGGCATGAGGAAACAGCCAGTGCAGGGGCCGCGTTAGGACGGCCCCCGTGTTCACGGCCGACAATAAGTCAGTCGAACCAACGAAAATCAACATCGCCCAAATGATGAGCGGGCCATACAGCCAGAGCCACCGGCCGGGCCTGGAAAAGTTTACGGGCCTTAATGTTTGGGCCGGAACGCCCTCGCTCGAAACCGCCATTGCTTACTCTTCAACCATCGACTGCTCGCTTCGGGAGACTACCCTATTTCAGCCGCAGGCCATAGTGGCACAGACTTTTAGTCCGTGTGATTAAGTCACCGGCACGCTCGGATCACAGACTGAAGTCTGTGCCACAAAACCAAGCGGCGGAAAATCAGTGCTTGACAGATTTCGCCTCGCCATCTACTGTATCGGCCGTCGATATATCAGGTTGGGATATAGGCGCAAATAAATGGCCAAAGAGAAACTCGATCCGGATTCGCTGCTGCCGTTGCGGCCATCTGTGTTTCACATTCTGCTGGCTTTGTCCGATGGCGACCTGCATGGCTATGGCATCATGCAGGAAGTCGCTGAGCACACTCAGGGTCAAATAAAGCTGGGTCCCGGGACCCTGTACGGATCCATCAAACGATTGCTCAGCGATCGCTTGATCGTCGAAACAGACGAACGCCCGGATCCCGCAATGGATGACGAGCGCCGCCGGTATTACCGTTTGACCGACTTTGGCCAGCAAGTCCTGAAGGCCGAAGTGCGCCGCATCTCGAGGATGGTATCGGTAGCCCAAAGAAAGCGTTTGATTCCCAAGACGCGAAGCTGAAATTGTCGCGAGTCCATCAGCCTGAAAGTTATGTTACGCTCACAAAAAATCTTTCAACTGCTCCTGCTGGCATACCCGGCGGACTTTCGCCGCGAATATGGCCCGCACATGACCCAGCTCTTTCGAGATTGCTATCGAGATGAAGAGCGACAGCCCGCCCGCTTTTGGTGGTCGACAGTGTCAGACCTGATTAGGGCGGCGCCTAGAGAACACCTGGAGAGACTGGGAAAGGAAAACTCAATCATGAAAAATTTGCGCCGAGATGCTCTCGCGTTGATTGGATCACTGGCAATAATCATGGTCGCGTTCCTGCTGCTGAGTTACGGCAGAAAGCACGGAGTGAGTTCAATAATAATGTTTGGCTACGTGCTGGACGCCCTGGTCACGGCCGGCATCCTCGGCAACATTATTGTTTTCCTGCTGGTCAAAACCACGAAACTGAATCGAGTGCGGACGGCGTTGTGGACCTTCCTGATAATCAGCGCCGCGCCCGTGCTGCTGCTCGCGCTAACCGTCGGCCGCAGCGATCCTCAGTTTCGATTGGGAAGCGTGGCGATTGGGTATGCAGTGAGTTTTCTATTCTGGTTTGCTTTGCATTGGATGTGGGCGAAGAGCAACGGGCAAGTCGCAGTGAGCAGCGAATGAGCGCTCAATCCGGATGAAACGGGGCAGTAGCCCGACCGTGAGGGAGGGCTTAGCAAGCACCGCATGAAGCCCTCCCTCACGGTCGGGCTACTGCCCCGCCCACAGACTGAAGTCCGGGTTACTAACAAACTAAAAACTCTTCCATCGGAGGCTGCTATGAGACGACTATTCATAATGCAGAAGGGCGTAGTGTTGCTTTCAGTACTGGCGATACTGCTGTCCAGTGCGTTAGCTTTGGCGCCGCCCGAACAGACATTGGCGCTCGCACCGCCCAAAACCGAACTCCAGCAAACAACCGATGCAGCTAACCTCGCCCAAAGAATTGAAAGGGTTGAGAACGGACTGCTTCCACCCGCCGTGCTGAAGGGCGAGACGCCGGTCAGGATGAAGCTCGCTGATCGCATGCGGTTCTATAAGACACCTGCCGTCAGCATCGCCTTGATTAACAAGGGCAGAATCGAGTGGGCCCGCGCCTATGGTGTATTGGAAGCAGGAGGCAAGGAGCCGGTCGCGCCGGAAACGCTGTTTCAGGCGGCCTCGATCAGCAAGTCTCTGTCGGCGATGCTGGCATTGCGGTTGGTGGAGCAAGGCAAGCTCGATCTTGATGGCGATGTAAATAAGCGGCTGGTTTCATGGAAAGTACCGGAGAACGAGTTCACCAAAGAGCAGAAGGTCACTCTGCGTCGTTTACTGGCGCACACTGCGGGTGTAACAGTGCCAGGATTTCTCGGCTACCCGGTGAACCAGGCAGTGCCGGCCTTGCGCCAGATCCTGGAAGGCGAGGAGCCGGCTAACTCCGCTCCCATTCGCGTCGACATGACGCCCGGCTCCAAATTTCGTTACGCGGGTGGCGGATATGTCATCTTGCAGCAACTGATGATGGACGTGACCGGACTGTCTTTTCCGGAGTTGATGCAGAAGACTGTCCTGCAAAAACTAAGGATGACACACAGCACTTTTCAACAACCGCTCTCGCCGCATCTGGCTTCGAGGGCCGCGGCCGGGCACCTGCCTGATGGCAAAGAGATCAAGGGTAAATGGTTTGTCCTTCCCGAACTTGCTCCCGCTGGTTTGTGGACGACGCCGACAGATCTGGCTCGCTTTGTGATTGAGGTGCAGAAATCAAGATTAGGAAAATCCAATAGGGTACTCTCGACGGCGAGTATCAAGCAGATGTTGACGCCCCAGATTGATAATGTCGCGTTGGGCCTGTTTGTCGATGGGGAAGGTAGCTCGGCACGATTTAGCTTTAGCGGCGCCAATGTCGGCTACAAATGCCGCATGTTGGGTTACATGAGTTCGGGTCAGGGTGTCGTCGTGATGACGAACTCTGAAAATGGTGCAGAGCTAACGACGGAAATTCTTCGCAGTGTCGCGGCCGAATATGGCTGGCCCGATTTTCATCCCCGAGAGAGAGTCGTCGTCAAAGTTGATCCGGGAATCTATGACTCCTATGTGGGTGAATATGAGATTGCTCCCGGATTCATTCTGGTGGTGACCAGAGAAGGCGACAGATTGTTGAGCCAGTCGCTGCCGGTACCGCTCCCACCCAGCGCTGCCGGGCAGCCAAAGTCAGACATGTTTCCTGAGTCGGAAACTACATTCTTCGTAAAAAGACGCTGACGCTCAATTCACTTTCATCAAGAACGACAAGGGGCAAGTGATACAAGTAAACATCCAGCGGGCAACGCGAATGTTTCAGGCGCGGAAGATTAAGTGATCCAGCAGTCCGCCGTCACTTTGCGAAGTCAGAGATTCAACTGAAATGCATCTCGTTGAACTTGTCGGCTACGGGCACTTGACGAGCGCCCCGTTGAAGACGATGGCCGTCGCTGTCTTCGGACCGGTAGGCGAAGGAAGCAGACCGCGCCCGGTGATGCTCGCGCGAATCGAGAAGTGCGCCAGCGCGCCCGCGCCCCGACCGACGAGCAATCCCTCATAGTGCGAATCAGGCAGGCACTTTTCGCAGGACGGATGCGTGCCGACGCGATCCAGCGTCTCGATGCAGCCGGTGAAAAGAATCTTGCCTGAAGGGTCGCGGATGATAAAGTCGCCGTTGAAGTCGCCGAAACCGTCGGAGCGACGAATGACGTGTCCCTTCGCTTCGAGCACGCTCCCGTCCGGAATGAGGTTTGCCAGCGGGTCGCAGTTGGCCCCGCCGCTGTGAAACGGCACCTTCATCATCAGTTCGCCTTGCATGGTCGTTCCGGTCTCACAAGTGTATGGCGCGTCGTACTTCGCCTCGCGCTGTCCTTCGCCCATCTTGAACACCTGCGAAAGGCAACACTTTGAGGACGGCAGACCCGCACACGTCTTGTCCGGGAAAGGCGACAGCGGCTGGAACGCCTCCGGTTCTGAAGAGGTCGAGTCCGCAGCGGTAGAGTTTGCAACAAGGTCCAAGTTGGGCGTTGAAGTGGCCGCACCGGTGACGGCGCCGTGGGAAAACGCAAAGGAGCCGCAGAGGGCGGCGGCGAACAACGCTAGAATGCTTAATGCATGTTTGGTTTTCATGGTTAGATCTCCTGGTCTGATGGTTGGTGGAGAGGCGCGGACTGCTGAGGGCCGGTCTCGCGCCCGAGAACCCAGTGAATTAGGCTGCCAGAGTATAACTTTCTGCCGCTGATTAGAAGGATTTTGAATGAGTGAGTACTGGTGCAGTTTCATTTAGTTTGATGCAATCATGCAAAGCGGCGAATCGTTACAGAACCGAGAGCGGTAGCGACCGGATGCTACATTCAACTTGCGATCGACAATCTCACCGGCAGGAAGGCTTTTGGGACCATGTTGAGTGTCAGCATCCGGTCGCTACCGCTCTCGGTTCTGTAACGAGCACTTCTTCTGCCACGTGGCTTGCGTTCCGAGCTTATTGGCAAACTGCACCAGTGCCAAATGAGCGTAAGGGCTCAAGCCGGAATGGGCCCGGCTTCCAAACTCGGTCGGGCCACCGTTCTCAAAGCGCCGAAGCGCCGGAAACGATCTCGATGATTTCTCTGGTGATGGCGGCCTGGCGCACGCGATTCATGTTGAGCGTGAGTGAAGAGATCAAATCGCCCGCGTTCTTTGAAGCGGCGTCCATCGCGGTCATCCGTGCTCCCTGTTCAGACGCAATCGATTCGAGCAGGGCGCGAAAGATTTGCGTCTCGACCAGGCGCGGTAGCAAGCGACTGAAGATTTCCGCCGGCGGTTGTTCGTAGATGTAATCCTGTGGTTTAGCAGTCTCCGGCTCTTCCACGGCTTCAGTGGCGCGCGAGATGGGCAGCAGTTGCTCGACTACGATGCGTTGAGTCAAAACCGTTTTGAACTCGGCAAAGATCAGGACGACCTTGTCGATTTCTTCATCATCCGTAAATCGACCTACCACATCGCGGGCCACTTCGAGGGCTTCCGAAAACTCAACCCGGCCTTTGCCGGTCAGGCCCACGTACTCGCCCGCGATCTTACCGCGGCGCCGGAAAAAGTCGCGGCCTTTCCGTCCGATAGTCAGGAACTCAATCGTCTTGTCGGGATTCTCTTTCACGAAGGCCTGGGCAGCCTTCATCAGATTAGTATTGAAGGCGCCGCACAGTCCCTTGTCCGCAGTGACCAGGACCACCAGGTAGCGCTGGTCGGCGCGCGCGTCAAGCAGCGGATGATGAAAGTCTTCCGGCGTTTGGGCGGCCAGTTGACTCAGCACCTCGTTCATCTTGTTAGCGAAGGGCCGGGCGCTAACCACGCGATTTTGCGCGCGCTTCAACTTCGCCGCCGACACCATTTTCATTGCCTTGGTGATCTGCTGCGTGTTCTTAACCGACTTAATGCGCCGGCGAATGTCTAAAAGATTTGCCATTCAAAGTAGCACAGACTTCAGTCTGTGTATCCGGTTTCGCTATTCAAAGTAATCACAGACTGAAGTCTGTGCCACCTACGCTGCTGCCGCTTTCGCGTTCTCAGCCCAGCGATCTTTGAAGTCTTTCAACGACTGTTCCAGGTCTTTCTGGATCTCGTCAGTGATGGCTTTCTTCTCGCGAATCTTTTGCAGCACGCCGGGATGTGAATTCTCAATAAAGCTCTGGAGCTCAGTCTCGAATTTACGGATATCTTCTATCGCCACGTCATCGGTGAAGCCGTTAATCGCCGACCAGATAATCAGCACCTGCTTCTCGACGTCCATCGGCTGGTACTGCGGCTGTTTCAAGATTTCCGTCAGACGTTGGCCGCGAGCCAATTGCGCCTGCGTCGCTTTGTCGAGATCCGATCCGAACTGCGCGAACGCGGCCAGCTCGCGATACTGCGCCAGGTCGAGACGCAAACTACCGGCGACCTGCTTCATTGCTTTGATCTGGGCCGCGCCGCCGACGCGCGAGACTGAGTTGCCGACGTTGATCGCGGGACGAATACCCGCGTTGAATAGATCGCCTTCCAGGAATATCTGTCCGTCGGTAATCGAAATCACGTTCGTCGGAATGTAAGCCGAGATGTCGCCGGCCTGCGTTTCGATGATCGGCAGACTGGTCAGCGAGCCCCCGCCCTTAAGGTCAGAAAGCTTCGCGGCGCGCTCAAGCAGACGCGAGTGCAGATAGAACACGTCGCCAGGATAAGCTTCGCGGCCCGGCGGTCGCCGCAAGAGCAGAGAGATTTCACGATAGGCTGCCGCTTGTTTCGAAAGATCGTCATAGATGGTCAAGGCGTGCTGGCCGCGGTCGCGGAAGTACTCACCCATCGCCGCGCCCGAGTACGGCGCGAGAAACTGCATCGCTGCCGGATCCGAAGCAGTCGCTTTAACTACAATCGTATAGTCCATCGCGCCAAAATCATGGAGCGTCTTGACCACCTGCGCGACGGTCGAAGCCTTCTGCCCGATCGCCACATAGATGCAGATGACGTCCTTGCCGCGCTGGTTGATGATGGTGTCGACGGCCACCGCGGTCTTGCCGGTTTGGCGATCGCCGATGATCAGCTCGCGCTGGCCGCGGCCGATGGGTACCATCGAATCGATCGCTTTCAGACCAGTGGGCAGAGACTCTTTCACCGGTTGGCGATCGACGACGCCGGGCGCGATGCGCTCGACGGCGTTGTACTCGTCGGTCAGGATTGGTCCGCGTTCGTCAATCGGATTTCCGAGAGCGTCCATGACGCGGCCGATCAGCGCCTGACCCACCGGCACCTGCATGATGCGGCCCGTTCGCTTGACCAGATCGCCTTCCTTGATCTTCTGAAAGTCGCCGAACAGCACGGCGCCCACTTTGTCCTCTTCGAGGTTGAGCGCCAGGCCGCGCACCTCATGCGGGAACTCGAGCAGTTCGCCGGCCATGACTTTCTCGAGACCGTGAATCTCGGCGATGCCGTCACCGACCTTGATCACGGTGCCGACCTCGCTGACGGTGACGCCGGTTTCGAAGTTTTCGATCTGCTGCCGAATGATTTCGTTGATTTCGTTTGCTTTAATTGGTTCCATGTGTCATTTCCAAACTTAGCCACGAAAAGGCTCAAAAAGCGCAAAAGGAAAATCCTAAACTGGTTTTGTGCTTTTTGCGCCTTTTTGTGGCTACTTCCTAGCCCGCCATCTTTTCCTTAATCAGTTGCAAATGATTTCTCACTGAGCCGTCATAGACAGTCGAGCCGATGCGCGTCACCAGGCCGCCAATCAATTCCGGATCGGTCGTAAAACTGATGCGTACTTTCTTACCGGTCAAAGACAGGAGCTTCGCATGTAACGTCTGCTGCGCATTTTCCGGGACGGACCGCGCGGTAGTTACAACAGCCGCGACCATCCCGGCCCGTTCGTCGAGCAGTTCTGCAAACTTTTTATTAATCTCGCCGAGTTCCGTCAGCCGCTGATTCTGTAGCAGCACCTTCAGAAAATTCGCTGTGGTTGGTCCTGGCTTCGTCCGCTCGATCAGTTTGTTGAGCACGGCCCGCTTCTTATCCAGAGCGATGGTCGGGTTGCGAAAAACTTCCGGCAGTATCGGGCTCGCCTGAAACATTTTTTCCCAGGCCAGCAAATCGTCCTGAACTGCTCGCGCCTCGCCGCGTTCCAGCACGACATCCGCCAGCGCCGAGGCATAGCGACGTGCGACCGTCTGCACACTCATTGCGCCGGACCTCCCAGCTCTTCGATGTTATTCGCGATCAAGCGCGCGTCGTCTTCCGGTCTCATTTCGCGACGGACAATCTCTTCCGCCAAACGCACGCTCTGCTCGGCCGTATAGCGGCGCAGTTCTTTCCTGGTGGCCTTGCCGGCGCTCTCGATTTCCCGCGTTGCTTGCTCGCTGAGCCTGGTGACCTCAGTTTCAGTCGACCGGGCAATGCGCTCGCGCTCTTCCGCGGCTTCGCGCACGGCCTCCTCCTTGATGGTCGCGACTTCAGTATCGAGCAGACCCAGACGCTCTTCCACTTCCTTCAGTTTCGCGAGGGCCGCGTCGCGCTCCTGCTGGGCGCGGGCCAGTTCCTGCCTGATGCCTTCGCGGCGGGCCTTGAAGGCTTCGCCCAGCTTGGCTTTGCGGGTCAGGATGTAGACCAGCGCGAGCACAAAGAGCGCCAGGTTGAAAAACTTCCACAGCTCAAAGCCGGGATAGTCCCACCAGCGGGTTGCTTCTGTACCGGCGAAGGCCGGCAGGACCCTGGTTATGATGAAAGACAGAAACATTCCTTAGTTCAAATCCGTGTTCGTAATCGGACGACTGAGAACGCGCGAGCCAATCTCGACGGCGATACGGCGCGCATCGGCTTCCAGGGTAACGCGTGCGGCTTCGGCCTGACTCTGAATGGCTTTCTTTTCAGACGAGATCGAAGCCGCCAGCTTGGCGCGCATTTCATCCAGCTCTCGCTGCCGATCCTGCATTGCTTTGCCGCGCTCACGCTCAGAGAGCGCGTATGCCTCAGTCCGCGCCGCCCGCAAGGCGCGTTCGTACTCGGCCAGTCTTTCGCTGACGTTACCCATAATCTCCTGGGCTTCCGTCAAACGGCCGCGCGTGCGTTTTTCGCGATTCGCCAGAATCAGATTGATGGGCCGGAATAGCGTCGCGTTCAGCACATAGACCATCGCTAAGATGATCAGAACGTGCAGCAGCAGCGTGCCATCGGGCACAAGTTGAATTGAGTTTTCGGCAAAGCCGAGCGGATAGACCATTACGACTGTTCTTAGCTGGGAAATTGTGTTTTCAGATAGTCGATGTAGCGCCAGCGACCGGCTTGCGTTCAGAGTTCAACCATTAGGTTGCTGATTACAGGTCAGACGCAAGCTAAAGCTTGAACTCTAAACTCGAAATCAGGGCTCGACCGCGATGTCAGCTACAGTGACTCAACTGCACGTGTCAAAAGCCTTGAAGGCTAACATGCGATTTTGCGACGCGTCAAGGAGCGTTGCGGCCTTCCTTGACATCGCATTGCAGCGCCGTTAGGCTAAGTCTTTTCCTTGAACGGGGGAATTATTCTCTATGCCGAAGCGAACCTTTCAACCTAACAATCGCCGCCGGGCCAAGACGCACGGTTTTCGCGCGCGCATGGCGACCAAGAACGGCCGCCTGGTGATCAAGCGCCGCCGCGCCAAGGGCCGTAAGCGGCTCACCCCGGCGCATTATTAAAACCATTGGCCCCGAGCTTTGATGTCGCGCCGGCGAAAGTCAGTCAGGCGTTGCCGAAGCGGCGCCGGCTGCGCGCTCGGGCCGATTTCCAAAAAGTCTACACCGAAGGGCAACGCTATAACGGCCGGCTGCTGGCCGCTTTTTTGCGCAAGAACGAATTAACTGAGCATCGTTTGGGAGTCACCGCCTCGACCAAGGCGATTGGAAAGTCGGTCGATCGCAACCGCGCCAAGCGTTTGCTGCGCGAGCTTTTTCGCCGCAGCGCCGCCGATCTGAAGGGCTTGCAGCGAACGTACGACTGGGTTTTGAATGCGAAACGATCTTTGCTCGTCTCAGACGAGGAACATCGCTTTCGCGAGTTTCGTAAGATCATCGCGCAAGTGACGCAGACCGAGCAGCGCGGCGAATAGAGATGTCCGACAAACTTCAGTTTGTCGCTGGCTTCGCAAAAGGATTCTTGCGCGCACGAACGACAAACTGAAGTTTGTCGGACATTGTAATTAAGATGCGCGTCATTCTTATTTCGCTTTTGAAGTTCTACAAAGCAGTAATCTCGCCGTGGTTGCCGCCGTCTTGTCGCTTTGTTCCGACTTGTTCCGAATATGCGCGTGAAGCAATTGAGCGCCATGGCGCGCTGCGCGGGAGCAGCATGGCCGTTTGGCGGATCTTGCGCTGTCAACCGTTTTGTGCGGGCGGTCACGATCCGGTGAAGTAGTTTATGGAGTGCGGCGACTTGTCGCCGCTTTTTAAAGCGCTGACAAGTCAGCGCACTCCAAAAGAAAGCTCGAATGCAACAGCAACAAAGATTCATTGTGGCCCTGGTCGCCTCAGCGGCGGTTCTGATTTTGTGGAACGTCCTCTTTCCACCGGTCAAGCCACCGCAGCCAAACGCGAACGCCAACGCAAACAATCAAGCGGTAGCGCAGAGTTCACCGCAACCAACATCGCAAGCGACGGCGAGCACTACCCCACCACCGGCGCAGGCTGCGCAATCTCCGGCGCCCTCTCCGGGGCCCACGCCCGACCACGTGCCGCAGCGAAAGCTGCATATCACCACACCGCTTTATGAAGTCACCTTTGATACGCGCGGAGCGGTGGCCACCAGTTGGATCGTAAAGAAGGTGAGGAGAAGCGACGGTTCCTGGCGCGAGCTCTACTCAGCAGGTTCGACGAAGAATAATCCGAAGGCCCTGGAATTGATCACGACGCCACCGGCGGGCATAGCACCTGAACAACTGTTTCGACCGTTCCAGGTCGTGACCGGCGACGCGACTGCCGACAGCGTTCTGGCGAACAGGAATTTCAAAGTCTCCGGCGCGAACTCTGAGACGGGGGACGTAACTGTCGATGTCCCCAGCGGGTCGCGACAGATCGAGTTCACCGTTCATGATGAGGCTACCGGACTCGACGCCAACAAGCGGATGACTTTCTTTGCCGACCGCTATCTCGCCGAGATCGAACTCAAACTCACCAGAAACAATCAGCCCGTGCCGCAGGCTAAGTTGGTCATCGGCCCAAACATCGGTGACCAGGGCATCGATCACTACACTTTTTATTCTTTCGCGCCTGAAGGAGTCGCTGTCCTCAACGGCCAGGTGCGGCGCATCAACTCCCTGGAAGTTCATTCCGATCGCCAGAGCACCGGTACGATCAACTGGATTCTCGAAGGGATCGGGATTAAGTCTGTAGTCAACAAACCTCCCGATCGCGAAGCAATCGACGGCGCGGTGCAGTGGGCCGGTGTCGACGACACCTATTTTGGAATGATTGCCGTGCCGGCCAAGCCGACCGCCGGTCTCGAGTACCGCACCATCGCGTACGAACATAAGACCGACGGCAAAGCTGAACAGCGGTTCCTAATTACCGGACTGGTCCCGGTGCCGAACGATGGGTCGAAAACGGAAATCTATGTGGGGCCGAAAGATCATCGACTGTTGAAGGAAGCCAGTGAAGAAATCGCGAAAGCAGGCCCGCAAGCCGATCTGCGCGAAGCGATCAACTTCGGCTTTCTCGGCAGCATGCGTCGTTTTCTTGCCGTGCCGATCCTTTTTGGGATCGACCGACTCCAGCGGATGACCGGCAGCTACGGTGTCGCGATTATGCTATTCACGATCTTCATTTACTCGCTCTTCTTCCCGCTCAAATGGCAATCGTCGCGCAAGATGAAAAAGGCGCAGAAGTACGCGCCGCGGATGAAAGAGCTGCAAGAGAAGTTGAAGGGGATGAAGTCGACCGATCCAAAAATGAAAGAGTTGCAGATGGAGCAACTGCGGCTGATGAAAGAAGCGAACCCGCTCGGCGGATGTTTGCCGTTGTTGATTCAGATGCCGTTTCTGTTTGCGCTTTATAGCGCCATCACCATCTCGATCGACTTTCGCCAGGCGTCTTTCCTGTGGATTCCCGACTTGTCCGGACCCGAGCCTTACATACTTAGCTTTGTTCGCATCCTGCCGCTGCTCTTTGCCAGTTCAATGATCATTTTGCAGTTGATGACGCCCCAGCCTTCGGCGGATCCGCTGCAGCGCAAGATGATGGCCATTGGCATGCCGATGATGATGCTCTACATTTTGTGGAGCGCGCCGGCCGGCCTTTTGATTTACTGGCTGGTGGGAAATATCGTGGGCTTCCTGCAACAGTTCATCATCAATCGAATGACCAAGTCCGAAGACGAGGGTCCGCCGCCGGACGCGAAGGGTGCCAAGAAAAAACCGCCACCGAAGAACTTAAAGCCCGCCGAAGCTTGAAGAAACAATTGACAGGATTTACAGGATTAACAAGATGGGAGTTAGTTGGTTTGCGTTTTGATCAATGAATCCTGAATCTTGTAGAAGAGTAGGCTCTGAGAGACAAACCGATTTCGGCTCTGAAATCCTGTCCGTCTCTCACTGATATCACGCGGATTCTTTCTTTGAGGACTTCTTTGGCTTGCCACTGTCAACCGCGTAATGCAGCCGCACCACTCCATCCGAAAAGCTTCGACACGAAATTAGTTTCAACGGAACGTTGCGATGACGTGGCGCGATCAACGGAATGCCTTCGCCGATCAGGGTGGGAATGACGTGAATGATGAACTCATCGATCGCGCCTTCGTCGAGGAACGATGCGATGATCCCGGCGCCGCCCATCATCCAGATATCTTTTCCCGCCAGTGAACGAAGACGTTTGGCGAATTCAGGAATAGGTTCTTTAACAAACTCGGCTCCGGCGACGGTTTTCCGCGGTGGTTTGCGCGAGAAGATGTAGTTCTTGACCTTCGAGTCGAACCCGCCGAATTGGCCGCCCATCTCAGTGGTCAGCCCGGCGGTCTTCCTTCCCCACAAGATGGTATCGATCGAACGATAGAACTCGCCCATGCCATAGTTGCCCTTGACCTGCGGACGATCCAGCCAATCGACGGAGCCATTCCGCCGCGCGATGTAGCCGTCGGTGCTGGTGGCGATGTAAACGATAATCTTTCGCATAAGAAGTTCTGACCAAGTCGTCTTTCGACCTGGTGACTACGATTTACCTTTTCTTCCCACGAGCCAGCCGAAGTTGTTCGAGTTCTTTCTTGAGCGGCGCCCAATATCGCCGGTCGATCTCGCGCTCAGCCAGTTCTTCCTTAAGCAGGGCGTCCGCCAGAGCAGCTTCTTTGCCCGGCTCTGAAAAATTCAAGAGCGCACGCGTTTCTTTCAGCCGACGCCGCAGTTGTGGTCTTGCTGTCGCTAGTTCAATCAATAACTCCGGAGTCCGAAGTTCCAACATCCAGAAGCGTAACTGTTGAGGCGTCGGCTGCTCGCGATGTTTGAAATAGTTGGCCTCGAGCAGACGTCGCAGCATCGGCCAATCCTTGTCGCGCTGCGTCTTCTTGGCCCGAACGAGATCGGGAAGCGAAAGGAGATCGCACCTCGTACCGTCCTCCAACATAGTGGTCATACGCCGCCGCCAAAGCCTGGGAAACGGATCGACGCCACGCATTTTTGTCATTACGTCGACTCGCATGCCGGCGGCCTCAGGGTGACCACAGCGAAAATGAATTGCGTGTCCCTTGAGCAGATAACGTGTTTCGAAGGGCGGAACGGCTATGACTTCCGCTTGCAGATCCGCCAGAGCCCGACGAAGCCTCACAAGATTTTCCGGACTGGCGAGAATCGCGAGATCGGTGTCGCGGCTAAACTCTGCTGCGCCGTACAACACACAGGCCTGACCGCCCATCAGCAACGCCCGCACGCGATTCCGCTGGATCGAAAAAAGGACTTTGCGTATCGGGTTCGGGATCAAGTGAGCCTCCCAATGAAAGGAAAGCCAGCCAGAGCTTTTCCGACTCGTGCCAACGTTCCAGCGGAGTCAGACGATACCACTCGGCCCATTCTTCTCCGACAAGTTCTTCGGCGGAAATCATAATTGAGAAGTCTACACCGTCGCGTAGCTATGCGCACCTTTCTCATCGCCGCGGGATCCGGTATTACTAACGCACAGTAACCGTTAGTCTATACCTCGATGTGCCTTTTGAGTGCCCCGGCCTCGTTACAGTGATGAAGTAATCGCCGGTCTTAGGCAGTACGCCTGAGTAGTCATAGTTGGCATCGTACTCGAGCCCGAGCGTGTCGTTGTCCTCACCGAGGAGTTGAAAAACTGAAGACTCTGCCGGCACCGAAATCAGCTTGATGATCAGCCGTTGGCCCTTCTTTGCCGCCAGAACGTATTCAGCTTCTTCGTCACCGCGTACCGTGCCGCTGATGATGGTGCTGGTGGCGCCGCGCTTGAACTCAATCCGGTTAGGCTCGGCTTTGCCGCCCCGTTGCGCTATCGCGGCCGAGCATCCGACCAATACGATCAGTGAAACGGGAATCAGAATGGCGAGTTTGGTAACTTTCGCCCTCAGGGGTTTCTTCACGATCGGATTCTCCTTTTAAGGAAGTGACCCGGGCTTACACCTCATGATACACGTGCAGGACGCATCCGCCACGTCAGAACTTCGGCTTCATGGTCATGATCGCTGCCATGGTTTCTATACCGTCCCAAAGATTCTGTAAACGAAGGTTCTCGTTCTCGGCGTGCTGGTTGTTGTCATAGTTGGCGATTGGAACGGTCATCGTTACGGTGCGCAGGTGGTCCGTGATGATCGAAAGCGGCAGACTGCCGCCGGCTGTTGGCAGTCTGACAATGGGCTGCGTGGATGTTGCTTGCACGGCAGTAACCGCGGCCAAAGAGATGGGAAGATCCATCCGTGTGCGCTCAGCATTGTAGCCTCCTGCCCTGGTGATCACTTTGGCGATCAGAGCATGCTGTTTTCGTTCGGCGTCCGTGGGGTCGCGATCGATTACATAAAACCCCTGCTTCCGCACATGGTCGATCAGCTTTTGCACTTGCCGAGCATGATCGGTTCCTTTGACCAGTCGCAGATCCAGCACGGCGCTCGCGGTGGTGGGGATCACGTTTCGCGCCAGCGCGCCGACGTCGCCGCTGCTGAAGCCGTTAATGTTCAGCGACGGCTGATTAATAAGTTCGAGCAAACTCTTACCCGCGCCTTCCGCGCGCGCGAAACCGAGTTGTGATCGCAACTCGTCGTCATAAGCCGGAGCTTCAGCGATCGCTTTTTGTTCGGCAGCACCCAGCGGCTCGACACCTTCATACCATCCCGCGATCGTCACTCGGCCGGTATCGTCTTTCATCGAAGCGAGCAGACGCGCCAACATCATCGCCGGATTCGGCGCCCAGTTTCCGTAGTGCCCGCTGTGCAGCGGCCGCTTTGCTCCATAGACGGTAACGTCAACATTGACGTCGCCGCGCACGCCGAAAACCACCTGCTTGCGTCCCGCCTGGTGCACCGGGCCGTCGCAGATGATCCACGCATCAGCGGCTAGCAAATCTTTATTGAGATCGATGATCTCGCCCAGGTGAGGCGAGCCGGCTTCCTCTTCACCTTCGAAAATAAATTTGATGTTCATTGAGGGAGCGATGCCCTGCGTTTTCAGCGCGTCGAAAGCAGTGAGGATGGCCACCACGCCTGCTTTGTCGTCTGAAGACGAGCGCGAATAGAGACGCCATTCAGGATTGATCGCTTCAGAGTTAGCCGGCAGCGTAACGATCATTCCACTTGACTCCAACGCCGCCGACCGCCAGACAGGCTGCCAGGGCAAGGTGCCAGTCCACTGCTTCGGATCCGTGGGCTGACCGTCGTAGTGCGCGTAAAGCACTATCGAGTGAGTCGCGCCCGGCGTTTTCCATTCGCCGTAGACAGCCGGCGGCGATTCTTTCGATGCGGTCTCGAGCAATCGCGGACTAAGACCACGGCGCTGCATCATCTCAACAATGAACTCGGCGTTGCGCCGGATGTTCTGACGATCAGAAGCGACGTTGGGAATCGCAAGTAAGCGGGTGAACTCATCGAGGATTTGGCGTTCGTGTGCGCGGCGATATTCGCGGATAGGCGTCTGAGCAAGGCATGACGAAAGAGATGCTAAGGCAATGGTAAACGAAGCCAAGTATCTTCGAACGCCGATCATAAACGAGATTCCTAAGCAGCTAATTGCTGTACGAACTCGTCACGTTTCGACCAAAGAGCAGGTACAACCCTGTAAGCATCAAGTGCCTCGATTACGTCGCCGCCTACTGCACGATCACGATCGTTGAGGAAGGCATAGGCCTCTGCCTCGTCTCCGCGAGCCCCGCGCGTATCAGTCAATAGAAACAGGTAATTCCCAATGGTGTTCTTACTTGGCGCGTTGATCGCTTGAGCCAACCGTTCTGGTCGAGTTCTGGATTTGGGTATAAGAAAATCGATGGCATGATCGAATCCGCTCTTACCCGCAATCTTTACTCTTGGACTGTAACGGACGTCATGGAGTTCTAGGAATTGTCTGACGTCCTCCCAAAAAAAAGACGCCACTCTCGGCTCCGCCATGACGAACATGTCATTCAACGCCAACATTGCCTGAATCAGCGAATGAAGACGTTGTCCTAAGTTAGCTACCGACGCTTCCACAACTAGCTGGTTGTTTTCCAGATGCACGCCAAGACCGTTCAGAACGGACTGAAGGATCAGATGACGTTTTGGAGTATTGAATTCGAGGCCAGTCGCACGGAGATCAGAAAGGATATAACCATCGTCGGAAAGTATTATGTTGCCATTCTTCCTGACCGCATAAACCTGAAGATGGTCGTTGTGTCTGTCGAGAAACGGTGTCGTTAATTCGCAGGCGCCCTCCAGTGCGTCGACTGAGAGACCCTTCCTGAGCCACTCCAGATACGAATTAATTAGCTGCTGACATTCAGACTTGTTCATGTCAACCAACCTTGGTACGAAGGCTTCTCGATATTGCAATGGCCGCAGAACTGTTCGAGCGTAAGGGCAATATCGGAGGTATTGGTAAAGACACTGAGGTCCAAAGGGAAAGCCCATCTATCGTCATATCCCTCGCGGTAATAATGAATATGAGTTCCAGTGAATTTCTGACCATCCGGATTCGTGTGAGGAGAACCGTCGACATCGAGTCTTACCAAGACAAGTACTTGGCGGGCTCTATTCTGAAATTTGATTTTGGAGAAGCGAAACGTGCCGCGCCACAAGTCAAGCAAAAACTGTTCTTGCTTGTCTTCGCTTACCAGTTCATAGGTCAGATCAGAACCGGGCGGCAGCGAAATTGTTTCCAGCTTAACGAATAACTTCTTGACTAAGATCAGCTTGTCTGCTTCAACTTGAGTTAACATGATTCGTCCGGCGCGAAACGGTCAATAGCATAACACCCAAATAGCCTTTAGGTCGCCAGTTGATATCGTTCCCGCAACACTCCCATGTGATGACGCACATGCCCCGCCATGATAAATGCCAGCGCCCGCACAGATACTTGATTGTCGTTCGCAGTCCCAATCCGCATCCATGACTCTTCATCCAGAGTGCGGAACATGGCGATGTTCGACAGGCGCACGAGTCGAAACTCGCTCAGCAAGTCTTCCAGTTCGATCCGATCGTAAGGCGCGGTGGCAATGTAATCGTTCTGCTCAAAGCCGGGCAGATTCTGTTGCTCTCCCCGAGCGATGCAGAACGCGCGATGTCCAAACACACGCTCACCGTCGATCAGATGGCCGAGCATTTCGCGAATGCTCCATTTGCCTTCGGCATAGCGGTACGTCTCGCGTTCCGGCGTCACCCGGCCCAGCAGCACATCCAGAGCGTCAGTCTGGGAACGCAGCACCGGAAGAATTTCCTGCTCGGTCACTTGCCCAACATAGCCCTGATAGTACGGAGCGTATTCAGATTCGAGTGGTTGTCCAGTCATAGGATTGTCCTCAGTGGCACAGACTTCAGTCTGTGATTTCCTCAACACGATACAATGACAATCTGAAATCACAGACTGAAGTCTGTGCTACTTGTCTTGTCAATTAGCGTAATAACCCGGTCTTGAACGAGCGCTCAAGTCGGCACGGTTAGGTATTTGTATCTGTACCCTGCGCCAGGAGCCGTCGCGCTTTTCATTCGTAGGTTTGTAGCCGAGACTATAAACCTTTCCCAGATCGTTGATGACCTGATCGTAGACGCCGTTCAGGTCCTCGATCTTGCGGGCCGTGTAATAGAGCCCGCCGCTTTCCTGCGCCAGCAGAGCCAGAGTCTTGCGCGCATTCTCATAAATCCTTCTGCGAAAACTGCTGGCGAAGTCGTGGTCGCTTTCGGTGTCGAGATAGATTGGGATGAGCAATTCATCGTTCTTACGCACGGTCTCCAGCAAGTCGGCAAAGCTAATGGCCGAACCGCCGCCGCTGCTGCCGCCCAGTGCATTATCAACGCCGTCGGTCATCAGCACAATTGCCCGCCGTCTTCCAAGCGTTCTCGGTCCCACGACGTTGTCGAGCGTGAACTTCAAAGCATCCCAGAGCATCGTGCCGCCAGTACCCTCGATCCGATTCGCGCCCGCGATCAGTTTGGCACGGTCTGCCGTTAACGGACAGACGACCTCAGTCGCATCGGCGAAGGTGACGATCGCCAATCGGTCAGCCGGCCGCGCGGCTTCAATGAAACGTTGGGTCGACTTGCGGATCAAGTCTCGCTTGTCCGAAGTCGAACCTGACAGGTCGATCAAGAGCACCAAATCAAAAGGGACATCGGTGGTGGCGAAATAGGCGATCGATTCTTCGTGCCCGTTTTCGAACACCTTAAAATCATTCTTTTCCAACATGCCGGCAAACGACTTGAGTTTGCTGTTAAAGACGCTCACGTTCAGGCTCACCAGATTCGTATCAACGCGAATGACGTCGTCTTCATCGATCACTGCCGTATCCAGCTCGTTTGCAATTGTCCGCTCCAGCGAACGGTTCGAAGAAGTAGCCAGCGGCTGGCTCGGGGCCACCGCCTTCACCAGAGGAGTTTGATACTGCCTTTCGAGTTCACGAAGGTGCGAAGCCAGAGGCGGCAGTCCGAATTGCTTGCGCCGGTCATCGACATGCGGTTCGCCCTCGATCGGAGTCAGCACCAGAAACCCGTTCATTACCTTTACCTGGGTGCCGAACAACTGCTTCATGCCCGCGTCGACGCGCATGCGGTCAACCAGGCGCGCCACCGCGGCTTTTTCTATCTCACCCTTTTTTACGGCTGCGATGATCACCGGCAACAGCGCCTCTTGCAGATCCAACTGCCGGCTGTTTCTGACCAAATACAAAGTTGCGGTCACGCCGTCCGGGCCTACCAAATCTGAAGTGGGCCAGCCAAAATCTTTCAGCACCTGACAGAGACGGGCATTGTCCTGCTGCCTGCTTTCATCAATGCGCTTTCGCGAATTGTCGCTCGTACGGTCTTCTTCAATCGAGTTGTAGATGAGTTTTTCGCTTTTGCCGGTGAGCTTCAGCAATTCCTCCCGCAGTTTCTTGTTGAAAGCGGCCGGCCTTGATGAGTTCACCTGTTCCAGGATCGCCTTCGCTTCATCCGGGCTGAGGCATTTGGATTGGGCAAACAGGGACACTGCGGGGAGAGACACCACAATGACCGTTAAGACAAGCCTGGTAATCGTTCTCATATGAGCCCTGGCCCTGGTTTTGAGTGATAGCAAACCGGAACGCTATCGACAGGCGTTTAGAGTACCGACTTTAGTCGGGTTCTTTCCCGGTCATTAAAGCCCGACTGAAGTCGGTACTCTGAACACCTGTTCCAAACTAAGACCCCACCTCTATCGGAAAGCGAATCATATTGCGACTTTATAACTCATGCAACGGAAGTAGATTCAAATCAGACCGGGCGGTACGCGTGTATGGCCGGTCAAAGCATCGAGGATCCCGGTTCATGAAGCGTTCGTCTCTTGCCCTGCTAACCAGTCTTTTCTTTGCCCCGGCGGCCGCATACGCGCAGTCTGTCGCGCGCGTGAAGCAAATCGCCACCCCTCAGACCGGAATTGAAACCAAGCTCACGGACGAAATGGTTTTGGCGGCGCGCTCGATGGCGGCCTTGAAGCGCCTGCAGAAAGATGTCCTGGTTTATCGTTCAGTCGGAGAGTTTGAGGCGAACGGCAAACTGGCCAAAGTGTCTTACCAGGCTTTCAAAAATGATCTGACTGAGGTTACCGCTGAAGTTGAACCATTGCTTTCGCGTCTGCCGCAGAGCAAGTTGAAGGCTGAGCTCGGCAACGCTCTGGCCTCGTACCGTGACGGTGAATTTTGGTGGCAGAAGATTGATCAGCCACGCGTGGTCAACGTCTCAGCGCTGACTTCAAGCCGGAACACCAGCGCGCTATCCGACACCGCCTTCGTCAATACCATTCCTTATACGGTGACGATTCATTGGCGCCAGGCGAATCGATATCTAAGGCGCGCCGAGCAGTTGGTGAACGGGATGAAGTAAAGTGTCCGACAAACTTCAGTTTGTCGCGGAGCTGTGGCACAGACGAAAGTCTGTGCCTCAACGGGAAACGAAAAAGCCTCTAAGCAAGTCATAAACTCGATAGCCTCGCTCTTCGCCTCGTCGAGGCAAAATGTTTATAGTCCGGGCCTCTGCTTGTGGCCCCGCTCCGTAGGAGCGGAACGTTCCTTCATTGCGCTCCTACAGAGCGCGGGAAACATGACCCGCGGGATCTATAAACATCGGGCTCCTCCGGAGCCGAACATTTGCCAGGAACAATTACCCGCCCTTCAAAATTACAACTTCCTCGGGAACGCTGACCAGCACGACACAGCCGCTTTCTGACCTCACCGCATGCTTGCCATTCGGCGACGTGTACAAGTAATCACCCGCGTACAAATGATCTTTGCCCAGCTTGAGGTCGCCTTCGATGACGAAGATTTCTTCGCCGCCGGGATGATCGTGCGCCGGGTAAGTCCCGCCGGCGTCAAACTTCAGCAGAATAGTCGGAGCGCGCCGAGTCGCTTTATCAAACCGCAGCACCTTCACGAATACGCCCGAGACGCCCGGCTCATTTAACAGCTTCCATTCGATCTGATCGCTGCGGACAAGTTGTGTGAAGCCTTCTGTTTGTTGGGACATTGCTTCCATAAGCGAGTGCTCCTGTCTAATTTTCTTCGTAGCCGATTCACGGAACAGTGGGCGTCTTCTTTAGCTTCGTGATGAATTCGCCCTTGCGAGTCTCCACGATCGTAAAATCAACTCGGTCACCGACGCTGACCTTGTCCACCAGCGATCTATTCTTGAGCCAGAATTCCATCGTCATCGCGGGCATCAACCCTTTGATCTCTTCGTGCTTAATTTCCACCCAACCTTCTTTGCGATTAATGATCATGATAACGCCGGTGCCGGGATAAGCCTTATCGAACACCGGCGACGGCATTTCCAAAGGTTTCGCGGCAACCGGCGAGGGCGTATCCGATGGGTTCCTGATGGCGGCGACTTGCGTAGTCGGCGTCGACGGCTTCTCCACTTTGGGCTGTTGCCGGCAAGCAGGACAAAGCATTGCGGCCAACATTATTATCAGTCGCAGTCGAAGCATGTAGCGATGGAATCGCGAACCGTTTCGCAAAGCTATGATGTCCTGAATCCCTGTTACGACGCCGAAGCCCGTCCCGCTATATGTGCGCGTCCAGTGTAAACGCAAACAAACCAACGCCAAATGTTGGAATGTGCTGTATTGAGAGATTGCCGCTCTTCACCGGAAGCCGATCCACGAACACACACGAAGCGGAGCTGGGGTTTTGTTCGTGTGGTTTCGTGTGATTTCGTGGATCGTTCTTGTCCGAGCCGGAAAAAAACGAAATCAAATCAGCTGTTGAGTTTTTCAAGGAAGGCCCGGGCCTGCGAGGTCTCAGGTTAGGAAGGGCGGCTTGCCCCCGCTTCTTTCGAAACGCCTTATATAACACATGAAAATACTGTAAGGCTGATCACACATCATGTTGTGTAGCTTACCTCGTTCCCGTCTCCGCCACGTTCTTCACCGGCGGCGGATTCTTCTTCACGTACTTGTCGTACCACGCCAGGTATCGCTCATAGCGATCGCGGACGTAGCTCGGGCGCGTGATGCCGTGGTTCTCGTTGGGATAGATGATCAGTTGCGTGTCGATGCCGAGGCTGCGCAGCGCCTGGTACATTTGCTGGCCGCCCTGGACCGGGACGTTGAAATCGCGTTCGCCGCCGAGAAACAGCGTCGGAGTCTTGATGCGATCGGCGTGCAGGAAGGGATATGAAATCTTCTGGTAAGTCTCCCATGCTTTCGGATTCCACGGCGGACCGATTTCGTAATCGTATTGGATGATGTACTGATCGGTGCCGTAGAAAGCGACGGTGAACGCTGTGCCGGCGCCGCTGGTTGCTCCCTTGAAACGCGGATCGGTAGCGATCATGTAGTCGGTAAGAATCGCGCCATAGCTCCAACCTCCCACACCCAAACGATCGGGATCGGCAACGCCCATTTGAATCACGTGATCGACTCCGGCCTCAAGATCTTCCACTTCATAGTGACCCCAATCCGCGAAGATCGCGCGCGAGTATTGCTGGCCCCGACCGGAACTCCCTCGATAATTCACGGCCAGCACTGCATAGCCATTCGCCGCAAACACCTGCCGCTCGACACTGAATGAATGCTGGTCCTGGCCGTTGGGACCGCCGTGAATGCGCAGCAAGAAAGGAACCCTGGTTCCTTTCACATAACCGACGGGATAAGTCAGCAGGCCGTGCACCTCAGTTCCGTCTTTGCTTTTGAAACCGACTTCTTCGGTCGGCGCAATCTGGAGTTCAGCCAACAGCACGTCGTTCTGATGGGTAAGCTGACGCAGGGCATTGCCTTCCATCGCGTAAGCTTCCGTCGGTTTGCTGTCGTTGCCGGATAGCACAACGGTGTGCCCGCCGCCATTATTCATGCTGGAAACGACCACCGGCGGATTCATCAGACGCGCGACTGCGTTACGCGAAACATTCGCCGGGTAAACCGAACGATCGTCCGACACCAGGACGGTGACCGACTTGCCATCGTTGCCAAAGCGCAATCCTGAGACACCGCGATCGAGATCCTCGACGGCTTTAACTCGCGTGGGCGCGCCGCTGCCATCCGACGGCACAAAGACTAAATGTTCCATATTGTAGGCGCCGTATTTTTTCTCGTCGCCCTCGGTAAACACGAGCCACTTTCCGTCGGCGCTCCACTCCGGCCGCGCGCGTGAAGCGCGATTGGCCGCCGTCGTCAATTGCTTTTCAGCAGCGCCCGCCGCGGCGTCGGCCACGAACAACTGCGCCGATGGATCACGATCTGGATCGTCGGCGTGGTTACTCATGAACGCTATACGCGTACTATCCGTTGACCATGATGGCGACGACTCGTCCCATTTGCTTTTGGTCAGACGGTCCAGCTTCCTGGTCGCGACGTCGAAAAGATAGATGTAGCTGTGGCGTCCCGACAAAAGGTAACCCTGCCCGTCCGCCTTATATCGATAACGATCGATCACGATTGGCTTCGGCGGCCTGGGAGGAGTGCCGGGAACCGGACTGGCCGCGGCTTCCGCTTCCGGATCGGGATCGCCGATCACCAGCGCCAAACGCTTTGAATCCGGCGACCACTCGTAACCCTGCAGGCGCCCCTTCAACTCAGTTAGTTGATAAGCTTCGCCGCCACTGCGATCGAGCAGCCACACCTGGCTGCCTTTAGCTTTGCCGGGTCGCGAAGAAGTGAACGAAAGATATTTTCCGTCCGGGCTCCACCGCGGCGAAGACTCGCTGTCGGTGCTGAAAGTAATCTGGCGATCGCTTTTCCCGTCATAGCCGACCATCCAAATATGCGTGCTGCCCTTGTCCTCTTTGGCGTCGATGGTGGCGACGACATACGCCACCCATTGGCCGTCGGGGGAAAGCTGCGGGTCACGCACGTCGCGCAGGCGGGCGAGGTCGTCGAGCTTGAATGGACGCTTCGCAGTTTGCGCGGATAGCGCGGCGGCTGCGGCAAGGATGAAAAGCAAAATGGTTGAAAGGTTTTTCCTGAACATGGATAGAGTTCCTCCTAAGCTGACTTGAGCTGAGCGAGATTTAACGCAAAGGTCGCAGAGGTCTCCGCAAGGGACGCAGAGAAAAACGACTCTGCGTTCCTCCGCGAAATCCTTTGCGTCCTCTGCGTTTCAATGATCTTGGAAATTACAAACCCCAGAATCTTTCGGCGACACGCTTGTTACTGCAGAGGTCTGTAACGGGAGCGCCGCAAGTTGGGAACTTGCGCTACAGTTTGTTCCAATCCCACAAACCCCATCTCAATTCGTCCGTGAGCTTGTGGCCGGTTTGTTTTAAGGTCAGCAGAATGCTGCCACGATGATGCGACTCATGCGCGATCAAATAGCCGACCATCGGAATCACTCCGCGTTTAAACCCAGGCAGCTTGCCGCCGTTGGCCCAGCCTTCACGGATCGACGTCTCGACACCTTTGGCTGAGGCTGCGAACGCCGCGCGTAATAATTTCTTCGCCGGTGATTCACCTTTTGCGAAATGCGGCAGCTTCGCATTGCGATTAATCTTAGAAGTGATCTCGGCGTGGACTATTCGCACCTCGTGCACGTGCGCCAGTTGCCGCGCGACGTCGCGACCGCCCCGGATTGAGAGCGTGGCTTTCAGAGCATCATCGGATAAAGCGTCCAGCAACTTTAGCGTGACGCGATGATTGATCTGCCAGGCTTCGACGAGTTGTTCGAGCATTGGAATTCAGGCTCCTGTTTGAAGTACCGCCTTCACGCGGAACATGTGGGCTGAAACCTTCCGCCTGAAGGCGGTACTCCGAACGGACTTGGCTCTTAGACCGCGAGAGTTTACTGCGATTTTCATCATCTGCATAGGCATTGAGAGCGGAATTGCTTTACGTTCGGCAACGGGCTGTCCGCCTTGAACCGCTTCGGCTTTCCGGCTAAGGTACACGCCCAACTTGAAAAGAAAAGGCAGCCGAAAGCACTGAATTCGCTTTCGTGAGCCAGCCTGGAAGCTAAAACATCTGCAATCCCAACTGGCGCAAAACTCAATCACAGACTAAAGTCTGTGCCACCAAAACAAATGAAACTATCATTCAACGGCGCGACCACTATGAAAGCCGATCTCACGACCGACGTGCGCGCGGCCGGTGCGGCGGGGTTCGACTATCTCGAAATCTGGGCCGGCAAACTGCGCGAGTTCCTCAAAACACATTCGGTATCGGATCTCAAAACCTTATTCGACCAAAACGGTCTGAAACCGCTCAGTATCAATTCAATCGAACACGTCACGTTTAGAGAAGCTGCTGCATACGCCGAGATTAAACGGCAGTGCGAAGAGTTGTGCTCGATAGCCGCCGCGATCGGCTGTCCTTATGTTTTGATTGTTCCCGGCAATTTTCCGCCGGGCGGCCTGAGCAGCTATGAAGTGATCGAAGAAACCGTAGGTGTATTAAGAGAGTTGGCGTCCATAGCCGAGCGGCACAGCGTCGCCCTGGCTTTCGAGTTCCTGGGTCAGAAGGATTGCAGCGTGCAGACACTGGAGCTGGCCGATGAGATAGTTCAGAAAGTGAACCGTCGTAACATCGGTCTGGTCATCGATAGTTTTCACTTCCATACCGGCGGGTCGACCATCAAGATGATTGACGCGCTCGATCCGAAACGTCTGTTCATCTTTCATATCAACGACGCCGAAGACTTGCCGCCGGACCGGCTTACCGATGCGCACCGTCTCTTGCCGGGTCTGGGCATTCTGAAACTGAAGGATATGATCGAGGCTTTCAAGCGGATCGGTTACGACCAGGTGGCCAGTGTCGAGATCTTTCGCCCTGAGTACTGGGAGCGCGATCCGTTTGAGTTGGCGCGGGAAGCAAAGACCGCGGTTGAGAGTGTTCTCAAGTGATCGTAAATCCTTTTCCCCTCTCCCATTGGAGAGGGGCCAGGGGCGAAGGCGCGAAGCTTGGTGGACGAAGTTTTTTGATTCAACGTCGTGTTTATCCATGACGACGTACGGTTAATGAAGAGCTCCTGGCTCAAGCCCTCACCCCAGCCCTCTCCCAAAGGGAGAGGGAGTTGAAATAACCAATGACTAAAATCAAGATCGGATTCCTGGGCGCCGGATACATAGCCGGAGTGCACGCCGCGATTTTGGCGCGTGACCAACGCGTTGAGATTGCCGCAGTCCACGACGTGGTCAGGCAGCGCTCGCAACAACTGGCGCGCTCCACCGGCGCCACGCTCGCCCACAGCAGCAGCGAAGTCCTGGCCATTTGTAATGCGATCTACATCACGACTCCGAACACGAAGCACACCGAGCTGGCGATCCTCGCGGCTGAAGCGGGCAAGCACGTGTTTTGTGAAAAGCCCATGGCCACTAATCTCGCCGACGCCGCGCGCGTACTCAAGGCGGCCGAAAAAGCGCGCGGCCTGTTTCAGGTGGGCCACAATCGTCGCTTTGCGCCCGTCTACGCTGAGCTGAAGCAGATGCTTGTGGAAAGGCAACCGCACTCGGCGCACGTGAAAATGAATCGCGGTGAGTTGCTCAAGCCCGAATGGGTTTCGGATCCAAACCTTACCGGCGGCTTTCTCTACGAGACCACCATACACATGTTCGACATGCTTCGATTTCTGTTTGGCGAAGTGACGGCGCTGCATGCTATCGGCTCTGCACATGACTATCCGGAAACCGACGACTTCTCGGTGCTCCTCTCTTTTGCGAGCGGCATGCACGCGACGCTGGGGTCTTCGGCCGACGCGAGCTGGCTGTTTCCCTTCGAACGCATCGAAGTTTTCTGTCACCACTCGACCATCGTCACGCGCGAGATGGAGAGTTTGGTTATCAGCGAAGGGCTCGACGGCCGGCACGTCGAACGTTCCATGCATCAACTGGCGAAAGAAGAGAAGTGGGGCTATGCGCAGGAGGATCGCGCCTTTGTTGATGCGATCACCGGCGGGCTGTCCCCGGCGGTCACTGCATTCGATGGTTACAAATCAGTTGAGTTGGTCGACGCGGTTTATGAATCTGTGAGACAAGCGCAGCCGATCGAGATTGGAAACGGTTAGCCCGCGGAGCGGGCGTTAGCATAAAGCCTGGGGCGCGAGCCCCAAGTGAGACGCCAGAAACGCTCACGGAGCCCGCGGCGCGAGCGTCAGCCCGAACGGGGAAGAAGTGCCTGACTCACAAGCTAATTGAATATCCGAGCTACAACGGCTTGATGTGACCGCTGTCCCCGCTGCGCGGGCTCGAATGAATCCCATCACCTCGTCCCTGGGGCTGCTAACGCCTGCTCGGCAGGCTCGTTAAGTGCGTCAAGCTGATCCGTTTCGCATCTGACCTATCCCACCTGGTATTTGCCCTCAATATTCTTGGCTTGACGAGTATCATGGTACATATGTACCATAGTACGCACCGAGTAAAGGAAGACGAACTTGGCTACGACACGCAATAAGCAGGCGCCGCCGCCAAACGAAAAAATAATCATCGAGCGAGTGCAAACCGGCGTGCGTTTGGAAAAGCGCCTGCTGAAGGTTCTGAAGGGACTGGCCGAATACCACGATATGACGCTCGGCGATCTGCTCGAGGGCATTGTGCTGCATGCCTTTGATGGCCGGCATCCGTTTGGCAACGAAACCCGGCAACGCATCGCCGACCTCAAGCGCATCTACAAACTGGATCTGGACGCTGATGCGAGTCACAGGTTGCTGGAAGCGAAAGATCGGCAAACCAAAACCATTTCAAAGAAAACGCGGAAAAGCGGAAAAGGTAAGTAGGGCGATGCAGGATGAAGAGTTGATCGAGCGCTTTGAGAGTTGCACGCTGGCCGGCGCAGAGTTTCATCACCGGGACCACGTCAGGGTGGCGTGGCTGTATCTGCGCAGCAATTCAGTGCTGGAAACACTCAGCAGGTTTTCGGAAGGCTTGAAACGATTCGCGACGGCAAACGGGAAGCCGAATCTCTATCACGAGACGATCACCTGGGCCTATGTCTTCTTGATTCATGAAAGAATGCAGCGCCATGGACGCGAGCAAGGTTGGGCAGAGTTTGCTGACCGGAACGCCGATCTCTTCGATTGGAAGGACAATATCCTCAAGTTTTTCTACCAGGATGAGACGCTGAGTTCTGAAACGGCCCGCCGGATGTTTATCCTGCCGGATAGAAATTACAGCGTTTCAATCTAGAGATTCATAACTCCCCTTTTCCATTGTGAGAGGGGCTGGGGCGAGAGGGTGCGAAGCTTAGGGCGAAGTCTTTCTTTGAACCGGTGCTGTGTTTGGCCACGACAACGAGGGTCAAGGGGGGGTATACGCTAAGACCCTCACCCCAACCCTCTCCCAAAGGGAGAAGGAGTTTGAAGAGCCACTGCCTTAGTCCCCAATCGTGATCAGATCTTTCTGGCCGCATCGCCGACGCGGATGATTCCGCTCTGGATCACTTTCGCATTAAGGCCGCGCAGATGCAGTTGTTTGCCCACTGGCGAATTTACAAACTTCATTGCGTCAAGTCCGAAGCGGGCGACAAACTTTTGACAGCCGAGGTGTGGCGGCGGAGTCACTTCGATTACGGCCGAGCCCAGCGCCAGGCAAGTTCCTGCGGGCGTATTGTCTTCGCTGAAGTCCATATCGACATAGAGCTGATCGCCGGCCAGTTGCCAACGCTCCTTGTCCCGGGCCACCAGGGCCGTCACGCGCGAATTCATGATGTTCAGTTGCATCAAAGGGTTTGGCGATCCGTCCGGCGTGGTCTTGCTGCGCCGCCTTTTCCAACTATCACCGACCAAACCTTCATCCAGGTGAAGCTCGGCTTGCTCCAGAATTTCGCGGTCGTTGACTGCGGGCCGGCGCACTATCAATTCCAGGACGCCTTCATCTTTCGGCGCCCGGCGAATTTCGTCCAGGCCGGCTTCCAGCTCGGACATGGTCAGATGCTTTCTAAGTGTGAACTCGAGATTGGCGATGCTCATGTGAAAATATTTACCACAGAGGATACAGAGAAAACCAGAAAGGATCTCAGCGGTGTGGGTTGGACAGTTTCTGTCGACAAACATCCTTGAGTTGTTTGCCCTCTCTGTGTACGCCGTGGTTAATCATTGTCTGATTCGCGAAGAGTGGCCCGCGACAAGTTGCCAACGTTCCTGTCGCCATACGAAGACATCCGTGAAACGACTCTTGCTCACGACCTCGGCGCCCTTAACCATTCGTTTATTGGTTACGCGCCCGGTGACTACGGCCGTCTTGTCATAGAGCAGGACATTCATTTCGTCCACGTCATAGGCGACCAGCTTCACGTCGGGTACGCCCGGTTGCTTGAGACCTTCCAAATCCTGCTTTTTGGTGGTGACGCCGCCACCGGTATCGGTAAAGATAAATTCGTCGGCCTCGACGCGATCAAAGAAGGCGTAGTCACTGGCGATATTCGCTTTGCCGATGTCGCGCTCCAACTGCATCAAGTCGTTCTTGGTCCGCTCAGCCTCACTGAGCTTCGCTGTTTGACTTGATGCGGCCGAGAGCGATGCCAGAGTCAGCAAAGCAATGACTATGATTCGTTTCATTGGGTAAGTTCTCCCTTCGACCTCGTGATTAGGCAGCGTGGTGCCTTAGAGTTTGACTGAATTGTGCGGGACGCCGCCGCGGGAAACAGCAGACCAAAGATGACCAGGCTGAGCAGCGCTCGTCGTTTCATTCGGGCTTCTCCTGAAATGGACCAGATAGTCCGATTAGTCGGTAAGGCTTGGAAGCTTTAACGAAGTGGATGGGTGTTTCGTTTCAAAAGATGTGCCGGCGGTTAGCAACTTCATTGGCAGGATGAGGTCAGCACCACCTTGGGTGAGCGGGTGTGGATTTGGCGGCTACGCCGCAGCACATGGCGGTAAGCCTTTGGCTTACCGTGCAGACTCCTCCTTCTTGGTACATATCCTGAGGCTGAGCCTCAGGATAGAGGCGTAGCCTCAGGATACTTTTCAGTGGTCGGTCCGGTAAGGCGGAGCCTTACCGCCATGTGCTGCGGCAAAGCCGCCAAACGACCACTGCACTCATGTAGTACTGATCTCATCCTGTCGATCCCGCCCACTCCTCCTGCAACTTCTTCGGGGCGATCAGTCGCCAGGCCTCCTGTATGTGAAAAGCCAACTCTTTATCGCTGACGCGAGGAAGCTCGATGCCTACCCAGCCACTCACACCTACGTAAGGCGGCCGGTAAAACTTCTCCGGAGAGCGTTCGATCAGCATCTCCTGGACTCCTATTGCGGCAGGTACCGTCACCGCAACGTGCCCATCGTTGTGATGGTTAATGGAGCACATGGCAAACACCTTCTTCACAAAGAACGTTGGTTCGCCATGCGAGAGCTTTTCCGAAGTGCCGGGCAGCGCGAGACAGATCCGCCGGACTCGCTCAACATGTTTTTCGCCGGGATCGGGCTTTCGTTGTTTGGTTGTTCGTTTCAATATAGCTCCCGAATCGCTGCCCCAAATTATGGCTTTGAAGTCATTCAACTAGCCATCTAATGATATTCGCAAGAAGTTTACTGAATTGAGGTGCCACTTCAAGAGGGGAGGACACCGGAATAAGAGTCATGCATGAGTGACCACACGTATTCAAATAACAAACTCTTCCTTTACCGCTATCTTTCGTTACGACGAACGGATTTCCGGTCGTATCTTCCCAAACCAGAGTGCCGCCCTTTTTGACTGTTAAGTATTCGAACGAATGCGAAAGTCCGAAGGAATTCTCGATTCCGTCAGTAAATGGTTCCTGTCCTTCCGCTGGATCAAATTCGGCATACTTGTCTTCCGCGAAGGAGTCAAAAGTAAGCATCCATCGGAAGTCACCGTGTCTGTAGGCTCCCGCGATTCTCTTTATGGCAAAGTCAAATGGCGCCTTGCTCGGATCTTGTAATCGGACAGGAATTACGTCCCGCAACTCTGAGTAAAGTCCCCGATTGAAGGACCAGGCGAAGAACGGAAAGAGAAGTAACGCCGCGCCTTGTTCGTGTGACCGAAGGATGACTTGAATCAACTCTGGAGGTAACCCCCAACTAAAGGAGTCGCCCAGGAAGCAAATGACCAAACGATACTCAGCAACCAGTGCAGTATGAGCATTCAAATTCAATCTCGTTTGGTCCGTGTAGTTCCAAAAAGGCAGAAACGTCAAATCGAATCCCGCGGCCCGAAGGCCGGAAATCATGTTGTGAGCCATTGCGGATTGATCTGATATGAATAGCGTCTTAACAGCCCCAAATTCTCTGAGAGACGACAGAGCCGAAAGATAATTGACCTCCGGGATTGGAAGGTTGTAACGGGCTAAGAGATGTGAGTGCCGTTCAAGGCGGGTCGCGAGTTGCCGACGATTCCATAACATCACTTCGGTGCCAGGGTTACGACTTGTATATTCATCAACAACTTCTTTGGCGGGCTCGGTATAGTCAGTGTCTACCATGATAAGAAGTCCGTCACCCGGTCCTTTGACGGCGGCATAATTGTATAATGACTCCTCAACTTCCTTACGGCCCAGCCTGGTACCTGAACCAGCATAGTGTTTGCACTGGACCCTCCAGCGTCTTCGGAAGTCACGACTAGGATCGTGCGAGCGATATATTTCCACAGCAACAATATCGGCGCCCATGCGATCCACGAATGGCTCTGATTCGATGATGAATTCTTCGGCCTCAAGCAGATCTGTGCAGAGTCTTTCAAAATCCTTCCAATCAAGTTTTTCGAAAGGCGGATATGTCATCTCAGAATAGTCCTTTGCGGTTACCTCCGCGTCCTCAATCCTGACCACTCAGCGCATAGGCCAGCAAGCGATTGTCCTGCGAGACAAAAAGTAACTGCACGACATCATCGCTAATGAAGCGATCGTCCGGTGCGCTCATGCGGATTGAGCGCTCGTCTGCTCCGGTGTTGACGTTGACGCCCAACAGCCCATTGCCGCGCCCGAGGTCGGTATAGAAGTACATCCAGTCCCCACGCAACGCCGCGAGTCGCCGCGTGCGCAACAAGATCCGGGAAAGCCGTTCGAGCTGATGCGCGGGATCGAGTTTCTCCAGCAGCCGATCCTCGACATCGCCCGACTTAACCTGAACCGAAGGACGCGGCAGAGTAACGCGCGGACGCGAAGTAGGTAGACCTGAAGTAGACGTCTCGCGCACCCGAGCGAGCATTCCAAAAACTGCGATCCGATCGCGCGCATATTCGCCCGCTTTGTTGCGAGCGTATTCGACCGCTTTATTGCGCGCATACTCAGTCGCTTTGTTCGAGGCCAGCGTAGTCAGACTTGGCAGAGCGCTGTGCAGAGTCAGGCCTGAGCGTAAACCATTCAACGTATTGAGCAATTGCACGCCGCGAAAAGCAGTCGACGCCACGCCGGCATACGCGCTGCCATAACGGAAATAGAGAGCGGCGGCGCGCGCGGCCACTGCCGCCACGGTCCGCAGCAGACCGCGGCCCGGCGGGTTGTGACGCGATCGCCAGACATTTGCTCCGGTGTTCAGATCGAACGCCGCGATCTCATTCTTTCCGCCGACCACCGCCTCGCCGCGCTCATTCAACAATACGAACGCAGCCTTTTCTACCTTATGAGAAATCTTCGTGCGGCGCTTTCCAGTTTGCGCGTCAATAATGATCAAGTCGTCGCGATCGGCCATCACCAGCGTCGCCGCATCTGGCATGACGACGTTAGTGATTCCTTTGTCGGCTCCTTTGTAGCGCCACAGGACTCTTCCTTTTTCCAGATCGATGGCGCTAACTCCATACGGCCCCCGCTCGACCGTCTCGCCATCTTCCAGACGCGCGAATTGACCACCGGTGCGGGCGTACAAAACGTCACGGGTCAGCAGCATCTCGGGCACTGAGCCGAGATCTTTTGCTTCCCAAACTTCTTCGCCGTTAAGACGAGAGATGGCGCGCACCTTCCCACGTCCGGAAGTGTAAACATTGCGCTCGTCCGCGGCGGGGTCACTTTCAGTCAGGGCCAATCCGTCTTCGTTCACGCGAAACTTGTCTCGCTGGCGTTCGCGTCCGGTTTGCGCATCAAGTGAAGTCAACCCCTCGTAGAAAACATACAGACGATTATCGAGAAAGACCGGCGGGCGATAGTTGTCTAGCGTGTAAGGGACGTCATCGGTGTCTCCCCAACGCGCCGGCATCATCTCGACTTCGCTTTCGAGTTCACGTTTCCAAAGCTCTTCGCCGTTCGTAATGTTAAGGACGTGAAGGACCGGCTTGCGCTTGAAGCCCTGTTTGGCTTTTCCCTTCGCATCGCGCACGAGAACTAAGCCCAACAGGTTCGCGTTTTGATCCAGGGCCATCTGCATCACGGCGCCGCGTACCTTGTCACTGCGCCAGAGCGGTTCGCCCGTCATTAGATCAAGCGCTTCGACGCGCGACTTGCTGCCTGACTCGAGAGTCAGCAGCACGAGGTCGGTGCCGGGAACCGGCGCGACGTCCGTCTCGTCCAGCTTTACGTTCTTGCGCCGCCAGAGGACGTCACCCGTCTCGCCGTCCACGGCGTACAGAGACTTTTCCGTGCCGACGACCAGCACGCCGAGCTCAGTCGATTGATAGAAGCGCACCTTCCCATCGAGTTTTGCCGACCAGCGCTCAGACGCGACGACAGTTGCGGCTGTGCAAAAAAGGAGAAGTATAAGAGCGAAGAGGTAGTGGACTGATGTTTTTCGAGCCGGCATTGATTAAGACTCTCTGTTAGTTGATTTCGGTTTTTGGAGCGAGTGCTGAAACCCGGTCATCACTTTCTCCCTTAACCCATTGTTCAAATAGTTTTGGCTAGTTCAAGAAACTGCGCCGCCAACTTTGGGCCGACGCCTTCGTCTTCATGCTTGAAAAAGACAAAGGCGTCTTTCCATTTCTGGGTCTGTACTCGCTTCATCCATTCAACCAGATCGTTTTCGTCGTAAGCGGCGCGCCGCAGACGCAGGTAACCCCACTTCGCCGTGCTGATGATCTCAGTGAGCGGCTTTTCGTCAGTGTCGGAGACCACCAACGCGCAGTCCTTCGCGCCGAGCAAACCGAAAACCTCATCGTCGAACCAGGTCTCGTGGCGAAACTCAAAAGCCGTCCGCGTATCGGCGGGTAGAAGATCGAGGAAAGCTTTGAGCCTCCCGGTGTCCTTTTTCATGTTCGGCGGCAACTGAAAGAGCACGACGCCTAAACGCTCTTCCAACAACCCGGCAGTCTCCAACAAGTACTTGGTTTCATCGGCGACGTTATTGATTCGCTTGATGTGGGTAATGCGCTGGCTGGCTTTGATGGAAAAACGGAAGGGCTTCGGCACCTGCTCTTTCCAGTTTTCGATCATGCCCGGTTGCGGCAGGCGATAGAATGTGTTGTTGATCTCCACGGCCGGCAGCCGCCGCGAGTAATACGCCAGCATCTCTTTCGCCGGCAGGTCTTCAGGATAGAAGTTACCCTTCCATTCTTTGTAGCTGTAGCCGCTGGTGCCGACGTGAAGGTTCATTGAGACACCGGGGGATTTAGGGATTTTCAACCGAAGGGATCAAAAGATCAAGTTTTGGGACAAGGTCCGGGAGATCGTTTTGCACGGCCTGCCAGAGTTCATGAAGATTAACGTCGCCATAACGGTGCGCTAAAACGACTCGAATGGCTTTGATTTCTTTCCAGGGAATCTCTCGATGGGACAATTGAAACTCTTCCGAGACTCGACCTGCGGCTTCGCCGAGAATCTCCAACCGCCGCTCAACCGCTGAATGCATCATCCGATCAGCGCAGAATTCGTCATAAGTTGCGGATGTGACAAACTCAATGCAGTCACGCGCTGCTTCGCGCATGTCCCAAAGAAAGGCCGCATCGCGCTTATCGGGCAGCATAAATAATTCGACGGGTCGCTAAGATCTCGTGGCGGCGAAAAGGATTGCGAAGGCCTGTCGGTTGAACAACGTCAGCCTCCCGTCCGAGCAGGGCCGATAGTTCTTCACGCATGCGCGCATGATCAAATAGACCCCACTTAGCGTCGGCGGCAAAGGTGGCCAGTACATCGATATCGCTGTCAGGCCTGAAATCCCCGCGCAAGACGGATCCGAAGAGCGCAAGTTCTTCTATCTTCCACTTGAGGCAGAAGGTTTCGATTACTTCGTTTGGAATCTCAAGAGGTGCTTTATTAATCATGAAAACCTTCGCGTGGATGCTGTCATAAACTTCAATTAATTACTGTCCTTACAGAGGTATCCGCTAGTTTGTTATTAAACCGTTGTTAATTGCAGCTCAATCTGCCGATCAATCTCTTGCTCGTACCAGTTCTGATCGGCACTTGGTGGACGGAAGAACCTGAACCTACAGCAACCCTTCCCAGATTCATCCAAAAACGTTATCTCCCACCAATTCATAATAGGTTCCGAAACAAAAGCTTCCCAAGATAGTCCTCGAACGGCCAAGACGTTCTTGCAAGCCCTTTTTATTTTTATCTTTTCGAGATCATTTGCATCCTTATAATCAATCATCTGATTAGTCCTTTCCGATACCTCCTGAAGGACGTGTTGATTATAAGTTGAGAAGGTCCGGGAACCCTAGGGAGTCGTCACGGAGCCTTGTTGGAGCGGCTGTTACTGAGAATGAAGGCTGGTCTTGTCTTCTGATCTCCCGGCCCACTGAGGGATCGAAATGAACCCGCCAGACCTGACTCTAGTTCATCGGCGACATCCCCAATGGTTGCTTCGGCCCATTCCAGCGCCTCCGCTTCTCTATCCTCATCGTTGGCCATAGCTCGGTAGCCATCTTCCAACGCCGGATTCGATTTGAGGGTTTCAGACATGATCATTCTTAAAGGAGACGCACGATTTGCCGATTCAATCACGAGATTGTCGCTGCGGTACGCAGTGGGCTAAGCAGCTTTAAGTAGGGCTGTCTCAACTTTGCGCGGTAGCTCAATAAACAAAAAATAATCGGCGGGATAGAGGTAGTCTTCACCTTCGTTGTCGACGACTCGAATGTAATTTGATTTCGCAGCGCTCTCATCAGGCAGCACCTGGTAAATCCTGCGCGGGGTTAACAAGTCTGGATCGTCTGAGTTAATACAGACAGCAAACTTAGTTTCCTGATTATTCTTCCTGGCCATTTTGTTTAATCCAGATATCGTTTGATTCGCATTTTCCTCTTGCCTATTCCATGCGCTTCGAACCAATGCACTTAAGCAAGTCGTATCCTACCATCAGAAAGGCGCACGGTGGCAACTCCTTTCAGCTTTCTCCAGCGACCTCTCCCATATCGTTTTCGCAAGACACCTAAAATCCTAATGCCCGGTCCGACCGCTATGGTTTCGATCTCCGTTATTTTTCCGACAATCTCAAAATGCATCGAGGGAGTTCCTCACGAAATCGCGCGCGCGATCAGAAACGCCGCCCCGGCCGCGACGCTGCCAATCAAAGCAGTTTGCAGAGCACTGCGCGCCGGACGCGTGCCGGTATAGCGTCCTTTGATGAACCCGAACACCAGCAGCGCAAGCAGGGTCAGCGCGACCGAGAATAGCAGCGCCGTTCCGACCTGCATCGGCTTGAGGTAAGCGGCGAAGATGTATGGCGCCAGCGGAATCAAACCGCCGGCAACATATGCAAACGCGATGGTGAATGCGCTGATGAGGGCGCGTTTCGGATCAGGCTTTTCCAGGCCCAGCTCAAAACGCATCATGAAGTCGACCCATTTCTGCGGATGCTGTGCCAGGGCTTCAACTATTGGTGTGCTTTCTTTGACGGTCAGGCCATAGGAGTGAAAGACTTCGGCAACTTCACGCATTTCTTCTTCCGGAATCTCTTTGACTTCGCGCTTTTCGCGTTCGCGTTCCTTGGCGTAGTGTTCGGCGTCGCTTTTGGCCGCCAGGTAGCCGCCCAAGCCCATCGCGATTGAACCGGCGGCAATTTCCGCCAGGCCGGCGGTGACAATGATCGCCACGTGGTCGATGGCGCCGGTCAAACCAGCCGCGAGCGCAAACGGCACGGTCAGACCATCCGACATGCCAATCACGATGTCGCGGACCGTCTCACCGGCGGTGAAGTGTCGTTCGACGTGGGGAGTTTGCGGCATGGTGGTTATTGTCTCCGATTAAAGTTGAAGTTTGTCGCTTCAAGTTGAGCAAGCGAACTTGAGTCTAAATCTTCGGGCAACGAAACAAGCTGTTTTTCTCCCTCTCCCTTTTGGGAGAGGGTTGGGGAGAGGGCCTGTGTCGTCAAGCTCCGCACCCTCCCCTAGCCCCTCTCAAAGGGAGGGGAACAAACCACATTTGCCATTTCTTCGTGGCGATTCGTTTGAGTGCGTGATCATTCTTCATTTCTCAGCCAGCAAACGATCCACGAAATCACACGAATCAACACGAAATATGATCGCCAAATAACAACCGATAGAGGTTAATCGTTTTGGTTCAAAATCTTCCGATCAGAATCAGCACCCCGATGACGATAAACGCGGCGCCCGCTACTCGCTTGATCCATTCAAGTGGTAAGTACTGGCTCAAGAGGCTTCCGACTATGACCCCAATCGCCGAAACTGCCACCAGCGCCAGCGACGTAGCAATAAAAACTTCCCAGGGCCTTTTCTTCTCAGCGGCCATGGTCATCGCGGCTATCTGGGTCTTGTCGCCCATCTCTGCCAAAAAGATTACTCCGAAAGTTGTCAGCATTACGCGCCAGTCCATTTGCACTCCTTAATTCTCGATGATGGAGTCGGTACGGGGAGCGGTAGCGACCGGTTTCAAGCCACGCGCAGATCGAGGTCGCCGGGCGGTAACCCGGTCGCTACCGCTGCCGGTACTGACCGCATCACTCATCATGCCCATAAAACAATCGAGACACTCCCACTCGACTCCTAATATTGATTGCTCAATTCATGTAAGGCACAATTGCACATCTGTCAACAGATCCGTGTTGGCGGCAGAAGTTTCGGTTTAGAGTTCAAGCTTCAGCTTGCGCACGATCAGCAACCCGTAGTCGAGTTTCCCACATGGTTGAACCCGCCAAAGAATTTATCGGGACCGAGCGCTTCAACCTGCGCCGGCGTCTGGGCGCGGGCGGTATGGGTGTCGTGTATGAAGCTCACGACCGCGAGATGGACAAGATCGTCGCCCTCAAAACTTTGACCCGCGCAGAGGCCACGCACATCTATCGTTTCAAACGAGAGTTTCGCTCGCTCGCCGATGTTTCACATCCCAATCTGGCCGCGCTGTACGAGCTAATGTCCGACAGCCATCACTGGTTCTTTACGATGGAGTTGGTCAAGGGCGTGACCTTCATTCAATATGTGCGGCCGGAAACCGCCGGCGAGCTCGACACGTCGGCGGACAATACTCTGCGGCGGCCGCGCGCCCGCCCGGTGACGTACACCGACTCAGAAGCCGACACCGAACTTTTCGACAGTTCGCACATCTCGCTCGAGTCAGGCGAAATGCCGGTGCTGGCGGAACCGCCACCGGTCGTGACGGCAAACTACAAACTCGATGTAGCCCGACTGCGATCGGCGCTGCGCCAACTCGCCGAAGGCGTAAACCGTCTGCACGAGCTGGGCAAACTGCATCGTGATATCAAGCCCTCGAATGTTCTGGTCACGGATGAAGGCCGCGTGGTCCTGCTCGACTTTGGTCTGGTCGAAGATATTGAGCCCGACCTTCACGAAACGTTGTTAGCCGGCACGCCTGACTACATGTCGCCGGAGCAAGGCGCGCAGATGGCGATTTCGAAGGCCAGCGATTGGTACAGCGTGGGCGTCATCCTCTACCAGGCGCTGACTGGCCGCCTGCCGTTCAAGGGCCGTTTCTTTGAAGTCATGATGCGCAAACAGACGCGCGATCCAATCCAGCCGCGCGAGATTAACCGCGAGATCCCGCGCGACTTAAATGATCTTTGCGTCAAATTGCTGCGGCGCGACGCCGAATCGCGGCCTACCGGGCGCGAAGTCCTGCGTGCGCTCGGTGTGCGCACGACCGGAGTTGTGCCGGCGTCATTTGTCAGCACGACAGCGGAGAGTGTTTACATTGGCCGCGAGCGCCTAGTCGCCGAACTGCACGATGCCTTCTCTGCGACCCGCGAAGGAGAAACAGTTTCGGTATATGTGCATGGCAACTCGGGCATGGGCAAGTCGGCGCTGGTGCGGACCTTTCTCGAGCAGATCAAGGAACAAAAGCAGAAACCGATCATTTTGCAGGGGCGCTGTTACGAACGCGAGTCTGTCCCTTACAAAGCCCTCGACGGAGTTGTCGACAGTTTGAGCAAACATCTCGCCTCGCTGCGCCCGGCCCGGGCCGAAGCTCTGCTGCCGCGGAATTCGCTCGCGTTGGCCCGGGTCTTTCCGGTAATGCTGCAAGTCGATCCGATCTTCAATGCGCGTTCCGCGCGTCCCGAAACTGTTGATCCGTTCACCCTGCGGCGACAGGCATTCACCGCCCTGCGAGAATTGCTCGGCCGAATCGCGGATCGTAAGCCGCTCGTGATCTACATCGACGATCTGCAATGGGCCGACGCTGACAGTACTTTTCTGCTCGAAGATCTATTGCGGCCGCCTGACGCGCCCAAGCTCCTGCTGATTGGAAGTTTTCGCACGGAGGACATCGAAGACAAGCCGTTCCTCAAGCAACTATTGCAGGGAACAGGCACTGACACCTGTCGCGAGCTCTTCGTCGGCCCGTTGCCGGGTGGCGAGGCGCGGGAGTTAACCCGTTCGCTGTTTGCTTCGGTGGGAATCTCCAGCGAGCCGTTCATCGATTCGATCGTGCAGGAGGCCGCCGGCAGTCCTTTCCTGCTGGAGCAACTGACGCACTACGGCATGATGAACGAGCGGGTGGCGACGGCGGGTATCACTCTGGCCACAATGCTCGACGAACGCATCAAGCAATTGCCCGTAGGCTCGCGCCAGTTTCTCGATACCCTGGCGGTCGCCCGGCGGCCAGTCAATCAGGACGTGGCGGTAAGCGCGGCGGGATTAACTGACAATGCCCTCGAGATTCTGAGTGCCTTGCGAAGCGCGCAGTTTGTACGGAGCGGGGGCACGGGCTATGGGGTTGAGATCTATCACGATCGCATTGGCGAAACGCTGGCATCGATGCTCCACGACTACGACCGGCGTCAGATTCATCGCCGCCTGGCGCAGGCCCTCGAAGCGCGCGGCCTCGACGATCCGGAAGCCCTCTACGAAGACTATCTCGGCGCGGGCGAAGAAGATCGCGCGGCTGTGCATGCCGAGGCCGCCGCCCGCAAAGCGGCGAGCGCGCTGGCCTTTGACCGGGCCGCGCTGTACTACCGCCGCGCCATTGAATTGAAACCGGGCGCGGCCAATTTGGTCGATTTGAAAATCAGCCTGGGTGACGCGTTGGCAAATGCCGGCCGGCCGGCCGAAGCCGCGAAAGAATTCCTCGAGGCCGCGAAAGCCAGCGGTTCGCGGCAGTCGCTCGCGTTGCAACAACGCGCCGGAGCGCAGTTACTGACGGGCGGTCACATTGAGGAAGGCCTGGAGGTCTTTCGAGTCGTCCTCGAAACGGCCGGATTCAAATTAGCCAATGGACCGAAACGGGCGCTGCTCTCGTTGATTCTGCGCCGCTTGTGGATCCGCTTGCGCGGGCTGGAATTCACTGAACGCAAGGCGAGCGAAATTCCCGAAGCCGATCTGTTTCGCATCGACATCTGTTGGTCGGTGGCCGCTGGTTTAGGTATGGTGGACCTCATTCGCGGCGCGGACTTTCAAAGTCGGCATCTGTTATTGTCCCTTCGCGCCGGCGAGATTTATCGAGTTGCGCGGGCCATGGCTTTCGAAGTCGCACAAATGGCCAGCCGGGGTGACCCGCCCGAGCGAATCAGCCAACTCATGGAACGCACTGAAGCGTTGGCTGAACGCGCCGCGCATCCGCACGCGATTGGACTGGCGGTCTGGGCGCGCGGAATGAGTGCCTATCTTGTGGGCCGTTGGAAGGAATCCGTCGAACTCTGCGAGCGTGCGGTAGAAGTCTTGCGCGATCAATGCACCGGTGTGACCTGGGAATTGACGATCGCGCATCGCTTCATGCTCAGCTCGCTGATGTTTCTGGGCGAGCTGGTTGAGGTTTCGCACCGGGTGCCGCAACTACTGTCGGCCGCCCTGGAACAGGGGAACCTTTTCGCCGCGACTGACCTGCGCACGCGCATGAATTCGATTTGGTTAGCGGCCGACGATCCGGATCGCGCGCGCGACGAAGTGATTGCGGCACTGACTACCTGGCCCCGCAAGGGTTTTCACTTGCAACACTACAGTTCGCTGGTGGCTCTGGCCCAAATCGAACTCTATACCGGCGATTATGAAGTTGCCTGGAAGCATATCGAAGGACAGGTAAAGCCTCTGGAAAAATCCATGCTGCTGCGTATTCAGGGACTGCGGATCGATGCGATGTACCTGCGGGCGCGGCTGGCCCTGGCCAGCGCGGCCGGTCAGAAGCGAGAGCGGCGACTGCGTATTGCGGAAGACCTGGCAAACAGCATTGCCAGGGAACAGATGCCATGGGCCAATCCGCTGGCGATGCTAATTTATGCCGGACTGGCCCGCCGGCGCGGAGATGATTCACGCTCGGCGGTGTTAATCGCTCAGGCTATCGATAGTTTTGAAGCGTCTGATATGGCGTTGTATGCCGCGGTTGCTCGTCGACGGCTGGGCGAGCTGATGGGCGGAGATGGCGGCGCGGAACTTCTCAGGCAAGCTGACGACTGGATGAGCAGGCAGCAAATCAAAAACCCGGCGGCGGTGGCGAATTTGATGGCGCCAGGTTTTAGTGAGCCACCAAAAACCTAAACCGTTCTTTGCGCTTAAGCTCTTTCTTCGAGATGACACAAACTAATCAACTCAAAACTCTAACCTACGAAACCACCGGCCGCATTGGGCGCATCACTCTAAACCGGCCAGAACGCGGCAATGGCATCACACTCGACATGCCGCCGGAAATCGCGGCGTGTGTCGAACGCGCCAATCTCGATCCTAATGTTCATGTCATCGCCCTCGCCGGCAATGGCAAGGGCTTCTGTGGCGGATACGATCTCGTGCTCGCAGCGGAACACGGATTTTCAGCAGACGCCTCTTCAGATGCGCCCGCAGGCTCGCCACTCGACCCGCGCGTACAACACGCCAATCATGATCCGGACGGCGCCTGGGATCCGACGGTCGATTACGCCATGATGAGCCGCAATGTGCGCGGCTTCATGAGCCTCTTCTTCAGCGAAAAACCCGTCGTCTGCAAAGTCCATCGCTTCTGTGTCGCGGGCGGCACGGACATGGCGCTGTGCTCAGTCCTTTTGGTTATTGAAGACACAGCGACGATTGGCTATCCGCCGTCGCGTGTCTGGGGAGTGCCCACGACCGCGCTCTGGGTGCATCGAATCGGTGCGGAAAAGGCCAAGCGTCTGCTTTTCACAGGCGACAGCATTAGCGGCAAACAAGCTTGCGAGTGGGGCCTTGCGATTGAAGCCCCCAGCGCCGCTCAACTCGACGAGCGTTTCGAATATCTGCTCGAGCGCATCGCGCGCGTGCCGGTGAATCAGTTAGTGATGATGAAGTTGATGATCAATCAAACGCTAATGGCACAAGGCTTGTATCAATCCCAGTTGCTGGGGACAATTTTTGACGGGATCGCGCGCCACACCAAAGAAGGTTACGAGTTTCAGCGCCGCGCCGCTGATGCGGGCGTCAAGCAAGCCGTGAAGGAACGCGACGAACCATTTGGAGATCCGATTTTTGAATAGCTGATAGTTGGTTGAAGACTTGTTTGGTTTCTTCCCCTCCTTTGGGAGGGGTTAGGGGAGGGTGCAGAGCTTGACGGACACAAGCCCTCTCCCCGGCCCTCTCCCAAAGGGAGAGGGAGAGAAGACTTTTTGAAAGCTCTTTAATCCCAATTCCCAGGCGGACCTTACACCGAAATGATTTTCAAAAGCCCTTACCCGGACATTGAAATTCCCGATGTCCCCATAGCTTCTTTCATTCTCGAACATGCGCCGCGATTTGGCGCCCGTCCCGCGTTAATTGACGGCAGGACCGGGCATACGCTTACTTACGATCAACTGGTCACAGCGACAGATCGAACAGGCGCGGGTCTCTTCGCGCGCGGTTTTCGCAAAGGCGATGTCTTCGCGCTTTATTGTTCGAACAGTTCCGAATACGCAGTTGCTTTTCTTGCGATAGCCAAACTCGGTGGCATCGCGACCATGGTTTCGCCTTTATTCAATGAAGCCGAGCTGACCGTCCAACTGAAAGACAGCGGCGCCAATTATCTGCTGACGGATTCAGAGTTGGTTGAGACCGCAGTAGCCGCCGCGCGCGCAGTCAACCTGCGCGAAGTCTTTGTGCGCGGTGAATCAAATGTCGCCGATGACGCCACTTCGTTCTCGGAACTCCAGAAACACGAAGCGCGTGCGGGGTCAGTAGAGATAGACCCCCGGGAAGACATCGTGGCGTTGCCGTATTCGAGCGGAACCACCGGTTTGCCCAAGGGCGTGATGCTGACGCACTACAACCTGGTGGCGATGCTGCGTCAGATGGAAACGGCCGCGGTGCTGCACAGTGGTGACAGAATAATTTGTGTCGTGCCCTGCTATCACGTCTATGGGTTTCACGTCGTGGTCAATCTTGCCCTGCGCACCGGCGCGACCGTGGTCACCTTGCCGCGATTCGATCTGGAAGAATTCCTCGGGGCCCTGCAAGACTATGAAATCAATATCGTGCCCGTGGTGCCGCCCATCGTGCTGGCGCTGGCGCGAACGCCGCTCCTCGATCGTTTTGATCTTTCGAAACTCGAGACCTTGCACTGTGGCGCCGCGCCGCTTTCGGTCGAAGTAGCCAGCGAGGCCTGCGAACGGCTCGGCGTGCGCATCAGTTACGGTTACGGAATGACCGAGCTTAGTCCGCTTTCGCACCTCACTTATCCCGCGAGTAATGAAGACAAGCCGGCCTCGGCGGGTTATTGCCTGCCGAATACAACTTGTAAGATCGTCGGCATCGAAAGCAGGGTCGAGCTGGCACCGGGCGAGGAAGGCGAAGTGTGCGTCCGCGGCCCACAGGTGATGAAAGGTTACCTGGGGCAGCCGCAGGCAACGGCCGAACTGATCGACAACGAAGGCTGGCTGCGCACGGGAGACATCGGCTATGCCGATGCAGATGGCGCGCTGTACATAGTCGATCGCCTGAAGGAACTGATCAAATACAAGGGCCGCCAGGTCGCGCCGGCCGAACTCGAGGCAGTGCTGCTTTCACACCCGGCCATCGCCGATGTCGCGGTACTTCCGAGTCCCGATGAAAAGGCCGGTGAGGTTCCCATCGCTTTTGTCGTGCTTAAAGAAGCCGCGACGCCCGCCGACATCATGGATTACGTAGCCGAACGCGTCGCTCCATATAAGAAGATCCGGCGCGTGGAGTTTGTCGATCAAATTCCCAAGAGTCCGGCGGGAAAAATCCTGAGGCGCGTTCTGGCGCAACGCATACGGCAGGAGATTAGGAGTAGTGGGGAAGGCGTGAAGAGTTGAGCGACTCCATATCGTTCACGCAATAGCGACAGCGCGTTGATTCATGCGCGGCGGCACGCTCTTAAGCAAACCCGAATCGATTAATTCTTCCGCGAGATTGCCCGTCTTATCAGTCACCATGGTCGGTTGAAAGTAACTTCGGAAACGCGAATCGACGCGGAACGCCGGCGTATAACTGTCATCGAGGCGCTCAGTAGTGCTCACATAGGTCCGAGTGCGCGCTTTCTTCATCCAACCAAGCGCGGTCGTTGAAGTCATCAGCGTAGGCGCCGCCAGCAGCAGGCCCTGCTCAAGTCCAATCGCCAATTGCAGCGCGTTTAGTTTCGATCGATAGAGATTAAGAAAGCGAAATGAATGCTTGATCACGCGGCTGCGCAAACCGCGAAGATGTTCCGCGCCGCGCACGAATTCAACTGCCTCATCAATCGGGTCGAGCGTCTTTTGCACAATCGTAATACCGTCCATGTCGCGCAGTTTCGTGTCCGGCAGAATGGTCCGATCATTAAGACATTCGTAAAAGTAAGGCGTGCCGAGAATCGGGATCGAGAGCGTGATAAAAGCGGGCAGAGTGCATCTTAGGACTCTCCTGCTTGACATCGCCAATCGTTAAGGTCCCTTTACAAACTTGAGAGGCTCCGCTTTACTTGAAGCGGGGCGTGATCGCAATAAGCGCGAAGCGCAAACAACATGCTCTCTGTAACTGCTAGGGGGCAGGACCAACCGCCTAAACGGCTGGTTAGGATAACAAAATGGATCAACTCAAGAACTTAACCTACGAGACAACGAGTCGGGTTGCGCGAATTACTTTGAACCGTCCTGAACGCGGCAATGGCATTACGCTCGACATGCCACAGGAGATTGCGGCGTGTGTCGAACGCGCCAATCTCGATCCGACGATTCACGTTATCGCCCTCGCCGGTAACGGCAAAGGTTTTTGTGGTGGATATGATCTCGTGGTCGCGTCAGAACACAAATACTCGGTAGACGAGAGTTCAAAGGTGCCCGCAGGATCCCCTCTCGATCCACGCGTGCAACTCGCTAATCATGATCCTGATGGCACTTGGGATCCGATGGTCGATTACGCGATGATGAGCCGCAACGTGCGCGGTTTCATGAGTCTCTTCTTCAGTGAAAAGCCCGTCGTCTGCAAAGTCCATCGCTTTTGCATCGCGGGCGGTACTGACATGGCTCTGTGCTCCGATTTACTAGTCATTGAAGACACAGCAACGATCGGCTATCCGCCGTCGCGCGTCTGGGGCGTGCCCACGACCTCGCTTTGGGTGCAACGCGTCGGTCTGGAAAGGGCCAAGCGTCTGCTTTTCACCGGCGATAGCATTACTGGTAAGCAGGCATGCGACTGGGGCCTGGCAATTGAGGCTCCAGCGGCAGAGCAGCTCGACGAACGTTTTGAATACCTGCTTGAGCGTATCGCGCTCGTGCCAGTCAATCAGCTTACGATGATGAAATTGATGATCAATCAGACGCTGATGGCTCAAGGTCTCTATCAATCGCAACTGATCGGTACTATCTTTGACGGGATCGCCCGCCACACAAAAGAAGGCTACGCCTTTCAGCGCCGCGCGGCAGAAACAGGTTTCAAGCAAGCCGTGAAGGAACGCGACGAGCCCTTTGGCGAGCCCAGTTTTGAATGACTGGTTCTACAAACCCAATTTCCAGATAGCTGCCTCTCATTATTTTTGCGCTGGCAAACGCCGATCAGCGGCCGTTAAGTCGCGCTGGAGAATATGTGGTTGAGGTACTTGTGAACCAACCTCCTCCTGCCGGTTGAATTTGGTGTCGAGGCTGAATCGGAATCCGCTTGATCAGCCAACTGTTGAAGCACCAATGGATGAACAAAAAGGTAGCCGCCTCCGGCTCGATAAAGGAGCTTAATTTCCGAAAGGTGGTTTAGAAACGAAACGTATCGCAGGGGAATTCGTCCTCTCAGGCTTAGAACAAATCTCAGAGTGATGTGATATATGATGTCTAATCCAGAATATGAAAAAGCGATCAGCAGCCCTAGAACAAGCCCAAAGAATAGAGCAGGCTCAAGAGGGGCTTGCATGGCATTGGTCAGCGGGTATCCCATGATTAAGTATCTTAACGAACCATAGAACCAGAATACCGTGACTGAAAGAAGGCCCACGTACATCCAAATTCGTAGAGTGCTCACGGCAGAGAGTCTTAAGCCTTCATAGAACGACATCTTTCGTCCTTCGACACTTACCTTTTTCAACCCCCCAACCGCCACGCCTACCAAGAAACCGCCTACAAGTACTACTGCTCCGATGTTGAAGCCAGATTTATAACCTGCAAACCAGCCGACTATAGAAGAGATGACCAATCCTACAGTCGCTCCTCCTACTAGCCCCCATGCACTGCCAGTAACCGCGGTTGACCATGACCAACTGATCTTGTCCGTGGTCTTGATGTCGGCTTGTGAATCATTGTCTCTCCGCCTAAACCAAAAGACCATTCCAAAACAGACGCCGTAGATAAGAGCTCCGTATATTGCTTTGATTACCGGCAGGCGGTATAGCGCAGCTAAGAAGAATACAACTGCACAAATCAAAATGTTCAGGGCGGCTCCAGCGAGCTCTCGTGAAACCTTATAACCTTTGGAATAGGTGGAAGTAGGATGAGTACTGTTCTGAATTACCGCACGTAAATCTACCAAAGCAAAAGTCCAGCCTCCTAGGACGCCGGTCACAAATACCCAAAACCACAGGTTCTCTTGCACACCCAACAATCCATCTTGGGTTGGAACCCCTCCGTCTCCGACAACTATTCGCGCCCGGTGGCCTAACCACATTATTAGAACACCAATTAAGACTACGATTAGAGTGCTAAGCGATCGTGATATGAAAGTATAGAGTCGAATTTCGTTGGTCGTCGAAAGCCAATTGGGCTGTAACTTTTCCAGTAAGAGCACCGACTGTGAATCCCTACTCATCCGGTCAGCCACCCAAGAAAGCCACTTCCGTAACTTCGCTTCCGGGTATCGAATTAAGGAAGCTTCACTGGAAGTTCGGCCACGAACATATAGCTCGATAATAAGGGTCTCGCACTGTTCAGATTTACCTGGCCACTCTTCGGGAAAGCTAAGCAGCGGATTCTCATATAGACTTCTTAAGAACTTGAGCATCAGCGGTGATCGCAAAGATTTCTTGAGACCGGGGTTCCTTCCCAAAGTGGCGAGTAACTGTTGTGGCTTTAACTCCGATTGGATGATGTACTGCTCGACCGCTTCGTTTGAAAGACGCAGTAGTTGAATCTCACTGGTCTGTAGAAGAACTGGAAGTGCTTCATATTCTTTAGCCCTGCTACAGACTATTACGCCTGGAAGGTGATCAAAGACCGTCAGGAAGTTATTGATGGATCTAACGCATGAAGGCCGATCGGCTACTTTTACTTCATCGAGACCATCGAGAAAAAGCAGCAGTCTGTTTTGACGGATAAGTGTGAGGGCGATATCGTCAGGGATCCTATACGTCACTCTGAGTTCTCGGAGCAGCCACGGAAGCAACTTCGGCGTCGGTTCTGCCCAGCTGGAAAGATTAAGTACGACGGGGACGGGCTCTTCAGGATTACTGGCAGCCCGAACGGCAAGATCTTGAGCCAACTTAAGTAGAGCAATCGTCTTTCCTGCCCCCGGCGTCCCCAGAATTAGCAATCTTCGCCCAGCCTCCTCAAAAATCTGAACTAGCGGAGTCTGCTGGGGGAGCGTGCGCCCCGGCGCGTAGGGTGCTTCTGAGCATCTGCTTATCCGCCACTGTATTCCGATATTGATCCACGAAATTGAATCTTCCCTCTCTTCTAATAAGGGATTCAGCCAGAAGGCCCGAACCTTCTCCATTAAATCACGCTCGTGTGCTCCCAGATCCTTAGGAGGTTCTACTGTAAATATCACCACGATTCCACACACAAGAAACAAAATAACGAGAGCGAGCAAGACCCTTCGCGTCCCCCCCGTTGTTAGCAAGAATAAGATGATGCCTGTAGCTGCGCTCGTGAGTAGCGCTATCGAAGACTCCGCAAGGATAGTGCGACGGTCTTTCATGTATATTATCTCTTAGAGGTAAGCAATATTCCGAACGAACTTTTGCAAAAGGCCAAGCTTAGCTGAGAGGCAATGGCGTTCGGGTGGCCTCTGCAGTCTCAACACTCAGCGCCTAGGCAACGTCGATCGCTTCGCGCCGTGGCCGTATCCCAAACCAGTCGCGCTTCCTTCTTGTCATGGCAATAAGCACCCTAATGGAAAGCCTCGCGAATAGCCCTAACTTAGTTTTGCGGACGTTATCGGCGGCGATGCCGCTGGGATAAAGTGACCAGAACACCAAACACGTGACGGCGTAGACCAGCTTGCCGCTGGGCGGTAGCGCGCCGAGAGGGCCATTCCGCGCGCGCTTGGTTATGGCTTTCAAACGATAAAAGCTATGCCAACTCTCGTGCACCTCCTTCTTCAGATCTGCAATAGCCATTGTGGGATGCTTGATTGAGACACCCGTGTGGTCATAATCGAGCCAAAACTTATCACGAACGATTTGCACCGAGTGTTTCGGCACGTAGCCAGCCTTATCACGGTTTTTCCAATCGCGCATCATCTCATGGTAGTCCTTGGTTCCGGGATATACGCCAAAGAGCGGAAACTGGGCGAAGGCTGTGCCCGACGCATTTGCGAATTCCCGCATGGTGCGAAGGGTGGACAGCGTATCACTCTCGAGTCCGTTAATAATCGAAGCAAGAACCATGATGCCATGGTTTTGAATTTTTTGAATTGCCTCAACCATGCGTTGTCCCACCGGATTCCAGGTCTTGTTTGCTGCTTTTAGACCCTCTTCAGTGAACGACTCCACTCCGATCAGCGCCCCGCGAAGGCGCATCTTGTCGTACATCGCGTCGAGATACTCGTCGTCGCTGATGACTTCGGCTGTCATCTGGGTAAAAGCGTAGAGCGAAGCAGGAACAGATCGATCGTATTCATCAAATAGTTGAAGTCGCTCTTCTCGCACTCTTTCGAGCAGCGCCTGAGTGGGCCGGTTTCGTTCCCGCGCAATACGACCCAGAGTTGCGGGCGTGAAGTTGTCGTCAGCGAAAAACACATAGCGAAAACCCATCGCATGAAGCTCGTTTGCCTCTTCAATTATTTGTTCATTCAAGTGCAAACGGGGCGTCCGGCCCTCAGTCACCCAAACAGAGCAAAAGCTGCAATTCTCAGGGCAGCCGGCCACAGTCTGGATCGAAGCCATTAAGTACTTTTTTGGATCCAAGAGATCCCAACGCGGTTTCGCCATCAGTTCTCCCGGTACTCTCCCTCCGTCATAAACACGCTGTAGCCTGCCTAGCAGGGCATCCTCTACAACTTTGCTCCAAACGAGATCACCGTTTCCCTTGACAACGGCATCAGCTCCCATTTCCAGCGGCTCTTCGGGGAATATGGTCGGGTGAATGCCCCCGACGATAACGGTTGCTCCGCGCTTCTTTGCCTCGCGCACTATCCGATAACCCGGGCGACAATTTCCAGTGTGGATTCCGATACCGACGATATCGCCTTGGGCTAGATCTTCAGCCTTAAACGGAGTAACGGGTTCATCGATAATAACCGGGTCACCCACGAACTTGGTTGGCGTTGCGCCCGCGATTACAAAAAGCCACCGCGGCGTAATCACGCTGTAGCCAACGGTCGCGTTTGCTGGGTTCACTAGTATTACCTTGCTCATCACGCACTCTTCCTTTCAACTGTGCGTCTGATTTTATTCGGACGACGTATCGCTTCACGAGAGTAGTCGAGATAGCAGTTGACTACGAGGACGCGCTGGCGCGGCAAAGAAGATCGAGACATCGGATCGGGGACCGAGTCAGACATGGGAGAGAAAACCTTTAGCTTGCGGCAAACACCGGTTCGCGCGTGAGTTGAACCGGTGGCATGAATGTATCCTCGCCTTTGATGCGAACGTTGGAAGTGAAATCGTTCTCCAGCATACCCTCGCGCCGCAACTGGCGAATCTTGTCCGGCGGCAAGGAGGGCAATCCGCGTAATTCCGCAAACGGCGGCGGCATGGCCCGCACGCTTTCGCGCTCGGGAGGATGCAGCTCAATTCGCTTTCGGAAGCGCGGAGCCAGGTGCCGGATGCCTTCAACAATACCGTTCGTCGGGTGGGTGATCGCGGTTGAACCTTCGGTGTAGCAACCGACATGACAGCGCGAATCACAGTAAGGAACGTTGCCAAACTTGCTCTCGCCGATCGCCATCGCCTTGTAATAGTCGCCGATCTCCAAAAGGTTTCCGGCCACTGTATTCAAAGGCGCACAGGGATAGAAAATGTCACCGTGAGGATAAACGATCGGACGCGTGGAGGGATAGCATTCAAAGCGCTTGAAATCCCTGATGGTGCGCAGGACTTCCATGTTGCCGTAAACTCGCGCGCCTTTGCGCTTGGCCCGCGAGACTTCGTCAATCAATCGCTGCCAGCGGGGATTATCGACCAGACCCGGACACGGATACTTGCCGACGATGTAGGGCATCGGCGTCCAATAGAAATCATTCTCGACGCAGAATTCAAAAACGTCCCAGGCGTCATCGATCGTCTCGGGGAAAATCACTGAGTTGATAATGAAGTCAAACTTCAGTTTGTGTTCGCGGCGATACTCCTTCGCCAATTCTATGTTCTGCTTGACGCGCGAGGTTTGTCCATCCTTGCTGAGATTGATCAAGTCATCGCTGCGAGCATCGTCGGGCGAATCCAGACTGATCACCAGGTAATCAATGTGGGGCAGCGTTGAGAGATGCTTATCCAGCAGGTAGGCGTTGGTGTTGAAAGTGACAGGACAGAAACCCAGCCGTCCGATGTTCTCAAAAATTTCGTCGATGTCGCCGCGCACAGTCGGCTCGCCGCCGGTAATGTTAATACCGGGCGAGGCGCGGCGCAAAATCTCGAGCACTTCAATGGTCCTGGCCGTGTTCAGCCTTTGCTCGGCAATGTCCGGATACATATTGCCCGAGCCATCGTCACAATAGGTGCAGCGAAAATTGCACTTCATCGTGACGTAAAACCCGGCGACCATGGGCTTGACGAGTTTTTTGTTGGGACCGCGGCTATAACGCGCGTGCAGTACATTGGTGAAAAATCTGTAAATGAATTGATAGGGAATTCGGCGCATCGGATCCTTTTTTATTTACCCTGGCTGGAGTCCATCGTAAAAACTAAGGAGCATCTCAGGCCTGAAAGTGTCGGCTATTGTGTACTTGGCTTGGGGTCCTAGTCAATCTTTCATGCCTTTTGTGGCTTTTGGACTCGCCGCGATGCTAGCATTGCGGCCCCGAATATCCTACGGGTATCTTACTAATCTAAGTCCCCAGACTGGTATGCAGCCTTTTCTGTCATCACTGTTTGATACCACCGAACGCCAGCCGCTGAGCGTGTCTGAGTTGACTGCCACGATCCGCGGCGAGTTGGAAAGACGATTCGCTTCCGTCTGGGTCGAAGGCGAGATTTCCAACTTTCGCGCGCACGGCTCGGGACACTGGTACTTCACTTTGAAGGACGAATTCGCCCAACTACGCTGTGCCTGCTATCGCAGCAGCAACCAGCGAATTCGTTTTCGTCCCGAAGACGGTCTGCAAATGCGCGCGCGCGGCCGGGTGAGCGTTTACGAGCAGAAGGGCGAATATCAATTGATCGTCGAAGCGCTCGAGCCGGTCGGCGCCGGCGCTTTGCAATTGGCTTTCGAACAGACCAAGGGGCGGCTCCAGGCGGAAGGTTTATTCGCTGAAGGTTTAAAGCGCGCGATTCCGATGCTGCCGCGACGCGTCGGAGTGATCACTTCGCCCAGCGGCGCCGCGATTCGCGACATTCTTAACGTCATCTCGCGGCGCACGCGCACGGTGCACGTCTTGTTCGCGGCCGCGCGGGTGCAGGGCGACGGCGCCGCGCATGAGATCGTGCGCGCGATCAAATTCTTGAACGACTTTCACGCGCGCGCACTACGAGACGGGAACTTGGACGCTGGGATTGACGTGATGATAGTAGGGCGCGGCGGCGGATCCATCGAAGACCTTTGGGCTTTTAACGAGGAGGTCGTGGCCCGCGCGATTCGCGCTTCCGCGATTCCGGTCATCTCCGCCGTCGGCCACGAAACGGATTTCACCATCGCCGATTTTGTCGCCGACCTGCGCGCGCCGACGCCGTCGGCCGCCGCCGAGATTGTCGCCGCACATGAGGCTCAGTTATGCTCGCTGTTGGCCACTCTGGCAACGAACCTGACGCGATCGATGCAATTCAGAATCGCGGGCTCACGGACGCAGGTGCAAGAGTTGGCGCTGTCGCCGGCCTTCGATGCGGTCGCGTCACGTCTGCACGAAGCCATGGCGGCAACCGGCGATGCCGAACATCGTTTGCAGACGGTGATCACCAGTTTGGTTCAGCGTGCCCAACGCCGCGTGGGTGCAGCGAAGCACAGCCTGTCGCCGGCCCAGCTTCGTTCTGCTGTGCTGACGGCATTCACACGCCTTGAGTCGCTGAGTAAGGCGCGCGACTCCGGGGTAGCGACCCGGCTTGAGACGGCGAAGCAACAACTCGCGATGGCCGCCGCCGCTTTGGATGCGATGTCACCACTAAAAGTACTCGAGCGCGGTTATGCGATTGCACATGACGCGCAGGGTCATGTACTGCGTGAAGCAAGCGCGGTATCAATCGACGATGCTTTGCGCCTGCGTCTGTGGAAAGGCGTCGTTAATTGCCGCGTTGAAGGAACCGACGAGAAGTAGCCGCCGCTTCTGCGACAGAAGAAATGTTAGCTGGCAAACCCATGGACGACCTTACGCACGGTGAAAGAGCATACTGCGTGGCAATAGCCGATCGCATCATGAGGTTGCGGAAACTGTTGGACGACGCCGAACTTTGCGAACCTCCCGACGCACGCCGTTGGTTCACGTACTTGGCAACAATGAAGTCCGTCCAACGAAACGTTCATATCGATCTGAGTTTTGTCGCTACGCTGCTCGCGAAGGCTTGGCTTTCACAGCGCTTTCCAATCTTGGCTTTCGATGCTGCTGCAAAAGCCCAGGGAGCGAACGGTCTCGATGTTGACCTGAAGACTACCGTCGGAAGTAGAATCGTCGCCGAGATCAAAAACACCGTGCCATACGGAGCAAACGATTTTGGCGCCGCTCAGAAGCGTGAATTCGCAAAGGACTTTGGTAAACTGAACGCCGTTGTTGCGGATCACAAGTTCCTTTTCGTAACAAACCCACGGGCGTTCACATTGCTGCGTGGCAAGTATTCCCAGCAAATCCCCGGCGTGGAAATCGTTCTTCTTGAAGCGGAGGATGCCAGCTAATAGTCTTATGAAGAGAATTGAATCAGAGGAAGAGGACGATCTGCGGCCCGAATATGACTTTTCTCAAATGAAGTGTGGCGTGCGCGGCAAATACGTCGAGCGCTACCGCAAGGGAACAAACCTGGTGTTGCTTGATCCGGACGTTGCAGATGCATTTCCAGATGCGAAAGCTGTGAATGATGCGCTGCGTTTATTGCTCCGGGAAAAGCACAGTCCGCAGCCGCGTTGAGTCTGATCGCAGAGGCCCAACGTCTCCCTCTGCGCGGCATTGTGCGTGAAGCAAGCGCGGTATCAATCGACGATGCTTTGCGCCTGCGTCTGTGGAAAGGCGTCGTGAATTGCCGCGTCGAAGGAACCGAAGAACAGTAAAAAATGAAACGCAACCGGATCGTTATTAATCTCGATCAAGCGCCGCCGGGCCCCGGGGGTAAAAGGGGAGCGGGCAGAGGACTCTCCCGCACCCTGATAATTATTGCGGTGGTACTCCTGCTGTTGGTGGGCGGCATCGTGGGAGGCGGTTACGCCTGGTGGCGCCATTATCAGAACGGGCCGGCGTATTCGCTGGCGCTGCTGGCGGATGCGTCGCAACGTAATGACACCGCCACAGTCGACAACCTGCTCGACAACGACAAAGTCACAGAGGATTTTGTCGCGCAGGTCCGTCAACGCGCGACCGGCTCTTTCCTGTCGTCAATCAGCTCAACCTGGTCCGCTCAGACTGATTCCGCCATGCAGACCCTGACTCCAAAACTAAAACAGACCGTGCATGATTCATTTGTTAACGAGCTTAAGCGATTGACTGAGCCGGCGTTGGGCAAGCCTTTCATCCTTGTGGCTCTGGCCATCAACAGCTTCGCCGACATCAAGCAGACAGACAATGTCGCGCACGCTGTCGTGAATATCAAAGACGAGCACCTTCAGCTTACAATGCAGCAGGACAGTGGTCGGTGGCGGATTACGGCGGTGCAAGACGACAAGCTTGCGCAACAGATTGCCGACGGAGTTAAGCAAAACTTGCCGTCGACCGGCAGTCGCATACAGGAAGAGATAAACAAACAGTGGGACAAGGTGAAGATTAAGTAGCATAGATATTATGAAGCTCTGATCAAGTTGGGAGTCTTCAAAAGTACCAACCACAGCCGCGGAGCGGCAAAAGATCTCTAGCCCACGGCGTGAGCCGTGGGTAGGGATTGGGGTCTATGAGATAGCCGCAGAGCGGCGAAACTCGAAATGAAATTAACGGGTGTTTCGCCCCTGCCGGGGCTGGTTTGCATTGGCTTCTTGTCCCATGGCTCACGCCATGGGCTCCAGATCTTATGCCGCTCCGCGGCTGATCCCGGCCCGTTCATTGAGGCTTAGCTGATCACTCATGACCAACGCCAAACCAAAAACCTTCGAGACCTCGCTGGAAGAGCTCGAGCGTATCGTGCGCGAGCTGGAGCAAGGAGAACTGACCCTTGAGAAAAGTCTCGAGTTGTTTGAGCGGGGTGTGAAGCTTTCACGCGAATGCCAGGAGCGTCTGACTCAAGCCGAACGCCGGATCGAGATCTTAATGCGCGACAATCAGGGACGCGCCGCGGTGCGACCATTCGATCCTGAAAGTGAGTTGGGCGGCGACGACGACGATCTTTCCTAGAGACTCTCTGTGGTTCTCTGTGAGATCTCTGTACCTCTGTGGTGAGAACTGCTGAAGAAACACTCACCACAGAGACCGGCGAGGTCCACAGAGATTCACAGAGAAACACCTTTCGAGTGAACCAGACCACCAATCCAGACCTTTCGATCGACGCGCGCGAATTCCTCGCTTCGTGTCGTGCGCTGATTGATACGGAACTCGATCGCCTAATCCCAAAAGAGACCGACGAACCCACCCGCGTCCATGCGGCAATTCGCTGGAGCCTGTTCGCCGGCGGCAAAAGATTTCGACCGGCGCTCTTGCTCGCCTCCGGGCAGACGTTTGGAGCGAGCACTGATGATCTGCTGCGCACGGCTTGCGCGCTCGAGATGATTCACACCTATTCCCTGATTCACGATGATTTGCCTTCGATGGATAACGACGAGCTGCGCCGCGGCCGGCCCACGTGTCATGTAAAGTTTGACGAAGCCACTGCAGTTCTCGCCGGTGACGCGCTTCAGACGCTCGCGTTCCAAGCGATAGTCGAGGACGAACAGTTGTCGACCCAACTTCGAGTGCAATTAATCGCTGAGATCGCTCGCGCTGCCGGAACTCCTGAAGGTATGATCGCGGGCCAGGCGCACGACCTGAATGCGGAATCACGAGAGGTCACTAAGGTAGAGCTGGAACGGATTCATCATCGCAAGACTGGCGCCTTGATTCGCGCGGCGGCGCGTTGCGGCGCCCTCATCGCCGACGCGGAACCACGCGAACTCGAGGCCGTCAACGATTACGCGACGAACCTCGGCCTCCTATTTCAGATCACAGACGATCTACTAGACGTGACCGCGACTGTGGAAGATCTCGGCAAGACTCCCGGGAAAGACGCGCGCTCGCGCAAAGCTACTTATCCTGCCCTCTACGGAATTGAAGCAACCCGGGCGCAACTTGAGGCCGTGCATCGCGCCGCGTGCAATGCGCTTGAGAGCATTGACCAACCAACGCAACTGCTACTCTCGATCGCGGATTTTATTCGTGAACGCCAAGCGTGAGTTTGGAGTGCGGCGACTTGTCGCGCTTTTGTCTTGAAGGCGAATCAAATTGAAAAGCGGTGACAAGTCACCGCACTCCAAATTTCAGCCGGCATATGCCGCGTAGACGCTTTTCACCTTCTCCAGAAAATCACGGCGGTCGATTAGGTAATGAAGTTTGACGGGCTCGGAGACGATCGCCTCAGGTTCGGGCTGAACGGGCTTTCCCTTGCGGGACTTCGATGATTTCTTCGCGGCCGTCTTTGTAGCTTTCTTTTTCGTCGCTTTCTTCGAAGCGGCAACCCGGTCGCTATCCTGAGTAGTCGGGGTTTTGACACTCGACCATTGGTGTGTCGCTGCCAGGTGATCGATCAGCTTTTCAAACACTTCGCCAGGTTCGCGCTCAGTGATTCCCATCTGATCGAGATAGCCGCTGTAGCGCAGACGCCGGATCAAATCCATCAGCGTCAAACGGCCCTCGAGCGTCATGCCACCATGCGCGTGTGAGCGGCTGGCGAGATACTGGATTAAGAGGGCTTCGCTGTAGAGATTGGGCGCCAGAAACAAGCGTGCGCCGTCGCGTTCCCAGCCTTCGGTCAATCGGCTGGAGCGGCGCACGGCCCGCAATTCATCAAAGGCTTTATCCCAATTTGTTTTGGGCTCGCGGCGTTCCAGGTACATGCGTGTCGCATCGATCAGCCAGCTCTCATCAGCAAAATCGAGACTGCGGCCGAGTGTGTCCAGCCATTCAAAAAGCACGGCGCGCGAATCGGATTTCTTTTCGATCATCAGAAACTGATCGTCGGCCTGTGGCAACTTTTTGAGCAGCGCGCGGCGCGGAGCATCGGTAGATTTACCGCCTTCAATGCAGAAAGTATCAAAGCGCGCCAACCAACGCTTCGCTGATCCGCAATAAGGGCAGCGCGGACTTTTCTCTTCACTGTCGAAGTAAGGCCGGGTCGCGGTCCGGCTGGTCAGTTCTTCGATAGTGGGTGTGTGGCGTTTGATTTCAGAAAAGGCTGTGCGCGGCGCCAGTCCCAGTTGTTTGGTGAAGATGTCGAAGATGCACGCAAGGCAAACGAGAGTCGTGTACTCAGTGATGGTTCCCGGTGGGAACTCACTGAGATCGAGCTCACGCTTTTTCGTCGCAGGCATGCAAGGATTTAATCACAAAGACTGAAGTGAAGTTAGTACTATTTGCGTAAGCGGGTGGGTATTCGAGTCGACGCGTGACCAGCTTTGCGGCTCTGCCGCAGCACAATGCGGTAAGCCTCCGGCTTACCGTTGGGTCGACTAATTCTCTTGAGGCTATGCCTCCGTGTCGCCGGCAGAGGCGTAGCCTCCCTGAAATATTTGCATCCGCCGGAAAGCCGGAGGCTTTCCGCAGTGTGCTGCGGCGAAGCCGCCAAATACGCGCCCCCTGGCTATTACATCACGCCCGGTGCTGACCTCTCTGTCGCGGTGAATTTCGTTAGGCAATCGCCACCAACGCCGGTTCGCTGTCGGTGTGCCCCAGAGCCAGATCGAGTTCGGCGGCCACATCGCCGCTGCCCGCGGTAAGTTTTTTGAAGTCGAACAACTCGCGATCGAACAAGTGTGACGGGATGACTTTTCCCATAGCATTGAGCATCGAAGCCCGCACGTTCGGAATCTCGTGCTCGAGTTCAGCAATCAACTTCTTGATGCGCGCGCGTTTCAGGTTTGTCTGCGATCCGCAAAGGTCGCAGGGAATGATTGGGAACTGTTCCTCGGCGGCGAATTCGGCAATGTCACTCTCGCGGCAATAGGCCAGGGGGCGAATGACGGTGTTGCGGCCATCGTCCGAACGCAGCACCGGCGGCATTGCTTTGAGCGATCCGACATAAAAGAGATTCAGCAGGAAGGTCGCGATGATGTCGTCGGCATGATGACCCAGAGCGATCCTGCTACAACCTTCTTCAACCGCGATGTTGTAGAGAATGCCACGCCGCAGACGCGAACAGACGGCACAGAATGTCTTGCCCTCCGGCACCAGACGCTTCACGACTGAATAGGTGTCCCGCTCGACGATGCGAAACGGCACGCCGCGATCGCTCAGGTATCCGGGCAGAGCCCCGGCTGGAAACCCCGGCTGTTTTTGATCCAAATTAACTGCCAGCAGATCGAACCTGACGGGCGCGCGTTGCTGCACATCGAGCAGCAAATCCAGCAGAGTGTAGCTGTCCTTCCCGCCCGACAGGCAAACCATTATCCGGTCGCCGTCTTCGATCATGCGAAAGTCTGAGATCGCCTCGCCCATGCGGCGCAGCAGTCTGGTTTTTGCTTTGCTTGGAACAGACATCAGTTGTTCATCAGGATGCCACGCGCAGACTCGTGCTGACAAGAACGGGGTAATGGGGTAAAAGTGGTGCTACCAGTCGGGTCGTGATTCGGGGCAATAGCCCGACCGTCAGGGAGGGCTCCGAAGTGCGTGAATTGAGCCCTCCCTGACGGTCGGGCTACTGCCCCGGAGATTAACACCACACTTTTACCCCGCTACTAGAGAAGGCAAATGCTTGACGGCAAGTCAGGCACGGCCAATAATGCGCGCGTCAGAAAACTCTCGGACTCAAGTCCTCTCGTGATCCTGTTCCAACTCTGAGGTAGCTATCATGAAGCAAAGACAACTCAGAATCCTGCTCCTGGTTCTTTCATTGGTCTTACTCACCCTGCCGCTGATCAACGCGCACGGCGCAGGCGGCCGCATCGAAGGAAAAGTTATCGATCCGAAGGGCGCCGCCATTGCCGGCGCGATCGTCACCGTTACAGACCCGGTCAGTAACCAGAACTTCAGGGCAATGGTGGGGCCATGTCATCGGTTGGGACAGTTATCATGACCAGTGGATGAGCGAGGGATTTGCCGAGTTCTCGGCGTCGCTCTACGTTCAGTTCGTGCGTCAGGATTTGAAGAAGTTTCTCGACTACTGGGACCACCAGCGTGATCTGATCACGCAGTCAGGACCGGCGACGCGTGACATTAAACCTTACACCATCGGTCCTGTCACCCAGGGCTACCGTCTCAGCAACGCCAAGACGCGCGCCGCCTATCAGTTCCTCGTCTATCCGAAGGGCGCTTACATTCTGCACATGATCCGCATGATGTTCTTCACCGCGCGCGACCGGGATGCGCGGTTTCAGTTGCTGATGCACGACTTTGTCCAGACTTACTTCAATCACGATGTTTCGACTGAAGACTTCAAGCGCATCGTCGAAAAGCACATGTCGAAGGACATGGATCTGGATGGCAATCAGCGTCTGGACTGGTTCTTCAACGAATGGGTTTACGGAACAGAGATACCCAGCTATAAATTTGAATATCAACTATCGCCGGATGACTCAGCTATTTCCTGGCGCATTACGCAATCCGGAGTGAGCGACAATTTCAAGATGCTGGTGCCCATATATCTGGACTTCGGCAAAGGGTTCACGAGGATTGGCTCCGTCACTCTCAGGGGTAACGCATCCGTCGAGCTAAAAGATTTGAAAATGCCGCAACCGATAAAGCGAGCGGCCATCTGTGCGATGGACGACGTGCTGGCGCTGAGCATTCAAACCAAGTAGCCAAGCTTAATTGCGCGCCAAAAGGTCTTGTGCCTCCGCCAAGCCTGTGATAACCTGCGCCCGCTACACAAATCGGATCGTCCCAAAAATAGACCCGTCCGGCACATGTCCGAAGCGGGTTCTTCCCACAAGAACAAATTGGATCCAACCCTGAGACCGCGAAAGCGGCCTCTGTGGAGAATGACGATGGCCCCAGCTAAGGCGGTTCTGAAGTTTGAACCAACAGGTGAGAGCTCCAAACGCGGTCCCAATGGGCTGACAGGGACCGAACAGTTGCCCGTGCGTCCGGTCGCCACTTCGTCCGCGGCGGTGCCAATGGCCCGTCCGCGCCGAGACCTCCACAACTCAAACTTTCAGGCCCGCGTTCCCATCGTCACCGGCGAAGCTTCTTTCCGTGGATTGATGCCGGTGGATGGAATCATTTCCGGGCAACTGGGCGCCAACGGCAGCTCGCTCACCATCAAACAGCGTCCGCGCAGCGCCCCTGTTGAATCTGAGCCGGAGCTCACCGGCGAAATCAGTTTCAAAGATATGTTGCGGGTGAACGGCCACATTTCCGGCAAGGTGATGTCGCAGAAAGGAACGCTGATCGTTGATCAGTCGGCGCTGGTAGATGGTGACATCGACGTCGGAGCAGTAGTGGTCAGCGGCACCGTCAACGGAGACGTCATCGGCCATGAACGAGTTGAGCTCGGTCCAGCCGCCGTAATCAATGGCAACATCTCGACTCGCACCCTCACCATGAAACCCGGCGCGGTCTTTCAGGGCGACTGCCGGATGCTCAAGAATGAAAACTGCGACGGGTGACTGGCCGGATCGAACGAGGGTGGCGCTATGTCTGATCCTCCAGTAGAAGATTCTCCTCTGAACCAGCCTCCTGACTCCGAATTCGCTGACGTTCATCTTGATACATCTTCATACTTTGAAGCCTGGCTCGAAGAACTCAAGCCGACGCTGGAGCCCCGGAAAAATCTTGTGCCTGCGTCGCTCGCTGTTGATGACGCAGCGCCGATGGGTGAACTTAGATTCGAGGGCACGCTGCGCGTCGATTGCTATGTCACCGGCCGGCTGCGATCGTTGACCGGGACGTTATTCGTAAGTGAAACCGCGGAAATCGAGTCTGACATCTTCGTCGCCACCGCAATCATTGACGGAGTCATGCATGGCGACATTCACGCCACCGAACGCGTCGAACTTCAAAGTCATGCCCAGGTGTTTGGCTATATCGAATCGCCGGCCCTCGCCATTCAGCCAGGCGCACTTTTCGAAGGTCAATGCCATTTCCTGCCGTCGCCTTTCAAATCGGCTATCGCTTTAGATCGCGAAGAGCAGCAGCAATGCAGTCATAGCGACACTTCGATAAACGTGAAGCAGGAGATTGCCTCCGGCGCGCGCGACGAAGAAACAGAGGAAGTGGAACCCTCCGCTGCCGTCGCTGCCGCAATCTGACGAGATGAACCTGTCTCATTAGCAACAGGCTGCTTTCGGTCATAAGTGTTGGGTGATTCGGTACAGAACCGAGAGCGGTAGCGACCGGATGCAAGCACTCACCTCCGTCCCCCAACTCTCTTTCCCATGACATTGGTTAGCGCAGGTTGAGTGTAGGATCCGGTCGCTACCGCTCTCGGTTCTGTACGAACTCTTTCTTGGCCCGGCTCTCGATCATGACGTTTGCGAACCGGATCAACGCTGAGCGTTGCCGTCCCTCGTTATCAGCGCGCGATTCTATGGTAGAGTCTTCCCGCTTTCTCAATTCAAAGGATGACTCTGTTACCCACTTGCTACCGCTAACGGTTCTGTAACCATGATTGATCTACGCAGTGACACGGTAACGAAGCCGACGCCGCAGATGCGTCGCGCGATGGCCGAAGCCGAAGTCGGCGACGACGTCTATGGCGAAGACCCAACAGTCAATCGCCTGCAGGAAAGGGCGGCCGAGATATTCGAAAAGGAAGCGGCGATCTTTGTGCCCACGGGCTCGATGGGAAACCAGACCGCGGTCAAGCTGCACACGCGTCCCGGCCAGGAAGTGATCATCGAAGAACGCGGACATATCTACAATTTTGAAATGGCGACGATGTCGGCGTTCTCAGGAGTTTTGGCGCGGCCGGTGAAAAGCAACGAGGGCAGCGGCATCCTGAACTGGGACGAGATCGCGCCCGCAATTCACACGCAGACTGCTTATTATGTGGCGCCGACTGGTTTGATCGCGCTCGAAAATTCGCACAATCTGGCAGGCGGCTCAGTCCTGACGCGCGATCGCACGGAAGACATTTGTGCGCGGGCGCATGAAAAGAATTTGCCGGTGCATCTGGACGGCGCGCGGATCTTCAACGCGGCCGCGGCGCTCGGCGAAACCGTCGCCGATCTGGCGCGTCCGGCGGATTCGGTGATGTTTTGTCTGTCGAAAGGTTTGGGCGCGCCGGTCGGATCGATGCTGCTGGGCACGCGCGCGTTCATCGACGAAGCGCGCGTCGTGCGCAAGATGCTCGGCGGCGGCATGCGCCAGGCAGGCGTGCTGGCCGCTGCCGGTCTGATCGCTCTCGAAGAATCGCCAAAAGGCCTGCCCGAAGATCACGCCAACGCCAAACTGCTGGCCGAAGGACTCGCCGAGCTGCCAGGCATAAAGATCGATCCCGAGAAAGTCGTCACCAACATCGTGATCTTCGAAGTCGGTGAGACAGGAATGACGGCCGATGGGATTTGCGCGCAACTGCGAGAGCGCGGCGTGCTGGCCTCGGGTTTTGGTTCGTCGATCCGCATGGTCACGCACTATGACGTGGTGCGTGCTGATATTGAGACGGCGTTGCGGGAACTGCGTGCCGTTTTGGCAAGTCGAGAGTAAACTCGGTGTGAACTAATGGATCAATGAGGTTGGCTCCATGGCGACGCTGGAACAGATAATTAATGAAGCACACGCACTCTCGCCCGCTGAGAAGCTGAAATTACGCCAGGAACTTGACCGCGAATTGGTTCAAACGGACGCCGTGCAGTCGCGTGCAACAGAAAGTGATTGGGTTGATCGTCACCGTGACAAAGAACTGATCAAATCCGAAATCGAAAAAGTACCGGAGGACCGACTCGAAGAACTCTATTCAGTCGTGAAGGTCTTCTCAGAGCCGGGTGGCAATGGGGACGGCCGCAGCCTCATGTCTAAGCTTAGAGCGATCAGGATCGACGGGCCTGAAGACTTTGCCGAGAATATTGACCTCTAGCTCGTTGTTCAAATTGCGAGGAGAGGTCCAGAGTTCTTAATGGCAAAGAACTTTAGAGCGGCGTCGATTCAGGTTATGGACGACTTTTTTACCTCCAGCAAAATCCAAATAGTTCATCTCTACCCTGATTTGTTTGACAAAGGCTTCTCTTTGTATCGATCCCGCCTTGATCAAACTTGGGGCTTGATAGATTGTGTATCGTTCATTGTAATGCGGGAAGCTGGTATCGTTGAGTCATTAACGGCTGACAAGCACTTCGAGCAGGCTGGCTTTCGAGCGCTCTTGCGGAGTTAGGTGAAAACTCGAATATCTGTTCTTGTCAGCAGTGACTATTGGAAACACTTAGATGAAGCGAAGCACACGTGGATGCGGATGCGCGATTGCCGTGCTCGTCCTTTTGCTGGGGGCGGGCGGCTTTGGCTTTTGGAAGTACGGCTTGCCGTGGCTGCGCGCGCGTCCGCCGAAACCTTCCGGTGAATTGCAAGTTCACGTGCTCGACGTGGGACCGATCGAAGGCGATTCGATTCTGATCATTTCGCCCGCGGGTAAGTCAGTCTTGATTGATGCCGGCGACGCTGGTAAAGGCAAAGTCGTGCTCGACGCTTTGAAGCGCTACAAAGTCGAGCGTCTCGATTATTTCATCGCCACTCACCCTCATCCAGATCACATTGGCGGCGCGGATGAAGTGCTCAAAGGAATCAAAGTCGCCAACGTAATCGATAACGGCGTCGATCTTTCCACGCCCGCGCCCGAAGTCACGACAAAACCTGGGAAGGGTAAGAAAGCCGCACCGCCACCTCCGCCGCCGAAGAAGAGCAAAGCCAAAACGGTGACGGGCTTTTTCGACGAATACCGGGACGCACTGAAGCAGAACGGGGCGCAATACGAAAAGGCCGAGCCGGGAAAGAAATACGATCTCGGCGGCGGCGCGATTCTGACTGTGCTCGCACCGAGCGAGCCGTTCTTCAACAAAGACCAGATGAAGGGCGGCGGCAACGACACGAATGCAAACTCAATCGTGCTCCGGCTTGATTACGGCGATTTCTCGATGCTGTTCATGGGCGATGCCGAAAGCCAGACCGAGGAACGATTGCTGGGCAAGAAAGATCTTGATCTGGAGGCGAAAGTGATTAAGGTCGCGCACCACGGTTCGAAATACGCAACTTCAGAGAATTTCATGAAGCGGGTGAAACCCGAAGCTGCAATCATCTCCGACGGTGGATGGAATCGTTATGGACATCCGGCGCAGTCAGTTCTCGATCGACTGAAAGCAGCGAATGTGAAAGTCTGGCGCACGGACCTGCAAGGCGAGGTGACGATTACTACCAAAGGCAAAGGCGATTCAGGCAAGCTGTACGAGATCAAAACTGCGAAAGAGAGCAAAGAAGACATCTGGATGGGACGGGAAGGGATGAAAGATGATTCGTCGCGTTCGGGGTTTATCGCGTACGGTGATTTCGGGGCGCCACCGAAGCCGAAGACTGAGAAGCCCAAGAAGAAGTGAGTCTGATTTTGCGGCTTTGCCGCCGCAACAGTGCGGTAAGGCTTCGCCTTACCGGGGCGAGTGCTCATTAGTCATGCCTTGAGGCTGCGCCTCAATGCGAGGCATAGTCTCCTCATTTTCTTAATCTGACCGTACGGTAAGGCAGAGCCTTACCGCACTGGTGAGCGGCAAAGCCGCCGACCGAATGTCTGAAGCGATGACCAAACCTGCAACCTACGCGTCGGCCGGCGTGGACATAGACGCCGCCAACCGCGCCACTGAAAAGATCAAAGAACTTGCGCGCGCCACGTTCAACGAGCGTACGCTGTCTGAGATTGGCAGCTTTGGCGGCATGTTCGATGGCGCGTTCCCCGGTATGCGCCAACCGGTGCTGGTCGCTTCGGCTGATGGGGTCGGCACCAAGCTGAAGATCGCTTTCGCGACCGGCATCCATAACACCATCGGACGCGATCTGGTGAATCACTGTGTCAACGACATCCTGGTTCAGGGGGCGCGGCCGCTTTTCTTTCTCGACTACATCGCCACCGGTAAGCTGGCGCCCGACACCGTCGCAGCGATCGTCGAGGGCATCGCCAACGGTTGTCGTGAAAATGGCAGCGTGTTGCTCGGAGGCGAGACGGCCGAGATGCCCGGCTTTTACGCTGACGGTGAATACGACGTGGCCGGATTCATCGTCGGAGTCGTGGATCGCGAACGAGTGATCGACGGTCACGCAATTGCCCCGGGCGATATCGTGCTGGGACTGCCTTCAGTTGGATTGCATACCAACGGCTATTCTCTGGCGCGTAAACTTTTCTTCAAAGATTCAGGCTGCGCGCCGGACACCTATCTCGATGATCTTGGCGAGACGATCGGTGCGGCGCTTTTGAAACCGCATGTTAGTTACCTGCGCGCACTCGAAGGTCTGCTTGATTCAGGAGCCATAAAAGGACTGGCGCACATAACCGGCGGCGGGCTGCTGGAAAATATTCCACGCATCCTGCCCGAAGGAACCAGCGTGCAAATCAAACGGGGATCGTGGCCGGTGCTGCCGATCTTTGAAATGATGCAACGCATCGGGAATATTGAAGACGCAGAGATGTATCGCACCTTCAATATGGGCATCGGACTGGTCGTCGTCTGCGCGCAAACAGAGGTGGCCGAGATAACGTCGCAGGTGCGAGAGCGTGGGACGAATTGCTTTGAGATCGGCCGCGTGAACGAAGGACCGCGCAACGTCGTGATCGAGTGAGTGGCACGGACTTCAGTCTGTGATTTCTTTAACAGACCGGATCACAGGCTGAAGTCTATGCTCTTAGTCAAGAGGACTACCTTTAATGAACGAATGGCTCGAAGATTTCCGCGAGACGATCGACTCGGCAACGCCGCGCTTGATGGAGATCAGCGAAACGCAAAGCGAACAACCACGGGCCGAAGAACATTGGTCCGCAAAACAGATCATTGGCCACCTGATCGACTCGGCCACGAACAACCACGCGCGGTTTGTGTTGGCCCAAACCAAAGACGATCTTATCTTTTCGGGTTATGACCAGAACAGTTGGGTGGAGATTCAGCATTACCAGGAGGCCCACTGGCCCCAGCTCGTGGATCTATGGCGCGCTTACAACCTCCATCTGCTGCACGTGATGGCGCATACTCCGGCAGACAAGATGAACAACCCCTGCACCCAGCACAGCCTGCAAGCAATTGCTTTCAAAACCGTCAGTAAGTCTGAACCGGTGACCCTTGAGTATCTGATGAAGGACTATGTCGTTCATCTGAAACATCACCTAAGCCAGATTTTTGACAACGGCGCAGACTAGCTCATGTCGCAAACCCTGGACGCAGTTGAGCACGCTCGGATCGCTATCCTGATCTCCGGCCGCGGATCGAACATGGTCGCGCTGGCCGAGGCAGTGCTTGATGGCCGGATCGCCAACGCCGAGATCGCAATCGTAATCAGCGATCAATCAAACGCGGAGGGTCTCGCTAAAGCTAAACAGCTTGGAATTGAAACTCTGGTAGTCGAGCGTCGGGGCCGCCCGCGCGCGGAACACGATCGCGAAGTCGTGGCGGCGTTGCAGCCTCGTCAAATCGATCTGGTTTGTCTGGCCGGATACATGCGCGTGTTGTCGAGCGAATTCATCGCAGCGTATCGAGGACGAATCCTGAACATTCACCCGAGTCTGCTGCCTTTGTTTCCGGGGCTTGACGCGCAGCAGCAGGCGCTCGAACAGTGCGTGGAATCATCCGGTTGCACGGTTCATTTCGTTGACGAAACGCTGGATGGCGGACCCATCATTGCGCAACGTGTCGTGCCCGTTCACAACGGCGACACGATTGAGAGATTGTCGGCACGAATCTTGGAAGAAGAGCATCGGCTGTACCCGGAAGCTGTGGCGCTGGTATTGGGAAGCATTGGCGGTTTGCCGGCAACTGGCCAATGACATGCGGCTTGAGGTTTCTAAACGCCTTGCCAAGTCTTGACTCATGCTAAGAGCTGATCTGATACTGCTCTTAGGATGGATGAAATGATCAAACCGACCCGAGTTCAAGCCCTTCCCGAGTATCGCATCTACCTCGAGTTTTCTGATGGAGCCAAAGGCGAGGTGGATTTATCAGATCTCGCGAGTAACGGTGTCTTTCAAGCTTGGAACGATGATGACTTTTTTGAAAAGGTGCATCTTGGCGACCATCATGAAATCAAATGGAAAGATGAAATTGAATTGTGCGCTGATTCACTTTACCTGAAGCTGACGGGCAAGTCTCCGGAGGAGTTATTCCCAAAACTCCGACGCGAAGCCTCCGCCCTTCAGCAGGGAACGTCTAATGACTCAACTTGACCAACTATGAGCACTGAAATAGCCACACTATTGGTTAGCTCACCCGATGTCTGCGGCGGTCGGCTGCGGATCGAGGGGACGCGCATCACCGTAAATCAGATCGTCACCTTGTATAAACAAGGTCACAGTGCTGAGGAAATTGCGGACCAGTATTCACATCTCACCATGGCGCAAGTTTATGCGGCGCTGCTTCACTACCACACGAATCAGGAAGAGATCGATGCCGATTTAGCTACAGAGGAAAAGGAAGCCGACGAGCTGGAGCGCGAACATCGAAGTCAGCACTCCCAGCCTGATGCAGATAAGTCTGTACATAGATGAGGACGCGATGTCGCGCGCTTTGATTCGAGGCCTTCGTTCTCGCGGGATTGAAGTCACGACTGTTCTTGACGAAGAAGGGTCGGCGATAGCGATCGAGCGCAACTCGAATATGCCTGGCAAATCAAACGCGTGCTCTACACGTTTAATGTGGGCGACTTTTGCCGGTTGCATCAGCAATATCTCACCGAGGGAAAGCCTCACGCGGGGATCGTCGTGGTCCACAGACAACGATATTCAGTCGGTGAGCAGTTGCGGTTGTTACTCAAGGTCGCAGATATGAAATCCGCAAAAGACATGATTGACCACTTATTGTTTCTTTGATGATTGCCCCTAGTGTCTGCCGTCATCACCTCAGACGAAACCCTCGTAATCGAAACGCCTGAGCGCGTGCCGCTGCATTTTGCCTTGGCGTCGATCGGCAACCGTTTCATCGCCTGCGCCATCGATCACACGATTCAGATCGTCACCTTGATCGTGCTATTTATTTTTTTCGCGATCGTTGCCGACTACGCCGATTTCGGCAGCCGTCTTACAAACGCACCCAAGTGGGTCATCGCGCTGCTGGTGATCCTCGTCTTTTTGCTGATGTCCGGATACTTCGCGATTTTCGAATGGCTGTGGCATGGCCAAACGCCAGGCAAGCGCTGGATGAAGCTGCGAGTAATTCGCGAAGACGGACGGCCCATCAGTTTCTTTGAAGCGATCGTGCGAAATCTTCTGCGCGAATTCGACATCATGCCGTTTCCGTTTTACTCAATCGGTCTGATTTCAGTTTTTTCAACCGATCGAGACCAGCGCGTCGGCGACCTGGTCGCCGGGACGGTGGTCGTGCGCGAGCGCGAAGCCGAGGCGCCGGCCTTCGCGGAAGTTTTTGCCTCGCCGGTTTCCGATCCGGCGCTGCGCCGTTCGTTCCCGCCGGTCCAATTCACCGCCGATGTCAACAACCTGACCGAGCAGGAAATTTCAGTGGTGGAAAGTTTTCTGCGGCGGCGCTGGGATTTGAAAGACTATCCGCGCCAATGGATGGCCTGGCGCGTAGCGATGCCGATTCTTTTCAAACTGCGGCCGCGTTATGATCTGGCGACTTTTACCTACGAAGGTTTTTTGGAAGAGCTGCTGCATCGCTATCGCGAGCGGCACCGGTTCATTGACTGATCACTTTAGAGTCCGTCGACAAAGCGAAGCAACGGCCGGCGCTTTTAGTCCGACAAACGTCGCATCCTGGATTTCTGCTAAAGTTTAAGCGACAGGCAAGAGGTTGCGGGACATCCAGAGCGGTGTCGCCCTCCGCTGCCACCGCACTCCAAATTGACCTCGCTCCTGCCCTTTGCTAGCCTTCTTGGTTTCCGATCCCGTTGAATTTCTTAACCTTGGAAAGGCAATCATAAAGTTATGGCTCGTGAAGTATTCATTCTTGGTGGCAAGCGCACGCCGATGGGCGAGTATGTAGGCGCGCTGAAAGATGTCTCAGCGATTGAGCTCGGCGCAATCGCGGCGCGCGCGGCGTTGGAAACAACCGGGGTCGCGCCGGATGAAATCGATCACACTGTGATCGGCAACGCGCTGCAAACCTCTGGTGACGCGATCTATGGCGCCAGGCACGTCGCTTTGAAGGCCGGGGTTCCTTTCGATCGTCCCGCGCTGACGGTCAACCGTCTTTGTGGCAGCGGCATTCAGTCAATCATTTCCGGGGCGCAAATGATCCAGCTCGACGAGGCCCAGGCCTGTCTGGTTGGCGGAATGGAATCGATGTCGCAGGCGCCACATGTGATTCGCGGCGCGCGATCCGGTTTCGGTTTGGGACAGGGCAAGCTTGAAGACAGCCTGATGGTCGCGCTGCTGGATACTTACTGCAACGTGCCGATGGCCGGCACGGCCGAGAATCTGGCGCGCAAATTTGAAATCCCGCGCGAGGATCAGGACCAGTATGCGCTGCGTTCGCAGCAAGCTGCCAAGCGCGCTCTTGACGCCGGATTTTTCGCCGCGGAGATCGTGCCGGTGGAAGTGAAGACCCGGAAGGGCGCCGTACTTTTCGAGCAGGACGACCATCTGCGGCCCGACACAACTCTGGAAGGCCTGGCGAAGCTCCGACCGGCATTCAGCAAAGATGGATTCGTCACCGCCGGCAACGCCTCAGGCATAGTCGACGGCGCCGCGGCCCTGGTTATCGCCGGTGAGGACTTCGTCAATGCAAGGAAACTCAAACCCATGGGCCGCATCGTTAGCTGGGCCTATGCCGGAGTCGAGCCTGAGATCATGGGGATCGGTCCGGTGCCCGCAACTCGTCAGGCACTCGAGAAAGCCGGCTTGAAACTTTCGGATATCGACCTGATTGAAGTCAACGAGGCGTTCGCGGCGCAGTACCTCGCGGTGGAACAGGAACTTGGTCTCGATCGCGAAAAAACGAACGTCAACGGTGGGGCGATTGCTCTCGGTCATCCACTGGGTGCAACCGGGACGCGACTCGTCCTGACTTTACTGCACGAGCTTCAGCGACGAGGTGGCCGTTATGGATTGGCGACTGCTTGCATTGGCGGCGGGCAAGGCATCGCGATTATTTGTGAGCGAGTTTAAGATTCTTAACGTGACCGGTAACAGAAGGGACAGTTATCTTCGACGCACAGAGCCGTAAACGCGCCGGCGAGTCCGCAAACCCTGTGGTTGGCTTTTGGCTGCCGCCAATTGAGCTCTCTAGATTTTCATAGAAAATCCAAATTCTCGTCCAGCAGGTTCGCGCAACATAATAAGGAGCAGCGAATAACTGTCGACAAACAACGTCGTTAACGGAATTCACGGCACGAGGGCGGGTCAGGCACAATTCTTGCGAAAAAAGCCCCGCAAGCTTGAATGCGACAGAGGATCGTGTTAACTCACTTTTCATACAGCCATCGTGGTTTTAAGCTTGCCCTTTTACCGCACGTCATGATAGAAACCGCTTTCTGCACTTGTTCGCAGTCTTTCCTTCGGAACAAGGAGTCCAACAAGTTCTCGGAAGTCTCAGTTAATTCTGCGCCCGATGGCTCGCGCGCAAATTGGTCTCAACGATTCTGATTTTCTTAAGGAGTTCTCCTGTTATGTTCAAATCTCTACGATTGTTTATTAGCTCTGTTGTGCTTGTCGCGATGTGCGCGTTGAGCGCGATGGCACAGTCAACAACGACCGGCGCAATCAATGCCACCGTCACGAATCCCAATAAAGAGGTCGTGACTGGCGCTACGGTCACTGTCAAGAATAACGGAACGAACAAGGAAGTGACCGCGACCACCGACGACAATGGCGGCTTCAAGGTCGTAAACCTTGAGCCCGGTACCTACACAGTAACTGTGAATGGATCGGGATTCGCACCCTTTACGAATGAGGGCGTGGTGGTCGAGGTGGGACGTTCGACCACCCTCGACGTGGGGCTATCACTTCAAGGAGTGACCGGAACTGTCCAGGTCACCGCTGAAGCTCCGGTTATCAATACCACCCAGCAGGACTTTTCAACCAACATTAATCAAGTCTCGCTGGACAATCTTCCCGCCAATGGCCGACGCTGGTCCAACTTTGCGATCCTTACGCCCGGCGCAGTGCCCGACGGCACGTTTGGTCTAATCAGCTTCCGCGGCATTTCCGGTTTGCTGAATAATAGTACGATTGACGGAGGCGACAATAACCAGGCGTTCTTTTCGGAGGAGCGAGGACGTACCCGCATCGGCTACGTAGTGAGCCAAGCTGCGATCCGCGAGTTCCAAGTCAACACCTCAAATTTTTCGGCTGAATATGGCCGTTCCGCAGGCGGTGTTATCAATGCCGTAACTAAGTCTGGCACCAATGAGTTTCATGGTACAGGTTTCCTTTATGATCGCAATAACAAATGGGGCGCGCGCAATCCTTTTAGTTTTATCAGCACGTTTGTCAATGGAGTAGTAGGCAAGGAAGCGCTTAAACCGAAAGACGTACGCTACCAGTTCGGTGGAGCTATCGGCGGACCCATCGTTAAAGATAAAGCCTTCTTCTTTTTCAGTTACGACCAGCAGAAGCGCGATTTTCCCGGTGTGGCGGTATTCAGTTCTGCGAGCTATCTCACCACCGTCAACCGCACGACCCTAACGACGAGAGGCTTGACGACTGCCCAGGTCGATTCGGCGTTGAGCTTTATTAATAGTCTCACGGGTGAAACCCCGCGCCGTGGGAATCAAAAGCTCTTTCTACCAAAGTTAGATTGGCACATCACCCCTAATAATACCTTCACGGCCACATATAACCGATTGCGCTGGGCCTCGCCCGCAGGAGTGCAAACAGGGGCAACGGTCACGCGCGACCGTGCGGGTTTCGGAGACGACTTTGTCACGTCTGATTCACTTAACCTGCGTCTTTCTTCAACGGTGTCAAGTAAGTTAGTCAACGAGTTTCGCTTTCTGTGGGCCCATGAACTTGATACGCAGTTTGCTCAGCCCCCACTCCCGGGCGAGCCGACTACGGCAAACGGATTCTCTCCGCAGGTTGCGCTGACGAATGGACTTACTTTTGGCAAAGCAACCTCATTGGATCGCAACGCCCTGCCGGACGAGAGACGCCTTCAATTCGCTGACACTGCAACATACTCCGTCGGTAGTCACACTTTCAAATTCGGCGCCGACATAAATCACGTCCGAGATATAGACGACAATCTGTTCACTGGCGGCGGCTCTTATACCTACTCCAATGTCAACGACTTCATCGTTGATTATGTGAACTTCACTTCAAGCGGAGCCTTGCGAACGGCAGGGGTCACGTGTGCGACGCTTGCGTCGCCGGCGGCTAATACACGCTTGGCAGGTAAGTGCTATACCAGCAACTACGCGCAGGGTTTTGGTGTCCCTCGCTTTCAGGAGACTACCACTGACTTTGCTTTCTTCGGTCAGGACGACTGGCGCGTGACCCCGCGGCTGACGTTGAACCTTGGTCTCCGGTGGGAATATGAAAAATTCCCGCCGCCGTTTCTAGTCAATTCTGCCTTACCGCAAACAGCGAACAAACCAAGTGACAAGAACAACTTTGGTCCGCGCATTGGTTTCGCATTGGACGTCACCGGCGACGGCAAGACGAGCCTGCGTGGTGGTTATGGCCTGTATTACGGACGCATCAACGGCACGATCCAGATTAATGCGCTGATTAATACCGGCCTGTCAACGGGCCAATCCGTTAGTTCAGTACCGGCAAACAGTACGCCTGTTACCCCCGCCGGTAATACCGCGGCGCCTATCTTTCCGAACACTCTGAGCACCGCGCCCGCGGGCACGGCTGGGGTCAATTACTACCGGCAGGGTTTTCAAAACCCGATGATTCATCAAGGCGACGTTGTCATTGAGCGTGAGGTGGCGCGCAACACAATGGTTTCCGCATCTTATCTTTTCAGCTTTGGAAGCCATCTCACTACTTTCGTCGATACGAATCTCAATCCACCGACGGGCACTGGAAGAATCAGAGTTGTGGACGGTCCTGTCGCAGGCCAAAACTGGGTCTTCCCGTATTTCCTGGGGACCAGGCCAAACACAAGCTTTGGGAATATCCTGGAAATTCGCGATAGCGTTTCCACCAAGTACCACGCGCTCGTCTTGCAGGCCAACCGTCGTCTGACTAAGGGCCTGCAATTTCAGACCAGTTACACGCTCTCGAGGGCGCAAGACAACGGTGGATCGCAGAGTTCGGCAACGTTTACACCGGGCTTTTCTTCTGTCTTTAATCCTTTCGACCCAGTGGGCGAAAATGCTCTCTCTCCCTACGACCGCCGGCACAAATTCGTCGCCAGTCTTGTTTACAACACCAACTTCACGAGCCTGAAGAATAACAAGGCGGCTAGGACGATTCTAAATGGCTGGACCATTGCGCCGATCGTGAATATGTTTTCGGGGGCCCGCTACACGGCTGTCACAAACAGCTTTAGTACTTCGAGTACCTTTGGCGCGAGTCCGAACGGCGGCGTCAACGGTTCAAACGGTTCGCTCCGTTTCGCTTTGTTGCCGAACGCTTCTTTTCATATGCCGGCGACCAAATACGTCGATCTCCGTGTGTCACGACGTTTTACCATCAAGGAGAACGCTAAACTCGAGCTGCTGGGTGAAGTCTTCAACATCTTCAACCGCACTCAGGTTACGGGCGTGAATAACCGAATGTATGTGCTTTGCACCGGCACTGGAGCAGCCGGCGCTTGTCCTTTTGGCACCGGCGTATTTGCAACTTTCGACCCAACGTTTGGCACGCCCAGCGATCTCTCCAACGGATTTTTCTTCCGTGAACGGCAAGTGCAACTCGCTGTCCGCTTCGAGTTCTAACTCGCGATCTCGATTGGCTCGTCAATGCGAGTGTTTCAAATCACGGGCGCGTCTTCTTTCGAAGCACGCGCCCTTTTTTTTTCGTTTTTGAAGACCATCGTTAACAAAGTTTTCATTCCCATCAGACTGTTTTAGGCTTGCGCGCGCGTCGCCAATCATGATAGAAATTCGCCATCTGCACTTTTTGTAGTTTTCCTGTTGTAACAAGCGGTTCAAAAACGTTCTCGGAAGTCTCAGTCAAACTCTGCGCCCGATGGCTCGCGCGCAAACTGATCTAAACCGTTCTGATTTTCTCAAGGAGTTCTCCTGCTATGTTTAAATCTCTACGTTTCAGTCTTGCTTCTCTCGTTATGGTCGCGTTCTGCTCACTAAGTGTCATGGCTCAGTCACAAGCCACCACGGCACAAATCTCAGGTGTGGTCAGTGACAGCAACGGCGCCGGCGTTGCGAATGCAAAGGTCAAAGCCACAAATAAAGATAATGGTCTCGTTCGTGAAGTAACAGCCAGCGACGATGGTATCTACACTATCGTTACCCTTCCTCCCGGCAGATACACGGTGGTGGCGGACGCCAGTGGCTTTTCTCCAGCCACGATCGATGACGTGGTTCTCAACGTAGGGCGAACTGAAAATCTGAATTTCACGATGGGGGCTGCTGGTGTCCAGGCAACTGTTCTGGTGACAGCCCAAGCAGTTCAAGTGACTCGCAACGAGTCGGATGCTGTGCTCAACGAGATGGCGATTAGCACCTTGCCCATCAATGGTCGCCGTTTTCAGGACTTCGTGACGCTCACGCCCACCGCCCAGATAGACCCATCGCGCGGTCAGATTTCACTTTCCGGGCAGAAAGGAATCAACGGGAGCGTCAATATCGATGGTGTGGATTACAACCAGCCGTTCTTCGGAGGAATTCGTGGCGGTGAACGTTCGAATCTTGCTTTTACTGTTCCGCAGGAGTCGATCAAAGAATTTCAGGTGGTAGCCTCGGGCTACTCGGCCGAGTTTGGACGATCTTCGGGGGGCATCGTCAACGCCGTAACAAAATCCGGCGAGAATGGTCTCCACGGTTCGGGTTTCTATCTATATCGCCCGCAGCAGCTTGCTCGGGGCAATGAATTCACGCAAGCTTTGTTGGATCAGAAATTGACAGCCCTGGGGATCAATCCCACTTTGGCGCCCACCCAGCATCAATTCGGCGGCTCAATCGGCGGACCAATCAAAAAAGACAAACTCTTCTATTTCGGTGCCTTTGAGAAGCAGCGTTTTCGGGCGCCACGTCAAATTGTTTTCAACTTCCCCACCGGATTTCCACCAAGCTTCATTACTTTGACTGCAGCCCAACAAGCGGTTCTGACCTTTTATCAGGCTGAGCAGACATCTTACCTCCAAACCAATGACGCCTGGGCCGGCTTGGCGCGCATTGACTGGAACATCACTAACAACCACCGGTTCAATGTCCGTGGAAGCATGAGTCGCAACAACGCATTAAACGCTGCGTCCAGAGGTGAAACGTCCGTTGATCCAACCACCAGGCAGGCCTTATCCACCAACGGTACTGAGCAGGACAAGACCAAGATCCTGGTGGCCCAGCTAGTCAGCAATTTCGGCTCGAGCGTGGTTAACGAGCTCCGATTTCAGGCGGCCCGCGAAGACCGGCCGCGTATTTCCAATTCCCTGCTACCGCAAATCCTCACCAGCTTCGCTACGTTCGGTGCGGGCGGATCAGACACGTCGTCATTCCTCCCAAACACTGAGTACGACACCCGCTATCAGGTTGCGGACGCGTTGACCTATATCAAAGGCAACCACAATTTCAAATTCGGCGGTGAGTATAGCCGCCTGTTTGCCGCGCAGACTTTCGGGTTCAATCAGTTTGGCCAGTATAACGCCAGCCTCGGCGCTGCCTGCGCAACCGCGACAAACTGCACGATGCAAACGACCTTGCAGACATTATCTAATGTCGTTCTCCCGCAGAGCGGGGCAACAGCAGCGTTTCTGGGTCGCTTCGACAGTACCAGTGGTAGCGTTTTCTTTCAGAAGCAGATAGGAAACTTAGCAGCGGCCTTGAGGGTGACGGAACTCGCGTTCTTTGGCCAAGACTCCTGGCGGGTCACACCGAAGTTGACTGTCAATTTCGGGCTGCGCGCGGAGCAGCAATACAATCCAACACCCGACGGCAGCAACACTCAGATCGTTAACGTCGCGAAAAACACGATCTTTCCGTTCACCGGAAGGAATGTTGATCCAACAGTGATTCCTGACAGTGGTTGGGATTTTGGTCCGCGCGTCGGCTTTGCTTATGATCCCGAAGGCAAAGGCAAAATGGTTATTCGGGGCTTCGGTGGTATTTATTATGCGCGCACTCCGCTTATTTGGATTGTGCCTGCTACCCAGACGTTTCGACAGCCGCCGGCTGACGTCAGCACGCGTCTTCCTTTCACCCTCGCTGCAACCAACCAAACCGCCTTCAATACTTTCCTGGGTACTGCCGCGGGTACCGCGTACAAAACGATCACAGGTTGCGACCCGACTGCAGCCGCTGGTACCGATGCAAAAAACCGCTGTACACCCAATACACTTTACCGCCAGTTTGCAATTGCCGGCATCAATCTCAACACTTCGCAGCTGAGTAGTCTGCCAATCGTTACAAATCAGAACATATCTGACATTGCCAGTGCGCTTGGATTCACCCCGAGTCCCTTCGTCGGAGCTCAGGTCATTGCGTTCGCCCCGGACTACAAGAACCCTCGTGCGGTCCAGTTTGGAGGCGGAGTTGAACGCGAAATTTCCCGGGGCCTGGTTGTTGGCGTTGACTTCGCTAATGTGTCAACGCACCGCATAGGCAGATTTCGCGACCTGAATTTGCCCGCGCCGTTGACGGGAGCGCAGTACGTTGCTTTCCTAACGGCGAACAACACGGCGGCGAATGTGGCGACGATGGCCGCGCCTGGAGGCGTTTTCGAGCAAATTCTCGGTTCCGGCCGGACCTACATCGCAGTTAATGCCCCAGGGGCGCTTACCTTCCCCACCGGGTCCGTGACGACTCGCCAGCGACCGACTCAGGCTCAGGCGGGCTTTGCGCTCGGTTCAGTTGCTGTTCACGAGTCCAGCGGCAAGTCACTTTATCGCGCCCTGACGTTCCGTGCCCGCTTAGTGCGCAAGCGGGTCCAGGTCAATGCTTATTACACCTTCTCAAGACTTCTGTCTGACGACGATAACGAGCGTCAGGAGGGTGCTGGTTACTCTAATCCATACGATCTGACGCGAGAGTACTACACCAGCAGACTCAATCGTGAAAGCCAGTTTATGGCTAATCCGATTTTCTTTCTGCCGCTCGGTTTTGAAGTTTCGAGTGCCATTCGGGCGCGATCCGGCCAGCCATTTAACGCCACCGTCGGCGCGGATTTGAACGGGGATACGATTAACAATGAGCGGCCACTTCAGGTTCCGGGTTTGGAGTACCAGCGGAACTTTTTCACAAATCGCGGCATCTTCGAGGTCGATCTGCGAGTGCAAAAATCTTTCAAATTTGGTGAGAGACGGCGCTTAGTTCTGTCTACTGAAATTTTCAACATTCTCAATCACCCTAACCTTCTGGCTGGAGCCTTTGCGGCGCCCACCGGTGCAGCTTCTTTCGGCAGCGTTGGACAGTTTTGTGTATCGACATCCCAACTCTGCGGCCTCAGCAGTGGGCCGGGGCCCAACCCGAACTTTTTGCAGATTCGCGATCCTGCCACCGGCGCGATTTCGCTTGCCAACGTGAATGCGGGCAGCCAGGTCTTCCAGATGCAATTGGGAGTTAGATTCCAATTCTAAACGGCTGACTAAATCACGAAAACATTTCCGGGCGCGTCTGCAAAGGCGCGCCCGATTTGTTTTTGGAATCCTTCCTGTCTCGACTTTAGTCGGGCTCTTATCAGGCAAGAAGAACTCAACTGAAGTTTCCAGTCTAAACACTCTCAAAATCAGGACACCCCTTGTTTCGCATTTAGTCATCGTTGGTATAATCGCCATCGAAACAATGCCGGCAAATTCCAAACTGTCAGAACTGAACTCTCCTGCCGCGGGCGCCGTCGAGCGGGCGGCACAAATTAGAGCCAGAGCGATCGAGCTCGGCTTTCACAAAGTGGGAATCGTTCGGCCTGACGCCTTATCTGGAGAACGAGTTCGGCTCAAAGAATGGCTGGCTCGCGGCTTTCAAGGTGAGATGAACTGGATGGCCCGCGATCCGGAGCAGCGCACCGATCCACGCAAGTTGTTTCCCGAAACGTGTTCGGTCGTGGTCGTGGCTTTGAATTACTACACTGCGCACGAACATTCAGATGGTCCCGGTAAGGTGTCACGCTATGCCTGGGGAGATGACTACCATGAAGTTCTCGCCGACAAGCTACGCGAGTTGTTGTCGTGGACTAAGAAGAATTGGCCCGAAGCAGAAGGCAAAGTTTGCGTAGACATTCAACCCACAATGGACAAGGCCTGGGCGGTGCGCGCCGGTCTCGGTTGGACGGGCAAGCACACGAACCTGATTACCGAAGAATATGGCTCGTGGGTTTTTATCGGTGAGTTGCTGCTGAATCTCGAACTCGCATATGCGGATGAAGTAGTCGCGGACCAGTGTGGGTCGTGCACTCTCTGCATCGATGCATGTCCCACGAACGCGATCGTCGAGCCTTATGTCGTCGATTCGAACCTGTGTATTTCTCACGCTACGATCGAATCGCGCGCGCCGGAACTTTCTTCGAATATCGCCTCGCACCTGGAGGGTTGGCTGTATGGCTGTGACATTTGCCAGGACGTCTGTCCGTGGAACCAGATGACGCCGGTCACCGGTGAATCGCAATTCGAACCGCGCGAGGGAAATGTCAATGCATCTCTGGCTGAGATTCTTGAGCTGACTTCGGAAGCGTACGCCGCGCGCTTTCGCCATAGCGCGATCAAGCGCGCCAAACTTTCCGGACTCAAGCGCAATGCGCGCAGTCTAATGCCCCCGCCGCACTAGCAAGAACATAGTGGCATGTTCGTCAGTTCCATGACCGAGAGTAAACCATTCTGCTTTTTCGTGATTGTTCGTGTGATTTAGTGGATCGCTTGCCGTGGACAAAGACGGGATCCACGAACTCACACGAAGCCACACGAAAGGAGCTTCCGTAAGGTCAATCGAGAGACTCGATCCAACGAACCACTTGATCACTGACCAGGGTTAACTCACCACGCCTCCACCCAGTCCTTCCGGCACACCCCAAAGCTGTTGCAGCTCCTCGAGGCTGCCGTTGAACTGGTCGCGATCGCAGTTGCCGATTCCGTCGACTGAATGGGGCTGTGGCCCAAGGTTCCCGTCGGTATATTGCCACATCGTCCAGGCCGGCCAGGTGGCGGGAATATTGTTAGGCGCTGGTCCGTACTGCGCTATCCACAGAAAGCACTGCGAGAGCACCGGATCCGCCGGCTTGCCGCCGAGTTGTTGCTTGATTAGCGAACCTGAATAGAAACCCGGGAATTTGCCGGTGACCTCCTGGACGCGAGACACGAACGCTTTCGCCTGATCCAACGTCATCGTTGAGTTCTGATTCGGCTCATAGTCGAGCACGAGCAAGGTCTGATCGTCGGGGGCCGCTTTGCTCAGGAAAAAATCCGCCTGGGCGGCGCCGTCTCCCAACGAGCCAAAGTGATATGCGCCCCAAAGCAGCCCGGCCGCCTGGGCCTTCTGCCGGTTCTGCTGATACATGTTGTCGACCATCGACGTGCCCTGGGTGGCTTTGTGAATGACGCCGACGATGCCGGCCGCCTGGGCCTTTGTCAGGTCGACGTTGCCATTGTGGTGCGAGAGATCTACTACGACATTTATCGCCATGATTTTTATCCTCTCGGAATCTTCGCGTGCCGCGAAGTTGAGTTTGCAGATAGCACCCTGTGAGCTATGAATGTCCACGGTTCAAAGAGTTGAGAGCGTAGCTTAATCCCAAAAATCGATCCGGGCAAACTTTATCGACGCGTTGGCCGTAGCCTAATTTGAAGAGTTTTCTGTTCTCCGTGTTCTCCGTGTCTCCGTGGTGAGTCTAATTGTGGGGAGGAATTCACCACGGAGACACAGAGAACACGGAGAAACTCAAACCGGACTAGACGCATTGGCAGTATCTTATTTTGAGAGATTGCCGCTCTCCAGGTAGAACGATCAACGAAATCACACGAAGCGGAGCTAGTTTTGTTCGTGCTCTTCGTATGATTTCGTGGCTCATTCTTGGCCGAGCGGCAAAGACAGCGCGAACCAAACTCAGTCACCTGAAGCGTTCGGCGCTGCTTGACCGAGTACTCATTCCAGAATCAAATGCTTGGTTTCAGTCTCGCGCATTGCTTCTTCCAGTTCCTTTTGCCGGATGCCTTCGCTGCCGCGATAATTGATGAACTGCGGCAGCAGCCCAGAAATTATTGCGGTGCCGACCACGCATAAGATTCCACCCGACACCACCGAAGTTCTCACACTAAATAGCGTGGCGACAATTCCGGCTTCCGCGTCGCCGAGTTTCGGTCCGGAGGTGTAGCTGATCATCTCTAATCCGGCGAGCCGCCCGCGTAGGTAATGCGGAATCGTCTGACTCCAAATGGTCATGCGAAAGACACCGCTGATCATATCGAATGCGCCCGCCAGCGCGAGAAAGAACAAAGCCACATATACATTTTGCGCGAGACCGAAAAAGATCATGGCCACGCCCCAGAGCGCCGCCGCCATCGCGACGAAGAGACCATGCCGGTTAACTCTCTTAGCCCAGCCGGAAGTCAAAGTAGCAACGAGCGCCCCGACAGACGGCGCCGCGTAGAAAAATCCAACCGTGCCGGCCCCGAAGCCCGCGGCCATCGCCGGAAACAGAGCCGTCGGCATTCCGAAAAACATCGCGTTCATGTCGATCAGATAAGTGCCCAGGATTTCCTTGCGGCGCCAGGCATAATGCAGGCCCTCGACGACGGACTTCAAAGTCGGGCGATCCTCGGTTTGCGCCGGACGCGGCACAGCGCGAATTAGGAAGACGGCCGCGAGCGAGGCAAAGAAGGTCACCAGATCTACCGAGTACGCGACGGCCGCGCCGAATCTCGCCACGATAATTCCCGCGAGTGAAGGACCGATGATCGTCGTTAGGTTCCAACGCAGGAAGTTTAGCGCACTGACAGACGCCATTAGTTCGACGGGAATGAGTTTTTGCAACATCGCTTCGAAGGACGGACGCTGCAAAGCCGCGAGACCGGCGTGCAGCGCTGCGCCCACAAACAAAAGCCATACTTGCGGACGAGACAAGATGGCATTCCAAACCAGCACTGCCGTCACCAGAGTATGGCCAATTTCCGTGAGCCGCAGCATCTTTCGCTTGTCGACAAAGTCGGCGTACGCGCCGCCGACAAACGCCATCAACAGAATCAAAACAAATTCCGATGCGCTCAATAAACCAACCAGGAGCGTTGAGCCGGTCAGTTGATAAACCTGCACCGGCAGCACGACAAAACCAATCGCCGAGCCGAACGCGGAAATCAATTGACCAAAGAAGAGCAGGCGATAATCGCGCGAGATTCGTAACGGCGTGATGTCGATGAACATGGCTCTGGAGTAAGGGAACTAGACTATCAGATGCGAAGTGGGATCGCAGCGGGTGAGACTAGAGTGTCTGCGCGGCGACTGACATCGCGCGCGGACTCTCTTCAGCCCGGGACGACCTGTGGAACCGGCTGGTTGTTTGCGTCTAACGTCTGGCGCTGCAAATCAAAGCCTGCATCCTTGCTCGCACGGGCGCATCGCCGTACCTGGCGGCGATCGCGGACGCGAGGGCAGCTTCGATCTCCGGGATTCTTGACTCGTCACGCTCCCTAATCGCAGTGATTATCGGGTTCCCGTGAATCAGGCCCTTCGCGGCGTCCTGCGCCGAAGCTGCAAGCGCTTCGAGCGGAAGCAACGTCAAATGAATGTCGTCGAATCCCGCGGTGGACAATAGCGTCCGGATTGTTTCGGGATCATGAAAGGAAAACGGGACATTGTAGAAATCCGGCGGATTGTCTGCGAAGAATTTTGAGACGACTTGATGCGCTGTGTGCGGCAGATCGTTCTGTTCAATCGCATCCCACACATTGAACAGAAAAGTTCCGCCTGGCTTTAAGACCCTGAAGGCTTCGCGCACCGCTCTCTCCTTATCAGGGAAAAACATTAATCCGAATTGACAGACCGCCGCGTCGAACGATTGATCAGCAAACGGCAAATCGGTCGCATCGGCTTGCTTCCATTCGACAGAATCTCCAGCCCCTACCCTGGCCCGCGCATAGTCCAGCATCGAGTCGTTCAGGTCCGTCGCTAACAGTTTCGCGTGAGGCTCAAGGCGATCAAGCAAGCGGCGCGTGACGATCCCGGTGCCACACGCGAGCTCAAGCACCGCAGCGTCCCGGGAAATATCGAGACGCGACACGAGGTCGGCCGCATAAGGCCCAAACAGGATTGGGCCTAGATAGCGGTCATAGTTTTCCGGAATCGATCCGGCGAAGGTTGCGTTTGCTTCCGGCATTTCCTTTTGCTCCAGGTTCGTCGGGGATTTTGCCAGTTCACTTAACGGACACTCACGATGACAGTCCAGCGCTTTAGAGTGTGTGTCAGAAGCCCGCGCTTGAGCAAGGGATACATTCGTGTTCGGAAATCTTTATGCTTGCGGCTTTGCCGCCTGATGTGCGAGGCTCTGCCTTACCGTTGCGGTCCAGCTTATTTACTGAGGGGCTGCGCTCCTTCTCTCAAAAGACATTAGCCCAACATTGGTCGAAGGACCTCCGCCAGTCTCAAAGCGGGATTTGTCCTGTCGACCGCGAATCCATCCTCGATCGACCAAATCGCCGACAAGACAGCCTGAGCGAAGGCCCAGGCGAGCGCCCGCTTGAAATCCAGATTCAGTTTCTTCGTTAGCTGCTTGAGCCGTCTTTCGATCGTCGTGCGCGACAGAAACAGCTCAGGCCGTTCATAGGGGCTGCGCAGGAACGCGCCAACCTCATACTCGATTTCACCGACGACGCCCTTGGGATCAATGGCCAGCCAGCCGCGAGCCGAATCAAACAAAACGTTGTAGTGTTGCAGGTCACCGTGGAGCAGTCTCGGCCGCCGTTGCGACTCGCACAGGTCCAGGAACACTCTTTGACCGGCTGCAACCAGATCTATCGGAATTTGATCAGCGCCGGTTGCGATATGACGCTCGAATCCTTTCGCCCAATCCTCAACAGTCGCACACGCTTGCGGTAGTTCGAGTGAAGACATCGACCATGCACGCATCTGCTGGATGACGTCCGCCAGAATATCTGTCGCTTCCTCGTCGCGACCATTCAACGCAAGATCGGCCAGAGAATTCCCTGGCCGCAAACGTTCCAGCAGCGCCGCACCGGGCGCTTGCTCATAAACGCGCGCAACGCCGTGGCCATCAAACGCGCCCAGAATTTCGCCCGACCGCCACTCGTCACCCGGTTGCTTGATTACCTTCAGCACCACGGGCTTGTTGTCACGAGTGCCGAATGCAATCACGGAACTTTCTGTTTCCCGCGTGTCCCCGACAACGACGCGCCACTGACGCGCGTGTTGTTGGATTCGCTCATGTAGGTTTGGTTCGATCAAGTCGTTAACCAGCGGGGCAGTAGCCCGACCGTGTGCGCATTGCGGACGAGTGATAATAGTCCAGCACTTCAGTGCTGTGTAGGAGTAGATAAGAATCAAAGCCTGCTTTAGTGGGCGACAGAGATTGCGGATTCTAGCGCCGATGAAGTCCCAGCGACGGTCGTCTCCTGTGATGACGAACGACCAGAATGCGCAGGCGATCTTCAACTATGCGAAAAAGAAAATGGTAGGGAAACTTTTCAAGGTTCGCCCGTCTGAGACCGTGCTTACGAATACCGAAGGATTCAGGATGATCGGCTGCCTTTTGGAAGAATAGCCTTAGCTCGGCATAGAACTCGTCGGCGAGATGGGATCCGGCGACATCTTCGTAGTAATCCATGATGCGCGAGATGTCGGAAGCAATTTGTTTATGAAACTCCAGGCGCATTAGCTACGCCGGCCCTGGATGTGGGAATCCAACTGCGCCACAGAAATAGCCTGATTGGGATCGGCCTCTATCTCGGCGTCACGCCTCAGCGCTTCCGCAACGCCTTCATCTTCGTCGGATAAGATGCCCGGTAGAGATTCAAGTAGGTTCGCAGCGAGAGCCGCCCGCTCCTGCTCGGATAAATCGAGAGCCAGCTTCTCTATTTCGATGACGGTAGCCATGCGTGAAGGATACCTCTGGGAAAGGTAAGCGAGCAACATTTCCACGCTTGTGTCTCGGGTGAAGCCGACGGGAAGCGTGACTCAACGATCGCCCGTTTGCGCGACATATCGTTAGGCCGGGGGTCACCCAAAGCCCGCTAAGCGGGCGACAGAGTCAGTACCGGGAGCGATAGCGAGGTTATGGGAGACGAGCTTTCACGCGTTCTGGCTCTCGACCCGCGTATGTGCAGGCGAGAACTATTACCGTCTCGGCGGCGACACGATACCAAATTAGATATGGGAATCGATGAACGATTGTTAGGCGAATGTCGCGATGCACAAACTGATAAATAAGCGGCTCCCGGCGAGTCGATCGATTACCCGTGAGACTTCTGAACGGAACTCATCTCTCAGTCCAATGTGCCGTGTTTCGTACCAGACTTGCGCCTCGGCAACATCCAGCTCGGCAGCGCGTCGGACTTGAACTTCATAGCTCACCGGGTTAGCAGTTCAATGCGGGCCTTCACTTCCGGCCAGGGAGATTGATCGTCAGGGTGCGCTTCCATATCCGCCAATCGAGCATCAAGCAATGCTCGTTCAGCGTCAGTGACGGGGAGATCATCGGGCGACAGAGTGTCCCAAACCGCGCCAATAAGTTCCAGCCGATCAGCAGGGCTCAGGCTTGAGACTTTGGCTAGGAGTGATTCGTCGATCATAAAACAACATTTCACCGATCAAGAGCACGCCGTAGCCAGTTCGCGGCGCAAAGATTCAATCTGTTTCCCGATTGAAACTGACTCACCATCTGTGCCGAGTTGTATATCCAAGAACACGATCTCGTTTTTTGTACACGCTAGAGCAGTACGATCGGTTGGAAATCCGCGCTTGACCTGCGCTGCGATTCCATCCACTTGGAACTTTAGGCCTTCCACAAACTGCGGCCAATGATTTCTTGAAAGAGGTCCCGGATGGAGCGCGGGATCGGAAACTCGGCAGTTCGGCGAGATGTTACGATGGCTTTCACTCAACGCGCGCTGGAGCCAGTAGCCGTGTGTATGAATCCAGTGTTCGACCTGACCCCTCTGGTTACACTCCGAACATCGCCATTCGCTAATAACGTTTTCTTTCACGCTCATTGATCTCCTGTTGCTCACATTGTAACACGGGCCGAGTCCAGAAAAGTCTAGTGTTTGCTACTGCAGCACTGGTTTAGGGGATAGAGCTTGAGTGGGCCGAGTCCCCTCGCTTATCATCGGTTTGAAACGTAGTGTGACAATGAACTATCACGTGGGCGACAAAATTGGGGAATACACCATACGTGGGGAGCTCGGTCGCGGCGAATTTGGGGCTGTGTACTTGGTTGAATGGCGTAGCTCACAACGAGTCCGACAGGGTGCACTCAAGATTCTCGTTAGGAACCAGACGATCAAGAGCATACTGGACGAAGTGTCTACATGGGCGCGTGTAAGTCATCATCCGAACATACTCACCTTCATAGGAGCTACCGAACACAACAAACAAGTTTTGCTTATCAGCGAATACGCCTCCGGCGGCAGTTTGGACAATTGGATCAAAGACCACGCGGGAGAAAAAGGAACCGTCAATGACGCGATTAGGTTGATGCTTGGACTTCTTCGCGGTTTGCAGCATCTACATGACAATGACATTGTCCATCGCGATATTAAACCAGCCAACATCCTACTTAACGACGACAGTCCTTTGTTGGGTGATTTCGGTTTGGCGCGTGGTCTAGATTTAGCTCAGAGTAGCATTCTAGGTGGTACGGTCCTCTATATGTCCCCTGAGTTGGTCAGCGCGTTCGTTAATCAAGGACCGCGTACCCACAAGTATGAACGCACGGAAGCCGACGATTTATGGGCAGCTGCTGTGACGTTCTACGAAATGCTTGCGCATGATTTGCCGTTCAAATCAATAAACGAGATCATCTCATCAAACGCGAACCCGCTTCCGCCACATATCTCGCCAAGGTTATCTGACTTCACAGCGAAGGCCCTAAATAAAGACTTCTCGCGGCGATTTCAGACGGCCGAAGCAATGCGCACGGCACTCGATGAGGTGCGCATTTATTTGCAACGAGAGCCGCTCGTGGACACCGTAAGCAGCGAGGTCTGGTTGGGAAGGCATGCCCGGAACGCTCAGATCGATGCCGAATTTGCTTTGCTGGATTTAACGAACCCTGCTGATTTCAATCGAGCATTGGAGCTGGACAAAGCTGGCGCGTACTTTAACCGTGGCCTTGCTTATGCGGAGGATTCGAATTACCAAGCCGCGATCGAGGATTGGAACAAGGCGATAGAGTTGTATCCGCAATACCAGGCCGCCTACAACAATCGAGGACTGGCTTATCTCTATGAGCATGATGTTGAGCATGCCCTTGAAGATTACAACAGAGCTATTGAGTTAGATCCGAACGACGCAATCTCTTATTCGAACCGCGGGCTAGTGCATCATGAAACCGGCGACTACGACCGAGCGATCAAAGATTTCAGCAAGGCCATCGAGCTCAGTCCCGAACAGGTCACTAACTATGTCGATCGTGGAAATGCGTATGATGCGGCAGGCGATTACGATAATGCGATCCGAGATCATACCAAGGCGATCACGTTTGGCTTGCAAGATCCCAACGTCTACTGCAACCGGGGAGCTTCCTTCGCTAGAAAGCTAAACTATGAGCGAGCGATGGAGGACTTCAACAAAGCGATTCAACTCGATCCTGATGATGCCGGCGCATATGATGGTCGTGGGCGCGTTTACGATCTCCTGCGCGTCTATGATCAGGCACTAATAGACTATGACAAAGCTATCGAGTTGAGACCCGAAGATGCGGGTATTTATAACAATCGCGGATGGACTTACCATAATAGGGGTGACTTCGATGCTGCCGTCAGCGATTTTGACAAGGCGATTGAGTTGAATCCGCGACTGGCTGTTGCTTATACCAACCGCGCATCTGCGTACGAAAAATTAGGAGACCGGTTAAAAGCAAAGGCCGATCGCAACATGTACGAAGAATTGAGCCGTGCTTTGGTGAAAGATCACGGTCGGACTTGACGCCTAACTATGCCTTTGCGTAAATCTCCCCACCACTCGCCACAAACTCCTCCGCCTTCTCCTTCATCCCTACCCCCGACGCCGCTGCTTCATCAATTTCTTTCTGCGCCGCGTATTCACGCACGTCCTGCGTAATCTTATTGAGTAGAAGTGTGGGCCGCACACAGCCTGACAGGGTTTTCAAGATTCATCAATTCAAACCTTCGCTGGCAGGATAGCATTCAAGAGCGGTATTTTCGGTTTGTACTCGCGGAACTTGCGCTTGACTTGAACGGACGGCCCGAAGTTGATGAGCAAGCCGTCTTTGATGCCCGTGGCTGTCAGGTAATTGACGAGCTGTACCTCGTGTTCCTTTGCGAGAACCAGCGCTGCTTTCAATTCGACCACAACCCGCTCGTTGACCCACAGATCGGCGTAATACTCTCCGACGATTTGGCCCTCATACATAACGTTGATTGGCTCCTGCTGTCTGACTCTAAACCCAGCCTTCTCTAGTTCGATTCGAAGAGCGTTCTCATAGACCTTTTCGAGAAAGCCGGGACCCAATGTGTTGTGAACTTTGTAGGCGCAACCGATGATAATGTGGGTGAGATCGTCAACCGTCATTTCATTCTCCCCTAGGAGCGAAAAACGGCTTATTCTAAGGAATTAATTCCATACCGTAAACTACCTTTGGGCGGCGGAGGGACTATCGACAGGATTTACAATATTTACATGATTCAGCAAAGGACTTGCATAAAGAAACGATACCGCGAGAGCCCTGGTTCATACCTTTCTGGTATCTTGTAGATTCTGTTAATCCTGTCTAATTCTTCGACGCTTGGTAAAGCTCCCCACCGGCAGCCACAAACTCCTCAGCCTTCTCCTTCATCCCCACGCCCAATGCCGCTTGCTCATCAATCTCTTTCTGCGCCGCATACTCGCGCACGTCCTGCGTAATCTTCATCGAGCAGAAGTGGGGGCCGCACATGGAGCAGAAGTGGGCGAGCTTGGCACCTTCCTGCGGGAGAGTTTCGTCGTGGTATTCGCGCGCGACTTCGGGGTCGAGCGAGAGGTTGAATTGATCTTCCCAGCGAAATTCGAAACGTGCTTTAGATAAAGCGTTGTCGCGATACTGGGCGCCGGGATGGCCTTTGGCGAGATCGGCGGCGTGCGCGGCGATTTTGTAGGCGATGACGCCGTCTTTCACGTCTTTCTTGTTCGGCAGGCCGAGATGTTCTTTGGGCGTGACGTAGCAGAGCATCGCCGTGCCGTACCAGCCAATCATCGCCGCGCCGATTGCCGACGTGATGTGATCGTATCCGGGCGCGATGTCGGTTGTCAGCGGGCCGAGGGTGTAGAACGGAGCTTCCTGGCAGGTCTCGAGCTGCTTGTCCATGTTCTCTTTGATCAAATGCATCGGCACGTGACCCGGGCCTTCGATCATCACCTGGCAGTCGTACTCCCAGGCGATCTTGGTCAGTTCGCCCAGAGTTTCGAGTTCGGCAAACTGCGCTTCGTCATTCGCATCGGCGATCGAGCCGGGACGCAGGCCATCGCCTAAACTAAACGAAACGTCGTAAGCAGCCATAATCTCGCAGATGTCGCGGAAGCGCGTGTAGAGAAAACTTTCTTCGTGATGCGCCAGACACCATTTGGCCATGATCGAACCGCCGCGGCTGACAATCCCGGTGGTTCGCTTTGCGGTCATCGGAATGTAAGGCAAACGCACGCCGGCGTGAATCGTGAAATAGTCGACACCCTGCTCGGCTTGTTCAATCAGGGTGTCGCGAAAGATTTCCCAGCTCAGCTCTTCAGCTTTGCCGCCAACTTTCTCGAGAGCCTGATAAATCGGGACGGTGCCGATGGGCACGGGTGAGTTGCGTATGATCCATTCGCGCGTGGCGTGGATGTTCTTGCCGGTCGATAAGTCCATGACAGTGTCTGAGCCGCACTTGATCGACCAGCGCATCTTCTCAACTTCGTCGTCGATTGAAGACAGAACGGCAGAGTTGCCGATGTTAGCGTTGATCTTCACGAGAAAGTTGCGGCCGATGATCATTGGTTCTGATTCGGGGTGGTTGATGTTTGCGGGAATGATGGCGCGGCCGCGGGCGACTTCGTCGCGGACGAATTCGGGGGTGACGTATTCGGGGATCGCCGCGCCGAAGGATTGACCCTTGTGTTGATGATCGAGTGAAGAACGGTCGTCTCGGTTTGGAGTGCGCCGACTAGTCGGCGCTTTGGAAAGCGGTGACGAGTCACCGCACTCCAAAGAGCGGCCGAGGTTCTCTCTGATCGCGATGAATTCCATTTCGGGCGTGATGATGCCCTGCTTCGCGTAATGCATTTGCGTGACGCATGAACCCTGCTTCGCCCGCAGCGGAGTGCGGCGTAGGGCCGGAAAATCCTCTAGTCGATTTAGACCAAGGGCCTGCTCCTTCTGCCGCGCCTGGTTTGCGGCGTCAAACGTCAGATATCCGTCGTCGATCGGTTGCAGCTCGCGGCCTTCATACTCTTCCACATCGTCGCGCGAAATGATCCATTCGCGTCTCCGCGCCGGCAAACCGTCGCGCACGTCGCAATCCGACGCTGGGTCGCCCCAGGGACCGCTCGTGTCATAGACGCGCACCGGCGGGTTATCTTCGAGAGTATTATCGAAATTCCGCGTAGGGTTCTGATCGACCTCGCGAAACGGCACGCGGACGCCCGGCTGTTGGCCGTCGATGTAGATGCGGCGCGAGTTCGGCAGTGTGTTTTCGATCTTTGATGGTTTGATTGCGGCGCTCATGATCCCTCCATTCTCCGTGTTCTCTGTGTCTCAGTGGTGAAATCTAACGTAACGGCAAGGACACCACGGAGGCACGGAGTACACGGAGAAGAAAAAAACCGCCCCACCTAAAATCAAAAAAGGATGGAACGGTCGACTTTGGCTGTTTCTCCCTTCGACGGTGTTAACCGTATCAGGTTCAAGGGGTCTCCGAACATTGCCAATTTGCGATTGTCGATTGCCGATTTGAATTCAACTGCTTAAATCGGAAGTCGCCAATGCCCAGACTCTCAGCCGCCGCTGCGGCTCCCCCGAAACTCTATTTGATTTTCAATCTGTCGAAGGGATTCTAGGACTCTTCATCTCAGGTTGCAAACTCTGCGCCCTGAGCTTCGCTTTGCGCTTTGCGGGAACCGAATATGTCTCACGCAAAGGCGCCAAGGGAATTCGGAAGGCGCAAAGACGATTTTGCGGCGCCTAAAGACTTCGCTGATTTCAATGCAGCAAGTATAATCCCGCTGTCTTATCACACCAGAACTGTCCGGAGACCAAAATCTATGCTGAAAGCCCGTTCCATGGCCTTGTGCCTGATTGTCTCGCTCGCGTGTGTGCCGCTGCTGGCGCAGACAGCCGCTGACAAAGATTTGCTCGAACGCATTCGCAAAGAAGAAAAAGACAATTCGCAGATCATGAAGACGATGCACATGCTGGCTGATGTGTACGGCCCAAGGCTGACCGGCTCGCCGAATCACAAACACGCGGCCGAGTGGGCGGTGAAGCAGATGACCGAGTGGGGACTTAAGAACGGTCATCTGGAACCCTGGGACTTTGGTCATCCGGGCTGGCTTAATGAAAGACTGACGGCGCACATGATTGCTCCCATCAAAGATGTGCTCTCGTGCGAAGTGCTGGCATGGACACCGAGCACGCACGGTCCGGTGCGCGCCAAAGCGTATCAAGTGATCTTACCCGAGCGACCTTCGCAGGAACAGTTGACTTCGTTTCTGGCCGGGCAGAAAGCAAAGGTGCGCGGTCAAATCGTCCTGGCGGGCAAGCACACGATCGTGCCGGTTAATTTGAATCCGCCGGCCAAGCGCTTGACTGATGAGCAGGCCCAGCAACGCTATGGTCCCAACGCGCGTCCGTTTGCTTTTCCCACACCGTCGCCAACGCCGACACCGTTGCCGGGCGCAGCCAAGCCGCTTACTAATAGACAGATCGATGAACAAATCGATGCGTTCTTAAAAGCGAACGGCGCGCTGGTGCGCGTCAATGATGCCGGCCGCGAGTTCCGCCAGATCCGCGCCTTTAATAATCGGACCTTTGATGTCACCAAAGCCGTGCCGACGATCGTCATGAGCAACGAAGATTATGGCCGCATCACGCGCATCCTGGCGGACGGCACGGACGTTGTGCTGGAGTTCGACGTCGTCAATCGCGTCTATCCGGAAGGCAAGACTTCCTTCAACACGGTCGCGGAAATTCCGGGCACCGACAAAGCCGACGAAGTGATCATGTTGGGCGGCCACCTGGATTCCTGGCACGCAGCCACGGGCGCGACCGACAACGCGATTGGCTGCGCGATCATGATGGAGGCCGCGCGGATTCTGCAGACGCTCGGCGTGAAACCGCGCCGCACGATTCGTGTCGCGCTGTGGAGTGGAGAAGAAGAGGGCCTGCTGGGATCGCAGGCTTATGTGAAAGAACACTTCGGCGCTTTCGAGAACCCCAAACCCGGGTACGAAAAGTTTGGTGGCTATTTCAATATTGATTCGGGTACCGGCCGCGTGCGCGGCGCGGGCGTGTTCGGTCCGCCGGAAGCGGCCAGCATCATGCGTAAGATCCTCGAACCCTTCAAAGACGATGGCGTGGTCGGCGCGATCGCGTCGCGCAGCCGCAACCTCGGCGGTTCCGACAACACTTCGTTCAGCCAGGCGGGCTTGCCCGGTATCGGCATGGGCCAGGATCCAATCGAGTACAACTCGCATACCTGGCACACGAACCTCGACACCTACGAACGCATTCTGGAAGGCGACGTGAAGCAGGACGCGGTCACGATGGCGTGGTCCATCTATCAACTCGCGATGCGCGATGAACTGTTGCCGCGGTTTGCGAAAGATGCGATGCCGCCGCTGCCGCCACCCTCGCCTGTGACCGAGCTGGCGCCGGCTAAACCGCAACCGAAACCGGTGCCAAAGCCGAGAAAACGGAATGTGAAGAAACCGGCGTGAAGGATGAAAAAGCAAAAGTTCAAAGCCGAATTGCTCTCCGGCCACAAGGAAGATGCGATCGAAGTTCCTTTTGATCCGGCGACGGAGTGGGGCGTTCCCGCAAAGCCGCTCTGGCGCGGACGGCGCGGTCATTTAGTGAATGCAACTGTAAATGGCTTTTCATTTGAAAGTTCGATTGTGCCGCGGCAGAAGAAGTTCTACCTGCTGATCGATGCCAAAGCCGCAAAGGCCGCTGGAGTATCTAATGGAGCTAAAGTGGAGGTCGTCGTAGAACCCTATGCTGAATAATTCACTAGACAACACTATGGTATTGCTGATCGGCTTTGCGGGCACCGGCAAGTACACGATTGGGCGCGAACTTTGCGAACGGACCGGCGCCACGCTGGTCGACAATCATCTGATCAATAATCCGATTTTCAGGGTCGTCAACGCCGACGGCGTGACTCCATTGCCCGCCAGTGTTTGGGACAGAGTGAAAGAAGTCAGGGCCGCGGTTTACAAGGCGATCCGCGAGCTCGCGCCGTCCGACACGGGTTTTGTCTTCACGATGCAACTCCTCGAGAGCAAGCCGGAAGACCACAAAGCGTTTCGGGATCTGGAACGACTCGCCGCCGCGCGTCAATGTCGTTTCATTCCGATTCGAATGATCTGCGGAGTCGAGGAGCTTTGCCGCCGCGTGGCAGATCCAGCGCGTGTGGCAATGCTCAAAGAAATCAGTCCTGAACTTGCCAGAAAGAAATTCGGCGAGGATTCGGTGCTTAACGTGCCACATCCAAATCAGCGCACGCTCGATGTAACGAAGCGGACGGCGAGCGGCAGCGTCGATGCCATTCTCGATGAAATAAGCTCGATCAAATTAGTTTTCTCAAAACGATTCCTGGCCTCCGGAGGAGGTAGTGTCCAAAGCAGCTAATCAAAAGATCGTGCTGGCTTACGTGGACGCTTTCAATCGCGGAGATGAAGAGGCCATGCGTCCGCTGTTCACCGACGACGCTTTGATATATGGAGTGCTCGGTTGGGGAGGGTTGGATCAAGTCCTCCCCATCTGGCGAGAGATCAAAGCCGCCTTCGATATCAAGTTACAGGTCGAATCGATGATCGCCGAGGATGATATCGTCGCGGTCCGTTATGTGGAACGCGGAACTTCCGTTGGTTCGTTTCGCGGCGGCCCCGTTACGGGAAAGTCCTTTGAGGTCGTCGCGATGGAATGGTTCGAAATCAAAGACGGTAAGATTCACCGGCGTTGGGGCACGCGCGATAATGCGGCTCAACTGCGCCAGATGGGTTTGCCGCTCGGTTAATCTGATTCAAGAATATGATGAAACGTAAGTAGAAAGGGACGATAGATATGTCAGCAGAAACAGGAAAGCGTTTTCCGGATTTTAGTTTGCAGAACCAGGACGGCAAGACCGTTTCGCTGGATGATTTCAAGGGCAAGTGGCTGGTGCTTTACGTCTATCCAAAGGACGACACACCCGGCTGCACGATCCAGGGAAAATCATTCACCGCGACCAAGCAGGAATTCGACGACGCCAATATCGCCGTGGTCGGAGTGAGCGCCGACGATGTTGAGTCGCACAAGAATTTCTGCAACAAGTTTTCATTCACGATCGACCTCCTGGCCGATCCTAATCAGGAGTTGCTGAACGCGGCCGGCGTGGGCCAGAGCGATTACAAAGGCACCATGTACTGGAACCGCACTTCGTTCGTGATCGATCCTGAGGGTGTGCTGCGAAAGGTTTACGAGAAGGTAAATCCCGAAGGTCACGAGCGCGTGCTACTGGACGACATCAAAGCGATGCAGTAGGAATAGCGGGGGCGGCTTTGCCGCAGCACACAGCGGAAAGCCTTTGGCTTTCCGGGCACGATCACCTTATCAAATAACCATCCTGAGGCTTAGCCTCAGGATGGAGGCGTAGCCTCAAAACATTCTTCAAGTAGCTGCTACGGTAAGGCAGAGCCTTACCGCAATGTGCTGCGGCAAAGCCGCAAAGCTCACCCGCACCGAGCCCGACCTATTGTCCCGCCGGCTCGGTAACCACAGGCGCGTTCAGATACTTCGCAAAAAACTTAACGTAACGCCGCACGCGGTCCATCTGGTGACGTGGTTCGGTAAAGCCGTGATTCTCTCGCGGGTAGACCACAAACTCAACCGGCACCTTCATCTCTTTTAACGCCATGTAAAATTCCTGCGCCTGCGCGATGGGCACGCGCGTGTCCACCTGGCCGTGCATGATCATCGTCGGAGTCTTGACGTTCTTTACATACTTCATCGGCGAACGATCCCAGTAGAGGTCCGTCGCTTCCCACGGAGACTTGTCCGAATAGAACCAGCGCAAGTACCTTTGAATATCGTTCTGCGAGTACATCGAATAGATGTTCGACAGTCCCGCGCCCGGCGAAACAGCTTTGAATCGATCTGTCTGCGTCAGAATCCAAAACGTCATGTAGCCGCCGTACGACCAGCCAAACGCGCCCAGACGATCCGGATCGGCGACGCCGCTCGCGATCATTGCGTCAACGCCCGTCATGCAATCTTCGTAGTCGCCTTTGCCCCAGGTGTTTTTGTTTGCTTGAGTAAAGGCCAGACCCTTGCCCGTCGATCCGCGAAAGTTTGGTTGCAGCACCGCAAAGCCGTTCGCGGCCAGCACCTGGACCGTGCCCGTGAAGTTATTGAGCGAAGCTCCGGTCGGGCCACCATGCGGATTCAGCAATAGCGGCACTTTCTTTCCGGCTTCATAGCCGGGGGGTTTTGTGAGCAGCCCTTCGACGTCCGTGCCGTCTTTGCTCTTCCACTTTACGACCTCGGTATCGGCGAGCGCGTATTCCTTCAACCACGCGTTGTGATCGGTCAGTGATTTTAGCGAACTGTAATCCAGGTTCGCCGAATACAACTCCGTCGGTTGTTTAGCCGCGGACATCGTGCCCACAATCTTTCCGTCACGACTAATTTCAGTCACCCCAGTCGATCCGCCACGTTGCGAAAGCTGCTTTACGGCCCCGGTTGCCACATCGGCCGAGTAAACTTCGATCGCTTCCAGCACGTTGGTGCTGAAGTAAATCATCTTGCCATCGCGCGACCACACGGGCGTTCCCACATTCAAATCAAATTTCGTCGTCAGTTGTTTTGGGGTTCCTCCACTGGCGGGAATCAGATAAAGATATGTCGTTGAAACTCCGCCGCCCGAATCAGTCTCTCCGGTGTACGCGATCCATTTTCCATCCGGCGACCAGCGCGCCAGATCACTCGACCCGGCGCTCTCTTCCAGCTTCTTCTTTTCGCCGCCGGCAATCGTCATGATCCAAACCTCGCTCAAACTGCCATCGTCCGCCTTGGGTGTTGGCCGGGTCGTGTAGGTAATGCGCGTTCCTTCCGGCGACCACTGTGGATCACTCACCGTAAAGTTACCTTCGGTTAGCCGCTTGTCCTCTTTCTTCTCGATGTTCCACAGCCAAAGGTGAGTCATCTTGATGTCTCGATCGATCACGATGGTGTCGTCTTTGACCTTCTTGCGATCCTCTTCATCTTTGGCTGGTTGATCCGCGGCACTCAGCAATAGTTGCTTTCCGTCGGGCGACCAGCGAAAGCCGGTGACTCCGCCCTTGTGCGTGGTGACGGCCCAGGCTTCGCCGCCATCGGCTCTGATCATCCACACTTGTCGTTCACCGTCTTTTTCGCGATCGCTGAGAAACGCCAGCACGCTGCCGTCCGGCGACCATTCGGGCGCGGTCGCGCTCTTGTCGCCGCGAGTGTACTGCTGCGACTTTCCGCCGCCAGACGGCACCACCCAAACCTGAGTCACGTTCTTCCACTCTTTGTCCTTCTCCATCTTGGTTTCCGTGACGGTGTAGGCGACGCGCGTGGCGTCGGGAGACATTCTCGGCGCGCCGACAACCGCGACCTTCATCAGATCGAGCGCAGTCAAAAGCTTCCTGCCGTCTTTGGCCCGCGGCTCGGGCGCTTCAGTTTTTGCCGGCGGTTTGTCTTCCGGCGCCGGCTGGGCCCAAGCGGCGGCCGGCGCAATTAAGCAAAGCAGCAACCCGAGCATGATTGAAAAGCGTTTGGGGTTCATCGAGCGATCCTCCCGAAAGAGAAGTTACGGTTTGAGTTCAGAACTGAGCGGCGCAAATTATGTCCGACAAACTTCAGTTTGTCGATTAGTAGCATAGACTTAAAACTCTTTTCGCCCTCTCCCTTTGGGAGAGGGCCGGGGAGAGGGCTTGTGGTGCGATAAGCTTCGCACCCTCCCCTAACCCCTCCCAAAGGGAGGGGAACAAACCACAGATCTTTTAATCAACTTTATTAGACGTTCTTTGCCACAAAGCAAGTAAGCGAAATTGGTCAGACTACCGGCCCCACTTAGCGACGATAGCCCCGATGATGGCGCCGCCGATTGCGCCCAGGACGAGGATAGGTACGTAGACCTTCGTGATAATCGCGTCGGCCAAACTGAGGAGCAGTCCGAACACCAGACCACTGGCCCAACCGGGCAAAGGCAGACGCGCCGCGCCGATTACAACGCCGATACCAAAGCGGTTGAGAAAGGCTCCGGCCAGGGCCGCTCTTTTGTCAGTGAACTCCAGCGGAATCATGGAAGCTGCGGACAGCGCTCCCCAAACTACACCGCAAATAATGCCAAGCTTAAGTCGGGACATGGAAGGACCTCCAAAGCGGATTGGTAAAATGAGTTTCGACCTAAGACCCTTGGAAAGCCCCGGTTGCCGATGGGCTTCGAGAAGAAGGCCGGTGCGACTGCCGGCGCTGATGATTGTCAGTCGCTATAGTGTCATCGCCCAGAGCGCGGATCGCGGGATCGCTTTCAGCACGACACGCCCATCCCAGGCATTGGCTTTGTCATGCGCTTGGTCCAAAAGATCAGAACGGCGCTCACCAGAAAGTAAGTCAGAATTCCACCTGCGAAAATGGCATCGCTCAGTACTTGGTTTTTTGGGGGCTCGAACGTCACCATGATAAAAACCATGAAGATCACGACCGACAGGATGGTCCAGACAACCAGTGCGGCCACCGCTTGCAAAATGATCACTCCCTGGTGAAGCTTGTCGCGTGTTAAATTCACGATGCCCAACACCACAATGACCAGCGGCGTTATTGCCATCACCGCAAAGAACAAGAGCACCAATATTTGACCAAAGATGTCGTTTACTCTTCCAGGCAAGGGTTCGGTCTCCGGCTTAACCGCCAATGAAACTCATTGAACGAGAAGGAGCGACGAAATTCGGATCGTTGATGTAGTGGCGCGGTTCTTTCTTCAACACGACTGATGCGATGAAGTCGATGATCTCCGCGCGTGATGCGCCATCGCGAACGACGTCGCGCAGTGAATGTTCCACGGTTGAGAAGAGACAAGTACGTATCTGACCGTCGGCAGTGAGGCGAATACGAGAGCAGGCGCCACAGAAAGCTTCGGTTACCGGAGCGATGATGCCGATTTCTCCGGGCGCGCCGTCCGCAAAGCGAAAACGCGAAGCGGTTTCGGAACCGCGAGCAACGTCCAGCGGCTCGAGCCGATAGCGCTCTTCGATGCGCTCGCGAATCTCGCGTCCAGAGACGACATCGTCACGCGACCACTCATGACCGGAATCGAGCGGCATGAATTCAATGAAGCGCATCTTCACATCGTGCTCGCGCGCGAACGCGGCAAAGTCCGCCACTTCATCTTCGTTGTGACCACGCACGATGACGGCGTTGATCTTAATCGGTTGCAGTCCGGCAGTCTTGGCGGCGGCGAGACCGTGGAGAACTCGATCCAAAACATCGACACCGGTCATCTGCTTGAAAACGTCGCGCTTCAAACTGTCCAGACTGATCGTGATGCGATCGAGGCCGGCGTCTTTCAAACCCTGCGCGCGATCGGGCAGGAAATAACCGTTCGTGGTCAGCGCGAGATCGAGCAATCCTCTTGATTTCAGTTTCGTGAGTTTGCCGATGATTACTTCGATGTCCTGGCGCATCATCGGCTCGCCGCCCGTCAGACGAATCTTTTCAATCCCCAGCTCAACAAAGATTTCGCAGACGTATTCGATCTCTTCGTAAGAGAGCATCTGCTCTTTCGGCGCAATCGGCGGCTCGCCGTGCGGCAGACAATAGAAACAGCGAAAATTACAGCGGTCGGTCAGCGACACGCGCAGGTCGCGGATCGGACGGTTGTATGAGTCTTTGAGCAAGGTGGACATCGGCGTTCTTATTAAGCTGGAAACAATGATACGCGTGGGGAGAGGGAGTTACAATTTAGTTTTGACGGCAAGGCTTATTCGGCGGCACTAGATCTCTTTAAGCCATAATCGAAAAGTCCGCAGCGCCGCGCTTTGTCCTTCGGTCTTGCTTTGTTCAAGGGCGTCGGTAAGAACTTTGTCGGTGAGCACGGGGAACGTCAGGCTCGAAGGCATTTCGACATATCGGCCCTCAACCAGGTGAAGAATCCGGACTTGCCGCTCGTCGTACCGCCAAATCTCAGGTACGCCAATGGCGGAATAAAACGACAGCTTCCCGGTTGATTGGTGCAATACATCAACCTCGACAATGATGTCGGGCGGCGGATCTTTTGCGAGGTCGATATCGCTTTTCCCAATTATTAGCTGGGCATTCTTCACATAGAAACATGTGTCAGGTTCGGCTCCCTGCAAAAGCTGTTTCTCTTTGAAGGTCGTCGAACCGCGGGTTTCGAGAACCACCTCGTTGATTTCGGCCAACGAATCCACCAAGCGAAGCAGCAAGTCCTTGTACATCTCATGTCGGGCAGTGGGACTCATGATTTCCAGTCTCCCGCGGTCGTAGGCGATTCGAACCGCGTAGCCTTCGCCGAGATCGGACAATAATTCCTCGTACTCTTCCCAGGGAACGTCATTCAGGATCAGACTTCCACCCGCCGGCAAATGCGCGATCGCGTCCATATAGTTTGCGGTTTGCGTGGTCATTGGGAATTCCTGCCAGTGCCAGAATACTATTACTTGGTGACTTTGTGGAAAGCGACCAGCGAAGAACAAGTTCTCTATAAGAAGACCCTCTAAGACTTCGCACTCGCCAGTGATCTGCCGACCCACAAATAATACACCGGCAGACCCAGCGCAACTATTCCCAGTCCAATCAAGCTCTCACGTGGTTCCGAGACAATCTGATTTGCCACAATGAAGAACGATGCCAGGATGAAGATCGCGGGCAGGATTGGATAGCCCCAGGCACGATAGGTGGGCGCGTAGCCGGGTCGCCGCCGCAGCAAAAACAATCCCAGTACCATCAAGCCGAAGAAAATCCACTCGGTATAGATCACGCGCGTGAAGAGTGCGCGGTAAGTTCCCGTCGCAACCAGTACTGAGGACCAGATCGCTTGCAGAACGATGGCCCGGTGCGGTGTTTGGAATCTCGGGTGCACTGCCGCGGCCCAACGGAACAGCAGTCCATCACGGGCCATCGCAAAGTAGACACGCGGTCCGGCCAGGATGATTCCGCTCACGCCGCCAAAGGTCGAGAAGATTACCACCGCCGAGATTGTCGCCCCACCGCGCCGCCCGATTACTGCTTCGGCGGCGTCGGCCGCCACCCGCGTAGAAAACGCAACCTTCTCAAGTGGCAGCGCCGAGAAGTAAGCGGCGTTGAGCGCGATGTAGCAGGCGGTCACCGTCAGCGTCCCGATCACCAGTGCGAGTGGAATCGTTCGTTCGGGTCGCCGCGTCTCTTCCGCGGTATACGTCACCATGTGCCAGCCGCCGAACGCGAAAAGACCGGCCGCTACCGCCAGCGCGAATTTGACCACCGAGATTTGTCCGTTGGCAGCTGCGCTTGTTCCTGCCGCTCCCGGAGATCTCAAAACTACCACTAGCACCAATATCGCCACGATTGCGATGACTTTTCCGAGCGTGAAGATCGTCTGGAGCGTGCTTCCCTGTTTCACGCCGAGGTAGTTGATGCCTGAGAGCACCAGGATTGCAGCAATGGCGACGAAACGAATGCCGGTGTCGCCGAGCGTCACGAAATAGCCGACATAGCGCGCGAACACTACCGCGATGGCCGCGATGATTCCAGAGTGCATGCTCCAGAACATGGCCCAGCCCCAAAGAAACCCGACTGCCGGCGAGTATGTCTCCTTAAGAAAAACGTAAACGCCGCCGGCTCGCGGAAATGCAGCAGCCAACTCGGCGCAACAGAGCGCGCCAAAGAGAGTCAGGACGCCGGCGACGATCCAGACTGTAAACACGCCGGGCACCGACGGCACCAACCGCGCAATTTCGGATGGCTGCACAAAGATCGACGCTCCGATGATGATGCCGACCACCATCGCCGTGGCTTGCCCGAGACCCAGCGAGCGTTTGAGTTCTGTCACCACATCCTCAGCTCTTTGGCAAGCCTTCCTTGAGAACTCTTAATGCATTGCCACCCATAATCAAACGAATCTCATCATCAGTGAAACTTTGCTCAATCAAAGCATCGGTAACTGCTATCAGCCCGGCGGCATCAAAAGGGGCGGTAACGGCGCCGTCGAAATCAGAGCCGAGACTGACGTGCTCGACTCCGGCAAGATTCACCGTGTAGCGGATCGCGCGGGCTACGGCGGTCGCATCGGTGCCGCAAATTGCCTGCTCCCAATAGCCGATACCAATCACGCCGCCGGTCCTGGCTATACCGATGATTTCATCGTCCGATAGATTCCGGCTGTTGTTGCAGGTCCCTTTGACGCCGGTGTGAGAGACGATCAACGGCCTCGTTGAAATCGCCAGCGCATCCTTAATCACCGCGCTGGAGGCATGGGCCAGGTCGACGATCATGGGTTTCGCCTGCATCCGCTGGATCATTTCCTTGCCCTTCGGGGTGAGCCCGCTCTTGAGCAAGCCGTGCGCCGAACCGCCGATGTCGTTATCAAAGAAATGAGACGGAGACATCATGCGTACGCCGCGATCGTAGAAAAGATCGATGTTGTTTAGATCGCCTTCCAAAGCATGCGCCCCTTCGATTCCGAGAAAGCCGGCGGTGCAGGCCGGATTTGCCGTTCGCCGTTTCATGTACTCATCCAAATCGGCGGCGCTCTTGATTACCGTCAGTTGCCCGTTCGATCGCGCAGCGGCGTTGCTGAGCCGGCCTGCCTGATAGAGCGTCCGTTCTTTCAAGCTGGTCCAACTTGCAATCGGCCAGCGCTGCGCAATCGCCAACAGAGTTATGCTGTCCGTCCGGTCGCTGTTGCGTTCGATGTTCAGTCCGATAGGTGTCTTCGTCACGATCGTGAATGCCTGCAAGGCCACGTTCCCTTCAATGAGTCGAGGTACATCGACATGACCTCGGGTATTGCGAGTCAAAAGATCTCTGTCCCACAAGAGCGTATCGGCGTGAAGGTCGATGATGAAAAGACTCTGATGCAGTTTCCTGGCTCGATCAGATGGCGGGTGAAGCGCAGGCCCTCGCACTCTGTTGAGCCTGCTGTCGACCACGCCGGGGAGGACGAGAAAGAAGGCGCCGAGCCCGATGAGCAGAAGCACTGCGGTGGTGATCATTGCTCTCTTAATCAGAGTCTTGCTAATTCTCACGGAGTGTTTCCAGCGCCAGGGTTGGGAGGATCTCAACGCGCCCGCTGAGCAATTTCATGGCTTTGAAGTTGCGCCCGGCTTCGCAATCACAAGCGGGTCGGTTTCCATCTCTCTGCGGTAGAACACGCGCGGGCGTTGCACACTTCTTTTCTCAGGATCGGCGATCTTTTGTTCGCCCTCGGTGAAGGCGACGTCCACTCCCAATCCGCGTCCCTGCTTCATCTTCTCTTCCTGCATTAGCGGCACGCGCTCAGTCGCGAAATCCAGCCATTCACGAGCACTCAGGATCCCATCCTTCGGTTCGTTGTCCGCGGCCGCAGTCTTCAATCCTTCTTCGACCAAGGCATAAGTAAGCAGCCCATGACCTAGCTGCGCCGCTTCGAGCGCCGCCTGATAACTCTGTGCTGCAGTGAGAATGTACATGCCCTTTTCGTAAGCAAGCTGCGCCAGCCCTTTCGAATTCATTGGCCCGCGGCGTTTCTCTTCCGCCTCGAGCGCCTGACCCGAATTGCAGGCATCAATGACCATCAGCAGAGATCCGGCCGCCAAACCCTCGACCGCATCTTCCAACTCCAAATCCGAGATGCTGTGAGAGAGAATTGTCTTGAGTCCACTTTCATCCAGCGCGCCGCGTTCACCCGTGTAACCAAGATCGTGCGGCAGCAGATAAAAGCGTTGTCCCTGTGCCGTGCCGTGGCCGGCAAAGTAAATGATCACGGCGTCTTCGGGTTCGGCACGCTTGATCCGATCCATAAGACCGGCTTTCAACGTAGGCGCCTCCGACGCTCCGGCTAGTCTGCGCAAAGCGGAAAGAAAATTCGCCTTGGTAGCGTTTTCGTTCAGCAACGCAATTACTTCGACGTGATCGAAGCGGGCGACCTGCGTCTGTTGCCGACGCAACTCTTCGGCAAAACTCTGCGCGTCGGCCACGGCATACTTCAAATTGTATTGCGAGTTCGCATATTCATTGACGCCCACCGCGATTACCCAGGCGGTGCCGGCGCGTTTCAAACTGTCGGCGCCGGTCACCAACAAATTAGCGTCCTTGCTCTTGACGTTGTCCTGGTTGAAGGCGTAAGCCGTCAGCCGGTTCGGCCCAGCGACAACTGTGATCTCTTCTTCCAAACCAGTCGCCGCTTGTCCTTTCAAAGCATCGCCGTGCCAGACCTTCACCAATGAACCGTTGCGGAACAGACGCAGGTCGCGCGCGCCGCTGCCCTGCGGATGATCTTTGTCAGCGGCGGCATCAGTGATGTCGATCTTTATTTTGATCGTGCGCGCGGCGAACCCGCCGGCGGGCGCCGCTTCGCCCGGAAGTGAAAGTTTCACAATGGGCTGGCGGCGATCTTTCCTGGAAACGTCCTGGGCGACGCGCGGTCGCTTTCCGGCAAACACATCCGCGAGCAAACCCGGATAATAATATTCGTTGAAGAACCATTCGATCGGCGCGACGTTGAAAGTGTCCTGGTTATAACGCCAGAGGATCTGGTTCCACGAGGCGGGTGTGCCGTCGAACAAACCTTCGGGCGTGACGACCATCCATTCGCCGTCGTCGAGCGAAATAAGCGTCAACAAATGTTCGCCGGTGTTCGTGTCCCAAAGAAAAGTGCTGCCCTCATCGCTGGCCGAGGCCAGCAGACGTCCGTCGGGGCTGAAATCCATCGACTCGATATTCGCCGTATGCCCAGACAGGGTGCGCAATTCGCGTTTTGATGCGACATCCCAAATCTTGATCGTGTTGTCGGTGGCACTCGATGCCAGCAATTTGCCGTCACGACTAAACACAACGGTGGTGACACCTTTGCCATGACCCTTAATGGCTCCGAGTTGTTGCCCGGTGGCACTGTCCCAGAACAGCACCTGGCCGTTGGCTTCGACCTTAAGGTCTTTCAGAAAGTCTTCAGGGTTCTGCTGTTTCTTGTTTTTTGAACTCTTCTGGTTTGCAGGATTCATCATGCCGGCGAGATCGAGATTGGACTTTGATTCAACTCCGCCAGTAGCCAACATGTGTCCGTCGGGAGTGAAAGCCACGGAAGTGACGCTTCGTCCCATGGTGCCGGCGGCCATGGTGCCCAGCATGTCATTCACCATCGCCGTCATGTCAGCCATGTTCGGCATGTTCGCGATATTCGGCATTGAACCTGGCTTGCCACCCCTCCCGACATTGGGGATCGAGCCGGGATTTGGCAGCGTACTCAGGTTGCCCATTTTTGACATTGGTGACGCGGTCAAGTCGCGCAGGCGTGTACCCGACGCCAGATCCCACAACGCGACTTCACCTGAAGCGATGGTCGCCAGCACCCGACTGTCCGAACTGAAGCCTATTTCGTTCGCGCTTGAACTAGGGGTGAGCGTCTGTAATTCGCGGCCGGTGGCAACCTCCCAAATCTTGACCTGACTTTGAAGAGAAGGCATGGTTCCAGGTCGTTGCCTGTCCGGTGTCTCCATGTAAGTCGCCGCCAGCAAACGCCCGTCGGGACTGAAGCGGACACGCGACACTCCATCGTTTGTAGAGGTTCGGGTAAACGTCTGCAGCTGGCGGCCACTCGGAGTTTCCAGGACAGTGATCGTGCTGTTGTTGGGCCCGAACAGCGCGATTAGTTTGCCATCGGGGCTCGGCCAGGCAAGCTGCTTTTCGGAAGGCGCCGGAGTAAGACGCAGGCCACGACCAGTACGCAAGTCCCAACGCGTGCGGCCTCCAGCCGATAGCTGATTACCATCAGTGCTGAAGGCCACAGAGTAGGCCATATTGCTGCGGCCCTTCATCTGCATCAGTTGCTTTCCGGTTTCCGTCTCCCAAAGCAACGTCGGCGTTCCGAAACCACCAGTCGCAGTTTTTTTCCCGTCCTCACTGAAAGCCACAAAGCAGCCACCGTTATCTTTGAAGACCCCGTTATTCGGGATATTCAGCGCCGGCAGTTCGCGGCCTGTCGCGGTTTCCCACAGCTTGATCTTATATTCTTCAGAAAGCGCCATCAGACGACCGTCGTTGCTGAACTTGATCAAGCTGTAATCTTTCAGAGTGGGAGCAAGATCGCGCTCGCTCGCCTTCGTGGTGACGTCCCATATCTTCAACTTCTTATCTACAATCCCCGCTGCCACTACACTGCCGTCCACTTTGAAGCTGACCTCGAGGCTGTCAACCTGGTCGTGAGGCAACTCTACTGATCGGATTTCGCGTCCTGCATTTAGATCCAAAAACTTGATCTCAGTCTTCGATCCATTCGCTTCCGCGCGGGCCAACTGACTACCATCGCGACTAAGCGCCAGCCCGCTTCCCCCTTTCGCGAAGGCCTCCGCATTAATGCCAGTCGTATCCACGGTCTTGATCTCTTGCCAGTTAGTGGTATCCCAGACTCTAATCGCGTCGCTGACAGCCACCAGTTTTTTACCGTCGGCGCTGAAGGCGATAAAAGAAAAACCAAGCGCGGACATGAAACTGGGCTGCCCTCCACCAGCCAGCATCTGCAACTCACGCCCTGAGATCGCATCCCAAACTTTCACCGAGTTGTTGCCCGTGGCCGCGGCCAGCAGGCGGCCGTCTGCGCTAAAGGCGACGACGGGAGAAAGACCGTTAGTGTTCTGACCACCAGCGGACAGGTTGCGCAACTCTCGGCCGGTCGCGGTCTCCCACAACTTGATTGTGCTGCTGCGGAAAGTTCCGGTTGCCAGCAGACGACCGTCCGGACTGAATACCAGACGCGTCGCTCCAAAGAAATTGTTGTATCCAGTCTGAAGCACGAGTTCAGGCTTGGCTTCTTTCGACTTTGATTGATCGGTTTGGGTTCTGGTAGCAGCGCCCGATTCGATGCCGAGGCCACGTTTATCCTGCGGCGTAGGAGCGGGCGATTGTGCGACAACCAAACTTCCCGCGGCCAACATAAGAAGGGCGATGGCGAGTCGCGAGACTCTCATCAAACTCTCAAAGATTTCTTTCATAGCGTGTGAAGAAGCGTAGTGGCTGAAACGGGCACTGTCAACGAGTCACCAATGTCTTGGTTGGTTTCGTGTTCTTTCCAGCTCTGACAAGGACGATCCACGAAATCACACGAAACAGCACGAAATAAAAGCCGTTTCCTCTTCGTGTAAGTTCGGGGATCGTTTTACCTCAAGAGCGGAGTGTGTCAGAAGTCCGACCGTGAGGGAAGGCCAGACTCGCAAGCACTCGCGATGAAGAAATCACCGACGCGAACGTCGCCCTTGCTTACGCGCGGGCTTCTGACGCGGTCGCTATCGCGAGCGGTACCATGCCGATTTGCGTGGATAGCAGAGATGCGCGAGCGAAAGGAATAAACCGGCCAGCGCAAAAATGTAGAGTCGGTTCCAGAGGATATGTCTCGCACCGCCGGAAAGTCCCGCGTAATCCCAGAGTTGAAACAGCAGCGGATTGTAGAGCCAATGATTATGACCCTGGGTGTAGAGATAGAAGAGACCGGCACAAACGCCGATGGCCAGGGCATAAGTTAGATACCGGTCGCGCACCAATACACCAAGTGACAGCGCGGCGGCCGCCATGAAAATCGCATTCGGCACGACGATCCCAAGGTAGATCTTCGCATACGCCATCAACTCGATCGGCCCGTTATGCTTTGCAGCTTGCAGGATGATCGTAATCGCGACCACCAGGAGGACAAGCGCGAGAATTAGCAGCAGCGTCGCCATGAACTTCGAGAACAGAAGCACATAGTTTGGCGCCGGCTCGCTCCACAGAATTGGTTCAATCCTTTGATCGCGGTCACGGTGCACGGCTTCGACCGTGTAGAAGACGGAAATGCCGATCATGAACAGTAGTAAAGATTTTGCCGTATTCCCGGCATAGCCGGCCGAGTAAGTCGGATCAGGAGCCACCTGCCAGAACGCCACCTCGAGAGTTGAGATCAGAAGAGCCAGCGGCATAACCACCACGACGCTCCGCTCAGAACGAATTAACCGGAACTCAACACCCAGCGCCGCCACCAGTTTCTTCAGGTTCGCGCGAATCCCTTCGTTCAGCCGCGCGGCTTCAGGGAGCACGACGCTGGGGAGTAGCACTCTCTCATGGGAGTCAAGCTCGGCTCTGCCTGCGGGCGGGGGGCTGTCCGGGTAGTAAACTCCCTCGGCTGCGGTCGAGAGACTGAGCATTGAAAACTTTTCTACCTTCCCGGTTCGCTCGGCTATCGTGAAGCGAACGTAAAGGATTCCCAGGCAAACAGCGGTGACGAGAACCACCAGCGCCCGGTTCGCCATCATGTCCGCGGTGTAACTGACGACAAACCGGTTGAGAAAATCCGCGCTGTGCCTAAATCCGTTGCCGCTCAGACCCGAATTAAGCAGAAAAGGATCAAGGAGGATTCGCCAACGCAGCGGTAGGCCCTTTAGTAAGAAAACCTGATACGAGATGTAGAGCGGATAAAAACAGGCAGCCAAGCCGTAGACGATCTTACTGTTGCGGGTAAGCGTGCCGACGGTAAAGTAGAAGGCTGCCAGAACCAGGTGCGAGATGACTACGAAGAAAACGAAGTGTTTGAAATAAGGGAACATTCGCACCGGTTGGACAATCATCTGCGACGTGCGAAATGCCTGGAGCACCAGCAGCATCAGCGGGAAAGCAGCCTGACAGCAGACGAGCACAAAGAAGTTGCCTAAGAATTTTCCCAGCAGGTATTCAAGGCGATTGACGGGCTTTGAAAAGATCAGCGGGTCAATACTCAGGCGGAAGTCCCTAATCACAGCGTCTCCCATAATGACCGCGCTGAAGATCGGGAGTCCTAGTAGGAAGGAAAAACCCTGCAGGTTACGGACAATGTAAAAATCGCTGTTGGTAGCCCAGCCCAGACGGACCGCAGGCCCGTGGCCCCACCAGAGCACAGCGTTGGCGGCGAACAGAATCATCAAAACATAAGGAACGACGCGCTTTGAGTTAAGCAGGACTTCGGCGCCGAAGATGGCCGCGAACGGTGACTTGAACGGGTTGGTCATTTCAAATTCATTGATGGCTTATGAGGTCGCTACCGCTCTCGGTACTGACCTCATTACGGCTACAGGGCTTGCTCGTTGACACATGAACGGCGTCCGATCACGCCTTCGTCTGACTCACCAGACTGAAGTAATAATCTTCCAAAGTCGGAGTTGCCGGACTAAAGTCGTCAGTGGGCCGCTCGCCTTTGGCGATCACTCGCACGCGCACCAAACCATCGGACATCTGGGACGAAACTACGTTCACTTTCGACTTCAGCGCCGCGAGTTGTTCGCGCGAAACGTTCGCTTGCCAAACCGAACCGGCCATTTCAGCGACCGCTTGACGGGGCGTGGCGAAGGTCAGGATCTCACCTCGCCGAATGATCGCCATGTGGCTGCAAATACTCGAGACGTCGGAAACGATATGAGTTGAAAGAATGACCACGGCGTTCTCGCTGGCTGTTTCCGAGAGCAGGTTGTGGAAACGATTTCGTTCTTCGGGATCCAGTCCAGCGGTTGGCTCGTCGACAATAATGAGCTGCGGCTGACCGATAAGCGCCTGCGCGATTCCCAGACGTTGCCGCATTCCTCCTGAGAATCCGCCGAGTCGCTGCTTTCGTGCAGGAGAGAGATTCACTCGGTCGAGCAGAGCATCGACCAAACGGGCGCGTTCGTTGCCATCCATTACGCCCTTGAGCTTCGCAAAATAATCGAGCATCTGTTCTGCGGTGAAGGTGGGATAGAAACCGAACTCCTGTGGCAGGTAACCCAGAATCTTGCGCGTGCCGTGCTTATCACTTATCAGGTCGATGCCGTTCATCTCGGCGGCGCCTGAGTCGGGCTCCAGCAGCGTCGCCAGGATTTTCATCAGAGTGGTCTTGCCGGCGCCGTTGGGTCCAAGCAACCCGAACACACCCGGGAGTATCTCGAGGTTGACGCCGCTCAGCGCCTGAATCCCACCCGTATAGGTTTTTGTTAGACCTGTGATTTTCAGCATCGTTTGGCCACCTGAATCTGTTGCCGCACGAACGGGGCAATAGCCCGACCGCAAGGGAGGGCTCGGTGAGTTGGATTGATTAAAGGAGCCCTCCCTTACGGTCGGGCTACTGCCCCGTCATCTGTGGCAATGCACACCTTTACCCGCTTCTTCGAAGACTCTCCTCGAGTTGGCGAAGAACAAATGTTTCGCCTTACTTGTCGGTGTTACTTGTCGAAAATAATCCGCTCAACGGGCGTGCGCTTGCTCGGGTCATACGCCGCGATTAATGTTTGAGACTTGTCAATCAACATCAAGGGCGACCCTGTCTCAGATTTTGAAAGAAAGCTCGCGGGGCTCAACCCGCGCGCATAAAGCAACAAGCGGCCGAGAATCCCAACGGCCATCATAATGTCAGCACAGTGCTTGACGTGGTACTCAGCAACAAAAACGCGCAGTAACACTCCGGCGAGGAAAACCAAAATCAGGAAGGACTTTAAAACGAGGATCAAGGGATGGCGCCTTCGGCTGATTTCGACGCATTGATCTTTGATCCGCTCGACATCGCCAAAGCGTTTCAGGGCGGCCGCTCTGGCTTCCGCCAAAGGCAGATCCAATTGAAGATGTTCCTCGGTCAACAGTTCGAGGTGCAGACGCAGCTCGTCTTCAATTTCGCGCCCAATCTCTGCACGATTAAGCGGTTTGAATAGGCGCTCTTTCACAGCTCTCATCGTGACCTTCGTTTCGAGCAGGGCGGTAGCCCGACCGTCAGGGAGGGCTCAATCCCGGATCGTCGGAGCCCTCCCTGACGGTCGGGCTACTGCCCGTGCGCTATAACTAAGCGGTCTGCAAAATTCTCGTAATAGCCCGAGAGACGCGCTCCCAGTTGGCGCATTCCGCCTCAAGCTGTTTTCGTCCCGCCCTGGTTAGTTTATAGAACTTGGCCCGGCGATTATTCTCCGAAACGTCCCACGTTGAAGTAACCCAACCACGCTCTTCCATGCGATAGAGCGCGGGGTACAGTGACCCGTCTTCGATCTTGAGCAAATCATCCGCGACCTCGTGTATTCGCTGAGCTATGCCGTAACCGTGCATGGCATCATTCGCCAGGGTTTTAAGAATCAACAACTCCAGCGTGCCTTGCATCAAATCCGTGCGAGCTTTTGCCATCGTGACCGCGTCTCCCTAGACAATCTGGGGAGCAAAGTACAGGCCGTTCCCTAGATTGTCGAGGGAAAGCTTAGACATGCTGTTCCGGTTCTTTGTTCCTGAGTCGATGCTGATTTTAGTTTCAGGCCAAAGGCTTGTTACTACTGGGAGCGCGGGCGCCCTCGCCCGCACGGCCGTTAGGCGCGGTTTTCCTAACACCTGAGACGTTAATCCAAATTATTCTTCGCGGTGATTGCGGGCGAGGGCGCCCGCGTTCCCAGTAGAATGGGGCTCGCGATTCAAACGTTTGTGTCAATTCTCCAGGCTCGGATTCGCCATGAAGATCCGCGCAGGCAGGCGCCGCTCAGTTCCCGGAACCTTAAGCGTGCGTTTCAGCACCAAGTCGAACAACAGCGGGTTGTACTCGTAAATCTCATTCAGCCAGGAACGTTCATTAGGCGTAATGTAGCCCTGCTTGCGGAGCGCACCGGTCCTGATCAGCACATTGATCGCCGGTAGAGGATAATCGCTGCCGTTGACCAAACGTTCGTGCAAGTCTTCGCGTTGCAGAATCGTCGTCAGCGGCCGGCCGCTGCGGTTGTACTGCGTCATGGCTGAAATGTCGGCGAACAGCAGACCTTCGTAACGCTTCTCGTCCATCAAACGCAGGAACAAATCAAAGTTGGGTACGCGCTGGCGTTGGGGATCGTCAAGGTCTTCGTTGTCGCCCAAGCCGGCACAGTGGGCAATGACGACTTTCACGCCATGATCCAGCGGACGGCGCAGTAACAAAGGATTACCAAGCTTCTGATCTTCTTCTGCTTCAACAGCTTTCTCTTCGCCGCCATGGCTCAGCAAAACCAGATCGAGCTCTTTCATTTTCTGATAGAACGGATCGCAAAGCTCGTCCGCGGGGTCGATGCCCATCGCATTCGGCAGCCACTTAACCATGGGCGCTCCACGCTTGGCGCCGCGCTCCAGTTCGGCCAGCGCGTCGAGGCGATAGGGATTCACCGAGATCACTGGGTCGAAACAATCGGGATGCTTTTCAGCCAGGCTGAACACGTAATCATTAGGAACATAGAACTCGGTCTTGGCGAGATTCGGGGTGCCGTCGCGATGGTGGTTTTTGTCGAATGCCAGCAGACGGTGTTTGCCGTGACCTTCGATGTGGGTAATGAGGTTCGCCAGACGAACAACGATCTGCTGGTCAGCCCTTTCAACATCGGTCACGGCGCCGGCGCTGAGATAGACCTTGAACTTAAGCCGATGAAGCGGATGACGCCAGGCAAGCATCTTCGGATTGACGAAAGCTTTGGTGCCACCCGTGCCGAGGCCGGCCACGTGCGTGTGATAGTCCAGAAGGCGCGCGGGATCTATGTCATCGAACGAGCGCTTGATCAGATCGCCGGCTTTGCCGCCGATATTGTCGCGCAGCTCTTCAGGCTTCTGAGTGAAAGCGCCGGCGATGTGATGGAGAAGGCACATATTCGCGGTGCTTCATATTACTTTCAGGAGTCCGGTTGTGTCTCTCTTATCCTGTTAACGCCTTGACCTCGCCCGATAGTCGGGGATCATCCACGAGACGCCATCCGCCCTCGCGGTTAAATGAATTCGCGAAGGCGCCTGCTTCAGTTTGCATATAAACAACATCGTGGTCTTCGTCGGTCTCGGGAACATAAAGGATGGCGCTCTTTCCCCAGAGTGATTCGGGAATTCCTGCAAACGCCGAACTCAACGTCGTCGTCCCGGCAACGGTGATTTCGCGTTCAGGCGAACCGAGATCGATTGGATAGTTCAAATAGTTAACCAGAGCCATGAAGTCGAAGACAGAAATGTCTTCAGGAAAGGTAAGGCGATAAAGATTCTCAAAGCGTTTCTGTATGTCGATCTTTCGCGGCGAGCCCGAGGTGTCCTGCCCGGTGAAGTCGTCGAGTGCTTTGCCCAACTCTTCTTCGTTCCAACCACTGACTGTGATTACTTTGTCGTTGTTGGGATCAGGTATGAAGGGCGGAAGATCAGCTTGCGCGACTTCAGCTCTTACCGGCCTGGCAAAAAGCATTGTCGGCAATGGTACCAGAGCAATGAGGGAGGAAAAGACAACCCATTCGGGAACAAAAGGAGACAGCACCACAAAATCGAGGCCGATGAGTAGTGCCGTCGTTAGTAATATTAGAAACTGGCTGCGGCCGGAATTGCGGACTAAGCCGCCACAGTTCCTGCACTCGAAAGAGTCGGAATAGCCGAGTGTAAGTTTGAACAGGTCCGACAACCTAAATAGATCGACACCACAGTATGGACATTCCTTGTTCACTCGGCAGCAACGTCCTATATCAACTCGTCGTGAAGCGGCAGAAGCGAAATACGCTCCGATTGTGATCAAGCCAATCATAACGCAGATCGTCGTCGGCCCTGCACTTCTGGTGAGGGTTTGCCGCCGAGGAAGCCGACGATGTGTTTACCCGGGAGGCGAATCATACGCCGGAGCCGGCCGGTTCCAGGGGAGTATAAGATCTTGTTTCCGCGGTAAAATGCCGGAAGAGGCAGACTAATCGACTTAGCTGAAACATAAGGTCAGGCCAAACCGTTTGTTTCAGAGCGTGGTGTCCACGCGAGCGGCAGCTTGCCCCAACATTTATGCGCCGATGAAAGGATCACTTATGTACTGTTCAGCCTGCGGTGGCCCAGTGGCGCCGGGACTCAAGTTTTGCAATCGCTGCGGAACGGGTTTGAGCAAAGAGCCCGAGGAGAAGAAAGAGAGCGGAGTCGCCGGCGGGCTGATCACCGCCGTTGTATTCGTCGCGCTGGGCGGTTTGGGAATCATGTTTGGCGGCGCGATCGCGCTGAAGAACGGAGGCGGACTAAACGAGAATGTCGTGGCCCTCTTCATGCTTTTGAACTTCGCCATTGTCGGCACTGTCGAGGTCTTTTTGTTAAGACAATTATCCCGGCTGCTCGAATCGCGCGGAAAAGTTCAGCAGATTGATCAACCGCAACCGCTCTTTCAACCATCATCCATATCGCCGCATGAAGTACACCGGGCGCCGGTGCGAAACTTTCCTGAGGCGGTTCCGAGTGTCACGGAGCACACGACCCGCACTCTGCAGCAGTCGGCAAAGGACTCTTAGCGATCGGCAGGAGTCTCACAAAGCAGTCCGTCGCGATGAGCGCAACTTGCGCGCGTTACAGTCACTTTGAGTTCAGGCGCTGATACCTTCTTTTTTGATCACCTGTCCCGCGCCGCTTACTTTCTTATTTACTTTGGGATTGCCGCTGTAGGTCACGCGCCCGGCGCCGGAAACCGTGACATCAAGTTCGTCGGTGGCGTAAACGTCCACGCCGGCAGCGCCGGTGACACTGACATCGGCGTCGCCCGCGCGCAGATCGTGCGCATCGATTTTGCCCGCGCCGGTCGAGCTGATCTTCACGGACTTACTTTGGCCGGACGCCACGACCGTCGCCGCGCCCGTCGATCGGATCTCGAATTTGTCGTTTTTCACATTTGAGACGTTGAATTTGCCGGCGCCCGTGCTCTTGACGCTGACAAGATCGGGCACGGTGATCCGAAGCACGATTCCGCCACTCGATGAATAGCCTCTGGTAGTCCTGACCCGCAACACCCCATCTCGAACTTCCGTTTCCACGAGCGGCAGCAGGTTGTCGTCGGCTTCGACCTCAAAGCTGGCGGGTTGTTGGCAGTTCACTTGCACTTCAAAGGCTCCGCTGGTTTCGATCGCGTTGAAAGCCGGCAGATCTCTCTTCTCAATCTTGCGGACGCCGGAGCCGTGTACTCCCATATGACAACCGGAGAGCACGAACACGGCTGACAAACAGAACGTCAGGACGATGCCGATTCTTTTCATCGAGGTTCCTCCATTTTAAGTGCTTGTCTCTACTCCCTCTCCCTTTGGGAGAGGGTTGGGGAGAGGGTCTGCGCGTGACGACCCCCCATTCTCTGCGCTGTCTTTGCCGAGGTAAACTTAAAGAAACCGCGCCCCTTCGGACGACAATTCGCACTATCTCAGAGACGAGCGGATCTATTCGAATTGTTTCTTGAATTCATCAAACTGACGGCGCAAACCTTCGACCTCGGCGGCCAGCGTCTCAACCCGGTGTTCAAGACTAACGACTTTTTCGGCTTCGCTCGATCGCCGCGTCTGCTTGCTGACTGGTTGCTCCCCGTCAAGTTCATCGATCTTCACTTCACCGGCCAGCAGATGCGCAAAACGCGCCTCCTTCTGACCTGACTGGCGCGGCAGCTTAATCACCAGAGGCTCCGGGTCTTTCGTGCTCAGCGATTGCAGGGTCTGTTCGATCTCTTCCAGCCCGGTGACCTCGTACAGTCGATATGCGCGCCCGCGAATTTCACCGGCGGTTTGCGCACCGCTGAGCATGAGCACGCACATCACCGCCACCTCGGCCGCGCTCAGGTGAAGGTTTTCCACCACATGTTTGTATTTCGGAACGCGGCTGGTGCTGCCATAGAAGACATAGGCAAGATTCTTTTCGCGCAGGCTGTCGAGGGCCTGCTCGACTTCTGGTTCGGCAAGTGAAGTGACCGGATTCCGATTGTTCTTCTGGTTGCAGGCCAGGGTCAGTGAGTTGAGCGTCAGCGGATAATACTCAGGCGTCGTGATCTGCTTTTCGATCAAAGAGCCAAGGACGCGGACTTCGGTAGGGGTTAGTGTTGGCACGCCGGGATTATACTGTCAGAAAGGTAGATGCGCATCATGAGCCTCAGTGACTTTCGCGGCTGTGCCGCGTGATGTGCGGAAGGCCTATGGCCTTCCGGGTGCGGTTGATAACGTGGGCTGTGCCCGGATTATCTCGTGGTAAGGAAAAGGGGCATAGCCCTTAATCGTTGGAGAGCACAGACGGAAAGTCGGAGACTTTCCGCACATCAGGCGGCGGAGCCGCAACTATTCGGGTGCGTGTGGCTATAAACATCTCATGCCTAACGGCACGAAGATTCCGCAGTCCCAGTATTACTCTTTCTTGAGAACCCCCCCGAATCGGCAATCTCTTTTGACCGCGTCATTCGGCTCGCGCTCCCGCCAACCACACCGCGGCATTGCGCACGTACGTCTTAATATCTTCCAGCGCCTGCGGATTCTGTTTGTAACCGTCGCCCGGCGGTTCTTCCACGAAGCTGGGACAGCCCAGGTCGGTATTCCAGTTGTAATCCACCAAGTGATGAAAGCTTGATTCCGCGATACCGCGGCCGAGCGTGTTGCCGTGTTCGTCGCGCGTGCTGTCGAAGGTGACGATCAGGTTGAACGGGCGGCCCGTTGTTTGGCTTTGGCCGGTAGCGATGACGCGGGCGTGCTTTTCACCTTCAGGCACGCCGACCGCTCCTTCATGCGGATGAGCGGGAAAGAACTCAATCAGATCATCGGACGTAGCAGTGCGGCGCAGGACTTCGTGCGGGGAAGTCACCTTGATGGTTTGATAGTCGCCGTTAGCACCCGAATGATAGTTGGGCCAGGAGATCGAAGTCGTATCGGTGTCATCGGGCACGTGTCTGGAAGCGTCGGGCTCGGGATGCCTGGTGTGAAAGAAATGCGCGCGGCCGATGCCGCCCAGGGTGCACAGCGAAATTCCCAGATCCTGATGATCGCGCGTCGCCAGAATGCCACCGCCGCGCTGGCGAAAACGCGTGATGCCCTGACAATCGGCCACAGTCAGCCCCTCGCCGGTATCGATCGCGAACAACCACAGCTCGTCAAACTCCGATTGATCGAGCGTGCGGAGAACCGGATCGTTTCCGGCGGCGTCGGTTTCGCGATTGCGGGTCGTCACTTCACAGAGTTGGTTTCCGGCTTCGTCTTTCATCGAACTCAACTCATCGCGCAACAATGAAAACCGCCCGATGTGCCAGTCGTCCTCAGCGAAAGGAATAGTAGTTTGCAGCAAGATACGAATTGGTTTTGTCATTTTGAAATCCTTTCGCGATGATAACAGGTGTTTAGAGTACCGACTTTAGTGGGGGGGTTCCCCGTCGTAAAGGTACCCTGAACGCCTGATTCTCAAATTGAGTTCCTACCTAAATCACACGCTCCTATGAAGGCAGATCATTGTGCCCTGCATTGTGGCTACCAACTCTTTATCGTCATTTGCGGCGATGCCAAAAACATCCGCGCGCACCACGGTGAGCGTCCGTCCCGCTTTGATCACTTCCGCTCGCGCCACAAATTCTACGCCTTGCGCCGGGCGCAGCAGATTTACCTTGAACTCGACGCTGAGAACGTTCGAACCCGCGGGCATCAGGGTGAAGGCAGCGTAACCACAGGCGGAATCGGCGATCGTAGTGACGACGCCGGCGTGCAGATAGCCGTGCTGCTGGGCCAGGTCGGCGCGATAGGGTAGTGTTATCTCGATCACCCCCGGCTCGACCAGCGAGAGCCGGGCGCCAATCAGATTCATGATTGGCTGCTGCGCAAAACTGTGGGCGACGTCTTCGGCGAAAGATGGATTCAGCGGGTTCATGTTTGGAGTGCGGTAACTTGTTACCGCTTTCAAAGGCCGCGACTCAAGAGGTCGCGGCTATGCCGCCTAAGGTGCGGAAAGCCCATGGCCTTCCCGGAATTCGGTTTAATAGATCATGGGGGCTCCGCCCCGAATTCATTGGGTTGCGGAAGGGGGCATAGTCCCAAATCAAAAGAACAGCTCTCGGAAAGTCAGAGACTTTCCGCACATCAGGCGGCATAGCCGCGTCGTTACTTCAGCGCCAGATCCAGCGACGACCGATCATCCAGCAAAATCCACTCAACAATTGAAAGCGGCAGGCTGCCGTTCTTGATCAAGTCATCATGAAACTGACCCAAACGAAAGTCTTTGCCCGCTTTGTCGCGATACTTGCCGAGCAGGCGCATGATCTGCCACTTGCCGGTGATGTAAGTAATCTTTTGCGTCGGGCTCGCAGCCGCGCCCGCGGCTTCACCTTCGGCGGCTTCGCGATCCAGCCCGCCGGCTTCCATGAAATATTTCACGGCCTCTTCGAAAGTCCAACGGCCGGTGTGCAGGTTCACATCCACGCCGATGCGCGCCGAACGATAACGCGCCAGGCGCAGCACCTGTCCCTGCGAAGCTGAATTCATCGGATAAAGGCCCGTGCGCATCAACATCTCTTCGCCGTACAGCGCCCAGCCTTCGACGAAAATTCCATCGCCGTGCTGCCGGCGAATCTCGTCAGTCAGATGGTTGGCGATCGACAGTTGCAGAAAGTGTCCGGGAATGCCTTCGTGGCCCAGGATCGGTCGCGGGTCTTCGATGGCTGCGCGAATGTAGAAGTTTCCGCTTTTGGGGTTGTAGGTCGGAATGAAATAAAAGCCGGATGGATCTTTATCGTAGACACCGGGTGGATTCATGAAGCCACCGGGACTGGTCGGCTTGAATGCTTCGGGCAGTTGTCGAATTTCAAAGCGGCCGAGATAAGCCGGCAAGGTGACCAGCTTATTGTCTTTCAGAAAACCGATCATTTCAGCTTGGCGGCTTTCGTAGGCTTTCAAGAAGTCGTTCTGATCTTTTGGGATAACTTTTGCGCGCGCGGGATTTGGATCGGCCAGTGAAGGATCCGGCAACATCGATTCCAAGGCGCGATAACGTGCGAGTTCGGCCTGGCCCAACATCTCGAGCTGTTTCGCGTCCAGCGGCAGGAGATAGATATTCTTCAGCAGATAGTTATAGTTTTCCTCGCCCATCGGTTTGAACGGAACCATGCCGGGCAGACGCTGTTCCAAAAAATCCGCAAAGCCGTGAATCGAAGCAATAGCAGCGTCGCGCGCCTTGATCAGTTCATTCTTCTCAGCCGGCGGCAGGTCTTTTGCCAAAGTCATCAGGCTGTCCGTGAACAAACTGTCGATCAATCGCGCCGAATCAATCGCGAGTTGGGCATAAAGCCGAACGGGTTTGATCAGGTTCCTTTTCCCCTGCTCAATCACGAAAGGCATTTGTTTGAGCCTTGAGGTGGCTGCGAGCGAACGGTTGCGTGGTGTGTCGTATTCTTTCTTGAGCAGAGAAAAGATGCCATTGCTGCATTCGTTAACGTAGGTCTGCGGATCAGTCTCTTCAAAATCCATCACGCGATCGAAGAAGACTACGCCTTCGAGCTGAGCGCGAAACAGCAGCCAATCGATGCGATCGTCCTTGCTCCACTTTTCGGTCTGCATCGCTCTTACTTTGGCGAGTACCTCTTTGACGTGCAGGCGGCGCGCCAGCAGGGCAGACAAACCATAGTCGGTGAGTTTGTGGTCCCAGGTGTGCAGCCCGGCGTCACTGCTGGCAACGGGATAGTTTTGGTTGCGCCAGTTGTAGTAATCGCCGGCGAGTTTGTGCAGGTCGGCGGGATCGGCCTGGGCCCGGGCCGAACTGGAAACAAAGGCAATGATGAACAATCCACCTAAAAAAAGATTTAGCAGCTTCACGATTCCACCTCACTTGAAATGTCGACGCGCTGGAAACTTGAGCGCAAAGCGTATCACCGTTACTGTAATGCTTGCGACATCACAACCCAAATAACGGACCCACCATGAACCGGAGGAATTTTATGCAGGGCTCTATCTGGTCGCAGCAATTCTGGGCGCGATCCTTCCCCTGTCACAGTTCATTCCGTTTGTGGCGGCGCATGGATTCGATATGAATCTATTCTTCAGACAGCTATTTCAAAACCACATCTCCGCATTCTTTGGCATGGATGTCATCGTCTCGTCGTTGGTGGTTTGGCTGTTTGTTTTTTCGGAAGGGCGACGGCGTGGCATGAAAGGTTTATGGGTGTATGTCGTCTGCAATCTCGCCGTCGGTGTATCACTGGCCTTGCCATTGTTTCTTTTCTTTCGCGAGCGAAGAGCGGTAACGCGTGTCGGAAGCCCGACCGTCAGGGAGGGCTCGGCGTCTAACGAGGCCCTCCCTCACGGTCGGGCTTCTGATACTGGGCCACTACTTCTGAAAAAGATTATTGAGTTCCCCGAATGGAGCGGCGCCGGCAAAGCCGTCGAACGTGCCGATCTCTGCAATGCTTTGCGCCGCGCGGATGAAAGCGCCCCACGCGACTCGCGCTAAACCCGACCCGACTGAGATCCTACGCACGCCAAGATCGCCGAGCCGGGCGACCGAAAGATCGGGATTGGGTGCGGACACCAGCACGTTGACCGGTTTTGGCGAGACCGCCTTTACGATCGCCGCGATCTCATCAGGCTCATGCACACCGGGAGCGTAGAGACAATCGGCGCCGGCTTCAACGAACCTGGCAAGCCTTTCAAGTGACACGCGCAGCGGATTACGTTGTCCAACCAGATACGCTTCACAACGCGCCGTCAGTACGACCGGCAGGCCTGACGCATCAACGGCCGCGCGCGCCGCTTTGATGCGCTCGACTGCCAAATCAATTTCGTAAAGCGGCTGCGCGCTATCTCCGGTTGCATCTTCGATCGACAGGCCGGCAACTCCCGTGGCGATACAGAGCGCTACGTTCCCCGCGACCTCTTCGGGTTCGTCCGCGTATCCGTTTTGGAAGTCGGCGTTCACGGGTAAAGGTGTGGCCTTCACTACCTGGGCGATGTGCGCGAGCATCATTTCGCGCGGGACCGCCGCAACTGAATCAGAGAGTCCCTGAGTAAACGCAAAACCCGCGGACGTGGTGGCCAGCGCCTTGAAGCCGAGCTGCTGAAGATATATGGCCGAACCCACATCCCAGGGATTCGGCAGGACAAAACAGCCCTGTTCGTGCAATGCGCGAAACTCGGCGATCGTGTTTGACTGATCCTTCATGCGGCAATCCTACAACGACGGCCGCGATGGGGCCAGTGTCGTTGCCAACGAGTTTCTCGATCAGGGATCAACTCCAGTTGACCCACCCTCAGACAGATGGTACTCACATCATAACGGTGGCAAGATAGTTCGCGCAGCGCTTTGTACGCTCTGTTAGCGACCCAGAGAAACTCGATGCCAAAATACGTAGCTCTGCTCCGAGCCATAAATGTCGGCGGACACACGGTCAAGATGGACTATCTTCGCAGTCTGTTCGAAGCCATCGGGTTCTCAAACGTCGAAACCTTTATCGCCAGCGGCAATGTGATCTTTGATTCGAAATCCAAAGATGCGCCGGCGTTGGAGCGAAAGATCGAAAAGCATTTGCAAGCAACTCTCGGCTACGAAGTGAAGACGTTTGTCAGGGCCATCTCTGAACTGGCAGCCGTGGCAAACTACAAACCTTTTAGCGAGTCAGAGCTAAACACTCACACTCTGTATGTTGGGTTCGTTGCGGACACGCCCAGTGATCAGTCAAAACAGAAACTGCTTTCATTCATCTGCGAAGTTGATGACCTGCATGTTCACGGACGAGAAGTCTTCTGGCTGTGTCGCGCAAAGATGATGAGCGATTCAAAGTTCTCCGGAGCGCTGGCGGAAAAGATTCTGGGCCTGCCGGCGACTTTTCGAAATTCAACTACGGTCAAAAAGCTGGCGGCAAAGTATCAGTGATATGAATACAGCTCAAGGAGGCAAAATGCTTTTCATGGTGATTGAGCGATTCAAGAATCGTGATGCCGCGCCCGTGTATGAGCGATATCGCGAGAAAGGGCGAATGATGCCGGACGGACTGAGCTACATTGATAGCTGGGTCGAGCCCGACTTTGCCAGATGCTTTCAGTTGATGGCGTGCGACGATCCACAACTATTGCAGCAATGGACGAACAACTGGCAGGATCTGGTCGATTTTGAAATAGTTCCGGTGGTTACATCCAAGGACGCCGCGGATGCGATTGCCACCCAGACCTAGCGCCGTGACTTTTCATTTTCAAGATTCAGGCAAAAGGAGCAAACCATGCATCGAGAGGATCAATTCATTCCCCACCTGATCGTTTCCAACGGGCTGGCGGCGATCGACTTTTACAAAGAACTGTTTGGCGCTGAAGAAGGACACCGGATGATGACGCAGGACGGCAAGCGTCTCATGCACGGCGAGATCATTCTGGACGGTCACAAGTTTTTCCTGAGCGATGAGTTTGAGGCCAGCGAAGGCGGCACGCTCAAGTCGCCACAGGCGCTGGGCGGGACCTGCGTGCGCATCACGATCGAGGTCGCAGACGCTGACGCGCTGGTCGAGCGCGCGGTGGCAGCAGGCGCGCGCGTGCTGATGCCTTTGCAGGATCTTTTTTGGGGAGCACGCTATGGAAAGATCCTCGATCCGTTCGGTCACGAGTGGGGCATCAACCAGCAATTGAAAGAACAAACCGACCAAGAGACCCACGCCGCAGCCGAGGAATTTTTGGCGAAGGGAAAATAGGCGGTGGAGCGCGGACATCTTGTCCGCCTGAGCGCGAAGCGCGAACCGCCGTTCAATTCGTATGGCGTGGGACGCAAAAAGGCTGAGCGTGCTACGCACGCTGGCGGACAGGATGTCCGCGCTCCAGTTATCATCCTTCATACAGAGACTTCTTATCATCCTTCATACAGAGACTTCGCTTCGATGAAGATGTGTTTGATCTCCGGATGCCGCTCTCGAATCTTTTCTTCCAGGCGATTCACGGCCGCCGCGATCTTCTCCGCGGTCAAATGCTTTTTGAAACCCAGGTCCAAAGTGAGCAGCACGTCGTTCGGACTAAAATGCATCGTGAGCGATTTTCTGACCTCCTTAACCGCCGGATCGTCTCTGGCTATCGCGCGAATGCTGGCGAGCACCGCCGGATCGACGCCCTCTCCGATTAACAAGCCCTTACTTTCATAGGCCAGAAACCCCGCCACCACCGCGAGAATGGCGCCGATGATGATCGAAGCCACGCCGTCCAGGTAAGGATTATTAAGCAGGTGCCCGAGAAAGATACCGAGGAACGCGACGATCAACCCCAGCAAAGCCGCGGTGTCTTCGAAGAGCACGGTGAAGGTCGTGGGGTCTTTGCTCGCCCGGATCGTTTTGAACGCTCCCTGGTCGCCCATCTCGTTTCGAAAGGCCTGGTACGCAAAATAAAATGAGATACCTTCAAAGACGATCGCAAACCCCAGCACCACATAATTCCAGATCGAGTGATGCACCTGCGGATGAAAAAGATGAGTGACGCCTTCGTAGACTGACATGCCGCCGCCGAGCGCGAAGATCAGAATCGCCACCACCAGAGACCAGAAGTAGAGCTCTTTGCCATGACCGAACGGATGATTGGCGTCGGGCGGTTTCTGGCTCATGCGGAATCCGAGCAGCAGGAGCCCGCCGTTGCCGGTGTCGACCAGCGAGTGGATGCCCTCGGAAAGCATGGCCGAGCTGCCGGTAAAAAAGGCGGCGACCAATTTGGTCGCAGCGATGGCCAGGTTGCCGGCTATGGCGGCGAAGATCGCAGTTCTGGATTCAGTTTGCATGCTCTTGTCAGAACCGCCTGCGGTAACGAGCGGTTGATCGTAGCTACTAGCGATTTAATGCTCCCGTTCAACCGCCCGCTACCGCAGGCGGTTCTGACTTTACGGTACACAACGCTGATCACGTGTCGGCACAAGATCGAGATTCGTCAAACGGTGCGTCGCTGGATCGAGCGCCAGCCGCGCAACGACAGTCCCGCGTTCGCACGCGAACCGAACCGTGCTGTTACGGCTGCCATCTCCACCGGCTGTCTCACCCATCTTGCAGCTTCCCCATGAAGACATCGCACCAATCTGACGTCGCACCTTCTCGAGATCGAGGCTCGGCGCGGCTATTGATTCGAGCGCCTTCGCATTCCAACCTCCAATCAGCTTCCCGACTGAGGTAACCGCCTTCGTCATCTCCGTGTCAGGCGGCAGCGTAGACTGCACATTGATCAACTGGACCCGCGGCGGACTCGTCGGCGCCAGCGTGATACTAACGTCCAACCAGCCGCGTTCACATGTCATCCGCCAAGTGCCCCGCAGTGCGTTCTCAGGTTCGATAACGCCGGCGGTTCGACAGCCGCCTTGCGTCGTCGCCAGTGCGCGCCAGCGCGCGGCGCGCACCTCTGCCGAAGCATCCAGAAAAAGATTGTCGGCGGCGATGCGCTTAGCCAAAGCGTCGTCCCATTTTGTGATCAACTGCGAGACATCGTTCTGCGCGGATAGGAGTGCCGGTGAAGGTTGCACCACGCGTGGCTTCAATGCGCCGGTACGATCGAGCGCCGCGATCGCGTCGCTGAAAAGGCCGCCGAACCCCGGTGTGTAGGTCAGGTTACCCATGGCGATCAGGCCGACGCCGTACTCCGGCAGCCAACGCATGAGCGAACCATAGCCCGGCAATCCTCCACCGTGACCTACGATGTAATTGAAGCGACAGTCCTGCGAGACGCTGAGGCCGTACGCGTACGAGGAAAGAACTAACTGAAGCGGCGCGTCGACGGCGCCGCGGACCGCGAACGCGGGCTGGGCGCGCCAGGCCTGCTGCATTTCGCGGAGGCTGCTTCGTCGCACCGGCCCGCGTTCAGCTTCGTCGCGCGGCGGGACTGCCGACAGGTGGAATGCGACGTAACGTGCGAGGTCGCGCGCCGTGGTCCACAGTCCGCCCATCGAACCAAACGATCCGTGCGCAAGAACGGGCTCGTCTTTCCAGACGTTGTCCTCCCAACGATAGCCGAGCGCAATGTGTTCGCGTGGCACTGAGGACATTTCAAACGTGGATGAGTTCATGCCGAGCGGTTTCAGGATTTCGTCGCGCACGTACTCGGCGTATGGCCTTCCCGAAACACGGGTCACGACTTGACCGAGGATCGCGAAGCCGTAGTTTGAGTACTCGTAAGCAGTGCCGGGCGCGTTTGAGAACGGAATGCCGGCGCGCATCCAGGCGCGGATAGTCTCGTCGCTCTGGGCCAACTGCCGATCGCCCCAGGGATTGTCTTCCGGAAATCCTTCGGAATGAGTGAGCAGGTGACGGATCGTCAGCGTCGGCGAGTCGTTCGTCGGATAGCGCAGACCTTCCAAAGCTGGAACATAACGGGCCACCGGATCGTCGAGCGATAGTTTTCCTTGGTCGCGCAGCTTGAGGATCGAAAGCGCGGTAAAGCTCTTGGTCATCGACGCGATGCGGAACACCGTGTCCGGAGTAACGGGCGCATGGTCTTTGCTCTCGCGCACACCGTTCGTCTTTACCCAAACCAATTCGCCGTCAATGATGATGCCGAACACTGCGCCGGGCACATGTCGCGCGGCGAACCAATTGTTGAAGAGCTTCTCGATCTCAGGGAAAGCGGCGGCGAGTTTGCGGGCGCGGTCCGGGTCGGCGAACCTGGCTGGCGGCAACGATCCAGCTGCGACGCGTCGTACCGCCCGCTGGCCGGACACAATTGCGGTTTGAGCGGAGGAAATGAGAAGAATTAATCCTGTGATGACGGACGCGAGAAGACGCGAGCGCTGCATCGAACACCTCCACCGAAAGAAGAATGATGATTTAGCTTGCAGAAGGTAACATAAGAACCGAGTAGCGGCTTAGTCTCTGTGGTGAACGCTTCTTCATCGCCTTTTTACCACAGAGGCACAGAGGTACACGGAGAACCACGGAGAATTCTTGGCGGGTATTAGTTAGCTGGATGATAATATCCTTATTCAGCCAGCCCCATACAGGTCACGGACGTAGTCAATGATTCTTAAGACTCACATTCCCAGGTTTCCACTCAACCAATTTGTCGATCAGTTCATTTATTACGAGGGCTATAACCCTGGGCACTCGATCGACCGTTTCCTTCCCGATGGCAACACCGAGATCATCTTTGATTTTGACGATCGGCCGCAACACATCTACGACAATCAGACGCTCGAGGAAATCCAAGCCTGCCGCCACGTGTGGGCGTCGGGCGTCCGAACTGAATTCATCACCATTCCTTCGGGCCGGCATGCGGCGATGTTCATCATCTCGTTTAAGAAAGGAATGGCCTATCCGTTCTTTCCGCTGCCGATGAATGAGATGGCGGATCGAGTGGTGGATGCAGACCTTTTATGGGGAAATGATTTTGCTCTGCTTAGAGAACGACTGTTGGAGACCAACCAGATAAATCTCAAATTTGAAGCTGTCGAGAGTTTTCTGCTGAAGACGTTTCAGGGCAAGTTCGTGCTCAATTCCGCGGTCGAATATGCCCTGGCTGAAATCATCCGCCGGCCGGATCAAATCAATCTCGCGCGCATGAACCAGGACATCGGCTATTCACAGAAGCACTTTATCGGCATGTTCAAGCGGCAGGTAGGCATCACCCCGAAGGCTTATCTGAGAATCATCCGCTTCCAAAAAGCAATCGGCGAAATCGAACAACGCAAAGAGGTGAGTTGGACGACCATTTCGCAGGATTGCGGCTTCTATGACCAGGCCCACTTTATTAACGACTTGAAGTTTTTCTCTGGTTTCACTCCCGAAGAATACGTCCGCAGAAAGAATGACATCCTGAACTACGTGCCGGTAGGTTAGGTGACGGTCGGGCTACTGCCCCGCAGCTCAGACTCTACAATCAACGCGCCTCAATCCCCGAGCACAGGTAAATTTTTTCCAATACAACGCTTCGGATCACTCTTAGATTTGGAGCGCTATGGAAAATCTATACATCAACCATCTCGCTGTTTTCGTGTGTGCGCTGCTGAGCCTCGTGATCGGTGCGCTATGGTATTCGCCCGTTCTCTGCTTCAGAGCGTGGCAAAAGGAAACCGGTTTGACCGACGAGCAGGTGGCCGAAGCCAACCCGCTCAAGACCTACTCGCTAACGCTGGTCCTGGCGTGGATCATTTCCTACAACCTCGCGTTTTTCCTGGGCGACAGCAAAACGAATTGGCGTGGGGGCCTGGTGGCCGGACTTCTAGCCGGAGTCGGTTGGGCGGACACGATGTTCGTGATCATCTCCCTCTTCGAGCAGAGGTCTTTCAAATACCTGCTCATCAATTGCGGATACATCACCCTCTACTTTGCGTTGATCGGATTTGTTTTGGGAATTTGGAGATGAAGCTGTTTGAACGAGTCAGCGTGCGAGTGCCTGGCGCATGAAATCAACCAGTGGCTTCGTCTCTTTGAAAGAGCTGGCGACGAATGTGGGGAATTCTTTACTGAGGACAAATTTGTCGTCGTGTAACTCCAGGAAAGCCAGAAAGTTCTTGAGCTTCAGATATTCGATAGCTGGGTGATCCCTGGGAAATCCTTTGGGAGCCGTCTTCAGTCTTTGTCCATGAATCTCGCCAAAGCATTTCTTAAAGTTCCTGGCCTTGAGAATCTTCACAAACTCGCCCGGGTGGTTGGCAATCGCCGTCCTGATTTTCAGCAGCTCGCTCGGTTCCGGATTGTATTTTCCGGCCGCCAGAAAGCTGTGCCCGGGTTGGAGGTGGAAATAATAACCAGGCGCGGTTGATTTTCGGCCGCTCGGGCTTAGGTAAGCGCCGAAGTTTGTCTTATACGGTTTCTTGTCTTTTGAAAACCTGACATCGCGATAAATCCTGAAGGTGCATGACTCGGGCAAGAGACCGCCAATCTTCGGATCGAACTTCGCGATCCGGCCGATGAGATCCGCGAGAAACTTCGCGAAGTCCTCCTTCGCTGTTTCGAAATCAGGCTTGTGGGCTTGCAGCCATTCACGATTGTTGTTCCGATCCAGGCGCCTCAGGAACGAGATGGTTTCTGGCGTCAACATTGTGAACCGAAGATTAGCATAAAATACTTCACGCTAAGCTTCGCACCCTCCCTAACCCTCCCAAGGAGAGGGGAACAAAACAGACGTGTTGGAACCAAAGGCGCTACTTAATCTTAATCCCCGCCGAAGCGCGAATGTTGTCCTGGCGCGTGCCGTTAAAGAAGGTCGGCAAATAATCAACCTGAACCACGCGCACGTCGATGTGCTCGCCGGCGTGTACGTCCAAACCTCCGCCGAAGGCCCTGGCAAAGGCGGTGGCGCTACTGGTGCGATCGTCAAACGCCGCGCGAATATGCGAGATGCCGAAGAGCCCGTGAACGAATGGCGTCACGCCGCCGGTGCGCCAGTTGTAACGCGGACCAGCCAGCAAATCATAGCGCTGAGTGTTGGCGCTGTAGGTCTTCCCCGACCTGCGATCAAAGTAGCCCTCGTTGTTCTTGTAAGTGCCGCTAAAACTGGTCACGATTCCGATGTGACGGGTGACGTTCTGATTGAACTCCGCCTCAAAGCCGTTGTAGCCCGTTTTCTCGGAAGCCAGGTCGACCGTGGCCCCATTGATCTTGGCCCGGCCATTCTTATCAAAGGTGTCGGCGTTATTACTGGCACGCTCGTGAGCATAGCCGACGTAGAATTCATAAAACGAGTAGTCCCTGCCCTGGGCCAACGCCGCGGGGGCGCAAATCAGAGCGATCAAGAGCAAGAGAAAGATTCTGGTCATTTCGAGGACGCCTCCTTGTCCTTACACTATTCTGGAAAACTGAGTTTTACGGGTACATTAATACAACCAATCCCTAAAAATTCCCAGAGTTTTGGGGCGATTACGCCTTTTTATTTTAGAGAGACAGTGGCCAGACTTCAGTTTGTGATTAACTGGCCCAGATCCACAGACCGGAAGTCTGTGCCAAAAACATGAAAGAAGTCGCAAAGCGATCGACCATCGGGGCCTTACTTGGCGCTGCATTGCTCCTCTGCGCATTTGTCCCAACGCCGGCGCAAACTTCCGTCGACGCCGTCAAAGAAGCGCAAAGACTGACCCGTGTGGCCCAGGTTGCCGAGCAGCAAGGGCGTTACGACGACGCGATCAAGGCCTACCAAACGATCGCAGTTATCGCCAAGAGCTCACCCAGGATCGCCGCGGCTGCCCTCCTGAACGCCGGCAACATCTACATGTCTCTGGGAAAGTTCGAACCAGCCGCCGCCGCTTTTCGCGACTCACTGGCGTTGGACGCCAGTTCCGCGGCTGCCCAAAACAACCTGGGCGAAGCACTCGGCGAGCTGAAGCAATATCAGCGCGCCCTCGAAGCTTTTCAGCGGGCGGTAGCTTTGGACGGCGGGTTGGTGAAAGCTCGATACAACATGGGCGTCACCTACGACCGTCTCGGTCAATTGAAATACGCCGAGTTTTGGTACCGCATTCTGATTCGAGATCATCCGGACTTTCCTTTGGCCTATGACAGCCTGGCCGTAACGCTCTCGAAATCAGGGCGCGGGCGTGAAGCGATCCCGCTTCATCAGAAGGCAATCAGCCTCAATCCGAAAGACCCTTCGTTCTACTACAACTTTGCGGTTAGTTATATGGTGTTGGGCGAGGTAAAGAATGCCCAGGAGCAACAGCAGAAACTACGCGCGCTGGATCCGGCGATGGCCGAGCATCTCGGCAGCGTCATCGCCAGGCACCAGCGATAAGAGTTTGGAGTACCGCCTTTAGGCGGCCTCACTTCCTCATGATAAGACCGCCTGAAGGCGGAACTCCAAACAAGAAGCCAGCCAACTCTAAAGTCTTCTCAGAAATTTCCCTGGCACGCCTCGTGGCTGCAATCACAATCGAGCTCGATTGTGTCGCCGGTTCCTTCGCATGACGCGCTGCAGTACTTACCGTCTGGCGGCTGCGGACACGTACACGGTGGATTCTTGCATTTGCTTTCTTCAGCCATGATTTCCTCCCTGGCCCTCGGCTAAAAATGGATTGAATAACGGGACCCAGAGCTTAACACAACCACGGGCGACCTGGGTAAGACGAATACTGCCCTTTGCACCTTTGAATCGTTCGTGGCGTCTTTGCGTGAAACTTCGATTCACCCCGAATTCCGCGACCTTTACGAATGGGCCGGCTTTCGCTTAACCCGCGTCGTTCGCGCCGAGTCACCATTCAGTGTGATCGAAGGCGTGCGAGTCTAGTGTGCCCCGCGCGTGACTCGCACGGCGCGCCTGTCTCACTTTCAAAACTGATTTAGGTCTGAGTCTGGGTCGGAGGGACGCGCTTAACTCATCGCCGGACGCCCTTGTGACGATCGATGAAGTGTCACAGCAGCAGCCCATCTCTTCCCCGCGGTCCTCTAGTTTAGCTTCAGGACTTGTCCTCGCTGAGTAGGACACGTCCCGACCTCGAACCGAGCATCCGATCTGCTGATCGAGGTGCAAGTTCTTTTCAGGGGAGGAAATCCGAATGAATACATCGACACGCCATCAGGGATCTCGCGGGGACAACCGCGAACGGGTCATCAGAAAGTTGGGCCATCCGGTTTTGGTTGCGGCTGCGATTGTCGCCGTTTGTGCCGGGCCCAGTTTCGCTCAAAGCTCGATCATTACTACGGCTTTACCAGCCGAAGACGCGGAGACGAGGCCGCGAAGGCTGACTGAAGAGGTCAATAAAGACAGGGCTCATACAGAGCGTCGCATCTATGTGCGCTCAACGTCGCTCTTTGTAGGCCGAGCGGTGTTGGAGGACAAGCTGTTCAAGCGTTCCGAGTTCAAGCAACTTGGCTTTGGAATCACGCGCGACGAATCGGACGCAGATCTGATTCTTGAGTTGCGGCATGACGTCTTTACGATGTACGTGTTCACGGTCGTCGACGCCAAAACGGGCGTCGTGCTGCTGAGCGGAAAACTCAGTTCCCTTGGCGGTACGGTAGCCGGAAAAGTCGCGAAGCGATTTGTGAGACAAATGCCGCCGGCCGGACCTTAAAAAAACTACGGCTTCGACTTGCGACCTTACAATCTGATTGATTCGGTTCTGCAAGTCGGGGTTCAGGGTGTTGTCGATTTTCAGGGCCGTATCAAACTCCTTTTGGGCGGCGTCATAATCAGCCTGACGCCTCGAACAAGGTTGACGGTGTTTAGAGTACCAACTTCAGTTGGGTTCTTTTCTCGTTCAACAAAAGCCCGACTGAAGTCGGTACTCCCAACCCCGCTAATCAAAGTTGGACTCTATTCCTTATCGGTCATGGTTCACTCAACTCGCTCGCGATACGTGCGGCCACGAGAGCATTGTTTTCCAGCAAAGCGATGTTGGCGCGCAGGGTCGCGCCTTCGCTCAACGCGGCCATGCGCGCGAGCAGGAAGGGAGTGAGATCACGACCGGTGATTTTCGCTTGCTCTGCGTCAGACAGTGATTGGTCGAGAATCCTGTTCAGTGATTCCTTGGGAACTTCCGCTGCAACTGGAACGGGTACCGTAACGAGCAAAGCGCTCTCGACACCCAACTCGTTTTGCGTCTTGAAAAGACGCGCCACTGCTGCGGGCGAATCGTAGCGAACGTCGACCGCGAGGCCGCTCTCACGCGAATAGAACCCCGGCATTTCGTCACAGCCGTAGCCAACGACGGTGATGCCGTACGTTTCCAGCCATTCGCGTGTTGCCGGCAGATCGAGAACGATCTTCGCGCCTGAGCAAACCACAATCATCGGCGTGCGCGTGAGTTCCCGTAGATCGGCGGACACATCCGGTAAAGACCCGCGATGTACGCCACCGATGCCGCCGGTAGCGAAGACCTTTATGCCGGCGCGATGCGCAATCCACATCGTCGAAGCAACCGTCGTGGCTCCGTCCCACTCATTCGCGACCGCGACCGCGAGGTCACGGGTGCTGAGTTTCCTGATGCCAGTCGATGTCGCGAGGTGTTCTAGTTGTTGCCGGTCTAATCCGACACAAAGCTTCCCTCGCAGCACCGCGATTGTCGCGGGGGTCGCGCCCTCTTCGCGAATGATTTGTTCCAGGCGCTGGGCAGTTTCCAGATTCTGCGGTTGCGGCAGACCGTGCGCGATCACGGTTGATTCGAGCGCCACGACGGGTTTGTTGGTGGGCAGTGCCGATTCAATTTCAGGGTTGAGTTTGAGAGAGTCGCTATACGCCATTGTTTATGATCGCCTCACGTACTCTTGCGGCTATGCCGCAGCACACTGCGGAAAGGCTATGCCTTTCCGTCGCGCGCTTCTAAAAGTTAATCGAGGCTACGCCTCGACGGAGGCGTAGCCTCCGAACAAGAGTAGAGACCACGGTAAGGCGGAGCCTTACCGCCATGTGCGGCGGCAGAGCCGCGTTCGAGCTTCTCAAACTGGACGCACATTTCCCGGTGCATTCATTCTACGAAGCGAAAAAACCGTACCCCCGCCATCGCGCTTCGTCCACTCAACCTCTCCGTCGATCATGCTGGCCCGCGCGCGAATGTTGGCGACGCCTCGGCCGGGCTTCTTCTTTGCTCCGCTGCCATCAAAGCCACGGCCGTCGTCTTCAATGTGCAAGTCGAACACACCGGCCTCGTTGACCGCGACGCTCATCTTAACGTGCTTTGCGTTTGCGTGGCGGCAGATATTGCTCAGGGCCTCCTGGGTCACGCGATAGATTTGGATTTGTACGCTCGCCGGCAGATTCAGCTTTTCATCCAGGCCGTCATCGCACACAAATTCGTATTCGAACTTGCAGTCGGGTGCGGCGTGTTCGACTGCATGGGCCAGAGCGAATTGTAGAGCGGCGGACAGTCCGACGTTCTCCAGCGCCGACGGGCTCAGGTCTTCACAGATGCGCCGCACTTCCTGAGATATCGATTCAATCTCCGAGCGCAGGGCGCCGGGCGCGGAAGGCGCGCGGTTAGGACGTATATTTTCCCCACCAGCCGGAAGCCGATCAACCAGCAGCGCCAGATTTCTCAGATCGGCAAGCGTTTGATCGTGCAAATCGCGCGCGATGCGGCGGCGTTCGGTTTCCGTTTCATTCGCCAGTTGCAGACGCGCATCGGCCAGCTCGCGATTAGCGGAAGCCAGCGCAGCACTGGTGCGATGAATCCGCCGGTTCTGAAAATAACCCCAGCCCAAAGCAATCAAGGCGAACAATAACAGCACTCCGAGCGCGGTCGAGGTCCACGGGAAAGGCGCTTTAGCCACGGTGAACTCGAACGAGAGCGGTGTTGCCGGGGTCAGGTCTTTGGTGAATGCTCGGGCCACAACCTTGTACGTGCCCGGTTTCAGTTTCTCCATCGCAAACTGGGAATCGTGCGACAGTTTTTCTCGGATGACTTTCCCCGAACTGTCGGACAGGGCGAATGCATATTGAAACTGCTCAGGGAATGTGCGGCTGCTGATCGCCGTGACGTCCAGCAGCAGACTGTTTTGCGGATAATCGAGCTTCAGGCCGGAACGCAACTCGGACTGATCGTGGATCCGCTGACTGATGATGCGCGCCGGAAGCACGGTCGGCGTTACGTGTCCCGGCTCGTACCGCACCAGGCCCCGATTCGTGCCCGCGATCACACTCTCGCTGCCATCGGCATTTCGTTCCGACAACACCGCAAATACGCGTTGCGAAGGCAACCCCTGTTCGACGTCCAAACGCGAAACGATTGCTCCGAATTGATCGTCGAGCGCCACTTTCATCAGGCCGTTTCCGATCGTCGCGCACCAAATCTGCTTGCGAGAATTGTCAGCGACTACGACCACCGTGCGAGCGTTGATACCAGCGACGATTTCCTTCAACTGACCTGATTGAGATAAGTAGAGTCCCTTATCGGTCGCCAACCACGTCTCGGCGCCGTCCGTAACAATCGACCAGACGCCGATGCCTTTTAATTTGTCGAGAGCGCCGTCACTGTTTGTTCGTTTGCCGTCAAAAACAAACGCACCGGCGCTGGCGGTCCCGATTACGAGGCTGCCGTTCGAGTCGGCGCCCAGGCTCACGACTTCGCGCAAGTGATCATCCGCACTCGCGTCCGGCCAAACCAGTGAACGTCGCGTGCCGTCAAGTTTCTCAACGCCAGAGCCAAACGTGGCGACGTAAGTCGAGCCACCAGTGCCGGCAATCGCGCGCACGCTGTCATTTTGCGTTTCTGCCCCCACGCGCGCAAAACTCACTTCGTTTGCCGATGGCGAAGCGAAGAGTCCACCGGCGGCCGCAACCAGCACCCGTCCGTTCTTGTCTTCATTAATTGCAAAGATCGTCCGCCGGCCGAGTTCGGAAATTGCGCGCCAATGCTTTGTGTCCGGGTCGAAAGCAAACAAGCCTGAATTCGTACCAGCGAGCAAGCGACCCCGCGAAGTACGCCACAGTGCTCGCACGTAATTCGTCCCCGGATCGTCGGTAATAGTTTCCGCGCGCATCGCGTGCGGGTCATAGCGACAGACGCCTTTGTCGGTGGCGAACCAGACGACTTCTTCCGGATCTACGAAAACACCAAAGATGTGATCCGAACGAAGCGCGCCGCCAGTGCCTTCGAACGTGAAATGCTCGGTTGGTTTCCGATCCTGGAAACGAAAAGCTCCGCGGCCGTCGGTAGCGACCCAGATATCATCGCGCGAGCCGCGCGCAATCGCTGTGACGGGGCCCGTGGCAGCGTTGGCTTTCACCGGCTTAAGCAAGTCTTCATTGTCAAAGACACCGCTTTCTTCGGGGCGCACTCGCACGCCGGTCCAAAGACGGCCGTGCGAATCGACTTCCAGCGCGTTGACAAAATAGCTGCGCGGTTTGCTCGTGACTTCGCGGGCCTCGCCGTTTTCAATCACCATCAGGCCGCGGCTTTGCGTGCCGGCGTAGAGTTTCTCGCCCACCAGCGCCAGACTCGTGATCTTCAAAGGCCCGGGATGATCCTTGTCCATGCTCTGCAGCGGCTGATCCGGAATCGTTCTCACCGAAAAAGAGGGGGCCTCATAAACTTCGCCGGATCGATTCGTCGAACTCACCGCGGCTGGTTGCTTTACCTGACAGTCAAATATTTGGCCCGTCTCAGTGGCCATGATCGCGCGGCCGGGTTGTGGAGTAATGATCGTAGTGATCACTTTGCCAACGGTTTCCTTGATGGTTTCGAACTTTGCGTTGGCCAGCCGCGCCGCGCCATTGTCGGTCCCAATCCACAGCGCGCCGGATTCATCCGCCTTCAGCGCCAGCACTCGGCCCGGCGGCAGACCCTCGGCGTTGATCGCACTCGTGCGCCGCCCGTCATAGCGGGCCAGTCCGCCGTCAGTCGCAAACCACGTCATCCCAAATTCCGTCTGCGCGATCGCGTGAGTGCGATCGGACGGTAGTCCGTGAAACGATGTCACCGCGCCCCATTGATGCAGGTTCGGCGGCGGCGTGGGTGAAGGCGATGGCGAAGGCGCGGGTGAAGGAGAAGGTGATGGTTGGGCCTGGGGCGCGACAGGTTGGTTTTGCGAGAAAGCCCGGGACAGTAGCCCGACCGTGAGGGTGGGCGCCAACGCGAGCAGAACAATGGTGAGCAGTGAGCGGTGAGCAGTGAGCAGAAAGAAGGCGTCCCGCAGGGACGCAGTGAAAATAGCCCAGCGATTCATCGCTGGGATCGACGAAGAGGATTTTCTTCGAGTCCCGTAGGGACGGCTGAACAAGTTTGTGATGTGACGCGTGAAATAGTAGAGCGCCTTTGCGGCTCTGCCGCCGCACAGTGCGGTAAGCCTATGGCTTACCGAGCAGTTCCATTTTGATATTCTGCGTCGAGGCTGCGCCTCGACGCCCGGAGGCGGAGCCTCCTCCTTCATTGAGACTAGCCGACGGTGAGGCAGAGCCTCACCGCACTGTGCTGCGGCAGAGCCGCGAAGACTCGTGTCGCTCCTTCGGCGCTCGCCGAAATACCAAAGACAACTTAACCACGCCCTGGTGAGCGTGGCTATTTCATCCCGGCCCTGCGGGTCTCGATGCGGATCCCCTTTCACTTCACCTATCGCTTCGTCTTCCCAGCTTCCCGCTTCTGCTCTTCCAAAAACTTTCTCTGATCGCGCTCGAGCCAACCTTCCAGATCGACCGCTGCCTTTTCCAACTCATCGTTGTTAAGCAAGCCGCGCCTGAGTGCTTCAAAGAAGGCGCGCGTGCGCACATTGTAAGCGAGCTTTTCATAAGCTTCGTTCGGCGTTCCCTCTGGCAGCGAGACAAAAAGTTTTTCGTAGAGAGTGGCGAGACGGCTCTCAACGCCGCGCAGCGAGAGACTGCATTTGCGCGCGATGGCCCAGTTCGAAAGGCCGAGCGCGAGATAGTAAAGCGCCTCGGCTTCGAACTCAGTCAGCAGCGGCCGCTTGAAAGAATCCTTGAACGCCGGGTCGATCATGTCGGCGCCGTCTTCCAGCACTGCGGCCACGAAACGCAGGAAGCGCGATTCAGGATTGTTCTTATGAATGAAGCCGTAAGCCGGCGGCGGATCGACCGACTTCACGATCTTGCGAATCTCGTTGATGTAAATCTCGTGCGGAAACTGCGTCCAGAAAATGATCCGCGCCGTGGGAAAGTCGCGCCAGATCGCCCGCGCGGCCTTCACGCCGGAAAGCTTTGGCATCTGAATGTCGAGGATGCAAACTTCGGGTTTGTTCTTGAGCGCCAGCGCGACCGTCTCTTCACCATCGCCGGCTTCAAGCACCGGCTGATGCGAAGGAAAATCACGCTCGAGTATTTCGCGCAGGTAAGCGCGCTGGGCTACGTTGTCTTCGGCAATCAGGATGGACATCTTGGGGCGGATGATAGCGCGAAACAGCCAGGCACCGTAAACGTGGCTCGCCACAGAAGGGCACAAAATCGAGCGCGGACATCCCTGTCCGCCAGCGTGCGCAGCACGCTCAGCTCCAAACCACCACATTCAAGGCAGGGTTCGCGCTTTGCGCTCAGGCGAACAGGATGTCCGCGCTCTGATCGATTCGTACATAGTGTGGTTTCCCACAACTCTCTTTCCGGTAAGCGCGGCGCCCTCCTGATGATCTCAACGTGTTCGACGCACCGCTGAGTCGACGATACTCGGCGCGATCGGTTCCTTGAGGTGGAACTCAATGTCACTCTCTCGCTCCTTTCGCCGGCAGTGGTCGCCGAACGTGCGGATGCTTTTCATCTCGATGGTTCTGATGGCCGTCGCCATCGGAGGGGCGCGCGTATTGGGACAATGAAAACGGCGAGAGCGAAGATGACGACTCAGCGGTAGAGCGAACGAAGCAAGTCAACGGTTGATGACAAGAACTGCACGAATGACATTCCTAATCTCGGTGCTGCTCGTAGCGACCCTGGTCGCTGGTGTGCCGCGTCCCAAACGGCAACGCGAACTCCTGATCGAAACCGGAAAATTTCACCGGGACGAGATCACGGCCCGCCGCGGGCAGGTCTGGTTGGGGCTCTACGTCAACGGACGCGAGGCCGTGCTCCGCTATTCAAAAATCCAGGTCAGAACCGTCTTTGATGACGTCACCGACTATGGCGCTGACACGAAAACGGGGAAGGGCGTGAGCGTTCGCGGGCCGCGCAAACCAGTGCTCTTGCTGCGACCGGGGGCGGGACTGGTTCCCGGATCAGTGATCTCGGTGTTCAATCAAAGGCACCCGAACTTTGAGAGAACGTTGGAGAAGGTTCCCATTCATTTGCAACTGGGTAAGAGGTCATACGTGCTCAAGGTCGTAAGCCCTGACAAGCAACCATCACAGTGTCGTGAGCACGCGTTCCCCAGGAATGCCAGGCTGGTTTTAGCTTCAGGCAAATCATCCCAGACTCTCTACACCCTTGGTGATTGTGGTAACGAGCCTTACTGGTACCTGGTTTGGGCCGGTGATCTGGATAGAGATGGAAAACTCGATCTCTACGTCAACGTCACTCAACACTATGATGTCTCAGAGCGAAGACTCTTCCTCTCCGCGCGCGCAAAAAAGGGACGGCTGGTTAAGGAAGTAGCCGCATTCGTGACTGGCGGTTGTTAACCGGAGCGCGGACATCCTGTCCGCCAGCGTGCGCAGCACGCTCAAACCTGAGACCATCACATTCCAGGGTTGTTCGCGCTGCGCGCTCAGGCGGACAGGATGTCCGCGCTCCGATGATGCGCTCCGATCATGCTCTTTGTGTCTTTGAGGGTTTGTGATAAATCTCTACGACATGAAACCACGCCAACTGTTGTTATCGCTGCTGACTTCGCTGCTCGTTCTCTCCTGCTTCTCTTTCGCGATTCCCATCGGGGCACAACGCACCACACAGCCGGCGCAGGGAAGAGTGCGCGCCCGCTCAGCACGCGACGAAGCTCTCTGGCAAAGAGCGCTGGCGATTCATCGTCGGGCGATCCTTGTCGACACGCACAACGACATCACGACGTCGATGACCAACGACGATTTTGATCTCGGCGGCACGCCTCCCACTCCTTATCGTACGAACATTGCCCGCATGAAGCAGGGCGGCCAGACCGCCGAATTCTTTTCGCTTTACATCAAGCCCTGGTACGTCGCGCATGGCGGCGCGGCCCGGCGCACGCTCGACATGATCGATTCCGTTTATCGCGCGGTCGAGCGCCATCCGAATGAGCTGATGTTCGCCACGACCGCTGCCGACATTCGCCGCGCCAAAGCTCAGAACAAGATTGCCTGCCTGATGGGTATCGAGGGCGGCCACGCGATCGAGAATTCATTGCCGACGCTGCGCGAGTTCTACCGTCTGGGCGTTCGTTATATGACGCTGACGTGGAACAACACCAACGACTGGGCCGACGCCGGCCGCGGAGAGAGGAAGCACAATGGCCTGAGCGACTTTGGCAAGGAAGTCGTGCGCGAGATGAATCGTCTGGGCATGCTGGTCGATGTCTCGCACGTATCGGACAAGACAATGAGTGATGCGCTCGATGTTTCGAAAGCGCCGATCATCGCGTCGCATTCATCGGCGCGCGCGCTGAGCAACGTGCCGCGAAACATTCCCGATGACTTACTCCGCCGGATTGCGAAGAATGGCGGCGTGGTGCAGATAAATTTCTACAGTCTATTTGTCGATCAGAAAACTGTGGCGCCACAGGCTGATGAACGAGGCCAGCGCCTGAAAGCGCAGCAAGAGGCACTCAGCGTGAAGTACGCGGACGATCCGGAACGCCTCGCCGAAGAGAGCGACAAGCTGGAAGCCCAATTTCCTTTGCCGCCCCTGCCGCTGTCAAAGCTCATCGATCACATCGATCACATCGTGAAGGTTGCCGGCATCGACCACGTCGGACTCGGTCCGGACTTTGACGGCGCCAATGACTTTCCCGAAGGCGCGCGCGATGTTTCGATGTACCCGAATATTACTTATGAGCTCTTGAAGCGCGGTTATAGCGAGCAGGACATACGCAAGATCCTCGGCGAAAACCTTTTGCGAGTGTTTGCCCAGGCCGAACTCGTGTCACGCAAAATGAGCCGATCGATTAGCGGCGGCGGCAGTACGAAGAGAATTAAGTAGCATGGACTTCAGTCTGTGTAGAATCCGGTCGTAATCACAGACTAAAGTCTATGCCACACAAGAAGGCTCACGTTGATCCTCCTTACGAAAAATCAAACGTGAGCCCTGCTGTGGACAGCACCACCTTAGCGTCTGGTCTGTTCGTTCTGGCCGCCCTCTTTGGAAGAGCCGCCGCCCTGGTCACCCTGGCGTTCGCGATCTTCGCGGCCGCCGGCGCCCGTCGACTGGTCACCTTGCGGATTGCGGCCGGGCGCCTGATGAGAACCGCCCTGCTGACCTTCGTCCATGCCGCCCTGCTGTCCCTGCTGCTTATTTCTGTCGTCTGGCATTTCTGTTCCTCCCCATTGGTTAGTTAGTTGAAATGTTTTGGACCCGGTCGAAATAAATCCAGTGCCCGCTTGTGACTTGCGGTCGTATCAACCACCGTGCCAATTGCTTCTCCGCAGAGAATCGCGTTACGAACACCAGAATGAGAGTCACGCCAAGAACTCAATCCATACACACAGCATAAAACCCGAACAGCGTGAAGAAGATCCGCAGATTACACAGATTACGCAGAACGGATAAAGCTGAAACATTGATACGGAACCGATTAGCGGTGTCGTGCAATTCCGGCGAATTCAATGATGGTTTGTCTCTCAAAAAGTTTTAGCGCGCCCGCTTCTGAGTTGAATGAATCTGTGTAATCTGCGTAATCTGTGGATGAGTATGAAACACGCCGGAATCTACCTGCACATTCCCTTCTGCCGCTCGCATTGCTCTTACTGCGACTTCGCGACGGGAATGTATGAAGGTGAACTGGCGGAACGCTACGTCATTTCCCAGATTAAAGAAATTACCGAGTGGCGCGAGGTCGACAGTCCAGTGGCGGTTGATACGATTTACTTTGGCGGCGGCACTCCTTCACTGCTGGCGCCGTCACAGATCGAACGGATTCTGAAAGCAGTACGCGGTCGATTTCAGATAGTCGACGACGCCGAAGTTACGATTGAGCTGAACCCGGGAGATGGTGGCACGAGCGCCGCCGCAAGACAGGAGACGATGAGCGAGTTTCGCCGCCTGGGAATTAACCGTGCCAGCTTTGGAGCGCAGACCTTTGACAATCGCGAACTAAAGCAGCTTGGCCGGACGCACTCATCAGCAGACATACCTGCGACCTTTCAGCAGTTGCGCGCGGCCGGATTCGACAACATTAGTTTTGATTTGATCGCGGGATTGCCAGGTCAAACGCTGTCAGGTTGGCAACGAAATCTCGATGAAGCTTTGAACTTGCGGCCCGATCACCTTTCGCTTTATCTACTGGACGTGCATGAGGGCACGCCGCTCGCAGATCAAATTCGTAGCGGCATGCGGCCAAAACCGGATGATGATCTGGCCGGGGCGATGTACCAACTGATGTTGGCTGAAGTTGGTGCCGCCGGTTATCAGCATTACGAGATCTCGAACTTCTGTTTGCCGGGATTTGAATCGCGGCACAACACGAAATATTGGGCCGGCGCTGCTTACTACGGCTTTGGTTGTTCGGCACATTCATACGACGGTTGGCGGCGGCGCTGGGCCAATGAACGCGACATAGCCAAATATGTCGAGTTAATCGAGCAGGAAGAATCACCGGTCGTCGAGCGCACCGAGTTGAACGAAGAGGATGCACGCTCGGAATCGATCTTCCTTGGCCTGCGGCTGATGAGCGGTTTGGATCTGCAGAGTTATCGCTCGCGATTCGGGACCGACCTGCGCGAGGAGTACAGCTCGGAGCTTGTTCGACTATACGAGGCCGGGTTGATTGAGATTGATGAGGACTTGATGCGACTGACTAAAAGAGGGGCGCTGTTATCGAATGAAGTTTTCGCAGCTTTAGCCTGAGCGGCTCTGCCGCCTGATGTGCGGAAAGGCTTCGCCTTTCCGTGAAGGCTTCCCACCTTTGCGACGAGGCTGCGCCTCGTCGTCGATCCTGAGGCATAGCCTCAAAAACCTAATTGAAAACTTACCGGAAAGCCGGAGGCTTTCCGCACATCAGGCGGCATAGCCGCGGCAAGACAATCACAGACTGAAGTCTGTGCCACTTTAGATCTGATGGCTCAGCAATCCATCCCGCAGCTTGGGCTCGAACCAGGTTGATTTGGGTGGCATGATCTCTCCCGCATCCGACACTTTCAGCAGATCGTCGATCGTGGTGGGATAAAGCGAGAATGCTACCGCCCCTTTTCCTTCGTTCACCAACTTTTCCAACTCTTCGGTCCCACGCATTCCGCCCACGAAATCAATCCGTTTGTCAGTGCGCACGTCTTTGATGCCGAGGATCGAATCGAGCAGACGATCCTGCAAGATGCTGACATCAAGCGATTCAACTACGCCAGCGTCTGTTCTGGCATTGCCCGGCAGGGCCAGTCCATACCAGCGCCCATTGAGATACATGCTCCATCGCCCACGTTCTGACGGCGTGGGCGTTGCATTTTCCGTAACTGAAAATTGCTCTCCCACGCGACTCAGAAATTCCTTCGGCGACAATCCATTCAGATCGCGCACGATGCGGTTGTAGGGAAGGATCTGCAACTGTCGATCGGGAAACAGGACGCATTGAAAGAAGTTGTATTCTTCGTTGCCAATGAAGGCGAATGCAGTTTCTTTCAATTCAGCGCGCGCGCGGCTGGCACTCGCCGCACGATGATGACCGTCGGCGATGTAGAGATAAGGAACGTCTTTGAAAGCCTCGACCAGCGGATCATAGTTGGGCACGCGCCAGATGGTGTGGCGAATGTCGTCGTTGGCCAAAAAGTCGTACAGCGGAGGATTGCCGCTTAGAGCACTAGCGATCAGCGAATCGATCTGCGGCGTCGCCCGGTAAGTAAGAAACACCGGGCCGGTCTGCGCGCGCAGCACCATAATGTGGCGCGTGCGATCGTCTTCTTTGTCGCGCCGCGTGCGCTCGTGTTTGCGAATGACGTCGCGATCGTATTCGTCCACCGAACAACACGCCACCACGCCGATCTGTTCGTGGTCGCCCATGATCAGACGATACAGATAAAGACTCGGCGTTTCTTCCACTACCAAAGGACAATCTCTGATCAGCTTGCCAAAGTTGTCGACAGCTTTCGCATAGACTTCGTCGCTGTAGATTGGCGTGCCCGCAGGCAGATCGATTTCAGGGCGCGACACATGCAGAAAGCTCCAGGGATTGCCCGAGGCCAGCGCGCGTGCTTCTTCGGTGCTGACGACGTCATAGGGCACCGCCGCTACCTGCGGGGCGCGCTCGGCCTGCGGACGGAGGGCATTGAAAGGACGAATGATGGCCACGCGTTCTCCTGAAAGGTTTGAATATTAGGGACAGGTTAAGACTAACTGTGCTGGAGATGATTTGCAAAGCATGTGCGTCCTGTCGATTCTAAGATGAGACAAGGTTAACCAAGTCGAATCTTTGCGGCTTTGCCGCAGCACATTGCGGAAAGCCTATGGCTTTCCGTGCGACACGCTTCACTTTTCCTGAGGCTATGCCTCAGGAGATTCGGAGGCGTAGCCTCCCCATGTTTATTCGGTCGTCCACGGTAAGCCGGAGGCTTACCGCAGTGTGCTGCGGCAGAGCCGCGATTGAAAACCGAGACTCGCTAACGTTGCATGTCGTAAAATGCTTGCGATGCCGCCAATCAATGCCGAGAACGACATGCTGCGCGAGAAGCTCCACACTCTCGACGCCGAATTCGATCGCGAAATGCGCGCGCGCGGATTTGATCCTGCCCAGGCAGAGAATGTAGCGTTGCCTTCGCACCTCGCCGCACTTTACGCTGAACGCGAGCAGATCAGAGCGGAGCTGGAAGAACTAACACGAGGGGAAAACCAATGACTGAGATCGAACGGATTCTGGATCAACTCAAACGCGCTTATGAAGGCAATGCCTGGCACGGACCATCAGTGCGTGAAGCGCTCGCCGGTGTCAACGCGTCACAAGCCCACGCGCGACCACTGGCGAACGCACACAGCATCTGGGAACTGGTGCATCATATTGCTGTCTGGGAAGGCGCGGGCCGGCGGCGGCTGGAAGGCGATCGCGCCGCGATCGATATCTCTTCACCTGACGACTGGCCGCCGGCGGACGACACGAGCGAAGCAGCCTGGGAGCAGGCGAAAGCGGCCCTCGATCGCGGCCATGAAGCTTTGCGTGAAGCGATTGCACGCGTGGATGAATCGCGTCTGGATGAGCCAATTCTCGAAGGGATGTCTACGGTTTATGTCACGCTGCACGGAGTCATTCAACACGATCTCTATCATGCGGGCCAGATCGCAATGTTGAAGAAGGCGCTGTAAAGACTCTTTCTTTCTCCCTCTCCTTCTGGGAGAGTGTCGGGGAGAGGGCTTGTGGGCGACGCGAGTTTTTTTATCCTTGTCGTTGGTATGTGCCCCTCTCTGGTTTACTCAAACCTTCCGCTCTCCGGTTGAGTGTTTGTAAAGACGAGGGGTGGAAGATTCGGCTCGGCGCGCTAAATCCCTCTCCCCTGACCCTCTCCCAGAGTGAAAGGGAACTTCACTTCACGCCGGCTCGCGTCCAAACTCCCGCAGCAGCGGCTTAAGTTTCTCAATCACCATTTCGTGCGCGGCGCCGTTGGTCGCCACAATCCCATTACGATTGTCTATGCGCACTCCGTTGTAACGCAGGGGCTGGCCGAACAGATCGGTCAAGCGTCCGCCCGCTTCCACCAGAATGGCCTCAGGCCCGCACGTGTCCCATTGCTTTGTGCTGGGCGAAAGATGCAGGTAGAGATCCGCTTGCTGTTCGGCTATTAACCCAATCTTCACGCCGACCGAACCGCGACGCGTTTCGTCTTTGAAGCCAAACGCACTGACGACGCGTTCCATGCGTGGACTGCGATGAGAACGGCTCGATGCCAGGACCATTTCGCTCGCGCTGGTCAGATTCGAAACCGACATGCGCCTGGCGGCATTTTCACCATCTTCGATCCACGCGCCGCCGTTTCGCTCCGCCCGATAAAGAACTGCGCGCACGGGTTGATAAACTACTCCGAGGACGCTTTCGCCCCCGACCGACAGGCCAATCTGCACGGCGAAATCGCCGTCGCGGTTGATAAAGTTCTTCGTTCCGTCCATCGGATCGATCAACCACACTCGATCTTTTTCCAGCCGGTGCCCGCTGTCTACAGACTCTTCGGCGAGAATCCCATCATCGGGGAATTCCTTCTGCAGCCGGCCAACGATTAGCTCGTTCGCCTCGCGATCGGCAGCGGTGACCTCCTCAAGCTCGTCGAGGGCGTTAACCTTCTGCTCGACCAGGAACGGACTGTAATAGTGCTCGAGCAAAACAGCTCCCGCCTGCCGAGCGAGTTCCGTCGCGACTTCGATTTCGCGTTGATAATCCGACACTTGTGCTGCGTTCATCGTAGGATTCTCTACACGCTAACACATCGCTCACACTTGATCGAAGCCACGCTTGCGAGGCGTGCGGGGCGACGCGTATAGTCATTCGCGCTTACTCTAAACACGAACCAATTCGGAGAGACTCGAAGAATGCCACTTGACGGTTGGGCGACGCTCGACGGCACGGCGCGCTATCGCGAACGCTTTCGCGAGGTCGCGGCGGAAGATCATTTTCGTAAGAAGCAGGATTTATGGCTTTCATCGATCGGCGTGGGTACGTATCTCGGCAACGCCGACGACGAAACCGACGCCCAGTATGCGGAAGCCGTCACCCGCGCGGTTGAATTGGGCGCGAACGTCGTCGACACGGCCGCTAATTATCGTTTTCAAAGAAGCGAACGATCGATCGGCGCGGCCTTGCGAGAACTGAATGCCCGAGGATTTGCGCGAGACGAGATCGTGGTGTGCACCAAGGGCGGCTATCTCCCGTTTGACGGCGCGCCGCCGCGCGATGTGCGGCAATACATCGAAGAGACTTTCGTGAAGCCCGGCATCGCTAGCTTCGCGGATATCGCCGGCGGCTCGCACTGCATGACGCCGCGGTACTTGCAGAGCCAGCTCGATCAGTCGCTCGCGAATATGAACTTGTCGTGCGTGGACGTTTACTATGTTCACAATCCCGAGTCGCAGCTTCCTGCCGTCTCAGCGGAAGAGTTTTGGCAGCGTCTGCGCGCGGCGTTCGAGTTTCTCGAGCAAAGCGTAGCCGCTGGAGAGATCAGAAATTATGGCGTCGCGACCTGGAACGGTTTTCGCGCCGAGCCCGACGCGCGCGAGTATCACTCGCTGGAGCGCATGGCAGAGATCGCGACGGAAGTCGGTGGCGACAATCATCACTTTCGTTTTATTCAGTTGCCGTTCAATCTGGCCATGCCCGAGGCGTTGTTCTTTCAAAACCAAAAACTGGGCGATGAATACGTGAGCGTGCTGGAGGCTGCCAACAAACTTGGCATCTCTGCGATCGCCAGCGGTTCGCTGCTACAGGGGCAGGTCGCGCGCGGTTTGCCGGAAGCGATTCGGGACCCGCTGGGCTCGCTTGCCACGGACGCGCAAACCGGTATTCAATTTGTGCGCTCGGCTCCCGGAATTACGACGGCGCTGGTGGGCATGAGCCAACACGCGCACGTCGAAGAGAATTTGCAACTCGTCGGCATCGCCCCGGCACAACCGGACGATCTGATTAGCGTGTTCGATCAGGATTAAATGAGCCGGCGAAGCCGGTGAAATATTAGTAGCCCACAGCGCAAGCTGTGGGTGGGCGTTTGGATTCATGGGCAGAGCTCGCAAAGCGAGCGGCATGTGTCTTCTTAATCGGCTGATGGACTGAGTACCCATACACGCACGTGTTCGCCAACGGATATATGCCGCCCTTACAGGGCTGGGTTTTTTGTCTCCTCTTACCCACAGCTTGCGCTGTGGGCTACTGAAATATCGCCCGCTGTGCGGGCTGGCCTATTGACGCAATCCGGACTGCTAGACTCTTGAAAATCATGCACGTCTTAATCGCAGACAAATTCGAACAATCCGGCCGCGATGGCTTGCAGGCCATTGGCTGCGAAGTTTCTTTTCAGCCTGATCTGAAAGACGACGCCCTGGTCGCTGCGATAGCAGAGCTCCAACCCGATGTGCTGATCGTGCGCGGCACGAAAGTCACCGAGCCGATGTTGGCGGCGGGGCCTTTGAAGCTGATCGTGCGCGCGGGCGCCGGCTATAACACGATCGATGTGGCCGCCGCATCGCGCCGGGGAATCTATGTTTCCAACTGCCCCGGAAAAAATTCGATCGCGGTCGCTGAGTTGGCGTTCGCTTTAATGCTCGCGCTTGATCGCCGCATCGCCGACACGGTAATCGCTTTGCGCGCGGGGCAGTGGAACAAGAAAGAGTTTTCCAAAGCACGGGGATTGTTTGGCCGCAAGCTGGGTTTGGTGGGTTTGGGGAGGATTGGTCAGGAGATGATACCGCGGGCCAGAGCGTTCGGCATGGCGGTCGTCGCATGGAGTCGCAGTCTGACGCCGGAACGCGCGGTTGAGTTGGGCGTCGAAAGAATGGAGACACCGCTCGATGTGGCCGGCGCTGCCGACATTGTCAGCGTTCACGTGGCCTTGAAACCCGATACGCGGATGTTGATTAGTTCGGATTTTTTTCAGGCAATGCGTGATGGCGCCTATTTCATCAACACTTCGCGTGGCGAGACAGTCGATCAGGGCGCGCTGGTCGAAGCGATTCATTCGAAGGGTATCCGCGCGGGCCTCGACGTGTTCGCGAGTGAGCCGACTTCAGCCTTGGCCGAATTCACCGATCCGATCGGTAGTGAACCGGGTGTTTACGGCACGCATCACATTGGCGCTTCAACCGATCAAGCACAGGAAGCCATCGCTGCTGAGACGGTGCGCATCATTCAATCGTTCAAAGAAACGGGCCAGGTCCCGAACGTAGTGAACCTTGCCCAACGCACCCCGGCGACGCATCGCTTAGTTGTGCGTCATCGCGATCGCCCGGGCGTCCTGGCGCAAGTGCTCGATGCGATCAAAGCCGAACAGATCAACGTGCAGGAGATGGAGAACATCGTTTTCGAAGGCGCCGAAGCGGCCGTGGCGCGCATCAATCTGGATAAGGCGCCGTCGCAGAAGACGCTGGATCGATTGCGGCAGGGCAACGTCGATATTATTGAGCTAAACGTTTTGGAAATCGCTTAGCCGAGGGAGTTGAATTGATTTCAGTCCCGCAAGGACGATCGAAAATAGCCCAGCGATTCAGAGGAGTTTTGAGTTATTTTCGATGTTACGATTGTTCGCGCTTCGCGCTCAAGGCGGACAAGATGTCCGCGCTCCGAGAAGATGAGTATCGCCCCTGACGGGCTGGAATGCACTGCGAGACAGTCTCGTTACCTTCATGAATACGACACTAATCACCGGCGCGTCTTCGGGAATCGGCGAAGCGTTCGCGCGCAAGCTGGCCGGGCAGGGACACAATCTTTTGCTCGTCGCTCGATCCGAGGACAAGCTGATCAACTTGTGCAACGAGCTGGGGCGCATCAACAGCACTCACGCGCAGTACGTCGCGATGGATCTTTCGGAGCAGGATGCCCCGGCACGGCTTTTTGAAGAGACCGAAAAACGCGGGTTGGAGATCGATTTCTTAATCAACAACGCCGGCTTTGGCTCGATGGGTGATTTCACGAATCTCGATCTGGAGCGCGAGTTGAACATGATCGACTTGAATGTGCGCTCACTGGTAGAGTTGACGCATCGCTTTCTGGTTCCGATGCGAGAGAGAAAGAGCGGCTCGATCATCAACGTGGCGTCGACCGCCGGTTTTCAGCCAGTGCCTTTCATGGCCACGTACGCCGCGACCAAAGCGTTCGTGCTGTCATTTTCCGAAGCCTTATGGGAAGAGAACCGGGCCCTGGGTGTGAAAGTGATGGCGGTTTGTCCCGGCGTAACCGAGACGAATTTTTTTGACGCCGCCAGGATTCAAAGACCACCCGCGCGCATCGCCCAAACGCCCGAAGCCGTGGTTGACACGGCGCTGAAGGGATTAGCCCGCGGCAAGGGCTCGATCATTTCCGGTTGGACGAATTTCATGATGGTCGAGGCTGAGCGTCTGACGCCGCGAGCGATGGTGATCCGGATAGCCGGAACCATGCTGCGGAAAACCGTTGGCAGTAAGGAGTGAATATTTGGAGTGCGGCGACTTGTCGCCGCTTTAGTATGCGCCGTCTCGACGCCGCTCTCTGTAAACTAATGTTCGCGATAAGTCGCGAACTCATAAAAGCGGTAACGAGTTACCGCACTCCAAAGGAAAACAATCATGACTGAACGCATCTTCAACTTTAGCGCCGGCCCGGCGGTAATTCCGCTGCCCGTCCTGGAAGAAGCACAGAGAGATCTGCTCGCGCTTCCGGGTGTCGGCATGTCGGTGATGGAAATCAGCCATCGCTCGAAAACCTTCGACGAAATCATTCAGGGCGCGGACGCGGGTCTGCGCGAGTTGCTCAATATTCCGAAAGACTACACGGTGCTTTTTCTGCAGGGCGGCGCCAGTTTGCAGTTTGCGATGGTGCCGATGAATTTTCTGTCGCTTGATGGCAGCGCCGACTATATCGTCACCGGCAGTTGGGGCAAGAAGGCGGTTAAGGAAGCCCAGAAATTCGGCCACGTGAATTTCGCGGCCAACACGGCCGACGGTGGTTTCACGCGAGTGCCGGGTCAGCATGAGTTACAACTCGATCCAAGCGCCGCTTACGTTCACATGACCTCGAACGAAACGATCGAAGGCGTCGAGTTCAAAGCCGAACCCGAAGTCGGCGACGTGCCGTTGGTCTGCGATGCTTCATCGGACATTCTTTCGCGGCCCATTCCGGTTGAGAAGTACGGCCTCATCTATGCGGGTGCGCAAAAGAACATGGGTCCGAGCGGCGTGACCCTGGTCATCATGCGTGAAGATCTTTTGCCGCGAGTGCGCGAAGGCCTGGCCACGATGCTGGACTATCGCACGCACGCTAAAGACAAATCGCTGCACAACACGCCGAACACGTGGGGCATCTACATCATTAATCTGGTCTGCAAGTGGCTGAAAGAAAAAGGTGGCCTCGCAGCGATGCAAGTTGAAAACGAAGAGAAGGCCAAGCTCATTTACGACGCGATCGATGCGACGGAATTCTATCGCGGCCATGCCGATCCGGATTCGCGCTCAATGATGAACGTGACGTTTCGTTTGCCTTCGGAGGATCTGGAAAAGAAGTTCGCCAACGAAGCGACGGCGGCGGGCATGGACGGCTTGAAAGGGCATCGCTCAGTCGGCGGCATTCGCGCGTCGATTTACAATGCCTTCCCGCGTGAGGGCTGCGAGGCGCTGGTTGAGTTTATGAAAGAGTTTGAGCAGAAGAACGGGTGATCGTGCAGTACGTTGTTCGCCTTATGAGGTTCGCCATCGCCAACTGAAGAATTGTGAAGAAGAAGAACTTAACTGCCAAATCTCGCAGCAATAAGTCGAAAGATATACTTCCAGAGTATGAGTTTGACTACAAGAAGGCTAAGCCTAATCGATTCGCTGGTCGAATCAGTAGAGAGGTTGGTCGGATGAACAAGCCAAATCAGAGGATTGGCTCGATTAGCAATTCTCAAGTAGGCTCGGACTTTGAACAAGTGGCGCTCAAGTTTTTTGCTAGCCAAGGAATTACATTATCGCGCAACTTCCCGGTGGAATTGGGTCTCTCGACCAAGAAAACGCATTGCTTCGATCTCGGAGCCGCCGATCCAAGCATCATTGTGGAGTGTAAATCACACCGCTGGACCGCGGGGGCCAATGTTCCGAGCGCAAAATGACCGTTTGGAATGAAGCGATGTATTACTTTCACCTTGCGCCCAAGAAATTCCGAAAGATCTTATTCGTCCTTCACGATAGGAGAACCCGAGATGGTGAAAGTCTATTGAGCTATTATAAGCGAACGTACTTTCATATGATTCCAAGAGGTGTTGAGTTTTTTGAATGGGACGACGCCACAGGAGAGATAGTCAAGGTATGAGAATGCGGAACTACCAGGTTGTATTTGTTTTTCTCTTGGTTTCAGCGATGACGTCCAACTTTGGGATGGTTTCGCTTCAAACAACCGATCTCGCGCTGCCCCAGGAAAAACACCTGCGCAACATTCGCCAACTAACCTTCGGCGGCGAGAACGCGGAAGCCTACTTTTCATCCGACGGCAAGAAGCTAATCTTTCAATCGACGCGTGACGGGCATGAGTGCGATCAGATTTACACGATGAACATCGACGGCTCGGACATCCGAATGGTTTCGACGGGTGATGGACGCACGACCTGCTCGTACTATTTTCCCAACGGCAAACGCATTCTTTATTCGTCCACTCATCTGGGCGCGAAGCAGTGTCCACCCCGGCCCGATTTTTCAAAAGGCTATGTCTGGGCGGTTTATCCGAGCTTCGATATCTTCACCGCGAACCCCGACGGTTCCGACGTCAAGCAACTTACAGACGTGACGGGTTACGACGCCGAAACAACTATCTCGCGTAACGGCAAGCTGGTGTTCACCTCAATGCGGAGCGGAGATCTGGACATCTACACGATGGACGCGGATGGCAGGAACATAAAGCGTTTGACAAATGAACTCGGGTACGACGGCGGCCCGTTCTGGTCTTATGATGGCAAACAGATCGTCTATCGCGCTTACCATCCGCAGACTGAAAAGGACAAGGCGGATTATGTCGCTTTGCTGAAGCAGAATCTGATTCGGCCGACCACGCTGGAGATTATGGTGATGAAGGCGGACGGCTCGAACAAGCGGCAAGTGACGAACCTGAATAAGGCCAGCTTCGCGCCCTACTTCTTTCCCGACGGCAAGCGCATAATCTTTTCGTCAAACTATGCCGATCCCAAAGGCCGCGATTTCGATCTCTATTCGATCAAAACCGACGGGACGGGAATGGAACGAATCACTTACAACGACACGTTCGACGGCTTTCCGATGTTTTCGCCCGACGGAAAGAAATTGGTTTTCGCTTCGAATCGCCACAACGCAAAGCAGGGCGACACGAACATCTTTATTGCCGACTGGGTCGAGTGAAGCTCCTGCAGGTGACGCGAATACGACCGAGCTTACTTCGGATGCGGGGTAATATCGTGCAGTTGATATGTATCGCCTTCGATGCTGAAATAGAAACGCCAGTCTCGCGTTACCCGCGCTTGCCAGATGTCTCTTGCTTCGTCGTATTTCTTCGCTTGGAGTGACGGATGCCGAAGATTATCCAACAAGAATCTCGCCTGTTTGTAAAAAGCTTTGCGGATGGAGAGCGGAGCGCCTTCAAGCGACTTGAGGAAACGCTCTGAATAGCTAAACCTCATTTAAGAACGTTTCTTGGCAGCTCGTTTCTTGATGTTTTTTTCCAGTGAAGCCACTAAGTCATCGGCGGTACTAAAGGGACCATAACTACGACCGGCTTTGTAATCCGTCAGGCTATCATCAATTCGTTGGTCAATCATGGACTTTGGCGTAAGCAAGATCTTGCCTCTTTCAATCCTGGCTTCAAGCAAATCGCCTGCGCTGAGCCCGACTTGTTCGATGATGGTCGCGGGCAGGGTAACTTGATTGTTGGCTTTGACTCTAACAATGGACATGATTAACGTTAAGCATAACAGATTGACTTCTTCGGTCAAGAGCACACACACATGAAACGCAACTTACTGAATCGCACTCTTGGTTGTTCGATCCTTGCGACGGTGCTCGCCGTGGGCGCGCCTGCGCAACAGCCATCCACCACACCCAGCGTCGATCGCCTGCGACAGGTGATCACTTATCTCGCTTCGGACGCGCTGGAAGGACGCCGCACCGGAACGCCGGGAGCGAACGACGCGGCGCATTACATCGCCGGTGAATTCAATCGCTACGGTTTGCGTCCGGGTTTGCAAATAGCTCGTCCCGCGCGCACGCGCGGCGAGAATCAGGCGCGCTACCTGCAACCGTTTCCTTATGTGAATGTCGTCGAGCTCGGCAGTAATAATCTGTTTTACGTGAACCCGGGGAAAGCTGATGACATCGCGCAGTTCAAGGTTAGCGACGACTGGATGCCGCTCGGCTTTTCCTCAAACGCGAACGTGAAGAGCGCGGAAATGGTATTTGCCGGCTATGGCATTTCCTCGGCCGAACTGAAGTACGACGACTACGCCGCGTCGAATGCGAAGGGGCGAGTGGCGATAGTGTTCACCGGGACGCCCGACGGCGACAATCCCCACGGGCAATTTGCTCGCGCCGGAGAAATCCGTTTCAAAGTTGCCGCCGCGCGCGCGGCCGGCGTCCAGGCTCTCCTAATCATCGCGAATGAAGAGAAGTTGAAGGAAGACCGGCTGTCGCGTCTTTCTTACGACAATAATGGTGAAGCCGGAATACCCGTCATTGTTATCTCCAGACAGTTGGCGGGAAAGATTTTCGGCTCGCGCGACACCGGACTGGCAGATTTCGAGAAAGCGGCTGACAGCAGAAACGCAAATTCAACTGGAGATTTGCGATTACCTGTGCGTGGGTTAAAGCTGGATCTTTCAACCAACGTCGTCCGTCGCGAATCGCCCTCATTCAACGTTATTGGTGTCCTGCCAGGCAGCGATCCAAAACTGAAAAGCGAAGCGATCGTGATCGGCGCGCACTATGATCATCTCGGCCTCGGCGGAGAAGGCAGCGGTAGCCTCTCGGCGAGCACCGGCATTCATCATGGCGCGGACGATAATGCATCGGGAGTAGCGGGTTTGATTGAACTCGCGCGCATGCTTTCTTCAGAGAAGGTGAGACGCACGATCATTTTCATCGCCTTCAGTGGTGAAGAAGAAGGCCTGATCGGATCGAGCTATTACGTCAACCATCCGATCGTGCCGCTCGTGAATACTGTCGCCATGATCAATATGGACATGATTGGGCGTTTGAAAGAGAACAAACTGATAGTCGGCGGAGTCGGTACGGCCACAGACTGGCGCTCAATAATTAACGACAAGAACGCGTTCGCCGGGCAGAAAGCTGCGCACAGTACGACGAATTCGGTTTGGACTGCCCAGCCATTCGTCCTGACTCTCAACGAAGACGGCTACGGCCCGAGCGATCATTCTTCGTTCTACGTCAAACAGGTGCCGGTGCTTTTCTTTTGGACCGGAACTCACGACGACTATCACAAGCCATCGGACACGGCCGAAAAGATTAACTACGAGGGCGAGGCGCGGATCGTCGGGTTCGTCTCCGACATCGTCCGCGATATCGACAAGAGTGACAAGCGGCCGACGTACGCCGTCGCGAAGAGCGAATCGCAGGGCCGCTCGACGGGCTTTCGGGTCTATCTCGGCACGATTCCGAATTACGCGGAAGCAAATGACGGTTTGAAGCTGGACGGCGTGCGCGACGATTCACCTGCGTCGAAAGCAGGATTGAAAGCCGGCGACCGGATCGTCAAGATGGCCGGACACGAAGTAAAGAATGTCTACGACTACACCTACGCGTTGGGTGAAATGAAAGCCGGGCAGGAATATGAAGTCGAGATCGTGCGCGGGAGCGAACATCTCACGCTGAAGATCACGCCGGCCGCAAGGAAGTCATAGGCAGTAAGAACGATCCACGAATTCACACGAAACGGCACGAAACGGAGGTTTAGTTCGTGCTATTTCGTGTGTGTTCGTGGTTCGCTTTTTGGGTTGGCGGAGACACCGCTGTCCTTGCACCGGTAGACCGCTAAAACCGTCGTCGCCGTCGTTCTTTCCGTCGCACCGCTGCGGCAAACAGACTATCTGCTTTCAAAACGGTAATCTCTTCGCCGGCATACCGGGCTATCCCTAGAACCGCAGTCTCAAAACCGCCGTCGTTGGTCTGGCTTGATGATTGAATGTCTTCGGCGGCGATCGTGATCGTGTCGCGGCAGCTTTGCGCGGCCAAAGCCAGTTGCTCATCGCCACGCAAAGCGATCACCGCGGGCAAGGTTGCGGGCCAGCCCAGGGGTTCCCCGGTTAAGACTGCGATGGGATCGAGTACCGTCAGCATGTGACCGCGCATGCAAACTACACCGAGTACTGCCGGCGGCGCGTTGGGCAGAGCCGCGGGCATCCTGGCTTCGGCAGTGCCATCAACCTGGTCGGCAAAGACGGCAAAGATTCTGTCGCCCGCGACAAATGGAACGAGGTCGTGGAGTTGAGGTTCGTCGGTCACGTTGCCCGCGTCTACCGCTGAAGTCTTATGTCGAGAGAGGGGGTCGCTCATCGGTCTTTGAATTGTACAACTGCAACACGAGGATGCCAGCATGAAAAACGGCTGTTTAGAGTACCAACTTCAGTTGGGCTCTTTCTCTCAATAGAAAGCCCGACTGAAGTCGGTACTCTGAACAGCGCTTATCAAAGTAGCACCCGACCCGCTTGCGCCACGTTAAAGCTAATCAACACCCTGTGATACATTTCCAGAGCACATCACAACACGCGCAGGTCATTTGTGAAAGGTTATTCCGATGGATGAGTTTGATCTTTATCGCAGCGAGATGAACGAGAAACTTTTGGACAGCGGCCACCTCGGCATCAAGCGGTTCTTTGCGCTCGATACCCAGGCGTACGAAGACGGCGCGCTGGATAAGCGGACCAAGGAGCTGATGGGCCTGGTGGGCTCAGTCGTCCTGCGTTGCGATGACTGCATCACCTATCACGTCAAACAATGCGCCGCCAATGGCGTGACGCGCGAACAATTCATGGACGCATTCAACGTCGCCCTCGTGGTTGGCGGATCGATTACGATCCCGCATCTGCGAAGAGCGGTTGAGAAATTGGATCAGATACTTTGAGCAAATGAGAGTGTTTGAAAAGAGAGATGGCGGCTCTGCCGCGTCACAGTGCGGAATGGCTTTGCCTTTCCGGCGCTCTTCTTTATTTCAAGGCGAGGCTGCGCCTCGACCCGGAGGCGTAGCCTCCTCGTTTTGGTGGGGGCCGCGCGCCGGTAAGGCAAAGCCTTACCGCAATGTGCTGCGGCAAAGCCGCAAAAGTATTCTCCTGGGCGCACTCTTGCTCGCAGTCGTCTCGGTAACTAACCGGACCGGGAGTGTTCATTCCAGATCATCGTATTCACAGGAAGGTTTTGAAATGCCCGTACAGGAACGTGCACGTGTTCGCGCCCCTGAGCTAAGCGGCGGCCGCGGTTGGCTGAACGTCGACAAGCCTTTATCGCTCGCTGCCTTGAAAGGCAAGGTTGTGCTGCTCGACTTCTGGACCTACGGATGCATCAACTGCATGCACATCATTCCCGATCTGAAGAAGCTCGAAAAGAAATATCCGAACGAGTTGGTGGTCATCGGTGTGCACTCAGCCAAGTTTGAAAACGAAAAAGATACCGAGAACATTCGCCGCATCGTCCTGCGTTACGAGATCGAGCACCCGATCGTCAACGACGCCGACTTTGCTATCTGGCGATCCTATGCCGTCAACGCCTGGCCTACGCGTTATTTGATCGATCCAGGCGGTTACATCATCGGCAAGTTGTCGGGAGAAGGTGGTTACGAAGCGCTTGATAAGGCTATTGCCGACTCGATTGCAGAGTTCCGCAAGCGTGGCGAGTTGAATGAAGCGCCGCTCAAGCTCGTGCTTGAACGCGCCAAAGTCGGCGACCTGCCGCTGGCCTTTCCCGGCAAGATTCTCGCCGACCAAAAGAGCGACCGGCTGTTCATCGCCGACTCAGATCACAACCGCATCGTCATCGCGAAACTCGACGGCACGCTGATCGAAACCATCGGCGCCGGAGTGCATGGAGCACAAGATGGATCGTTCGATCAGGCTACTTTCTTTCGGCCGCAGGGTATGGTGCTCGAAGGCGACACGTTGTATGTCGCGGACACCGAGAACCATCTGATTCGTCAAGTCGACCTGACTTCGAAAACTGTGAAGACAATCGCCGGCACCGGACGGCAGTCGCGCGAGTACGGCCTGGCGGGACCGGCGCTGAGTATTGCCCTGAACTCTCCCTGGGATTTGCAGTTGGTCGGACGCACACTTTACATCGCGATGGCCGGACCGCATCAGATTTGGAAGCTTGATCTTGATAAGCAGGAAGTTTCAACCTTTGCGGGTTCAGGACGGGAGAAGCGTCTCGATGGCCCTCTGAATGAGGCCGCTTTTGCACAGCCGTCGGCGTTGGCCACGGACGAAAAGACTCTGTACGTATCTGATGCTGAGGCGAACATCATTCGGGCGATCACTCTCGAGCCGAACGGCAAAGTACGCACGCTGGTGGGCGGCGACTTGTTTGACTTCGGCGATGAAGACGGTTTTGGCAATGATGTACGTCTGCAACATCCGCTCGGTCTGGCCCGTTGGAACGGGAAGCTTCTGATCGCAGACACTTACAATCACAAGATCAAGTTATTGGATCCCTCGGCCCGTTCGGTAAAAAGTTTCGCGGGCACGGGCAAGCCCGGACAGTCTGATGGCGGCAAGCCTTCATTTTACGAACCAGGCGGGTTGGCGGTCGCGGGCGATAAGCTCTATGTCGCGGACACAAACAATCACGCGATTCGCGTGGTCGATTTGAAGACGAAAGAAACAAAGACGCTGCCAATCAAGGGTCTGCAACCGCCAAACTTACCTGAAGCAGCGGCGAACGCCGAGGCCGCCCCGAACGCGGAAGAGATTAAGGTACTGCCGCAAAAAGTACGCGCCGGCGAGGCCTCACTCTTAATAAACGTGGAGTTGCCGGCGGGTTATCACCTGAACCCAACCGCGCCACAGCATTATAAGATTTCGATCGAGAATGGAGCGAAGTCGCTCGTGATCGGCGAGCAGGACGCTGCGCGTTCGACGAAGGGCTCGCAACTTCCCATTCGCGTTCCGGTGAAAGCGTCAATCGCCGGCATGGCTGAGCTGCACGCATCGTTCACGTTTGTTTATTGTCGCGAAGACAACACCGGCACTTGTCGCATCAAGACGCTCATCTGGCGCGCACCCGTGGAAGTGGTGACTGGGCCAGAGGCGCCGTCGTCGATCAAATTAGAAGCGAGGGTGGAATGACGAGACCTGAGACTTTGATTAGAGGTGTTAGAGTACCGACTTTAGTCGGGTTTTCTCAGTCAACAAACGCCCAACTGAAGTTGGTACTCTAACGCCGTTCGGCAGAGATTCGCTGCGTTACCAAATGGATAAACCTATCGATAGAGACAAGTAGCCCGCGCATCCTGCGCGTGATTCACGGGCGAGACGCCCGAGCCACCTAATTAGTGAAGCTATTCTCCAAACTCGTGACCTCAACCTCTGTGAGCGAGTCACCAATGAAATCTGACGCTACGGGCTGTGACTCAACGTTTGTGGAATCCGGCTTGAGCGAGATCGTCGAAAGAGAATCAGCCAGCACAGCCGCGGTCTCTCGCAAAAGCTTCTGTTGGTCCTTATCATATTCGGCAATCGTCATTGAATAAACGGTCAACGCGCCATACAACTCGCCGTCTTTCATGAGCGGGAAGGCGGCCAAAGTTTTATAGGATCGAAAGCTCTCAGCCATCTTCACGGGAAAGTCCAGACAAGGGTCGTTACTCGAGAATGATTCGCGATTGGCGATTACCCACCCGGTGATCCCTTCACCCAGTGCGACCTGACGTGCTTTGATAAGCTGGCTGTTTTGACCGGTGGCATGTTCGACAAACATCTGTCCGGTGTCCGGTGCGATCATGGTTATCGCGCAGGTGTCGAAGGAGACGATCGCAGAGAGCTTGTCTGTGAAAACGTCCATCAACGCAACGTGATCGGCGGCGCCATTCAGAGCCTGCACAAGATCGTAAACTGCCGCCAATTCTTTACGAGAGAAACTGATTTCTTCGCGTGGTCCATCCGCGGTTGCGGCCAGGCCGGCGCCGGGAGTGACCTTCTGCGCAGCTTCGGAAAGTTTTTCGCTCGATTCGATTCCGAAGGTTGGCAGGGGTTGGCCCTTGTGAGCGGCAATCTCGGCTTCAAACTCGGCCAGGTGAGTGATGAAGATCCCGACGACTTTCGGATCGTATTGAGATCCGCTGTTCTTTAAGAGAAAGTCGACCGCCTCTTCGCGCGTGAGCCCGCGGCGATATTGGCGGTCTTCGCGCAGCGCGTCGAAACAATCGACCACGGTCAGAATTCGCGCGGTCAGCGGGATGGCTTCGCCCTGCAATCCGTCCGGATAACCACAACCATCCCAACGTTCATGATGATGACGAACAATGGGCACCACCGGATAATGAAAGTCGACCCGGCCCAGAATCTGCGCGCCCACGATCGTGTGCATCTTCATCTTTTCAAATTCTGCCGCGGTGAGCTTGCCAGGTTTATTCAAAATGTAGTCGGGCACTGCGATCTTGCCGATGTCGTGCAGCAGCGCGCCGGCTTTGAGCGCCTCGATGTCGGCATCGGTGCAGCCGAGCAGTCGCGCGACTCCGGCGGCGTAAATCTGCACGCGCAAGACGTGCTCGTGGGTGACTTCGTCTTTGGCGTTGATGGCGACGGCCAGGGCTTCGATGGTTTCGCGGTGCGCCTTCTCGAGTAGTTCAATTCGTTGATGCAGATTGTCGCGGTATTGCCGGTGACCGAAGTTAATCGCAATCAGGATCGGCGCGCCGATGAGCACCATAACCAACCAGTTGTACTGGAAGGCGAGATAAGCCAGGCTGGCCACCGCGCTGGTTGGCAACGCAATCGGCGCGGCCCACGACAAGTTTTGTTTCCAGCTTTTCAGAAACTTCGTCATGCCCCGCAAGGCAAACAACTTCGACAGCAATCCTACGTTCACCAGTACATGGACCGCGGTCGCGGGCAGCAGAGACACTGTCACCGCCAGGAACGAATGGTTTTTGATCGCACCTTCATGAAAGCCATAGCGCAGCGTGGTGTTCAGCGCGGCGCCCGCGGCGGCGGCCGCCAGAGAGATCATGCCGGCGGAAAAAAGATTGCTCGAGAAGCGGCGCACGCTCCGGCGCGATGAAACAAATCCTTCCACGCCCGCGACAAAAACCGCCGGCAGAACTCCATACCAGCAAGCGACCAGAAAGACGAAAGCATCTGAAAGCGTAAAGGTAATCTTGTCACGCTTGATGCCCGAAGGAAGCGTGAATGTATTTGGAAACAGGCTGATGGCGATGATCAGCGGTACGAACGCGATTAGGATTAGCTGTTCGCGCGGCGGGTGTCTGATGAAAATCAAAACCACGGAGGCCAGCCACAAGCTGAGGCCGGCCACCGTAACGGCAGTCTGATAGATCAGTGCTTTCTTTTCTGCTTTAGCGCGCGCCATGAATTAGCGATGCGGGAAGAGCGGACTGGAACTCGAAAGCCGCCGCACGCTTAGCGGCGTGGCTTCTTCGCCCAGGATCATTACCTGCTCCTCGTTAGAGTTAGTCGAGCTGGGATCGATCAGGTTCGAGGCCCATAGTTGCTGGTTGGCAAAGCTCATCGCACTAACGCTTCCGGAAGACAGCGAGCCGTCAGCGCACGCATACTCGCTTCCCAAAACGAATCCGCTGCCCAACACAAACCCACTGCCCAACACAAAGCCGCTGCCGAGGACGAAGCCACTTCCCAGAACAAATCCGCTGCCGAGCACGAAACCGCTGCCGAGCACGAAACCGTTCGAGAAGACATAGCTTCCATCCGGCATCATGTAACCGTCAGCCAGAACGAAACCGCTGCCGAGCGTGGTTCCATCGGCCAGCCGGTAGCCGCTCGTCAGCATCAGGCGATCCGTAAACGCGATACCTTCAACCCACACGATGCCGTTGTTTAGCGGTATGTTCTCGCCGGCGATCGGCGCGGTGACGCCGATGTTTGCATAGGTCGCATCTTTTTTTGTGATCAGATTAGAACCCTGGGCCGCTTTGTTAGCGTCCTGCCGGATGGCTTTTGTCACCGTCACTGCAGCGCTCGTGTTCAATTCACCCGCGCCCTCGGTGACAATGCGTTCGTACTTGTTCATTCGCCAGGTCGCCACCATATTTTCGTAGATCGGCAGCCGCTGGGCCGTGCGCATCAGGACGGCCTTGACCATTGAAGGCGTCAGCGAAGGATTGGCTTCCAGCATTAGCGCCACGGTTCCCGAGACAGCCGGCGCAGCGAAGGACGTGCCGCTTAAGATCTGATAAGAGCCGGTGGCCTTGGGCACGTTCGTGGCGGTACTGCCGCTTAACAGCGAGCCGACGAGACCGCCGCCGCCAGTGGTCGAATAGTTGTTGCTTGCCGACGCGGACGTGTCCCCTGTTTCCGCGGCTCCGGTTCTGTTACCTGGGGCCACCAGATCGGGTTTGGCTAAGCCATCAACCAGGGTGGGACCGCGCGATGAGTAGGTGGTGACCGTGTCATCGGAACGCTGGTTTGTCTGTTGAGTGTTGGTCGCGCCGACAGTGATAACGCGGGGAGAGTTGGCCGGCGAAAGGATGCCTCCGTAGATCGGGTTACCCGCGGAGTCTTTGCCCCAATTACCGGCGGCAACAACTACTACGATCCCGGCGTCAACTGCTTTTCCCACCGCCTGGCACAGGGGATCGGTTTTGTAGCTTTGCGTCACCATCGTGCCCAGTGAAAGATTCATCACGCGAATGTTGTAGGTGCTTTTGTTCTTGATCGCCCAGTTAATACCCGCGATGACATTCGAAATTGTTCCGACTCCCTGCGAGTTGAGCACGCGCACGTCGATCAAGTTGGCGCCCGTGGCTATGCCGCCATACGTTGGTGAGCCCGGCTTTTGTGCCGCATAGTTTTCGCTGGCCTGGCCCGTGCCCGCGGCGACACCCGCAGTGTGCGTTCCATGTCCGTAGAAATCATCGGTGCGATTCTCGCCGGTGAAGTCGATGTGCTTCTTGATGCGGTCGTAGGATTGAACGTATGTCTGTGACAAGAGACCAAGCCCGAGTGTGCCGCTGCTTTGCTGGTTTTGGTAACCGACGAACTCGGCAGCATCGGACGGACTGATGCCGCTATCAAGAATCACGATTCCCACACCGTTGCCTGCGCCGCCGTTGGCCACACCGCTTCCCGTACCTTTTTGATCCACCGGCAGCAACTTGCTCGCGCCGGTAGTGATTTCAATATGGCTTGTGTTGTCCGTGGACGTGGCCAGCGAGCGCACTTCCTGATCGGCTGAAATCCAGGACACGTCATTGCGCGCCGCGGCTTCTTCAAGCTTGTCCAGTGGAATATCCGCGATCATCAGTCCCAAAGCATCCAGGTGCTTCGAAGAAAGCGCACCGCTTTGCGTCAGGGCCTGAGTCAACTGTTGCGGGTCGGCGCTGTCGCTCATGTTGACGATCACGCGCGCTGTCTCGCCGTTACTCAACCCCGCCGGCCGCACGCGTTCGCGCAGGGACGGCGCCAGCTTGAGACCGCGCAGCAGGTTGGATTTCGTTTGGGCGTGGGCGGTCTTCATGCCCGGCAGAAAATTTGCCAAAGGCGAAAAGAACGAAAAAATCAACAACAGAATCAAAGCGGAAAACTTTCGCATCAAGAGTGCTCCTTGGACTAAAGCGGTAGGCCTTGATTGGCCGTTATATAGGCAGGGGCTCCGTAGACCCGGTGCGTTGAGACGAGTTAACAAGACCCGTGCCAGCTATCAAGATCCAAATAACCTGCTAATTTGTGCCTTTTTGTGAAGCTGAAGCAGCCAGGCTTGGTCTCTATGACTGACCCGGTCGGTCAAAGCGACTTAGAAATTGAGAGTGGAGCGGTCGCGATGCAGTCGATGTCACTTACCACGCGGCGAGTCGTTACAGAACCGCGAGCGGCAGCGACCGGATGCAACCACTCAACTGACGCCCTCCGTCCTGCATGTCTTTCGCGACGAAAATTTGTAAAAGGGAGGTTGAATTTGGAATCCGGTCGCTGCCGCTCGCGGTTCTGTAACGAGCGCTTGGTTGGTTAATGGATTCCCTGAATCCCTGGGTCGCCTTCCAAACAAGCCCAAGCACAAGAACGCGGTCGTGCCCTAATTTTGAGAATACCGCTCTCTACAGGCAAACGATCCACGAAATACACGAAGCGCAGCAGTTTCGTTCGTGTAGTTTCGTGTGATTTCGTGGATCGCTCTTGTCCGAGCGGGAAAAGACACGAAACCAAACTAAGCACTACCGAGCACGCGGCTTACTTGCTCACACGTTACGGAGCTAGTAATATCGACCCTTCCCTCAGAAAACTTAAAACTCAAGGAGTCACACCGTGGCTGATAAACCATTTCTGACTGACATCAAGACGCTGCGCGAGCGCGCGCGCCAACACATCGAGCGAGGTGCGATAACCGAGGGTTATTCCGCCGACCGAGAGACTGTGATCAAAGTTCTGAACGAATCGCTGGCGACCGAGATCGTTTGCGTGCTCCGCTATAAGCGCCATTATTTTATGGCTTCCGGAATCCACGCTGAGAGTGTGGCGGCAGAATTCCTGCAACACGCCAACGAGGAGCAGGGGCACGCCGATCAAATTGCGCAACGGATAGTTCAATTGGGGGGCGAGCCGAATTTCAATCCTGAAGGATTGCTGTCGCGCAGTCATGCCGAGTACGTTGAGGGTGACACATTGATTGACATGATCAAGGAGGACCTCGTTGCCGAACGCATCGCCATTGATAGCTATCGCGAGATAATCCAATACCTCGGTAATGACGATCCAACCACGCGACGCATGATGGAAGGTATTCTTGCGATGGAAGAGGAGCATGCTGACGATCTCGTAAATTTGCTTGATGACCTGGGAAAGTAGCCCCCTACGCATCGGGTTTTTTCGTTAGAATTTAGACGTCGGTCAAAGACTCAACGAGCCTGCGAAGGTACAGAACCGCTCGCGGTAGCGAGCGGGTCGACTAGTTCCAGCGTGCTGGCGCTCGTACCGCGAGCGGTTCCGTACCAGACACCCCGCGATGAACTTACCCACTTAAACAACCTTTGCCTGACAACCAACCAAGCTATGCCGGTCGCCCCAGCGTCTGCCGCAATTGCGGCGCGCTGATTGGCGCAGGTGAAACCGTTTGCCAGGTTTGCGATGCGCCCATGGCCGCGGTTACTCCGGCGACGCTGCCCCTGCATGAACGTTATGCGATGAGCTATGCGCGGGCGGTGCTCTCGCGCCCGTACATCTTCACCATAGTCTTTCTGGTTGCGAATCTTTTTGTCTTCATGCTCATGTGGCAAGCGAGCGGGATGTCATCGTCCGTGCTATGGACCGGATTTCCCGAAGGAGTGCTGTTGTCTTTCGGCGCCAAGACGAACTACCTGATTCATTACGAGCATCAGTATTGGCGCTTTGTGACACCGGTTTTCATTCACGTCAATCTGCCGCACGTCCTGATCAATATGTACAGCCTTTGGGTGATCGGTCCTTGGGTTGAGAAGCTGTATGGTTCGGCGAAGTTCGTGGTGTTTTGGGTGGCGACCGGCATTGCGGGTGTGTTGGCAAGTTACTTGACGGTGGTTGAGGGTTCGCACCCGGGCTTGATTGCCAGCTTTCTGATTAAGCGCAGCGACGAACCTTCCGCGGGCGCATCGGGCGCATTGTTTGGCCTGGTCGGCGTGCTGTTTGTTTTCGGCATTAAGTATCGTCACGAACTCCCCGAAGGTTTCAAGCGCGCCTTTGGCACCGGGATGTTGCCCATCATTCTGCTCAACCTCGGCATCGGCTTCATGGCCCGCGGCGTCATCGATAATGCAGCGCATATGGGCGGGTTGCTATCCGGCGCAGCCTTTGCCGCGATGGTGAGTTACAAGCGTCCCGGCATGCCGACCGGCGTGACGATCGCCTGGCGCGTTCTGCAAATCGCCGCGCTGCTCGTGGTGCTGCTTAGCTTCTTTATGGTGGCGCGAAGTTTTGATATTAGGCTTTAACTTGTATCCGCAGATTACGCAGATTCCACCGACCGTCTACGCTTGATCTAGGCGGGTTTCAATCGGTGTAATCCGCGTAATCTGTGGATGAATTTGCTTAGAGGAGACCGAAGATGGAGATCAGGACAGTTGGAGTGCTCGGTTGCGGGCTGATGGGCGCTGGTATTGCCCAGACGGCAGCGAGCGCCGGGTTTGAAACGACGGTGCGCGAAGTTTCTGAGGAACTGCTGCAGAAAGGTTTCGCCGCGATTGAAAAGTCTTTGGAGCGTTTCGCCCAGAAAGGAACAATCACCGCCGAACAGCAGAAGCAGACTCGCGATCGTTTGTTCGGCACGACTTCGTTCGACGACCTGGCCGATTGCGACATCATAATTGAAGCAATCATCGAGAACCTGGAAGAGAAACAAAGCACCTATCGCCAGCTCGACGCGATCTGCAAGCTGGAAACGATCTTCGCTTCGAACACTTCATCGCTTTCGATCACCGCGATGATGGCCGCGACTTCGCCGGCGCGACAGCAACGCTTTATCGGCATGCACTTCTTTAATCCGGTGCCGATCATGAAACTCGTAGAGGTCGTGCGCACGATCCTTACCGATCCTGATGTCTATGAAGATGCGGTCGCCTTCGGGACCAGGTTGGGCAAGGTTCCGGTGCGCGCGAGCGACAAGACAGGCTTTATCGTGAACCGTCTGCTGGTGCCGTACATGCTCGATTCTATTCGCGCGCTGGAGGAAGGCGTCGGCTCGATCGTGGACATCGACAACGCGATGAAGCTGGGTTGCGGCTATCCCATGGGCCCGCTCACGCTGGGCGATTTCGTCGGACTCGACACCACTTATTACATCGCCGAGATCATGTTCAATGAATTTCGCGAGAAACGTTTTGCTCCGCCGCCGCTCCTAAAGCGCATGGTCATGGCCGGACTCTACGGCCGCAAATCAGGGCGCGGCTTTTACGACTACACCAAAGATCCAAAGAACCCAACGCCGATGAATCTGGTTTAGGAAGGAATCGGCCGCGGATAAACAAGGATCAGAAGAAAGCATCAGCCACAAAAAGGCACAAAAGGCTCAAGAGAGAAGAACCGTTTTGAGCTTCTTGTGCCTTTTCGTGGCTAAATCTCTTCTTCATATGATCCGCGTCCATGATGCGGGTTTTACCAACTGACAAGACAAAAGTTTGTCGGACTTACTTGCTTCGATTACAATCTCGGCCCATGTGCACAGACAGACGAGACTTCTTACGCCTTTCCGCCGGGATAGCCGGGGCGACGTTGCTCGGCGGCCAAGTGTCATTTGCCGCGACCGACGACATCGAAGCCATTCAACAGCGACAAGACACACCTGATCTGATTCAACGCCTCAAGCGAATGACTGCCGGCGTCGTGCCGATCAACGACGACGAACGCAAAGCGCGCATCGCCAAAGCGCAGCGCTTGATGGCTGAACAAAAGATCGACGCGATCTATCTCGAACCCGGCTCAAGCATGTTTTACTTTACGGGCATGCGCTGGAGCACCAGCGAGCGCATGTTCGCGCTGGTGATTCCGCAGCGCGGTGAGCTCGCCTGGGTTTGTCCCAAGTTTGAAGAAGAACGCGCGCGCGAGTTGATCAGGTTCGGCACTGACGTGCGCACCTGGGAAGAAGACGAGAGTCCTTACCGACGCGTAGCGCAGATCATTCGGGACCGCGGCATTCGCACAGGCCGCGTCGGCATGGAAGAGCGGGTGCGCTTCTTTCTTTTCGAAGGCATTCGTCAGGAAGCTCCCAAGCTCGAGTTTGTCGGCGCCACCCCGATTACTGCCGGCTGCCGCATGTTCAAATCGCCCGCTGAGATCGCTCTGCTCCAAAAATCCAACGACCTCCTCTTGATCGCTTATCGCGCCACCTGGGCCACGATGAGAGATGGCATGCCGCAGGACGAGTTTGCCAACAACTGCGCCACGGCGCTGCGCAACCTGGGAGTGCAGGGCGGAATCTTTTGCAGCTTTGGTAAGTACACCGCGTTTCCGCACGGCAGCAGCACCCCGCAGACTTCGGCGGAAGGCGACGTGGTGCTGATGGACGGCGGTTGCAGCGTCGAAGGTTATCAATCGGACATTACCCGCACGTTCGTTTTGGGCAAGCCCACGCAAAGGCAGCGCGACATCTGGAACCTCGAGCGCAAATCGCAGGACGCGGGCTTTGCCGCGGCGAAAGTTGGCGCGCCTTGTGAAGCGGTGGACGCCGCGGCGCGCAAGGTGATCACCGATGCGGGCTTTGGTCCTGATTACAAGACTCCCGGTCTGCCGCACCGCACCGGTCACGGCATCGGTCTCGACGGCCATGAGTGGACGAACTTCGTGCGCGGGAACAAAACGCCGATCCAGCTCGGCATGTGCTTTAGCGACGAGCCGACGATAGTCATCTATGGCGAGTTCGGAATTCGTCTGGAAGACTGTCTGTATATTACCGCGAGCGGCCCGAAGTTCTTCACCAATCAAAGCCCATCAATCGATAAGCCATTTGGCTAGAATAGCGCGCGAAATGGATCGTCAAGACGACGCATATTGATTATCGGGGCGGGAGTGAAGGACATTGGGCCGCGCCTCGCGCGCGATGACTTGAAAAAACTCTTTTCAGAGCGAGTACTCTACACCGAACGGCGTGGCCACCGGGCCCGCCTCACATAGGAGGACGATATGCCAAATAAAGATGACATGCGCTGGTTTAAGCAGAATTTTCACGAAAAAATCGATGCGGCTGTGAAAAACACTCCGTTCACTCTCGATCTCATGACGGCGCTAGCCTGTCAGGAGACTGGTGAAGTCTGGCCCACCCTGCGCCAAACAGATCTCAGTCTCGACCGGATCCTGGAACTATGCGTGGGAGACACGCTCGATGCACCAAATCGCAGCGCCTTCCCAAAGAACAAGGCTGCGCTGGTCGCTGAGCCTCGGGGGCAGGAGATGTTCGATCTTGCGCACCAGGCGCTGGTGGACATGGCCCAATTCATAGACAGCTACAAGGGGGTAGCGAAAAAGGCAGACAAGTTCTGCCACGGCTATGGAATCTTCCAATTCGATTTGCAGTTTTTCAAGGGAGAGCCCGAATACTTCCTTGAAAAGCGCTTTGCGAACTTTGATGAATGCCTGAAAAAGGCTCTCGGCGAGCTTCAGAATGCCAAAAAGAGAGCCGGGTTCCAGGATCGGCCCACGCTTACCGACCTCGAATTGGCTTTCGTGTGTATTGCCTACAACACCGGCCACTTCAACCCCGCGAAAGGATTAAAGCAGGGATTCAAATCTGCCGATGGTAAGTTTTACGGGGAACAAGTCTTTGGTTTCATCGAGACGTCCAAGACGGTCCCGGTGGACGGTGCGGCGCCGGCGCCGCCTTCGCCCGTGGAGCCAACCGGTGTCCGTTATGAGGTAACCAGCACAGAGCCCTTGCGGTTGCGAAGCGAGGCGCTGAAGGATCAAAACAATCCCAATTCTAATGTGATCGCCCGGCTTCCTAACGGCCATCGCGTTAGCGCGATCACGAATGAACCGGTGAATGGCTTCCTGGAGATTGAGACGGATCTCGACGGCAAGCACTTAAGGGGTTTTGCCTCTAGCCAGTTTCTGAAACCGGTATGAAGAGGCAACCGAAGTAGGATTCTCAGTTTGATGTCCGACGAGCTTCAGCTTGTCGTTGTGCTTTCGATAGAAGTCTCTATGCGAAACTCAGCGACCAAGCTGAAGTTTGTCGGACATCTGACATAGAACAGTTCGCGGTCGCAAGCGGATTGAGGCTTAGACCAGGGAGTTAGGTGAGTCGCAAGCGTCCGAGCCCATCACAACCTCATTTCTTCGTATGAACCGGTGTTTGTTGACAAGCGTACGAATTCAGAATAAAAGAGTAGCCACTCAACCCACTCCTGGAGGTAAGACACATCATGAAGAGACTCTCGTTGGCTTTGCTGCTTTGTTTCACTCCTTTCGTCGTTGAGGCGGTGCCGTTGAAAGTCGTCAACGTCAGCGCGCCCGCGATCAACTGCGTCTTCAATCCGACCTGCACGGTTACGGTCAACGACACGTCGGATAACGTCACGCTGAGCGCCGGCGGCACCGGCTTTCTGCAATCACGAACCTACAAGGGCGCGTTAGGATCGCCGGCATCTGGGCTGTATGCCTACGAGTATCGGCTCGATCTGCGAAACGCAGTGGGCGCGCTGAATATTGCCTGCATCGACTGGATGACGATCAGTTTTGGCCCGGTGGTCGGCACGCTTAACTATGGCGGCGACGCGAAACCCGATCAGGTTTTCGTCGTGACCGGCGGTGGCATCGGAACGATCGGACTGGCTTCGGCGGTCCAGACCGGCAGCAGCATTAAGTTCACGTTCGCTTCGCCGGTGTGCGAAGGCGGATCGCCCGGAAAAGGCGACAGCAGTTTCTTCTGGGGCCTGGTATCCAAACAGGCACCGAAGAACTTCACCGCAACGCTGCACGAAACCGGCGGCGCCACGCATGTCGTTAAGGCGCGCTCACCGCAATAGAAAGGTGTGGAGAGGATGATTTGAGAATGCAGTGGGAACACAGAGTCTCGTACTCTGCTAAGTGAGGGGAATCTGCTTCAGCGGAGGGCTTCATGGAGGTTAGTCGGTGGCACTCGAAAGTATCCTCAAACGCGCTAAATATCGTCGGCCGTTCTTGATTGCGATTGTCTTATTTATTTGCGTGTTGTTGCTCGTCAGGTATTTTGTTCTGCCCCCTTTTTCTCCCAGTGTGAAGGCGAGCATGGGGGAGATCTCGGCAAAGCTACTTGAAAGCTTGGCTGTGTCGCTGACAATAACGATCGGAATTGGTCTGTTTATTTATTGGCTACTCCCAGATCTTGATGAAATCGCCAAAGTCAGTGTTATTGATTCTAGTGACATTGCCAAGTACCTCGAACGTGCCACGGATGAGACGGACGTTTGGTGGTATATGGGCTCAACGGGAAGCTACCTTCGCTCACACGCCTTGAGGGGGATCACTGCTGCCGCCAAGAAGGGCGGAGGCGGATGTCACGTCATCGCTCTGCTTCTCGACCCCAGCAACGACGGGCTTTGTGGCGAATTTGCACGGTACCGCAATAGCTTAAAGTCCCAGAAACCCATTGCCTGGACAACGAAAGAAATCAAAATTGAGATCCTTGCAACGATCTTAAGCGCCCTTACCACTAAGGAAAGGCAACCTCAAATCCGAGTTGATATTGGGTTAAGACAGACTTTCTCAACTCTTAGATACGATGTTTCATCCAAGCATGTGATCATTACCAAGGAAGAATCGGACGCGCCGGCAATACGCTGTGACGCACCCGGGCAGTACTACAAAGCGTATCGTGATGAGGTTAACTTCGCCTTTAACCAGGCCCGTGAAGTATCTCCTCCTCGAGGTTTTGCGGTTCTCTTAGATGCTGACCGCGTCAAACAGCTTTTAGAGGAAAGCTTGAAAATCGACCTTTCCGATCTTGATGAGAAAGACATAGGCGAGATCATTGAGCGTGCAAGAGAACGAAGGGATCGTCATGAAAACTGAATTGGCCTCCATTTTTTCGCGGGCTATTTCTGAACGACAACTCGCCGCTCCAGGCGCAATTGAGGAAATCCTTTTGCGTGTGTCTGAAGCCCCGAGCATGGTGGAGGCGACCTGGCATCCTCTAGGTTTCATACGTCTGAAGTTGGCCTCCACGGCCCAGGGTACTCTGCGAATTCACATCTGGCCGACTACTGACAGGCAATCACAGTCTCCCATCTGGAACATCCACGATCATCTTTTTGATTTACGCAGTTCTATTCTGTGCGGCGTGGTGGAGAATCATCGATTTACTGTAAGGTCAGACAGAACCCCCGCCACTCATCGTCTTTATCAAGTCTCCTATTCCGAAAACCAGTCTCGACTTCACGCGACGACTACTGCAGTCTCATGCCACCAACTCAGCACTGACGTGTATTCTGCTTTGGATAACTACCAGGTTTATCGTGAGGAGTTCCATGCTTCAGTTGTCAAGAAAGATATCCTTGCCGCTACAATTGTCGTAACGTCTAATCATTCCGAGCACCCACCGAATGTGTTGGGTGATCTAACCGGTGCAAAGTTGTACGTCTATAATCGACGTCCATGCACGCCTGGCTATGTCTCTAAGTTAGTGGGCCAAGTAAGGTCGGAGTTTACCGCGAATCTAGCCTATGCTACACAGGCTTGAAACATTCGCAGATAGCTGAACACTCAAACCACAAACCCGCCTGAGTTAGCTCAAATTTAGTTCGGATGGCTGCAACCGCGATCACCACTGCCGCTCAAACGCCCTGAACTCGTCTTCGAGTTGCCATTGCAGCCTGGCCTTCTCGCTGCTCGCCAGATACTGCCGGCATCCGGCTGACATGAGTTTCATCGCGACGATGTCTGGCGCACACGCGGCAACGGGAACGAATCTGCCCGCGTCGCCCCACAAGCTCCCGCCCGCGATGAACGCATATTGAAGACTATTGCGCGCCATGGTTTTCAGTTGAATGTATCCGAGCCCCTGGTCCTCAACAGCCTTCAGAAACTCTCGCGAGATTTCGGAACGTGAAACTCCCTCGTCATCGGTGGCGAGCGCTACCGGCACGCCATACTTCATGTAGGTCGCGAGTGGATGTTGCGGTCCGCTGACTCCCAGAATCAAATCGTTGCTCGACAGGCAGATTTCGACCATCACGTTGCGTCGGGCCATCTCTTTAAGCAGTTCCGCAGGGTCGCTCTCGTGCATGATGTCGACGCCGTGACCGATTCGTTCGGCGCGCGCGACGATGACTGAATCGCGTATGTGAAAGGTCAAACCGTCGGGAGGGACCACGCCCGGCGCCAGTTCGCCGGCGTGCAAGCTGACATGTGCCTGCGGATAAAGCGGGCGCAGAAAATTCAACATCTGCATTTGCAGAGAAAAGTTTTGCATTGACGCGAGGCCGTCCTCGGGCTGAACCAGATTCAAAGCCACGACTTTCGAGTTCGGATCATTGGCCAGGGCGAAGCCGGTCACCATCTGCGCATAGACCTGGCCCAGCGCCGCCCCGCGCGACACCTGCGCAATGTAGCGAATCGTCACCGAACAGCCCGCGTCGGCCTGGGCGGCGCCACATTTCAGCAGCCGATCTTTTTCGGCCTCGGCGGCCTGAAGGTTTGTAATTCCCGTCGCGGCTGCGTTGGCGATGCCGTTGCTCTTCAGCTTGTCCAGAGTGCCTTGGAAGTCTCCATCCCAACCAACTTTGTCTCCGATCTGGCTGGACATGACGCCGGTCGTCGTGCCGTCAGGAGTCAGCATCAATTCCATGTAGAGCACGTGACCACGGGCCGCTCGCGCGACCACTTCGGCGAGCATCTTTCCATTCTGGTTCCAGGTAGCCGGGCCAAACTTACCGAACGTGTCAAAGAAATGATCGTGCCCGCTTTGTCCGGAAAGTTGCCAGTTGCGCATCGACCACGCGTCGATCATCTGGCCGTAGAGCCGGGAGTCCTTGAGTGCCGTGCTGGCTGGCGGCGGTTCTGAATCGGGATCGCATTTAGCAGGCGGCGTCGGCGCTGACAAGGCCATCGTCGTGGTGTTGACGCACAAACCATTGTCCGAAGCCCACTGGATGTAAGACTCGGCATAGATGGCGCCGGAAAGATGATTGTGCAGATCACCGCCCTTCGGCATCTTGAGCAGGAAAGCCAATTCCTGCGGAGGCGATTTGCGAATCGACTCGAAGTAGCGCGCGGTCCTTTGTTCAGTCGATGCTGGTCGGCGGGCGCGGGTGTCCTGTGACGCGCTTCCGGGCTGGGCCTGCAAGGGGAAGATAAAAAGCAGAAGCAGCAGAAGAGTCCGGCTCGCATTCGTTAGCAGCGATCTAAGTGAAGAGATTCCGCGCATGTTTTGGTTAGCTCCTGTTCTCTCGTTTCTGGTTTCATTTGGCCATCCCTGTTTCCCGCGGCATTGTAGGCGGTCGGAAACCGCAGCGTCCAGAATTATTGACAAGTTGGGCGAGTGATTATAGAAAAGGGGTCGACCGAACAAGAAGCGAATCCGAGGCAAGTTCTAAGGACCAAAGTTCCATCAATCTAAAGGAGCGACACGATGATTACCAAGCGAATGACTGTTTTGCTTGCAATCTTAATCCCGGGTCTTTTGCCGATTCATTCGTCACCACCCACGGCCGCGACTACAACGCACCGGCCCAACACCGTCTATCTGTTCGTCGAGATCGAAGCCAAGGTCTATCGCAAGGATATAAAGATCAGCAGCGCGAATCCTGCGGAGAGACGCTGGTACATTTCGAACGTCGTGGTGCAACCGGAAGATGTGCCGACTTACTCTTTGGTGAAGCAGAAGATCATGCCTTACTTTAGCCGGAACGTAATGGATCCATTCGAGGCGCGCGGCTTCGCGCTCGATTATGGCGAGCAGGATGTGCGGCTCAATGGTGAGTCTTCTTACGCGAACTATGAATCCCGCGAGCGGGCGGAAGAGGAGCGCAAGAAAGCGATCGAATATCGCAAAGGACAGAGTGGCAACATCTATTCGTTCGAACTCGTCTTCTCAGGCACGCCGAAAGGCGAAGAAACGAGCAAGCCGAAACTGATCTATCGCGATAAGGAACAACTGAATTATGGCGAGACGAAATAGCATCGTTTAGTGGCATGAATAGTCTGTGATGAGTTTTGGGCTAGCGGAATCACAGACTGAAGTCTGTGCTACTAAAAGAAGAATCTCACCGCAACTGTCTTAATCCCTCACTTCAGCGTATAGTGAACGTATGAATACTGTGGAGAATGAATCACCAACCAGCATTGTCGGCCAATTCTGCATGACGCCCGATGGCCATCGGGTGCAAGTGGAAAAGGTCGGCGCCGAATTAGACTCGTCTGCTCGCGCCATAGTCCGGCGAGTTGAAGGACCAAAAGCCGGAACGCGATCCAGTTGTTATGTCTCCAGTCTTAAGCCGCTCGGTTTTGAAATCACCCTCGAGTAGAGACCTTCTCAACTCAAGCCACTGAGTAAGTGGCACGGGCGTCCCGCCCGTGAAATCACGCGCAAGATGCGCGTGCCACATCCTCTGTTCGCCGTTCGTCGCGATCTGAGATATCCTGAAAAACCGTAACAGGCTCGTCTAACTTTTGCCTGAAGTGAAAGGGAGAAGTTTGCTTAACTTCGCTATTCAAACCGCTCGCGATGCCGGACGATTGCTGGCCGAACGATTCGGGCGCTCGTTGCGCGTCACCAACAAGAGTGAACTGGATCTCGTTACTGAGTCAGACCTGGCCTCAGAACGGCTGATCATCGACCGCATTAAGACTTACCATCCGCGTCATGCGATTCTGGCCGAAGAATCAGGCGCCAGTGGACCGGCAGATCACGACGGGCAAGACGAGTGGCGTTGGATCATCGATCCTCTCGACGGCACCACGAACTACGCCCACGGCTATCCTTGTTTCTGTGTGTCCGTCGGACTCGAGCACAAAGGACGCATGGAAGTCGGGGTCGTCTACGATCCGATGCGCGACGAAATGTTCACCGCCGAGCGTGGACAGGGCGCGTCACTTAACGGTCGCAGCATTCATGTTTCGCCGGTCGAGACTCTGGACCGCGCGCTGCTGTGCACAGGTTTCCCCTACGACGTGCGCGAGCGCAGCGAGTTCGCGCGTCACTTTGCGAACTTCATCATGAACGCGCAGGCCGTCCGTCGCGATGGCGCGGCCGCCCTCGATTTGGCGTATGTAGCGGCTGGAAGATTCGACGGATTTTGGGAAGAAGGCCTGAAGCCGTGGGACGTGGCCGCCGGTTCGCTACTGGTGGAAGAAGCAGGCGGCCGCGTTTCAAAATATGATGGCTCGCCGCTGAGTATCTACACGCCGCCGCTGCTGGCGAGCAACGGATTGCTGCACGAGCAGATGATGCGAGTGCTCGCGGTCTAGACAGATGTTCGATCAGCCTTTATTCAGGGCGGTGCCGGAGCAAGGATTCGACTTAGGTCGGATTCGTTAAACCTCACTCTGTGCTCTGGCTCCTGGCCCTCACTCTCCCATTCGTACTTGAAACTCACAGAGACCCGCCCCAGGAATTTCAAATGCTCGCGAGGGAAACTGAAGATGGCTGACTGGCCCGGCGCGAGCCACGATTGCGTGATGGCGCACCAATATTCTCCATAGCCCGGATCGGGAACGTTCTCGATGAAATATTCGGGTGAGATCTCGCTTCCATCAGCCAGTGCAGAAACTGTCCGTCCACTGATTAATCTCAATGGTGCAAGCACCGCTCCGGGCGTTTTCGTAAGGAGGCTAATGGCCCACTGAGTATTGTTATGCAGCCGTAACCAGACGCTGCCGTTCTCTCCGACACGCTCGAACGCGAGATAGACGGTTGGCTTGTTTGAATCAATGCGAACATCGATTGGCTGCTGGGCCGAGCATGACACAGCCAGGCTGCCGAAAAATAAGACCGTCGCCAAAACTTTTCTAATCATGGAGTGTTTTCACGCAGGCAGGTCGGAGTCGTTCCAGTTTGGGAGTAACTTAAAGCGCCGACCGAACTATCTCAGCCAGTCGCTCTGTTTCGCGGCGCGCGCATTCGCGTACGTCTTCATTCTCGCGCTGTTCGATCACAAAAAGCGGGTGATAGATAATCTCGACCGGGTGACCCAGGCGCGGGAAGCGGAAGTTGCTGGGCCAGACCCTTTGCCCGCCGCGAATGGTGACCGGCAAGATTGGCACTCCCGCTTCCAAAGCCATGCGCACCGCGCCGGCTTTGAACTTCTTCATTGAACCGTCAGGATTGCCGCGGCCGCCTTCGGGAAAAAGCACGACCGCGCCGCCTTCACGAACCCACTGTAGCGAAAGGCGAATCGGGGCCGGATCGTGTCCTTCCAAATTCAAGGGCCAGGAACCGAACAAAGCCATCATCGGTCCGACCAGGGGCCAACTGAAGGCCTCATCCCAGGCCAGAAATCGAACCGGCCGTTTGATGTGACTGCCAATCCAAAACGGATCGAAATAGGACTGATGGTTACCGGCGATGATCACGCCGCCCGCGTTTGGAATATGCTCCAGGTTACGCCAGCGGATCCGCCACAACAGCCGGCTGAAGATACTCACAGCCGGGCGAAAAATATCCATCGCCCACTGCGGGAGCATTCTCGGATACGGACGCGATGGACTGCGCCGCTGTGGTTGTTCAATGCTGGTGGTCAGGCTCAAAACGAATTCGGCTAATCTGTTTCGCCAATACGGAATGTACTGCGGCGATCGCGAATCAGTTTGATGCGGCCCAAGCGTCAGGCAACTCCGACTGGCTCACGCGATCTTCATTCCATCTCTTACAGTGGAAGCATTCAAACCCACGGTACTCAATTGCTTCTTGTTTCGTCAAACCAACTTGATTCCTGGCAGCGCAATCCGGAAACGCGCAACGCCGCTCAATTTCAAACAGCAGCGTAGTGCGTGGAAAATGAAAGCTCTGTTTTCTTTTCGTTGCCGTCACGAGTTGGATACGAAAGACTTTGCCGGACTCTGCTGTCTCACAATGGCCATTCGCTTCCTACGAATTCCAGGTGCAGGCGCGCAATCCCATCCGGGGCAATGTGCCGAGCTCTTACGACAGCGAGCAATGCCGACTGATATTGCTGGCTGCTTAGTCTCACAAAGCGGCCGGGCAAAAGATCGAGGGTAGTAAAGACGGCTGCACCGTGGCGGCTGATATTCTCGGTTACCGTACTTTCACTTTCCGAAAACCCCCCGTCCTTTCCAAACACTTCAATCAATACTTCAGTGGGAATATGATGGCGAGTATCTTTTCGCTTTTCGGTTGCCGAAACTTCGAGGAGCGACTCGCCAGACTCTTCTTTCACGGCCCAAAGCCCGACCTCAGCGCTTGATCGGGCGATCTCGTAACGCCGCGAGGGATCGGCAGCAAAACTTCGCGGTGGACGCTTGCCGACAAACGCCACGCCTATTTCGACGAGCGCGCCTCTTTCACTACCCGGATCCAAGAGCTTCACGTTTCGCACCAGCGACCAGACTTTATACTGATCCTCCACATGATCGAAGCATCGCAGTGGTCGCGGCATTGGTAAAGTTAAGCGCAGCAGCCGGCCGGTTTCGGTCGGCCGCTTGAGTCTCAGCCGCGCTCCGAAGGGTGTGACATCCACCAGCCGCGACATCTCGATCCATTCGTGGTCCAGACTTTCACGGCATTGCACGCGCACCGGCAGCGCCAGCTCAAATCGCTCGCGTTGCCTCCGCGATTTTTCCTCGTCTGTTGTAGCCTTTCTCGCCAATGAATTAATCTTCCCTCGAAGAGCCTGGCTCGTGTTTGCGAATGGGGGCAGCAGTCGGGCCGAAGACCCTGATTTTATTAGTCTTTACGCACTTTCCGGGCTTGGCGAAGCAGCATGTTTCGGGTTAAAATAAGCGTGCATTTTAACTGCATGAAATTATTCTTGTCTGAACCTCGAGAAAGCCACCAAAGCCTTCGAAAATTCGTGCCGGATAAACTCGGTGAGCGAACGCTACCGAGTGATGGACGTAGCGCGGGGCCGCGCGGATTGTAACGGAAAGGTCTGATTAATGGAAACTACTGAACGACAACATATCAGTATTGAAGACGAGATGCGCCGGTCCTATCTGGACTATGCCATGTCGGTGATCATCGGCCGCGCCCTTCCTGATGTTCGCGATGGTTTGAAGCCAGTGCATCGTCGCGTGCTGTGGGCCATGAACGAGCTCGGCAACACTTACAACAAAGCATACAAGAAGAGCGCGCGCGTGGTCGGCGACGTCATTGGTAAGTATCACCCGCATGGTGACACTGCGGTCTATGACACGATCGTCCGGTTGGCGCAGGACTTTTCCATGCGTTATCCGTTGGTCGATGGGCAGGGCAACTTCGGTTCGGTTGACGGCGACGCACCCGCGGCGATGCGTTACACCGAAGTGCGCATGTCGAAATTGGCCAACGAATTACTCGCCGATATCGAGAAAGAGACCGTTACCTTTCAACCGAACTATGACGAAAGCTTGAGCGAACCGACGGTCCTGCCGGCGCGGATTCCGAGTCTTTTGATCAATGGATCGGACGGAATTGCCGTGGGCATGGCGACGAAAATCGCCCCGCACAATTTGACCGAAATCGTGGATGCGACGATCGCGGTCCTCGGTGATCCGGAGATCGACATCGAAGACTTGCTCAAGATCGTGAAAGGCCCAGACTTTCCCACGCGCGGCTTTATCTGTGGCCGCGAAGAAATTCGCAACTCCTATCTGACCGGACGCGGCATCCTGCAAATGCGTGCCCGGGCCTCAATCGATCGCATCGGCCGCGGCACGCAGGAGCGCGACGCGGTGATCATCTCTGAAATCCCGTTCCAGGTTAACAAGGCACGGCTGATTGAGCGCATTGCCGAACTGGCCAATGAAAAGAAACTCGAAGGCATCGCCGAAGTCCGCGACGAGTCCGATCGCCAGGGCATGCGCATCGTTGTCGAGCTGAAACGCGACGCGGTGCCGCAGGTTGTTCTTAACAAACTGTTCAAGCTCACGCCGATGCAATCGTCCTTCGGCGTAATCAATCTGGCCATCGTCAATGGCCAGCCGCGTGTGCTGAATCTGAAGCAAATCCTGGAAGCTTTCGTCGACTTTCGTCGCGAAGTCGTGCGCCGGCGTACCGAGTACGAGCTGCGCAAAGCGAAGGCCCGCGCGCACATCCTTGAAGGGCTTACCAAAGCAATCGACGCGCTGGATTACATCGTAACTTTGATTCGCAATTCGCGTTCAGTTGACGAAGCGCGACAGTGGCTGATGGGCGAATTGAAAGCGACGAGCGAAGTCAAGACCTGGAAAGGCATACCGTCGGGAGAGCCGCTGAACAAGTATCTGCCCAAGCTGAAGAAAGCGATGGAGCGCCTGGCGTTTTCCGAGATTCAGGCGCAGGCCATTCTCGATCTGCAACTGCGGCGATTGTCAGCGCTCGAGCGGCAAAAGATCATCGACGAATACGAAGGGATCATTAAGCATATCGCGGAGTTGGAAGAGATTCTGGCCAACGAAAAATCTCTGCGCCGCGTGATCATCAACGAACTCGAAGACGTTAAGAAAGAATTTGGCGACGCGCGCCGGACGGAAATTACAGAGGCGGGAACTGATTACTCGATCGAAGATCTGATTGCCGATGAGGACGTCGCGATCACTGTGACCAAGAGCGGCTATATCAAGCGCACGCCGATCACGACTTATTCTCGCCAGGGACGCGGCGGGAAGGGACGCTTTGGCGCGATGGCCAAGAACGACGATTACGTCGAACATCTCTTCATCGCTTCGACCCACGCCTATCTGATGATCTTCACCGACGATGGTCTGGTTTATAAGGTCAAGGTCCATGAGGTGCCGGATGCGGCCGCTTCAGCGCGCGGCAAAGCGATTGTGAATCTGATTCAAATCTCTTCTGAGCGCAAACTCGCCGGCGTGGTTCCGGTGCGCGAATTCTCGGAAGGCCGTTACGTTCTGATGGTGACCAAGAAAGGTGTGATCAAGAAGACCGCGCTTTCCGACTTTCAGAACATCCGCTCGAATGGAATCATCGCCATTAACATCGACGAAGGCGACGAGTTGCTCGACGTGGTGACCACTGACGGCAGCAAGCGGATCTTCATTGCCACCCATAACGGCTTTGCCATTCGGTTTGACGAGAAGAACGCACGTCCGATGGGTCGGGCGACGCGCGGTACGCGCGGCATCGATTTGCGTAAGGACGACTTCGTGGTTTCGCTCTGCGCCGTTTCGGCGGACGATTCAGAAAAAATGCTTTCGGTTTCCGAACGAGGCTATGGTAAGCAGACGCCGATCTCGACCTATCGTTTGCAGTCGCGCGGCGGCAAGGGTGTCATCAACATGAAGACGACCGAGAAGACCGGCAAAGTCGTGGCCGTCTTTCCGGTCGACGCCGACTCGGAAATCATGATCATCACTCAGCAGGCAAAACTGATCCGTCTGGAAGCCGACGCGATTCGCAAGACCGGGCGCAGCGCCCAGGGTGTGCGTTTGATCAAGACCGACGAAGGCGACATGGTGACCAGCGCGTCGCTGGTTGAGGCGGCGGCGGAAGAAGAGAGTGAAGAGGTGCAAGGATAGAAAGACTGGCTCTCGGTTGTTTGAGGTAGGTATCAATGGCTGAGTTCACGTACCTGGAAAAGCAGAGACTTGAGAAGCTGCTCGGAATGGGTAGCGGGTACGTTTTGCGGTTTAGCGACAAGACATTCCGGGAGTTTGTTTACGACACTACTGGCCGAAACATCGACGACGAAAAATACAAGAAAGCTGGCACTTCCAAGGCTAATCGCTTAAGGACCTTTTGGTCGGAAGAACCAGACCATCTGGTCGGCAAACTTTTGAGTGAGATGCTTCAGCTCGCGGGAGATGAGACCCCACAGCTTCGCGAGAATGAGTCTTATAAGCAGTCGATGGTCGTTGCGCAGCGTCTTTTAGGCCAGGAGGCGATTAATCAATCTTCAAAAAGGAAGCCCATCGACGTTCGGACAAAATCGCCCGTTGCGCGAAATGTTTTCGTCGTGTATGGCAGGGACGTTCAAGCAAGACGAGAGATGTTCCGCTTCTTGCGTGCAATCGGTCTCAAACCTATCGATTTCTCCGAGGCGAGCGAGTTGACTGGCAAGGCTTCGCGTTACATCGGAGAGGTGTTGGAAGTTGCTTTCGCCCAAGCTCAGGCCGTCCTTGTGATAATGACGCCTGATGACGAGGCTCGCTTGCGCGAACCGCTGCTGAATAGCGATGACGAACCGTTTGAGTCGCAGTTGAATGGACAACCGAGACCCAACGTCATCTTTGAAGCAGGCATGGCTCTGGGATTGTTCCCTGATAGGACTGTCTTAGTTGAATTGGGAAAACTTCGTCCGATCAGTGATCTTTCTGGTAGACATGTCATTAGACTTAAGAATTCTCCTCAATCCAAGCAGCAACTCGCAACTCGCCTAGCGAACGCGGGATGCGCTGTGGACTTAAAGGGCGATTGGCTTGATGAGGGAAACTTCGAGATAAAAACAACTTCCTTGAGGGTCAGCAATACTAATGATCCTATTTGGAAAAGAATTGACGAAGCCTTGCAATCCCGCGAGAAGTGGAGAACCGTTGAACGCGTGGCCTATTCAGCCGGAGTGACGATAGAACGAGCAGCAGAGATACTACAAGCTGACGATCGAGTGCGATTTACCAAGGGATCGAAGGGCGAGATACTCGTTGGCTTGAGATCACGAGTCGATCAAAAGTGACTTTTTACATTACATGGGCACTGAACCCACAGCGCCGCCTTTCACCCACACCTCGTAGTCTTCGAGAAGTTCTTCCTTCCAAACTACAGTTCGTTGTTGTTCGCGAAGCGAAAGCCCGAACTTAATCATCGAGGCAAGAACGCCAACACGTTCTCCCAATCCTCCGCTTCAGTACTTGACCAAACTCGCAGTAACCCTTCGATCGCTTCACGATAGGATAGTTCCTGAGAGATGAGGATCACACCTGGGCTGGTCTGCTCCTGAATGAAGAGTGAAAACTCCTCGGGCATGGTGCTGACATCGTGCGAGACAAGCACTCTTCCATTTGAAGCCGCAAGCGCGAGCACCGCGCGATCATTCAGACCTGCTAGGCCCGCCTCATGCGCTGTTGTGAAGTCAACAGCTGGCTCGCGTCGTTTCAGGCCTTTGATTATTGGCACCCGGAGATCGGCGTCGGCTTGAAAAGGAATTTTCAAGAGAGAGCCTCTTGCATCTCCTCAAGCTTACGATAGAGAAGGGGATGAGATTCGCGGGCCTTCGCACGCAAGGCATCGAACTTGGCGCGATTCTGCATCAGGTGCCGTTCAACTTCGTTCCGGTGGGAGAGATAGAAAGTAATTGCGCCGTAAACTTGCTCCAACGACAGCGTGTCAAAGTTGTCCGCAATGCTTTCCGGAGAAAGGCCGCTTAAGTAATCGTAGACGACTGAATCGAGCGACACGCGAGTGCCGGTAATCCGATAAGAATCACCATCGACGCTGATGTAGTTATTGTCCATTGCCTGTCTCCTGATTGATTCTAAATACTGATAGCAGCAATCATCAAGGGTGAAAACTAGGAACTCACGGGTGCTCCCTCGCCTTGAACCCAAACCTCGCCGTCTTCAAAAAACTCTTTCTTCCAAATCGGCACAGTGCGTTTTAGTTCGCGGATGGCCCATTCGCAGGCTTCGAATGCCGCGCGTCGGTGCGGTGCGCTGACGGCGATCACGACGCTGGTCTCGCCGATATCTACGCGCCCGGTGCGATGCACGATGCCGATGTGCGCGATTTCGAATTTCTCGTGCGCCTTCTGGCCCAGGCGTTCCATCTCACTAACCGCCATCGGCGGGTAAGCTTCGTAAACCAGATGGAGCGTGCGCCGGCCGCGCGTCCACTCGCGGGCATAACCGTCCAGCGTGACGGTCGCGCCGCATTCCGGTAAGACGACACGACGAGCGACAGCGCCTACATCGATTGGGTGTGTGGTTAGTTCGAAGAAGTCGCGGACGGAATCACAGACTGAAGTCTGTGCCACCTTTTCTGATCCTCCGCTGACCGGTGGAAACACGGCCAACTCGTCGCCGTCTGAGATCTTCCGATCGGACAGAGCATATTCCTGATTGACCGCGAACAATAGAGAATTCCCGAAGCGTCTCAAGGCTGGATAAGTAGTCAGGACCTGCTCGAGAGCGTTTTGCGAATCATGAGGGGCCTCGAGTACCAATTGAGTTTCGTCAGTGCCGGTCGCATCACGCGCGGCGCCGAAGAAGAGCACGTTAACAGTGATTGAATGCTCGCCTGATTGCATTGAGTGATCCGCTCGCTACCTAAACTAGCGAAAAACGCTGGGTTTCAGCGCCAAAGGCGCGAAATGTAGAAGCCTAGGGCAACGCCCTAGGTGAGGGTTCAGAAATCTTTGAAAGCGCTGAAGGCGCGAAATAGGAAGTGCCGGTCTAGAATGGCTAATTGCGTTGCCCTGCAACACCATTTCGCGCCTTCAGCGCTAAGAATCTTTAACTGATCCCACCTGGGCCGATGGCCCAGGCTATTACATTTCGCGCCTTTGGCGCTGAAACTCTGGATGTCACCCGCTCGCTACCATGAGCGGTGTGCCTTATTCGATCTCAATCTTTTTGCCGCCGTGCCCGTTGCCTTTGGCTACCGAATGAAGTCGCGCGCGCTCCTCATAACCTTTCACTACTCGCGCCAGCAGGTCGCGGAGCCGGCTCAGACGTTCGGAAGTGGAACGCAGCTCTAATAACTCCTGCTTCGTCTCGACTTCGATCTCCATCGCGGCGGCCACCAGGAACGATAGCTTCTGGGGTTCAGTGTCGCTGATGTCGGGCAGGTTGCCGCGCTCATCGTTGATAACTCTAATCGCATTGGCCACTCGCATAAACATGGCCGCGACTTCGCGAGAGTTCGCCGTCAGCGCGGCGTGGTCTTCATCATCGTCCTCGAAATAGTCGGCGCGGACGACCAGGTAGGAATCGCCACGCTCGATATAGTTCTCGACCTGATAACGCACTACCCCGACCGCCAGAACATTCGATCGCCCATCGGGCAGAGCCTGCGTTTCGGTGACTTCGGCGACACAGCCGATGTGGCCCGCCGGCGGCACGTCTTTGTCTGATGCATCGGAATCGAAATAAGAAAGACCGAAGAGGTTATCGCCGGCACGAATGTCGGCCATCAACTTGCGGTAACGCGGTTCGAAGATGTGCAGCGGCATCGGCATGCCCGGGAAAAGCACCATCGGTAAAGGAAAGATTGGCAGCTCGCGCACGCCACGCACTTTATCCAGAGCTTCACTCATGATTGGAAAACCAATGAACCTCAGTAACTGTTTTGGAAAGATTCGTTGCGGGGCATTATCGCAGACGACGTAACAGAAGTCAGTAGCAGGAAATACGTTTGGCTTAGTTCAGAGTCCAAGCTTTAGCTTGTGCCTGTATTTTGCAACCTAAAGGTTCAACTCTAAACGGAACCGCGTTCCCGTGGCTAAGCTGTGATAGTCTGATCGCATTCTAAAAAGTTTTGAGGAGGAACGATGGCAGAGTTAGCGGAACTTCAATGCGTGCCATGCCGGGGCGGTGTGCCCCCGTTGCAGGGCCCGGAAATCGAAAAGCTCTTAGGGCAACTGGAAGGATGGCAAGTCGTCAACGAACATCATCTGCAAAAAACATATCGGTTCAAGGACTTTCGCGAAAGCCTCGAGTTCGTGAACAAGATCGGCGAATTGGCGGAATCGCAGGGCCATCATCCCGATATTTGCTTTGGTTGGGGCAAAGCAGACCTGAACGTCTGGACGCATAAGATCGACGGGCTCACCAAGAGCGATTTCGTTTTGGCTGCCAAAATCGACAGATTGTAGGGGCGCACTCGTTTGGTTCGTGGGGATGCAATGCCGCGCGCCTGATTGGTATACTGAATCGGCAATATTCTGAGAAAGGGCAACTGACTCAAGTCGCGAGCGCATCGAAACGGCGGTTCGCGAAGTGCCTCAGTTCCGATCCAATAACCATGAAAAAGGCTCTCGGTCATCTACTGTCACTGTCTCTGCTGCTGGCGGGCTCGGCTGTGAATTTCGCCCAGCAACCTAAGCCGCCGCAAAAGCCCGCGCAGCCTGGCGCGATCGATCAGGGACAGGAGAAGCCCGAAGTGATCAACGTGCGCCGAGTCCGGCTGCCAATAACGGTCACGGACAAGAAGGGCCAGTTCGTGGGCGGACTTAGCCAGGGCGACTTTCTGATCCTCGAAGATAAGATACCGCAACAGATCGATTCTTTCACAGGTGAAGAAAACAATAACTTGCCGCTTTACGTCGGTGTCTTGATGGATACGTCGCCGTCGACGGCCGGCAAATTGAAATTCGAGCAGGAGTCCGCAATGAACTTCATTCAAACGGTCGTGCGACCGCGAAAGGATCGAGTGCTGTTTGCCACGTTCGACGACCAGGTTACCTTGCGGCAGGATTTTACGGACCGTCTGGAGTTGTTGGACCGCGCGGTGTTTGCAGTCAAGGCGACCGGTAAACAGACCGCGCTGTACGATGCTATCTGGCAATTCTGCGACGAGAAGATGCGGTCGGCCCAGGGACGGCGCTCGCTCGTGATCATCACCGATGGCGACGACACTTACAGCCGCGCCGATATCAACGACGCGATCGATATCGCCCAGCGTACCGAAACAACCATTTTCGCAATTTCTACGAAGGCGGGTCTGTCGAGCGCCGTACCAGGTGTTGAAGCGGGCACGGTCAAGGACAAAGGTGATAAAGGACTCGAGCGGCTGTGTGAAGAAACGGGCGGGGCAGCGTTTTTCACCGGCGACATGTTGGCGCTGGAGCGATCGTTTACCAAGATTGCGAGGGAACTGCGTTCGCAATACTTGATCACCTACAAATCAACCAACAACCTTTACGATGGCACTTATCGCCGCGTGGAGGTCAGATTAACGTCGGGACATGACAACATGAAACCGCGAACCAAGCGCGGATACAAGGCTGTCTCTGACAGTGTGACGGCGAAATGACTGGAGCGAGAGTGTTATCAGCGAGAAAATTGACCGCGTTGGGCGCGCTGCTGATTGCGGCTGCGATCTCAGTGGCTTTTACCTGCGCGTCACTGGCGCAGAGCGGATCAGGATCGGAGAATTCCAGCCGCCCGCGACGTACCGAGGACGTTCCCCAGGCCACGCCTACGCCACCGAAGAAGGACGACGACATTACGTTGAGTTCGGATGAAGTCGTGCGGGTCGAGACGAGCCTGACAAATGTCTTCTTCACTGCCGCCGACAAACAGAAGCGTTTCGTCAGCAATCTCAAACGCGAAGACGTGCGCGTTTTGGAAGACGGCGCGCCGCAGGAGATTTTTACTTTCCAGCCGAACAGCGACCTGCCGTTGTCACTGGCGATTCTGATCGATTGCAGCGGATCCGAAGAGCGCACTCTGCCGGAAGAGAAGGCAGCAGCCAGGTCGTTTCTCGAATCGATCATGCGGCCGGCAAAGGACGAAGCTGCGGTGGTTTCGTTCACCGGTGAAGTTACGCTCGAGCAGGGGCTGACCGGAAACATCTCGCGTTTGCGCCGAGCGATCGATCAGGTCGAATTTGTGCCGCCGTCAGGTTATATCGGCGGAGGCGTCGTCGTCGGGGGCACGCCGCCAATCTCCGGCACGCAGCAGACTCTCGCCGGATCGACCGCCATCTGGGATGCAATCTGGGCCACGTCGAATGAATTGCTCACAGACTCTGCCGAGCATCAGCGGCGGGCAATCATTCTGCTCACCGACGGCGAGGACACGATCAGCCAGGTGCGGATGCAGGAAGCGATCAGTCGTGCTCTGAAAGCTGACGCTCTCATCTATGCAATCGGCATCGGGGATCGTTACACGTTTGGCATCAACGAGAGTGCGCTGAAAAAGATCACTGAGGGCACCGGTGGCCGGGCTTACTTCCCTCGGAACGAGAGGGAATTGCGCGAGTCTTTCGCTCAAATTGAGAAAGAACTAAGAGAGCAGTATCTGATCGCCTACTCTCCTTCCAATAAGACTCGTGATGGTTCATATCGCCGCGTGACCATCGAAATCATGAACCCTGAACTTCGCAAGGACAACCTCCGCCTCACCTATCGTCCGGGCTATTTCGCCAAGACGCCGAGCGGAAATCCAGCCGGAAACTCGAAAAAGCCCTGAATTATCACAAGATTCCGGGAGTGACAAACGCGGTTTGGCTCTGCTATACTGCGTTAGGCTTCGCGGAGATCTCCGCCTGAAGCCTCGCGTCCATCCTTGTTCTGCCGTCCATGAAAGCGCTCGGGTGGCAGGTCCCTCAGAATCTTCTCGTTCAGTCCGCAGCTTTCCTCCTGATGAATACACATCTGGAAAATCCGCCGACCGTTCTGATCGTCAACGACGATCAGATGGCGCTCGATCTGCTAAGGGATTTGCTCGAGCCGGAAGGCTACAAAGTATTCGCGGCGCAGAGCGCTCACCAAGCACTGGAAATCACCTCCGCCGTTAAAACGGACATCATCATTTGCGATGTGATCATGCCCGAGATGAACGGGATGGATCTCTGTCGCAGGTTGAAGAGAGATGCCCGCACTTCTGCGACGCCGGTCCTGTTGGTCAGCGCGGTCCGCAAAGAAGATGCCGCACTCCTGGAGGGATTCGCTGCCGGCGCCGACGACTATATCGAAATTCCGTTTCGTCATGAGGAGTTGCTGGTCAAAGTCGCGCGTTTGGCCGAGCGTCATCGCGTGGAGCGACGTTATCGCGACATCGTCGAGCAAGCTGTAGACATAATCTACACGCGGGACATGGATGGACGGATCACCAGCATCAACGAAGCGGGGGCGCGATTTTTTGGCCGGCCGGCGTTCGAATTAATTGGCCAGCTTCTCGGTGTATTGATTGGCGATGAAGATGCAGCGCGGGACATCGCCGAGATGCAGAATATCAAATCTTTCGAACCGATCCGGTTTAACAGTTGCTTGCATAATGCCCTGGGCGAGTTGCGCTACCTGGAAGGAATTGTCAGCCTCGAACGCGATTCACACGGATCATTCCTCGGCGTTCGCGGCGTGGTCCGTGATGTTACCGAACAGCAGATAACAGAGAAGGCGCTTCGCGAAAGCGAAGGTCGCTATCGCGTGGTTGCCGAGACTGCATCGGATGCCATCATGACGATTGGCGAATCCACGGAGATCCTATTCGCTAATCCGGCAGCGGAAAAGATTTTTGGCCATCCCGTCTCCGAATTACTGGGTTCGTCGCTCACCAATTTGGTCCCCGGGTATTCGCGTCACCTTCACGACCTGGGAGCATCGGATCCGGACGACGCTGCTCGCCGGCAAGTCGAGTGGAAAGCAGTCAGTGTTCCCGGCCGTCACCGGGACGGTCACGAGGTGCCGCTGGAAATTTCATTCGGCCAGGTGTTCACCGACGGCAAGCGTGTTTTCACCGCAGTCGTCCGCGACGTGACTGAGCGTCAACGTGCGGAAGCTGCTTTGCAGAAGCAGAACGAAGAGTATCGGATCTTGTTTGAATCCAACCCGTGCCCGATGTATGTGTGTGCCGAAGACTCGCTGCAATTTCTCGCCGTCAACGAGGCGGCGGTCAATCACTACGGGTATTCGCGCGAAGAGTTTCTCAGCATGACTGTGAGGGATATTCGCCCGACCGAAGACGTCCCCGCGTTGCTTGCCCATGTAGCGCAACCTCCGCAAACAAACTGCGAGGCGGGCGTCTGGAGACATCGAAAGAAGGACGGCTCGATAATTGACGTAGACGTTAACTGGCAGAAGCTGGATTTTGCCGGCAGACCCGCGTACATGGTGATGGCGAATGACATCACCGAGCAGAAGCGGGCCGAAATCGCGATGCGGGAAAGCGAAGAGCGTTATCGTGAGTTGTTCCAGAATGCCAACGACATCATTTACACAATCGATCTTGCCGGCAACTTCACTTCACTGAATCAGACCGGTGAACGGCTAACTGGATACACGCAGGCGGAAGCGCTGCGCATGAACATTGCACAGGTAGTGGTGCCCGAACAGTTGGCTTTCGTTCGCGAGAACCTGGCGCGCAAGATCGAAAGTAGCAACGCATCGAGCGTTTACGATACCGAGATCATGACCAAGGCCGGGCTACAACTTCCGCTCGAGCTCAGCAGCCGGCTAATCTACCAGGAAGGAAGACCCGTTGGTGTGCAAGGTATCGCCCGTGATATCAGCGCGCGCAAAGGCGCTGAGGAAGCGCTCAAGGACAGTGAAGAAAAGTTCCGTTCGATCGTAGAAACAACCAACGAATGGATCTGGGCGATCGATCTCGAGGGCAATCATACCTATACGAATCCGGCCATCGAGCACATTCTCGGCTACAAGACGGAAGAGATTCTGGGCACGAATGTCCTCGAATTTGTTCACTCCGAAGACCGCGGGGAATTTGAAAAACTCCTCCAGCAATGGATCAGTGAAGAGCGAGGCTGGACCGGTCTGGTACTGAGATGGAAACACAAGCATGAAGGATATCGCTATCTTGAGTCGAACGGGCTGCCGGTATTCGATCCTCAGGGTAAGCTGGTCGGCTATCGCGGCGCGGACCGGGACATCACTGAGCGAAAACTTGCCGAACAGGCCCTGAGCCAGCAGGCAGACCGCGCCGCGCTGACGAACCGCATCTCACAGGCCGTTCGCCGCACGCTCGAAGTTTCAGAGGTATTCGAAACCGCGGTGCGTGAACTGGGCGTGCACCTTGAGGTCGATCGTTGTTCGCTCTTCATGAAAGATGAACAAGCCGGGAAGATCACCAACGCGGCGGAATACCACGTGTCGGATGTGGCGCCGGCCGGCAGTAATTTTGATTTGCCACAAGTTCAGGCTCTCAATGCTGCGATGGAGAAGCATGGCGTTCTGGCTTTCGACGATGTGGCGAAGGACGAAAGAATCCGAGAGGCGTCGTTCTTGTCGTCAGACGTCAAATCCATCATGTACGTCGGCGTCACCGTGGGCAGCGAGTTGCTCGGCGCTTTTGCGCTGTCTACCACTCGCGAAGTTCGCCACTGGAGCGACGCTGATATCGAAGTGGCCAAAGCCGCCGCGGACCAGACCGGCATCGCCATCCGGCAGGCGCGCCTTTATCAAAAGGCAGCGGCTACCTCGATGCGCGAAGCGCTGGTCAACAAACTGAGCGTCGCCATTCGTGCTTCACTGAGTCTCACTTCGGTGCTCGACACAGCCACACGCGAATTAGGGCAGGCCCTTTCAGCCTCGCGCGTGGAGGTGCGTCTTTACGATGCGACCGGTGATCAGTCTTTCGCCAAAGGGGAATACGTGGCGGCGGCTTGTGAGAGTGTTAGCGACTTTGATGCTAACTATGATGAGTTGCTGCGTGGTCATTTCCTGCAGTCAGTGAAGCCGCTGGTTATTGACGATACTGAACACTACGCGGAGGGCCCGGCTGAGTTTACCAATTGCATTCGACTGCGCGCCGCGTGCACTGGAGTGCGATCGCAGATCGATTATCCGCTCACCGTCAACGAAGAATTCCGCGGTGTGATCTCGATTCATCAGACCGAATCGATTCGTCGCTGGTCCGAAGATGAAGTGCTGCTGGTAGAGTCAGTCGCCGCGCAGTTGGCGACGGGTATTGCTCAGGCGGAACTATTTGAAATGGTTGCGCGGGCCAAGAAGGAATGGGAATCAACCTTCGATGCGATGTCCGACGGCATCTTCATTTTTGACCAAACCGGAAAGCTGGTGCGGGTCAACAGGGCCGGCGCGGCCATGGACAAGGCGCATCCCGAATCACTGCTTGGCCAGAAGTGTTGCGACATCCTGCGCACAACTTCTGACGGCGCGGCCTGCATTGTAGAGCAGGCGCTGCGCCAAGCCGGGAGCATCAATCTCGAAATTGTGCCTCAGCACCTGGATCGGCCGGTGCTGGTGACGGTTGAACCGGTTATTGATGAGCGTGGCCAGACGGTCGGAGCAGTTTGCACGGCGCGCGACCTGTCAGAATTGCGCAAAGTCGAGGCCGTGGCGCGCGAGCGGCAATCGCTTTTGAAGAACATCATGGAAAGCGCGCGCGAAGCGATCTATGCCCTGGACAAGGAAGGCAATTACAAGTGGTGCAACCAGGCAATGCTGGAAATGACCGGCTATGAAACGAACTTAATCATCGGTCACCATTTTCTCGAGCGTACGCACGAAGACGATCGAGAGATGCGCCGGGAACGATTTGCCGCGGCGCTCTCTGGCGAGCCGCAGAGTTTTGAATCGCGTTACATCGCCCAGGACGGCAGCGTCCGCTTTGCTTCGGTAAATAGCGCGCCCATCGTTGTCGACGGAGAGACTACCGGTGTGCTCGGCATCGCGCACGACATTACCGAGCAGAAGCAGGAGCGGGATCGGGCTGCGCGAGCCGACAAGCTGCGCGCGTTGGGCCAACTGGCCTCAGGCGTGGCGCATGATTTCAATAATTCACTGGCGGCAATTCTGGGCCGCGCGCAACTGATTCTGCGCCGCGTCAAGGATGAAGAGTTGATTCGCAGTCTCGGCATCATCGTGACTGCTGCCGAAGATGCCGCGGCCACGGTGCGGCGTATTCAGACATTCGCGCGCAAATCAGTGGCGGCTGAGTTGGAATTGCTGGACGTCACCGGCCTCTTGCGCGATGCGATCGAGATCACGCGCACTCGTTGGGAGAACGAAGCGCGCGCCGAAGGCTCAAACGTTGACGTGAGTCTGAATGCCGAAGACGGTTTGTTTACTCTCGGAAACGCTTCTGAGTTGCGCGAGGTTTTTGTGAATTTGATCGTGAACGCGGTGGACGCCATGCCCCAGGGCGGCAGTCTCACCATTTGCTGTAACCGCAACGGCAATCGACTGCGGTTGCGGTTTGCCGATACCGGGACCGGAATGAAAGAAGAAGTGCGCGAGCGTGTGTTCGAGCCTTTCTATACGACCAAGGGCGTGCACGGGACTGGTTTGGGGCTGGCGGTAAGTTACGGCATCATCGAACGTCACCAGGGGCTGATCTCGGTCGAGTCGAAACTCGGCAGAGGCACCACCTTCTACATCGACTTGCCGCACGCAGAAGCGGCGGAAGTATTGCCCGAAGAGAAGAAGGCGGACGCCCAAACGGCATCACTCTCAGTGCTGGTAGTGGATGACGAACAGTTTGTCCGAGAGACGCTGGCCGAGATGTTGGTGGACTTAGATCATCGGGTGGTGATGGTTGAGTGCGGCCGCGAAGCGCTGCAGAAAGTTTCCAGCGGCGACTTTGATTTGGTCTTTACTGATCTGGCCATGCCTGAGATGGACGGTTGGGAAACTGCCCGGGCAATTCGCAAGAGCCATCCGGACCTGCCGGTAGTTTTGGTAACCGGCTATGGCGCGACGGCCCAGCCGCCTTCAGGTGAACTCGACCTGGTCGCCGGAATAATCGGTAAGCCGTTCGACTTTGATCAGGTGACGGGAACTATTGCGCGGGTGTGTAACGGATCAGGTGTGCGGGCTTGAGTTGGGAGGACGACAGCCCAGTCCAGCAGGGTGCTGAAAAAAGCAGAATCGCCACAGAGACACAGAGCCCCAGAGAAGAGGAAGGATCAGAATCAATCAGAAATGCCAACAAATTCCTACCCTCATTGTTCTCATGTTTCCTCCGTGTCTCCGTGTCTCTGTGGCTAGCTCAGTTTTTCATCAGCCTGCTAGGGAAAACCGAGCTCGCCTCTCGGCCCGCCATCCCAGATCAACTTTCCGCCGAGTTCGTTATTCAGATAGTTCAAACTTGCAGAGATTAGTATGAGGGCTGACTGTAAAGCCTGGATGGAATCGCGTCCGCGGGCCAGTTGGGTTAGCTGGCTGCCAATGCCGATCACCTGGAAGGGGCATTGATAATCTGATGAGCCATTTGGCTGTTGCGGCTTGCCCACCAACACACTGACGGCTCTCTCGTTATTACCTTCATCAACAAAGTGAAACCTTCGGGTGGCTATGATCTCTCCGATACTCTCGAAATCCATTCTCTCTCCCAAGCATGGCGCTGACTTCGATTGGCTCTCATCAGCTTCTTGTCCCGAGGGAGATGCCCGCGTGAGCAATCTCGACTCTGGCTTAGTGCCTATCGCGCCGGCGCGGTCATGCGCGTGGGAACGATCCATGCGGGAGCTGCTGACTTAGCCTCGCCGACATCGATCCAGCCCGACAATCGGGTGATAACCATCGGGGCTTCGTCCGAGCGTCTCGTTGAGGTGCGGGTGTTGACTCCAACCATTCGGTGCGTTGTTGCTGTCGTTGAGTTCGTCATGGCGTTTCCTTTCTTAGTCGAATCTGATTTGGTTTGAGATTACTAGTTCACGCTCATCAGGCCTGCGCTGGCAGTGAAGCCGACGCCAAAGCCCACCACCATTGCCGGGCCGGCCCATTCTTTCTTTCCAGCCAGCATGAATCCGGTCGAAGCACTCGACAGGTTGCCGAAGTTTTCGAGCACGTCGTAAGACTTCTCAACCTTGGTCGAATCTGAATCGAGATGAAGCTGCGAGCAGACGCCGTCGAGAATCTTCTTGCTGCCGGTGTGAATCAAACAATCGTCAACCTGGCTCATGTCGGAAACCGGCGACATCGGATTGTCCAGCACGTCGTTCACGGTCGTGACTGCATAGTGGGCGCCGCGGGTCGGGACCTGGGGACGCATGAAATACTGCGGCTTGCCATTCAGCGCCGGATGAGTGCTGTTGCTGACCATGGACAACAGATTCACGTCGTCCGGGTTATCGTTGGTCAGGTGCGAGATTGGTCCGAAAGTCGGTTTGCCGGCCTGGTCGGTGCCGAGGAGCAAAGCCACCGCGCCATCGCCGAACAGCATCGACTGAATGACCAGAGTCGTCTCAGTGCGCTGTTCTTCAAACTGGGCATCAGTAATTTTCCCGTTCTTGCGCATCCGCGCGATTTCGCGAAAGCCGTGGTATTCGTCGCGGAGCAGCGGAGCTACATAAGGCGTGTGCGCTTCAGACATCAGCACGACTGCCATTTTTCCGGGGTTCGCCGCCAGGTACCATTGCGCAACTTCGACTGACTTCAGCATCACTGAGCAACCCTGGGACTGCATGCTGACGGTGCTCAAAGAGCGCGGCAGCAGACCGTGCGTTCGCGCCATTACTTCAGAAGCGAGGCAGGGAAGCATCTGGTCCGGAGTGTTGGTGGCCGCAATCAGCAAACCAATCTGCGAAGGGTCACCGCCCCATTCCTCGATGCACTTGCGCGTGGCGTTGACGCCGAGCTCGGTGGTGGAGCTGGTCGGGTTCATCGAGGCGCCAGTCAAAAAGTCCGCGTAATTGTTCATCGCCGAATAGCGATTCTCAACGCCGAGCGAGCAAATCGTGTTGATGAGCTCGGGCGAGAGTTTGTGCATCATCGAGGCGACCAATTCAGTGGTGCCGATTCTATTTTCCGGTGTCGCGGTGCTGGCTGAAATCATGCTAATCATTTTCTTATTCCTCAGGGGCTTTCTATTAAATTGTTCTGCGTTCGTTGTTGTTCCATTACAACCGCCGTGCCACACCGCACTTGGCCTTCAGACAAGGAAGTAAGTGGATAAATAATTAGACTTAGCCGCGTAAAGTGCTGATGAGAGCGGGATGGTCAATGATGAGAGGTTTGTGAGTACCCAGTATGCAAGATTCGACGAGTTGTCTGGCCCAAGAGTCCGCCGCGCCGTGAACCAGGGAAAAACATTAGAAAACCCTAAGCAATAAGGCAATCTAAGCGTGTCGCAGTTCACCTTACACGGTCGAAGAGCGAATTTGCCACCCGGGTATCCAGTGGTAACCAAGTATCCAATGATTTGGCTTTGCCCTAAAAGTCGGGTTTGGGTCTGACTTATGGGTCAGGCGAGAGACTTTTGGGTCAAACAGATTACTTTTGTGCAAAACGATAAAAAGAATTTCAGATTAGGACATCACTACCCCCTGAACTTATAGCTTGCCTTTTGCCGGAGTTGTGTGAAGTTTGTTTATTTCCAGAGTCCACAGAACGCGATTCGAGTTGTCGCAATTTGATTGAATAATCTAGTTAGTTTTCTGCTAGCAAATCTTTTGCGGCTAGAAAATACTTTCCCAGTTACAGATCGCAATTCTTGCAAAGATAATCACTTGACAGGGGTGTTAGTCTGAAGGAAGGGAGCGCCATCTAGGTAGCGGACGACCCGGAACGCTTCGATCCCGAATACATCGGGAGATATTAATCAAAAAAACTAGACGAAACCATTGCTTTGATATTGCGTTTGGGTGTAGGCTTGCTGGCGCATTATATGGGGGTTGCAGTCCAGCGTAACCGCGAGGTGTTGAGTTCTTTGAAGTAGCTCATTAAAAAGCCAGCCGGGGCTAACCGACTGGCTTTCGGATTCCTTGATTGCAGAGCCAAGGAAGCAGATGCTTGCAGCACAAGCGACCACAGTCTAATTTCAGACCCGCCGTTTGTCAACAAGTTTCACAAGTTTTCTTGTTAAATCCGAAGGTCAGCGTTAGCCCTTTGCTTGGCTCTTTGTCGCAAAAATACTGAGGGGGAGCGGTGTGACCCACTCCCCCTCAGTTTGTGGCGGGGATGGCGAATGGCAAGCCGACACGATTTGCAATCGTGTTAATGCCGGTTCGATTCCGGTCCCCGCCTCTGTTTTGATGCGCTCGTAGCTTAATTGGAAAAAGCACCCGATTAGTAATCGGAGCCCCCACCAGGGTTAGCCAACTAAGGCTAAGATGCGGGTTCGAGTCCCGCCGGGCGCACCAAACCCTTTGACGATGTAAAAGAGCTAATTGATCGCTGGTTGCACTTCAGACGCCATTTAGAATAATAGCGGTTGTCCTTACAAAAGAGAGGGGTTGCCTTTCGGAGCGACGGGGGCACCCCTTTGGTCTTCTAAGCTAACAAATCCGGCTACTGTCTAGCAAGGCCGCGAGACTACCGTTAAGGCTTGACCTCTGTCAAGCGTTAAACGCCGCCACAGCCCAACTAGGGCATGATCTCTCTTGGTGAAAACCGGGAAAGCAATTCCAAGGAAGGACGTTTAGGCTCTGGCGCACCGGTCGCCTTACGCTTACACTTGCTGCACAGCGCCGTAAATTGCCGCGTAGGCTTCTCCGGCGACAATCTCAGATCATCCCTACGCCTTCGCTGATCGGGTCTGCCGTGAAGCCACAGACCGCACAGCGTTAGATTCTTACTGTAGGGAAGATGGTAGATCGGATTATCAAGGCTGAAAATATATCCTTGCGTGGCGGGAGTTGTTTCCATATTCTATCCAGACCTGACCGCTATGCTAACCAAGCCACGAGGTAGAACTGGTTAATGTCCGCTGCCCGGACGAAACGGGCGTTCCGGGCATCCTCAAAGTCGGCGCACAGTTTAGTATTATTTAATACTGACGACAAGGGAAATCCATCAGGAGGGCGATCCTGATGGGTAGAACCAAGCGCGACTACCCGCGCAAGCTGGCGCGGAAACTGAGAAAGATTCGGGACCGGGAAGGGCTATCTCAGTCTGAGATCGCAGTGAAGTTAGGCGTGAAGGATCGGGCGAGTATTTCCCAATTTGAAACCGGGACGATAGAACCACCCTTGCCAGTGCTACTCAAGTACGCTCGTTTGGCGCGAGTCTCAACGGACGTTCTGATTGACGACAGGCTAAAGCTGCCTAAGTAAGAAAAGAGAAAGGCGGCCTATGCCGCCGCCTCCCAAAACGTCGGCTCAATCCCCAACTCATAGATTGACTGAATGAGACAACACAGGTTGTGCGCCAGCACCTTGCACATCGCTTCGTTGACTTGAGCGGTTTTGGTCTTGCTGCGGAGACGATCCCCAAACTTCGACTTGATCATGTGAAAGGTCGTTTCGACGTTTGAACGCTTGTGGTAGCACTGCATGAAGCGATCCTGATTGTAGGAATAGAAGTGAAACATTCGTTTCCAAATCGCAGAGTGGTTCTTAGTGGTAACGCTGTTTGCCTTGAACGGAATAAACGGTATGGCGTTATTGTCAACGACCGTTTGCAAGTTGTCGCTCGACAAGTAGGCTTTATCGGCGCTCACTTGGCTCATGGTGAAGTTGCGGGCCGTGGTCTTAACCAGTCCGTCAAACTGCGGACAATCGTTTGCGTAGGCGTCGGTAATTTCAATGCTCGTCACGATGTTGGTTTTGACGCCGCACATCAAGTGGACCTTGATCCAATCGTGCCGTTCCATCAGTTTCGGATCGGTGTATTTGGCTTTCGTCCATTGAACAAAGCGGCAAGTAGTGAAGCCGGACGAATCAACTGCGAAGTCACTCTCAACAGTTTGCAACGGCAAGCTACTAATCTCGATCAACTGTTTTAGGAACGGCGTCAGAGTGGGATTCTCAAGGTAACGCGAAATCGAGTTGTAGTGCGGCGCTCGCGTCAGGAAACCTTTGCTGTGCGCGTCTCGCAAGTCCGAAGTGAAACGGCGACCGGAAAACGTGGAGTAAACCTTGAACGTGCTGGCGAAGATCATATCAGCCAGGGGCAAGCGTGGACGCCCGAACGATTGGATCGGTTCTTCGATGCCTTTGCAGAGTTCGTCAAGCAACGAGAGAAAGCGTTCCTTCTCGTGGGTCTGCGCCCGATTGTATGCGCTCCATTCTTGCTTGTAGGTTTTCTTGACGGTGACAGTTTCAGTGTAGGTCTGAGTCTCGCCATCGTCCGTGTATTCACGTTGAGTAACTATCTCGACGGCGTAAACGTGTTTGCATCTGAGTTGCCGCGCGGTGAAGTCTGGACAGGTGCAATGCGGGTGCGCTGGATCGGGTTTGACGATGTAGGTGTCGTGACAGCCTTTGGTCTGAGACGGAACAAACCATCTGAAACCGTCATCGCTACGCTGAAGTTTCGATTTGGCGGCAATCACCAAGCCGCGCTGTTCTCGTTCCTGTTGTTCGTCCATTGTGATCCTTGCCTTTCGTTGGGCGATAGCTCACAATGTCTTTGCTGAAGCTTGATGCGAGCAATCGCGTTAGGTTTTCAAAGGGAGGCTCGGTGGTTAGCGCCATCGGGCCTTTCGTATTTTCAAAGCCTGACGATTTTATACTTGCACGAGCATGTAGTCAAGTGTTATTCTTGCTCCTGCAAGTATTTCTTTTGGAGGTTAGGGATGGCAAAACTTACCAGTCAGGCGGGAAAACAGTTGTCCAAACTTGGGGCGTCAAAAGGTGGCCGCGCACGAGCTGCTGTGCTCACTAAGGAGCAACGAAGCGAGATTGCTCGAAACGCTGTAAACGCCCGCTGGTCTAAGGAAAAAGGGACTGAGCAAGAGCCGGAGGGGCAAGTATCGGCTGACCTGGACCAGCCCAAGGAAATCGCAAAAAAGCCAAGTTCGGGGCTTCCGTTTTCCATGTTTCAAGGTACGCTAGCCATTGGTGGCGAAGAATTCGTTTGTCACGTCCTAAACAATCTCAAAAGGGTGATGGCACAACGGGAGATCGTCCGCATCTTGACGGGGATTGAGAAGGGCGGCTTAGATCGCTATCTTGAGGCCCAAAATCTCAAATCCTACATCAACAAAGATGCGATTCTAAATCAGACCGTTAGGTTTTCAATTCCCGGAACGCAAATGGAGAGCAATGGTTTTGAAGCGATCTTGCTTCTTGATATTTGCGACGCCTACCTGCGGGCGCGAATGGACGGCAAGCTACATGACAGCCAACAGCCATTAGCGCGTAAAGCGGAGACTATTACACGCGCTTGCGCAAAGGTTGGCATCATTGCCCTAATCGATGAAGCTACTGGCTTCCAAAAGTACCGCGCTGAGAGAGAACTACAATTCAAGCTCCAAGCGTTCATTGCCGATGAAATGCAGGAGTGGGCTCTAATGTTTCCTGAAGAATTTTGGCTTGAACTCGCTAGGCTTGAGGGAATCCGATACTCGCCGCGCAACCGCCCGCTTAGATGGGGTCGCTATGTGATGATGTTTGTCTATGACGCTATCGATCCCGACGTGGGCAACCAGCTTCGGAAGATCAATCCCGATCCGCACTTTCTAAAAAACCACCATATGTGGTTGAAAAAGTTTGGCCGCGAGAAAGTACGCGATCAGATCATGCAAGTAATTCCCGTGATGAAGCTATGCAAAAACATGACGGACTTCAAATCTAGCTTCGCATATGTTTTTAAGCATACACCGATGCAAATTAGTTTTGACGAAAAGTGGCTGCTAGAGCCTTAAAGGGCAATAATTCATTTATCTCAATGGCTACTCACAATACTTGCCATAGGCCGGACGATTGCCCTTGTCTTGGGCTTCTTTCTGAGACATGTATTCGCCCTTCTTGGTATTGCCATACCAGCGCGTACCCGGACAGTGATAGACATGAGAATCGGTGTTCACCCATACTCTGATTGACGGCTTGCCGCCATGCTGCTGTCCCGAAGCCGTCGAGTCGGTTGCGGTTGATGGTGAACTTGCCGGAGTGCATACCGAACCAAAAACTAACGCAGCCACTACGCAGGATAGTGCTAGGAGTTTTCGCATTGGCGCTGAGTTCCTTTCGTGAGAAGAAGACTAAAGCGCGTGAAGCGTACTCTTGGCTCTGCTAGCTGTCAATCTTTACGTAAGGATATTTGCTGGCGACCGTCACTTGCCATTTGCGAAGACCTTAAAGCAGTGGTATAAATAGCCTCACAAAATCCTGACCTCAAAAGGAGAAAGCAATGCCAAAAAAAGCACCTTGGCACTCAACCAAGTCGGATGTCTATCACAACAATACTGAGTGCAATACAGGCAACAACATTGAAACCGAAAACCTGGAACAGGGAACCGGCGGAAAGAAGTTGTGCTCAGAATGCGCTGGCCTGAACGCGGCGGGTAAATAGTCTATTCCCGAAGGAATACTATTTCCCAGCATGGCCCGGTCGGCTCACCATCATTGACGGGCCAAACCCTTCTCAGGCTGGTAACAGGCAATGCGTTTTGCATTGCTATCGCGAGCGCCTTAAAGCCCTCTGACCGCTCACCATGAAACCGGATCGCAGGCTCAGCGTAGCTGTGCCCCTGTCCACCCTGACAGGATTCAAAGGTTTCAATCCCCCCGTCTCTAAGGATATGAACGGCCCTTTCGATGCCCTTATCTAGTGGAGGGTCAAATTCTCGCACTTTTGGGTCAACTTCCTTACTTATGAGTCAACTTCGACTTTTGGGGCAAAGCCCAATGATTTGGCTTTGCCTAATAAGTCACGTTTGGGAGCGACTTTTTGGGCAGACGGGTTACTTTTTGGGCAACAGGTTCAGGGTTTGCCTCAGAGGAACCGTTTTGCAAGTTCGGGCTAAGTGTTCTTGTGAGGAACTCCAGGTCATCGGGCCTACAGCTATATTTGTCAGCCAACGCCAAGATTTTAGCTACGTGCTGGAGCTTTCATTCACGATTCTTTAGGGCCTGTTCTTCATTCTTTAGCCGTTGAGCCTCGCACTTTAGTCCCGGCTCCTTGCGTGCCAGAATAATGCGGATGAGAGCTAAGACGAATTCTTTCACTTGGCGAAGAATTTCGCCGATGCCAGCTAAATCCGTGAATTGCTTAGACATAATTCCCAAACCCTTTTGCAACCCTCAGGCTGGGCAAGTGCTTCTAAGCAGCTAGAAACGCTCCGCCAAGTCGGGGTTAGTCAATCAAAGAAAACGCTGCGAGGGCCGTCAAACTTTCGCGGCGTTTTTGTTTGTCAGGGTGTTTGATGCCGGAAATACTTCTAGGTTGGCGGGATCGGGGGTTTAACCAAAAGAAACGGCGAGACCTTCGCCCCGCCGCTTTTTCTCAGATTGGGGCCACCCGGAATCTGAGACGTATTCAGTCTGACTCTGCGCTGTCCCGCCGTTTTTCCATTGCGGGCGCTACGCGCTCACAATACTTGCAGAGGATTCGATCTCCGGGCTTCTCTCTAACCAGGTACAGCGGTCCCGGCCAGCTTGCGCTCTCGCTGGTCTGAGACCGCTCGCCCGTCACAAACCCGCCGCAATAAGTCTCCCGGCCATTCACCAGATGATATAGCAAACTGGAATCAGAAGTAGCGTACATGAGATTAGAAGCGGGGAAGTCAGCAAGCGTCCTACCCTGCGACGCCGCAAAAGCTTCCCCGCTGGTGAGAGCTGGCGACAGTTGTCCTCACCCCAACGTCGCCCCGCTCTCTATATGGGAGCATGGTTTCGGCAAGCTCACTCTTGCTTACTCCGCTGTACTCCCATATCCTAAGCAGACCTGACCGATCATGATGTCGAATAACACGCGAGGTTCAACTGGTTAGTGCGCCGCGCCCGGACGACAAGGGCGATCCGGGCATCCTCAAACACGGCGCGCAGTTTAGTATTATTTAATACTGACGGCAAGGGAAATCCATCAGGAGGGCGATCCTGATGGGTAGAACCAAGCGCGACTATCCGCGCAAGCTAGCCCGGAAACTGAGAAAGATTCGCGACCGGGCGGGACTATCTCAGAGCGAGATCGCGGCGAAGCTGGGCGTTAAGGATCGGGCGAGCATTTCCCAATTTGAAAGCGCCAAAATAGAACCGCCGCTGCCAGTGCTTCTCAAGTATGCTCGCCTGGCCCGCGTCTCTACCGACGTGCTGATTGACGATAAGTTATCCCTGCCCAAAAGTTAGATTGCCTCTGCCCAATAAGTCTCAGAGGCGGTCATACTAATAGAGTTGATAATCTCAGGTTGAATCGTAATCTGAGCCTCGTTGCCGAGTGGATCAAAAATCCCTGGATTAACACTCAGCGTTGATTTCTCACCGCCTTGGCAAGTCAAGCTTATCGTCAACCAGCACGTCCATGATCACGCTGGCAGCGCGTGCGTATCCCAACAAGATCACGAGCGGCAATCGCAAGCAGAGGCGGTGTTTTTATTTCGCAGGATTCGTTGACATCGCCCATGGCGAGCAGTAGTCTCTCTGCAACTTTAGGGGCTCCGAGGTGGAAAAGATGCAGCGGGAACCCGGTCGCCGGTTCAACTCGGAAGTTCGCAAAAGTCTAATCAACTCCAACGGCGCAGCGATGACATGGTGCTGTGATCATCGGTAAGCAGTGGGTTTATTTATAAGCGCGTCCTGATGAATCAACGTCACGATGAACACCGAGACCTTACTTCACCGCTGCAAGATATTGATCTCGCCAAACTGGCAACGCAACTTGAGCTTCTATTTAGAAGGATCTTAGATGGAGCCACCTCTCCTGAAGCAGAGGCGGCAGCCGCGTCCATTTCAAAAGCAAAGTTCGCAGCAGAACAAAATGATTCGCAAGCAGTATCGAAATATCTGGCCGATGCTGGGGATGAGGCGTTACAGATTGCCCAGTTTTACCAAGTCGACGAAGCTGCGGAGGCGCTGCGACGATCGGGAGTCACTACTGATCTTGATCGGGCAAGGATTCAACCGTGGGTACAACTTCCTAATGAAGAATTTCTCGTCGAAGAGGAGAAACTTGCCGACCTCGCCCAAACCAGGATCTTAAACAACTTGGAACGCTTTGGCATTTGTCAAATCAGATTAATTGGACACGCCGCGTCGCGCGAGTTGGTAGAAAGTGTGATTGAAATGATCGGCATTCCGACTGAATGGCAAAATGAGGCGCGAGGAAGAATAAAAGATATTCGACCACAACCGAATATCACACCGAACACTGGTGACTCAAGAGGGGATTTAGGGTTCCACGTCGATGGGACGCAAACAGAGATTCAGCCGGCCGCTCTATTGTTCCAATATGCAACCGGGGCTACGCTCGGTGCACACAGTAAATTCGCTGATGTCGCGCGAATTATTCGCGATATTCCGGAATCAAGGCGCTGGCAGGTAATTAGCAATCTTGCCTCTCGCGACGCGGCCTCGTTCACCAAAGGAGGCCGCACCTATCAAGGATCGATCTTCTCCTACTCAGCTACAGACGCGCTTATGTGTCGGATCAGGTTTGATCAGGTGATCTCTATAAAACCCGAGTTCAAGGAAGATTTCGAGCTCCTTCGCGAGAAGTTTAATGATTCATATTATCCGACCGTGTTCCAACCGCGTGACGGGGACATCGTAGTTTTCGATAACTGGAGAGTCCTTCATGCGAGGACCGAAGTCTATGGCACGCGCGAGCGGCATCATCGACGGGTCTGGTTCCAGAATCTAAAGTTAGAACATCAGAAACATTACTTGCTCGGAATTCGTCCTATACCAATCGCAGTAGCTGCCGAAATTCAGCGGCGAAGCACTTCTGCAAGCTGGGAGGACTTAACGTAAAAATTTAATAGTCGGCAGGTATCTTCGTGTGGTATAGTGGCTTACCTGCCCTCTGCATCCGTTTTCGGGTGCAAAATCTTCATTCAACTAACATTGCGCAGAACGGTTCTTTTGTTCGCAAGGGTCATATCAGTTAAGAATAGTATAGCTAGAAGCGTAATAGTTATAAGCATATTAGCCATAGACATAATAAGCTGGAAGCAGTCAGCTTTGGCATACTTACGCTAAAGCAATATGTAGCGTAGCATATGTAGACTGAGGTTTATGTAGCCGTCGGGTGGTAGAAGCATGGTATATATGAGATGTGATTCATATACGCCTAGCTGAGCTACTCCAAGCACGCGGCCGTACGCGTTATTGGCTTGCAAAGCAGGCGGGCATGACACCGATTGCAATATCCGATCTTTGCGCGGGAAAAACGCAACGAATAAAATTCTCGACCGTTAGCGCCATCTGCGACGTGCTTGATTGTCAGCCAAACGACTGGTTGGTAAACGAGCGGGGCGGCGCAGATCCATCGACAACCTCTAGGAATGGAATCTCTGAAAAGGGATGAGAGGAAAGTTACCGGAATGTTAGCTGCTACGAGAAAGGTGAGTTTTATGGATCGAACATCTGCGGCGGCCGTTGGCGAATCGTCACGATACGCGATCTTAGCTGCGAACGTATCCAAGGTGATTTCAACCTCTAGCGGTCGGACTCTAGATCCGGTTGAAATCAAGCTAATGGAGCGGGCCGCTGAGCTTCTAGACAAGATTGTGCAAGGATCACAATTCATCGAACATAACGAAGCATACGTCTTATCTGATCCGCGAGAGAATCTGTTTACTTTCGACCATGCGATATCAGCGCTTCAGAGAGCTAATCTGAGTGAGAACAAGTCAGGATTAACTGACATATTCGCTTTGATTAAAGACGATTTGCATCGGATTGCGACTAACAGCGAAATTGAGGAATCAAGACGACTAGTAGTTAGACAGTTCTTTGAGGCGCTATGTGAATTATTTTATCGTGACATCGCTGACAGTTCAGTTTCCATTCAAGAGTCGGAATTTGAGACGGTCTCGCTGTGACGAAAGAACGGTGTGTCTTATAGAAATATTCTGGAAGGTTATGCGCTAGAAGTTGCGGCAAGGGCAGAATCTTGCCGCAAGCGCTGTGAGCAACTCGCCGCCGCCGATTTTGTTTCGAAGGCTCCCAAAAATCTCGTTAAGACGCTTCAGAATATCTTCGAATATCTCGCTCAAGCCATTCCTGGAATCACATCGAGCATCGACTGGTCGGCGAATCAGTCTGAAATCGACACCGATAAGAGCGTAACTGTACTTAGGGTTCTAGATTTCGAACTAAAACGCTTTGCTGCGCATATCCGTTACGTCGACAGTGCGGTTACAGATCGCTTGCCTTGGCAAGTAATTCCTTCGTTTGAAAAGCTGGTTCTGGACATTCGACCTGAGGCCCAAGTCATGCTTAGGCCGATGTGGCACTACAATTATGCGACGATCGTAAGCAACCTGCGCGAGCTGTACCGAAAGCGGCTCCAAGAGTTCGAGTTTTATCTTCCTAACATTGATTTAGATATTATTTTAGAGCCCTTGGGCTCGGCGTTTCATATTGTGTCCTTTCCCGCGGTCGAGCGTCAGAACATTCTTTTGCATTCGCTTATTGGTCACGAGATCGGGCACCTTATCGCTAATGCCTTGGTTGACGCTGATCAGCAGGAGTTTCTAAACAAAGTCCGTCCAGAAATAGAGGCAACCGCTGACAGTGAAATCACCAAACTTGGTGTAACTCCTAAGCTAATAGGTCCGTTGGTATATCCGACTTTTCGCGCGCAGTGGCTAGCGGACAAATTAGATCTATGTTTGCAATACTGGATTCGAGCACTGGAAGAGATTCTCTCGGATCTTGTTGGAGTGGCTCTTTTCGGACCAGCCGCATTATTTTCAACACTGGAATTTGCGATCCAAACAGGATTCGATCTACCGCCTACTAGACGTAACAATTATTATCCGCCGTGGCGAACGCGAATTCGTGAGGTCCTTCGAGCTGTCGATAACCTTGCGCCGGAATTGCTACAAATAGAGCCATCGGTTTTTAAGATGGATTTCCCGTTAATTCTTAAGAGAATTCAAGGAAGTCTCTTGCTCTCAAGCGACTCAAGAGCCAGGTTAGTCAATGATCGAGTCCGAACGATAAGAGAGATTTCGCAGAGTAACCAGGATAAGACCGTAATCGACCGAGATCGGATTGCCAAAATTGCGTATTCAGCACTGCCCGATTACATAACTAAGCACAGTGAATCCATCAAGAACAAAGTCGGGAACAACGCGTTTTCCAACCAAAGCCTTGCTGCATCACTGCCGGCTCTTATCGAACGATTAGATGCGGGAATCACACCCAACGCTATTCATGATAAGCCTTCTAGGAGGGCGCCTAAGATTAGGCTTGTTGACGTGCTCAATAGCGCCTGGTACCACAAGGCATCGCTTTCAGTGTCGGCTCCGAAGCTAGAAGATCTCAGTGAATTGGAGCGCCTTCGTGATGAGCGAAATCGTTTGACTCTAAAATCGATTGAGTACGTTTCCTTATACAATGAATATCCAAGAGCACGGCGTCGTAAATCGAAAGCCCGAAGCGATGAGCCGACTGGTACGGGTGTGTTAACGTCGGAGGATCTTCAAGAATGGATGGAAAAGGATTCAATCCTTGAGAGACTCATAATAACTCCTTTATTTGATCCGGCTCAATCTATAGGTGACTCAGCAATAGACGTTAGACTCGGTACGGAATTCGTCCTCTTCCGGAAAGAGACTTTTCAATCGTTGGACATAACATCTGACTCATTAGTCAGCAAAATCAGCAACTATCAACATAGAGTTGTCCGACCGATTCGAGAACCCTTTGTACTTCATCCTAGACAGTTGGTTATTGGTAGCACGTTGGAGTACGTGTCGGTCCCGCCTGGTTTGCTAGCTTATGTGATAGGAAAATCGACATGGGGACGCACAGGTCTCATCATAGCAACGGCGACCAAAGTGGATCCGGGTTTCAGAGGAAGTATCACACTTGAAATAGTCAACGAAGGCGAAGTCCCGCTCGTGTTGGTACCTGGAATTCCAATAGCCCAACTAGTTTTCCACCGAACTGAAAGTCTTGTCTCTTATGACGGCATGTACTCTTCTCCGATCGGTCCTGAATTTCCGCGTTTTGACAAACTGGTTGAATCATCGGCTCACTGGCTTACGTCTCCCCGAGGATCGAAGCGGCGAAAGCGATAAACGGTCCTTGAAAGTGCGGTGGTTCCGGGGCTGCCCTAAAACTCAGAAGCGGGAGTGACTTCTGAGTCAGCCGGTGGACTTTTATTTCAAGCCTCCTCCTCCCAGAAGGTCGGTTCGATGCCGAGTTCGTAGACGGACTGAATGAGGCAACACAGGTTATGCGCCAATACTTTGCACAACGCTTCGTTGATCTGCGCCGTGCGAGTCTTGCTGCGGAGCGAATCGCCAAATTTCGACTTGATCATGTGGAACGTCGTTTCGACGTTGCTCCGCTTATGGTAGCTCTGCATGAAGCGGGCTTGATTGTAAGAGTAGAAATGGAACATTCGTTTCCAAAGCGCATTCTTGGGGTTGGTCTTGCTGCTCGCGACACTGTTGCTCTTGAACGGAATGTACGGCATGGCGGCGTGGTCGACAACTGTTTGAAGATTGTCGCTCGACAGGTAGGCTTTGTCGGCGGAGACTTCGGCCATCGTAAAGTTGCGTCCAGTGGTTTCGACCAGCCCCTTAAATTGCGGACTATCGTTAGCGAAGCGATCCGTGATTTCAACGGCGGTCACGACGTTGGTTGTCACGCCGCACATTAAATGAACCTTCACCCACTCACGCGCCTCAAGCAGCTTCGGGTTATGGTGCTTCGCTTGCACCCACTGAACGAACCGACAAGTAGAAAAGCCGGACGAGTCTACCGCGAACGATGATTCGATTGACTGCAAGGGCAAGCTGCTTTCCTCAATCAGCATCTTGAGATATGGGGTCAAAGCCTCATTCTCAAAGTAATTGAAAATCGAGTTGTAGCAGGGGAGTTTTGAAATATAGCCCTTATCGTGAGAATCGCGCAGATCGCTCATAAACCGCCGACCGGAAACAGTCGAGTAAACCTTGAACGCGGCTGCGAAGATCATATCCTCAAACGGCAATTGCGGGCGTCCCATCTTCTGCGATGGCCCGCCAACGCCTTTGCACAATTCATGCAGAAGCTTTTGAAATTCGCTTTTCTCGTTTACCTGCGCCGCGTTGTAGGCAGACCATTCTTGCTTGTAGGTCTGCTTAACCGTGACCGTTTCAGTGTAGGTCTGCGTCTCGCCATCGTCGGTGTACTCGCGCTTAGTGACGATCTCGACGGCGTAAACGTGTTTGCATCTGAGTTGCCGGGCGGTGAAGTCTGGACAGGTGCAATGCGGGTGCGCGGGATCGGGCTTGACGATATACGTATCCTGACAGCCCTTGGTCTGAGAAGGAACAAACCATCGGAAACCATCATCGCTTCGTTGCAGTTTTTGCTTGGCGGCAATCACTAGACCGCGTTCTTCTCGTTCTCGTTGTTCATCCATCGTGCGCCTTGCCTTTCGTTTGGCGATTGGCCCACAATGGCTTTGCGGAGACTCAGCGTGAGCAATCGCGATTGAGTTTTCAAAGAGGCTTCGTTGGTTAGCGCGACCGGAGCCTTTCTCTATGCCCACTATATTATCTGAGGTAATATAGTCTGTCAAGGGAAATATGTTAGTTGACATAATATATTATTCGCGATAATATCTCGCGAATGGCAAGGGTTAAGAAAACTGTTTGGTATTGGGTCTGCGAGCGATGCGGGCATGAGTGGCCCCCGAAGACGGAAGACGAGCCGAAGTTCTGCCCGAACTGCAAATCGCCATACTGGAACAAACCCAGACAATACAAGGTAGCCAAGGCGGGGAAGCAGCGTTAAACTACTCCCCGGTTGACCCTTGGCTTTCTGACTGTGGTGGCCCTCGCGGCAGGGTGTGAACCCAACGTGCTTTCCTTCTCATTCGATCTCACCTCCGGTTCGGTATCAAACCTCTCCAAACTCGAAGGCAAGTAATACTGCCCGCGATGGGTAGCGGTATAGGGAAATGAAATGATTCTTTTGATTGCCCGCTAAGCAGGGGTTTTGCGTTAAGTGAAGGAGGGCTAATGAAATGTCCGAAGTGACGGAGGACGAGGTTAAGTCGAGTCCGGCCTATCCATTTGTCTTAGTATCGTGTTCCCACGAGTCCGAAGGTTTTTGAGAGTGCTATAGCTGTAAATATTGGCGGGAAGCCCGCAGCGTCGAGCCGCGTGCTCTAGAGCAAGCACTGCCGGTATTCCCGGATAATCTTCGTTGCTATCCGTGGGAACCTTCTCGTCCAGTCGGTCTAGTAGATCATCAGGTGTATCGTGAAAATCAATCTTTGCATGTTCGCGCCATTTATCCGCCGACTCATGTTGCCATTTCTTCACCCTCCGCCAGTGTCTCCACAACGCGGGAAATTCAGTGGCCAGCAACGCACACTGCTGATCGCTCACGGGAACGCGAGCTTCGCTCCCACCCCGGCGGAATTCGCCTTGGAGATACTTAAAAAGCCGTAGTCGTCTGGCTTCTAACTCAACCTCCATCGGCTGAAGATTCTGTTCGTAGAATATCTTGGCTTCTTGCATCTCTTTGCCCTTTGGCTGTAATCCGATACTTCGTCTTACAAGGCTAATATACAATTGAGGCGCCGGGTCCAACGTGTATAGAAAGTAATGAAACACTTCCTCCCACGCCATTGCCGCGTCATCATCATTAGGAAACATTTCCGCGATGGTTTCTGCCAATGGCTCCAGCGCCACAACAGAGCGAACCTGTCCGGTGCCCTCCTCGGCTGAGTCCACCACGAGGACAACGCCCGAATGGGAATGCGGTCTCCCAGTAAAACTCAACCCTGCCCTGAAAGTACTCCGCCCACTTGTAATCGGTACGACCTTCCAGAATGTCAGTATCGTCCAAGGCTTCAAACAGAATGCGAGAAGACCGTTCTCTGTCGGTGGGTTCTGAATCAGACATGCGTGGCTTCCCTGTAGCCATCCCTGAAAAGGAATCGGCCCGCCTGCCGCGTTCAGGGAAATCGCAACTTGTCCTCTACCTGGATGGGTAGAGTTGAGGCGAGCCGAGACTTGGTAATTCATTTTCATTATAGTCCTAATCCGACAATGTCTAGCGAGCACACCCTGCTTTGACCGACTTTTTGGGCAAGCACCCGACTTTTTGGGCAAACGGGACTTATTAGGCAAAGCCCAATGATTTTCGGCGGTTAGGTGGCTTGGGCAGCCCTGCGGCGGGGGCCGGTGCCAGGCATTCTTACCTGCGGTTCACGCTGTTGACTACTGATACACCGGCGGTTTCTCTGACTGCACAATCTCTTTCAAGGTGCCAAAATTCTATTGACATCCCGCCGCCGCCTGAATTATCTTCCCCGCCGTACAAGGGGTTTCTCAAACAGGGTTTATCAAATGATAGCGGCTGACTCCCGAGCTGCCTGACTCAGCGATTCAGCCAAACTCCGGCACCGTTTAGTTAACCGTCCGTAACCAGGCGAGCTGCGCGCCCGGAGGATTTGCCTCGCACATTCTCGCTGCTCTTGTTTCATTACTCACGACGGTCAACTCAAACTTCACCGACAGGAGGACGACTATGCCAACTGAATCTGGCGACATGAAACTTCTCGGCAACTTTCGCAAACTCATCGATCACGTTTCCGGTGAGACAACTTACAAACCTTCGAACAATGATCTGAAACCGACGGCCCTCGAAGCCCAATACACGGCGGCGCAGGCCGCAACCCAGGATGTCCCGGCAAAGATGGCGTCTTACAAGGCGGCGATCAACGACCGCCTGTCGGCGTATGACGCGCTCGATCCGATCGTCATGCGCGCGCGCAACATGTTAAAGGCGTCGGGCGCTGACAAGAACACGCTCGACAATGCCGAGACGCACGTGCGCAAACTGCTCGGCCGGCGCAAATCGGCCAAACCGAAAGCCGATCCAAACGCGGCGACAGCCGATCCCAAAACGCCCGCGCCCGCAGCGGCCGCCACTCACTCAGCGTCGCAGTTGAGCTTTGACAACAAGGCCGGCAACCTTGACGCATTCATCGAAGTCGTGGCCGGCGTCACCGACTACAAACCAAACGAAGCCGACTTGAAGGTCACCGCGCTCCGCGCACTCTCAAACGACCTCAAGTCAAAGAACAACGCCGTTAGCTCGACGTTCGTGCCGCTAAGCCAGGCCCGCGGCACGCGCGATCAGTTGCTCTATGAAGCTGAGGACAGCGTCGTCAACACGGCCCTGCTGGTAAAGGCCTACGTCAGCGCCGCCTTTGGCAGAACCAGCCAGCTCTATAAGCAGATCAAGGGGTTGAAGTTCGATCGGCCTAACAAGTAAGTGGCACGGGCATCCTGCCCGTGTTTGCCTTACTCTGTGTGGCACGGCCGTCCTGCCTGTGATCTCTCGCAAGCTGTCTTCAGCGAGTTTTCACGGGCGGGATGCCCGTCCCACCCTTATTTTCCGCGGCCCGGGCGCCTGTTCCATTGACCCGGGTGGCAGTTGTACGAACCCGGGTGCGCACTCCATTGACCCGGGTGCGAGTTGTACAAGCCCGGGTGCCTATCGCATCGACCCCGGTGGCAGTCGTACAAACCCCGGTGCTCATCCCATCGGCCCGGGTGCGAGTTGATACAAAACCCGAATGCTTATTCCATGGGCGCGGGTTACCGTTGTACGAACCCGGGTGCCCATTCCGTGGGCCCGGGAAGGAGTCGTACGAACCTTGGGTGTCCATCCCATCGACCCGGGTGGAGTTGCGCTGGCGCGGCTGGCTATTTCGGCGGAGAGGGCGTCGAATGTGGATGTCTTCTCTACGGTTCAGAGTGAGGTTCCATCCTAGCGACCCTCCAACTCACTAAGGACGGTTGCTCGCACATAATTTTGAACCGGCCATGGCCAGCCTGTGAAATGGAGAGGTGATGAAGTACTGAAAGGGGGTGAGTTGAGTAGTTATGGTAATCGGAGTTAGACGAAACAAGATGGTCTCCACTAAACTAGTCAGCCCGCGGCAAAAGGAGAATAGATGACGGTTACCTCCAGTTCATATCCGTGCGGATCGCGAACCACGAAGGCGTGTTTGGTTCCGGCACCCGGAATCGATCTATCGATGTCGCAGCGTCGGACGATGCTGAAACCGTTCTCCGTAAAGTATTCGATGGGGTGTTGTATGACCGCGTAATAATCAGCCGCTAACTGACTCCTGCTTTGTGACGTCTCCCGACTCGACAACATATCAACAGGAAGGGTAGAGCGAGCGCCGTAAAGAAGGGCTTAAAGGTTTATTAAAATTTCATAAGGGAAACGTCCGACAAACTTCGAAATGTGGGTCGCTGCAAGAGACTGAAGGTGGGTAGGATGGCGCGAAAGATTAAGAGTTACGTTTAGAGATGCTCGGCGACTTCCCGTTTGAGGTCTTTGGTTCCAACGGCACTACGTGGACGCTTGCGTCTCGAACATCGCGCAGAAATCGATTGATGACGGAACCGTGAAGCAGCACATCCCATCGAGACCGTGCCGATTGTCCGAAGACAACGTGGGTGATTCCCTCGCGTCGCGCAAACTCGATCAGCGCGTCTGCAACGCGCCGGCCCTTCAGCTTCACGACCTTGGCTCCCAGCTCCTGACCAAATCGAATATTTTCCTGAAGCACTGCGTGATCGTGAGGATCGATTCGGCCCGGTTCTTCGCTCGGGGTTTCGACGTACACTGCAAACCAGTCTGAAGCCAGACGACCGGCAATGCGCGATCCGGCCCGCAGGATGCGCTTGGCGCTGCCGCGCGAAGCCATCGCTACCATCACCTTTTCCGGTATCGCAGCCGGTTCCAGTCCTTCTTGTTCGCGATAGTTGTGCGCCTTTGCTGCCTGATCGTCGGCGACTTGTCTGAGTGCCAGTTCGCGCAGCGCCGTGAGATTGCCCTTGCGGAAAAAGTTATTCAGCGCCTGCTGGATCTTTTCGACGCCGTAGATCTTGCCCTGGCGCAGACGCGTCCGCAGCGTCTCGACCGAAACGTCAATGTCGATCACTTCATCCGCGAGCTTCAGAAAAGTATCTGGTATGGTCTCTCTTACTTTGACGCCCGTGATACGCGCGACTGCGTCGTTGAGAGACTCGATGTGCTGAATATTGACCGCGGTAATCACGGAGATGCCTGCATCCACTAAATCAAGCACATCCTCGTAACGCTTTTGGTGTTTCGAGCCGGGCACATTGGTGTGGGCCAACTCATCCACAATCGCCACTGCCGGGCGGCGCGCGATCACTGCGTCCACATCAAGTTCTTCGAAAGTCGCACCGCGATACTCGATTCGCTTCAAAGGCACGCGCTCAAGGACGTCAATCAGGATTTCGGTGTCGATGCGGCCGTGCGTCTCAACTAAAGCCAGCACCACGTCGACGCCCTGCCGGTTGAGTTCATGGGCCTCTTCCAGCATGCGGTAGGTCTTCCCGACACCCGCGGCGGCTCCGATATAAACATGCAGCCGCGCCTTGCCCTCTTCGTGGAGTTTAGCGAGCAGGGATTCAGGAGATCGTCTGCGAACAACTTGTTGCATAGTTCTTGAGAGGGACTATTTCCTGGTCATCGGCTTACGCTCGTCGAGTTCCAGATTCAGCAAAAGAATATTAACGCGCGGTTCACCCAGTATTCCGAGCGTCCTTCCTTCGGTATGTTTCGCCACCAATGCATTGACTTCATTCTCGCTTAGACCACGCTCGCGAGCTACGCGTGGCACCTGAAACGCGGTCGCCGCCGGTGAAATGTGCGGATCCAACCCAGAGGCGGAAGTCGTGACGAGATCGATGGGAACGGGCTGGCCCGGGTTTTCGGCTTGCAACCTCGCTACGTCCGCTTTGACGCGATCAATTAGTTTCTGATTGGTGGGCCCGAGATTAGATCCCGAAGATGCGCCGGCGTCATATCCGGCGGCGCCCGCCGCGCTGGGTCGCGAATGGAAATAACCAGGGCCGCTAAACGGCTGCCCGATAATTCTTGAGCCAATGATCGTGCCGTCGCTGCGCTTGATAAGTTGGCCGTTGGCCTGGTCCGGAAAAGCGAGTTGGGCAATCCCGGTAACCGCGAGCGGGTAGAATAGGCCAAACAGCACTGTCGTTACGATTGTCATAAGGATTGCGGTTAAAAGGTTCTTCATGTCTCCTCCCTGGAGCGCGGGCATCTTGCCGCTTAGCGTGCGCAGCACGCTCAATATCTGTTCGCGCTTCGCGCTCAACGCGGACAAGGATGTCCGCGCTCCATTCACGCCAATCCGACAGCGTGAATAATCACATCGATGATCTTAATGCCAACAAACGGCGCGACCAGACCGCCAAATCCGTAGATAAACAGATTGCGCCTCAGCAGCGCGGCTGCGCTCATCGCCCGATACTTGACACCTCGCAAGGCCAGCGGGATTAGCGCGATGATAATCAGCGCATTGAAGATTACCGCTGACAGAATCGCTGACTGCGGCGTGCGTAGGCCCATAATGTTCAGCGCATTCAAAACCGGGAAAGCGCCCGCGAACATCGCCGGGATGATGGCGAAATACTTAGCGACATCGTTGGCAATTGAAAACGTGGTCAGCGCCCCCCGCGTCATCAGAAGTTGTTTGCCAATCTCAACCACCTCGATCAATTTCGTCGGATTCGAGTCCAGATCGACCATGTTACCGGCTTCCTTCGCTGCTTGCGTTCCGGTGTTCATCGCCACGCCGACATCGGCCTGCGCGAGTGCGGGGGCGTCGTTGGTTCCATCGCCCGTCATGGCAACCAGCTTGCCGCCCGCTTGCTCATCTTTGATGAGTTTCATTTTGTCTTCCGGAGTAGCTTGGGCAAGGAAGCCATCGACACCTGCTTCGTTCGCGATCGTTGCGGCCGTGAGGGGGTTGTCGCCGGTAATCATCACGGTCCTGATGCCCATCTGTCGCAGTTGATTGAACCGCTCGCGCATTCCGCCCTTCACAATGTCTTTTAGATAGATGACTCCGAGGGCTCGTTTGTCATAAGCGACGACCAGTGGAGTGCCACCCGCTCGTGAAATACGGTCGACGATCTCGCGCATATCTGGCGGACAGGCTGTGCCGCTTTCACCCACATATTTCTCAATTGCATCGACCGCCCCTTTGCGAATCTCTCGTCCGTTCAGATTCACGCCGGACATTCGTGTCTGTGCGGTAAACGGAATGAAAGTCGCTTCGTGCATTCCCAGCTCACGCCCGCGCAATCCGTATTTCTCTTTGGCCAGCACCACAATCGAGCGGCCCTCTGGCGTTTCATCGGAAAGCGAGGACAACTGGGCGGCATCAGCCAGCATTTTCTCGTCTACGCCTGACAGGGGAATGAATTCCGTCGCCTGTCTGTTGCCGAGCGTAATTGTTCCCGTCTTGTCGAGCAGCAATGTGTTTACATCGCCGGCAGCCTCGACCGCACGGCCCGACATGGCCAGCACATTATGTTGGATCATCCGGTCCATGCCGGCGATCCCGATTGCCGAAAGCAGGCCTCCGATGGTGGTTGGAATCAAACAAATGAGCAGCGATACGAGCACAAAGATCGTTTGTGGCGCGCTCGAGTAAATCGCAAACGGTTGTAGTGTGACCACCGCGAGCAGAAAGATAATCGTCAGTCCTGCGAGCAGAATGTTGAGGGCAATTTCGTTCGGAGTCTTTTGCCGCTCAGCGCCTTCAACCAGCGCGATCATGCGGTCGATAAATGTCTCACCGGGATTCGAGGTGATGCGAATCTTGATCTGGTCGGACAGCACACGCGTACCGCCCGTGACGGCCGAGCGATCACCTCCCGCTTCACGGATCACGGGCGCAGATTCTCCAGTGATAGCCGACTCATCGACAGACGCCACGCCTTCGATGATTTCACCATCGCCGGGAATAAACTCGCCCGCGACCACAAGCACAACATCCTCTTTCCGCAACTCTGTAGCGCCAACGACTTCAGTCTTGCCATTGGACAACAGCCGCGTGGCCGTTGTCTCGGTTCTGCTCTTGCGCAAATTGTCAGCTTGCGCCTTGCCCCTTCCTTCGGCCATCGCCTCGGCGAAGTTGGCAAACAATACGGTGAACCACAGCCACAGGGTGATTTGTAGTTCAAACTTGATATTGGTGATGCCAGGAATTGGCGTGACTAATCCGCGGATTAGTTGGAGCGTCGTCAAAACGCTGCCAACTTCGACAACGAACATGACGGGATTTTTCATCATCGAGCGAGGATTCAACTTGAGTAATGAATCAAGGATCGCACGCTTTACGATCGCCGCATTCCAAATTGCTTGTTTCTTTTGCATGATTGCTAAAAGGTCTTTCCTGCTTTCATCAATAAGTGTTCTACGATTGGCCCCAGACTTAGCGCCGGGAAGAAAGTCAACGCGCCCACAATAACGGTCACGCTGATCAAGAGCGTAGTAAATAGCGGCGTTGTCACCGGAAATGTTCCTAACGACGGCGGCACGATCTTCTTCCGGGCCAGATTACCGGCAACTGCCAGCATCGGAATGATCATCATGAAGCGTCCGATCAGAACCGTGATGCCGATAGTCGTGTTGTACCAAAGCGTGTTTGCCGAAATACCCGCGAAGGCTGAGCCGTTATTGCCGGCGCCTTCCGTGTAGGCATAGAGAATCTCAGACAACCCGTGCGGTCCCGAATTGGCGATTTGTGACGTGCCAAAACTGGGAGAGACAACTGAAATGGCGGTGAAGACCAGGATTACCAGCGGGAAGACGAGGGTTATTAACACCGCCATTTTCACATCGTAAGATTCGATCTTCTTTCCCAAATATTCTGGCGTACGCCCGACCATTAAACCCGCAATGAAGACTGCCAGGACGACGTAAATCAAAATGCCGTACATACCTGAGCCGACCCCGCCAAAGATTGTTTCGCTCAGCATGATGTTGGCGAGCGGAACCAGACCACCCAGTGGCGTGTAGGAATCGTGCATTGAGTTGACCGCGCCGCAGGAAGTATCGGTCGTGACGGTCGTCCACAGCACTGAATTAGCAATGCCGTACCGAACTTCCTTGCCTTCCATATTGCCGCCCGACTGCCTCGCGCTCGTTTGTTGATCTACCCCCGCAAGCAAGGGATTGCCCTTGGTCTCTGCCCAGTAAGCCACGGTTACGCCGACGAAAAACAGTACAGCCATTGCGGCAAATACTGCCCAGCCGTGCTTCGGCGATCCCGTCATCCGGCCAAGCGTATAAGTCAGCCCTGCCGAGATAGCGAAGATCGCCAGCATCTCAATCAAGTTTGTAAACGGCGTTGGATTCTCAAAGGGATGGGCGCTATTGGTATTGAAAAAGCCACCGCCGTTCGTGCCCAGCTCTTTAATGATCTCCTGCGATGCAACTGGCCCTTGCGCGATGGTTTGGGTCTCTATCGTTTGCTTCTCTTTTGCCGTGGTCCCATTCAGATTAGTAATGACGTTACCGGCAGCGTCCTTCTTATCAACTTCGATTGTTTGCTTCTCGACTAACTGTGCGATGTCATACGGCCGAAGGTTTTGCGGCACCCCACTGGCGACCAACACCAGCGCGCCCACGATGCAGAGCGGCAATAACACCCAAAGCGTCGCGCGCGTCATGTCCACCCAGAAGTTACCGATGGTTTGCATCTCGCGCCGCGCAATACCGCGTATGAAGGCAATTGCAAGTGCAATTCCTACCGCCGAGGATACGAAGTTGTGATAAGCAAGGCCCGCCATCTGCGTGAGGTAACTCATCGTTACTTCGGGCACATAACTCTGCCAGTTGGTGTTGGTAGTGAATGACGCAGCCGTATTGAACGCCGAGCCGACGTAGCCGCTTGTGGCACTGGCTGAAGAATCAACGCCTGGCAAATGCTGTGGATTGAATGGCAGATGAGCCTGCAAACGCTGAATCACATAGAGAACCAGCATTGAAACGGCGCTAAACAGCAGCATCGTTACGGCATACTCTGTCCAGCGCATCTCACGCGTTTCGTCGACGCGCGTCAGCTTGTAGATCAGGCGCTCGATCGGTCGCAGCACCGGATCGAGAAACGTCTTCTCACGACTGAAGACGTGCGCCATAAAGACGCCCAGCGGCTTCGTGACCAAGAGAATGATCAAGAAGAAAACCAGAATTTGTAGCCAACCGTTCAATGTCATTTGAAACCTCACTCTTGCCGCTTTGCGCTTTCAGAACTTCTCTGGTCGCAGCAGCGCATAGACAAGATAAATGAGTAGCAATGCGGAAACCGCCAGCGTCAGGATTGTTTCGAGACTCATCTTGTAATTCTCCTCACTGCAATTTCTCGCATCCCCGCACATAGGCGAGCGCGATCAGAAAGAAAAGAATTGTTGCGGCAATAAAAACTAGATCAAGCATAGATTCACCCTTAACGGTCGAACGTAAATATCGTGGCGAAAATAAGAAGGTGCTGGCCCGGTGTTAAGCCGATCACTCCCGGACCGATTAGGCGGCCTCTGAAGAACCCACCGTCTGGTCCAGTCGAGTGATCGTACCGGTGCTCCAATCGAAAGATCGTGCTACTGAATTTGTAAGGGAGCTTATATTCCAGCGTGGTGGTAATAGCTGTGACCGTCTGCCTCGCTAACGTCCATCGTCCCTGGCCATCCCAAGCCACCTCTGGACGAACGGCCACGGCCCAACGAGAATTCAGAGACCAACGCATCGGCAACTGGGCCGAGAACCACCACGCGCGTGGAGCATTTGGAGCATCAACATTTTCGGTCGAGAAATTAGTCTCGAAGGCTATCGTGCGTTTCTCTGTCTTGTGCTCGACGATCGTGTCAGATAGAAAACGCCAAAACTTGAACGCTGTATTCGACTGATGTGGCCCCACCAGAACCGTCTGCTTAACTGTCAGGTGTGAAGTCGCGCTGATAGCGGCCTGCCCGCCCCAACTCGGAAAGTGATTCGCGGTCGCCAGATGCCAGTATCCATTGACGACAAAGAACGTGCCTGTGACCTTCTTCGTGAACGGGTAACTTACGTTTACACCCATCATGAAATACGGCGTGAAGTCCGCGCCCCACGGCCGCGTGTAGTTGAAATTGTCTTTGGCGTAGAGGGAATCGTACCCGATAAAACTGTTAAAGATTCCGCCTTGGATCGTCAGCCCTTTGCCGACCGGAGCGAGATAAGAAGCATTCGTTGGTCCCAGGTGACGGAGAAACTTGAAGCCGCTCATGTTGGGCGCCGTCGCGGAAAATCCAAACAATTCGACGTCTTTCCCTGCTTGCGCCGTCAACTCCACGCCCCAGCGCGACTGCTCGTCAGCTTTCTTTCTAAGGTAGAAGGCGGCGCCGTTGATGTGGGGCCGGTCGGTATGCCACGTTGTGCCGCGACTGCGAAATACGCGATTCTCTGGGTGATTGAAGTCGAGTAGGTACGCCGCCTCGATGAATCCGCCGTAATGCCACTTAGTCTCTGCTGTTTGGGTTGTAGGGCTTGGAGACGGTGTCGGCTGAGGAACCGCACTATCGATAGTCGGACTCGTCGTCGCGTCCGATTGAGTAGCCTTTGTGCTCGAACCAGTCTCTTGCGCTTGGCCCTTGATAGTTAGAGCGGTTATCAGCAGCACAAATAACGCGAATCCCAATGCCGCTCTCCAGATAAGTTCGAAGACATCTCGCTCAAGATCCATTTTCCTGCTTCTGGCCATGCGCAAACTCGTTACTCTCCTTCTTCAAAAACACCGTTCGCTTCTCGGTGCAGCGACCTGTCACGTCTCGCGATCCCAACGTCTGGCGAGATCAATGTCATCAAGCGTTAAGTTGTCGACTTTAAGGTTTGCATCCGGCGGGTAATCGTCATTTTCCCACAAATACGTAGCCAGGTGCCGTTCCGCAAGAGAGATCCAGTAGGAGCTCTCTTTCGAGATGCGACCTCGGGACCGCCTAACAATTTCCGCTATTGTGTCGCTCGACACTTGAACCGTGATATTGAGTTCATATTCGTGTGGGTCACGGACCAGGAACTCGTGCGTCGCTCCCACAGCCGGAATCGATTTGTCGATATCGCTGAGCCGGATAATGCTGAAACCATTTTCGGTGAGGAATTCGATTGGTCGATGCGGCTCCACAAAAGTATTCGGGATAGCCCTCTTTTCAATCATCGATAACATCTCAATCCAACTTACTTTCTCAGCACCAACAATTCGCTAGTCATCTCGCTGATCGCTCCAGTGTGTTGCGAGTAGTAACTCGTCAACCGGTAGCTCGCTGATAATCAACTGTCGGCCCTCAGGGTAATCGTCGTTTTCCCATAGATAAGTCGCGAGGCGCTGTTCCGCACAAACCAGCCAAAACACGCTGCTGTCCAATAAACGACTACGCCTGCGATTCTGTATTTGCGCGATAAGGCTTTCTTCAAAGGCGACCGAAACCTCACGCGCCCATCCACGTTCGTTGCGTACGAGGAACCGACATTCGCGCGATGTGGCAGTCACTGATTTATCAACTTCAGACAGACGAATAATGCTGAAGCCGTTCTCCGTGACGTACTGGATTGGCGAGGCTTGCTTCGCCAAACTGTCGGGGATGATTTGTCTTCTGTTTACTGCCATCGCCTCACGACCAAAACTGCAACGATCTTTTTTGCAGACGCTTATCAACAGCTAGATGGTAGTGAAGTCGGCGTGAAAAAGGGCTTAAAGGTTTATTAAAAGTTCGTAAATGTGCGTGAGGAGGGCGGCTGACCTCTCAAGGGATAGGAAAGATTGAACGCTCTTTCGGAAATAGCGAGGAGCAGAGTGCGGGAGGCGGTCAGTGCAGCGTTGGACTCGTCTGGTGCAGTGAGGACAGCGCGGGCTAGCTATGTTCCGCAAGAAACCGATAGCCAACCCAGGGATCGGTCAAGATGTAGCGAGGTTTTGCGGGATCGCGCTCAATCTTCTTACGCAGGTGTCGGATGAAGACGCGAAGATACTCGGTTTGTTCGGTGTAATTTCCACCCCAGATATTTGCGAGCAGGGTACGGTGGGTTAAGACTTTTCCAGAATGACGTATGAAGTAGAGCAGCAGATCGAATTCTTTCGGCGATAGCCGTATCTCTCTCCCCGCAACCAGAACCTTGCGCGTCTCAAGGTCTATTCGGAAGTCTCCCTCTTCGATTACGGTCCCCTCTTCGCCGGCTTCAGGCGAACGGCGCAAAGTCGCTCTGACTCGGGCGAGCAACTCGCTCATGCCAAACGGTTTCGTCACATAATCGTCCGCGCCCGCGTCAAGCGCTTCGACTTTGGTGGCTTCGTCGCCTTTGACTGATAGCACGATTATGGGAACGCTTGAGGTCTCTCGCAGCCGCTGACAAAGTTTCAGCCCATTCATGTTGGGCATGGAAAGATCGGTGATGACCAGGTCCGGCGTCCATGCTTGAAAGAGGTCCAAAGCGGCTTCGCCTTCGCCGGCGACTCTCACGTCATAGCCATGCTTCGTCAAACCGCTGCGCAGGACCAAAGTGATTTCCTGTTCGTCGTCAACCACGAGTATGCGTTTCTTACTCTCCATTGGGCGGCAGTCTTTCGGTTTCGCTCTGGTGGAATATTTCTGCGCGTTCCGCGTTTCCATTGGCGCCGCGAGGTTCATCATCCCCAACCGGGACTGTAAAGACGATGCGCGCTCCGCGATTTGCTGTTCCATCCTCTATCCAGATGTGCCCACTGTGGGCTTCAACAATTCCTTTGGCGATTGCTAACCCCATGCCAATTCCGCCGGTATGACCGCCCGCGGGGCCATTGTTGGTGGCACGATAAAATCTTTCGAAGACGCGCTCGCGCAAGGGCGCCGGAATACCTGGTCCTTGATCTTCTACTGCTATCTCTATCATGTCGTCGGTCACGCGAGTGGCCTCAATGACGATCAATGTGTCACGCGGCGCGTATTTGGTGGCATTGTCTATCAGTGTATAGATCACTTCCGCCACTGCTCGGGCATCGACACGGAGCACCGGTAGTTCGTCTTCCACCGAGACCCGAATTTGATGCCCTCGGGTAAGAGGCTCTGCTTGCGCCAAAGCTGCGTCAATGATCTCATCGACAGCACCCCAGTTGCGGTACAACGACATGTCACCCGTTTCGATTCGCGCCAGGTCAACGATGCCTTCGACAAATCGGTCAAGCCTGTCGGCCCCATGCGTGATGACTCTTAACATTGTGTTTTGCTCTTCGGAACTTAGTTTCTGCATCTGGTCATCAGCCTCACGATCTTCCAGTAACAAAGTGGCCGAGGCCTTAATCGAAGTTAGCGGCGTTCGAAGATCGTGCGTGACAGCGTCCAGCAGTGCCGACTTCATACGCTCACTGCGCTTTAACGCTTCAGCTTCACTTGCGTGGTCAAAGGCTCCTTGCAGATCCTCGTAGAGACGTTTGATTTCGCTTCTCTGCGCTTCCGCTTCTCTGGCGCGCTCCCGCGCCCGCGCAGAGAGTTGTCCAACAGTAAGAGCTGTAATGAAGAAGACTGCGAGCGCCACCCAGTTCTGTGGATCCGCGATGGTAAATGTGTGGATCGGTGGAATGAAGAAGAAGTTGAAACACACTACGCCTAATACGGAGGCTAAGAGCGCCGGTCTGCTTCCCCAGAGGATTGCGGCGAAGAGCACAACCAGCAAAAAGGCCAGGGCCACTGTCGTGGAATTTATGTGGCCACGAAACGGAATGAGGAACGCGGTAACAGCGGCAGTTCCTAAGAGAGAACCGCCATAGCCCGTCCATTTGTTCCTGAATAGCTTCTCGCGCACGCTGTTCATTGTAAGGCACCGGGCATGATTCAAGTGTATCGGGAGAGTTAGCAAAAGGGCAGAGTGCTCTTTTGCTCGGTTCGAGCCCAGGAGCACCTTAGAACAGTTTTTACTTGTTAACCGGCGTGAAGCGGACGGCTGAAGTTGAAGCAGGTGACGGTGAATTCAGTCGCCCGCTTCACGGGCTCACGAATTGATTTGGTTCGTTTACCCAGCACTGAAGTGCCGGGCTATTTTCGGTCGTCCGCGCTGCGGACTCACCCTTATTTGTTCGGTAACCTCGAACGAAAACCGATTTGCTTATCTTTGGGAGGTGGTGGCGACATTAGTTGTCGAATCGCGTCGAACACGACTTTGAACTGGCGATCGTATTTCCTTTCGAGATCATCAAGCCGGCGCGAGAGTTCGACGTTTGATGCCAGGATCTGACGCAGACGGACAAAGGCACGAACTATCTCGACGCTTGCCTGCGCAGCTCTTTCACTATTCAAGACGTTAGCGACCATGATTACGCCATGCTCCGTGAAAGCATGCGGCAAGAAGCGTCTGCCTCCTTTTCCCTTTGAGATCACAAATTGTGATCTCAAAGAGTTGAATTCATCCCTCGTCAACTGAAACATGACAGTCCAGGAACCATTTGCAAGCAGTCCGCGCAGCGGACGAATGACAATAGCCCACCGATTCATCGGTGGGGATCGCGTCGAATATGAAGAGGGAGTCCGTGAAGCGGACGGCTGAAATTCATAACACGTTTTCGATACCGTGCTTCTTGAGAAGGTCCAGAAACTCCTCCTGGAAGGTCTTCCTTCGATGATGCTCTTTTTGATTATTGATGTACGCAATTGTCTTCGGCATCTGCGAAGCGCTTACACTGAATGCCCCGTAGCCTTCCTGCCCTCCAAACTTCTTTTGGCTCGGAAAAGTGTCATGCACCCATTTCGATGAGCCGCCTTTTATTAATTGAACTGCCTTGGCGAAACTCATCATGCCCGGAAGTGACAACAAAGCATGCACGTGATCCGAAGTGCCGCCGATTGCGAGTGCCTTCATTCGATTTTCTCTCGCGATACCTCCCAGGTAAGGCCAAAGTCGCGATTCCAGGTCGGAGTTCATGAATGGATACCGATCTTTGGTGCTGAAGGTGCAATGCATGAGGTTGCTGACATAGGCGTGCGACATGTGAGATCCTTTCCAGTCGTCCGCTTTGCGGACTCTGTTTTCTAATTGGACTTGATCCCAGCGATGAATCGCTGGGCTATTTTCAAGCGTCCGCGCAGCGCGGACTCAACTTGTCGCGGCGCATAGTAGATGATAAGTTCCGAACAGAAAAGTAATGAAAGTTGCAACGATGGTGAAGCGTGCGGGAATCCCCTCGCTCGCGCGCGCGCGGGCTTCCTCAAGCAAGAAAGAACCCAACTAAAGTTGGTACTCTAACGCCGCTCAACGAGGACGCTACTTTTCCACTAGAAGGGCTGACATCTTTTCCTGCTTGGTCAAGAGCGATCCACGAAATCACACGAAACCGCACGAATAAAACAGTCCGCTTCGTTTAGTTTCGTGGATCGTTTTGCGTGGAGAGCAGCAACCTCTCAAAAGACGACCTCGGCTTCGATCTCCGGAACCATTACAAAGCCGCCGCCGAAAATGACCGAGCCGATCCGCAATTAATTTCCGACGTACAGCTCGGGAAGTTGCTTACGTAGTTCGGCCACCTTCGGGAGATCGTTGATCGCGATGTACGGCTCATCCGGATGATTCTGAGCGTAGTCCTGGTGATAGGCTTCGGCTTCGTAGAAGGCTTTGAGTGCGACAACCTGGGTGACGATCGGCCGCTTGAAAACTCCGGCTTTATTAAGTTGAGCGACATAGGCTTCGGCGATGCGCTGCTGCTCTGCGTTGCTGTAAAAGATTTCCGAGCGATATTGTGTGCCGGTGTCGGGTCCCTGCCGATTCAATTCGGTGGGGTCGTGGGCGACAGCAAAATACACTTTGAGAAGCTGGCCGTAAGAAATCCGGGACGGATCGTATTTGATCCGGACCGACTCAGCGTGCCCGGTGTTACCTTCGCTGACCATCTCGTAGTGGGCGGTGTCAGCGGCCCCTCCCGAGTAGCCCGCGCTAACGCTGATTACTCCCTTAACGTGTTGGAACACGGCTTGGACGCCCCAGAAACAGCCGCCCGCGATAACGGCGGTCTGCTCACTTTTAGTGGTGGCGAGTGGTGCGTCAATGATCGGGTTCGGTAAGGCACCGCCGCCGGTAGCGGTGGCCGCATTGCACGCCGGCATAGTCATAAAAAGAATGGTGACGAGCAGGGCTAGTAGAACACGTGACATGTAAACACCTCATGGACGAATGAAAGTTGGCTGACAGTCATTATACGTCTCAGAGTTAATATTTGGATGTTTGGGCGGGTGTGTCAGAAGCCCGACCGTGAGGGAGGGCAACAATCGAAAGCACTCGTGATGAAGAAATCGTCGGCGAAACGTTGTGTCGGATGCCGATAGCCGCCCGACACGATCGTGGCCCTCCCTCACCGCCCCACCCCAGCCGGGCTGCCCGTCTGGGGACCCCGGGTCGGGCTTCTGACACACACACTTTTCCTACTTAGGTTGAGGCACCGGCATGCGGCCGATGGCGCTTTCGCCGATGCTGCCAAAGTAGAGCATGCCTTTGTGTTCGACTACGTTGGCGATCTGCGCGAAGCATTGGGGTGAAGGGTCCTGGAGGTTGCGCACGACCTTGCCATTCAGATCGAGACCGAGGGCGAATGCGTAGCGCTTAATGTTTGGTTGCAGGAAGTTTGGTAAGCGCCAGACGACCTTCTTCAAAAAAGGATGAGGGTGCAAGCCGTCGAGCGCTGAGTCACGACGATTAACCAGCGCGAGCCAGAACGTGTCCCGCCCGTTTGAAGAAATCCCATCGGGAAAGCCGGGCAGGTTGTCGATGAAGATGTCCGACTGTCCCTGCTTCGGTCCGGTCAGCCAAAAGCGCCGTACCCGATAACTGCCGGTATCGTTCACCAGCACGAACGTCTGATCGGGGCTGAGGGCGACTCCATTTGCGAAATAGAGATCGCGCAACAGCACGCGCGTCTGTTTGGTGCGCGGATCGTAAGCCATGAAGCGGCCGTTGGGTTGATGCTCGAGCACGTCGTCTTTTAGCCGGTTGAGCGGAAACTTATAAGAAGCGTCGGTGAAGTAGATTGTGCCGTCGTTGGTCACATCGAGATCGTTGGTGCAGCGAAAGGGAACTCCTTCGGCTTCAGTAGTCAAAACCGAAATACTTCCATCGCGACCGAGCGACAAGAGGCCCTTGATCGCATCGGCGACGATCAGGTTTCCATCATGATCAAAGATCAGACCCAGCGGCCGCCCTCCGGTGTTCGCAAAAACTTCCGGGCGCGTTCCGTCCGGCTGGAAACGAAAGATACGCCCGTCTTCCGTTCCGCAATAGATTCGATCCTGACTGTCGATCGCGACGTCTTCCGGCGCGAAGCCATCGACTCTAAGTCTTTCGATCCGCGCCAGTTCCGAGTTCTGCGCATAGACGCCCGTCAGTTCCGGGGCCGGCGGCGGCGTCCAGGCGGCGGGATTAATCGGAACCGGCCAGAGCAGCAGATAGCCGATGGACAGCGCAATGATGGCTATTAGAGATCGGAGGATGGTGCTTTTCATGATTCGAGGACGATGCTAGTGCAGTTTGAGTCCCGGCCGATCCTTTCTCAATTGCACCGAGGTTTTAGCCCGGTGATTCGTGGTTAGTTCCGAAGTGGTCGTGTCCTACTTTTTGGAGATTACCTTCTCAACGTAAGACGATCCACGAAGACACACGAGGTGAAGATAGTGTTTCGTGCAATTTTGTGTGATTCGTGGATCGTTCTGTTCCGAGCAAAGAAACACGAAACAAATAATGAGCCCTCCCTGACGGTCGGGCTACTGCCCCGCTCGCCGACTCGCTCACTACCTCGATCGACTCTGTAATCTATCGTTCGCCGCGGGCTGCTTCGACCTGGCTTTCAATGTCCACTGCCAGCTTGCTTATAGTGGGTTGATCCAAGGGCTCAATCCAGCGCAGCGCTTCATCCAGGACTCTGCGTTGATGCTCGGGCCAATTCGGCTGGCCCACCACGCTGCCGAACTGACCTCGATAAAAACCGGCGCGCGGCGGATGCGCGTGTTCGATCACTTCACGCTCAACCGCAAGCATCATCGTGGGGATGCCCGCCAGTTCAATTGCCCGCGCCGCCAGCGCCATCGATTGATGACAGAGGCGCGACGCTGGAACCAGCAGCGCCGCCTGCACTTCGTAATCCTTTAAGCGGGCGGTGAGTTTGGGCAGCGCGACCTCGACCAGCGACGCAGCGTCCGGAATGAATCCGCAGAAGCTCCAGAAAGCGGAGTTCAACTGGCCAATCACGCGATTGCTCGCGAATTCCTGCAAACGCGCCAGCGGAACTTCCACGTTCACGTCCTGCTGCACGAAGGCGGGATCGTAACCGCGCGCAGAAAATAGCAAGTCGCTCGGATCGATCTCGGCAGGAATCTCGCGGAAAGTGAAATCGCCATCCGGCGCGCTGGTGTCGAACGGCTCCGTGCCATCGATGTAGGCCCCGGCCGAAGTGATCAGCGCCAGATTCAACATCGATAACGAACGGCGCAAAGGCGTGAACGGCGCTCGGACGTTTTCGATGAACGGGTATGATTTGTCTACCTCGCCCGCCGCGCCATGTTTTAGCTTCCAATTCGCGTAGCGCTTTCGCCATTCGTCGATGTGCTCGATGATCTCCACTAAACCAGCTCCTGAAAAATCTTTCTTAGCTTAGCCTGACACGTTTTCGAATCTAAAAGTCAGGGGATACGCTTCGGTAACTCCGGGCCCGGAGTGGTAAAGCAATCCGGCACTTCGACGAACGTGCTCTGGTCGATGGGTACATTATGCTTGATCTCGCTCATTCGTAGAATAACAAAACCGGACGGCGATTCGATCTTAGTGGTAAAGGGCAGCTTGACGCCGTCGACCTCGCGATAATCTTCGTAGAAACTATGGTCCTGGCGCAGCAGCAATCCGGTTTCCACGTCGAAGAATAATTTCTCGGTTGCACCGCTCTCGTATCGATGCGACAACACCAGGGTGTCACGTTCGCCCACTTTCGCGTGACCATCAAAGCGCAGTGACGCCGCAAGTTTCCTGAGCCCGATCTCCCGATGGAAGCTGTCGGTTCCCGCCGAGAATCCCGTGTTATAGCGCACCAATCCGACTAGCGGATCTTGTATCCATTGAGACTTGCCGTCCGAAGTCTGTCGCATTGTCCCCAGACCATCGACGCTCAGCACTAAAGCTGACTCGTTCGGGGCCTGCTCGAACATCTGGGCCGTTCCATTCACGCCCATGGCGCTGATTTCGACAGTGCCGACTGAGACGCGGCTGGTAAGCTTGAGCAAAGCTTGCTCACCGCCGACGGCCGTCAGGTACTTTTCGATCACTTCTTTGGGCGTCGGAGATTCTTCGGTGGGCGAATTGTCTACCGCAGGCTTCGCCGAGATCGGCTTTGGTGGAGGAGGTGGCGGGTCGCTGATAGTAACCTGCGTCGCTGAACGTTTGGGATCTCCATAAGCTGGAGCAGCGTCAATCGTGACCGTTCCCAGGACGCGGGGCGGAGCAATTCGTACGCGGCGCGGAGCAATTCGTTCGCGCAACTTCCTGAGACCGGCAGTCAATTGCGGATCACCATCCAGTAAGATCTTTCGGCGGGTCGTCTTGACGATCCAATCGGGGATTACGCCGCGCGCCTCGAGCACAGTTCCGTGCGGCGTGACATACTTGGCAAAGCCATACTGCAACAACGCACCGGTTGATAGCTTGATGATCGCCGACGGTATGACATTACCAGCGGTGATGTCGCCGACGACCAGGGCGCGGCCATTCTCCTGCAGGGCGGCGGCAAACATCTCGGCGGCAGATTGCGAAGTGCTGTCGACCAGGATTACCAGGGCGCCGGTGTAGGGCTCGCGTTGAGGATAGGCGACCATCGGAGTCGAGCCCTGCCGCGTTTGCATCGAGCCAATCAGGAGGGGACTAGTCTCGAGCAAGCCACTCAACCCGGAAATCATCCCCAACAAGCCGCCATGATTGCCGCGAAGATCAATGATTAAACCGGGCGCGTCATGCATCGAACGCAAAGCGCCGCATACTTTTTTCATCAGGATTGGCGCGAACGCATTGAAACGAATGTAACCGATGCCGCCGGCCAGCCGCTTCGCCTCAAACTCGGTATAAATTGAAGGCATGTTGCCAAGGGCGGGGGACATCTCACCGGCCAGTTTCTGTCTGGAAATTGCGACCAGATGTTCGCGATTGATCGCGTCGGTGTAGACCAGTCTCACGGGAGATGACAGATCGCCATTGAGATAGCGAGCCAGCAGAAAGTCCGGCAGCTCAGGACGAATTATTTCGTGCCAAATGGGATTGCGCTCAATCTCGGCGATGGCCTGGCTCAGTTTTGCGCCATTGACGCTCTTGATTTCAAAGCCGGGACGAAGACCGGCGCGCGCCGCAGTCGAGCCGGGCCCCACGCGCGTGATTACCACCGTTCCGTCTATGATCCGGAGGTCGATACCGATGCCCGTAGAAAGCCGCCGGGTCAAGTTGGTTCTGATTCTTTCAAGCGGAGTCATTTTCGCCGAGCCGGTCTCATCCGCTGAATCCGCTTCGGCCGTATCGTCTGCTTCGTCGCCGGAAATGAGTTTTGGAATCGTCTGCGGCGGGATCACAAAAAAATGTGATTGATGAAGCTCATTGATCATCTGCTGCAACAACAGATGCAGCTCAGCGTCGCTGGTGACGCGCGCGACCAGCGGCGCGTAGCGTTCATGAACGGCCTTCCAGTCCACCCCGCCAAATTTTGGGTCGTAGAACTTCTCGTCGACAGTCTTCCAGACGATCTCGAACGCCTCCTGCCGCGTGGCGGCGCCGCTCTCGGTAGCCTTCTGACTGCCGATTTGGGAAGGCGGCTGTTGCGCCGGCGCGGTAACAGAGCAGACGCTTACGATCCAGACAATCGCAAGGCGGGGAAGAAAACTAACTAACCGTCTTCTCATTTAATTTATGACCAACCTATGATCGTTGACGAGACTGAATACCAATCACGAAGAATGCCAGGAGCGCTGCGGCCATCGCCACTCCCATCGCCGCCACCGAATAACCGTGCAAGGCGTCGAACGCGATCCGCCGGGGATCGTTGCCGGCAATCTGATCGATGGGCGCTTGCATCGCGGTCTTGAGTGCCAGCATGCGCGCTGAGATTATCCAGTGACTGACGCCGGTCATGATAGCCATAATCGCCAGCGAAATCATCTCTGCGGATCGCACTAGCCGGCTTTGTTTCTTACTCATGAAGAATCCGGTCACGAGCAGGAACAGGCTAATCTCAAAACCACCACGATTGATTACCGACAGTAAGCGCTGGACCATCATGCCGGCGAGTTCACCAGCGTTCGACAACTGAGCCCCGCGCAAAACGCCAAACACGGTGGGCGCGACTGCGGCGCCAAAGAACAACGCCGCGCCCAGCCACAGACCGAGCAGCAAGGGCCTTAAATATCCAACGACAGTTCTCAATCAACCTTCTCTGCCATATCTGGCCATGATTCGGCGCAAGATAACGTCATGCTCTACGCGCTATTCCACGGGTGTCACTTCGGGGCGCAGACTGATTGTGGGCGGGTGCAATTCCGGCTGCGCGAGTTCGCGCGGATCGGGAACAGACAAGAGCCAGGACAGAGCGCGATCGAGTTGCCCCTGGTACTCCGCCAGATCGAGCGACATGAATACAGGTTGGTTCAGGCGCGCAAACTTTTCTTTGGCCATCAGGTACATACGCCGCGCTGCGCCGGGGCGGCCAATTTGCAAATGATGAAAGGCGACAGCCGACTGAATCATTGCCTGTAAGAAAAGCTTTTCATCCGGCGCCACCGGCCCCATCCAGCGTTCTTCCCAGGCATCGTGGGCCGCATGATATTCACCGGCGTTGTATAGATCGATGCCCGCAATGTATTCGACCGGATAAGCAACGAGATGTTCTGCCGTGTAAGGCGGTGCTGCGGTTTGCATCAGTCACATTGTAGCCGATGAAGGGATCACTTCAGAACATGCCGGGTTAAAGAACCGGGAGCCGTAGCGACCGGGTGCGAGCACTCAACCCTCGCCTAATGAGATGGCTTGAGATTACCTCATGAAAAGACATTCGTTTAATCCTTCGAGCTCGAGTGGCAGCATCCGGTCGCTACCGCTACCGGTTCTGGAACGCCTCCGCCGGGAATGAACAATATTGTGAAGGCCTCGCCAGCGTTGTGCGAACTCCAGATGTTAAAGTCAGTACATGCAACCAGGGGATCTCGATTACGTCGTCAAACGAACTAATACCGGTCTGGGGTTATTTGCAGCCAAACCGATTGCCAAAGGAAAAAGGATCATTGAATACAAAGGGCCTCTGGTCTCGAACGAAGAAGCCGACAGACGAGGCGGAAAATATTTTTTTGGAATAGATAAGAAAAGGTCAATTGACGGCGGCCCGCGTAGCAATGTTGCCCGTTATATTAACCACTCCTGTAAGCCGAATGCCGAAGCCCTGATTTCCGGCCGCAGAGTATGGATCTGGTCGCGCAAGAATATTAAGGTGGGAGAAGAAATTGTTTACGACTATGGTAAGGAATACTTCGAGGGAATTATTAAGCCCTTAGGTTGTCGATGCGAAAAGTGTGGCTCCAAAATCGAAGAGCTCAAAAACGGTGCGAATGCGAAACGAACTTGAACCACGTGAGCAACGCAGGTCCGATTTCATTAGCGTGGCTTTAGCCCGGCGAATCGAAGAACTCGACGAAACCTGAAACCGTTTGAACGATTTCCCTTCGAACCCGACCATCAATTCATCCGCAAAGCGATCCACGAATTCACACGAGACACTAAACACAACTATCTGTTCGTGCGACTTCGTGTGATTTCGTGAATCGCTTTTCTTCCAGCGAGAAAGAAAGCACGAAATCAAAACGGGCCACTTCCCATTTATTTCCCCTTAGGGTAATAACCTTCACGCGCTCGCACGCGCGACTGTGTTTGCGCGGGAGTAGTAATCGCGATACGGCGAAAGGCATTCCCGGCAGACTTATTGTTCGAATAGTACTGGAGGAGATATTGCGCCCGCAGCTCGTTTAAGATGCGGCTGAAAACTGCTTCCAGATCGGCAATCTTTTCCGGCACAAAGGCGGTGCCTGCGGTAGCGCCGGCGAGCTGTTGCATGGCGGCTTGGGCCCGAGTGCTAATCACGTTTAGCTTGATGGCATCGCCACCCGGGTTGATTGAATAGAAGACCGCATTTGCTTTCTGGACCTCTTGCTGCATCTCGGCCTGGGCCTTCCGGTGACTCTGCTGGAGCGCATTGTCAGTCGCCAATCGCCGCCGTTTTTTCCCTTCCGGCGAGGTGTCGTTCTCATCGGCCTGCATGGCCCGATAATCTGCCAGAGAAAGATCGCGCACCCGATTGCTGAAGTTATCTTCGCCATCGGAAATGACGACGATGACGCGCCGGTTCTGCTCCGGTGTGTTTCGCCCCAGATACCGGGCAGCTTCGATGACCGTATCGTAAAAAGCTGTGGGGCTCGGCCCGATCGCGGCCTTGATCGACATCAAACGGGCGGTGGCAATGTCGGCAGTGGAACGTGCTTGCTCGAGCCGTGGCGTGCGATCGATCGCGTAGACCGTGGCGTGGTCGTTGGATCTCAAGACCTGTTTGAGAAAACGTGTGGCGGCTTGTTCCTCGAAAGCAAATCGTTCGGTTACGCTGCTCGAGACGTCAATCAAGAGAGCGATGTCTAGCGGCACCTGCTCCGGATCACCCAACTGCGCCAGCTCCTGCGCATGCCCATCTTCTTCGATATGAAAGTCGGTTTGCTTTAAACCCAGCACCGGTTGTCCCTGCCGGTCGGTAACCGAAACGGGCACTATCACCAGGTTCGACGAAACCTTAATTACTTCGTACTCGGGTTCAGGTGTAGGCGCGGGCGTTGGTGTTGGCTTGGCCTTAAAACGCGGTGCGGGCGGAGGCGGAGGTAGCTGTTTAACTTTTTGCGCGCGGGCCGGTGCGCTTAAGAAAACTACCGCCGAGAAAAACAATGCCAGCGCTGAGAGCACCAGCGCCGGCGAAGAGTATTTCCTGTATTTACTCAAGACCATCAACCAACTCCTCATGCCGCCAGCTCGCATCGTTGCTGGCAAGACTAATCATTTGACGCCGTCTGACGGCATGATCGTTGGCACTGTAGCGCAACCCCAACAGGTCGGGGCTGCGTTTCTTTGTTGCCGGTTCGCGAGTCAGCAACTTGCGTTACTGTCCTGAACCGCTGGTGCCCGGAGCCACCGCGGGCGCGGGCTGAGTCAGACCTTTGTTGACCAGGACCTTAACTTCGACCCGGCGATTCTGGGCTCGGCCATCGCGCGTTTTGTTGTCGGCAATCGGATTCGACTCGCCAAAGCCGTACGGCGTAACAATGCGGCGAAGCGGAATCTGGTGTTGCTCAACCAGGTAACGAATCACTGAATCAGCGCGTCGCGAGCTCAACGCTCGATTGCGCTCGGTGTTGCCAGTGGCATCGGCAAAGCCGGTAACCTCGAGCACGTAGCCTTTGGCATTCAGCGCCTTGGTGGCGATCGCATCAAGCTTGGCCTTACCGTCAGCAGTCAGCACCGCGCTGCCCAGGCGGAAATTCACCGCCGTAGTTTCCTGCGGCACGTAATCGTCCAATGCTGAGATGCGGTCGTTGGTGGCATTGACGCCGGCCACGGCTGCATCGGCAGTTTCCTGGGCGGCCTTGGCGCCGCCGCGGGCGGCATTCGAAACAGCCGCGAGTTCATCGAGTTGGCCGGAAAGCTTCTGAGCGTTCTGCTCAACTTCGCTGATCCGGCCTTCGGATGCCGAGGCCCGCTCTTCGAGTGGCGTCGCCCTCGATTCAACCGCTCGCGCGGTACGGAGATCGGTTTCGTTGAATCTAACTCTCTCGGCGACTAATTCACCCGACGATCCGCCGCGTCCTTCGACTTCGAGATTGAGACCACGCAGAATGTTGGTCGTTCCATAGTTCGTGCCGCTGCGCAGGAATCCGCCGTTGGTCTTGACCGAAGTCTTGTCGGTCAACCGCACGACGGTGTCGTTGCCGGTCATATCACGAACGACAAAAGTGTCAGCATCGCGTTTCACCACGACGCCTTTGATCTTCATCTTTTCCCCGCTTGAGACAGAGCGGGCTCTTGTCGCATCAGTCGGCGTATTAGTGGCCGGGGTCGAGGTTTGTCCGAGAGCTAATGGGGAAAGAGCCAGCGCCAACCCGAAAGCAAGCGCGAATGATCGAAGCGTCTTTAAGTTGATAGTCATAGAATTTGGACTCCTTATCATTTAAATGGCAGACGCGCAGCCTGACCGCGTCCAACAAGTTGTTGAGTTCAGACGATGAACTCCTGAATCACGTTGTCTGCTCGGATTATGCAGACCGTTTTTAAGGAACGTCGGGTCGATGAGCTTCAAAGGCTGGTGCTCGATCAACTTGAACTCACGAATAGTATAGAACACTATGGGCCTGTCAAGACGATAAATGCGAAAACGAGCGTTATGCCGCAGTTAGTAGCGATTCATTATTTCTTCGCTAGGGGTTTGCAAGAAAAAGCAGATGAGCCGGATTGTTTTGATGGTCGCCGTGGTGAAGTGAACGCGACCTCTGTGAACCGGATAAGATCAGCAACGCAACCAAGCATTTCGCCAGGCTCGCCTCGCGGAGTGGGGATCGCAGGTTCTGAATTTTCGGTCTTCATACCAGCAAGCTTACCTTGATCAATCGACCTCAGCCGGAGGCAGGTCGCTATTGGCGGGACCCATGATGACGTGTCCAAGTGCATCGTAGCGTGACCCGTGACAAGGACAATCCCAGGTTTTTTCCAGCGAGTTCCAATCCACGATGCAACCAAGATGACGACAGACCGCCGATAGTTCGTGAACTGCTCCAGCGTCGTCTTTGAAAACCGCAATCTTGTTTAGCCCTCGACGAATGATGCGGCCCGAGCCGGGCGCGATCTCGGCATCCGAATCGACTTCGCCCGGCGTTACGAGGTCGACGAACTGCTCAGCTACATTAATAGTCTCTCTAAGATATTCCCTGGCGGCCCGCAGGGTCTTACGAGACGGTTCGTAAAGGCTGGCCCAGGCGTTGTCCTTTCCGGTTATCAAATCTGTCAGCAGGATTCCGGCTATCGTGCCGTGCGTCATTCCATTTCCCGAATCGCCGGTAGCAATGAACACGTTATCGTGATCGAGCGGGTTGCGCCCGATAAAAGCAAGGCCATCGATTGGTTCCATGACTTCCCCCGACCAACGATATTCAATTTCCTCAATCATCGGAAAGCGCCCGCGCGTCCATCGTTCGAGCGCGGCAAAACGCCTGTTCGCATCGTCCTTCTGCCCCGACTTGTGATCTTCGCCACCGGAAATCAAGACGTCATGGCCATCGGCGCTTTCGATCCGAACGTAATGGTAGGGATCCGGCGTGTCCCAAAAGAGCGCTCGGGCCACGGAGTCTTTCGGCACGCGCGCGCCAATCACATAAGTAAGATATGCCGCCTGCTTAGTGTGAATAGCAAAGAGATCGTTGACCGGGGTGTTCGTCGCGACGACCACCGCATCAGCAGTGATGGCGGCACCGGAGGCCGTCTCGATGCGCGCCGGTTCGCCGCCCTCGATCTTGCTTGCGTGCGTCTGGTTGTAAATCCGACCGCCATCGCGCTGGATTGCTCGGGCCAGACCCGATAAATATTTCAAAGGATGAAACTGCGCCTGACGGGGAAACCGCAATGCCTTGCCGGTGTCGAAAGGTTCGATCGGCGCTCGCTCGACCATTTCAATATTCGTCAAACCGGCGCGATGCACCGCTTCCAGTTCACGATCAAGAACCTTTTTTGATTCCCCAGGCGGAACGAAAAGATAACCGTCGAGCCGCTCAAACTCGCAATCGATCTTTTCCTCTTTAACAATACTTTCGACCAGGTCGATTGCAGCGGCGTGACTCTCAGCCGCCAGACGCGCCCCTGTCTCACCGTGCAGGCGTTCCAACTCGAAGTATCGATCATCGAGCGCGGTGACCAGATGCGCGGTTGTTCTTCCCGTCATCCCGCCGCCAATTGGCCCGTCATCAACCACAACGACAGTTTTGCCGGACCGCGCCAAAAGATATGCGGTGGTCATGCCGGCAATCCCGGCGCCTACGATACACACGTTAGCGCGCGCATCTTTTTTCAGCGCCGGCCGCGCAGGCGTCGCGGCGGTTGCCATCCAGACTGAGACCGTAGTTCCCGAAGAGGCCTGCATAAGTCACTCTCACAATCCAAAAGTATTTGAGCGTTTCAGATCGAAATGCATGCCATCAGCATGCCAGCGAGGTGTCTGCGCCTCAGTTGCATTTCGTTTTCACGTTCTGACAGCAAAATTGTTGAAGTGTCCCAATTCCCGACGAGATGAAGACGAGATTATTGGGATGCATACAGCCAGAAACATCTGTCAGATGATCTGGCGGATAGTCGAGCCGAAATAGAAACTTAGGACGGGAAAGAAATGGCATGCCGATTGTTACGTTTGCATCTGGCTGAGGACATTTCTAACCAACTGAGAGGAGAAGGTCATGGCTAGTCGAGCAAGCATTGGGGGCCATCCGATTCATCCAATTCTAATTCCACTGCCAATCGGATTATTCGTTTTTTCATTGATCGCAGACATTGTTTACCTTTGGCGCGGCAATCCAGTCTGGGAAAACTACATTGCGTTCTACACCCTGCTCGGGGGAATCATCGGCGCTGCGGCCGCGGCCGTACCGGGTCTAATTGATTGGGCTACGCTAACCGATCCAGCAACCGTCAGAGTAGCAAACTGGCATGCGCGCGTGAATATTCTTACGCTCGTAATTTTCGTCGCCAGTTTCTATCTGCGAACCAACGGCGGCGCGGCTTTCATTCCAACCTTTAGGTCGCTACCGATTGTGCTGTCCGGTATTGGAATTGTCGGGCTGACAATCGCCGGATGGCTGGGCGGTGAGCTTGTCTTCAAGCATGGCGTGGCGGTAAGTTCGCCCGCTGCTGCTATACCTGAAAAGCCAGAGACACGTGACCACATTCGCGCGGCGTAGCGTCGCGACACGTGCGGAGAGGGCTGAAGAACCGAATCATCGCGAAGTGCGAACGCCTGCGCGTTAGGCTAAAATCGTTCTCTATGCGCGAGCTTTCGGGTCAACAGGACAAGCTGCTTTCCGATATACAGACTGACGCCTTCGAATATTTCGTGCACGAAGTCAATCCGTCTAACGGGCTGGTGGCCGATTGCACCAAAGAGGGCTGGCCGTCGAGTATTGCCGCGGTGGGTATGGCTCTGTCGGCATGTCCCGTGGGAGTCGAGCGCGGCTTCATCAAACGCGAAGAAGCGATTGAACGCACGTTAAGAAAACTACGTTTCTTTGCCGGCAGCGAACAGAGCAAGAGTCCCGACGCGAGCGGCTACAAAGGCTTCTATTATCACTTCCTCGACATGCAAACGGGCCGGCGCGCGTGGGAGTGCGAGCTGTCAACAATCGATTCAACTTTCCTCTTCGCCGGGATGTTAGTGGCCGCTGCTTATTTCGATCGCGACACGCCGGAAGAAAATGAAATTCGCAAGCTTGCGGACCACCTGTACCAGCGCGCTGATTGGTCCTGGGCGGTCGACGGCGGCATCACGATCACGCACGGATGGAGACCAGAGACCGGTTTTCTGCCTTACCGCTGGCAGGGCTATGACGAATCCACGCTCGCCTATATTCTTGGCCTGGGCTCGCCAACTTTTCCGTTGCCGGTTGAAAGTTATCAGGCCCACGTCGCGAGTTATGAATGGCGAAAGGTCTACGACCACGAGTATCTTTTCGCCGGTCCGCTGTTCACTCATCAGTTTTCTCATATCTGGATCGACTTTCGCGAAATTCAGGATGCGTTCATGCGTGAACACGGTCTGGACTATTTCGAGAACAGCCGGCGCGCGACCTACGCGCAAAGGGAATACGCGCGGCGAAATCCTAACGGCTTTAAAGGCTACAGTGAAGTTTGCTGGGGGCTGACTGCGTGCGAAGGCCCGGGCCCCGCGGAGCTAACCATCGATGGGGCGCGGCGCATCTTCTTTGATTACATCGCGCGCAGCGTGCCTGATGGGCCCGACGACGGCACGCTGGCGCCCTGGGCCGTCGTGGCGTCGTTACCGTTCGCGCCGGAGATCGTCTTACCGGCGCTGGAACATTTTGACGAGATCGAAATCGGCGCCGAGCATCCTTACGGTTTGGAGGCCACGTTCAATCCGACTTTCCCCGAAGAAAGCGGCCGTGGCTGTGGTTGGCTGTCGCCCTGGCACTTTGGAATTAATCAAGGTCCGATGGTGCTCATGATCGAGAACCATCGCACGGATTTTCTCTGGCGCTTGATGCGCGCTTGTCCGTATCTCATCAAAGGCCTCCGCCGCGCGGGATTCACCGGGGGGTGGTTGTGACCTGCAGTTCAGTTTGTGATGCTGGCAGGTGCGACCTGAGCCTCTGCCGGATTAATTGAAGGCCGGGGCGGCTGAGGCGCAAACCTTTCCTTCCAGCGTATTTTTCCCGTTGCCTGCATCACCACAAACAGCGTGAGTATTGAACCGCTGGTAATTGCCAGCCCGGTAAAGCCCTTCAGAAAGAACGCGTAAGAAAACGCGACCAGATAGATGAACTGAGCCAGCGCGGCTTCGCGAGTGGCGAAGCGCGTGCCCACCACCAGACGCAGATACGAAACGACCAGAAAGATCGAGACCGCCGAGCAGATGCCGAACGCCAGATGAATCGAAACGTGATCCACCAGATAAGCCAGGAGCAGATGGAAAGAAAAGAAAGCCGCGGCCAGGAAAAAGTAATTCATCGGATGCAGCTCAACGCCGCGCATCGTAGTAATGATCAGCATCAGAAAGAAAAAGAAAAAGAGCGAAACCGGCGCAAAAAAACTGATGCGGCCCGCCAGCGGACCCGGCTGCAATTTCTCGGGCATAGTCATCGCAATCTGATAGCCGGAAACCAGGTTCTTGTAATTCCAGTCGAGGACCCAGCCATTCGCCGTCTCAGTTTTTTCGGTGGGGGAAAGTGTATTCTCGGGGAAGTCGATATCTTTGAAGTTGGTTGTCATCTTCAAAGAAAAGTCTCGCACCTGGGCGACGTTTGCGGCAGCAGCGGGATTTCCCGCTTCGGCGTTACCAAAGCTGTAGTGCCAATCATTCAGTCCCTGCGATTTGTATCCGACCTTCAGCGTTGCAGTTTTTCCGGCCGCCACCCGCGCCGTGCCGCCGGCGCTGTTCTTTTCGTTCTTCAAAGTAATCGGCACGTCGTCAACCGTAAATACCAGGTCGTCGTAAATCGCCTGAGCGGTGGGAAAGTTCAACGTGAAAGCAATCGTCTGATCTTTATCACTCGGGTTACGAAACGAATACGAACCGTCAAAGCCGACCTTGTACGTGCTGTACCACAGCAGGCCCTTCTGCCGGTGCTCGAGGTTAAGATCGACGTTGAGGTGGCTGCTTTCGAGCGGCAGCAGGTTGGTTATCTTCGCCTGGGTCACAACCTCTTTCGTCTTGCCATTCTCAGTACTTACTTCCTTTTTCGGCACCAGCTCGTCATATGAAGCTACCGGCGGTAACTGATTTTGCGGCGCGCCCCAGGTGGAAGCGACCCGGCCTTCCGATGAACTGTCGGACGAATACGTGCGTTGGAAGATCGTCGTTCCCAGAATGGCCCAGGCAACGGTCGTGCATAAAAAGATGAAAGCGATAGCGGCAATGCGTTTGATCATAGAAGTGCTCCCTGATGTGGATGAGTCTTTGGTTGGTTGGAATGTGAATGGCTCGAACATGTTTATTATTTACTCCATTATCGAATCGGATCGATTTTTGCGGCTACGTGGCTTCCCACAGATACAGGCTGTGCACATCTACATCGGAATTTAATTTTCAACCCATCACGTTGAAATCGCCGATTGCGGCGCCAGCCGCAGATCCATATCCGGAAACGAGCCGCGCCCGAAGAAAACATGCCAGGCGAACGAATTGAGCATGGGCAGGCGCAGCACGGCACATCCCAATTCAACCAACGCCGGCGCTTGCACGTTGGCAATCACTCGTCGCATCCACAGACGCGAAATAAATGGCGCGCGAAACAATTCTCCGGAGTAAGCGGCGAGCACGCCGGTATCACTCGTTTCGAGGTAATTGCCGACAACTCTCGCCGCAAAGGTTGAAAGCCGCAGGCACGGATCAAGTCCGCCCGCGGTAAGCGGGGACACTGCGCCGGCGGCATCTCCGATCAGCAGGCCTCGATCGTTGGCGATGTGTCGCAAGACTCCACCGACCGGGATGCGACCACCACGTCGCTCGATGAGCTTTGCATTCCTTAAATCGACTATGCCGCTGACACTCGCGCGAAATTTGCGCAGGGCTTTCAGCGGATCGAAACGCGCTGCATACCCGCCAACACCGAGGTGAACTTCTTCACCGTCATGTACTAACCAGGCGAGATAGCCAGGAGCCAATCGCGGATCGAGAAAACAATGAAATCGTGGCGGACCATCGAGCGGGATGCCGGTGAGAACTTCTTCGACTCCGACAATCCATTCGCGATTGACTTCCAGTTCTAGGTCGCGTCCCACCCGCGAATTTGCGCCATCGGCGCCAATGATGTAACGGGTCCGCACTGAGCGCGATTGTCCCGAGCCATCAAGCCGAACTATCGTTTGGTCTTTCAGCTTAACGTGCTCAACGTAGCCTGTGGCCGGCATCCACTCCACGCCGGCGCGCACGGCCTGGTTCAGGAATCTCTGATAGAGCAGGCCCATGCGACCCACGCGAAACTCGTCATAAGGGCTGACCAGATCCATGGACCGGCGCCCCGGTGAGTAGAGCGTGACATGACGCACCGGTGGGCCCAGGCAATCCGCGGGCAGAGCAAAATCTTCCAGCGTTCGCCGCACGAAGATTCCAGTGGTGTGAATTGATTGATCGAGGGCAGACTTTCGATCAACCAGGAGAATGCGATAGCCACGCTCGCCCAACAAACGCGCTGCTTGCAGACCCGCCAAACCCGCGCCAACCACAGTCACATCGTAGCTTTCCATCATCTCGGGACCGAGGTTCAGAGTTGGAATCGTGTCTGGCGATGCAGCGGACTGTTCTCGTGACCAATAACGAGATGCGTCTCCCATTCACCTTCATTGATGAGCAGGGTGGACGCCTTTTCATCGGCCGGTAAATCGAAAACGATGTCGGTGGTATAGGATTCGCCGGGCTGCAATGGTGTCACCAGCGACTTGCCGCTGCTTTGCGCAGTATCAAGTGCACGCTGACCATCGTCCGAAGGCGAGTATTTGTTTCCGCGCTCATCAATCAGGGTCAGTACGCGACTATTCGGATACAGCAATCCGTCGCCGCGTCGGATGGAGATGGTCGTCTCGTCAAAGCGCGTCTTAATCGTCACGACGGTGTATGTGCCTTGAGCTGTAGAGGAGGGATTGCCGAGTATCTTTGAGTGGCGCGTATTGGCTATGGAATAAGCGAGGTGGCAGTCAATCTCGCAGAAGTGTTTCTCTTCACCGCGCGCTAAAACTTTTTCATGACTTGCCAAAGAGAAGATCAGAATTGCCGCCAGGTAAGCCCCGGCGATTACCAGCATTGCGAGCAGCGCAAACTTTGCCCGGCCATGCCTGCGCACTACGAGTGATTGAATGAGCACCAGCGCCGCCACGACCAAGAGAAAACCAGACCCCAGGAAGGCCATGACACCGATTGGCGCCAATAGATTCACATTAGTGTTCATCGTAGATTCCCGTTCCGTTGCGTTCAAGCAAAGCGCTTTGTCTGGCAAAGCAGCCGAGTAAAAAAACTACGGCCTTCTCTTATCCCTTTCGCATTTTACCGAGTAGCGCCTCCATGTGATTGAGATACTGTTCCAGCGCCCGGCGCCCGGCCGGCGTCAGACTGTACTCAGTTTTGGGTGTGCGGCCCTCGAAAGACTTCGAACAACTGACGTACCCGGCGTCCTCGAGTTTGCGCGCGTGGACGCTCAAATTGCCGTCGGTTGTCTTGACCGTGTGCTTGAGTTCGTTGAAGGTGAGCGAATCATTGACGGCCAGGGCGCTGATGATTCCGAGGCGCAATCGCTCATGAATCATGCGATCGATATCGTGCGCGCTGTGCGGCGCGCCGCCATGTATGCCGCGCAGCCGTTCCTTCTCGGTTTGTCCTTTTTTTGGCTCGCGCCTGAGCGCTTGGGCCCCTTGAGTTTTAGCCACCGTACTTCCTCGCGATAATTGTTCCGAAAATAATATGCAGACCTCCAAAGCCTGCGGCCATCAGCCAGTTGCCCCACTCACCCGGAGCGAACAGGGTCAACGCGCCCAGGGCCATGAAGCAAAGACCCATGACCGGCACCACGCTGACCGAAAACATTCCGCCGGTCACCACGCCAGTGCCATAAAGCAGCAGCCACATTCCGGGAATGGCCGTGGTCAATCCGGATCGAAACATGACGACGGTGAGAAGGGCGCCCACGATCATCGGCGGCGAAAGGCTGAAAGCGACTTTGCGTCCCGGACCCGAAAGCAAGGGCACTCCCAACGCGCGCGCCTTGCGATCCATCAACCAACCGGCGATCAATAATGAAATGATTGCCTCGGCCAACCAGGCGCCCAGCCACGCGCGGGCAGTGGGCTGACGCGCTGCCACGTAAGCGGCCGCCAGCGCGGTCACGCCAATCGCGACCTGTCCCCAACCCGGCACTGCGGTAAAGGCCGAAGCGCGCTCCATCGTCTCGCGGATGTAGCGCAGGTTGTCCATCGCGCGGTCGTGGAGCGCGGGTGGTTGCTCGGCTGATTTGGCGACTCGAATCATCTTGCCGCTTAACTTATACCCGCTCGTTCTGCCATGTCAAGTACTTTGTGAAGCAAAGGGAGCGGCTTCTCGGTGGACTGAAGCGTCGCGGGTCAAATGGTGTTGGGTGTTTCCGGAGAGACTAGATTGGCGGACTGTCGCCGGCGTCAATCGTTTCGATCAGTTTTCGCCAATCGGACCCGAGCCGGCTTTGCAGAATGCGCACGCAACGGTTCCAGCGCAAAATCGCGTCGTCATTTCCGTGGGGCCTGATGGCTTCGGCTTTTTCAAAGTAATCCAGCGCTTGCTCAAAAAGCGGCGCCACCGTGTACGGCGGACGTCCCACGGCGAGCTGGGCCTTCGCTTGCCGCTCGTGAAGAATGCCGGCGTAATAGAGGCGGTCGTATTCGTTTCCCAAACTCTGGAAAGTATTCTCTGCTTCGCTGTAACGATCAGACGAATTGCCCGTGAATTGGTCGGTGATCGAAAGCCCGAGCAGACGAAGTGCTGTTTGATTTTCAGGATCAGCGGCCAGAATGTCGCGGCAAATCGACTCGGCTTCGCCAGGCTCGTTTAGATTGCGATACAGCTCGGCTTTTGAGATCGCTTCGGGAATGCCGTCTCTCGAGATGGGTTTTAGCTGAAGATCCACGTCACTCTCTCATTAAGACTGTCAGACTTCGACTTCGATGTCCGAACCATCGACGCGAACATTGTATCGGCTTACGCCCTGGCCCGCCGGAGGACCGAGCACCTCACCGGTGGTGACATCAAACACCGCACCGTGCCAGGGACAAGTTACCTCAACACCTTCGACTGCCCCCTCACACAGGGGTCCGCCCACATGGGTACAGTTGTTATCGATGGCGTGAAACGAACCACCGACGTTGAAGAGTGCAATCTCTTTACCGTTGACCTCGACCATCGTCGCCTGGCCGGCCGGAACGTCGTCGGTTCTGGCAACTTTTACAAACTCTGACATCAAATCCTCTCCGAAATTACTGGATCATCGGTCTGTTTGTTCGGCGCTAATTGCCAGGACCATGGGCAAAGGCCTTAACTCGCGCCGCAGCGGATCGAGCGACAGGCCCAGCGCCTCAAGCGTGAAAGCGCCCAGAAGGGTGCTGTCGCCTTCTTCACCGAATATGACATCCGCGCCTCCGACTCGTTCTCCGTATCTGAACAGTGCTATACCCTTCTTGCGAACGATCTTCGATCCGTCAGCCAAACGAAACTGTTGTTCGGTTATTGGACTTATTCCCAGCCGCTCCAAGATCGGCACAGCAACAACAGAATAAATCGCGCCCGAATCGACCAGGAACTCGACCCTTTCGGTAGTGTCGGGCGTAGCGGGATTGCCGACTTCAACTTCCAAAACCGTCAGGCCCATAAGTAACTCCTTTGATAATCTATTTCAGTGGAATCGCCGGCGACCGCTTAAGAGTGCGGCTTGCAGGATCGATCGCGATCCCAACTGATTCCAGCGCTGTAACCCCCAGGATAGGTTCGACACCATCGGGACCGAAGATCACACGTCCCGCTGTTATCTCTCCCATGAACGCTATCTCGACGAGCCCAAACGAATACTCTTCGACTCGCCCGTTCGCCAGTTCGTAAGTGTCCTGCCAACCTCCCGCACGCCGATCTTTTTCAGCTCCGAAGCTGATGCAAGACAATCTGTAGCATCAGTATCTACGAGAAAATCGGCCTCGTAACTTCCGTTCGACGCGTCAACACCCTTCAAAGCGACCGTGACGTGAGTAAGCCCCATAGAACGAGCTTACCAACAGCCATTCGGGTGGACAAGCAGCCCGACGTGATCAACTTCGCTTCTTACCCGACAGCTTTCGCAGAAACCAGCGCACCGGATCGTAAAAGTCATCAATCACACGCTCTTTCAGTGGAATGATTGCGTTGTCGGTGATGTGAATGTCCTCCGGGCAAACTTCGGTGCAGCACTTGGTTATGTTGCAGAGTCCGATGCCGAGGTCATCTTTCAGCAACTCGGAGCGATTCAAAGCATCCAGTGGATGCATTTCCAAACCGGCGATGCGCACAAAGAAGCGTGGGCCGCCGAACTCCTCAACCTTCTCGTGATCGCGCAAGACGTGGCAGACATTCTGGCAAAGAAAGCACTCAATGCATTTGCGAAACTCCTGAACGCGATCGACTTCGCGCTGATCCATTTTCCATTCGACGTTCGGCCGCGGGGTGAACGGCGGGATCTTCTTATTGACGCGGTAGTTCCACGAGACGTCGGTAACCAGATCCTTGAGCACCGGAAAGCTCTTCATCGGCTGCACGGTGATCGGTTGGTCCAGCGGCAAAGCGTCGAGACGCGTTTTGCAGGTTAGACGCGGGCGACCGTTGACTTCCGCGGAGCACGAACCGCATTTGCCGGCTTTGCAGTTCCAGCGCACGGCGAGATCCGGCGCATGATGAGCCTGGATGTAATGCAGCGCATCCAGCACAACCATGCCCGGCGCGATCGGTACCTGGTATTCGACCAACTCGCCCTGGCTGCTATCCCCGCGAAAGATTTTGAAGGTTGCGTCAGGCATAAGAGAACAAAAACTAATTCACCACGGAGACACGGAGAACACGGAGTTAATGAACCAGTCTGCGAATTCCACTCTTGAGAACCACGACGTTGAAGTTAATCAATAAACCTATCTTCACGCCAGTGAGTTTCAAATAAGTCAGCAGCTGCGCCTCGTGGATTGGCGCAAGCGCTTCGACTGATTTGATCTCGATAATTACCAAACCGGCAACTATCAAGTCTATACGGTAACCGCATTCTAGCCTGACACCCTTATACTCCAGGGGCAAAGGTTTCTCGTATTCAAATTGAATACCTCTAAGTTCTAGTTCACGAGCTAAGCATGCTTGATATGTCGATTCCAGCAATCCCGGGCCGAGTTGTCGATGCACTTCAATTGCTGCTCCAATAATCTCACCAGTCAGTCTTTCTTCGTAAAGTTCGCCCTGAGGTTACATGGTAGGAGTTCCGCCTCTCGCCTCGGTTCGCTTCTCTCCGTGTCCTCCGTGTCTCCGTGGTGAATGATCACTTTTCTTCCAGGATCGCCCGAAGATCGGAAGGCACTTCTGTGATCGGACTGTGACTCAACCGCATCTCCTCCCCATCGCGCGCAATAATGTTATTCAACTTACTCCACTGCTCGTCATACTGCGGAAAGTCGATGCGGCTATGAGCGCCGCGGCTTTCTTTACGTTCCAGGGCGCTCAGCGCCACCGCTTCCGAAACCGTCATCATTGATTTCAAGTCACGCCCCAGATGCCATCCGGGATTAAACAGCCGCGAGCCGTCAACGCGAACATGAGCGGCCCGTTGTTTCAACTTCTGAATCTCGTCCAGGCCGCGTGTCAGATCTGCTTCACTTCGAAAGATGCCCACGTAGTTCTGCATCGCTTCCTGCAAATCACGATGCACGTCATACGGACTGTCACCTTCGCTTCGCTCAAACGGCTCCAGCATTTCCCGCGTCGCTTCGTCCACCTGCGCTTCGTCCACCGCCGACGCGCCGGCTTGCTTCGCGTGTTCCGCTGCCGCCAACCCAGCGCGACGACCGAATACGAGCAAATCCGAAAGCGAGTTTCCGCCCAGCCGGTTTGCACCATGCAGACCGGCCGCAGCTTCGCCCGCGGCGAATAGTCCAGGGACATTTGATTGTGCGGTCTCAGCATTCACGCGAATTCCGCCCATCATGTAATGACAGGTGGGGCCAACTTCCATCGGCCCTTTGGTAATGTCCACGTCGGCGAGTTCGCGAAACTGGTGATACATGCTCGGCAGTTTCTTCTTCACATATTCAGCCGGCTTGTGCGAGATATCGAGATACGCGCCGCCGTGCTCCGTGCCGCGACCTTCCTTCGCTTCGGTATAGATCGCGCGCGCCACCACGTCACGCGTCGAGAGATCCAATCGTTCGGGATCATAGCGTTCCATGAAGCGCTCGCCATCCTTATTGCGCAGGATACCGCCTTCGCCGCGCACCGCTTCGGTGACCAGGATGCCTTGCACGCCTGGCGGCCAAACCATTCCCGTCGGATGAAACTGGACGAACTCCATGTCCATTAATTCGGCGCCTGCGTCGTAAGCCAGGGCCATACCGTCGCCGGTGTACTCCCACGAATTGGAAGTGATGCGCCAGGCTTTGCCGATACCGCCGGTGGCAATCACGACCGACTTTGCTTTGAAAACTACGAACCGGCCAGTCTCTCGCCAGTACCCGAAAGCGCCGGTCACCCGATCACCGTCTTTCAGCAAGCGAGTGATCGCGCACTCCATGTAAACGTCGATGCCCTGGTGCACGCCGCGATCCTGCAACGTCCGAATCATTTCCAGTCCGGTGCGATCGCCCACGTGACAGAGTCTCTTGAAAGTGTGGCCACCAAAAGCGCGCTGCAAAATATCTCCATCGGCAGTCCGGTCAAAAAGCGCGCCCCACTGTTCCAACTCACGAACTCGTTCAGGACTCTCCTGCGCATGAATTTGGGCCATGCGCCAGTTGTTAAGAAACTTTCCACCGCGCATCGTGTCGCGAAAGTGCGTGCGCCAGTCATCAGCTCGATCGACATTCGACATCGCGGCGGCGATCCCGCCCTCAGCCATCACCGTATGCGCTTTGCCGAGCAGCGACTTGCACACGACGCCCACGCGCGCGCCCTGGGCCAGCGCTTCAATTGCCGCGCGCAACCCGGCGCCACCCGCGCCGATGATCAAAACGTCGTGTTCGTGGGTTTCGTATTTTTCGGTCACAGTAATCTCAAGTCGGTGATCGCACCGGACGCAACCAGGCGCACGTACAGGTCGGCTAAACCAACCGAGAACAAGCTCAGCCACGCGAACAGCATGTGACGCGCGTTAAGAAAAGAAACCCCGCGCCAGGCGCCGTGTCTGGGTCCGCCGGCAACTACGCACGAGAAGCAATCGACGTTGCCGCCGATGATGTGTCTCAGCGAATGACACGACAAGGTGTAGCCGGAAAGCAGAACGATGTTCGCGAGTAGCACGAGCGATCCGACGCCAATGCCGAAGTGTTTACCCGTCGGCGAGTCAAACCAAAAGGCCGTGATCGCGTCGTACCAGAGAATCCCTAAAAAGACGATGGCGACGTAAAGAAAGTAGCGATGGAGATTTTGGAGAATGAACGGAAACCTGGTCTCGCCGCTGTAACGATGAGCGTGCGACTCGCCCACGGCACATCCCGGCGGATCAAGAAAGAAAGCGCGATAGTAAGCTTTACGGTAGTAATAACAGGTGGCGCGAAAACCCAGCGGCGCCCACAGAATCAGAATTGCCGGTGACAACGGCCACCATTTCGGTTTGATTAAGGGCGAGTAGAACGGCGAAAGGTAGGGGCCAAACTCAAAAAAGTTATTTTCAAAAGTCCGCCAGGTTGCATAGACGCTGAACGCTCCGAGCACCAGCACTACCGGAATCAACTCGACCCACCACGCATCACGGCGTGCTGTGGCGCCAAAACCGCTGCGTGCCAGTGTGCTTCTGGATTGAGCCATGGAATCGGCGGAACTGAAGCTCCTTAAGTGAAAGCGTATTCTAGCATCGACATCTCCCAGCGCAACTCTGTTTCAAGATTTCCGCCGTGTTCTCCGTGTCTCCGTGGTAAAAATCAATTTAATAAATCCCACCACGGAGACATGGAGACACGCGCAGCGCCGAGAGAATGCGCGGAGTTAAGGCACCAGCACGACTTTGCCGATGTTTTTCCGCGCCTCGATGTAGCGATGTGCTTCGGCGACTTGATCAAATGGGAAAGCGCGATCCACGTAAGGCTGGATCCACCCTTCGTAAATTCCGCGGACGATCTGCTGGGTCCAATCAGCGACCTTCTCCCCTTCGCCCCACATATGCCCCAAATTCAACCCGAATACGCCTCGATTTCGATTCATTAGCGCCAGCGGATGGAATTTCGGAGTCTGCGCCAAAGCTTTCAAGGCCCGCAACTTTCCGCGAATTCCTGAAGCCGACGCTGTGGACATGCCAAAGACTCCCATGCGGCCGGTAGTTCGCAGAGCACGATAACTCTTCTTCCAGCTCGACCCGCCGAGGGGATCTATAACTAACTCGACCCCACGATTGCCGGTCAAATCCATCAGCACCGGGAACCAATCCTGTCCGCGATAATCGATCGCGTGGTCCAGTCCGCGCTGCTTTAGAAACTCGTGCTTCCCGGTGCTGGCAGTGCCGTAGGTCTTCGCGCCGATATGTTTGGCGATATCCAATGCCGCCAGGCCCACGCCGCCGCCGGCGTTATGAATCAACACCGCCTCGTCCTTCTGCAATCCACCCATCGTCACCAAAAGCGCCCAGGCCGTCAGGTAATTCACAGGGATTGCGGCGCCTTGTTCGAAGCTTAGCTGTTCAGGCTTTTCAAATATCTGTCTGAGCGGAACGACGACGAGTTCGGCTTGCCCGCCGAAATGCGTCATGGCGATCACTGGTTTGCCGATCAGCGCTGGATCGACTTCATCACCAACGGCTTCAACTAAGCCGGAAACTTCATAACCCACCACACAGGGTTTCGGCGGAGCATCGGGATACAGACCCTGCCGCGCGAGGATGTCTGCAAAGTTCAACCCGGCGGCTTTGACGCGGATCAGGACCTCGCCCTTGCCCGCCACAGGATCAGGACGCGTTTCGACTTTCAAGACGTCGACATCGCCGTTGCGGGTGGTAACGATTGCACGCATGCATTCTCAGATAAAGGAAACACTTGCCGGATCAAAAAATTAATCAGCTCATCAATATTCTGTTTAGCTCTCCCTTGACTCCCATAGGATCACGATCCAATGACTCTTTATCCATGTCTAATACGCAATTGATTACATCATCCCAAGAGTTGATTTCTTTCATTATTTCGTCGATGGATTCCATTTTCTCCATGATCGCATCTGATTCGTCGTTATCGATTCCGAGGTTCAGGTTAGTAAGTTCGAGGTTCATTTTCGCTCCGAGTCTTGTAAAAATAACGGCTCTCCATAATTCCTCCTCTGAATAATGAGGAAGGTCGCGTCGGAGTTGATCGCGAGTCGTTTCCTGGGCCTTAATGACAGCCCACTTTGTGCCACCAATCAACACCATGAACACGTCATCATCATCTACCTCAAGACTTCTCCTGAATTCATCCAGCCGTTTTACCTTACTCTTTGGAGGGCGCAGATGCGGCGGTAACGCCCGATACCAAGCTGGACTCTTGAAGAAGATCATCGTGAGAATTCCGAATTTTGGTTACACAGATTAAAGGGGAGTTCTGATTAAGACTCGATTCTATCCGTGCTCTTCTGCTCGCCTCGGAGAGGCGAAATGTTTATAGCCCGGCCTGCGCCATATGGCCCCCGCTCCGTAGGAGCGGAGCGTTGTCGCGCTCCTACGGAGCGCAGAAAACAAATCACGCTGCTAGAGCTATAAACATTTTGCTCCTACGGAGCCTCGCAAATATGACTAACGGACGAATCGACAGGTCATAGGTAAAGCTCATGTTTCGACCTCATCAGAGCTTTCTAAAGCCTATGCTAATTCAGTTCACGCCTGCTCCGCCGTCTTCGTCTGTGGCTTGTTCGGCTGCGGCACGACGCGCAGGTAAGGCTTCAGAGTTTTCCACCCGCCGGGAAACTTCTCTTTCGCTGCCTCATCGCTAAGCGAGGGCACGATGATCACGTCGTCGCCGTCTTTCCAGTTCACGGGCGTGGCCACACTGTAACCCGCCGTCAACTGTAACGAATCGATCACGCGCAGGATCTCGTCAAAGTTTCGGCCGGTGCTGGCCGGATACGTTATCATCAACTTGACCTTCTTGTCAGGCCCGATGATGAACACCGAGCGCACCGTAAACACATCGCTAATCTCGGGATGGATCATATCGTAAAGCTCGGCGACTTTGTGATCCGGATCGGCGATGACCGGAAAGTTGAGCGCCGTTCCCTGTGTCTCGCGAATGTCCTCAGCCCAGCGCTTGTGCGAGTCGGTCTGGTCCACGCTCAGCCCGACCACTTTGACGTTGCGCTTGTCGAATTCCGGTTTCAGCCGCGCGCACTCACCCAGTTCAGTGGTGCAGACCGGAGTGAAATCTTTTGGATGAGAAAACAAGACTGCCCAGCTATTGCCAATCCATTCATGAAAACTGATTGGTCCTTCGGTGGTGTCAGCGTTAAAGTCCGGCGCTATGTCGCCTAAACGTAATGCCATGATTGGTACTCCTTTTTCTTTTGGAAGTCAGCTAGACCCCGGGAGGTCACTTCGAACCCGTTAAATTGTTTTGGTTTGACTGAGCGACTTTTATATCTAAACAGCAGGCAAGTCAAGGTAAGACCGATAGCCTGCGTAATGTCTTGCACTACTGGCCGCAGGGCGGCCAAATGTTTATAGCCCAAGGTCGCCGGAAAGCTTCTTAGCTCCAGAGGAGCGCAATGTGCTTCTCAAACAAAGCCAACGTTTCGCTCCTCAGGGATGGTGTCCTGATTCGGGTTTCGTGCCTTATTCCGTTTGGCCAAGAACGATCCACTAAATCACACGAAATAGCACGAACAGACTACTTGAGCTTCGTGTGAATTCGTGGATCGCTCTCTAAATTTGGCAAGGGCAATCTCTCAAATTGACACGACTCTCCTCAGGAGCTTCAACGTTCTCTGGGTCGTGGCTCTATAAACATTTGGTCCCTCCGGGACTGAAGACTACAGCAACCGAAAACTAGACAGACTTGTTCGTTAGTTCGCGGCACTAAATCGCAACGACGGCAATCTTGCTTTTATTGGCCAGACCCAACATTTCTTCCCGGTCGAAGATCAGTGTCTTGCCGGCGGTCAGACAGAGACAGGTCGCGCCCGCTTCGATCATGGCTTCAATGGTAGGCAGGCCGACCACCGGAACATCAAACCGCATGTCCTGATCAGGTTTGGCTATTTTGACGACGGTCAGCCGGCTGCGCACCAGTTGGCCCGCCCGGCGAATCACCGCGTCGGTGCCTTCCATGGCTTCGATGGCGACGCAGGCGCGATCCCGCACGACGATCGTCTGGCCCAAATCCAGCCGCGCGATTTCGTTCGCTATCTCGAGACCATATTCGATATCAGCGCGCTCGCGCTCGTCTGGTTTGCGCTTGCTTAGATTGCCTGTTTCAGGAAGCTGGTCTTTGAGGAAGTAGGTTGAATCGATCAACTCAATGCCTTCGCTGGCGAGCTCACTAGCGACCGCGCCAATCAGCGTGTCGGTGTTGCGGCGCGGCAGCCTTAAGAGCATTTTCAACATTCGCACGTCAGGAATTGCGCGACTGAAGATCTGCACGTGTTTGACCTGGCCGGCCATGATCGCTTTGTCGACGCCTGCGGCTTTGAAAAAACGAAGCATTTTTCCGAGCTGGCCGATGCCCACCCACGTCAGACGTTCAGCCAGGCGTTCTATGTCGGGATCGGTTTCTTCGCGAATGGCGGCCACCGACACGGACACGCCCGCGCGTTTTGCCCCTTCAAGCACGAGGAAGGGAAACCTGCCGTTGCCCGCGATTAGACCAAGCTTCATAGCCTTCGATTAGCTCTTGGGTGATTCGAGGTGATTTAACGCAGAGGACGCGGAGGGTTTCGCAAAGGAAGCAGAGTGAAAACGCTTTGCGTTCCTCTGCGATTTCCTCCGTGTCCTCTGCGGTTAGAATTTTACTTCACTACACCTCGCTGCGAAGTCTCAACAAATCGGACCAGCTCATCGACTTCTTCTGAATTCTTGATCTCTTCGCGAATCCGATCGAGTGCCTGGGTCGTATTGAGCTTCGCAGACAGCAACAGATGAAATGCGTGGTGGAGCGCGGCAATCGTCTCGCGCGAATGGCCGCGGCGACGGACGCCGACTTTGTTTAGTCCGTAGCATTTCGCGTGATTGCCCACCGTGAGCGCAAACGGCAGAGCGTCTTTCACCACCACCGAATAGCCGCCGACGTAAGCCTCGCGCCCAACGCGACAGAACTGATGCACGCCCGAATAGGCGCCAATGTTCGCTCCGTCCGCGACGATAACATGTCCGGCGAGCGTCGCAGCGTTCGCCATGATTACCTGATTACCAAGAAGGCAATCATGCGCGATGTGCGCCTGGGCCATGATGAAGCAGTCGTCGCCGGTTTTCGTGATCCCGCCACCGCCCGAGGTGCCGCGATGAATCGTCACGAACTCGCGGATCCGATTGCGCCGGCCGATTTCGGTTTCCGAAGACTCGCCGGCAAACTTCAGATCCTGCGGCGGTAAACCAATCGAGACAAACGGGAAAATGTGCGTTTCATCGCCAATCCGAGTGCGGCCGTCGATGACACAATGGCCGTGGATCTCTACCCTTTCGCCCAATACCACTTCATCGCCGATTACGGCAAATGGGCCGATGCGGCAGCCCGGTCCGATCTGGGCATTTGGACTAACGACCGCGGTGGAATGGATCTGCATTGAGGATTCCTGACGCGCGTGACTTTGAATAGACGGAGCGCTCATAGCGTAGAAGTGGGGCGGTCGGCGATTACGCTCATGAGTTCAGCGTCGGCGCAAAGTTGCCCGTCGACCCTTGCTTCACCGCGCATCCGCTGAATGCGCGGGCCGAATCGAAGGGCCGTAACTTCCAGCACCAGGGTATCGCCCGGGGTGACGGGCCGGCGAAAACGCGCTTCTTTGATGCCGGTGAAGAGCACCAGCTTCTGGTCGCGATCGGCAATCTCGCGCAGCGCCAGAATAGCGCCGCATTGTGCCAGCGCCTCGATCACCAACACGCCGGGCATTACCGGCGCACCGGGAAAATGGCCCTGGAAAAAAGATTCGTTAATGCTGACTTGCTTAATCCCGACGATGCGCTGAAGCGGAGTCAATTCTATGATCCGATCAACCAGCAAGAACGGATAACGATGCGGCAAAAGTTTTTTGATGCCTTCGGAATCGAGGACCGTTTCCATGAGCTTCTCAGAAATTAAGACGTGGCTAGAACGTGGGTCGAGCTGGCGCTAAATCACTTTGGTGGCGTCACCTGGGCCGTCACTGGATTCTTCAGATTGTACTCGCTAATGAATGCCCGGGTAATATCCATGCTCTCGGCAACATAGAGAATCGGTGTCTGACTGCCATCGATGATCATTGTGATACCGTGAGCTTTGGCGTACGCGTCCAAAGCCTTGCTGACTTCGTCCTGCAGCGGTGAGAACAAATCCTGATAGCGCTTTTGATATTGCGCCTTGGCGTCCTCCCCCTTGCGAGTGTATTCCCTCTTTTGCTGATCCAGCGTGTCGATCTTTGCCTGGATTTGGGCCGGAGTTGCGCCGCCCGCTTGCTGGAGCCTGGTGACTTCGTCCTGCAGCGTCTTGAGCCGCTGCGCGGTCTGGTTTAGATCGTCCTGTATTTTTTGAAACTCGCCGTTAAGTTTAGTTAAAGTAATGGTAAAGCGCGCGATGCCGGTCTTTGGATCCTGAAACTCTACTGAGTAAATCACAGCCATCTTACTCACCGGCACGTTGGCAGTGGATGGGGTAGCGGGCGCCTGGGGTCGCGGTTGAGTTGCCGTTCCCTGCGCGACCGCGGGGGCAGCGGAAAAGCACGCGACGAGCGTGAATACAACGGTTAAAGTAGCTCTCTTCATTGGTTGCAAAGCTCCAGCCTGCAAGTCGAAAGATGCGGAGACGCGCGCTCACGGCCGCACCTCCGCATCATCATAGCTTCGTCAAAATACCAGCAGTTATTCCGGCGGCGTCAACGACGCGGTCGCGGGATTCTTGCTATTGAACTCAGTAATGAAAGGCCTGGTGATATCCAGCGACTCTGAGGCGCTCACGATGCCCTGGATTTTGGTCACATCCAGGATCAGGGTGATGCCGTGGGCCTTCGCATAAGCATCCAGGGCCTTGCCAATATCGTCATAGATCGGTCCCAGCACGTCTTGCATCTTCTTCGTATAAGCCGCTTGCGCATCCTCGCCTTTGCGTTTGAACTCAGTCTTCATCCCTTCAATCTTGTCCTGCTGCTGCTGGGAAACCTTCGCGTCCTGAAGCGGCGCAGCTTTAGCGAGATCGGCGGTCGCCTTTTCAATCTGTTGCTGCAATGTCTGCAAGTCAGTCCGCCGCGGCTGAAACTCGCCGTCGAGGCGCTTCATCGCGCTAACTAAACGAGATATGCCGGTCTTTTCGTCTGCGAACTCGTCGGTGTTGACCAGAGCGATCTTGGTTTCGGGTACGTTACCGGTCTGGTTAGAGGGCGCGGTGTTAGCCGGGGTTGTGGGTTTTACCTGGGCCGAAACTGATCCTGCGCTAATCGCCGCTAAGAAAGCGACTGCGGCTATCGCACGAAATATCTTCATGACTTTGTTTGTACTACTCCTTAATTTGAGAGGCGCCTTGATTCAACCTGTTAGTTGTTCAGGCCGCCTGTTTGGTTTGCTTGATTGAAGACCCGCCCTCGGTTTCGGCCAGTTGTCTAGAAAGTGCGGCCTACGCTGAACCGGAAGACGCTCTTTTTCTCGTTAAAGAAGAATGGAAAACCATCAATGATTTGGTTTTGCCGCGCGTTGGGATTATAAGCATAAATAAGCCGAAAAGGCACGTTGAGAATCGGTATCTGGAAGCGGACCTCAGCGCCCATACTGGTTCTGATGTCGGTGAACTTCGAGAACAGACTTTGACTCAGGCGGACCACGGTATTTGTTTGCGCTTCGCCACGCATGAACACCGGGAAAAAGCCAAACGGCAGACCTGTGCTGCCGACTGGCCCCTGGCCCAGGGCTTGATCGAGTTCCGCCTGGGTGACAATGCGGTTGTCGCGCGCCACCAGCGCATCAAAGACTACGTTATAAGCCAGGTTCGAGAAGTTTCCGCACGCGGCCAGCGAATTGAGGCTCACGCGCGCCGCCCCGTTACCAGCTCCGGCAGACGAATCCAGACGAGGACATCGGACCGAACCAACCGTTGCCAGGAATGGTTGGTCGGCGAGGAACTCGCTCGAGTACGTTTGTGTACCTTTTGAGCGAAGGTTAAAAGAAGATCCGATATCCACGAATAGCGCGCTACTCACCGTATTTCCCAGGATCGGGATCCGATATTCGAAGTTTCCCAGCACCTGCGTGTCGCCACCGGTCGCCGTATAAGCCCGCGACAATTGCGCGACATTGCTTCCGGTGGGGCCGGTGAAAGTTCCAATACTCGCCAGCGACTGCGACAAGCCGGGAACCGGAGAGGGCGTTCCCGACGGATTCGTTGCCACCACTACATTCCGGGAAGTGACATAGTTGTCCAACGGTGTGACCGGACTAATGGATCGGACGTTGTACCCTCGAATCGTGAACTCGTCGCCGAGGAAGAAGCGTTCGTAAATGGGCACTCCAGCGACGAAGGCCAGCGAGTTCGCGTTTCTTACTACGGACGAAGTAGCAAAACTACCCGTTGTTCCAGCCAAAATACGGAAGCCAAAAACCTGCGGGTGATCGGACCTCTTGTTCCGAATCGGATAAAATTGAGTGAACTCGAGCGTAGGCTGATACGTGCGCACGTCACCGCCGAGTCCGGCGAGGCCCACCGACATTGATAATGATCGTCCCGCGGTGGGATCGATACTTCCGTTGCGAGTGTCGTATACGAACGAGCCGGTCACCCGACTGCTCAGAATGTTAGGCTGACTGTAAATCACCGGGATAAACTGATCCGCCGTACCAGTGGTGTTTACGACCGGCTGCTTAACGCTCGATCGCGCGAGTTGATACGAAAGACCAACGCGCGAAAACTGAGTGAACGGCCGCTTGCGGTAAAACTCTGACAGTGGCGCGCTGAGAAAAAGCGAACCGCCCAGCGAATTGCGAGTGAAGAGATTCTCCTCATTCGTGTTAAGGAAACCCAAAGTCGAACCCAACGCTCCCTGCTGCGCGGCAGTGTTTGAGGACAGGAATGTTCCTTCTCCGAAAAACTTCTGCGAATAGGCAAATACGGTAAAGCCGGCGGTAATCGGCCGATTTCTTATGTAGGGCTCAGTAAAGGAAAACTGGAAGGAGCGCTGACGGTTACCGCCCGCCAGACTGAGAGAGAGAACCTCGCCGCGTCCAAACAGGTTATTGGTTGAATAATCAAGGCCGAAAAAGGATCCGCCAATACCGGAGATACCACCGTTAAAGGAAATCTGCTGGCGTCCTTTCTCTGACACCTTTACGGTGACATCGACCAGTCCCTCTTCTTCGTTGGTGCGATAGTCGGCGTCCTTTTCTTTATCAATCGGATTGAAGTAACCGAGCTGGTTTAGCCGCGTGACCGAATACTCGAACATGGTCTGGTTATAAATGTCCCCTTCGTTCATGAGCACTTCGCGGCGTAGTACGTTGTCGCGCGTGAACGTATTGCCGGTGAACTCCAATCGGCGCAGCGTAAACTGTTTTCCTTCGTCGATCGTCACCACAAAGTCAGCGACGCCCTCGTTGGGATTCTGCGGATTGTCTTTGAACGTGGGCGTGATTTCGGCTGTGTACTGGATGAACCCCTGCGCGCCATAGTACTTCTTGAGATTTTCATATAGCGCTTTGCTAAGGGCCTCTCCGTTGGCGATCTCGCCTTTTTGCAAACCGATGATTGCCTTGATTGCCTGTTCCGAGAAGATCGAGTTACCTTCGACCTTCAAATCGCCGAGGCGATAGAGCTTGCCGTCGATGATCGGGACCGTAATCTTCAGCGTGTCGTCAACCGACGATAGAAAAGGCAGCGGCAGGATGGGAAAGCCGGTGCGCCTGGGTCCCAGGCCGGTAATGATCGGCTCACCGTGACGGGCTTGCAGATAGCCCTTCGACTTCATGTAGTTGTCTACCTGGTGGAGATCGTATTCCAGCTTTTGGCGATCGAGGATGTCCTGTTCCTTAAAGCGCGAGATCAACCCGGCCTCTTTGACATACTTCATGTGATCGCGCAGTTTGCTGCTCTTGAAGACCTTGCTGCCGGTAAACTCAATCTCAGCCACGCGCACGCGCGGGCCTTCGGTGATCTGGAAGGTAATGGCCACCGAGGTGGCCGACACGTTCTCTCTGCCTTCGGCGATGGTGGCGTTGGGATGGCCCTTGGCCGCCAACAATTCTTTCAACACCCGCATCGCGTTGCGAACCTTAACCGGATCATAAATAGCTTCTTTTGAGACGCCGACGCGCCGCTCACGGAAAGTCTTCAGGGCGTCTGATTCCGAAACGCTCTTCAGCCCGTCAAACTGAATGTCGCGAATGATCGGCAGCTCTTTGACCCAGAAGGTCACCCTGATGCCGCCACGAGCAGCCTCTTCGATCGTTACGCGTGTTTCGGTTTTTTCAAAAAAGCCGAGCCCATTGAGAGTCTGTAAGTCTCGGGCGGCCTGTTCTGGATTGTAGGTGTCACCCTGGCGAGTCTGGATCCAGTAAAGGATGTCCTCTTTGCGCAGACGACGATTGCCCTGGATATCGACTTCTTCCACTACTCGCGGCTGCGGTTGCTGGGCCCGCGTGCGAGTAGCCACAAAAAAAGAGGAGATGCCAATGGCGATGCTCAGGACGGCGAGCCAAACAACGCGATAAGAGTGCATAAGTGACGGTTCCCTTGGAGGCTTCTCCCGGGAATATACTCAACGTATGAAAAGTTAAGCGCTTACTTCAGGAAAACCGTAACACAAACTCGCCGCGGTTGCGCTTCTGGGGAGCACCTTTGATTCACCGCAGCCTCCACCCGTTGCCAGTTTTCGATTTAGCAAAGTGGCGCATTATACCGGGAAAATAAAGCCAAAGTCCAAAACGCAAGGGCTCCGGGGTGGAATTATTTAGATTTGGCTACGGGGGTTTGGATGGGCGTTTACGGGGTGAGCACTAAATCGCTCGTCTGCTCGAGGCCGGTTTCATCGATGGTGATCGAGCGGAAGTTCAACTCAACGCCATCAACGAACATCTCGACCAGGGAAGCTTCGCCCAGGTGACCCTGGATCAATGCTTCTGAGAGAGGATCTTCAACATACTTTTGCAGGGCCCGGCGCAAGGGACGCGCGCCATAGGATCGGTCGGCGCAGGTCTTGTCGAGGATCCAGCGTTTAGCGTCATCACTCAGGCGCACAATAAAGCCGTGATTGGACATCGTCCCGTTGATCTGATCCACCTGCAACTGGAGCACGTCCAGCAATTCTTCATCGCCTAATTCATCAAAGATAATGATCTCGTCCAACCGGTTGACGAATTCAGGATTGAAAGTCTGGCGGACGGCGGTCATGACCATCTCTTCCAACTTGGTATGCGAGATATCGGCTGAACCCTGGAATCCCATGGCGCCTTTCTTCATGATAAAGCGCGCGCCAATATTGGAAGTCATGATGATGATCGCGTTCTTGAAGTCAATCGTGTTTCCGAGGGCGTCGGTAAGAATGCCATCCTCGAAAACCTGCAGCAGGACATTGAAGATATCAGGATGCGCTTTTTCTATCTCATCAAACAGGAGCACGGCGTAAGGAGAGCGCTTCACCCGTTCGGTCAACTGTCCGCCTTCTTCATGTCCGACGTACCCCGGCGGCGATCCAATCAACTTCGACACCGAATGTTTTTCCATAAACTCGGACATATCAAAGCGAATCATCGACCGCTCAGTTCCGAACAGGAAATGCGCCAGCGAGCGGGCCACTTCTGTCTTGCCGACCCCGGTCGGTCCCAGGAAAAGAAACGATCCCACCGGCCGGTGCGGATTCTTCAGCCCAGCGCGTGAACGTCGAATAGCGCGCGCCAGCGCCGAGATGGCCGGCCGCTGAGAAATCACGCGCTTGTGCAGTTCGGCCTCAATGCGCAGCAGCTTCAGCGATTCACCTTCTTTGAGAGAGGTGATCGGGATTCCAGTCCAGCGGGCAATGACCTCTTCGACATCCGTCCGGGTCACTTCAGCGACTACAATCGCGTCTTCGTCGTCCTCGATCGGCGCTTGGGCCCGGCCATAGGTGGCGCGCTCCCATTCCGTCAAGGACGCGGTGAGCGCGTCGAGATTGCCTTGCTCGGCGCGCACACGCAGCTTGACGCGCGCGCCCGCCTCATCAATCACGTCGATTGCTTTGTCAGGCAGGAAACGATCCGGAATGTAGCGGGTGGATTGAATCACCGCGGCTTCCAAAGCCTGCTGCGTATAGCGCACCTGATGAAAACTTTCGTAGCGTTCGCGCACGCCTTCGAGGATCTTGATCGCTTCCGCTTCCGACGGTGGCGGCACTTTGACCGACTGAAAACGGCGTTCGAGCGAACGATCCTTTTCGATTGATTTGCGAAACTCGGCCGGCGTGGTGGCGCCGATACATTGAATCTCGCCGCGCGACAACGCAGGCTTCAAGATGTTCGCGGCATCGAGCGAGCCTTCCGCCGAGCCCGCCCCGACCAGCGTGTGCAGTTCATCAATGAAGACGATGTACTGGGGATTATCGATCAGCTCGCGCATGATCTGTTTCAGGCGCTCTTCGAACTGGCCGCGATATTTTGTGCCGGCGACGATCAGGCTGATATCGAGCGAGAGAATACGTTTGTTCGCCAGAAACGAAGGCACTTCGTCGCGCACGATGCGCTGGGCCAGACCTTCGACGATAGCGGTCTTGCCGACGCCGGGCTCTCCGATTAGCACTGGATTGTTCTTGGTGCGGCGACAGAGAATTTGCACCAGCCGCTCGATCTCGGCGTCGCGTCCGATCAAAGGATCGAGCCGATCATTTGAAGCATCTTCGGTCAGGTCGCGGGAAAACTCGAGCAGGTGCGGAATGTCCTTGCGGTTGCGCGCATCGGCCCCGGTCTGCCGAGCAATTTCGTCCCGCACCGCGGCCAGACGCAGTCCGCGTTCGAACAAAATCTGCGCGGCCATTGAGCGCTCTTCGCGCAAAAGGCCCAGCAGCAAGTGTTCAGTACCGATGTGCCGATGTTGGAGCCGATCGGATTCTTCGTGCGAATAATGCAGAACACGTTTGGTTTCGGGAGCCAGCGGCAGCTCGACCGAAGTTGGAATCCGTTCGCGCAGCAGCGTGCGGCCCTCGATCTCTCTTCTAATAGATTCAATCGTGATCTGCGCTCGCGGGAAAAAGCGGCCCGTTAAAGTCTTGTCTTCACGCATGAGGCCCAGCAGGAGATGCTCTGGCTCAATCGCGGGCGCGCCGAATTGCGACGCCTCGTAGCGTGCAAAGAAAATTACCCGTCGCGCTTTTTCAGTGTAGCGTTCGAACATTCGATTCGATCAAACTGTCTATGATTGCCGGGGCAATGCAAACTGAAACCATCAACGCGCGGGCATTATAGCGCAATGCGCAAAAGGTAAGAAGCTTAAGTTTGGGTGACCAGCAATTCTTGATTTAGCCGCGCCGGAATACCGCAACGAAAAGCTATGCCGCAAGTATGAAAGCCACTGGAAAACTACGCGAGACTTCCACTTAGGGGCACTGGCCCGCGATCTGTGCAATTTGCTCTGTCTCAGATCTGAAGATACCGAGCGAAAATCGATTGACGAAGCCTAAATCCTGAGTAGAATAAGTGGCAACACGGGTTTGCTCGTGAGTTGAGGACACGAGCATAGGAGGCTGAATGTCTCCGCCCAAAAAACACAGCCCCTTGAATGCTGTGAAGGAAAGGCTGAGCTTGTGGGAGGGCTCGGCCTTTTCTATTTGCGCCCGGAAATTTTTCCAGAGTGCTCAAGCCGGTTCGCCTCACTCATCAGCCACGCTGAATTATCGCGCTTGAGAGGGAGTCGGTCCGCTGCGCGGACTTTTCCTCGAGGAAAACCGAGGGGTCAGCCGGACATTCAATGGACTGGCCAATCTGAGTAAAGCGCTTCCGGTCCTGCCTTTGGCCCCGGCGCTCATAGATGATGCCTGCAACTATCGTCAAGGCAATCACCAGGACCAGACACTTCAGAACAAACTTGATCTCGCGCTTCATTGTTGTCTCAAGAGTGGCCGCGCCAAAAGAAGAAGTAACCGAACGATTGAGTTCAGGTGGCCGCGCGGCGGTACGCAGCGTGGATTCTATCCTTCAAGTTGAGAGACACGCTACCGCGGCTCACCTGGAACGATTTTTTTGGCGGCGGACAACGGCAGGAATCACTTTGAAGGCGTCATGTACCATACGTCATTGCTGTAGATGAATCTGATATTCCCGTTCTCGGTAACTGAGTACTTGCCGCCCGTCATGAATAGTTTGCCGTCATAGACGCAAGTCGCAACTCCTCCTCTTGGTGTCCACGGCGCGGTTTGCTCGGTCCAATTCACGCCGTCGCCTGATACCAGCACGGCATTCTGAAAACCGTCATTGCGGTTCACGCCCACGAGCCATACCCTGCCGTCAAAAACGATGGCGGAGCCTCCGAAGATCGGCCTGGCGCCTATCTTGTCAGTGGCTTGTTTCCAATTCATCCCGTCTTCTGTGTGCCACACATCATTGAACACCTGCCCGTTAATGATGCCGCCACCAATCAGCCAGATTTTGTTCTCAAACACGATAGCCGAAGGATTAGCTCTTGCACTCCAGGGAGATTTCTCTGCGATACGACGCCATTTCACTCCGTCACTTGAATTCCAAACATCGTTGTAGTAGTTCTTCCCGTCAAACCCGCCCAGCAGCCACATTTTCTTGTCGAAGACTACGGCGCCGTAGAAAACTCTGGCCGGCAACTCTGACTGCTCGGCGATTACTCCCCACTGTTTCAGATCGCTGCTTGTCTTAACGATGCGCGAGCCGATGGTAAGGTGGAGGTAATCGCCTTCGCTTGTGCCCAGAGCATAAACCGCGTCATTCAATTGAACATATTGTTGAAAACCCGTTCTCAGTCCTAATGGCGGTAGTTCTGCTCTGGTCCAACTTTTTCCATCTGCCGAATACCAGTTCCCCTGACTGTGGAAAGCCCATAGTTTGTCTCGGATGTTGAAGAGGGGAAAGTTATAACTGCCAGGGAAAGGCGCGTGGTCGGTTACCTTAGTCCAGCCGTAATTCGTGGCGGCGATCGGCTGGTCCTTAGCAGGGTGGCTATCCGCGCCGGGAGCGCAAGCGCTAGTCGTGAGCGACATAAAGAGGAAAAGCGTGACGAGGATCGAATGATGCTGGAAACTGGGCAATGGTATTCTCCTCTGACCGCTAATCAGCGAAACAAACCTGGCTCATTCACCCAGTTAGACGCCGAATCGCTCTCTTTCTTCCATTTCAGAAAGTGAGACGTGGCTCTCAATTTCGGTTTGCTCGCCTTTGGCCAAAAAGGCGACAAACCGGCTGGGTCCGGAACCGGTCGCGGTAGCGACCGGGTTATTTCAACGCAATCACCCGCTTGCTACCGCAAGCAGTTCCGTCCCATGTTCCAGGCGGTTCATGACGATGTGGACTCTTCAAAGTAAGTCCTCTTCTGGAACCCAATCGCATGTGATCCGCAAATCTCTCCACGGGCCTGATCCTCTGACTAGCACCCCGTCTAAACGATTGCCGCCCCGTTAATCTGACCGGCACATCCGTCAACCTGATTAGTCTCACTACTCGGCCAAACTCGGGGCTAACCCTACTAATCCCTTTGTTTCAAGCACTTCTCTGCAAACCAGATAGCTGGCACAGGTCTCGCACTAGGGGAAGCGCCCCTGGAGTCTCTCTACGTGCAGGATCTTTCAAAAGCTCTTCGCAAAGTGAACGCTGAAAAGTTTGTTTACGGTATGCGGTCAGCAAGCACTTTTCAGATTTCGTTCAAACCCGGCAGAGCGAGTGCTGTAAGTAGCTGCCCCTTAATAAAAAGAACCGGCGAACCCGGTCGAACTTACAGAAAGATGAAAATCAAAAACATGAAACGAACGGCCCTGGCAACGTGGCTCACAATAGCCGCCCTTTTGGTTTCGACATGTGCCGGCCTGACCTTTAGCCCGCGCACTCACGCCCAGTCGGGCGAAAAGAGAACCGCCACCGAAAGCTTTAGCACTGATAACAAATATCCAACGCTTTCAAAGTACGCGACCGACCTGACTCTGCTAGCCCTTAGCGGCAAGCTGGAGCCGGCCCGCGGTTTCGAGACGCAGGTGGCCCGCGTGATCGAGAGTCTGTCAGCGACAACGAAAGCTCCGCTCATGCTGGGAGAATCGGATCTTGACCGTGACGCGGTCGCTCGCGGCATAGCTTCCCGGATTGCTTTCGGCAATGTGCCCGACACGCTGCGGAACAAGCGCGTGTTCAGGCTAAGTCTTGACGCGCTGGCCAAAGGCGCTCAGACCAGCGAGGAATTCGAGAGCCGTGTCCAGGCAGTGTTTGCTGAAGCCGAACAGGCCGAAGGAACCGTAATTCTTTTCGTTGACCAGATGCACCAGTATGCCGGCGCCCGCGCGACCAACGTGGCCTCAGCAATAATGAAGGCCGCCATCGAAGCGAAGCGTTTGAAGGTTATCGGCGGAGCTACACCGGAAGCTTATTCGAACTACATCGCTGCAGATCAGACGGTAGCCAAACTTTTCGATTCGATCTCGATCGACGGCGCGAGCGAGAGCGCGGCGGTCTCGACGGTGGGCAAGAAGGACAAACGGAAGAGTCCGATTAATGAAGAGTTTGAAGGCGACAACGTCTCTTCGGACATGCGTGAGCTGATGCAGAGCGCCGGTCCGAACGGTCGCGTAACAGCGATCCTCCAGGTCAACGACGTTAATAGTCGCGAAGTTCGTTCCCTGCTGGCCAGCAATGGCGTAATCATTTCGGACCGCATGGCGGAGCTGGGTGCGATGAAAGTCGAACTGCCGGCCAGGGCGATCGCAGCGCTGGCGAAGAGCCGCGCCGCCAACTACATTTCACCCGACGTTAAGCTGGAATCATTCGGCCACGTCACGGCTACGACCGGCACAGATCAGATCAGAACTCAAACGAACTATTCCCTTCTCGGCCTGCCGTTGAGCACGACGACATTCGATGGCGCCGGTATCGGCATTGCGGTGTTGGATTCAGGTGTTGATACGGGGCACAGGGCTTTCAGATCAGGAATCAAATTCAGCAAGGATTTCACGACTGAGAACAAACCCACCACTGATCCCTTTGGTCATGGAACGCACGTCGCTTCATCCGCCGGTGGAACGAGCACGAGCAACGGCAACACCTATGATGGGGTGGCCCCTGGCGTGAGCATCATCAACCTGCGGGTGCTCAATTCGCAGGGCGTGGGCAGCACGGCAGTCTTACTGAATGCGCTCAACTGGATTCTTAGTCCGGTCGATCCCACCAAAGCAGTTAGCTCTACCAATCCGCTGAATAAGGACAAGTACAACATCCGGATCGTGAACATGAGTCTGGGCGCACCGGCAGTCAGTTCTTACAAGAACGATCCCGTTTGTCGCGCCGCACGCGCCCTGGTTGATGCGGGAATCGTAGTTGTCGCCGCCGCCGGCAACAACGGCAAGGACGCGAACGGCAACAAGATCTACGGTCAGATTCACTCGCCAGGCAACGAGCCCTCAGTGATCACGGTGGGCGCGGCCAATACCTTCGGAACGAATGCTCGCACCGATGACGGCGTTGCCACGTACAGCTCGCGCGGTCCAACGCGCAGCTTTACGACGGATGCGGATGGGGTGAAGCATTACGACAACTTGCTCAAGCCTGATCTCGTGGCCCCAGGAAACAAACTCATCTATGCCGAAGCTGACATGGGCAGCGAAATGATCATTGGCGGCAGAGAGGTCGAGTTGAACTATTTGGTCACCCTGCACCCTGAATTGGATTCCGGTATCAGAGATGACGACAACCGGCGCTTGATGTACCTCAGTGGCACCTCGATGGCGACACCGGTGGTGGCGGGCAGCGCAGCTCTCTTACTTCAGGCGAATCCGAAGCTGACGCCCAACATGGTCAAGATGATCCTGATGTATACGGCGGGTCCGCTGAAGGGCTTCAACATGCTGGAACAAGGCACCGGCGAACTGAACGTCGAAGGTGCGATGCGCCTGGCGAAGCTGGTCCGCACCGACATTAATTCGAGCACGCCGCAGGACAGCCCGATGCTGACCGGACCGGCGCCGAATCCGCAAACAACGATTGGCGGTCAGACGTTCACGTGGTCGCAGGGCATCATCCTGAAACATTGGTACGCAAAGGGCTCGGCTTTAGTCACCAACTATCAGACCTACTATGCACAGGGCGTGATTCTGGGTGACGGAGTAATCCTCGGCGACGGCGTCATTCTCGGCGATGGAGTAATCCTCGGCGACGGTGTGATTCTCGGCGATGGCGTCATTCTCGGCGACAACATTTACACCAGCGCGGGAGTAATCCTGGGTGACGGCACGATTTTCTGCAGCGGGGTAATCCTCGGTGACGGAGTCATCCTGGGCGACGGCGTGATCCTCGGTGATGGAGTCATCCTGGGTGACGGTGTAATCCTCGGCGACGGCACAGTTCAAAGTGACAGCGCAGTGCAGGCTATGTCATCGAAGGCGATGATTCACGGCGACGAGTAAGGCTGGTAAACACCCCGGTGGCACAGGCTTCAGCCTGTGAATCCGCGGTGAGAATCACAGACTGAAGTCTGTGCCACGAATCGAACGAAGTTAAGGCAGCTAGACGAGGAACACCTGATGACGGTCACACTCATGCGGCACGAATCCGAAGCGAGATCGCTTGACGTATTCGCCCGTGACGAACCCTGCATTATCAGTGAACTGAGCACGGCCGACGAAGCCGAGGTATTTGAATTCTTATCCGCACGTACGATTCACACGGTATTCATGGCCAGCCTGATCCGCGACAACGGATTGGTGAGTCCACACAACCGCGGATCGTTTTACGCTTGTCGCGATCGATACGGCCGACTGGAAGGCGTGGCCCTGCTCGGTCACGCGACGGTGATTGAGGCGCGTTCGGAAAACGCTCTGGCCTCGTTTGCGCGGCTGGCTCGCAATTGCCTGAACGCCCGTTTGATTAGAGGCGAGCAGGAAACCATCAGCAACTTTTGGAAGCATTACGCCAACAGCGGGCAGGAACCTCGTTTGGTGTCTCGCGAGTTGCTCTTCGAACAGAAAGCGCTCGCAACCAGCGAAGGCGTCGATGACCTGCGGCCGGCAACGCTCAGTGATCTCGACAAAGTGCTGGCAGTTAACGCTTCAATGGCGTTTCAGGAAGCCGGCACCAGTCCAATGCAAAACGATCCGGGAGGCTTTCGCTCCCGCACCGCCCGCCGCATCGAGCAGGGCCGCATCTGGGTTTGGGTGCAGGACGACAGGTTGATGTTCAAGGCCGACGTCGTCGCCGAGACACCCCGGGTTACTTATCTGGAAGGCGTGCACGTCCACGCGGAAGAGCGGCGCAGGGGTTACGGCCTGCGTTGTCTGAGCAGCTTGTCATCGATTCTGCTCGAACGCAGCGAGTCGATTTGTCTAACAGTCAACGAGAAGAACAAGCACGCCGCTAAGTTGTACGAGAAAGCCGGCTATCAATTTCACAGTCATTACGAAACCATTTATCTGCGCTAACAACGCCCTTCGGTAGAGGAGAATCGTGACAACCGCAGTCCTAACAACCGGCAAGCAAAGATTCACGAACGCCTATTTGTGGACGATCGTGGCCCTGGGGGCCGCGACGTTCGCTTACTCTGCTTACTGGTTGCCAATGCCGCGAATCGATCTGCGATTCATGATTCTGACTGGGATAATGATGGTGGTCAGCTCGCGGCTTACGGTACAGATTCCCCGCCTCAATACCAACGTTACTGTCTCGGATACTTTCATCTTCGTGGTGTTACTGGTATACGGCGGTTTCGCGGCTATTTTGCTGGCTCTCGTTGACGGCCTCTTTGGAGCTCTGCGGATCCGCGGCACGCGGACCATGGTCCTCTTCAACTGCGGCATGATGGTTTGCTCGACTTTCGTGACGGTGGTTATCGTGCGTTTGCTCTTTGGACCGACCAACGACCTGAGATCACACGGATGGTCAACTTTCACTGCCGCAGTCGCCACGATGGCGATGGTTCAGTATTTCTCGAACAGCGGCATCTGTGCCATCGGTTCGGCCCTAAAAACAGGACAATCAATTTGGCAGACCTGGCAGAAGCACTATCTGTGGACGTCGATCACGTATTTGGCCGGCGCGGCTGTGGCAGCGGCGGCTTCGAATTCGATCGAGAAAGCGGGCTTGACGGTTCTGGCCGTGGGCGCGCCGGTGATCTTCATCCTCTATTTCACCTATCACAAGTATCTGAATGAGATTAAAGCGACGTCGGCCCAGGCTGAGCAAGCCGAACGCGAGCGAGCCGAAGCCGAGAGGGCCCGAGCAGAGGCGGAACGCGAACGCGCCGAGCAGGCCGAGCGTCACGTCGAAGAGCTGAGCCGGCATATCGCCGAGCAGGAAAGAATCAGTGTCCAATTGCAGGAAAGCAAGGACCACTTTCGTCACGCTGCTTTTCACGACGCGCTGACGAACCTGCCCAATCGAGCGTTGCTGGCTGAGAACTTAAAATTTGTAATTGAACGCGCCCGGCAGCACGAAGATTATCAGTTCGCAGTGCTGTTTCTCGATCTGGATCGTTTTAAGAACGTGAACGACAGTTTAGGTCACTCAATCGGGGACCAACTGCTGATCACCATGGCGCGGCGCCTGGAAAGCTGCATTCGTGACGTAGACATGGTTGCGCGTCTGGGCGGCGATGAATTCGCGATCCTCCTGGACGGAATTCCGAACCAGGCCGAAGCGACCAACATGGCTCGCCGCATTCAGGAGAAGCTGCAATCACCTTTCAACCTCAGCGGTCATGAGGTCTTTACCACCACCAGCATTGGCATAGCGCTGAGCTCAACCGGCTACGATCACCCCGAGAACATGCTGCGTGATGCAGACACCGCGATGTACCGCGCCAAAGCCCAGGGCAAAGCCTGTTACGAAGTATTCGATAAGGGAATGCACACGCACGCGGTTTATCTGCTGCAAATGGAGAACGACCTGCGCCGGGCAATCGATCGCGAGGAGCTGCGGGTTTACTATCAGCCGATCGTGGCGCTCGATAACGGACAACTTGCCGGCTTTGAAGCGCTGATCCGCTGGCAGCATCCTGAGCGCGGATTCATCAATCCGGCCGACTTCATTCCGCTGGCCGAAGATACCGGTCTGATCGTCCCGCTGGGTCTGTGGATTCTGAAGCGCGCGTGCCAGCAACTTTGTCAGTGGCAGTGGCAGTCACCGGCCAATCGTTCGCTGTTTATGAGCGTCAACCTTTCCGGCAAGCAGGTGGCGGTACCCAGCCTCGTCAGCGATATCCAGGAGATTCTGGAAGAGACCCACGTCGACGCGAAGCATTTGAAACTCGAGATTACTGAGAGCGCCGTGATGGAAAATGCCGAGATGGCCGCGCGCCTGCTGAAGCGCCTGAAAGCGCTGGGCGTGCAACTGAGCATCGACGACTTCGGCACCGGCTATTCGTCGCTCAGCTATCTGCACCGGTTCCCGGTCAATACTCTGAAGATCGATCGATCCTTCGTCGGGCGTATCGGCGAAGCGGCTGAGAATATCGAGATCGTGCGCACCGTAATCTCGCTCGCCGAAAACATGGGCATGGAAGTCGTCGCGGAAGGCGTCGAGACCCTGAGTCAACTGACGCAACTGCGCAAGCTGAAGTGCCAGTACGGACAAGGCTATCTCTTCTCGCGGCCCGTCGCTGCCGACTCAGTATCAGAGTGGATTTCGAAGAAGCCGCACTGGCAAGAAAGTCTGTTCCCCGGCACCGGCGACTACTTTGTTCCGGCCCAGCCGGTGGCGATACCTGCGACGGTTCAGTTGCGAACGGCGTAGTCAATTACAAATAGCAAGACACCCGCAGGCTCGAAAGGGCCTACGGGTGTTTTTGACTAATTAAGTTTTTCGTAACCTTACCGTGCTACCAGGAATACGTCCCACGCCCAGCGTCCGACTTGCGCTCCTTGCGCATCCCTCACCTTGGCGCGATAGCGAAACCGATTGCCGTACTCATCGGTGCGCTTGGATTCCTTGTAGTCGAGATCAATGGCGTGAACGCCAAGCTCATGCAGCTTGTGCAGCTCACTTGCTTCAGAGAGACCGTTATGATTCACGTCCTGCCACAGCCGCAACGAGGAGAAAACAGCATCTTGCTTGTTAATTTTGCTGTCACCGTTCCCACCGTTCGCGGGCTTATCAAACTCTGCTAAAGCAGCGAACCCGTTACCCTGGGTCGACGGTGGCTGTGGCGTGATGTTGCCAAAAAGTTCCTCGCCAGTATCTATAGTACCGTTACCGTTTCGATCCAGGACGAGAAATGCGTCGTCCGACCCGGCGACAGTCCAGGACAGGTGTAGCCTCTGATCTCCGAAGAAATTGAAATCTACACCAGTCGCAGCATCAGTAAGGTTGAATCCATTGCCAAGCACATCGATCACAATCGGTGACGGCGGAGGAATCGTACCATCCGCACAGGTACAGGTGTCCTCAGAATAACCACCTGATTCCAAGGGGCATTGCTGCTGATAGCTAAAAGGTCTGGAGCAAATACCATCCTGCGCCACGAACCCAGGCATGCATCCGGTCGACGAGTAGGTTGAATAGTCCGTAGTACCTCCACAGGTAGCGTCGGATCTTGCACAGGTGTGTCCGACTCGGTGATTATTTGTCGGGTTGGGATACGTATCATGACACGCTCCATTACCATCAATTGAACCAGTGTAGGTATTCTGAAACCAGTAAGCTGTTGTCCCGTTATCAGAATTCGTGCCGTCTTGAGATCCAGAGAAGTACGGCGTATCAAACCTCGGCCAACAGGACTGAGTGCACTGGTTAAGCCAATTTTCGGCGCCAAGCTGTCCGTAATCAGTGACATCAACATTGCGTGAATAGCCGTCCAGCCAGTAAACGGTCCAATGAACTGCCTTTGTTATAGTACTGACCGAAAGGCTGCATGCCCAGTTGTCGGTCTCAGAAGCTCTGACGGTCTGTGTGTCGCCACAAGTTGCGAAGACCTTCGTGGCAGAGGCACTGGAAAGGATGAGAATGACCAACATGTGAGTGAGATAGTTTTTCACGGCGTTGGCGCTCCTTTCTGGACCTGTCGTTCTTTCTCGGCTTTTCGTTGGGCCCTGTCGTGAGCCCGCATGATATGCATTGGCTTCAGCGAGGCTTCGTCGCCGTCTTCCGTTCCGTCGCCATAGATCACTCCACCAACAACCAGAGGCGCGCCAAAAGTCATCTCGCCAAAATTCATTTCGACTGTGGTGGTATCGTGCGGCTTAATGACAACAATTGGGTGTTCTTCGTCCTCCAGTCCATTCTTAGTTACACCTCCTTCCCCGCACGCCAAGTCCACCGCCATGACATCTTGGTCCGAATTGTTTCGTATTTCGACTCTGACCCCGGCGGCCGGCGTTCCTGGATTGACTATCCACGCTTTTATCACTTCCAGCTTTTTGACCTTAGAGAAAACAGGCGGCATGGAAGTCACGCTCGGTTCCTTTGGCCATTGTTTCTTGGGTTGCTGTCTTTTCGCGCTGAACGCGCCTGCACTTATGAGTGACGCTGCAATCAGCATTGACGCGAAGAGAAAAAACCACTTTCGCCTCGTGATTTGAATTGTCATAATTGTCTCCTTCGGTTGTGGGTGAAAAAACCGAGGCTGACCACCGGGACATCCATTGATGTGAGGGTAGGGAGCCAGTAATTGGGACTGACTGTACTCCCTTATCTGCATCTGTCAACAGAATTCGTCTAATCGCGTAAACAAAGGCAAGTACAAAGGAACGGGTCGTATGCAAAGACCATCACTACGTCAGAGGTTAGCACCACCGGTGCGAGCCAATCTATCTGGAATGGAACATTCCGGATATTGAGCGAAGGAATGCCTAATCGAAACCATTACACTCGTCACCAAAATGGTTGCGAACACCGTCATGACGGAGAATCTACGATGTTTTCTCATCCTGGTTTTGAATCTTCAGGGATTGGGGATCTTCATTCTGAGTTCACTGAGGAAAGTCGTCTCGTCCGCGTTTTGGTAGATTTTTGATTTAGGAAGGTCATCCAATGGGTAAACCTTGCCTTCGCGTAGTTCGTAGCCCGTCACGATCTGAAAAACCAGGTCATTATTTCCGTTAGCGAGGAAGAGCACATAATGTGATCCGACTAGTGGCATATCCTGTTCATTAGTTATGTAGAGGTGTACGCGACCGGAAGGAAACTTCACCCGCCCGCCTTCACGCTCCAGTTCTAACAAAGCCCCTGGCGCGAGCGTCTTGCCCGACGCATTATTTATTACGTCATCGACTTGAAGAGAAAAAACAGAGTAAACACCCGTCTTGTCGTCTGAGAGATACGCTCGTGAATCCGTAATCTTCCCGGTAACTACGACAGTACTTTGAGCGAGGGGGAACGCAGGTAGATTCTGATCGACCGAATCCACGCGAACTGTAGAATCCGAAACCGTGTCCGGATTAACAGCCCAATCAGACTTGTCGTATTTTTGCTGGCGCGATCGCCTCCTCGCGCGTTGAATTGGATCAGTTGGCTCAGCAGCAGAGAAATCAGCTATGGGAAATCGGCTCTCATCAACTGCTTTTCGCTGAGATTTAGCAGACGGGTTTTGTGGTTGACCTCTTAGCCCTGGAATGACGGCGAATGCAACTAAAGCAAGCACCGCAGGAAGCATAAATCCGAGAATCCTGGCTCTTGTCATCTGGAAAACACCCGAGTTAGTGATTTTGGCACCCTTTATACTGCCTTCACAATTGGAGTGTCAAGCTTTCAAGCAAACAACACTTTCTTAGGATTGACCTTGTTGTCCAGATCAGTAGGGCTCTGCGCAACTTCTGCCAGTTGGAGTTGGCGAGAGTGCTTGAGAAAGAGAAAACGCAGGTGTCAACTAAGGGGCCTTGTCACCTCAACCCCGTATTCTCTCCCAGATAATCGATGATCAGACCGGGAGCTTCTGCCCTTGTCTTCCCTGGATTCTTAGTTCGCTGTGCTAATGAAACGATAGACTTGTCTTTCGAATACCAACAAAGGCAAAGACAAAGGAACGGCTCGTATGGAAAGATCGTCACAACGGCAGAGTTTGCGATTGGAGCTTGCTAATTCTCAACCGGAATTGAAACACTTCTGCACTTCTTCGGGCCGATTGCCCGGCAGCAGACTATCCAGATTAGGTTGATCCTTCGCCGACGGATCATCCAAAGGCCGAACTTCAAAGACGGTCGGCGCGACGCGTTGGAAGTGAAAGCGCTTTTCAATCTTTGCCAGCTCTTCAATTTCAGTGAGGTGCCAGGCACACGGCTGCCACCAGCGCGGATCCGTATCAAGAAAAACGCGCCGGCCCGATTTCAAATAGTCTTCGATCGTATGGTCCAATTTTCCCTGCGGCCAGCCGGCGCCGACGCCGATCGCATCCCACTCGCCCGCTCCGATTCCGCGCCAGTAATTCACCGCGATCGTCTGCGAACCGGCAATCACGACCGCATTGCGCGGCATTAGCTTGAGCCGCTCGTCATAAGTTTTCGCCAGCGCGAGACGATTGAAGTACTCGCTGCCGGCAGGCCGGACCAGCAGTCCCATCAAGCCGGCGACCAGGACGACACCAACCACCGCGGTCACGAAGCCGCGTCGCTCGCTGCCCAATTTTTCAGTTTGCGATCTCACAAAATAGTCGCCCACCAAAGGCGCCAGCGCCGGCACTCCGGTCAGAAAATACCGCCAGTTGATCGTCGTGCTGTAGTTAAAGAACAACATCGCGGTCGCCAACAATCCCGTCGCGGCGGCGGCCAGGGTCAGCGAGAGTCCGCGCGCTCGCCATTCTTTCCAGGCGGCCACCGGCAGGGCTATGAAAATCAACGGCGCGGCCAGAAAAAAGTAGATGAAGAAAGGACGCAGGTTGGCCAATCCGATCGGGTGCCGCGCTGATTCGCTTTGCATCGACGAAAGCCAGATGTGCCAATTCGTGCGATACACCGGATCCGAAGTGAACCATATCGCCCAGATGCCAAATGCGAAGAGGAAAAAGACAAACACAGACGATCCGATCGCGGCGATGCTGCGTCGATCCCGTTTCCAACCGCCCACAAAAGGAGCGATCACCAGCCAGGGAAGATAAAGCCCGACCGTCTCTCGCAGATTCACCCCGAGACCCAGCAACGCGGCGCCGCCGAGAATCAACCACACTCGACGCCTTTGTACTCCCCGAAGATGAATTGCCAACGCTGACGCGGAAAACAAAACGGAAGGCACATCGGTCATTACCTGACCGCCGTAGATCACCAGCATCGGCGATAGCGCAACGAGTAGCGCCGCGACGGTAGCCGAGCGAATTGAGCCGGTGAGATCGCGCGCCAGAATCCAACAAACGATCACGGCCAGCGGAGTCTGCGCGACCACAGCGTATTTGAAAAGTAGGTAGGCCTGATCAGGGCGGACACCGAAGATCGCGTGCGCCAGCGTATAAAGCCCATGATTGAAAAGCGTGAAGAGCGAACGCCCCAGGGCCATCGACGAAGGTTCACCGCGCAAAGAGAACACCGTGTAATCGAGTCCATCCCAATCGCCAATGAATGGGTTCAGGTAGAGCAGCGTAAGGACGAGCGCCGCAAACGCCGGCGCTAACCAGAAAGGATACGCGCGCAGAAAACTTTTTTCCGAAGCGAGGCCAACATCTCTCGCGAGACGTGCGGCGGCGGGAGCTTCAGTGGCGGGCACTTCCATATATTCTTAGTAGCATAGACTTCAGTCTGTGATGTTTTTGGAGACACAGACTAAAGTCTATGCTACTCGAGGTTCAGCCGACAGGTGCGCCAGTCTCCGGACGCTTCACCATCTTGAGCCGGTTGCCGCGTTCGCTGTACTCGACTTCGTCCATGATGTTGTAGATCAGGAGCACCCCGCGACCATTTGATTTGAAAAGATTAGCCGGGTCCCGGGGGTCCGGAATCTCGCGTGCGTCGAAGCCGTCGCCTTCATCTTCGACAGTGAAGATTGCTTCGTGAGCGGACAGTTCAGCGGTAACTCGCAGCAGCTTCAACGGATCATTTCGATTGCCATGCTTCACGGCGTTCACGAAGGCTTCGTCCAACGCCACGAACAAATTCGATTGCTCTATTTTGATCAAGCCCAATTTGGCGACGCGATCCAGCAGGTACTCGAGCACCGCATTCATCAGCGTGAGGTCGCTGGGTAGCTCCAGATCGATCTTTTCCCGCACGGTCTTCTGATCGGGATCGATGCGTCGCAGTTTGAACAGCAGAGTCTTTTCGATGATGTCGCGGAGTTCGGCGATGGTGCGCCGCGCCGACAGGCTGGTCACGCCCATCTTGAACGAGCGGACACTCGCGGCCTCAGTAGCCGGATCGTGATCGATCAGATCGCTGATCAGCAGATCGAACTGGGGCAGGTCGGCACGGGCCAGGGCCTGGTCCCTTTCGCTTTCCAATGTCACTTCGTGGCCGAGCTCGTTCAGCTCCCGGGCTAAACCGGCACGAATGTCATCGTCACTTTCAACGATGAGCACCCGGCACTTGTCGTGACCGCTCTGAATCATCTGTTCGAAAATTTCGGCAGCGGAGAGATTAGCCGAAGGCCTTCCTTACTTTCGAATACGAAAGGTTCGCCGATTGCGTTGCAGAATATATCAGAGGAAGTGAGCTCTTACGAGTAAAGCGGGACTTGGAGTGAGCTCTCCGACAGCGGGGGCAAGCCCACCTTCCCAACCTGAGAGATTCTCATATTGAGTTGGCAGCTCTACATTGAAAGCCTCCAATCAAGAATCAGACTCAAGCTGATTAATCTCGAGGTCGGGAAGGCCGGCTTGCCCCCGCTGCTTCGCTGGCCCCAAATTTTCACTCATGCGAGTCCTGCGCTACACTCACCTCTCAAACGCTTCCGCTGATGAGCAAATCCAATCTGCAAATTAATCTCGAGTACCTGGTCGCCTATTCTTTGTTAGGCATCTTCGGCTGGCTGCCGCTGCGTGCGGCGTTGCTTGTGGGATCCGGGATGGGCAGGTGGGGGTATTATTTTTCCAGCCGCCTGCGGCGCACCGGCCAACGCAATTTGGGGTTGGCATTCCCCGAGCTGAGTCAGAAGGAGCGCCAGGTCTTGCTGCGCGGTTGTTTTGAGAATCTGGGCCGGCTGCTCGGGGTCTTCAGCCAGTTCGCGACCGCCGACCCGCAGACTTTGCAAAGCCTGATTCAGTGCGAAGGGCTGGAACACATCCACGCCGCTCGCGAGAGTGGCCGGGGCGTCATTCTTTTCACCGGTCACGTCGGGGCCTGGGAACTTACGAGCTTTGCGCTGTCGCTGGTCGGCTATCCTTTAAGCTTTCTGGTGCGCCGGATCGATAATCCGAAGATTGAAAAATTGGTCGACGAGCGGCGCGAGCGTCTGGGCAATCGCACCATCGACAAGCGCTCGGCCGCGCGCGAGATGCTCCTGGTTCTCCAGGGCGGCGGCACCCTCGGAATTTTGGTTGACCTGAACACTTTGGATCGCGAAGGAATCTTCGTCGATTTTTTTGGCGTCCCGGCGTCGACGACTTTTATGCTGGCCAAACTCGCTTTGCGGACTGAAGCGGCGGTGTTGCCCGTGTTTGCTCCCTGGGACCGGGAACGCCGGCGCTTTCTGATGAAGATTGACGAACCGCTTCGATTCGAACGATCGGGCGATGATGAAGATGACGTGCGGCGTTTGACGCAACTGTTCACGGGCGTAGTCGAGAAATACGTGCGGCGTTATCCTGATCAGTGGCTTTGGATTCACCGGCGTTGGAAGACCAGACCGCCGGGCGAGCCGGGGATTTATGATTAGGTGGCGGCTTTGCCGCTCAGGCAGCGGGGCAGTAGCCCGACCGTAAGGGAGGGCGCTTCCCGTAGCATTACGCCCTCCCTTACGGTCGGGCTACTGCCCCGTTCGCGCAAGACAATTATGCCTGTCTCAACCGAACAATCAATCATGGAGACAAAGACAGGCTTGCGCTCTGGCAACCTCGCTCGCGCCTATTCATTCGCTGATCTCTCTCCCTATTCGTTCAAAGATCGGTTCATGATTCGCGCTGCCGATCTGCTGTTCTTCCTGCTCATCATAATAATCGGCAGCACCGTTAGGTTCACAGTCGACGGTTGGGAGAACTGGGAAGCGGCAGCAGGTGAAGGCCGTCTCCCGATCTACACGTTCTGGCACAATCGAGTTTTTCTCTCGACCTGGTTCTGGCGCCGGCGCCGTATCGTGGTGATGACTTCGCAGAGTTTCGACGGCGAGTACATCGCGCGCTTCATTAAAAGGTTCGGTTATGGCGCGGCGCGCGGCTCATCGACGCGCGGGGCCACCGGCGCGGTCGTGGAAATGGTGCGTCTGATGCGCGCCGGTTGTCCGACCGCGTTTACGATTGACGGTCCCAAAGGCCCGCGCTATGTCGCCAAGATGGGCGCCGTGTTGCTGGCCAAGAAAACCGGCAATCCGATCCTGCCGTTCACGATCACTGCCGAAAGGTTTTGGGAAGCAAAGAAAAGCTGGGACGGTTTCCAGGTGCCTAAACCATTTACCCGCGCGCGTGTGGGAATTGCGGCGCCAATCTTCGTACGGCCAGATGCGGATGAAACGGAGCTCGATGCAAAACGCGACGAACTTCAGCGCGCGCTGGAAGAACTCGATGAGGGCGACGACCAGTAAGGGTTTCACCCCAGAGGGGTGAAATGTTTATAGATCCCGCGACTACCAAATTCTCGTTAGGCTCCTTTAGGAGCGTAATGTGAAGTGAATCGTTCCACACATTCCGCTCCTAAAGGAGCTGGGCTCGCTTTGGATACCGAAGTGCCATAAACATTTCACTCCTAACGGAGCGAAGGTCCTCCAATTTACGTTTCCACCCATTACGATCTACTATCTGTCTGTCTAAACCCCTTTGCATTCAGATCACGATCTACGATTCACGGTTTTCGGTTCACGGAGGTCCGATGATTAACCAGGAACGCATCAAAAATCTTCTGCTCGAATTAGTCAAGATCGACAGCCACTCGCGCAAGGAGCGTGAAGTCGCGCAATGCATTAAAAAATACTGTGAAGAAATGGGCGCTCAAGTCGAGATTGATGATGCCGGCGAGGCAGTCGGCGGCAACACCGGCAACGTCATCGCGCGTTTTCCCGGCACGATTCCCGGCGCCGAATCGATCATGATGAGCGCCCACATGGACACGGTGGTCCCCGGTGAAGGCGTCAAACCAATTGTCGAAGGCGACATCATCCGCACCGACGGCACGACCGTCCTCGGCGGCGATGACAAGTCTGGGTGCGCCGTGATCGTCGAAGTAATTCGCTGCCTGCAAGAGCAGAACATTCCCTATACCCCCATCGAAGCAATCTTTTCCATCTGCGAAGAAGTCGGCTTGTTGGGCGCCAAGAACGTCGATGTTTCAAAAATCAAAGCCAAATACGGCATAGTTTTCGATTCCGACGATCCGGGTTTTCTCTTTACCAAAGGTCCTTCATCGAACCACATGGAATTTCGGATTCATGGTCTCGAGTCCCATGCAGGCGTCGCTCCCGAGGAAGGTATTTCCGCGATTAAGATTGCCGCCGAAGGACTGGCCGCGATGAAACTCGGCCGCATCGATTCTGAGACGACCGCCAACATCGGCCAGATTGAAGGCGGCATGGCAACCAACATCATTCCGAATCTCGTCGTGATGAAAGGCGAGGCACGTTCTCACAGCGAAGAGAAACTCGAGGCGCAAACCCAGCACATGAAAAAATGTCTGGAGGACGCTGCCGCCAAATATGAAGTGACTGTAGCCGGCAAGACCACCAAAGCCTCGGTCGAATCGCATATAGAACGCGACTACTCATCAATGGACGTGCCCGACAGCTCGCACGTGGTCCAACTGGTGATCAAGGCGGCCGCGCGCATGGGCCTCGACGTGAAGACGATGGCGTCGGGCGGCGGCTGTGACGCAAACGTTTTCAATCGGAAGGGCATCGAATGTGCCAACCTCGGGACGGGCATGCGCGCGATCCACACCGTCAAGGAATGGCTCGACGTGAAAGATATGTACGCGGCGGCCGACATGACGCTGGAGATTATGAAGCTGAATGGGGAGATGGCGTCGAAGTAGTGCGCGGAGCGCAGGCATCCTGCCTGCGGTTCGCCGGCATCTTGCCGGGCTTTAAGATCCGGGTTGAAAATACGCGAGCAGGACGCTCGCTCCAACTTAAGAATATTTGCGCGCTGCCGAAACTTGGCGGCGCGCTTCTTTTATTGAGAAACTGATGGAGCCATGCCCACTCGCTGGACACATATCACGATCAATTGCAGCGACATCGACGCCTCCGTCGACTTTTACACCTCGCTCTGCGGTCTCTCGATCGTGCGCGACCGGCGGGTTGAGGGTCGTCACAATGTCTGGCTCGGCCCGACTACACCTTTGGGAGAAGATCCGGTCTTCGTTCTGGTGATCGTTCAGGACGAGGTTAAGGCCCGGCTGGATCATTTTGGGTTTCAATGCGACAGTCGCGAAGAAGTCGATCGGATTGCTGAGCTGGCGCGGCAACAAGACATTTTGGTTGAGCCGCCGTTGGATGTTGGCGGCGTGGTCGGTTACTTTGCGATGGTGCGCGATCCGGACGGACATATCGTGGAGTTTACTTTTGGCCAGCCGCTGAAGGGGCTCTGATAAATGCAAGTTGAACCCGCATGAGTGAAACGTCTCCTCATGTTATCGTCATTGCCGGGCCAAACGGCGCGGGCAAAACAACATTGGCGCCGTTTCTCTTGCGGGATAAGTTGGGGCTGCTCGAATATGTTAACGCCGATCCGATAGCGCATGGTCTCTCGGGTTTCGATCCTGCCAGTGTCGCATTGCAAGCAGGACGTGTGATGTTGAATCGATTGCATGAACTTGCTGAGCAGCGAAAGACTTTCGCCCTCGAGACGACGTTGGCGGCAAAGCACTACGCCGGATGGATTGGGAAGTTGCGCGACAATGGTTATGCCTTTCAATTGATGTTTCTTTGGTTGCGGAGTCCCGACCTTGCGGTGCAGCGAGTTCGAGCACGTGTCCATGCCGGAGGGCATGATGTACCCGAACAGATCATTCGGAGAAGACACACTGCCGGGCTGAAAAACTTCTGGGAATTCTATCAGCCATTGGCGGATGCGTGGGCGGTGTACGATAATTCTAAATCGGAAAAGGTACTGATTGCGGCAGGAGACAGAGAGGTTCCACTGCTGATTTACGATAAACGGTCATGGGTAAGCTTCTCACTGACAAAGCCATGAGTAAACGAGAACAAGTTCTTTTGACGAACGATTACGTCTCCAAGCAGGCTATTGAGATCGGAGAAGTGCTGCAACGAGCAGTCAATCATGCACTCCTGATGCACAAACGCCTCGGCAACCCCATCGCCACCTGGAAAGACGGCAAAGTCGTCATTGTCCCTCCTGAAGAGATCGTTATTCCTTCCGATGCCTCAGAAACAAACGAATAATCTCGCTGCGGAGCATCGCGCCGGCCACGTTGCCCTGATCGGCAGGCCGAACGCGGGCAAGTCAACGCTGCTCAACCGGCTGGTCGGCGAAAAGATCGCGGCGGTTTCCAACAAGCCACAAACGACTCGCTTCAAAATTCTCGGCATCGTCACGCGACCCGAAGGACAGATCGTTCTGGTTGATACGCCGGGTGTCCATAAACCTGGGTATGAACTCAATCGCCGCATGATGACTGCGGTCCACGATGCTTTGCTGGGCGTCGATCAGGTTTGCTTGATGCGCGACGCTTCGGCCGCCACCGGCAATGGCGATCGTTTCGTGCTCGACCTCGTCAAACAGTCCGGGAAGCCGGCGCTGCTCCTGCTTAACAAGACCGACAAGGTGAAAGATAAGTCACAAATACTACCGCTGATCGAGTGGTATCAAAGCGAGCACGAATGGCGATCCGTGGTGCCCATCTCGGCTTTGAAGGGCGACCAGATCGAACAGTTGCTGGCTGAGATGACGAAGTACTTGCCTGAAGGCCCGCCCCTCTTTTCCGCCGACGAACTCACCGACCAGCCAATGCGGGCGTTGGCCTCAGAGATTGTGCGCGAGAAAATACTCGAGACAACGGGCGAAGAAATTCCTTACGTGACCGCAGTGGTGACCGAACGCTTTGAAGAAGTGCGTGAAGACTTCGTGCGCATCTACTGCACGATCTTTGTCGAGCGAGACTCGCAGAAGAAAATCATCATTGGCCACGGAGCAGAGCGCCTGAAACAGATCGGCATCCGCGCGCGCCACGATATCGAAAACCTGCTCGGTCATCGCTGCCACCTGGAACTGTTCGTCAAGGTCGAGAAGGATTGGCGCGAGCGGGCGCACCTGCTGGATGAAATGGGAATCAAGCAGTGAGCCGTCCGGCCAAAGGTTGGCAAGCCGTCGATGCGATAGCAGCTCGTGAAGCGTGCGAGGCCATTGAGTATGGCCTGATGGAAGCCGGCGCCCAGGGAACTGAAACGAACGAGAGCGGCGCGAACGTAATGGTGAGCGGCTATTTCGATGCCATTCCTGATCTGGAAATTGTGCGGACAGCTCTGCTCGATGCGCTGCGAATCTACAATCTCGACTCGGCCGGGTTAATCGATCTGAAAACTCGTGAAGTTCCGGATCGCGATTGGCTGGCGGAATGGAAAAAGGATTGGCAGCCGGTCGAGGTTGGCCGCTTCACAATCGCCCCGCCATGGAGTGAGATCAAAGACAGACCGGGGAGAATCGTGATCCGGATTGAGCCCGGCATGGCGTTTGGCACCGGCACGCACGAAACAACGCGGCTGTGTCTGAAAGCGATCGAGAAACACTTTCGTGGCGGCAGCTTTCTTGACGTGGGCACGGGCACCGGCATTCTGGCAATCGCGGCCGCGAAAATGTGGCCCGATGCGCGAGTCGAAGCCTGTGACACCGACGCCGAAGCGGTTGAGATTGCCCGCGAAAACGCGCGGCTGAATGGCGTCGGCGACCAGATTGATTTCCGTGCCGGCAGCGTTGAGGAACAGACATCTTCGGCTGATTTGGTCTGCGCGAATCTCACCGCGACGGTGATCGTCGATCTGCTTCCTTCGCTGCTCGGCGCAACTTGCGGACGTCTGGTGCTGTCGGGAATTCTTGATTCGCAGAGCGAGCTCGTGCAGTCACGCATGTTGGAATTGGGCGCAGACAGCTTTGAAATCGATCAGGATGGCGAGTGGATCGCGCTGGCGATCTAGAATGTCCCATTGGAAACTCCCTCTCCCAAGGGTAGAGGGAGAATAGAAACCATGACTCGTCGAAGATTCTATGCCCCGCCGGCAGCTTTTTCACCGGACGAAAAATCCGTAACGCTGAGCGCGGAAGAGACGCGGCACGCGCGCGATATTTTGCGTCTGCAAAGCGGCGCTGAGATTTTCGTCTTTGATGGCGCCGGCCGTGAGTTCCATTGCACCGTCCAAACCATCAACAGAGATGCGACCGAGTTAAGTGTGACAGCAGAAGTCGAGCCGGCCCGGCCTGAATCGCCACTGAATCTCACGCTGGCGATCGCTTTGCTGAAAGGCGAGAAGTTCGATCTGGTGATCCAGAAGGCTACCGAGCTGGGCGTCAAACGCATTGTGCCGCTCGACACAGAGCGCGCTGACGTCCGGCTGCGAGATAACGAAGGCACGAACAAACGCGTGGCTCGTTGGCGGCGAATTGCTCTGGAGGCCGCGAAGCAGACGGGCCGCGCATATATTCCGGAGATCGCCGCGCCGCTGACTCTTAATCACCTGCTCGCAGCCGTCGACGACGAGGAACTCTCAACGAATGTTACTCGCCTGATGTTTTCTGAGCGCGGCGGCAGGTCGTTGGCTGAAGCGATGAACAACTTCGCCGGTCGCCCGCTGGGGATGGTCGCCGTGGTGGGCCCCGAAGGTGGCTGGTCGGACGAAGAGCTTGAACTCGCGCATGAAGCCGGTTGGGAGATCGTCACGCTGGGTGGTCGCACACTCCGCGCTGAGACTGCGGGGATCATCGTCGTCGCGTTGTTGCAGCATCGCTTTGGAGATCTGGTTTGAAGGGGTCGGCAGAAAAGCGATCCACGAACACACAAGAAACTGCACCGAAACACAGGCTTTGCTTCGTGTGAATTCGTGGATCGCTTTTTTCTTGTTGTCAGCAGTCTCTTTACTTGAACCCTTTTCCATCAGCCTGCTTAGAATCGGGTTGATGAGTCCGGGAAAGGCAGAGCCTTTCGCACTATGCTGCGGCAGAGCCGCAAGTCTGCAAACCTGAGGGAACAGACCAGGCGATTTGATCGTTCTGCGATCAGAGAGTTAATTCGGGGCTGAGATTAGCCGGCACGTTTCCTATGGGATTAATTGAACAACAGACAATTGCGGAGGCACTGATTCGAGCACGCAGCGATCTTGCGCAGCGCCTCGGGGTGAATGAACAGGACATTCCCGAAGGATCAGTTGAGCCGGCTGAATTTCCCGACGCGGCCTTGGGCGCACCGATCGAAGACGAGATGAGCGCGCAAGTGATTACGCCCGGGTGGCGCATTTATCTAAAAGCGAACGGTAAGACTTACGAGTATCGAGCGACTGCCCGGCAGTTGCGGCTATTCAACTTCAACGGCGAGAATTATCGGGTTTGAACTTTGTGCTTGGTGCTTTGGACTTCGATGTCCTGCTCAAGTCTCGGAAATACGAACCCAAAGCACTAAGAACAAAGTACCAAGAACGGTGTTTACCATGTCGCGCAATAACATCTGGGTCCACGTGACGATCGCTTTGGCGCTGGTTCTGATCGCGGCGATTGCGGGCGGTGTGCGCCATTGGAAAAGAGCGTGGCACTCAAGTCAAACGGCTTCGCGTCCGGATCGAATGCCTGAGGATCAAAAGAGCGAGCCGAACGAACAGGACGATTCAGACAAAGCTGAAGTGTTGGTTCGTTTTCGCTCGGGCACGACGCGCGAGACCATCGATCGCATCACCGCGCAATTCAACGACGAAGTCGAAGATCGGATTGAATCGGTCGACGGCCTTGATGTAATTGAGGACGAGGATGGTAAGAGCGTTGAAGACGTGGTGGCACAGTATCGTGCTCTTGCTGAAGTTGAATACGCCGAAGCCAACAGCGCCATCACCCTGGATCACGAAGACGCCGGCCGTAAACACGTGCACGCCGACGACGAAATGTTCGCTCGACAATGGGGATTGTCTAACACTGGCGAAAACGGCGGCACAGCCGGGGCAGACATCAGCGCGATGCGGGCCTGGGCTGTGACTCGGGGCAGCGACCAGGTCGTGGTTGCAGTGCTCGACAGCGGCGTGGACTATACGCACCCGGATCTCGTCAACAACATTTGGACCCGTCCGGAGATTATCAAGGCTTACCAGGATGATGATCTGACGTCTGATGGCCCGATCGATGATCTGCATGGCTTCAACGTCGTGGACGACGACGGCGATCCGATGGATGACAACGGGCACGGCACGCATTGCGCCGGCATCATCGGCGCCGAGGGTGGAAACGGAATCGGCATCGCGGGTGTCAACTGGAACGTGAAAATCATGCCGTTGCGTTTCATGGACGGCGATGGCGCAGGCACGACGAAGGACGCGATCGAAGCAATCAACTACGTCATCGATCGCAAGCGCGCCGGCGTTAACGTGCGTATCATTTCGGCGAGCTGGGGCTCGACCACCAGGTCGCGCGCGCTCGAAGATGTGATCCGCAAAGCCTATGACGAAGGCATTCTGTTCGTGGCTGCGGCCGGCAACGCCAGCTCAGATAATGATCAAACGCCGCATTTTCCGTCGAGCTACAACCTGGGCAACGTAGTCAGCGTTGCCGCCCTGAATCGCAACGATCAACTAGCGTCGTTTTCAAACTATGGAGCGAAGTCCGTGCACGTCGCCGCGCCCGGCGAAGAAATCTTGAGCACCTGGCTTGAGCATAGTTTTTCAGAGAAGAAAGGCACATCGATGGCCACGCCATTTGTAGCCGGAGTGGCTGCTTTGATCCTGTCGCAGGATCCAAAGATGTCGGTGGATGATTTGCGCGCCAGGCTTTTGCTGTCGGTTGATCCGCTTCCTTCCTTGAAGGGTAGAGTCTCGAGCGGCGGCCGGATTAATGCGGCGAAGGCGGTCGGGGCTGAGTGAGATGGCGAGCCTTAAGCGTGAACCTGTAGCGTGGAATACAAATACTCCGGGGCAAAATCCGCGCCGTTCGGCCACACGGTTGTGTGGTATTCCGGGTGCACGATGAACGACCTGAAGTAGTCCTGGTTCTTCAGCGGTTCGAAAACCTCACCATACAGTTCGTCTCTGAGATCGACCTCGCCTTCAGTTCCGTCCTGGAACCTTAACCAAATGACGTAGTCTTTGACGTGCTTCGCTTCCACAAGTCTTACCATTCGGTTCTACTCCGGCGGTGAAATGGCATTCAGTGCTGACCTGTCTAATCTAGTTTCGTGCTTTCTTTCCGCTAAGACAAGAACGATCCACGAAATCACACGAACAAAACTAGTTTCGTGTGTTTTCGTGGATCGTTTTACTGGCAAGGCAATCTCTCATTAGCCGAATCGTTTGACTGATTATTGTCGCGACACTACGGCAATCCGATCGCCCTTCGGACTCACGGCAATGCGGGTGATGTTTTTCAAGCCCACGTTGGAAAAATCTGCCAGTTCTATCCAGGCCCAATCAGATTTCTTGCGCGCGAACAGCTTCGTACCGTTGGCCATCAGCAGCACGCCTGAAGGTGTCCAGGCATAGTCTTCAATGCCCGGAAATGTTTTGATGAAGGTCGCGACAGCTCGGCTTTTCAAGTCGAAGGTTTTGATCAGCCACTCCTGATCGGAAACCTTGTGCACGAAACTGAATTTGTTCTCGTGCGGCACGCGACGCAAAATCCGCCCGGGATTTTCGGCAATCACTTCCGCCTTTCCCGATCGCAAATCTACCAACTGCAAAGTATTCGGTTTGCCTAAAACGAAAAGCGCCAGGGTGTCATCATCGACCCACAGGTGATAGCCGACGGGCTTAATCTTCTCCAGGATCAGTGACGGCGATCCGCCGGCGAGCGGAAACTTCCAAAGCCTTTGCGTGCCATCCGCTTCGACGCGCACCACGGAAATAGATTTGCTGTCTGGCATCAGCGTGGGCGAATACTCGCTTTCGGGCGTGTTAGTGACCTGAGTCGTCGAGGCCGCGCGCAGGTCATAGCGATAAATGTCGGCTTGCTTCTCTCTAATGGATGTATAGAGGATGGTCTTGCCGTCGGGAAGGAACGAAGGTTGATTATTGTAGCCGGCCCAGTTCGTAATCTTCACTGGCTGACCCAGCTTGAGCTTACCGCCCGGCTTGGTCGTCAGGTCGATAACAAAAATGTCCGTAGCGGGCGGGGCAGGGTTTGGCGTGGGCGTCGGAGTTTGACTCAGGGCGGTCATCCAGACACTCAAAATTATCGCGGCGGCGAGGGCCGCTTGTGGGGCGCAAACATTAATGAGTCTCATATAGGCTTCGTATAACACGCCGTTTGAGCGCCATCAAGGTCCCGGCCCACAACCTTTCGTCGACCTCACTTGCGCACCCGCCCCACCCTGTGTGATTATTGGTTCATGAATGCCATCATTCACAACCACCATAATCTTGTGAGGAGTCGATAAAGAGTGAAAGCGGAGTTAGCGCAGTTAATCGCTTTGCAGAACGCTGATACCAATATAAGAAGACTACAGGCCGAGATAGAAAGCATTCCTGAGAGGCGCGCCGAGATCGAAAGAGAGTTCGATCAGCGCGCCTTTGAAATTCGCGCACTGGAAGAGCTGCGGGATAACGCACGCAATGAACGCACCCGCCTGGAAACTGAAATCTTCGAACAGAAACAACGAGCCGAACGCGCCGACCGAAATTTGATGGCGGCGAAGAAGCCGGACGAATATACGGCCGCAATTCGCCAAGCCGATGCCGCGCGCAAACAAATCTCGGCCTTCGAGACGCAAGTCCTCGAGCAGATGGAGATCGCCGATCAGGCCGAAAAAGATCTGACGGAACGCGCGCCGGAAGTCGAGAAGCTGGGCGCCGACATGAAGGCGCGCTTCCATGCCTTCGATGAACAAGTGCGGACGCAGCAGGAGCAAATCACAATCGCCATCACTGAACGCGAGCGCTTGACGAACGAACTTCCCAAGGCCACCAGCGCGCTTTACAAACGGATCGCGGCGCGCATTCGCGACGGAGTGGCGATGGCTGAAGCTCGCAACGGCGCCTGCACCGCGTGCCACATGTCTCTACGCCCGCAGATCATGGCCGACGTACGCCGCGGCGTGGAAATTATCACCTGCGACAACTGCAATCGGATTCTTTACTACGCGCCGGACAACGCCGCGCAACCTGTCGGCGCTTCTTAATTTTGGAGTGCGGTGACTTGCCACCGCTTTTTCTTTCTTCCTAACTTCCCAAAAATAAAAAGCGGCGACAAGGCGCCGCACTCCAAAGTCGCCGCTCCTGATCCAGCGCCGAACGAGTTTACATCGTGGTTGAGACTATTTCTTCCTCAAAGTCACGTGCACGGGCTCAACGAGATCCGCTGCCGGCACCTCCAACTCCTGCGCGCGAAAACCCTTCGCTTTGACCTTCAGCCTTAAACTACCCATGTGAATTGGCAGTAAGGCGATACGGCCGTTCGCGTCGGTCTCGCCCCAGCTCTCGCAGAAAAATCCGTCGGTGCGGGTTGATTCTAGTTTGACGTAGGCGTTTCTGATAGGATTGCCCTTCTCGTCAAAAACGCGAACGTCGGCGCGACCGATGCCGTCAGGCATCTTTGGTGCGCGGCCCTGGCTGGGCAAAGTGTCATTGTTTCGCGTCGGTTCCTGAGCGAGCGCGATCGAAAACGATGCGACGATAATAAGAATGAGCGAGAGAACCTTTGTCATAAATCCAAACTCCTGATTGAGTAATGCCGGCGCAATTTTGCGACGTCAAGGACGATTGATTCAGATGTTCAATCGATGGGCTGTTGACTAACGGGGCTGTTGACTTGACTGACCTGGAGGAGAATCCCACGGCCAACGAGCTGGACCGATTATACGTTATTGGCCCGGAAGTTTGGAAGGTTTTTTGTAGCGCAAGTTGTTAACTTGCGCGTCTGGTTTTGCGGCCTTCTCGTGCGGTTTGATGTGAGTTCGTGGATCGTTCCCTGCTGACGAAGACGATCCACGAAGTCACACTAAAAATCACGAAATACAGGAGGGACTTTCATGCTCATTCAACTTCTGGTGCTGCTCCTGATCGCGGGCGTTTGTGGCGCGCTGGGCCAGGCAATCACTGGGTATTCGCATGGCGGATGTCTGGTTTCAATTGCTCTTGGATTTATTGGCGCGCTCCTGGGCTCGTGGATCGCCGGGCAGCTTCATCTGCCGGAACTCATCGTCATTCCCGTGGGCGGAACACATTTTCCCGTGATTTGGTCGATTATTGGCGCGGCCTTGTTCGTGGCCCTGATAAATCTGATCAGCCGCCGGCGAGTCTGACTTTTACTCTAAAGAAACTAGGGTACGACGTCGCGCGCTTCCCTGTGGCTATCGAACCACCACGCCCACGGGATCAGCACCGCCGAGCAGAGGGCGGTAATGGCAAGTTTCCTGACACTCGCCGGCGGCGGTGGACCAAACACCACTCCCGCGTACGCGAGGAGGAGAAAAACAACGAATCCCCAGAAGGCGTACATACCGATCTTATCTTTTGGTTTCGTCTGTTGCTGATAAAGCCAAATCCCGACGGCGAACAAAACTGCCTCGACCGCAATCGCCCACCAACGATGATTCCACAGCCCGAGTCCAACCAGCCGATTGCCACCGGCGTAAAGCGGCAGGTCCGGTCGATGCACGATGTAATCCATCACCCAATGACTAATCACCCCTATCCAGATCACGATCGCGCCGCTCGCGTAACGGGTGAAGCCATAGTAAAGCCCAGCGAATAGCGTGGCCCAACCGACCACCGCCACCAATCCATGTGAGATAGGATAAGAGTCGAAAGCGAGGCGCAGGAATGGATTCGTGTTTGGCTCGACAGAGACGTGTTCCCATCCCAGCAGCAGAAAAATTGGCCAGAGCAAATCGAGCAGGATGGGCGCAGCAATCAATGCCCCGAGTGATGCGCGCGGCGCCAGTTTCTTTGACGCCAGACCTACTGCATAGTGACCAATGAACATTTCGTTGCGGCGTCACTCTATCATCGAATCGTAGTTTGCCATCACTTTTTCGCTGTTTGGTTTGAAAAAACCTGCCCATCTCGCTAAAGTAACCACACCAGCTTAATAACTGAGAACAGTTTTTCCGAAAGCGTTTAGAGACGGGACTTGTTCCGTCTGTTGGCAGCGATGAGCGGCGAGGTACGTCCGCCAGCGAAAACTTCTATCAACGGCACATGCCACAGATTTTCCGTCATAGCACGAACTATCTGGCCCGGGCGACAATTTATGGCGCCGTCTTCATTCTGTTCGCAGGCCTTTGGGTCACGGCAGAGATCACCCGGTCGGGTTGGAACACCGGCCAGTGGATCGAGCGCCAACAACCAATCCAATTCAGTCATAAGCATCATGTTGGTGATGACGGTATCGATTGCCGCTATTGCCACACGTCCGTTGAGACGGCCGCCTCGGCCGGCATTCCTTCGACGGCCGTCTGCATGAACTGTCACAAACAGATTTGGGCGGACAGTCCTTATCTGGAACCGGTGCGCGCAAGTTTCAAGACCGGCAAACCGCTGGAATGGATCCGGGTTCACGACTTGCCGGACTTCGCCTATTTCAATCACGCGATTCACGTTAACAAAGGCGTCGGCTGTTCGACCTGCCACGGCCGGATCGATCAGATGCCGGTGGTGTCGCAAGCCAATTCGTTACAGATGGAATGGTGTCTCGAGTGTCATCGCCGGCCGGAGAACTTTGTACGGCCGATAGAAAAGATTTTCGATATGGAGTGGCGACCGCGAAATAGCTCAAAAGCCGAGATCGCGGAGGGCTTGAATTGGAAGAAGCAGTATCACATTCAGGACCCAAACGTTTTGACGAGCTGCTCGACCTGTCATCGTTAGATTGACTGAGCGCCCTCTTCGTTGGAGAGGGTTGGAGTTTTGCTCCCCTCTGCATTGGGAGAGGGGTTGGGGGTGAGGGCCTACGGCGTACAAGGCCCCCACCCTAACCCTCCCCCAAAGGTGGAGGGAACAGGAAGCATGGATAACGACCGTCACATAAATTTCAAGCTGCTGCGCGACCGCATACTCGGCGCTGGGAACGCGGACGACTCGTCCGCATCCTCCGGCAAGCAGTACTGGCGCAGCCTCGAAGAACTGGCCGACTCGCCGCTCTTCGAAGAGTTTGTTCAGCGCGAGTTCCCTCAACAAGCCGAAGAGTGGAACGATCCCGTCGAGCGCCGTACGTTTTTGAAGTTGATGGGCGCGTCGCTGGCGCTGGCAGGTTTGAGCGGTTGCGTGATTCAACCTCCCGAGAAGATCGTCCCTTACGTCAAGCAACCCGAAGAAGAGGTGCCAGGCCGTGGTCTGTACTTCGCCACAGCGTTTTCGTTGGGTGGCATCGCGACGCCGCTGCTGGCGCGCAGCAATGAAGGCCGGCCAACCAAGCTCGAAGGCAATCCCGATCATCCGAACAATCGCAACAGCGATCCGAACGATAAAGGATCGAGCGCGACCGACATTTTTTCGCAGGCTTCGATTCTGACGCTCTACGATCCCGATCGTTCGCAGACTCCGATGTATCGCGGCGAGACCCGGCCCTGGACGCAGTTCATGGCTGAAATTCGCGGCGCTCTGGAAAGGGAAGGCGACGGAATAAAAGCTAAGAAGGGCGCCGGCCTGCGCTTCCTGACTGAAACGATCACGTCGCCGAGTCTGGCCGCCCAAATGAAATCAGTCCTCAACGACTTTCCTGAAGCGAAGTGGCATCAGTACGAACCCGCCAACCGTGACAACGCACGCGCCGGTGCGATGATGGCGTTCGGCCAGCCGGTGAATACGATCTATGACTTCGGCAAAGCGGATCGGATTCTTTCGCTCGGTTCGGATTTCTTATCAGCGATGCCCGGAACGCTTCGGTACGCGCGCGACTACGCCGCGAAGCGACGATCTGCGTTGGAAGCTGGCTCGAATCCTGAGCAGATGAGTCGGCTCTATGTGGTTGAGAGCACGCCGACGATTACCGGCGCGAATGCCGATCATCGCTTTTCGGTGCGCCCCAGTGAGCTACAGCTGACGGCCGATTTAATGAGACTGGCCCTGCCGTTTGGTGGATTCTCAGCTCTGGAGACGCGCCCCCCTTTGTCGTTCGACAAAGAGCGCTTCAATCACATTCTCGGCGATCTATCGAAGCACAAAGGCTCGAGTATTATTTTAGCGGGTGACGAACAACAACCGTCCGTGCATGCTTGTGTTCATGCGATGAACGAGGCATTCGGAAATGTCGGCAAGACTGTTTTCTACACCGATCCAATCGAAGCTAACTCAGTCGATCAAACTCTGTCGCTGCGCGAACTCGTCTCTGATATCGACGCCGGCAAAGTCGAGACGCTGATCATTATTGGTGGCAACCCGGCTTACAACACTCCCGTCGATCTCAGACTGGATCTCGACCGGCTGAACAAGGTTAAGCTGCGCGCGCACCTCAATCTCTATAACAACGAAACCTCCGAGATTTGTCACTGGCATATTCCGGCGACGCATTACCTGGAATCGTGGGGCGATGCGCGTTCCTTTGACGGCACGGTGACGATTGTGCAGCCTTTGATCGCGCCGCTTTATGAAGGCCGGACAGCGTATGAAGTGCTCGCGCTGTTTTCAGAGAATTATGATCGGAAGCCTTACGACATTGTGAAGGAGTACTGGCGCACGCAAGCAGGAACAGGGAACCAGGGGTCGGGAGTCAGTACCGGGAGCGGTAGTGACCGGGTGCAAGGCGCAGGCAGGATGCCTGCGAACCGGCCGCAGGATGCGGGCGCTCCAACGGCCGCCACGACAGGTGCTCAAACAGATTTTGAATCGTGGTGGCGCAAATGTTTGCACGACGGCTTTGTCCCGAACACTGCTCTGCCAACGAAGACAGTCTCACTGAAATCCGACTGGGTTTCGTCCTTGAATTCACCCAACCCCCAACCCCCTAACCCCAACGCCCTGGAATTGGTCTTCCGCACCGACCCAACCATCTACGACGGCCGCTTTGCGAACAATGGCTGGTTGCAGGAACTACCGAAGCCTCTGACGAAACTCACCTGGGACAACGTGGCGCTCGTTAGCGCGAACACCGCGAGGAAGCTCGGCGTGTCGCCGCAGAATTATGAGAAAGATAAGAAGGGCCGCGAAGCCTACGTCGATCAGATCGAGCTCAAACTAAACGGTCGCGCCATCAGCAAGCCGCTGCCCGCTTGGATCATGCCCGGTCAGCCTGACGATGTGATCACGGTTCATCTCGGCTATGGCCGCGCCCGCGCGGGCCGGGTAGGCGACGCACAGGGTTTCAATGCTTACGAGATTCGCACTTCCGATGCGCCCTGGACAGCCTTCGGCGCGCAAGCAACCAAAGCCGCCGGGCAATACGAACTCGCGGCAACGCAGATTCACTTCTCAATGGAAGGCCGCGACCTTTTGCGCGAAGGCCCACTCGAGGAGTACTTGAAAGACAAAGACCGTCTCCGCGAAGAACGCGAGCAGCAGCAGAAGGAGCTGCACGAGCTCTCGCTTTACAAAGATTACGACTACAAAGACCAGGGCAACGGTTACGCGTGGGGCATGTCGATCGACTTGAACAGTTGCGTAGGTTGCAACGCCTGCATGATCGCCTGCCAGTCGGAAAACAACATTCCCATCGTGGGCAAGGACCAGGTACTCCGCAGCCGCGAGATGCACTGGATTCGCGTCGACAGTTACTTCAAAGGCGACCCCAACAAACCCGGCGGGCCTTTCTTTCAACCCGTTCCCTGCATGCATTGCGAGAACGCGCCTTGCGAGCCGGTCTGTCCGGTGCATGCGACGGTGCACAGCGCGGAAGGCCTGAACGACATGGTCTATAACCGCTGTGTCGGGACCAAGTATTGTTCGAACAACTGCCCGTACAAGGTGCGCCGCTTTAACTTTTACCTGTATCAGGATTGGGAGACGCCGACTTATCAGCTAATGCGCAACCCGGATGTGTCGGTGCGCAGCCGCGGCGTGATGGAGAAATGCACCTACTGCGTGCAGCGAATCCAATCGGCAAAGATTCAATCAGAGATCGAAGGCCGCCAGGTGCACGACGGCGAGATCGTGACTGCCTGTCAGTCAGTCTGTCCGACTGAGGCGATCGTGTTTGGCAACATCAACGATCCCAACAGCAAGGTTTCAAAGTTGAAAGCGATGGATCGGGATTATTCATTGCTGGGTGAGCTGAATACGCGGCCGCGCACGACGTATTTGTCGGCGCTGAGGAATCCGAATCCGGAGATTAAATCCTGAAGAGATCAAGCCACAGAGGCACAGAGACGCAGAGTTACAGAGACAAGTAACGGAGAAATTAGAGATGTCTTCGACATTCAGCGATGTTCCGCCATCCAGGCAAGGTATCGCTGCCGTGGCAGTTAAAGAAAGTGAGGCTCTCAAGCGCCTTACTGAACGAATTATTGGTTGTGCCATTGAGGTGCATCGGCAGCTTGGACCGGGCCTTCTGGAGGGAACGTACGAGGCGGCGCTTTGCATTGAACTACAGCTTGCCGGGCTGAACTTCGTAAGACAGCCAGTCTTTCCAGTAGTCTACAAGGGGCAAGTCATTGGCGAATATCGGCTCGACTTAATCGTTGAAGACACAGTCATCGTAGAAATCAAGAGCGTCGAGCGCTTCGATCCGATCTTTGAAGCTCAGGTCTTAACGTACTTGCGTGTCACCGGCAAGGGAATAGGCCTACTAATGAACTTCAACTCGCGACTGCTTCGTGACGGAATAAAACGGTATGTACTCAGCTAGTTTTTCTCTCTCATCGTCTCTGTGTCTCGGTGCCTCTGTGGCTGATTGATTTGAACCTAATGGACGAGCAACGCGACGATCGCCACACATCAATCCACGCGACGCATGCCGTCGTAGGATCTGAGCTGACCTTTGGCTCGGTCACCGACAAGATCAGCGCGATCGTGCTGAAGCGCAAGACGCCGATCTGGTGGTTCGTTGGCTTTGCGATCTCGTTTGCCCTGTTCCAACTGATGCTCCTCACGATCACGAACATGCTCTTCAAGGGCATCGGTTTGTGGGGCGTGAATATTCCCGTCGGTTGGGGCCTGGACATTTTGAACTTCGTCTGGTGGATCGGCATCGGGCACGCGGGGACTTTGATTTCGGCAATCCTACTTTTGCTGCGCCAGAAGTGGCGCACTTCGATCAACCGGTTCGCGGAAGCGATGACCTTGTTCGCCGTAGCGCAGGCCGGAGTCTTTCCGCTGATGCACCTCGGGCGTCCGTGGCTGGGTTACTGGCTGTTTCCTTATCCGAACACGATGGGGATCTGGCCGCAGTTTCGCAGCCCCTTAATGTGGGACGTGTTCGCGGTTTCGACTTACGCCACCGTGTCCGCCCTGTTTTGGTTCGTCGGTTTGATTCCTGACTTTGCCACGCTGCGCGATCGCGCGAACAGCAAACCGTTTCGGCTGATCTACGGCATGCTGGCGATGGGCTGGCGCGGTTCGGCGCGGCACTGGCATCGTTACGAGACGGCTTACCTGCTGCTGGCCGGACTGGCGACGCCGCTCGTGCTTTCAGTGCACACGATCGTCAGTTTCGATTTTGCGGTCGGCATCATTCCCGGTTGGCACGCGACGATTTTTCCGCCCTACTTTGTGGCCGGCGCGATCTATGCAGGCTTTGCGATGGTCCTGCTGCTGACGATCCCGCTGCGCAAAGTTTTCGGGCTGGAAAGCTTCATCACGATGCGCCACATGCACAACATGGCCAAGGTCATGCTAGCCACGGGCTTGATCGTTGTTTACGGCTACATGATGGAAGCGTTCTTTGGCTGGTACAGCGGCAATCAGTACGAACGGTTCATGATCTGGAACCGCATGCACGGACCTTATGCGCCGTATTACTGGGCGCTGATCATGTGCAATGGCCTGACGCCGCAGTTGCTGTGGATCAAGAAGATTCGTTCAAAACTCCTGGTGCTGTGGTTGATATCGTTCGTGGTCAGCATCGGCATGTGGCTCGAGCGCTTCGTGATCGTCGTCACCAGTCTGCACCGGGATTTTCTGCCCTCTTCGTGGGGCTTCTACTCGCCGACGCAGTGGGACTGGGCGATGTTCATCGGCACGATTGGTTTCTTCTTTGCATTGCTGTTTCTGTTTATTCGCTTCCTGCCGATGATTTCGATTTTCGAGATGCGGACGATCCTGCCTGAGGCAGAGGTTGATGAGGGATGAATGTTGTAGCGATGGGAACCAAAAGCCATTTTCCATTTGTCATTTGAGATTTTTCATTGGTCATTTTCCGAAGGCTGGCGCGACCGTCCCAGTAAGGAGGGAATGGCTGTCGCCAATGGCAAATGAAAAATGACAAATGAGAGATGGAAAATAATCTGAGCGTTTGTCTTTATGAAAACTAAGTCTCACAGACTCTACGGCGTAATGGCCCAGTTCGATAATCCGAGCGCGCTGGTCGCGGCCGCCCGCGAGACCTACGCGGCGGGCTATCGGCGGATCAATGGGTACTCGCCGTTTCCGATCGAAGAACTGTCGGACGCCATCGGATTCAAACGCACCACTTTGCCTCTGATTGTGCTGGCGGGCGGGATCATCGGCGCGGTGGGCGGGTTTTTCATGCAGTACTGGATGGAAGTGATCGACTATCCGATCAACGTCGGCGGCAAGCCTTTCAATAGTTGGCCGGCGTTTATTCCGATCACGTTTGAATGCACCGTTCTGTGCGCGGCTTTCGCGGCCGTGTTCGGCATGCTGGCGCTGAACAAGCTGCCGCAGCCTTATCACCCGGTTTTCAACGCGCCGAACTTTGCGCTGGCGACGCGCGACAGTTTCTTTCTGGTGATCGAAGCAAAGGACCCGAAGTTCGATCATGATGAAGCAATGCGGTTTTTGAAGAGCCTGGAAGCAAGAGAAGTAAATGATGTCGAACTCTGAAGAAAAAGTGGGCAGTGGGCGGTGGGCAGTGAGCAGTTTCAAGCGCGCAACGGCGCGCGGGTGGCCTCGACGCCGAACGCTCGTGGTTTTACTGCTCACTGCACACTGCACACTGCTCACTGCTTCCTGTCGCCGTGACATGCAGGATCAGCCCAAGGCGATCGCCTATCGCGAGAACACTTTCTTCCGGGACGGCCTTTCATCGCGGACTTTGATTCCGGGCACCGTGCCGCGCGGTTACCTGCGCGCTGACCGCGAATTCTATCTGGGGAAGAAAGCCAACTCCGGAACTGTCGCCGCGGGGCAACCGACTGCAACGCAGATCGGAAGCGCGACTACTTCCGCCGCTCCGACAAGTCCCGTGTCGTTGTATCCGGATGACGTCGAGACCTTTCCGATTCCGATTACGAAGAAAGATCTTGAACGGGGGCAGGAGCGCTACGACATTTTTTGCTCGGTCTGTCATGGCGCGACGGGAAATGGCGACGGCATGATCGCGCGGCGGGGCTTTAACAAGCCTCTGCCGGCTTCGTATCACCAGGATCGTTTGCGGCAGGCGCCGGTCGGACATTTCTTTGACGCGATGACCAATGGTTGGGGCGCGATGCCTGCTTATGCAGCACAGATTCCGGTTGAGGATCGCTGGAGGATCATCGCCTACATACGCGCTTTGCAATTGAGCCAGATGCCGGCCCAGGGGCAGGGCACTCCAGCACCAGCGACAAAGCCGGGCGGGCCAGAGAAGAAGTAACGATGGTTTCTTCCCCTCCCGTTGGGAAGGGTTAGGGGAGGGTTGTAGAGCATCGCCACAAGCCCTCTCCCAAAAGGGAGAGGGAGAAAGACTCGGAAGTTTGGTCAGAAAAAGAAATGGCGGACAGGATGTCGGCGCTCCGAAAGAAATGATTCAAGCTGGATACACACCGCCGCCTGAACTGAAGCGAGTGAGCACCATGGCGCTCGCGGTTGGCGCTCTGTTCTTTGCTCTCCTGGTGTTCGGCTTATTCCTCGATCGCGCGCAATTCTTTCATGCTTATCTGGTGGGCTTCATCTTTTGGATTGGAATCACGCTCGGCAGCCTGGCGCTTTTGATGTTGCAGCATCTGACCGGCGGCGCGTGGGGCCTGATCATTCGCCGCGTTCTCGAAGCCGCCACCCGTACCCTGCCGCTGCTGCTGATTCTGTTCCTCCCCATACTGTTTGGGCTGAATCAAATCTATTCGTGGACGAACCGGCCAGAAATGGATCAGGTGCCGGCGCTGCGGGAAAAGGCCGCGCACTATTTGAATCCGGCGTTCTTCATGACTCGCGCGGCGCTCTATTTCGTGATTTGGTCGCTGATGATGTTGTTGCTGAATACCTGGTCGCTGCAACACGATCGCACTGCGGATCGACGGTTTTCAAAACGCCTACAGATGATGAGTGGACCGGGACTGGGTCTCTTAATAGTAACGATCACGTTTGCTTCGATCGACTGGGTGATGTCGCTGGATCCCGCCTGGTCGTCGACCATCTATGGATTGATCTTCGTCGCTTCGTGGAGTTTAAGCGCGTTGGCGTTCGCGATCCTGGTGATGTCGTGGCTGGCCCAGCGCGAGCCCCTGAACACGGTCGTGCGTACCTCGCACTTTCACGATTGGGGCAATCTGATGATGGCCCTGGTGATGCTGTGGATGTACTTTGCCTTCTCGCAATACCTGATTATCTGGTCGGCCAACCTGCCGGAAGAGACGACCTGGTACGTCGCGCGCAAACACGACGGTTGGGGCATCATTGCGCTGGGGATTGTGATGCTGCAGTTTGCGTTTCCGTTTTTGACGCTGCTGTCACGCGCCGCCAAGAAGAGTCCGCAGAAGCTGGGGATGCTGGCGTTGTTGATTCTGATCACGCGAGTCGTGGATGTAATCTGGCTGATCGAGCCGACCTTTAATCGCGAGCATTTTCATTTGAGTTGGATGGACATTGTCGCGCCCATCGCTATGGGCGGGCTTTGGATTGCAACGTTCACGTGGCAGTTGCAGAAGCGTTCGCTCATCCCGGTCAACGATCCGCAGGTTGAGGCGGCGCTGGTCGCGCACGCGGGGCATTGAGATGTGTGGCGATACACGTGACTGTGAAACGCAAAGGATCGACGTCCGTCTGTGATTCAGTGGTTTTTCCCTCCCTTTGGGAGGGGTTAGGGGAGGGTGCGAAGCATGACGCGCACAAGCCCTCTCCCAAAGGGAAAGGGAGACAAACGCAGAGGAACGCAAAGGAGCTTTCTCTGCGAATACCTCAGCGGCCTCTGCGGTTGAGTTGGTAAGGATTCATATGACGAATGCGAAACACGAAAGCCACGTGACCGAAACACCGGACGTCTCTTACATTCAGAACGTCGACGTCACCCACGAGACGAGCGACGTCTATGTTTCCGGGATCGTGAAATTCCTCGTGGGGCTCTCGGTGCTTACCATCGCCACGTTCATTTTGACGTGGGGTTTGTTCCGCGCTTTAGAGAACAAAGCAACGGAAACGCCGCGGTCGCCGATGGCGCAAACCGAAAAGGATCGTCTGCCGCCAGAGCCGCGCCTTCAGAGTGCGCCCGGTTTCGCCGAAGATCTGGAGAAGACCACGGCCACTAAGAAAGAAGAATCCGGCAACGGCATCACGGCCGGCGCCGCCCAACCGAAAGACGCCCTTTACGAGATCAATATACTGCGCGAGCACTGGAACGATGTGCTCACGAACGGCCCGGTCGATCAAAGCGGGAAGCGCTATGGCATGCCGATCGAAAAGGCGAAAGAAGAGATTTTGAAGCAGGGATTGCCGGTGCGGAAGCAGTGAGCAGTGAGCAGTGAGCGGTGGGCAGTAAGCAGATTATGAGAAGAGTCCTGGTTTCATTCCAGAGTTCTATTTTGCGGCTTAGCCGCAGCACCAGTGAGGAAAGGCTCTGCCTTTCCGGCCGGTCCTATCTTGATTTTCAACGAGGCTGCGCCTCGGAATCGGCGAGGCGTAGCCTCGCCGAGGTGTTGGTGGGAACTGAGACGGAAAGGCGGAGCCTTGCCGCACTGTGCTGTGGCAGAGCCGCGGTTTATGCCTTGCTCCTGCTGCTCACTGCTCACTGCTCACTGCTCACTGCCTTCGGCCAGCCCGGCTCGCCCCAAATGAACTCGCCACTGTACGGCGCGGCCCCGGCGACGGGCCAGGTGTCGACCGGCTTACCAAAAGCGCTGAAGAACGTCGGCATCGATCAGAGATTGAACGAGCAAATTCCGCTCGATGCAGTTTTCAAAGATGAGCAGGGCCGCGACGTTCGCTTCGGTCAATTCTTCAAAGGCAAGCCTGTCGTGCTGTCGCTGGTTTATTACACGTGCCCGATGCTTTGTAATCAGGTTTTGAATGGAATGATGGGCTCGTTCAGACAGGTGTCGTTCAATATCGGCGAACAGTTCGATGTGGTCACGGTCAGTTTTGATCCAAGCGAGACGCCGGACCTGGCCGCGGCCAAGAAGAGCACTTACGTCAAGGCTTATAACCGCCCCGGCGCCGAAGCAAACTGGCATTTCTTGACCGGCGACGAAGCAAACATCAGGCGCCTTACCGAAGCTGTTGGCTTTCGTTACTACTGGGATGAGCAAACCAAACAGTTCGCGCATGCCAGCGCCATTATGATCTTGACGCCGGAAGGAAAACTGGCGCGCTACTTTTACGGCATCGAGTATCCGCCGCGAGATTTGCGCCTCGCCCTGGTGGAAGCTTCGCAAAACAAGATCGGGACGCCGGTCGATGCGCTGATGCTTTACTGCTATCACTACGATCCGGCGACGGGAAAATATGGTGCGATCGTGATGAACATCGTGCGCCTGGCCGGTGGCGTGACTTTGTTTCTGATTGTGGGGATGCTCCTGGTTTTGCGAAAGCGCGGTGGGCGCCGCAGCGGTAGTAACGAGAGAGTTGGAGACGTGAATCCGGCGCAGTAGCCCGACCGTGAGGGAGGGCGTCAACAAGTCTCGGGTGTAATGAAATTTTGACAGCCCGAATTTCAGGATTTGAAATTTGAGATCTCAGATTTGAAATTCAAGATTTTAAAATTCAAGACTTGATAGTCATGCAATCCTGGTTTCCATTCATTCCAGAAAGCGCGTCGACCTATTCGGGCGACGTGGACGCGCTGTATTTCTATATTTCCGGCGTGACGGTCTTTTTCACTCTGCTGATTTCATTCGTAATCATTTTCTTTGTCATCAAATATCGCCGCCGCAATCCCTTCGAAATCCCGCGCCCTATCGAAGGCTCGACCAAACTGGAAACGCTCTGGTCGGTTATTCCGCTGCTGATTGCGATGAGCATCTTTTTCTGGGGCGCGAAGATTTACTTTAATCAGTACCGTCCGCCCAAGAACGCAGTGGAGGTCTATGTCGTCGGCAAGCAGTGGATGTGGAAGTTCCAGCACGCTACCGGCCAGCGCGAGATCAACGAATTGCACATTCCCGTGGGCCGCAAGATCCGTTTGATTATGGCTACCGAAGATGTCATTCACGACGTCTTCGTGCCCGCGTTTCGCATCAAGGCCGACGTGGTGCCCGGCAGGTACACGACCGAATGGTTCGAAGCGACCAAGCCCGGACGTTATCACTTTTTCTGTGCCGAGTACTGCGGCATGAATCATTCAGGCATGGGCGGGTACGTGGTGGTAATGGAGCCGACGGAGTTTGAAAACTGGCTCAGCGGCAACGCGAACCAGATGTCACCCGCGGCCGCCGGCCAACAAATGTTCGAGTCTTTGGGCTGCGCCTCATGTCATGGCGCGAACGCCGAGGGTGGACGCGGACCGGCGCTGCTGGGTTTGTACGGCAACAACGCTGTCCTCAATAACGGGCAGACGGTGCGGGCCGACGAGGGTTACATTCGCGAGTCGATTCTGAATCCCCAGGCCAAGATCGTCAACGGCTTTGGACCGATCATGCCGTCGTTCCAGGGCCAGCTTAGCGAAGAGCAGCTTTTGCAACTGGTGGCTTATGTTAAGTCTTTGTCGACGCCGAAGACTGAGACGCCGACAGCGAAACCGCCGTCGGCGAAGCCGAGTGCAACGCCCGCAAGTACACCGAAGAAGTGATTGGTTTGGGGAAGGCAGCAAAGCCGCGTAGCGGCGCAATATTTATAGCCCGGCGTCCCGTTCTTATATCAGCTCCGAAGGAGCGAAATGTTTCTGTCGCCCATAAATGGGCTCGCATTATTGGATGGAATCGTAACTATAAATATTACGTGCCTACGGCACTAACAAATAATGGAAGAATTCACCATACCAAAGCCGCCACGCACCAACTACCTCAACGCCGAATACGGCTTGAAGTCGTGGCTGTTGACGAAAGATCACAAGCGCATCGCGCTGCTTTATCTCGGCGCGATCAGCTTCTTCTTTTTCATTGGCAGCCTCTACGCGATGGCCATTCGCCTCGAACTGCTTTCCCCGCAGGGCGATCTCGTGCAGTCGAGCACTTACAACAAGATGTTCACTCAACACGGGATCATCATGGTCTTCTTCTTTTTGATTCCGTCGATTCCGGCGACCCTGGGGAACTTTCTGATTCCGATGATGATTGGCGCCAAGGACCTCGCCTTCCCGCGCATCAATCTTCTCAGTTGGTATATCTACATGCTCGGCGGCATCGTCACCATTTATGCGCTGTTGGCTGGTGGCGTCGATACCGGATGGACTTTTTATGTTCCGTACAGCACCACGTTTTCGAACTCGTATGTGATCGCGACGGGCCTGGGGATTTTCATCAACGGCTTCTCGTCGATTCTGACGGGCCTTAATTTCATCGTCACCATTCACACAATGCGCGCGCCGGGCATGACCTGGTACCGTCTGCCGCTGTTTGTCTGGGCGCACTACGCAACCAGCCTGATCATGATCCTGGGCACGCCGGTGATCGCGATCACGGTCCTGCTGGTGGCCCTCGAACGGCTCGCGCATATCGGCATCTTCGATCCGGCGGCCGGCGGTGATCCGGTCTTGTTCCAGCATCTGTTCTGGTTTTACTCACACCCGGCCGTCTACATCATGGTGTTGCCGGGCATGGGTGTCATCAGCGAGTTGATCGCCAACTTCTCGCGCAAAAACATTTTTGGTTACAAGTTCGTGGCCTTCTCGAGCCTGGCCATCGCAGTGTTTGGCTTCCTGGTCTGGGGACATCACCTGTTTGTCGCCAGCCAGTCCGTTTACGCCGGCATGATTTTTTCCTTTCTTAGCTTCGCGGTCGCGATTCCGTCGGCCATCAAAGTATTCAACTGGACGGCGACGCTCTACAAGGGATCGATCTCGTACGACACGCCGATGCTTTACGCACTCGGCTTTATCGGCTTATTCACCATCGGCGGCATGACCGGATTGTTTCTCGCGGCGTTGGCGGTCGATGTCCACTTGAGCGACACCTACTTCGTGGTGGCGCACTTTCACTACATCATGGTGGGCGGAACGCTGCTGGCTTATCTCGGCGGCTTGCATTACTGGTGGCCCAAAATCAGCGGGCGCATGTATCCCGAAGGTTGGGGACGCTTTTCAGCGCTGGTGGTCTTTGTCGGATTCAATCTGACTTTTTCGCCGCAGTTCATCCTTGGGTACATGGGAATGCCGCGCCGCTATCACACTTACCCGGCCGACATGGTTTCATGGCAAGTGTTGCACGTTCTGTCGACCGCGGGCGCGTCGATACTCGGTGTCGGTTTGCTGATCCCTCTGTTCTATTTGATTTGGTCGATGCGCTATGGCCGCATCGCCGAGGCGAACCCGTGGAACTTGCCGGGTTTGGAATGGCAGACAGCTTCACCACCACCGACTGAGAATTTCTTGATTACGCCAGTGGTGACTCAGGAAGCGTATGAGTTCGCGCCCCCGGAACATAAAGAGGTGGTGGGTAAGTTTGAGCGGCAACAACGTACGGAGATTTAGATCCAAGTTCGACCAATCGCAATGGAAACCACACTCTGAGGAAGAGCATTGTCGGAAGTAGCCACAACATATGAGGCCGGAGCGCACAGCGCCCTCCAGCACCACTTCGAGAACATGGAACAGCAGCGCGAAGCCGGCACGCTGGGCATGTGGGTTTTTCTCGTCACCGAGATCATGTTCTTTGGCGCGCTGTTCCTGGCCTACACGATCTATCGCTACCAGTACCCGGCCGCCTTCGCTTCGGCCAGCAATCACCTGGACATCCGGCTCGGCGCAATCAACACAGCAGTCCTGATCGTCAGTAGTTTCACCATGGCGATGGCGGTTTACAGCACGCAGGTCGGCAAGCAACGCAATACAATCATCTGTCTGATCCTGACGATGATTCTGGGCGCGACGTTTCTGGGAATCAAAGCAATCGAGTACCACGACAAGTATCGCGACCACCTGATTCCGGGCCAATTGATTCCTGGACATCCCTTTAATCCCGCCGTTGCCAAGCCGGGAGATACGGATGAGCACAAACTGCATTTGGTTGAAGGGGCAACCGTGCACAACGTCGAGTTGTTCTACTGGATCTATTTCGCGATGACCGGGCTGCACGCTCTGCACATGATCATCGGCCTCGGCATCATGATCGTTTTGACCATCATGGCGTGGCGAGGCCGGTTCGGCCCTGAGTATCACGCGCCGGTCGAGATTTCAGGACTCTACTGGCACTTTGTGGACATCATCTGGATTTTTCTGTTTCCGTTGCTTTACTTGCTGGGGCGTCACCTGGAAGGACGCATCGGGTGAAGGATTTTGAATTGCGAAATTCGAATTGCGAATTTAGAACGGGTCTCTGATCCCTGACCTCTGCTTTATGAGTGAGCACATAGTCCAGCCGCGAATATACATCGTCATTTTTCTGGCGTTGATGTTGGGGACTGGCCTCACGGTGGTTGCGGCCTTCCACGATTTCCCGGGGCCGTTGAATGCGGTCGTCGCCCTGACGATCGCGGTAATCAAGGCTACTCTGGTCGTCCTCTATTTCATGCATGTGCGGTACAGCTCGCGTCTGATCTGGTTAGTGATCGGGTCGGCACTCTTCTGGCTGGCGATTATGTTTGCGTTGACGATCAGCGACTACTGGACGCGCACCTGGCTCCCGCCGCTTTAGGTTAGATTGCGCGATTGACCCAATGGCTGAGCCATAGCGCGGGCTGCCTCAGTTTTGGGTTTGTCCCATGATCGCAGGCTTGGGCTACTGGGCCAGGAACAACTTCTCTTCACGCACATCGATCACCTTCTGACAACCGGGACATCTGAGCTGCAAAGTTGCGTCTGAAGTTTTAATCGTCTGGCCACAGTTGGGACAGGGCTCCTGAATCTCACTCGTTTTGAAAAGGTCGCGCATCATGAAGAGCGGAATAATCAGGCCGGCGACGAGTAATGGAATTCCGAAGATCAAGCCGATGCCGCCTGCTCCACCAAGGGTGAGGCTGATGAACAGACCGGCAATGAACAGCACCAGGCCCACGGCGATGCTGAACGAAAAGCCATAAGCGCCGTCAAAGGTTCTTCCGCTCTTAGGCCTCTCGGTGGTTTCTTCTGCCATGATTGCGTTCTCCGACCAACAGCCAGGATAGATTCTGACTTTTACTCGACTCAAATCTCCTTGTCAAACCAACGTGTCAGAAGCCCGACCGTCAGGGAGGGCCTTATTCGACGATGGCCCTCCCTGACGGTCGGGCTTTCGGATACCGGAGCGTTGCTGTTAGACTAAGCGTTTTGATTAACCGAGGAATTCCGATCTAACACACTATGAATACCGAAACACCCTTTGAAAAATTCTTAAATCAACACGACGAAGAGGCCTGGTCGGCCACGTTGGCCACTCTCTTGCGACCGATCCACGAAGTCGATCGAAACGCCACCCAGATATGGTTTTCTTTCTATCCGCTGTCACTGTTCCGCGCGCTGCAACAGGCGGACGACCGTGACAAGTTGGCGCAGCAGTTGCTCCTGCAAGGCGACTATGAATTGAAAGATCAAGTCGACCGTTCGCACAAGTTTCTTTACGGCCATCGGTTCTGGCCTCAGGTAAAGAGCGCGGTTGAGCAACACGCGGACTCTTTTAATCAAACATCTCGCACGTCTCTGGCAGACCAAATTCTGGCCGTCGCGCACGGCGCGGCGCAGCAAACGAAGAAAGACGAATCACTGCTGGTCGGTATCACCGCGGTTGGTTTCATGACGATGCAGCAGGCCGGCCTGGCTGCTTTCAAGAGCGCGCCCGGCACGATTGGCATCGACGCCAAACATGCGAAGAAATCTCCGGAGCAGGTTCTCCGCGAGCGTGCCAAAGTAGACAGCCAGGGCTTGCTTGGTTTTCTTAAGACGGTCAACAAACAGTTCACCGTCACGCATGATGAGAACGACGACAAAGCGAAATACAAATTGAACGATGGCCAGGATATGGCCTGGGGCGCGGCCAACGATCGTGCCCGCGATTGGGTAGCGTTGGATCCGCGGCGCATGGAGGGACCGATTCCCGTCGAATGCCGTTCGGCTTCGTGTGGCACGTGCTGGGTCGGCGTGCTCGGCGGAGCTGACAGGTTGGCGGATGTCGCCGTGCGCGAAGGAAAGAAGATTAAGGAGTTCGGTTACATCGACACCGCCGAACCCAAGCCGCTGATTCGTCTGGCTTGTCAGGCGCAAGCGCAGGGCGCCGTCTCAGTGGTGATTCCACCATGGAACGGGCAGTTTGGAAAACATCTCCGCGCGTTAAAGGAAGAGGCGCAAGCTCAACTTGCCGATCAAGTGCAGACTGATCGCCCAACCAACGAAGCCGTAAATTAGTGCCCGCTCACGCCGATGCCCATCACGATGAAATGACCAAGAAGCCGGTTGTGTCGCCATTGCTGCTGGTTCTCGGCGCGGCGATTCTCTGGAGCACCGGTGGGCTATTCATCAAAGCAACCACACTCTCTGCGTTCGAACTTTCGTTCGGCCGTTCGCTGCTCGCGGCAATCACGATCGCCATCGTTACCCGCCACGAAGGCTTTGGCCTTAACCGAGTCAGCGCGATCGCCGCGGTGCTTTACGCGGCGTTGCTGATCCTGTTCGTCCTCGCCACCAAGCTTACGACCGCGGCCAACGCGATCTTTCTGCAATACACCGCGCCGGTATATGTCCTGATCCTCGAACCGATCTTCTATAAAGAAAAGTTTCGCCGGCGCGATCTGGTGACCGTGACAGTTTGCGTGGCGGGGATGTCCTTGTTCTTTGTCGGCAAATTGCGGCCGCAGGACCTGGAAGGCAATCTGGTGGCGTTGGCTTCAGGAGTTTGTTTCGCGCTTTATTTTCTGCTGCTGCGCCATTCCAAAGCACGCGAGGTCAACCGAGCCTCGTCGGCCATCTACGGCAATCTGCTTGCCGTCTTGATTTGCGCGCCGGCGTTTTGGGGAGCGACGCGCAGAGGCATCAGTCCCACGGACTTTGCCTGCATAGCTTATCTCGGCATCATCCAGATCGGCGTGGCCTACATTTTGTTTACCAGTGCGATGGCGCGCGGCCTGCGCTCGCTCGACGCCAGCATCGTCGGTTATATCGAACCGGTCTTGAATCCGGTCTGGGTTTTTCTTTTTCTCGGTGAGCGACCTTCGAACTGGGCTCTCCTCGGCGGTGCAATTATCATCGCTTCGGTGCTGAGTCACCTGGTGATCGAGACGAAAATGAAAAGCCGTAGGGACATCGAGCCCGATCTGATGCTGCACGAGTGATCGATCTGCGGCGCCTTGAGAACCTGGCAGAAGCTAGTCCTCGAAGATATTGTTAACTACAATCTCCATTTCAGGGAGCATAGTTGAGGCCAGTTGATCGCCTTTGGCGAAGAGCTCTCCTTCGCCATAACGGTCACCGCGCAAAGATCGCACTTCGACCGTCTCCTTAAACTCATCAACCAGCCCCAACTCTTTGACCCTGAGGGCGGCATACGTGTCAGCCTTGTTGCGGTCGTAAATCGCCGAGCCGGGCGCAATGACTTCGATAACCAGATCGGCTGTCGTGCGGCGCGGAGGATCGAGTCGAGCTTCGGTCTCCGCAGAAACATACAAGAGATCCGGTTCGAGATAGGTTCTAGCGCTGGTCCAAATTGCCGCTCGTGGCGCAATAAACCTTGCCGGAAACACCAAGGCGAGCACGGTAAGACATAAATCAGTGCTCCACTATGGCGTCCGTTTTCCAGCCCGCGCGAAAGCTTTCTCGATCGCCGCGCGCAGACCGTCGGCGGAATATTCAGTGAGCACGGCGCCGTTGATAAAGAAGGTCGGCGTGGCTTCGACGCCGTAGACCTCGCCATCTTCGATGTCGCGTCGAATCACGGCGTCGTATTTGCCCGCCTCGAGGTCGGCATCGAACCGTTTTCGATCCAGTCCGACCTGCGTCGCATACTTCTTCAGTGAATCCGTATCGAGCGCGGTTTGGTTCTTGAACAGGAAATCGATGTATTCCCAGAACTTGCCCTGCGCTTTCGCGGCTTCCGCTGCCTGAGCCGCGTGGAAAGCGTTCGCATGGACTTGCGTCAAGGGAAAGTTCCGAATCACAAAGCGCACGCGATTGCCGTAAGACTTCAGGACGTCTTCCACGATCGGATACATCCCGCCACAAGCCGAGCACTGAAAATCCGTAAACTCGATGATGGTCACCGCGGCGTTTACATCGCCGCGGGTCGCTCCTCCGGCAACACCCACATTCAACAAGGACGGGTCCGGCTCCTTCAAGAGGATTTGCACCTTGGCTCCGGCGCGTAACTTTTCCGCCAAAGCAGTCTCGAGTTTCTCCTGCTGCTGTTGCTGCAGATAGGTGGCAATGGCAGTACGCGCCTCGGCGAGATCCCTTTTGATGTTTGCTTTGTTCTCTTCGTAGAACCGGGTTGTCTGGGCTTCCGTCGGTTGGGTTATCTTGTCCGTGATCTCTGTGCGCACGACGTCCTCGGGGCCGACTTTTCGTTTGTTGGCTTCGGCAACGACCAAGAGATCGTTGATGCGACGATCGAGTACGTCCTTGCGCACCGCATAGACTCGCATTTCCAGTTTGTAGATATAAGCCTTCGTGCGTTCGTTGATCGTATCGACGCGCAGCGGCTCGCCGTTGACAGCGGCCAGGACCGTTCCGGGCGCCAGGTTCGGCGCATTCACATCCGCGTTCTTGTTGACGGCGTTCGTCATCTTCAGACGTCTGATGAGCGCTGCATACAACTCCTGGCTGCGTTCATTGCGGATGTAGTTGATCAACTCGGCGCGCACCGACTCAAGAGTGGCCGTTCCGATCTGGTTGCGGTTGGCGTCGTAGGCGGCCTGGATCTCCGCTTCGGTCGGTGTGGGAACCTTGGAGTTAATTTCCGTTTCGATTACCTGATCCGAAGTCTTCCCTCGCTTCTTTGCCTCGGCGGCAATCAACAGAGAATTGACGCGCGCATCAAACGCGCGCTGCCGGGACTCAATAGTCTCTTTCTGCGGATCGGCGTAATACGCGCGCAAATATGGATCGGGATCTCTGTTGATAATGGCACTGACCTGATCTTCGATGTCGCTCGCGGAAATCGTAATGTCGTTAACGACGGCCAGTGTCGTAGCTGTCACTTCGGCCGGCTGAGCCGGTGAAGGCTGAGGGTTCGAGGCCGTTGTTTTCGCCGCAGAGTTATCAGCCGGCGCCGGCTTCGTTGTCGGCGGTTTTGCCGGAGCGCGACGGCGAGGCGTCTGGGCAGCCGCTAAACTTAGCACGGCCAGAGAAATCAATATGGTGATGATGACTCGATTTTGATTCATGAAGGCGTCTTTCTGCTGGGAGCGCGGACGTCCCGTCCGCCAGAGCATGCATAGCAAGCTCACTTCCCTGATTCTCGTTTGGCGATGATATGTGATCGTGTCTCTATGGCAAAACTATCCGCGCTCCTAATTCGGTGTTGCGTTTTTTAACTTAAGACTCGTAGCCGAGATGAAGTCAGTACCTAGAGCGATAGCGACCGGGTGTCGTCCCTGCCATCTTGGGCCTTGTGAATGTTGAGACCCGGTCGCTACCGCTCTCGGTACTGAGCTTATCTCAGCGGGAGGACGCCCGCGCTCCACGCTAACCGCCCGCCAGTTTTCGCACCGACTCCAGGGTGTCAATCTCTTCAACTTTCTTATCCGGCCGCAAACGTACGATGCGCGGAAAGCGTAGGGCGTACCCGCCTTTGTGCCGGTTCGATGGCTGAACCCGGTCGAAAGTTACCTCGAGAACGATGCGGGGCTCGACCACTCGCACGCGGCCATGCGCGAATTCCTGAAGCGTATGCGCCTTAAACCACTCGGTCATCTCGGCGATTTCCACGTCGGTCAGGCCTGAATAAGCCTTGCCGATGTTGAGCAACTCGCCGTCACTTTCCGAGCGGCGCACGGCAAAGGTGTAATCCGAAAGCACGCTGCGGCGCTTGCCGTGTCCGAGTTCAACGCTCGTGACCACGACATCAAGCGTCGCCAAAGCCCTTTTGAGTTTCAACCATTCGCGCCCGCGACGGCCGGGTTTGTAGAACGACGCGGGATCCTTAATCATCAATCCTTCATTGCCGCGCGCCCGGGCCGCATCAAATTCATCATCGAGCAACGTAGCGTCACCGAATCGCTTTGCCGGGGATATTCGCACGGTTCCGAGGTTGACCCGCTCGCTAGCGCGAGTGGTTCCGTACCCGCTTTCGCTCCCGATTAGTTCTTCGAGTCTCGTCCGCCGTGCTTCCAGAGGATCGTTTATCAACACGCGACCTGTTGCATACAAAATATCCCACGCGACAAATACCGCGGGCGTGCTGGCTAGCAAATCTTCGCTGACAGTCTTGCGGCCCAAACGTTTTTGGAGAGCGCTGAACGGCAGGATATCTGCGCCACGCGCGGTGATGATTTCACCGTCGAGGATCACGTCGGTGGGAAGTCCGGCCAGCGGGGCATGTAATTCAGGAAAGCGAGTCGAGATTTCATCGAGCGTTCTCGAGAAGATTGCGACGCGACCGTCCTGGACGTGGGCCTGCGCGCGAATACCGTCGAACTTATCTTCCACAAAGAATTCACCGGGCATGGTGCGCGCGATATCAGCCAGATCCGACGCCGGCGTCGCCAGCATCGACTTCAATGGATGAAACAGGCGCATTTCGATGTGCTGCAAATCGCCCGCTCGCGCCCGCACGGCGGCTTCACCGATATCGCCTCTCAGCATGTTGGCCAAAGAGACCGCGGCCAGCGGCTGTTTGAAAGCGCGGGCGATCGCATCTTCGACCAGACCTTCACGCAAACCGATGCGCAGATCTCGGGAGAGCAGCTTGACCAGGTACTTTGCTTCCAGCGGCGTCGCTCGCGCGAACGCTTCCGTTAAGATCTTCGTCTTGGCATTTTTTCCGCGCGTCGCGCTCAGGCGCGCGAGCAGGCTTTCGGTTTCCGCCAACGAGAGGCTGGGTTGGTTGCCGGGCTTTGCTTCACAGAAAACTTCGAACGCGACATCGCCGCCGTCGCCCCAACGCGCGTAACGCGGACCCAGACTCTCGGGGCTGGAACCTGTGGCCGTGCAGAGCGCTTCGCTGAGAATGCTGCCACCGACATTCGTCGTGCGCGCATCACTCTGGGCGAACTGTTGCCCGGCAAAGTAGCGTGCGGCGCGCGGCAAATCATCATCGTCGAGCTGTTGAAAGAATTCTCCGAGCAGCACCGCTTTGGCGAGTTTCTTCGTGGTGGCGGCTACGGCTTCGGCAGTTTTGGCGAAGGCTTCGAGCGAGTTGGGTGGAAGCGAGTTCATGGGCTTTGATTCATGTTACCGCGCGGCCGCGTCGCGCAACCAGCGCAGGTCGCGACGGAGCGCGGACATCCTGTCCGCCAGCGGGCGAAGATCATCTTGGGAAGGTTGTTCGCGCTGCGCGCTCAGGCGGACAGGATGTCCGTGCTCCGTCGCTGCTAGTATCAAACCCGCACGGCCTGCTCGTCATCCGGTGCGCCGAAAATTTCCGGGTGAAGAATCCGCGCAAGTATCTCAACGCCATCGACAACGCGCGGACCGGGACGGCTGAAATATGACGTCGCGTCAGTGGCCCAGACTTCACCACTTCGAACTGCGGGCAAATCTTCCCAGCCCGCGGGCAAATTCGCCGACGGCAACTGTCGCAGGGTATCTTCTTTGTAATAGCCGCACGGGATCAGCACGATCACTTCCGGCGCATAGGCGCGAATCTCTTCCGCGGTGGTGGTAGTGCTCGGTAGACCTGCCCGGCCGAATCCCTGGTCGCCGCCGGCAGACGCAACTTGTTCGGGGACCCAATGACCGGGAGCGAAGGCAGGTTCCAGCCATTCGAGCATCAGCGTCCGTGGACGACGATCGACACGCGCCGTTAATTCCTTTACGCGATCGAGCCGGCCATTTAGATCGTCCACCAGTTTCCCGGCTTCGCTTCCCCGACCGGTCAGCTCACCGACCATGCGAATGTTTTCAAAGATGTCGCCGATGGTGTTTGGTTCGAGCGAAACGACGCGCATGTCCGCTTCGAACATGCGCGTGGCCCGCTCGACCGTCTTATAGCTGACCGCACAGACATCGCAAAGCTCCTGCGTCAGGATCAGATCGGGATTCAATTCGCGCAGTCTGCCTTCATCAAGGTCGTAGATCGATCCGTGACCATCCAGTTGCGAGCGGACTGCGTGATCTATTTCGGCGCTCGACATTGTTTCGTGGGAGATGCGGCTGGCAGTCAGGCGCGGCTTGCCTGCCACCGACGGCGGATAGTCGCATTCATGAGTAATCCCGACCAGCGCGTCTTCCAAACCCAGAGCGCAAACAATCTCAGTCGTCGAAGGCAATAGTGAAACGATTCGCATCGGTAATGTTTGTAGCGCAAGTTGGCAACTTGCGCCACTCCGTATGCAGGTACTTTGAAGCTTGCGGCCCGTAATTACTGGGAGACCTCTTCATTTTTGAAGTCGCGGTACTCTGCACCTCACTCGCTGTTCTGTACCTACGCTCGCGTCCCGCGCTACAATCTGTTTCCGGCGCCGCCGCATCAAAGCCGTCGAAAGGTAACGCAGTGTTTTTGTTGATTCTGGATTCGTTGGGCAATTCTGAGCTGCTGGTGATTCTGGCGGCGGCCCTGATTTTCTTTGGGCCCCGGCGTCTGCCCCAGCTCAGCCGCCAACTGGGCAGGAGTCTGCATGAATTCCGCCGTGCTTCCGAGGATTTCAAACGTACCTGGGAGCGAGAGGTTAACTTGGAGGACGTTGATAAAGGAATGGAGCCACGCCCGGAAAATTCAATTCTCGACCGGGCCACTGAGCGCATTCGCGCTGCGCGCGAAGCAGCCGCGCTTGATTCCAATCCAGCGGAGCCGACAGCTTCGGTCATTACGCCGTCAGTTACCGCGGTCGACCCGTCGCTGGTGCAACCGCGAGAAGCAAACCCTCTGCCGGAAACCGCAGCAGCCGACCAACCTAACAACAAACACGACTGGCTATGATCCAGCAAGCGCAGATAGAAGGAAATCTGATCAAGTTTAGTTCCAGCATGCTTGGTTTCTTCCCCTCCCTTTGGGACGGGTTAGGGGAGGGTGCATAGCTTGACACCAACAAGCCCTCTCCCCGGCCCTCTCCCAAAGGTAGTGGGAGAAAAAACTCTTCAGGTCTCGGCCACTCGATAGTAATGCCCCGCTTCCCAAAAAAATCAGACGAAGGAAACGAATCCGGCGAGGAAGAACTCGGCGGGCAGATGTCCTTTCTTGAACATCTGGACGAGCTGCGCAAGCGGCTGATTCGCTCGATCATCTTCGTCTTTGTTGCGGCCATGCTCTGTTGGTTCGTGTCCCGTCCCATTTACAACTTTCTGGCGCGGCCCGTGGTGCGCGCGCTGGCCGAGGCTCAGCAGCACCGCAGCGTCACGATTGCCGGACTCAACGGTCAGGTCTCGATAGTTCCGCTTGGTTCACTGCAGCCGAATGACAAGGTTCGTTTCATTTTTCCCGATCCCACCAGATTGGGTACGGCGTCGATTCCGGCCGGCGCTTCGGTCGCGGCCCGGGTGGATAAGGACAGCCAGGGAAATCTTGGGCTGTACACCGACGAGCCGTTGTCGGCCGGGAATGAAGTCGTGCCGAAAGATGTGATGTTGCTGGGTGATTTGACCAAAGGCTATGACAAGCTGGCTGACCCGAACGACAAGCTGATAGTAACGACCGCACTCGAGCCGTTCGCTCTTTATGTAAAAGTGTCTTTGTACGCGGCGCTTGGCCTGTCCGTGCCGTTCCTGCTCTGGCAAATCTGGGCCTTCGTTTCGCCGGGACTTTATCCGCACGAGCGAAAATACGTAACACCTTTTATTGGCCTCTCTACTATCTTTTTTGTGCTCGGAGCGGCGACTGCTTATTACCTGATCTTTCCGCCGGCGGCAAAATATCTGCTGGGGCTGGGCCAGGATTTTCGACTGCTGCTGAAAGCCGACGACTACTTTGATTTCATAATCCTGTTGATGCTCGGGATGGGGCTGGTGGCGCAGATGCCGGCGATTACTTATGTCCTGGCGCGGATGGGGATGATTACAGCTCGCTGGATGCTGAAGGTCTGGCGCATGGCCGTGGTCATTATTCTGATCGTGGCCGCCGTGATTTCGCCGACCAACGACGTGCCGAACATGTTGCTCTTTGCGGCTCCCATGTTCGTGCTTTACGTGATTTCCATCATCGTCGCGTGGATTTGCGGCCGCGAACGCCGGAAAGTGTAGATGGCCACAAAAAAGGCACAAGAAGCACAAAAGCCTGGACGGATTCACGAAGGGTTCCAGTTTGTGCCTTTTTGCGGCTCATCATTTAGAGTGCCAGGGCAACGTGCCTGCCTCTACTGCCATCTTGACTCTGGTTCGAGCCAAACTTAGAATTCATATTCAAATCGGGTCCGCGTAACTATTCAGCCCAGACAAGCGCGCAACGTTGAAATTTCCGGAAGCAATCGTTAGGAGTCATTCGCTATGCTACATCGCAGAACCGGCCGCCTGGCCTTCGCTTTACTAGCCCTTACTTTCGCCGTGCCCTCGGGCCTGGCGCAGAAGAAGAACGATAAAGGCCAGGACCCTTCGGAAAAGGCGCGCAACGTCAAGCCGGAACTGAAAAAGGCTTACAAGGATTGGTTGGACAAAGACGTCGCGTACATCATCACTGATGAAGAGCGGAAGGCGTTCAAGAAGCTCGAAACCGACGACGAGCGCGAACGTTTTATCGAAGAGTTCTGGCGCCGTCGCGATCCCGATCCCGACACTGATGAAAACGAGTTTCGTGAGGAGTACTACGAGCGCATTGCGTATGCCAACGAGCATTACGGATCGGGCATTCCCGGCTGGAAGACCGATCGCGGCCGCATCTATATCACCTGGGGCAAACCGGACGAGACCGAAAGCCATCCTTCAGGCGGCAGTTATAACCGCGAGTCTTACGAGGGTGGCGGATCAACTTCGACCTACCCATTTGAGAGGTGGTTCTATCGTTACCTCCCCGGCGTGGGTTCGGGTATCGAGATCGAGTTTGTCGATCCAACGGGCAGCGGCGAATACCGCATTGCGCGCAACCCGGACGAAAAGGATGCCTTGCTCCAGGTTCCCGGCGCCGGACTGACCCTCGCGGAAGAAATGGGACTCTCGAATAAGGGAGATCGCATCGCTAATCTTGGGGGTGTCGGGAATCCTGCTTATCAACGGGAACAGGACAGCCCCTTTAACCGCTTGCAGGTCCTGGCGGATTTGAGCCGGCCCCCCGCAATCAAGTTCAACGACCTCGCTTCCGCGGTAAATACGCCGGTCATCGAAGACAATCCGCTTAGCTTTGACTTGCGCGTCGACTTTTTCCGGCAGTCCGATGAACGCGTAATCACCGCGTTCACCATTCAGACCGACAACCAGAACCTGGTGTTTCAGGACAGAGGCGGCCTACAGCAGGCGCAGTTGAATATCTTCGGAAAGATCACTCACGTTTCGGGACGGCGGGCCGGCATCTTTGAAGATCCGGTGATTACTCGGGCGACGCCCCAGGAATTGACTGAGGCTAAGGATCGTAAATCCGCCTATCAAAAAGCAGTGTCGCTGTCTCCCGGCCGTTACCGCGTAGACGTCATCGTCCGTGATGTCGCGTCAGGCGCAACCGGCGTCCGGCATATGGGTTTTGAAGTGCCCAAATATGATGCGTCTAAGCTCTCGACCTCGACTCTGATCATGGCCGTGAAACTTGAGGGCATGGGCGATCAACCTGCCGTAGGGATGTTCACCATCGGGAATGTGAAAGTTATTCCCAACGTTTCGGGCTCGTACCACCGCGGCTCGCCAGTCGGGGTCTACATGCAAATCTACAACGCCGGCGTCGACCAAACGACTCTGCGGCCTTCGGTGGACGTTGAATATGCCCTGATTAAGGACGGCAAAGAGGTGGGCAAACAGTTGGAAGATTGGCGCGGCAACAGCGATTCCGGCCAGCGTTTGACGCTGGCGCGTCTGCTTGACTCGCGTAATCTGGCTCCCGGTGACTATGCCCTTGAAGTTCGCGTCAAAGATCGCGTCAGCGGCCAGGCATTGGTCCAGTCAGCAAAGTTCACCGTCCTACCGTAACTGATTTTTCTGACCGGCTCTCGGAATCCTCGAGAGCCGGTTTCGCTTTATCCAGTTTGTGGTCTCCCCGGCTAGTCAACTAGCGCCCTCACAGCGCTTACCTTCTTAAAAGGAGTTGCGTCGCCATGTCACCACAGATCACGATCCGCATCTCGATTTTCTCTGTTCTACTCGTTCTGGGTCCTGCGTCCCTTGCCCAGCGGAAATCCTCCGGCGTCGATCCGCAAAACAAACCGCGCAAAATTAAGCCGGAGCCGGCAAAGGCTTTTAAGGAATGGATTGAAGATGTCCAGCCGATCATCAGGCCCGAAGAGGTCTGACATTGGCGCGCTTGATCGACTCGCGCGAACTGTACACTTGGGTAAACAGCGCATCGGGCCTACCCTTCTTTGCTCCTTCTATTCGTCTTCGCGCCTTGGCGCGAAACGTTCTTTGTTAAGCTGCGGTTCACCCAAAGGCGCAAAGGATTGAGTAGCGTTCGCAGGGTCCTTCGTGCCAGTGTTAGAATCCAAGTAACCAATGCAATCGCTACATCTCTTAAGTTTATCACAGGCAGAGTTGACTGAGTTTGTCGCATCATTCGGCGAGCCGGCTTATCGCGCGCATCAGATTTTCGCCGGACTCCATCAGCGTCGTCTCCATTCATTCGCCGAGATGACCGACCTGCCGAAAGAACTGCGGACGAAGCTAAGCGATCGCGCAGCAGCCTCGGCCCTGACGCTTGAGTCGCGTTACCTCTCGACCGACGGCACGCGTCGCTACCTGTTTAAGACGCATGACAACCTTCCCGTCGAGACTGTTTTTATTCCCGAAGAGCGGCGCGACACGATCTGCTTTTCTTCGCAGTCTGGCTGTCCTCTGCAATGTACGTTTTGTTTGACTGCTCAGCTTGGTCTATTGCGCAATCTATCGGCCGGCGAGATTGTCGAACAGATCATCATTGCGTTGAACGTCGCTTATGGCATTTCAGTGAAGCCGCCGCGAGGCACTAACCTGGTGGGCATGGGCGCGGGCGAACCTTTTCTGAACTTTGAAGAGTTGCTGAAAGCAATTCGCGTCATGTCGGAACCAGGCGGTCTGCACATCGTGCCTAACAGAGTGACGGTTTCGACGGCCGGCATCGTGCCGCGTATTCGAGAGCTGGCAACGATTCCGGATCGGCCTCATCTGGCGGTCTCGCTCGCGGCGCCGACCGATGAATTGCGTAACGAGCTGATGCCGATTAATAAGAAGTGGCCGCTCAGAGAGTTGCTTACTGCGTGCAAAGAATTCGAGAAATCTCTGAAGCCAAACCAGCGGTTTACCTTTGAATACGTGATGCTGGCGGGCGTTAATGATTCGGATGAGCAGGCCCGGCAACTGGCGAATCTCTTGAATCGTCACGAGCTGCGCGCGAAGGTAAACCTGATTCCGCATAATCCGGCCGAGCCTTTGCCTTATCATCCTTCGCCTGTGGAACGGGTGGAATTGTTTCGCGAGATTTTGGAATCGAAAGGTGTTCACGCGTTCGTGAGAAAACCGCGCGGGCGCGACATCCTGGCGGCGTGCGGACAACTGGCGGCGCGCAGCGCTCCGTCTGAGGCAGCGATATCTTAGGAAACGGTGTTCAGAGCACCGACTTCAGTCGGGTTTTTTTGTTAAGCAAGAAAGAACCCAACTGAAGTTGGTACTCTAAACGCCGTTAAATTAGGAAACGCGCTAAAGCTAATCTTTTGATTTCGCCGCAAGCAGGGTAAAATCCCGTGCAATCAAATCCGGTTGAATTTCATCGAACTGAATATGAACACTAAGCTAATCCATCGAACCTTCATCGTCATGCTGCTGGGCTTGCTGATTTCGATCCCGGCCAATTTCCAGGCGGCCCCCGCCCCTGCTCTTTCGCCCGAGCCAAACATTGGCGTCAACGGTTACTACGCGAACGATAAAGCACAGCGCGGACGCACCGTGCAGGCGGCGATTGTGATGGACATCCCGGGTGGTTATCACGTGAACGCCAATCGGCCGCTCGGCAAATATGCAATTCCGACGGCGCTTAAGATTGAAGCGCCGCGCGGCGTCACGGTTGGGCCGGTGACCTATCCCCGCGCGATCGTGCGCAAGCTGAAAGCTGTGAACAATGAACCGCTGGCGGTTTACGAAGGTCGCGCTGTCCTGCGCTTCAACGTTACCGTGCCCGCGAACTATCAAGGCGGCGAAGTGGTTTTGAAAGCGCGCCTCCGTTATCAGAGTTGCAACGATGAAGTTTGTTTTCCGCCGAAGAACCAGGACGTAGACCTCGGGATCGGCGTCGTTGGACCAAATGATCGGGTGCAAAGAGCTAATGGCTGGGTCTTTGGCGGCAAACGCTGATAGGGCGTTTCTCAATTGACTTGATAGAAGCTCTTTTTCGTGCGGCTTCGTGTGATTTCGTGGATCGAGTCTTTGCCCTGGGAAGACGATCCACGAAGTCACACGAAAAATCACGAACGGCAAATCTGTTCTCTTTCAGTCATAGAACAAGCAGACCTGGAACAAAGGCCGAACCATCGTGTTCCAATCTTTTCAAACCCCCGTCTATGCAGGTTTCTGGCTCCGCTTTGCGGCGTACTTGATCGACACCCTTGTCCTCGGCGTGGTGTTCGTGCCGGTGGGGGTTGTCATGGGAGTAGTAATGGCAGCCAACGGCGCTGATGAGACCTCAGAGTTGATGCCGTTAGTTAACATGGGCATCAATGTGGGGTCTATCGTGGCCGGCTGGCTTTATTCCAGCCTGCTCGAAAGCTCTTCCTGGCAGGGCACAGTGGGCAAAAAGCTGATCGGCCTGAGGGTGACCGACTTGAACGGATATCCCATCAGTTTTGGAAAGGCTACGGGCCGATATTTTGGCAAGATTCTATCGGGCATGATCTGCCTGGTCGGCTTTATCATGGTCGCGTTTACCGAAAAACAGCAGGCGCTGCATGATCAGTTGGCCGGGACTCTCGTCGTTACGGGCGCCGCGACTGGCGGGCCCTTACCCGAACCACCACCGCCTCCGGATTTTAATCAACGCGGCGGCATGGGCTGGGGTTGACGCTTCGGCCAGAGAACCTTAGCGCGCGATGACGCGGGGTTCTTGCTTAGAACCAAAGTGACAGTGGAGACGAACCTGTCACTCATCCAACCAGAAAGAGGTGATGAATGAGCGAACAAGATAACACCGTGATTGTCCAACAGGCTTACAACAACTTCAAGACCGGTAACATTCAGGGTCTTCTCGATCAAATGTCGGACAATGTTACGTGGCAGTTGCCGGAGGTCGAGGGTATGGCGGTGGCGGGAAAACGGACCGGCCGCGATGGCGTCAAAGAGTTTTTCGCTACGCTTGCTCGCGATCAGGATGTCATCGAATTTGAGCCGCGCGAGTTTGTGGCGCAGGGAGACAAAGTCGTTTCGCTGGGTGATTACAGGTGGCGGGTGAAAGACACGGGCCGAGAATACGCCAGCGACTTTGTTCACGTCTTTACCGTTCGCGATGGCAAGATCGTGGCGTTCCGTGAGCACTTTGATTCGGCGGTCGTGGCCATGGCTTATCAAAAAGCGACGAGCGCGTAGGGAGTTTCAAAAGCTTTAACGCAAAGGACGCAGAGTAATTCGCAAAGGAACGCAAAGCGGAATTCCTTTGCGCCCCTTGCGAAAAACTTCGCGTCCTTTTGCGTTCAAGATTTAGCTTTTGTTCCAATGACCGACATCAATCGCCCCACGCGACCGTAAACGCTTTTCTCGCGACGATAGGAAAAGAAAAGATCGGTGCGGTCCATCGTGCAGAAGGGCGCGACGTGAATTCTTTCTCGACTAACCCCGGCGGCGATTAACTGATCCCGATTAGCTGTTTGTAAATCGATGCGCGCATGGCCGGCACGCGTCGGCGTGAAAAGATAATCTGATTGCGGAAAGAGTTCTTTGAACCGTTCGATGACCTCGCTGCCGACTTCGTAACAACAGGCACGAGCGGCCGGGCCGAGGGCGGCGCGCAAGTCGGCGGCGTCCGTGCCGTATTCCTTTTTCAATTGAGCAATTGCCTTCATCACGATCGATGCCGAAGTCCCGCGCCAACCGGCGTGCACCGCGGCGAACGCACCCGTCTTCGCATCGCCGATCAGGATGGGCACGCAGTCCGCGGTCTTGATGGCCAGCAGAACTTTCGGGGTGTTACTGACCAGCGCGTCGCAGTAAACGTCGTCGCCCAGAACGCCGGGTTTCGCTTGTGCTTCCTGCTCGGTATGAACGATGCGCACATCGGCGCCATGCATTTGCCAGCATCCGGCCAGGGTCCACACGCCGTCGAAGAGATTGAGAAACCGGCGGCGGTTTTCGTAGATGTTTTCAGCGTCGTCTTCGTTAAAGCCGGCCAGGTTAAGCGCGGCCTCCGGCATCGGACTGACGCCGCCCAGCCGGGCGGAAAAGGCATTAGTGAAACCGTCTTGTTCCAGCGGCGCGCAAATCAACGCGCGCACTGAATCGCGTTCGCGCCAGTAGAAACCCGAATCTGGAAGCGCGGCGTCTTGTTGCCGCTCTAATTTATTTTCTTCTGTGATCATCTCAATCGGCATAGACATTATCGAAGTTCGTCGCGTGCGGGAAACCATCGCCCGCACGCCGCGATTCGCTGAACGCGTGTTCACCGAAGCCGAACGGGCCTACTGTGAATCGCGCGGCGCGGTGGCCGCCCAACATTATGCCGCGCGCTTCGCGGCAAAAGAAGCGGCGCTGAAAGCTTTGCAGACCGGCTGGAGCGGCGGCATCGGTTGGCAGGACGTGGAAGTGTCGGCAAAGGAATCAGGCGCGCCGGTAATTTCATTTCACGGACGCGCACTCGAACTCTATGAACAAACCGGCGCAACCTCAGCGCATCTTTCGATCGCCCACACGACCGAGCATGCGATTGCGGAAGTGATTTTGGAGAAGGTTTGAAACGTTGGTGGCGCTGTGGGATTTTTCTGTTAGCCGCGTAGGGGCAAATGTTTATAGCCCCCGGGCAAATAAGAAATTCCGTAGCTGAGGGCGTTTGGGGCGGCGGGTGCTATAAACATCTCGCTCTTAACGGAGCGACGACCGCAAGACCTTCCGCACATCAGGCGGCAAAGCCGCGAATGCTATGGGCTGTCGAGCGGCAAACGCTATCGGCTGGAAACCTTCATCTCGTTCACCAGCACACTTCTCCCTCGCTTGTCCGTTTCAATGCGCGTGTCTCGCAGCAGAGCGAACTCTCCCGATGAGTATTTCTGTCGATTCTTGAGTGAGCGAGGACTTTCGGATCTCGCAACAACCGGGACTTCCGGCTTCGGATCATCATTAGGCAAAGCAAAATAGATGCTATGACGGAAGCATTCCGAAGTAGGCGCTTGCGATGAAGCGATTGCCACCAGTTCATGTTGCGGACAAAGGCCTGTGGCCAGCTCGTCGGTCTCCGGATCGATTTCGACAATCGTGACTCCGGCCGGCTGTGCAAATGACTTGCCGCCCAGCTCAGGCCGCAAATCAACGACGTTCTTCATGAAGTCAGCCCAGATCGGCAGCGCCGCTTCCGCTCCAGTCAGCCCTAACTGTTTGTTGTCGTCAAAGCCAATCCAAACCGCGCACACCAGATTAGGCGTGTAGCCCACGAACCAGCCATCGCGCGAAGTTCCGGTTTTGCCGGCGATGGCCGTGTTCTTGATCGCGCCGCGCGCGGCCCGCGCCGTGCCGTGATCGATTACGCCCTCCAACATGTCTGTGATGACATAGGCTGATGACGGTTGAATGATTTGATCGCCCGACGCCGCCTGATCTGTTTCAGGGATGACTCTCGGTTGAATCCTTCGTCCGCCGTTCGGGAAGGCCGCATAAGCGGCGGCGATCTGCAAAGGCGTGACTTCCGTCGTTCCCAGAGCCAGGGCCGGATAAGCAACCGGTCGCGGCAAACCAAATCGCTGGGCCGTGTTCGCCACTCGCGCCAGACCGGTTTGCATCGCCACGTCGACCGTGACGACGTTGAGCGATTTGATCAAGCCGGTGCGCATCGTTACGTCGCGCATCGAAAATCCGCCGCCGTAATTGGTGGGCCGGTACCTCGACTTGTGATCGTAGGTGAATTCCTGCGGCGCGTCCTTGAACATCGCCAAAGGCGACATACCACGCTCCAGCGCCGCGGCATAAACGAAAGGCTTGAAGACCGAACCCGGCTGGCGCCGCGCATCGGTCGCGCGATTAAGTTGGGACTCGCCATAGTCTCTGCCGCCAACCATCGCCAAAACATTGCCGGTCCGGGGATCGAGCGCGACCATCGCGACCTGCGGCGTGAGCCCGCGCGGCTTGTAGACCTGATCGAGGTGATCGAGTTGGCGTTGGATTGCCTGAGACGCGATGCGCTGCAGGTCGAGATCAAGTGTTGTGATCGTGGCAGGCGCATCCTGCGCCTGATCCACGGGCGGGACGCCCGTGCCAGTTTCGAGGACGCGATTTACATAATCAATGAAGTAAGGCGCAACTGATTCCCGGGCCGGATCAAACTCGGCGATCATTAGCGGCTCGTTCGCCGCGCTCGCGGCTTGATCCAAAGTAATAATGCCGTCGCGCACCATTGTGCCGAGCACGGTGTTGCGCCGCGAGCGAGTAGCGTCGCTGTGACGAACCGGTGAATAGCGCGCTGGACTCTGGATCATGCCGGCGATGGTGGCGGCTTCCGGCAGCGAAAGATCTTTTAGTTCTTTTCCAAAGAAGATGCGTGCCGCTTGATCGACACCACGGACCGCGACCACGCCGCGTTGCCCCAGGTAAATCTCGTTACAATAAAGCGCGAAAATATCTTCCTTCGACAACCGTCGTTCCAGCGTGAACGCGAGCATTGCCTCGGCATATTTTCGACGCAGCGTGCGCTCGGGCGTCAGGTAAGTGTTCTTGATGAGCTGCTGAGTAATGGTTGAGCCGCCCTGGCCCATGCGCTCGTCGCCGGCGTTCCGCAGCAATGCCCGGGCTACTCCAAAAATATCGAGGCCGTGATGATCAAAGAAACGCCGATCCTCGATCGAAGTGATGGCCTGGATCAAAACCGGCGGGATGTCTTTGAAAGCAAGCTGGCTGCGCGCGCCGCTCTTCATGACCGCATCGTTGGTCAGCGATTCGGGTGCCAGGGTAAACGAATCGAGACTGATCTCGTCTCCGGTTAGTTCAATGATGCGGCCGGCGGGATCGAAAGTGACTCGCACAATCGCAGGGTAGCCGTCGGTATTGTTGGGACGAATTTCGACGGCAGCATCAGCGACAGAGAAGCTGCCGTTCCAGACTTCGCTGGCCTCGTCGCTCTCGACATAACCCGCGCGGCGCAGCGCTGCTGCCAAACCAACCGCCGAAAGTTTCTGGCCCGCGCGCAGTGTTCGCGGTGCTGCATAGATACCGGCCCGGCTGGTCAGATAACCATGCGCCAAACGTCCGTCTACAATCCTGGCGTAGGAACGATAAGAGTGAATTAAGAGGGCGCTGAGTGAGATTAGCGCTAAGAGCAGGGTCGCAATCGTAAAACGCACTTTGCGTCTTTGCGCCTTGGCGAGAAAAAATCTCACGCAAAGTCGCAAAGGCGCAAAGGAAAACACAAAGCTCAATCCTTCTGAGATTTTCATTGGAAACACGAGCCCGCCGAGCAATCGATCTGTTCAATCCGTTAGCTGTAGGAAACGGCGAATGGGGGCTGATTTCCGAGAGGGTGGATCTAGGCAGCGCTGTCGAGCAAGAGAGTCTTTCGCTGGATCAGTTTCTTGATTTGATCGATTGACGCCATCGCGGCTTCATAACCGATCTTCATGAGCTCATCGGCGCGCCGGGATTGGTCCCAACGAATGTGGCCGACTTTGGGGATGATGATGAAATCAGCCATCGGGGCCTGCTGTTGCGAGACCACGCGCTCGACCGCCACGAAGACCTGGGTGAGCACGCCCAGCGCGGTTTGCGGCGTCTCCATGAATTTCGCGCCGTCGGCGCCAACGTCAACTCCGATTACTATGTCCGCGCCGAGGTCCCGGGTGTAACTAATCGGAAGGTTCGCCACCAGTCCGCCATCAACCAGCAGTCTGCCGTCGGGGTCGCGCACGGGGACATAGAAAGCAGGCAGGCAAACGCTGGCGCGGATCGCAAACGGCAGTTCGCCCTGATCGCGCATCACGACTGCCGTGCCGGTGGTTAAATCCGTGGCCAGCGCAGCAAAAGGCAGCGGCAGATCTTCGAAGCGGGTGATCGGAAGATTGGCGCGAAGAAATCTTTCCATAGGCGCGTTTGACTGTAGGCCCAGACGCGAGAACCCCATCCGTCCCATATGGCGCCAGCGGAACTTTCGCGCCATCGCTTCGAGCTGCGCGATTGAAAGCCCCGCGGCGTAGAGGCCGCCGACCAGGGCGCCTGCCGAAGCGCCGGCAATTGCGTCAATGGGAATCGCGCTTTCTTCCAGCGCGCGCAGCACGCCGATGTGCGCCATGCCTCGCGCCGCGCCGCCGGAAAGCGCCAGGCCGACGCGGGGACGATCCATCCTGTTCTTAATTTGGGCCAAATGTTAGAGGCGGGCTATTGCCCGCCGTTGATTCGGAATTGGTGGCGGGCAGTAGCCCGCCTCTAAACGATCATTGATCGTTTGGTTTCAGACAGGGCTGATGATTACAATCTCGGTCCCCTGCTGTTCGCGCAGGCTATCGACAAACGCGTCGATCTCTGAAGCAATCTTTTCTTCGGTAAGCTGTTGTTCGATCCGGCTGTGCGCCTGTTCCAGAGTGTCGACGATCCGGCCACTGTTACGCAGCCGGGCATATTCCTGGTTGTACCGGTCGGCGATTTCCTTTTGGCTAATCAGCACGAACGCGCGAAAACGAAAGTCGAGATACCTTTCCACGGTCACCCGGTCGCGCAGGATCGCGTCCAACTGCTCGCTGGTCAAACCCACGCGCGCCATACGCTCCTGTAGAAGTGCCGCCGATCCGAAGGCCTGCGCTAATTCTTTGAGCTTCCGTCCCACCGCAGCCTCAAACTCTTGCCGCGCGTTGTCGGTATTGGCGATGGGTAGTTTTCTCGCTTCCTGTAGAATCAGAAGCTGATCTTCCAACCTCCGCAAAGCCTGATTGAGGTCCGTCGAGTTGGGTCGTTCAGCAAGTGGACGGGCCGGTTCGAGCGCCAGTTGCCACACGAGATCCGAATAAGTGATCAAGTCAGGCGTCGCGCGCGAACCATTGGTAACACTGGCGACCATTTTGTCGGTGACGGTCTGGGCCTGAACACCAGTGAGCAGTGAGCGGTGAGCAGTGAGCAGCAGAAGAGTAAGCAGGGAGCCGCGAGCAGTGAGCAGTAGAAACCTGCGGAGCCAGCTTCGTTTAGCTTGCTCTGTCCTGAATCTGAAACAACCTGCTGGTCGTGTAATCGCTTCTGACATCGTCTCTTCCCTCACATAACTCACCTTAAATGTTCTTAACTGCTCACCGCTCACCGACTCAGAATGTTTGCGTGAAACGAAACTGAATCTGTCCCTGGTGCAACCGGTAGATCGCCGTCGACGGAATTGTCTTCAGGTTCTGCGGAATCAAAAACTCCGAAGGGTTCATTAGATAACCGTAGTCAATCGCCAGGGCACCGCCCAAAGGCGTCTTGATGCGAAAGCCGAGACCCAACGTGTGACTCCAACGCACGCGCAGGTTCTGGGCGTTAACATCGTCCAGAAAATTTCCCGTGCGAGTGATTGGCTGCGGATGAATCACATCTGAGATGCTGCGAAAGACGTTGCCGCCATCGTAAAACGGAACGACCTGCAAATCTCTGCTCACGGGTACGCGCGCTTCCAGGTTCATCACGACCATCGCATTGCCGCCGATAGGAACGGTGAAAGGGTTAATCCCGATTACGTCTCCGTGGCTATTGCGAAACTGTCCCTGCGGAACGACGACCTGCCGCGGACCCGCCTCTTCATATGCAAAGCCGCGCAAGGTGGTCGAACCGCCAGAGAAGAAGCGTTCGCTAATTGGCAACAGCAGATCAAAATCGTCGATCTTCCCGTTGCCATTCAGGTCGCGCGGATTGAACAAGCTGGCCATACCGACCGTCAGATTGCCGGCGAACACCGTGTTTCGTGCCCGCTGGACTTTGTAATACGTGTGATACGTCGTCTGGAACCGCATCAGCGACGTGTTACCGCCCAGCGCGCGCGCCGCTAAGCGAAAATCCGCCGACAGAAACTGCCCGCGAGTCGCATCGGTCTGGTTGTAGCGGCACACTTCACCCGAGCGAATCGTTTCTTCATCTCCGGCCACGCTGCCGGGCAGTCGCCGCTCGCAACGCTCGCGCGTATCAACGACGAATGAAGCCCCCATACCCGAAAGCCGGACTACCTGATCGGGTTGCAGGATCGGCTCGATCACAAGACTCTGAATGTTGCGCAAGCGCACGTCTTCATAGTTGTAACGCAGGAACAGGATGCTATGCATTCGTTGACTAAGCACTCTCTGGGTCTCGATGCCGAACGTAAGCCGATCGACGGTGGGCTGTCCTGTTTTGACTCCGAACTGATCGATCGGTTTTCCTTTGTCGTCGAGCCGCTGCACGACTCCAAACGTGCCGCGGTCGATCGTCGAGCGGAAAAAGCGCGTGATTGTGGAATCGCGCAGGTACTGCGCCGAAAGAGCCAGTGGTGAAAATTGCTTCTTGCCGTAATGGAAGTAACGCGGATCGATGAATTCGAAACGGATCAATTGCTGCCGTTGACTGGCGCGGATGCGGATTGCGCCCTGCCGCAGCTTGTTCATGAAGTTGACGTTCGTCAGCTCCAGCAGGCCCAGCACGCCGGCGTCCGTGGAATAGCCGCCGCCGTACTCGATTACCCGCGGCCGTTTTTCTTCCACGTCGATGATGACATCGTACTTTTTAGCTCCGCCCGGCGCGTCACCGGCGGGTTGCTGGCTGATCAGCACCTGGCGAAACGCGTCGGTGACGTAAAGTGCGCGCTCGGCTTCGGTGATCCGATCGGCGCGCAGCAAATCACCCAGCGCTAAAGGAATCGCGCGCAGGATGGCCTCGCGTTTCGTGCGTTGGACTGCGGCAGTGCCGGTCACGCCATTGACAATGATCTCGTTGACAATTGCCTTGGCGCCTTCTTTGGCCACGGTAAAGACTAAGCGCACTTGCTCGTCTTCGCTCTTCGTTTTCAGCTCATCAATCGAGGGCTGTACTTCCGCTTCGATATAACCTTCGCGCGCGTAAAGATTAAGTAGTTGGTCATTGTCGGCACGCACCTGCGCCGGCGAGTATGGGCCACCCTTGATCGTGTTGATTTCCTTGCGCAGACGATCTTCGGGGAAAACTTTTTCGCCGCGGATTTCGATTTCAGACACGCGCGTGAGCGGCCCTTCGGTAACTTCGAAGGTAATAATCAAACTGTCCTGAGTGGCCGAAATGCCTTGCAACACGTGCGCGTCCGCATGCCGGTAGCCGAGATTTCGCATGTAGGTTCTGATGGTGCGGATATCTTCCTGGAGCAGTGCATTGCTGGTGAACCCACGTCCATAACCGCCGAGAAAGGGAATGAAACCGGCGGCGCTGGCCTTTTGCGTTTTCAAATCGGTCTGGACGTCAGCCAGGGATATCTTGTTGGTTCCGGTGATGCGTATGTCGGTCAGCTTCAAACGGCGGTTAAGCCGGACGTCGTATACGATCTTGACGGTGTGATCGTTTAGATCCGCCGGGTTCAGATTTATGCAGGTCTCTTCGGTGCCGTTTTCAACCGTGCCTGGCGTTGGTGGAGTGACCGTGCAAAGCGGATGCACCTCGGAAAAGAAATAGCCTTGCTCCTGTAGCTGGTTGCGCACGCGGCGCCCGCCTTCCTCGAGCGCCGAATAGTCTATGTTTCCTTCGCGCTTGATGGGCAGCAGTGCCTTCTGCTTTTTATCGCTCAGAATGTAGTTTTTGAATTCGACTTCGACGATCGGGCCCGGTTTACCTTTCAACCCAATGTTGATTTCGTTCGGGGGACCGATTTGAACGCTGGGATCTTCGAGCTGAGGCGCCAGATAATTCCTGGCGATCAGGGCCTGCTTTATCAGATTAAGATCTTCACCGAGAAGATCGCGCGTGAACGGTGCTCCGGGCTGAAGCTTAAGAGAAGGCCTGACCGCGTTGGCATCAAACCCGGAAATGTCTATTACAAACTGCCCTACATGAGCTTGAAGTCCCGGGGTAATTGTATAGACGACTACGCGCCTGGCTCCGCTGGCATCCGACGGATCAGGTTCCTCCGTGTGTTCGACGGTGGCGTTGTAGTAACCCCGGTCGCGCAGGTAGGCCTGTATCTCATCGGCGTTGCGCTCGATTGCCTGGACTGAGAAGCGTCGCCCGGGCTCGAGCAGGTTCAGACGCGCGCGGATCTCATCTCTGGCGATCGGCGTCCCGGTAGTCGGTGCGATTCGGAGAGTCACACCCGCGATTACGATCTGCCGGGAAACGATGAAGCGCACGCGAATCGGAGTATTTCGTCCACCACCGGGTTGAACTTCAACAATCTCAATTCGTGCGGCGGCTATTCGGCCTGAGTCGAAAAGATTGTGTAGCGACTGGCGGGCATTCACCGCCGCGTACTCGGCGCCTGAGACGATCTTCAAGAGTGTCTGGAACTCGGCCTGATCGTCAGGATCAGGTGGCGATCCTTCCAGGACCACTTCGACAGTTGAGACAGGCCGGCCCTCATAGTCGCCTACTTGGGCAAAGACCGTGAGCGTCGTTGCGCAGAGAATAGTTACCACCGTAATTAAGAGACAATGAAAACGCACGTTGTTATTCGATCCCGTCGGGCGGCTTTGCCGCTCCCCAGTGCGGTCAGGCTTGGCCTGACCGTCGAAGCATTGGTCTTAAGTAGGCGGTGAGGCTATGCCTCGCCGCTACTGAGGCATAGCCTCAACTCAACAAACAACACGAGCCGGAAAGGCGAAGCCTTTCCGCACTGTGGGGCGGCACAGCCGCAATCACTACTATCAAAACCTTTTTCTCATCCTGATCTCAAAACTGAAATTATTGCTTCGCGTGCTCAGATTTCTGGTCGAGCCCTGTTCGTATTCGGCGACGAATGAAAGCCGGTTCGACACCCGGTACTCGACCACCGCCACCATGTTCGGATCCGAAGCAATGTTGGTCGAATAGGTGATCGTTAAATCCTTACTGAGTCGCCGGGCGGCGGTCAGACGCGCCGTCGGCGCCGAGCCGGTGCCGCCGATGACCGGACTGATCTCCAGCCGGCTCAGACCGAACAGTTTGTTCGTGGCCTTTGAAATCGGCGCGTTGATCAACGCGTCCGTCAGTAAGCTGGCTGCCGTGCCCAATCCCGATTGGGCCAGGACCGATGTGCTGGTGTCGGTTGACGATAAGGTGCCGGTCAGAATCAATGACACCACATCGGCTTGCGGCAATGCCGGTTCTGAGCTGACGCTCGTCGTGGGATGCGAAAGCGGTCCTTCCAGCAGGGCCGTGACGCGATAGCCGCGAATCACTGCCTGCCCTTCAATGTTCAGAATCGGATCGGCGCCCAGACGCGCGGGAAAGTAAACCAAGCCGCGCGTGATCTCGTAGGGATTATTTCGAAAATTCAGAGTGCCGCGAGTGGCCGTGATCCGGCCTTCGACGATCGGATCCTTGACCGGGCCGTTGAGTTGCAACGAGATCGAAGCGACCAGGTCGCCCAGGTTGTTGTGCATGACCAGGGCATTGCGGCCCTCGACGCGCAGCTTGTCGAACTGGGCAGTTTGCGCAAGCTGGAACTCGGAGCCTTCTTCGATCGAGGTTTGGGGGCGCTGATTGATTAGTTCGCCAAGCACGATGTCCTTGGTGTACTCCGTCCGACGCACCTGCACGTTGCCGCGGATGAATTGAATTTGAGGAGTGCCGCGCAGTTCCAGATCAACATCCACTGTGGAACGAAAGTCCTGCGGATAATTGAGCGTCACGTTGTGGCCACGAACATTGAAGAGAAACTGCGAAACGGAAAAGCCTGAGAGTTGAGCACCGCCCGTCGCATCTATCTCCCCACCGCCCATCGTTCCGTGAAGTTTTTCAATTTGCGCCTGGCTGGAATTGAAGAGAATGGTGCCGTCGAGATTCGCCAATTGGATGCGCTGGTCGCCGAGCAAAACCGAAACTGACGCCTGGTTAACAGAAGCTCTGCCGGTCACTCGCTGGTTTTCGTATGTGCCGCCGACATTTATCGCCAGCACGGCAATACCCGAAGAGAAGATATCGGGTGAGAGGCCGCTCAAAATGCGTAGATTGATCTGGCCATTCACCGCCAGAGTGTTGCGGCCACCGCTGGCCGTAGCTACGGCGCCCCCGAGCGTCACGTTTGTGTTGGTGCCCGTGAACCGCGTTTCATGAAAGTTCACTTCGTTGGGCGTGAAGTCGATTACCAAAGGGCCGGCTGCTGACAGCGTTACTCCCTCGGTTGATCGCGAGGCGTCCTCGACCCTGACTGACAACTCCGTAAATGTTGCCGTACCCGTCAGGCCCTTTAATGAGAGTACGTCTTCGCCCTGATCGTTCTCGGTCATCAGATTGCCGCTCAACTTGAGTGTGCCACTGGTGCGGCCCGTAACCGCCACCTGAGTCTGCGGCAAAAGGATTTTCAAGACCGAGGTCAAGTCTGCACCGGTGATCGTGGATTCAATCACCGCGGGAAGTTTTTCGTTCGACAGATCGACGCGCGCAGTGACTAGTTGCGGTTGCGCGCCCAGCAGCCCGGTGCTGGTGAAGGTGACGTTCAGTTGTTTGTTTTCGGTGCGACCAACCAGTGCGACTGTGCCGGCGGACTTACCATCGATCTGCGCGTCGCTGCTGGCGGCGTTGAAACTAATTTGGTAAGTCGAAACATCCGAGCCTGCGCCGGTTGCTTTCAATTCCTTGATCACCGCTGTCCCGGTGAGCTTCGGCAAGTTCGGTCGGTTGGCGTAAGCTTCCAATCGCTGCAACTGCACTCCGTCACCGCTGGCCGTCACCTCGAAGACCTTTGTCTGCGTGTCGAACTTGCCGTTGCCGGATAGATGGCCGGCGTTAAAGTTCACGTCGACCTTATCCACGTTTACGGTCGAGCCGCTGAAGGTCGCATGGGCGGTCAGGTTTTGCAGCGGCTCTCCGCCGAGGCGTCCCGGCCCAAAACGCAAATCCGCAACGCCACTCATCTGGCCAGGCACGCCGTTAATCTTCAAGCTGCCGGAAACATCCGCTTCGGTGTCGCCGAGTTGATTGCGCCAGTCTTTGAGTGGCAGAGCCGCAATCAGATTTCCACCGTTGAGCCGATCCAGGACGGCATCGATCGAAATGTTGTCTTTGCCGGCGCGTGGCACCACCAGGGCGAATTGCGCACCGCCGCCGTTGGCCTGGGCCAGCCGGCCATCACTAACCCGCGTTTCAGTGGCATTCGAAGAAAGGTTCGCGGTCAATGATCCCAGATCGCGTCCATTCATGCTCAAAGAACCGAGCTCGGCATGGCCGCTGACGATTGGATCTTTCAGCGCGCCATTCAGCGTGCCATTGAAAACCAGCTTGCCGCCCAGTTCGATCGCGTACCGGTGAAACTCGTCCTCGACCGAGCCCAGCGCTCCGGAAGAGATCAGCAGACGCTGAAGTTCACCGGCATCAGATGAAGCCAGATCAATTCGCAGATTCGAAGTTGGTTGTTCGATCGAGAACTGCCCCGAAGCGCTCAGCCTGGTCGCGGCCGTTTGCAGATTAGCTCGCTGAATTTGAAATTGACCATGATCAGCCGAGATTGCCAGATCGCCGGAAAGCGGAGCCAGATCCGTCCCAGCCCCGGTTTGACCTTTCAACTGCGCGTTGACGTTTCCCGTGGCTGTGCCAAGATCAGTTCCCGAGAAAGCCAGTTCAGCGGTCCCGGTTGCCTTACTGGCGATTGGCACTGGTCGGCCCGATAGAATTGTAATCAGGCCGCCAAGATCGAAATTCTCAAAGCCGGCGGTAACTCGCGAGGCTCCGTTTTTCTTCAGAGCAATCGTGGCGTTGCCTTTCGCGTTCCCGTCCAGCGCCTCGACAACGAAATTGTTCAATTGAATTTGATCTGAGCTGGCCACGACCGCCGCGCGCGCCGGCCCGAGTTTCATTTGGCCCAGAACACCGCCGCCGAGACTTAGGTCGGCACTGGCGCGATATCGGCCCGAAGGTTCGACGGTGAAGACCGGACGCGCGAGCTTCACGTTTTCGACGCGCCCATCTTTCAGGGTCACGTTGCCGGCATTGATGTCGTTGGTTGAGCCTTCGACACGACCATTGCGAATCGTCAGGCGCACACCCGCGATGTTGATGCTGCCGGTTTGCGCGCCCATGGCGCTGGCCTCACCCACCTGAACTTCCTTGATGGTGACATTGGTCACGTTACCGCGACTGTTAATGGCGATCGTTTTCGCCGTTACGCCACTGACGGTCGTGTCCGCTGCCTGGATCTTACCGGCTTTGGCGCTGGCGACAGTTGCCGTCGTCGTTCCGTTTTCAACTCTCACGCGCAAGTCGGTGGCGGAAACGCCGTCCCTGACTTTCGCCGTAGATGAAATGAGACTGCCGGCCGACAGTTGCGGCGCTGAAGCCGTCAGCACGCCGTCGGTGTATTCAGCACGCGCATCGCGCAAAATCAAACCCGTGATCGTCGTGCCATAGCTTTTCTCGGCCGCCGCGCGCAGATCGCCGACCCAACGAAAGTCCGATCCCGTGCCCATCACGCCGCCGGTGAGTTGCACTGCATTGAGTTGAAAATCACCAGCGGTCAAAAGCTCGGCGACGGCGCGGCCGTTGATGTTGTAAGACTTGCCCTGCCCGGATCCCTTTGCCGTCAGGTTCAGCCCCTGCAAACGCACGCCGTCAACGGCCAATGCGTCGGACTTGATACCCCCTTCGAGATCATAATGATTACCGTCGCCGACTACGGTGCCCACAAAGTTTCCGGCGCCGCGCATTGTCATGCCGGTTTGCAAAACGTCTGAAGCCTGCGTGAGATCGACCGTCGAAGTTACCGTGAAGTGATATTTGAGATTGCGCCAGTCATCCATCACCCCTTGCAGTTTCGCTTCGGCGATAGGTGAACGCAGCGTTAATTCTTGAACCTCGATCCGCGTTTGGTTGGCGCGGCCGCGTCCTTCGATGTCGATGTTGTTAACCGTCCGGCCATCGTAGACAAAACTGGAGTTGGTCGAACTAAACGTGACTGCATTCATCCAACTGGCTGCCGGGGCGTTCGGGTCGTCCGGTTGGATCGTGGCCTTCAGGTTGAGTGCTTCGCCCGACAGGCTATGCAGCAGATCGCCGTAATGGATGTGCGAGTTTTTGATTTCGACGCGAGCAGTGGAATACGCGAACAGGATACGCTTGTTCGGCTCAGGCGGCGGAACGTGGATGTTGCGGAAATTCGAACGCCCCTGCGCGTCGAAGTTGACCCAGAGTTCCAGGCCCTCTATCTGCAGCTCTTTTAGATTGATCTCAGTTCGCAGGTTCAGCTTGTAAAGGTCTTCGATTCGTACCTTGGCCAACATGCGGCCAACCTTCCCAAGCTGCTCGCCCGTCTGCGCATCATAGAGCTCGAGGCCGACTAACTCGACGGTCTGTGGAGAAATCGAAGTGTGGAACTCTTTGATCTCCGCGCGGATACCATACTGGGCCAGCGTGCCTTTGATCTGTCCGGCGATGTAACGATCGACATAGCCCAGCCGATAGGCGAGCAGTCCGATCACGACGAGCACGATTACTCCGGCGGCGATAATAATCCCCGAGATCACTGCGTGGCGACGCGTGAAACGTCTCAGGCCTCTGAGCGGCGGGCCTGGAGTTGGCTCCTGTTTACCGCTCGGTGGCCCGGCTGGTTTTGGGTGATCGTTATCCACAGGCATTGGCGGAACCCCGGTCCGAGGGCTGATATTTCAGACTTCAGACCGACGGGCGACTCTCTTAACTTCCAAATGTTTGAGGGAGAGCCAGAAACCGCAGATCAGGAAACCGAAGGACGGAAGTCAGACGTCATCGCTGGTTGAACCGCTGACCTCTGACATCCGATCTCTGACCTCCGATCTGTTTGTAAACTGAAAGCGGGGGAAATTCAAGGCTCGCGTGACGCCGACTTCAGGTTCTCTTGTGCGGTTTTTTCCGCTTCTTAACTCCCTCTCCCTTTGGGAGAGGGTTGGGGAGAGGGCATTAAGCTCGGGTTTCCTCCTCAGCTACGCCCCTCTTCCCCACCCCTTCTCCCAGAGGGAGAAGGGAGTAAGAACAACTGATCCTGACTTGTTCGAGACTCTTTCAGTTCGTGATCAATCGCTCTGAATCATAGACTAACGTCTGGGCCACTTCGTCAGATGCCGGAGAACCAAGCGGCACGTTGCCTACGACCTCTAGCTCGAAACCTTCGAGGGCCGTAACTTTGGGGGGGTGATTGGTAAGCAGTTGAATGCGGCGCAGTCCCAGTTCATGCAGTATTTGCGCGCCCACACCGTAATCGCGATTAAGTCCATAACCGGTTTCCGAGCTGGCTTCGGCCTTGCTCACGCCGCGCTCCTGCATCAACGCGTAAGTACGCAACTGGTGAATCAGATCGAGACCATGCTCGCTTTGACGGAGATAAAGGACCACGCCCTGTCCGGCCTCCGAGATTTTCTCAAGCGCCCGCCGCAACTGATAGCCGGTATCGTCGATCGTCGATCCGAACATGTCGCAGGTTACGTTTTCGCTGTGCACGCGCACCAGCACCGGTTCGTCAGTGCGGACATCGCCCATCACCATCGCCAGATGCACGTCGCCATTGACGGTGTTCTCGAAAGCGATGGCCCGAAACTTTCCATACACGGTCGGCAAGTCAGTTTCGACGGCGCGGCGCACCAGGACTTCTTTGGTGATGCGATAACGAACCAGATCGGCGACGGTGACGATCTTCAATCCATGCACGACGGCAAAATCGCGCAGTTGGGGCAGACGCGCCATCGTTCCGTCTTCGTTCATGATTTCGCAAATCACGCCGGCAGGATAAAGCCCGGCGATCCGCGCCATGTCAACCGCCGCTTCCGTCTGTCCGGGACGAACCAGCACGCCGCCTTTCTTTGCGCGCAGCGGAAAGATGTGTCCGGGCCGCGCCAGGTCCTGCGGCCTGGTTCGAGGATCGACGGCAGTTTGAATCGTGGTCGCGCGATCCGCGGCTGAGATACCAGTGGTCACTCCGCGGCGCGCTTCGATCGAAATCGTGAACGCGGTCCCCAGATGCGAAGTGTTCTCGGCGACCTGCGGCGGCAGATTCAACTCGTCGCAGCGTTCCTCAGTCAGCGGCAGACAAATCAAGCCGCGCGCGTGGCGGGCCATGAAGTTGATCATTTCGGGAGTGACTTTTTCGGCCGCGCAAACCAGATCGCCTTCGTTCTCGCGGTCTTCATCGTCCACGATAATGATCATGCGCCCTTCGCGAATGTCGGCGGCGGCGTCAGGAATGGAAGCGAATGCCATGTTTCAGATCTCAGATTTCAAATTCTTGATTTGGGTGCGGTCTATGTTACCGCGCCGGGCGGGGATTTGGCGACTCGTGAGGTCACTGATCGTAAACATCTTTTCGATGTCCGATGCGAATAATCTCGACGACTGATGTTGCCTTTGCAACCGTATAGACGATCCGGTAAGAACCTTGTCTGATTCGATAGGTGTGCTGTGACCCGCTAAGTTTCTTCACTCCGTCCGGATAAGGATTCATCGATAGCTCGCCGATTTCTTTGACGATCCTCAGCACAACTTCCCTTGGCAAACCCTTGAGTTCTTTAATCGCGGAGCGCTTCCATTCAATCTTGTAGGAGTCCATCTTCTTTCAGCTCGACTAGTAACTGCTCGTGAGAGATTGTTGGTTCTTCGCGTCGTTCGGCAATTGCCGCCAGGTCTTCGATGTCCTCCATCAATTCCTGAAACTCCTCAATAGACAGAATTACTGCCGTCTTGTCACCGGCTTTATTGGTGACGTACCTAATCTCGAGCTGGTTTACATCAAGCATATTTGCTCCTCGACCGCGCGATCAGACTAGACTACTTATCGCCTGGATCGGCCGGATCTTCTATTACGACGCTGTCGAATCCTGTCCTTACTGGCTACAGAATCTCCCCCGGTACTCGCTGGAGGTAATGAAGGCCTTAACCATGTCCGCCTTCACATAGTCGCCGTTGAACTGGTTCAGCTTGCCCAGCCAGAAGTTAAAGCCTCTCATGTCGGTGTCCGGCCCTTCGTCGGGGTTGCGCTGTAGATAGCCGAAGTACTGCATCAGCACGAAGGCCGCATTGAATTCTTTGGCGGCAAAGCCACCGTCGTCGGCAATCGTTTGCAGTACGGCCGCGCGGGTCTGCCTGCCCGCGGCAAGATCGTCGATGAGCGTCGCACGCGTTCCGGGCGCGAGAGTGTTCCCGGTATTTGCGACCAAACGATCCACGAACTGATCGTTACTTAGTTGGTCGAAGTCGAACTTGAAGTCAGGGTGGTTAACCCAGTCGTCAACAAAGGCGCGTTGGTTATCGGCCAGCGCCGACTCCCAACCGGGCATGTTCACGATCACGCCGTTGGCAGCCGTGCGGGCCGCTGGCAGAAATTCTTCGCGACGAGGCATACGTCCATAGGAAGCCCGGTACAGCCGGTAGACCATGAAACCCGTCCGCTGAAACTCGATGGAGAGAAAGAAGGCCGCGCTGGTGTCTATATGTTTGCGTTCGACGCAGGCGGCGTCCGTGCCGCAGCCTATGGTCATGTTGCTGATCCAGAACTCGAGGCCATGATCGTCCGGAAGGCGCCCGAGGAAGTCCGCGTAGTGTTGCGAGACAAAGACTGCCGCGTCGTCCACCGGAAAAGTTGAGTTGACTCCGCCGACGTTGAATGGCTTGCTTTGCAATACTACGCTCCGCGATGCCGCAGTGAAGTCATAAGAGCCCGGGCCAAGCACGCCGAGGTCGTACACTCTATCGACCGGCACGATTACCTGGGCAGCGCCGCCGTTAATGAAGTGTTCGGCCTTGATGTCTACCAGAAAATGGTTGTTGGTTTTTTGGACCTGGCCCCAATCGACAATCCGAAAACTGGTGTCCGAGAAAATGATTTTGACTTTGGCAAAGGTCCGGCCGCCGCACATCAGGATTTCAAGATTAGTTTGCGCCGGCGTGGGAATAAAAGGCTGCCAGATGAGGCCGAATGGATCGGGCGTGGGGGTCGCCGTTGGAGTCGGCGTTGGAGTCGGCGGGGGCGGAACGAACGGCGTAGAGACCGGCTGCCAACTTGGATCCATATCAAAGCCATCGGCGTTCGTCAGATTCACTAAACCTGTGCCATCCGGGTTCATCACCCAAATTTCGCCGAAGCGCCCGCCGCGACTGCTCAAGAAAGCGATCTTCGTTCCGTCCGGCGACCATTTAGCATCGCTGTCCTGTTCACCATCAAAGGTGAGCCGCGTCTGGTTCGAGCCGTCGGCATTCATCAGATAGACTTCAAAGTTATCGTCGCGCCGGCTGGTGAACGCTATGCGCGTGCCGTCCGGAGACCAGTTGGGACTGTGATCGAACTTGGTGTTGTTCGTGATTCGCGTCTGGTTCGAGCCGTCGGCATTCATCACATAGATTTCATAATTGACTTCGCCGGGCACCCGGTCGCGGATAGATGAGAAGGCGATCTTCGTGCCGTCTGGCGACCAGGCCGGGCTGCTGTCGTCAGCAGGATCGGTGGTGAGCTGAGTTAGTCCCGTTCCGTCTGCGTTGATGACGTAAATGTCCGCGCCATTGGGGCTGCCTTTTATTACGCCGTTGAAAACGAGCTTCTTGCCATCCGGCGACCAATTCGGGAAGCTCGTGATAGAACTAAAGCCCGCGCCGACGCCATCGAGGATCTGCGTCTGACCGCTGCCGTCCGGGTTCATTACAAAAATCCCTTTGAAGTCTTTGACAAACGCTATCTTCTTGCCGTCGGGAGAAAAAGCTGGACGAGTTTCGCTGGCTGGCGAGTTGGTGATGTTCCGCTGCCCACTTCCGTCCGGATTCATCACATAGATTTCACCCGCTGGACCATTGCGACTAGAGACAAAAGCGATTTTGCCGTTGAACTTCGGGTTGGAGTTTTGCGCGGCAGCGCGATCGAACACGGGTAAGGCGAGCGCGCACAGCATACACACTGCGACGAGCGCCAGAGCTAAAAACAAATAGTGAGAGTCAGCCCGCGGTTTATCGTTCATCAAGGCCTCCGTGTTTGGCAGTGAATTATTCTCCAGACGAAGCGCGTTGTAAAGGGGAGGCTGAATTTGGTAGTGGGGTAACTTACCCCACCTACCGTGAATTTCCCGCGGTCAGGATTCGTTCGACGTACTTGGCGATCACATCGACTTCCAAATTGACTTCGTCGCCAGGGTTTAGCTGCGAGAAGTTTGTCACCTCCCAGGTCTTGGGAATCACAGCGATTTCGAAGTAGTCATCAGTCAAATTCGAGATCGTCAGACTGATCCCTTCGACTGCGACCGAGCCTTTGAAGACGAGATAGCGGGCAATCTCATTCGGGTAGGCGATTCTGAAGGTCCATGACTCGCCGTGGCTCTCTGACCCGAGAAATTTACCGCGAGCGTCGACGTGTCCCTGCACGATATGCCCGCCCAGACGCGTCACCGGCGTGACGGCGCGTTCCAGATTCACCGGCGAGCCGGCACTTAAACTGCCCAACGTCGAACGCAGCAGAGTCTCTTTGGAAATATCCGCCGCGAACGAATCGGGATTTACATCAAGCGCGGTCAGGCAAACACCGTTAACCGAGATCGAGTCACCATCGGCTGAGCCTTCGGTTACCGTGCGTGCTTCGATGACGATGCGCGCGTCTTCGCCGCGGTTTTTAATCGCGCGCACACGGCCGAGTTCTTCGATGATTCCGGTGAACATTGGTTCTCTGCTGGCCCTCCCTAACGGTCGGGCTTCTGAGACGCGCCGGTGTCAGAAGCCCGCGCGTCGGCAAGGGCTGGTTAAGGAGTTACCTCCTAACGATGAAAGCGATCAAGATAACCACAAGCGCAAATGATGGCCGGCGCAACTGAAAAGATCATCATCCAGATTGCTTCGTTCTTGTATGTAAATCTGAGTAGTCTCACGTTCATCCTTGCGTGCCCTCCCTGACGGTCGGGCTTCTGACACGCCTCATCGTCCCCGGCTTTTTCTGACGATGCTTATCATTCTCTGAAAGACTTCCGCAATCGGCTGGCCCGTCGAATCGATCACGATTGCATTCTCCGCCGCCAACAGTGGCGAATCAATGCGCGTCGTGTCGCGGCGGTCGCGTTCGGTGATATCGGCCAGGGTCCGCTCATAAGTAGCTGCTGGATTGTGTTCACGCTCTTCGGCCAGCCGTCGTTCCGCTCTTTCTTCCACCGCGGCGTCCAAAAAGAATTTCACGCCGGCATCAGGAAAGACCACTGTGCCGATGTCGCGACCGTTCATTACCGCGCCGCGCTCGCCTAACTGCCGCTGACGCTTGACCATCGCGCGCCGCACGACGGGGATTGTCGAGATAATCGAAGACATGTTCGTCACATCTTCATCACGGATGCGATCAGAGACGTCGCGGCCATCCAGAGTCACTCGCAGCGAATCAGGATCACCCGCCAGATCGATGTCGATCCTCTCGGCCAGGTCGCCCACGGCAACGTCATCCGTTTCTTTCGTGCTCGATTCGATCACGGCGAGCGCCACCGCGCGATACATCGAGCCGGTGTCGATGTACAGCAACCCCAGTTCGCGCGCGAGCATCCTTCCCAGCGTGGATTTACCCGAGCCGGACGGACCGTCGATCGCAATGATCAGGGGATGCGTCATTCGCCAAAGAGAAACGAAGGATACCATCATGCGGCGCCGTTGGAAATCGCGCTCTCACCACGCATTCACGCTTGCGTTTCGTGACTTTTGAGTGTGAATCTCATAATCTTACTCTGCTCATAAGGAGGATTTAATCAATGATTTCTCGCGTCCTTCTTTCCTTCGCTTTATCAGTTTCATTCCTGCCCACAGTAACGGGCGAATGAAACTAATTCGGAAGGACGAACCACAAGAAAAATCTCCGCTGCGCGAGGACGTTGAATCGCTGATTGCTTCTTACGAAAAAAAGGCAGCTTCATAGACTCTCCCGCGTACGAAGCGGCGGCATGGAGGTTAGATAGCGATCACGAATTTGAAAGCGGGACAAAAGATCGGCCATTACGAAATTCTCTCGACGCTCGGCAAAGGCGGGATGGGCGAGATCTATCTCGCTCGGGATGCCAAACTCAGTCGCAAGGTCGCGCTCAAGCTCCTGCCAGGTCCTTTTACGCAAGACCAGGAACGTTTGCGTCGCTTCGAGCAGGAGGCGCGTGCCACGTCCGCTCTCAACCATCCGAACATTCTTACTATTTTTGAGATCGGCGAGGCTGATGGCCGGCATTACATCGCCAGCGAATTCATTGAGGGTGAGACTCTGGGACAGCGCATTGCCGCTGGATCATTGAAGCTGGGTGAAATGCTTAACATCGCTGAGCAGATTACCTCAGCACTGTCCGCCGCACATGGAGCAGGGATAGTGCATCGCGACGTTAAGCCCGAAAACATCATGATTCGACGCGATGGTATCGTCAAGGTCCTCGACTTTGGACTGGCGAAGTTGACTCAGACTCAATCCATCCGATCCGGTCCCGAAGACTCCACCCGGGCGCTGGTGAAAACCAATACCGGCGTAGTGATGGGTACCGTCGCCTACATGTCTCCGGAGCAGGCACGCGGACTCTCTTTGGATGCGCGGACAGACATTTGGAGCCTGGGCGTGGTGATTTACCAAATGCTTACGGGCAGCGCACCTTTTTCCGGCGCCACCAGCAGCGACACCCTGGTTTCGATTCTCGAGCGCGAACCGAGATCGCTGCAGAGCTTCTCGCCGGAGATACCCGAAGAGCTCGAATGGATTGTCACCAAAGCCTTGACCAAAGATTTCGATGATCGCTACCAAACCTCGCGCGAGATGCTCAACGACCTCCGCCGACTGAAGCAACGCTTGAGTGTAGCTGCTGAACTGCAGCGCAGCGTGGCACCGCAAACGTCCGAACGCTCAGACGCCCAACGTGCGACAAACCCGGACGCAGCGGTAATTACTTCGAGTCGATCGAGATCAAAGCGGTGGCTGGTTGGGGCGATTCTGTTAGTGGCGATGGTCACACTTGCGAGCATGGTTATTTGGAGAGGCAGGGCCTACTGGTCCAATCACGCGGCACAGACGCCCGTGGTGGTGCTGATGGACTCGCCATTACCCGACAGAGTTTATGATCCTGAGACCCGGAAGAATGGCGGGACGAACGCGGATGACATTACAGACATTCTACGAGATTTACCGATTGTCATCGAAAAAGAAAATACGAGTCCGCTTTGGCACAGAGAAGATCAGGTCCTGCTTGAGAAACCCTCTCTGATCGTGATTCACCGTTCCTGTTTCGCTGATGCCACGGTCGGTTTGAACCCCCAATCAACCTCATTGCAGATTGCAGACAAGAAACTCGAGAGTTTCCTTGGCTATGCCAGTCTCGGGAATCCGGCGACGAAGTTCCTGACCTATACCCGCAGATACGAGGACGAGGGAGCTTGGGTATTAGATCTGGAAAAGCGTTTCCCTCAACTGAAGGGCCGCGTAGTCGCATTGACCGTGCCTGGCGGGGCGGAACATGCAACATTCCGTGATCCGGAAACGAAAAAGATGGTGAGAGAAAAGGTGAAGTCGATTTTAGGATTGCCGTAGTTAATCGCGTGTTGACCTGCTGCTGCCTCACAGACTGCGCCCGCTTACTTCTTATTCAATTCGCTGGTAGTCATCTTCGAGGCGCACGATGTCATCCTCTCCCAGATAATCGCCCAGTTGAACCTCGATGATTGCCAGTTTGACGTCGCCGCTGTTTCCCAGGCGATGATTGGTTTGGGCCGGAATGTGAATGTGCTGACCTTTGCGTAGTTGCAACTCCTGATCGCCGCACACAACGTCGGCTACCCCATCAACCACGACCCAATGTTCCTCGCGTTGCGCATGTCGTTGCAGACTGAGTCGCGCGCCGGGTTTCACTTCCAGCACTTTGACCTTAAAACCTGGTCTTTCCTCCAGGACTTCGTAACTGCCCCATGGTCTCTCGTCAAACTCTCGCACTGGCATTCCTTCCCTTCTCGACCGCGGTACTCAGTGATCCGTTAGAATAAGTTGAGAATCGCGGCGCTACAACTCTGAACTGGTGCGCGCTGCTGACAAAAATAATAGGAACGGCGCGCTTAAAAGCGTTCGCCGTTCCTTTTGAAAGGGCCTTCAAGGCCTCAGAGGATGTGCGCCACTTGAACGTGGTCGTTGTTGTTTCCTGCGTGAACGAGCTATCTCTTCTTAGCGGATTTCTTGGCCGCTTTTTTCTTGGCGCCGCCTTTTTTTGCGGCCTTCTTCTTAGTTGCCATAGTGTCGTTTCTCCTTCTTTAGCTTTCTGGTTATGACCACAAGATAGTGTGTTGCAGTAACTCTTGTGGTCTAGAGAAAACGGCGCACAACATCTTGCTATATAAACTTAAATTCGAGGCTTGTCAACAATTTATTACTCCTGGGATGAAAAATCTTCAACGCCCTGTCATCGAGCAAGCGTGCTCAGCGCGCTCAGAGTGTGATCAATTTGTTCTCTATTTGTCGTTACACGAGCACGCGTTGATGAGTGATGCGTCGCTGAGTTTGCAACTCGAACGGTCGCTTCGCGACGATCGAATTGCGATCTGCGATCGGCCGCGAGTGATCAATTGAAGATCAAAGGGTGGTCAGCGGAAGAGCGGCGTGAAGATCCATTGGTCGTGACGATCGATACCATAGTAAGTGATCACTGAGTTGCGCTGGCTGCGACTGGTCACTCCCAGGAAAGGGCCGGAGGAACTTGCCGAGTCGTCTTCGCCTCCCGGGGCGGTATGCTCGGATTTATCGTCGAGCACATTCATCATTTGCGGGATCAGGCCGGCCAGCGCTCTGAAATCGTTTCGGGGAGTTGGCGGCACTCCACCGCTGTAAACGGTCAGGTTCCGAACCAGGGTGGCAACGTCCTGCGAGGTCGGACCGATCAGCTTCCACTCGCCAGAGCGAGAAAGCGGATCCTTCGCCGCGGCAACTCTCAGAATCTGCAATTTCTTTGTTCGGCCGGGAATTTGGATACCTTCCAGCAATTGATCTATCTCCGTGGGCAGCGAATTTGTTCCCTGCGCACCCCGGCTGCGGTAGTACAGGCGAATGGCGTCAGCCACCTGTTCGCCCCTGAATATGGCCTCTTTCTCTCGTTCGCGCTGGCCCTGTTGCGTAACATTCGACGCGGCGGCCATCGCGAACAAGGCCAACAGGCTCATCACGACGAGCAGCGCTACGAGGGCGTAGCCACCCTCGTCAATCCTCATGGCGGATTTCGATTTTCGTTCCACAGAGACCTGGCTCCTACGGCAAAAAGCTGTTGAGCGTGAGCAGGCGGCTTTAGTCATTACTAATCTCAAATTCGATGTCCAGGATTTGCAGGCGACAATCACAACTGGGGCTCTTCATCGCTGATCCGCACGGGTGGTCTGAACTGCGGGCCCGTAGCGGAGTCAAGGGTGAAACTAATCGTGTGTCTGATTTTCAGCGTCGCATCAATCACCACGACTTCCTTCTCAGAGATGCTGCTAACTCGAAAGCGTCCACCGAGCAAATCGCCTCGTTGCACATTAACGAGGTCCTTGCTGCTCTTGTCCTGCAACACAGCCGTATCGTTGAAGCGCGGCTTGCCGATGATCCCGATATAGGTAAAGTTCGGTACCGGCGGCGGCGTAACAGTCAGCATTATCGTATTCGAGTAGAGCTGACCGTCGTTGCTTCGCACCCCTACCTGGCGCGGACCTGGATTAGTAATAAGAGCAGCCGGCACGGTGGTGAATAACTGTTGCGCATTAATGAAACGAGTCGGTAAGTCTCGGCCGTCGATCGTGACGTGCAGAGCCGGCGTGAACTTGTCGCCCATGATCTGAAGACTAAAATCTCCCGGTGTGCGCGCATAGACGTTTGAGGGCATCAACGAAGAAGCCGTCAGGGGTGGAGGCGGCACGGGTGTCGGTGTCGGTACGTAAGGAAGCTTAACTGGCGGTGGTGGTGGTTCGTAGTAAGCAAAGATATTACGGTTCGCTTCGGACACGGCCGGCTGAGTGCCAACGTAATTAACCGGCTGATAGACCGACGGATCATCGGCCAGCGTCTCGGGTTCTTTTGCGATCTTCGGTGTCGGTGACGCCTTGGCGATGGTGTTGGGGGTCGTCGTCCTGGTTGAGCTACCGCCAAAGAACACATAACCAAGTACCGCGATCGCGGCCAGGCCGAGCACGGCAGCGGCGATCATTTTCTTTTTCTCGTTCGGATTGTTTGGATCAAAAAGTTGCATTGCTCTGAGTCCGATCTAATAACTCTTGCGGGCTATTCATTAAACGCTTCCCGAACTGGTTGGTTCCTCGGTTGGGACAGCGTTGATTACTTTGATGCCTCAGGCGCGCTTTTCACTTCCGGCCGCTGAAAATATATTGCCAGATCGAGGCGCAGGCTCACCTGCGAGCCGCGACTGCCGGCCGTGGGTGGGACGATCGGCGTGGTAGTCATGCCCGGCCGAGTCGCGCCTCCACGAGGTGGCGTGTCCACGATTCTCGTTACAGGAACCGGCGTCGGCAGATCCTGCGCTGCGCCGGAGTCCCTCACTCCCTCCAGCTCGACGGCATTAATAATTAGAAAGTGACGGCTCATCTCGATGTCGCGCACAAAATGACGGACACTCTGGTATGGGCCCTCTACCGTCACACTCACCAGGATTCCCGGATAGATGCTTTGCCACTTGGCAATACCTTGTTTCTCGGCGTTGTCGATTAATTGTCCCTTGGCTTTCACGCCGGCGGGTTCCAGCGGCACATAACTCGGGCCGGCGGTGTTGCGCAGCCCATTGCTTCGGATCAGGTTGTTAAGTTCGGTGTAGAGCGACAAGCGGCCTGGCCCGGACACGGCCAGCCAATTACTTTCAAAGTCCTTCACACTGGCATTCATTTGATCGACAGCCTCGCTGGTGCTTGTCGTTTGATTGAAAAGTTTTTCCGCTATGCGCAGTTGGGTCTGTAGCTGCTCGCGTTCATGTTCAGTCGAAGTCAAACGAGAATGTGCCGGAAGATAAAAGTAAAAGTAAGCAAAGACGGTGATCAAGGCAAGCGCGGCAGCGCCGGCAAGAGCGATCAGCTCTGGAAGGCCAATCGCATTCAAGGCGCGCGCGCGCTTCAATTGGTCGAAGCGAATCTGCCGGCGCTCAGCCACTGCCGGACTCTGCATCGGTTGCTCCTGGCTCATCGCGTTTTGCCCTTCTCGCTCGCGGTATCAACCGGCCGGTTGTTCCTCTCGCCCGGTGCAATCGGCACCCCGGCGCGTGGCACGTAGCGCACGTCCATTTCATACTCGGCGCCACTCTCATCCCGGCCCCGTTGCAGAGTCTGCGTTCGCAGCTCAGCGTGAAAGACTCCCTGCCGCTCCATGTCTGCGATCATTTCCGTAATCAGCGTGGGATTCTTGCTGGCAACGGTAAGATCGAGATTCGCGATCGTGCGATCGTCCTGGACCCGCACCTGGTTAACGACGATGCGCGAAACGCGCACGCCACCCGGCAAGGCAGCTTCCAGATCGGCAAACAGTATCGACCAGGAAAACTTCTTGCGATCGACGAGCCCGTGCGCGGACTTAAGCGTCCGCTGTTGTTCCGGCGTTAGGGCTATTTTGATCGCCTCTGCTCGGTTATTAAGAGCGTTGATGTCCTTCTGCAGCTTGGTTACATCAGCTTGAGTAGTCGCGACCTTAGCGTTCGTCTGAATGGTCGACTTGGCGATTAGTGCCAGGGCAATGAAAGACGCGAGGGCCACAATTACCGAGACCGTCCACGGCAGCGCGCGATTGCGAAAAGGGTCGCTCGCCAGATTAAGTTTCGCCGTCATTACTTCTACTTTACCTTCAAAAGCCAAACGTTCATTAAAAAGGATACACGCCTGTCGCGAAGCGGCGCAAACCGAGGCGTGCCAAGCTAACGTGAGGTCTTTAAAGTTCTATCCCCAGTCGTGTCCTGGCCGCAGAGCGGCCGCATGTTTATAGCTCGGTTTCCAGAAACTCTTCCAGCTCCGGAGGAGCCCAATGTGGCTTTTAGCAAAACCGAAATGTTTCGCTCCTTAGGAGCTTCAAAGGTCTTTCTGGTCCAAGTTCTATAAACATTTGGTCCCTCTGGGACCGAAGCCCTCGCAGACGCGAGGCCGCAACAGAGCTTACACGTTAATAAAGGAGATTGGTTGCGGAAACACCGGGCGTCAAACTAGGCGCTGGCGCTCATCTGATGCCGGTCGAGTTTAAGGTAGAGGCCCCGGCGAGTGAGACCCAGTTCGCGCGCAGCTCGCGAAATATTGCCATTGTGTTTGCGCAACGCCTCGGCGATCATGCGGCGCTCGACCTCGGCCAGGGCATCGGCCAGCGTGACGTTTTGCAGTGGGACAGTTACCGAAGGGCCGGTACCGACGCCACTGAACGGGGTAACCGTGCCCTGAGGCGTGACCGGTGCGCCCATGTGGCGTAACTCGGGTGAGAGCTGTTCCGGCGTGATGATCGTGCCATCGTCGCTGCGGGCGATCACGCGCTGGACTTCGTTGCAGAGCTGGCGCACGTTGCCAGGCCACTCAGCAACCATCAACAGGTCGATTGCCTGTGGCGTGATCTGAATGTCGCTGCGGCCAAATTTTGCGGAATAGTGATTGACGTAATAATTAACGATCGTGGGAATTTCCGAGCGGCGCTCACGCAGCGGCGGCACTCGCAGACGGATCACATTCAATCGATAGTAGAGGTCTTCGCGAAACCTGCCCTGCGCCACCATCTCTTCGAGATCACTATTGGTCGCGGCGATGATCCGCACGTCGACCTTCACCGGCCGTTGCTCGCCCAGAGGTTGAATCTCGCCTTCCTGCAGGAAACGCAAAATCTTTGGCTGCACGTCGAGCGGCAAGTCGCCTATCTCATCAAGAAAAAGTGTCCCGCCCAACGCCGTGCGGATTACGCCGGCTGAATCTTTTACGGCTCCCGTGAACGCGCCGCGTCGATAGCCGAAAAGATAACCTTCGGAAAGTTCTTTCGGCACCGCAGTGCAGTTGAAGGGAACAAAAACCTTGTCTCGCCGGGACGAGAGAGCGTGAATCGCACGGGCGACGAGTTCTTTTCCCGTGCCCGACTCGCCAGTGACCAGCACCGTTACATCCGACGAGCGAATCTTGTGGACCTCTTCGACCAGGCGCGTCATGGCCGGACTGGAATGGATAAACCCGGGCATCAGACTGGCACCGGCCAGAGCGCTTTCTTCTTCAAGTCCATGGCCGGCGCGGCCCCTTATGCGCAAAGCGCAGACGTCCATTCCCAACTCAACCACGCGCAACAAGGGATCCAGCGAAAGGCCGCCGGGAAGTTCAGCGCGTTCTCGCGGTGAAATCAGAAGCGTGGCCGGGGGCGCGTTGGTGGACTTCAAAGCAATGACTGCGACATTTTGTTTCTTCGAGAAAGAGTCGATCTGAGATTGCTTCTTCAGGGTCGCAAACTCATCAGCCAGGGCCGTGCTTTCATTTTTGACACAACCGTGAGCAATGACCACTCGCTGTCGACCGCCTTCGTCCGGCTCGATCACGACGATCTTGTTACAGTTGGTTTCCTGACGAATTACCGCGGCCAGCTCGCGCAGGAGTAACTCGCGTGAGGCGACAGCTTCCGCCAGACGCAAGGTGAGCAGTTGCACGACGGTGTCGCGCTGCAGCAACTGCTGCGGTCTGGTCTGATCGAGTTCGGCGGAAGCTGTTTCCGCGCGATCCAGGTCGATCCGCGCCCCTAATTCCCGGAAGATGTTTACGGCGCGCGATAGATGCTCAGCCGCGCGTTCGGGCTGGGCCATGGCATAAGCGCGTCCCAGTTCGTAATGCGCGCGGGCGCTGCGATAGCGATCACCGAGCAGATCGAAAATCGAAACGCTGCGACCGAAGTGTTGCGCCGCCATCGCTGCATCGCCCCGTGCCATCTCCAGCAGCCCGTGCAGCCGCTGTGCCTCTCCTGACAAGAGCAGGTCGGCGGGCGAATCTGTTATCAGTTGCGCCAGCTTCTGAACATTCTCGGCTGATTCGTCTGTCGCGCCGCATTCCAGAGAGGCTTCGGAAAACAAAAGCCGCGACTCGCAGATCGCCTGTCGATCGCCGATCTCTTCGGCGAGTTCCAGCGCCGTCTTGGCCGTGGCCCGTGCCTCAGCACCTCGCTTCATTGCCAAATAGCACCGGCCGAGCGTGCGCTGCGTCTGTCCCTGGTACCACTTGTTCCCGCGTTCATTGGCCAGCGTTACTGCGCGCTGTAAATAACTCTCGGCTTCGTCAAGATCTCCGCGCAGCGTGCACAGCTCACCCAACGAGTCCAGAATCATCGGCACTTCGGCGCCCTGCATGTCAGCTTCGGTGGCCAGGGCCAGCGCGCGTTCCAGCGCTTGCTGGCCACGATCCCACTTGCCAATCAGCACCAGATTTACGCCGAGATTATTATAGGCGTCGGCCGCGCTCTTCTTATGATCGGTACGCTCGTAATAGCCGGTCGCCTTTTCGAGATAACGAATCCCTTGTTGAGGCTGCTTCAAAAACCAGCACGCGCCGGCCATGTTCGAGTAGATACGGCCAAGCTGAAAGCTAGCCGGGTGATCGCCGATCAGCTTCAAGGCCTGCCCGAAGTTCTCCAAAGACTGCTCGGTTTTTCCTTCCTGAATATCCGCAACGCCCAATCCGAAATAGCTCTCGGCCAATCCGCGCCAATCACCGCTCTGCCGATAACTTTCCAGCGCGCGATGCGAATAATCGCGGGCGATTGGATACTCGCTGATGCTTCGATAGACGCGGGCCAACGCGGCGTAAACCGCCCCTGCTTCGGGGCCGTCTTCCGGCACGTCGCGCTGCGTCGCTTTCAGCAGGGCCACGGCCTTGGGGTGATCGCCGTTGTAGTTATAGGCCAGCGCAATTTGCACCCGCAGTCGTGCACTCAAAGTTGGATCAAGCTTGGTGCGCGCGTCGGTGTCCTCATACATCGCGACCGCATCGAGTGACTCGCGATATTGACCCTGCATCTCGAGCGCGATCGACAAAGCCCAACGCGCCTGGGCCAGCAGCGCGGGTTGGGTCCGGGTTTGGGCGAGCAGCAGGTTGAGACGCGAACGCGCTTCGGTAGTCAGCCCCTGATCGAGTAAGCCGCGCACAACTTCCAGGTCGTCAGCCAGGGCTTCCGGAGACGACTTGCCGGCGCGCGACTGCAGCCGCACGCGGGCGTGCTCCAGATCGACAACCGCGTTGTCGGGATTGTGCTTCTCTTTGCTCAAGCGGGTAAGTTCCCGTGAAAGGGTGATCGCCTAATGCCGCAACTTTCGTGACAAGTCCGAGTAAGTTAGTAAAAGCTCAATGACTTGCGCCTTTCATCTCTGAAGTCCAAAGGCAGGACAAGACGGGCTCGAGAGCGGCGCGTGATCACGTTCAAACGACCTGAAAATACCACAGTCCGCCACGGGCGTCACGCACTTAGCAATCGTCGCACTGATCCATTTACGTGATTAAACGGTCAATAAGGACTTTTTGGCCAGGAAGGGCTAATTATCTCCAACCTAATTCCGAGGCTTATTACATTTTCAGACTGCATCAAGACCGGAATGGTTTCTTTCGGCCGAACTCTAACGTGGATAGACGAGGATGGCGTCACTCACCGGGCGTTCGCCGGTAGCGTCAGAAGGCTTATTTACCAACTTATGCCTGATGACCATCGTCGTCGATCCGCCGCCGTCGAGATTAATTGCCTCGACGGCGCCGAACTCGAGTAACAAATCCGCCAACATGGTCAGAGACATGCCGATGCTTTCCCCCGGCTGACGACCATCGACGGTAACCAGCAGGATCTGTCCTGACTTCAACCTGGCGATCGCGGTGCGAGGATGTCCGTCATTAACAAAACTCGGCAGGATTTTTTCCGCGGCATTGGTGATCTCAACGCGTCCGTCTTTTATCAATTGGGGACCGCCGCCGATAACGCTGGTTGCTTTCTTCCACCAATTTGCCTTCTCTGTTTCAATGGGCGACAGAGTCAGTTTCAATTGCAATCGCGCCCCGATGCGTAGTTCCTTCAGCGCCCATTCCCGGGCTGTGCCTGAAGTTGAAATCACAAAACCGTCCGCGGGGATCACGGTGCTGCCTCTCAGATCTCGCACTTCAACCACTCGACCACGGCGCACGACGAGCTCGAGGCCGTTCGGCTCGGTGAGTGTAGTGCGATGAAACTCCGGAGTGAAAATGATCAGTTCGTTATCAGATCGCGGCCGGTTCAATCCATTGACAGCGTGTTTCGGTTGTGGCACGCGCACCTTGCGCGTGTTTTCACGGGCGAGACGCCGGTGCCACTTCGCACTCGCGCCCGAAACGATCTCGCCGTCGAACTTGGTGTGACCAAAGATCAATTCCTGTTGGCCGGCTCTTTCAATCAAACCGACCGCGGCGCGGACGCTGTTCGGTTCGCTCAGAAGCTTTCCATTCAGCACTTCGACTCCCACTGAGTCGCCTCGATAAGTACCCGTCGTACGAAAATAGCCGCTGTTAACCGCAGCCAGCGCTCCATGGCGCGCCGCCATCGAGCTGGTTGTTTCCAGACCCACCGCCTCGTCCAGCGCATGAACCAGCCGCAGGCGCGACCGGCTGAGATCAATACGCAGCATGTTGATGAACCACGGACCGGTCGCTTCTTTGTCTGATTTGTAACCGCGCGTGATTTGGAGGTGCTCGATTCCGGGAGCGATGAATTCGGATTTTTGATTGGTGGTGGTTGGCGTTTGCGTCGCGCTTGGAATCGCGGCGTCAAAAGATATGCCCGCAAGGAGTCCGATCAGAAGGCTAAATCTGAGAACGCGATTGCGCGCGCTCCGGGGGAGCGCAATGTTTATAGCCCGCATGACAATTTACCCGCTTCTCCTTCTAGAGACATTTTGCTCCTGACGGGCAAGTCTGGAGAGCTCTCCCTGCATTCCTTTGATTCAGCCGCCACCTGAGACCTGCAAATATTGCTTTCGACCACCTCATGAGCGCGCGTGTTCATCCGACGGCGCCAATAAATACCGGCCGGTTCAGTTTCCGGCTATGCCGCTTGATGTGCGGAAAGGCTCCGCCTTTCCGCTGCTTCCCCTTATTGTTCCGGGAGGCTCTGCCTCCGACTCCCGAGGCGTAGCCTCGGACTACAGTTGAAAAATGCCTCACGGAAAGGCGGAGCCTTTCCACACATCAGGCGGCATAGCCGGAAACTCCTTCAATGAATCCTTTCAGGCTCCCAGGTTCGCAAAGCCGGAGGTCTGACATCATATCAGGCCCCCAGCCCATTCCTTGACACCCCTCAGACCCGCCCTTATCATGCTTGTTTCCGCGTAGACCGGGAATCTTCGTCTAGCAACGTATGTTCGAGTCTCTTTCCGACAAACTGAAGCGGACGCTGAAGAATCTGCGCGGCGAAGGCGTCCTGACCAAAGAGCATGTCGACGCCGCCTTGCGTGAAATTCGTTTGGCGCTCCTGGAAGCGGACGTCAATTATAAGGTCGCCAAAGACTTTATCGCGTCGGTCAAGGCGAAAGCCGAAGGCCAGCAGGTCTGGCTGGAGCTGAAGCCATCCGAACAGGTCGTCAAGATCGTGTTCGATGAGTTGGTCGAACTGCTGGGCGGCCAATCTTCGCGGCTGGTCTTTACTAAAACGATCCCGAACGTTGTTATGATCGTCGGCCTGCAGGGTTCGGGCAAGACGACTTCGACGGGAAAGATTGCGCGTTGGCTGGCGCAGAACCAGGACCGCAAGCCGCTGCTGCTTTCAACTGACGTTTACCGTCCGGCGGCGCGGGAACAGTTAAAGGTCATAGCACAAGCTACTGGCCAGTCGATCTTTGAAAAACCTGAGACGAATGATCCGCTCGAGTTGACCCGCGCCGCGCTGCAACAGGCGCGCGATGTTGGTTATGACACGCTGCTGATCGATACAGCCGGCCGCCTGCACATCGACGATGAGTTGATGGAAGAGCTGGTCAGCATCAAGAGCGAAACCCATCCGGTCGAAATCCTTTTCGTCGCCGACGCGATGACCGGACAGGACGCGGTGCGATCGGCGGAAGAGTTTCATCGCCGGATCGGCATTACCGGCGTTGTCCTGACGAAGATGGATGGCGATGCGCGCGGCGGCGCGGCCCTGTCGATCAAACAGGTCATTGGACAGCCGGTGAAGTTTGTGGGCGTGGGCGAGAAGTACGACGCGCTCGAACCGTTTTATCCCGATCGCGTGGCTCAGCGGATCCTCGGCATGGGCGACGTGCTGTCGTTGATCGAACAGGTTCAGGACAAGGTCGATCAAGACGAAGCCGAGGCGCAGCTCAAGAAGCTGCAAAAGAACCAGTTCACGCTCGATGATTTTCGTTCGCAGCTCAGGCAGGTAAAAAAGCTCGGTTCTTTCTCAAAGATTCTCAAGTTGTTGCCGGATCAACTCCTCGGCGGCGTGGGCATGCCGGATTTGACGGACGAGCAGACTGAGTTGATGGAGAAAGAATTGAGGCGCACCGAAGCGATCATTGATTCGATGACCGGCGAAGAGCGCGCGAATCATCTAATCCTGAACGCGAACCGTCGCCGGCGAATCGCGCGGGGTTCGGGGACGACAGTGGCGCAGGTGAACTCGCTCATCAAGCAGTACACCGAAATGCGGCGCATGATGCAAGGGATGTTCAGCGGCGGCGGCTTGCGCGGCAAGATGATGCGCCGGATGGCCGGCATGCAGGGAATGGAAGGCGATGGCGGCGACGCAATGATGAGTGGGATGAGTGGGATGGGCGGCATGCCGGGCCTGCCTGGATCGTCGCGAAGAAAGAAAAAGAAAAAGAAGAAGCGACGATAGTTGTTCGCTTAAGCAGAATTTATCGTGTAGAAGCGGGCTAGTGCCCGCCAAGTTAGCTGGAGGAAAGACACTTGTTAGCAATCAGATTAATGCGCATGGGCGCTAAGAAAAGACCGTCTTACCGTATCGTGGTCAAGGAAAAGCAGTCGAAGCGTGATGGTGCGTGCCTGGAAAACCTGGGCACTTACGATCCTACCCGGCAGCCGGCCGAGATTAAACTCAAGGCCGAACGCGTTCGTTATTGGATCGAGAAGGGCGCCCAACCGACCGACACTGTGCGGCAGTTGATCAAACAGGCCGCGAAAACTGAAAGTGTGGCGGCGGCAGAGACGCAGCCTGCATAAAGTTTAGAGGCGGACTGGGTCCGCCCTTCACGAGCGCGACATAAGTGCCGCGTCTAAACAAGTCCTTGATAGATTTTATGCGCGAAACCGTCGAAATGATCGTCAAAGCTCTCGTCGATGATGCGGAAGCAGTCGACGTGCGCGAGATTGAGCGCGACGGAACTACGCGCATCGAGGTGCGCGTGGCCCAGCCTGACATGGGCAAAGTGATCGGGAAGCAAGGCCGCACGGTGCGGGCTTTGCGCTCGTTGGTTTACGCCGCCGGCTTGAAGAAGCATCGCCGGTTCGTACTGGACGTCGTTGAGTGAAGCGGCTGATGACTTAATCGTCGTCGCGCGCGTGGCCCGGACGAGGGGGCTGCGCGGAGAAGTGGTGGCCGATCTTTATACGGATTTTCCCGGACGCTTCGAAGACCTCGATAGTGTGATTGCAATCGCGCCGGATGGAAATCGCCGATCTTTGCAAATTGAAGAGCATTGGTTCCAAGGCAATCGAATCATATTCAAGTTCGCCGGCTACGATTCGATTGATGCGGCGAAGGAGCTGGCGGGATTTCAGCTCGGGATTCCGGAGAGCGAACGAATCGAACTACCGGAAGATACGTTCTACGACTGGGAGCTGGCCGGTTGTCGCGTCGAGGCTTTGGATGGAAAGTTGATCGGCCAGGTTCGCGAAATAATGCGCACCGGTGGAGTAGAGATTCTGGTCGTCGCAGGTGATGAAGGGCGCGAATTCCTAATCCCGATGGCGCACGATATCTGCGTTGAGATTGATATCGAACGAAAAATTGTTCGCGTCGATCCTCCCGATGGGCTTTTGGAATTGTAGATGGAACCGCTTCGCGTCGATATCGTGACGATCTTCCCGGATTACTTTCGCGAAGCGTTTGATTATGGAATTGTCCGTAGGGCTTGCGCCGCGGGTTTGGTGAATATTCGGGCGCACGATTTACGCGCCTGGACCCGGGACAAACATCACGTCGTGGACGATCGGCCCTTTGGCGGCGGCGACGGCATGGTGTTAAAGCCCGACCCGATCTTTGCAGCAGTTGCCTCGCTAACGGGCGCCAATCGCCGCGAAAGCTTCCCCGCCGGAAGGCGCGTCGTGTTGCTTTCGCCGCAGGGACGGCCTTTCACGCAGGCGATTGCCGCCGAATTTGCGGGCAGCGAGCAGTTGGTTTTGATCTGCGGCCGTTATGAAGGCGTTGACGAGCGAGTTGCCGAAGCACTGGTGACGGATGAAATCTCGATCGGCGATTACGTCCTTTCCGGAGGAGAGCCGGCCGCGCTCGTGGTAGTTGACGCGACCGTTCGTCTGTTACCCGGAGCGTTGGGCAGCGCAACGTCGGCCACGAACGAATCTTTCTCAGACGGCGTGCTCGATTGTCCGCAGTATACGCGGCCGCCGGAGTTCGAAGGGATGCGCGCCCCGGAAGTTTTGTTGAATGGCAATCACGCCGAGATCGCGCGCTGGCGTCGTGAGGCAGCGCGGGAAAAGACCAGGCGAAACCGACCTGATTTGCTGAAGTGAGTTTTCGATTTTTGATTTTGCCGGCCGCGGGAAATGCGAACTGGCGGTTCAAGAAAGCAATCGCAAATCTAAAATCTCAAATCACAATCTGAAATGGAGTAAGTAATGAACCGCTTAGACAGCGTCGATAAGTCGCAACTCAAAACCAGCGTTCCGGATTTTCAGCCGGGCGATACCGTACGCGTGCACGTGCGGATTAAGGAATCCGAAACCAAAGAACGCCTGCAGGCTTTCGAAGGTGTAGTCATCGCCCGCAAGCATGGCGGCGTCCGCGAAACAATTACTGTGCGCAAGACCAGTTTCGGCGTGGGCGTGGAACGAATCTTTCCGCTGCACGCGACGATCGTCGACCACATAGACGTGGTGAAGAGGGGCCACGTGCGGCGCGCGAAGCTTTACTACTTACGTGGTCTGCGCGGTAAAGCAGCGCGCATCCGCGAGCGCGATACGCGTCAGACCGGAGCCGCCGCCGAAGCTGCGGCAGCCAAAGGCCGAGAGTCCGCGGTCAAAGAAGAATAGCAGGTGGCATAGACTTCAGTCTGTGATCTTGATGCTCGAATCACAGACTGAAGTCTGTGCTACTAAGGCTCTCTCACTAACCTGGAGCGATTTTGCACATCGCAATCGATGCGCATTCCGTCGGAGCTGAACTCGGCGGCAATGAAAGTTACGCGATCAACCTGATCGAGGCCCTCGCCGAGATCGATCAGACCAATCTTTACACTCTATACGTAACCAAACGCGCCGCTATCGAGCGCTTCGATCGGCGTTGGCCTAACTTCAAGGTCAAGCAAACCTTGCCGCACACGCCGCTCGTGCGGATTCCGCTGACGCTTTCCCGGGAACTGCGGCGCAATCCGGTCGATGTCTTGCACGTTCAATACACCGCTCCGCCATTTGCCCCTTGTCCGGTCGTCACCACGATTCATGATCTGGCTTTCGAGCATTTGCCCGAAACTTTCAACCGGCGCAGTTGGATGCAAATGCGGCTGACGGTGCGAATGACTGCGCGGCGAGCGGCGCATATCATCACGGTATCCGAGTATTCGCGTCGCGACATCAGCGCTACCTACGGAATTGCGCCCCAGCGGATTACGGTCACCCCGGAGGCAGCGCCGCCAAATTTTTTGCCCGTTGATAATGAAACAGAACTGAGAAGGATTCGCGAAAGTTACGGGATTCAGGAGAATTACATTCTTTCGCTTTGTTCCATTCAACCGCGGAAGAACCTGGTCCGACTAATTGAAGCATATTCATGCTTGCGCGGAGTTCGTCCAGGGTTTAAGCTTCCCCAGCTTGTCCTGGCTGGAAAACGTGGTTGGCTTGATAGCGAAACCTTTAGGGCGGCGGAACGAAACGCTCTCGGCAACGACCTTTTATTTACGGGTTATGTCGCTGAGCGGGACCTTCCCGGACTATATAGCGGCGCCATCTGTTTCGTTTATCCTTCCTACTTCGAGGGCTTTGGCTTGCCGGTAGTCGAGGCGATGCAATGCGGCGTACCGGTGATTGCGGGAAATCGAACCAGCCTTCCGGAAGTTGTCGGTGAAGCGGGTTTGCTGTTTGATCCGTTCGATACTCAGGCTCTGGTTAAGGCCCTCACGCAGGTAATAGATGATTCGGAATATCGTGCGGTCTTGCGCTCAAAGGGTCTTGAGAGAGCAAGAAATTTCAACTGGAAGACTACCGCGCAGCTGACTCTCGGCGTTTACGAGCGAGCTGCAACAAGGAAGAGGACCGACGGAAGAGACAGCTGATAAAAGACCCGGCTGATTCCTTTGTTACTTTCTGACTATGCGCATCGCGATTCTTGGCACGCGAGGAATTCCCGCCAACTATGGCGGCTTCGAAACCTTCGCTGAACATCTTTCCACCAGGCTGGCCGCCCGGGGCCACGACGTTACCGTGTACTGCCGGGCCCACTATGTCAGCCCGCGCGAACTGGAGTTCCAGGGCGTCAAGCTGAAAGTCCTGCCCACCATTCGACATAAATACTTCGACACCATCGTACATACTTTTCTCTCGGCGTTGCACGCGGTGCCAAAACGTTACGATGCCGCGCTGATCTGCAACGCGGCCAACGCGCCGTTCGCTTCGATCCTGCGGCTCACCGGCACACCTGTCGCGCTGAACGTTGACGGGCTGGAGCATAAGCGTAAGAAGTGGAACTCGATTGCCCGCCGGTATTATTTGATGGCCGAGAGATTGGCTACCATCCTGCCGACTGAAACCGTTACCGATGCCCGGGTGATTCAGGAATACTACCAGGCCCGATACCGGGCGGCGTCAACCATGATCGCCTACGGCGCCGAAGTCGAGCGGCGTCCCGATCCCATGGTGCGTCGCTGGCGCGTCGAGCCGAACCGCTACGTGCTTTACGTTTCCCGCTTAGAGCCTGAGAACAACGCACACCTGGTGATCGAAGCGTTCAAGCGGGTCCGCACCGCGCACAAACTATTGATCGTTGGCGATGCTCCTTATGCGCGCGAGTACATCAATGACCTGAAGGCGCGCGCGCGCCGCGATCGACGAATCGTCTTCACCGGGTTTGTGTTCGGCCGCGACTATCGCGCGCTGCAACAAAACGCTTACTGCTATATTCATGCCACCGAAGTCGGCGGCACACATCCGGCGTTGCTCGAGGCGATGGGCTTTGGTAATTGCGTGCTGACACTCGCCGCACCGGAAAACATCGAGGCCATCGGCGACGCGGGCATTGCGTATACCGACGAAAACGATCTGGCTGACAAGCTACAGCGGGTTTTGCGCGATGGCTCGCTGGTCCATTCGTATCGCAATCGGGCCCAGGCGCGCGTGTTGGAATACTATGATTGGGACTATGTCGTCGATCAGTACGAACGTCTCTTCGCCAAGATGGCGGGCCTGCCGTTGCCCGAAGCAGACCGAGCTAACCTCAACCGATCCGAGGCCGCGTCCGCCCGTGAAGAATCCCTGAGCCGCTCGGCTTCAGTCTGATTACTTCCAAAGCCCTACCAACGCGGTTGCAAAGCGCAACCAAAGATCCGTTCCCGCCAACATCAATCGCAGCGGCTGGGCCGCGATGATGAAAAGTGTGCCCCACAAAAATGCCGGGTGCAGCCGGCGATTCCTGACCGTGTCGAAACCAACGCAGGCCAGGATGCACAAGTCGGTCAGGCCAAAGAATGCCAGCGCGCCGCCATTGGCGATGAAATTTACCGGGATGCGCGCGATCGCCGGCGCCAGCAGGTTCACCGCGGCCAACAGCATCAGTCGCTTGTGAATGTCCAGTCGCCTGCGGCGAAAGAACAGCGCAGTTCCTACCAGAATTGCGAATACCAACATGTCGCCGAGCGGGATCACGAGGAACTGAAGCGCCGGCGGTCCCGGTGAAGCGCCACGCGCGGCTGCGGCGATCGCCGTCGCCACGCCTACAACTACAATCGCCCCGGCGAAAACCGCTCCCAACACCCCGAGGCGTTGATGAGTTCTGATGCGGCGCCGGGCGACCAACGAAACCTGCGCAATAAAAAGCACGACCCATGACGTCATCACCAGCCCGTGGACATGGACCAACAGTCCCGGCAGCGGCGGATTGCCGAAGAAACCCTTGAGATAATAAGTCCGCGCAAAACCCGCCAGTACGATTATCGGCATGAAAATCGCAAACCAGATATACAAGCGGCGATCTCTGGCAGCGGTTTGGATAGTTGGATTCATTCCTATAGGGTGCTCCTCTTTGGATGATTCACTAACGGCAATCTTAGTAGCGAACCTGATGCAGGCCAAATGAGCCCGGATAGAAGCAGTTAAATCTCGACAAAGCATTCGCGACAAAAACGCGCAAGCAGCGCAAAACCAATTTGCCGAATTTCTGTTTGTGCCTTTTGTGCTTTTTCGTGGCTGCTCTTGTCTTCTCCGTATTATCCGCGTTCATGAGCAGCTTATTTTCCGATCTTCACTTGTCCGGCTTGATCTCCTTGCCCATATTCCCGTGTAGTGCATGCGTGCTCATGTCCATCTTGCTAGGTCGCAGGCGCAGGAATAACCGCCACGACACAGGGTTGGCGCCGTAGAGTCGATCGAGCACTGCGGGCTTGGAGTAGAAAGTTAGATCGCTGCCAACGGCCATTGAGATCTTCCTGGTATTCCAGACGTCACGTACACCGCCAAATGTGAAAGCGCCGATCCGAAATGAAGGATGGTCATCCTTGATTCTCAGGAGTGCACGGTCACTTGCGCGGAGCAATTCATTCTTGTCAACCAATTCAAGCCGCGTGTAGAGGTAGTTCTTATCGAGAAAGTTCACGGTTGATTCGGCCGTGTAGCCATTGAGATTGTGCGCTTCGCCCGGACTACTGGTGTGGTTGCGTCCCCAGATGAAAGCGGAAGCCCAGTTACCGCGGTTAAATGGTTTGTTGTATTGCACCGACGCGGACGCTCGGCGAATGTCGGTCGTTGGTTCCGACGCTTCGGGCCGGCGCAGAAAACCGTAGCTCACCTGCATCGCCCAGTTCTTGTTGGGCGCGAACGTAAGGCGAGCCGAGCGTGAGTTCCATGGATGGGCTTCGAAGTTGTAACGGTTCTCGTCCGGCTCTCTCCCATTGAAGATCGAGCCTTCGAGCTTGAACCAGCGATACGTGAAGCCGGTGGTCAAGACGCCAAAGCTGATGTGCGTCGAATCCTGCAAATGGTGCGCGAGCGCTGCCGACGGGTTCTCTGACGCAGAGTCGCGGTGCATAAAAGCGGGAGGTCCCAACGCGGGCTCACCCGGATAACCAAAGTACGTGTACCAGGTTCCGCGTTCGCCCAGCGCCAGCGTGTACTGTGCCGACAACTCCATCCAGAAATCGTGCGGGTGCTGCCGATCGATTAACGGCTGTCCTTTGTATGTCTCACCAGTTTGGAAAAGCAGAGGTGAGCCTCCCGGCGCAAACGTAAATGGTTCGAGACTGAACATTCCGCGCAGTTGCAGCGTGCCCTTGCCCAGCTTATGAAAGGCCATTGGCATGAGCCAGTTTTCCGATTCCAGTTTCGTTACGCCGCGCGGGCCGCCTTGCGCATTCACTCCGACGACAGCGTTGAAATGGAGCATCAAAAGCCAACTGCCGGATACACTGTCCCACATGCGCATCTGCGATGACGATGGCGCCCAGGAAGTGCCGGAGCCCATTTGACCGATGTGCATCACATTGGACTCGCTGGGCCCCACTCGAACACCCATTTCACTGCCGGACGTCACCAGCAACGGACCCATGTTCTTCGAATCCGTACCCGGCATTCCTTCCATGCCTTTCATTCCGCCCATATCGCCAGGTGAAGGACTTGCCATTGGCATCGGCATGTTCATCTTCTCGCCAGGAGAGGCCTGCGCGTTTGGAGGCGGCGTCGGCATCTGCATGCCGGGCATATTCATCTGCATTGGCTGCGGCGAGGCTGAAGGTGACGCCTTTGGCATCTGCATTCCCGGCATGTTCATCTGCATTGGCTGCGGCGACGGCTGCGGTGCCGCGGATTGTTTGGGCGCTGACGAAGGCTTAGCGGGCATATTCATCCCCGGCATGTTGCCCATCTCGGTTTTGTTTGCGGGATTCTTTTTTGCCGCTTTCCTCCTTCTTGACGACGCCCTTCGTCGGGACATCACGGGCATCTTCATTCCGGGCATATTCATCCCCGGCATGTTGCTCATGTCGTGTTTCTTCGCGGTCTGCTTCTTCCGCGCTGTCTTTCTCTTTCTCGGTGATGTCGCCTTTGGCTTGGATTTCGCCTTTGGTTTACTCATCCCCGGCATATTGGACATATCGTGTTGTGCAAGGACAGGTAAGCTGGCGACCAATAGACAGGCCGCAAAAACAAATGCCCATACCTTGATCTGCAAACTAAAACTGATCGTATTGACGTTCTTCATTATTCCCTCTCGAAAACTGTTCCACGCCAAAGAAGTCTTCTCAACGGAAAGACAACTCCAGCCGTAACAAAAGATTTGCTTGTTTCAGTGAAAGCGAACGGACGCGCTTCAGTCCTGCAAAGACCGAAGACGCCTGAGAGGGTCTAGATCAGAAAAACGTTATTGAGGATATGTCGGGGCGCACTTGTGCTCGGTGGTGCGTGTTCTCTGGGTAATCCATTCGACGATAGCGTTATCAGAACCGACGCCAGACTCGATGCGGGCAAGGGTACTGATTCAACAGCCTTCTTGGATTCATCCGGCGCCTTCACCGACGAGACAGGCGCATTCGGGAGACCTGAATGGCTCAAACAATGCTGACATAGTTCAACCGGCTGCTGCAGCGCATTGTCTAAGGTCCCGGTGGAGGGATTACTGGTAGCAGGCGGCGTGGACATGTCCTCGGTGACCATCTCACCCATGATCATGCCATCCATTGTCGACATGTCCTGCATGCTGTGCATCGCCACGTGATCTATCGGCATGCCTTCCATTGCCATATCTTCGTGGGTGCACGAGGAATTATGCGTGGGTCTCGCCGTCTTCGCGAGGCAACATGCACGGCCTTGCATGCGAGGACAGAAGGCCGCGGCAAACACCTGGCCCATGCTACTCAAACCGAGTAACAAAGCAAGAGCGATCAGAAAGGGCTGCCTCGTGTTCATCGCATTCGACTTCGGGGGGCTTGTGCTAGTTAATCTAAGCGATCATGGGAGCTAATACCAAATGAAGGGCGCGACCTGAAGAAGCGCCGCGCCCCGTTTACGCACGAAACCAACGAAGTTAGTTGCCGTTTGCGTTTCCCGTCTTCTTGTTAGGCATCGGACACGAATCGCCCTTGCAGCAACAGGCCGCGCCACCCTTGCCCGCGCAACAGGCGTGCGCATTCTTGCCTCGCTTCGTTTTCTTCTTGCAACAGGACATGTTCTTGTCGCCGGCTTTGCAACAGTTTTCCATGTCGCAACAAGCCTCGCCGCTTTGGTTGGTATTCTGCGGTGGATTCAGAGTTAGCCCTGCTGCCGAAATAGCTAACGCCGCCCCACACGCCAGACTCATCAAGAGTACTTTAACTTTTCTCATTATCGTTTCTCCAGATTCAAAGAATTGCTGTCGCAATTCGGGAAGAATGCCGTGATGACAGTGAACATTCTGCCATCGTTACCCAGGCACACTTCTAGATCAGAAAGACACAACCGCGAAGATAGGTTTGGTTTTGGTTAGGTAGCCGCAGCGTCATAGCGAGAGGCGACGCTGCGAATCTCGTAATAACCGAGAGTGCTTCAGCGCCCGGCGACACCGAAGCGTCGTCGTTGCTAATACGTTGGCGACTATTCACAACGACCGTGCCGCTGGTCAGAGGACAGCAGTTCATCGCATTCGATGAATTCGGGACCTCGGCAAGTCCTTCAAGATTCGCCAATGCCTCAGAAGATGAAGCGTGATCCGTCATCGATGAAGCAGTGCGACGCTCTGACTTATGACGCGCCTTGCAACAATCGTGCGTTCCCATCGAGCCCGATGTCTCGCCCCCGGCAGTGCTAACGAAGCCGACCCGGCCGTTCGCAGTCATGGCGGCGACGTGTGCGTAGCTTACGATCATGCAACCAGCGCCTCCGCACCAGAGCACCAGCCCGAAGGTGATTGCTGAGCGCAACTTACTGAGGGTCACGACTTTCATCGAAAGCAGTCTAGCCTGACTTTGAGATCGTTGTCGAGCAAATCCGGCTGGCAGGAGGATGTAGATTCCTGATCCGGATCACATCGCGCTCTCGGCGCCCCTCCCCCAACTTGACTTATAATTAGAATAATTATAATTTGAAACAGTGAAGGCAAGCAGCAATAAATCAGCAATCAAAGAGGTTGGGGGCAACGAGCCGGTCTTGACCCGCCAGCGAAAGGTCGTGCTCGACGTCGTCCGTTCCGGCGACACGCATCCAACTGCGGCGGAAATCTTTGAGGCAGCCCGCAAGGCAATGCCTGCGATTAGCTTTGCCACGGTCTACAACTCTCTGCGGTACTTGAAGCAAACAGGATTAGTGCGTGAAGTGGCTTTTGGCAACGGGGCCAGCCGCTACGATCGCGAGACGGAGCGTCACGATCATGCGATCTGCTCGGCCTGCGGCACGCTGGTCGATTTTGATTTGCCCGGCACCGTCGAGTTGATTCGCGCGGCGGCACGCGCGTCTCGGTTCAAGGCCGAGTCCGTGCATCTTACGTTAGTCGGACTTTGTCCCGGTTGTCGTGAATAGCTTTGCCGAAAAGTTTTGTCCTAATTCTGTTTAGAGCCGCGAATCGTCGCGGCGAGTAGTTAACTTTTGAGGAGGAAAAATGTCAGCAGCAATAGCAACAGCATACGAAAGTGCTCAAGTGGGCAAACCAGCGCCCGATTTTGAGATTCCATCTACGAAGAACATTGAAAAGCTCAACGAGCCGGTCAGGCTTTCAGACTACAAAGGCAAGTGGGTAGTTCTGCTTTTCTATCCCCTGGACTTTACCTTTGTCTGTCCGACAGAGCTAACCACGTTCAGCGATCGCTACGCGGATTTCGAAGGCATAGGCGCCGAAATAGTTGGCATCTCGACCGACTCGGCGTTTTCGCATCGGGCCTGGTTGCAAACACCTCGCGATAAGGGCGGCGTCGAAGGTTTGCAATTTCCGCTCGGCGCGGATATCACGAAAAAGATGTCGCGTGATTACGGCGTGCTCATCGAGGATCGTGGCATCGCGTTGCGCGGCTTATTCGTGATCGATCCTGAAGGCACTCTGCGTTATAAGGTCGTTCACGATTTGAACATCGGACGTTCGGCCGAAGAGACCCTGCGTGTCATCCAGGCTTTGCAGACCGGCGGTCTGTGCCAGGCGGAATGGCGGCCGGGTCAGGAAACGATCAAGAACTAACGGAAGAACAGGGTTGAGTTCTTACTCCCTCTCCCTTTGGGAGAGGGCTGGGGTGAGGGACTAGACAGAGAAAAAATGTTCTTGTGGTTCTGTCGCTCAAGCCCTCACCCTAACCCTCTCCCAAAGGGAGAGGGAATCTAACTCCATCACCCTGATGAAATATCTGGAGATTTATTTATGCCAATGAGAATTGGAACGCCGATGCCGTCGCTCGAAGGCGCGACTGAGTGGATTAACGGCTCGGCAGAAGAAGCTTTGAAAGAAACGGAAGGCCACCCGGTGCTGGTACATTTTTGGTCGTTAAGCTGTGGTATGTGCAAAGAGAATCTGCCGCGCGTTGCTGGGTGGCGAGAGAAATATGCGGCGGCAGGATTGCGTCTAATTGCGATTCATATGCCGCGTTATCCCGCCGACACCGACGCTAACGCGGTGCGCGAGGCGGTCACTCAATACGGAATCATCGATCCTGGAGCCATCGACAACGAACACAAATTACGCGACGCATTTCAAAATGAACATGGATACGTGCCGGCTTATTACTTGTTTGATGACCAGCACAAATTAAAGAGCTTTGCGGCGGGTGAGTATGGCACGAAGGTTATGGAGCCGGCGCTGGAGAGGATGCTGGGAACGGCGAAGGTTGCGCAGGTTGGTTAGGGAATAGTTGAGGCTGATGTAACGGTCGGCGGCCGATAATAGCCGCATCGGACGAGTTGGATCGTCCGCAATAGTTTGAATTGCTCTGGAATGGCACGGGAGCACATCAATCCACGCTCATCAATCTTTTCGCAAATCTCTGCGACAATCTCGTCAATAGTTCTGAGCTTGCCTCCAGCTGGTTCAGTTCGCGAGCCACCCCCGCTGGTAACTAATACCGCTATTTGATCTAACTCTACCTCTTCATCAATCCATGGAAAGACCTCCCTAACATATTTTCTTCCCGCTCGAAACTTTTTCTCAAAACGTTCTGTCCGGACATCCCAGGAATGGCCATCAATCGAGGGCTCTAAATGAACAAGGTTTTTGTTTTGAGGATGGTACGCGATGATGTCTAACTCACCTTCATGCCCGCCATGGCTTAATGGTCCCACCTTGATATTGCGGCGAACGACGTAGCCTTGCCACTCATAATACTCACACAGCAGATCCTCGAGATGTGACATCAGCTCACCTCATAAAAGCTCTGAACCAAGGATCACGACGAGAGCATTTTTAAGAACGGTCATGTCTCGATGGTTAAGGTGACCCAAGGGTCGAATGATTAAGGACTTTTCGATTGTGGCAAGAATCGGCTTGATCGTTGAAGCTTTGAGCAGGCCCGCCTCCTTCCAGTCGCTAACGACAACTTCGCCAATTCTGGGATAGCCCGACAAGTGACCGGTGACGGGCATTAGAATCACGTCCGGTCGTACCTTGTTGTATTCATCAGAGCTAACGGCAACTGCGGGACGTTTCTTGCTCGCAGTCTGATCGGTGAAAGGAAATGGAACAAGAACTACGTCACCAAAACTATAGATTGTCGTATTCGGCATCGTCTGGATTGTTCCAAACTGCTGCAAATGCGGGCTCAGAGATTTTCGTAGCGGCTGCTACCAAGAGCCGATCGTCGCGATGCGCAAGGAAGTCCACGAAGTCTACGATCTCCGCGATCTTATCCGGTGGAAGCGCCCTTATTTTTTCAATCAGCTCTTTGTCTTGCATAATTGTCCGACTCCATCTCTATTAACGTGAGAGCATAACGCCAGGCATTCCCAAAAAGCGAGCCCTCCCTCACAGTCGGGCTACTGCCCGCTACATTAATCGCAGATTTACAACCTGCAAATCAACAACTCGCGCTCATAGATCATCTCTGGTGGCAGGCGATCGTGCAGATCTAAAAACAGCTCTTCGTGTCCCAGGACTTCATCGCGCCAAGCCGCGCGATCGAAGGCTTGCAACTCTTCAAACTTATCTTTAGGAAAGTCCAGGCCCTTCCAGTTGATGTCTCCATAGTGCGGCACCCAGCCAATCGGAGTCTCTTTCGCCAGCGCACGGCCGTGGGCGCGGTCGACTACCCATTTCAATACGCGCATGTTTTCACTGAATCCCGGCCACAGAAAGTTTCCTTCGCCATCTTTACGGAACCAGTTCACGTGAAAGATCCGAGGCGTCTCAGTCAGCGAACGCTGCATGCGGATCCAGTGCCGGAAGTAATCGCCCATGTGATAGCCACAGAACGGCAGCATCGCCATTGGATCGCGTCGCACTTTCCCGATAGTGCCGGCGGCCGCGGCCGTCATCTCTGAGCCCATGGTCGCGCCAATGTAGACACCGGAGCTCCAGTTGAATGACTGATAGACGAGCGGCATCGTCGTGGCGCGCCGCCCACCAAAGATAATCGCGCTGATGGGCACGCCGTTCGGGTTCTCCCAATCTGGATCGATCGTCGGACATTGTGAAGCGGGCGCGGTAAAGCGAGCATTCGGATGCGCAGCTTTCGCGCCGGTCTTTTTGGCGATTTCCGGTGTCCACTTGTTGCCCTGCCAATCGAGACATTCGGCCGGCGGTTCGTCCGTCATGCCTTCCCACCAGACACCGCCCTCCGGGGTCAGCGCCACATTAGTGAAGATCGAATTCTTCGAGAGACTGATCATCGCATTGGGGTTCGTCTTCGCCGATGTTCCCGGGGCGACGCCGAAAAAACCGGCTTCAGGATTGATCGCATGCAAGCGGCCGTTGGCATCCGGCTTGATCCAGGCGATGTCATCTCCCACCGTCCAAACTTTCCAGCCTTCGAATCCTGCCGGCGGAATCAGCATCGCGAAATTTGTTTTGCCGCAGGCGCTGGGAAATGCGGCGGTAACATAAGTTTTCTCGCCCTGCGGATTCTCGACGCCAACGATCAGCATATGCTCGGCCATCCAGCCTTCGTCGCGTGCAATGTTGGAAGCGATTCGCAGCGCGAAGCATTTCTTACCCAGCAGCGCGTTGCCGCCATACCCCGAGCCATAGGACCAAATCTCGCGCGTCTCGGGAAAATGAACGATGTACTTTTCTTTGTTACACGGCCAGGGAACGTCCTTTTGGCCGTGGTCAAGCGGAGCTCCCACCGAATGCATGCACGGCACGACACGCTTATAGTCCTTGTCGATTTCTGCATAAATCGGCAGCCCGATGCGGGCCATGATGCGCATGTTGACGACGACGTATGGCGAATCCGTAAGTTGAACTCCGATCTGCGACATCGGCGAGCCGATTGGCCCCATGCTGAAAGGCAACACGTACATGGTGCGGCCGCGCATGGCTCCGTTGAAAAGGTCCTTTAGTCTTCGGCGCATCTGGTAGGGCTCTTCCCAATTGTTGGTCGGACCAGCGCCGTCTTTGGAAAGTGAGCAGATGAAGGTGCGATCTTCGACGCGGGCAACATCAGTGGCGTCCGAACGGGCATAGTAACAGTTGGGCCAGAGTTCTTCGGCGAGTTTGGTGAACGTGCCGCTGGCAACCATCTGAGCTTTGAGCGCCTCATCCTCTTCTATCGAGCCATCTACCCAGTGAATCGCATCAGGCTTCGTTAGCAGGGCCATTTTCTCGACCCAATTCAAGAGATGCGTGTTCTTGCTCAGCGGTACGGATACGTCCCGATGCTCAATTGTTTTCTGTGTAAGAGTAGAGCTCATGCTTCTCCAATCGGTGATGATATTTCTGTCGTGTTTCGGCGTGATTGAATCTAATTCTTACATCCACAGGACGCCGGAATCAAGTTGTCGGAAACACAGGCAGCGTCCGAATTAGGTTTCGGGCTTTCTTTCGGCCTGCAGGGAGGACGATCCACGAAATCACACGAAATCGCACGAACAAAAGCTGGTGCGGCGTCTCCAGAGTTCTAACCCAAATCGTCCCTGACCGCAGAGCGGTCAGATGTTTATAGCTCCGGCGGCCGGAAAGAACTCGCCAGCCGGAGGAGCGCAATGTGTCTTGTGCAAAGCCAGGTGTTTCGCTCCTTCGGAGCTCTGGAATATTTTTGGGCTCCGTTCTATAAACATTTGGTCCCTCCGGGACTGAAAACTAAAACCCTCCTTTGCACATTATTGTGGGGTTCTGTTATTGCTTGTCACATGAACCCAGCGCCATCTCGCGAAGCGTTCACGAACACCGAGTGGAAGCTGATTCAGCGTTTACGCACGCCCGCACAGGTGCAGCGTTGGCTCACTCTGATGCCTTACAACTGGGAGCGCCAGGGCGGCACGATGCGTTCTTTCCGTGAAGTTGTCAAAAGAAATCAAGCTCACTGCCTGGAAGCAGCGGTCGCGGCGGGGGTGATTCTGGAACAGCATGGTTACCCGCCACTGCTCCTGGACATCGAGTCAGTGGACCTGCTCGATCACGTCATCTTCGTCTTTCAAAAAGATGGCTTGTGGGGATCGATTGGCCGCTCACGCGACACGGGGCTGCACGGTCGCAAGCCGTTGTTTCGCAATCTGCGACAACTAGTCTGGAGCTATTTTGATCCGTACATCGATCGGACCGGTCGTATCAAGGGCTATGGATTAACCAGCCTGTACGATCTTGGTAAATACGATTGGCGTTTCTCGGCAAAGAACATGCACAAGATCGAAGACCACTTGCGCGCGATTCCCCACCACGTCCTGCGTTCGTCAGATCGGCGGTACGAGTTTTGGCACGAGCGCTATTACAGATTCAAGCAACGGTTTCCTGACAAGTCGCCGGTTTATTATGACAATCGTAATCAGTGGATGTTATGAGAAGTGTTATGCTGCGCGACATCGCCGGAGGAAACTCTCATGGCCTGGGTTATGGTCGTTGCTCCCAGCAGATTTCCGCCTGACGTATGGAAAGATTCGTGGCGATTACCTTACTGGTCTGAGATCGCCCTCGACCAACTGCCGGCGGGCTTTTACACTCTCCGGGTGACCGCCACGGACAACGCCGCCGGCGCCCGCGCGTCCCAGAGAATTGATTTTTCAGACGAGCGAAGTGGAGGCACGGGATCGCTTGGTAAGTGTTTCCTGTGATTTCGTGTGATTTCGTGGATCGTCCTGACCTGACATAGATCGATCCACGAAATCGCACGAACTGACACGAAAGGAAGACTGCTATTAAGGTACAATCCAGTTCAAACCAGACCTAAGGAGAATCTCAGATGAAGCTAGTAGTTCGTACGTTTGTGACCATGGTGATTTGCTTGATAGTCATCCCCACTGCGCTTGGCAGAAATCCTGGCGCCCAGGTTGCCGCCAACGTGGCGGGGATTTACGAGAACTTTACAGTTGGTAAGGAGTCGGGCGACCTTGAAGGCATGAGGGTAGTTATTGTCCAGGCCGGCGGTGGTTATTATGCCATCGTCCAGATTGCTCAGGGCGGTGCGGAAGATCCGAAACCAGAGTTTGTCCAGGCAACGGTAAAGGGATCGAACGTCAGTTTCGCCGTCGGTGATGAAAAGTTCACCGGCGCCGCGACCGCCACGGGATTGAGGCTCAAGAACTCTGCCGGAGGGTCGCAGGTGCTGAAGCGAAAGGCCTGCTCGTCCTATTTCAAATAAGGCGAGCGAAATGGCTATCCACCTGTCTATCACAAAGGAGCAAGCAATGTTGAGATCAAAAGCTTCGCGGCTCTTTGGCCTCGCGGTTTTGTGCGGGGGGTTCGTATTTTCTCAGACTGTCTCGAGCCATGGACAAGCGGCAAAGTTTTCCAGCCTCTATACCAACCTGAAGACCGGGTGTACGGCGGCGATCAAGTTGAAGAAGGGCGAGAATCCCGAAGGGCAGGACATGCCGCTCAAGTGCAAAGGGTATGGTGGGTATGAAGTCAGGATCGATTACAGCGCGGCAAGTTCAAGCTTGAGGGTGCAACCGTTGGGCAAGTCCGATCAGTCAATTACGTTGGGTATGCAGCCACTGGACTACGATCAAAAAAGAAAGATCGAATGGCGTCTCGCCAATGGCAAGCCCTTTGCCGTCATCTACCGCGTCGTGAAGAGTAAGTCGGAGCAGCCGGAAGAGATGTGGCGTCCCGAGAACAAGGCGGGCGAGTCTTTGGTCATCAAGGGACTGAAAGGATACGAACAGATCGACCTGGAACTCGACGCCGCGGCAGCCAACGCCAATGTCAAAGCCAGGGAGATGGCCGACAGCGCGTATGCGCAGAAGCATTAACCCCGAGCGCGGCCGTGGGTCATTGGTTGAGAGTTCAACCTTTAGGTTGCTGATTGCCTGCGCAAGCTAAAGCTTGAACTCTAAACTAATCTGCAAGCGCCGCCGACTGGAATCTGGCGGTCGTGTTATGGTGTGTGTCTTGGATATTCCCATTGAAGGAGACGCTATGGAAATCAAAGCCTCCCAGTCCAGCTCGCCCGTTGAGGCCTTCAAACAATCTGACCTATTTATCGAAAATGAAAGGGAAGCCCTCATAACTGAGATCGTCCGCGAGATGAAAAAGGATTCACTCAAACAGGACGCCTCCAAGAAACTCACGAAAGAAGGGCTGGGTGAACTCGTTTATGATTTCTTCAAACATCCCGCAGTGCTACTGATAATAGGGTTCCTTCTGACGGGGTGCATTGGAACATTTCTGACTAACAATTGGCACCGTCAGGAGTGGGATCGGCAGCAGCGAATACAAAGTAAAGAATGGGAGAGACAACAGCGCAGGTTGCTTGATATCAAGAAGATTGATCTAAAGTACGAGATAATAGACCAACTGACGAAGGCCATTGGAGAGCGAGACTCGGCAGCTATCCAGATCTTGGGACCTCTGGCTACAAAAGGCTTCGATCTTCACCAATTAACTACAGAGGAAAATGAACCTATCACAACTTGGCAGAAGGCCACCAATGACTGGCGCATCAGCTCACAAATCATGCAGTTGAAGATTGGGACACACATCAGGGATGAAGACGCAGCTAAGCTATTTCAACAGATCGTTGATACACAAAAAACAATCTTCATTAATGTGACTGACGTGAAGAATCATCTGAAGGAACACTATGTGGAGAACAAGGAACCCAGTCAATACAAGGAGGAGGATAGAGAAGCGCTAAGAGCGCTTGACGCAATCCGTGGTGGGGTAAAGAAGACGGCGTCAGACCTGAAACTGCTGGTGAACGTGATTGCGAAAGAGGCACAAGCTGACGTCGAAAGCCCTGGGCCTTAAGCTTGCGCCATCATAGGTCTGAGCATCCCAACGTGCACTGCTGATGAACCTGATTCGCCCTTCTACGACACGCGCGTCGTTCAGAACGAGGTTTTGACATACAACTTGCTATTCTGTCAGTGTGTTCGTCAAGACACAGGCTAAAACACTCTTCGGGCATGAGTAGTGGCGAATGGATTTTCTCAACTGCCGCTTTCTTTGGCTCGAACCACGATGCAAAGGTCGGCGTTAAGACGACCAAGAAAATGATAAGGAAGAGGGTGATTAGCAAGTGCCTTTTCAAAGTTAGCAACCAGTCCCTTCAGGGGTTTCGATTTTGACTTGGACTAGGCGGACCGGACAATATCTTGTAATCAGTTACGGGATGGATTTCCCATGTTGTGGCTCGCCAATTAGTCCTGTTCCCCGGATAAGTGCTCTCGGCTTCGTCTATGTGGATATAATCATTGAACAACCAGCCGCGAAACGTTACCCATTTTCCCTCGAGTTTCTTGCTGACTTCTTTGAGCATTAGCGAATAGTTGCTGTCATCAAAGCCAAGCTGTTTCTGCCAGTACGGACTGATCTCAAGGACTACGTATTTCCGATCGTTTCCAACCTCAGTAGGCGAAGCCACAAGGGCAATAATCACGTCGCGTAAGTCCGTGCGCCTACAATTCGCTGTTTCCTTTACAGCTCCTGGTACAACCGCGGCGACGTAGCCAGTGACTTCCACGGCCAAGTCTGGATAGAATTTCTTGTCATAGGCCGGATTGCGAAGGTCGTCGACCGTTTTGGGTTGAACCTCATTTGCTAGTGGTGGTTGGTTTCGGTTCTTCAGGGTGTTATCTTCTTGCGCCTTGACGCTCCTCGCTGTGCCACAGGCCGGGCAGCCGCGGTACGGAACACCCGATGAGCAGGGAGCCTGGGCGTTAGTACTCACCACAGGTAGGATTAAGGCGATTAGAAGGAATCGTAGCCCCATGGGAATAAGCGGCCCCTCTCTATGAATGGCTAACGCATTCGGCTCTTAAGGTGAGACGAATCGCTAGATAAACTCAGACAATACGCGAAGCCTAATCCGATCGACCGTCCCTGTCAATATTTTTAGCGGTCAAAACAGCCTTGATCGACATCTTCCCCAAACCCGCCGCCCAATGTGCGGTCCCTCACCCTTACGGCGTCGTTTTCTTGTGCGTCAGAATGTTGCACGCGTCCTCGGCGCTGGACGGATCGATCGCTACGCTGCCTTCGTCGATGTGCTGGATAATTCCGTCCTTATCAATTACGAACGTGGCGCGATTGCCATAGCCACCCTCTTCGTTAAAGATGCCGTAATCTTTCACGACGGTGCGTTTGAAATCGCTGAGCAGCGGAAAGGTTATGCCGTTCTGTTTGGCGAATTCCTTGTTGGCGGGAACGCTGTCTACGCTAAGACCAAAAATCTGGGTATCGGTCGTTTCGAATTTGGCGATATCAGCCTGATACGCCTTCATTTCCTTCGTTCAACCACCGGTGAAGGCCAAAACGTAAAAAGCCAGCACCACGTTCTTCTTTCCCTTAAAGTCACTGAGCTTAAATCGCATGCCCCTTCCATCGGCGCCTATCGCGGTGCTCGGAAGGGTAAAGTCAGGCGCCGCCTGGCCCACTTTCAGATTTGTATGCGGCGCAGCCGGCGGGGTCCTGGCCGGAGTTGGACTCGGAGTTGGTACTTGGGCAGCGGCCATGGCCGCCGACCCGAGCAAGAGAGCAAGCACGAGCATCTTATTGAACATAGTTTTCAATCTCCAGATTCTATTGGATTCAGGAATTCTAAGACCTTATGCGTTTCGGCTGTTGGATCCAGTAATCTCGAAAGGCGCGCAAACGCGGGAGCGACTCACGGTCTCGTTCACGTCCCGCCGCCTCTTTGCTGGCTATGATGTCATCAATGTGGCAGACGGGAAAGTCTTCCACCTCGACGCGACGGTCCCAAGCATCCTCAAATCGTTCGATCCCGTCCGGCGCAAATTTGAGATCGAGGTCAAACGGACCGTTCTTGAGTTGTATGAAATCTTTGCCTCGTTCAATCTCGGTCACTTGCAGATCGCTTAGATCGAATCCCAGTTCTCGCAAAGCAGCGACGAGCGCGCGCCCATTTTCAGCGCTCCAATCGACGAACAAGTCGGCATCTTGAGTCGTATCCGGGAATCCGAGGAGGATTGCACCAGACTTTCCGATAAACAGATAGCGGACATTATGGTGCTTCAGCGCTTCCCGAATTTCCTCGGCCTGGCGGTATTCAAACGCGCGCATATCCCAACCAACGAGGTAAGTTCTCTGCACACCAGCGCCGATATTCTTCCATAGTCTCAAAGGAGCGAAAGTCAGCGTCATCCATAACCGGCTTATATGTTTTGATGAAGGCGTAACGCCAACGTTCCTTGAGCGGCCGCTTTGCTGCCGCTTCAAACTCCTCAAGCCATTCGGACGGAATCTGTGAATTCTCGGCGGACATTTCGGCTGGCAGTCTATAACCGAATCCGATGTCTGACAACCGGTTTGAGAGAACCGCAGGGCTGGAGGCCTCCTTCAATTCCAAGAACAACGCGTTTTCTTGCGAGAGTCGCGTTTTTCCACCGAATAATGGGGTTTCGCGCTTAGTGAATGGGCTCTCACGCGCGATTGTTGCGGTCGCGCGCGCGATGAATGGCGTCTCACGCGTCATGAATCGGCTTTCACGCATGATTGTTGCGGCCGCACGCGCGATGAATGGACTTTCACGAGCGATTGTTTCGGTCGCACGCGGAATGAATGGCGTCTCACGCGTCATGAATCGGCTTTCACGCTCGCTGAATGGCGTCTCACTCTCGGTGAATCGGCCTTCGCGCCGGTAAAAAGGCCTTTCCTATTCGATGAGATCGCAGCCCGCGGCTAAAAACTTACCTGATTCGCTTTCAATTCCCGTCATTGCAATCAAAACTCAAGAATTCCTCAAGGGGGTCTCCGGATAATTCCCGGTGTCAAGAACGGGGCCGGGACCATTTGGTCGGTGGCGCCGGGAAAATCCTGAGGACAGACGCCGGCCATGAGCGCACTGCTGATGAAAAAAGACGAAGAACACCTCATCCAGGAAAAGATTGCCGTGCCGGACGCATTTCCACGCGTGTCCCGGCTGCGTTTGCTCAAGCTGCTGGCAGAGAACGTGGTCTGCTGCAACGCGACGATCGTTAACGGGCGGGCCGGCACCGGCAAGACTACTTTGGCGGCGGATTTTGCGCGGCATGCAGGGCGCGCGGTTTCCTGGTACAAAGTGGACGCTGCCGACAGCGACCTGCGCCTGTTCTGCGGCTATCTCTCCACCACCTTGCAGCGGCAGCGGCCGTCTATGGATACCGAACGGTTGTTGCAAATGACAGAAACCGCCGAGAGTGACCGGGCCGAACTGTTGGCTGAGGCATTCGTGTTTCAGCTAAGCGAGGGTAAATCAGAACCCCTCCTAATCGTTATCGAGGACCTGCACCTGGTTTACGACGCCGATTGGCTCGTTCCTTTCTTTCGCCGTTTGCTGCCGCTGCTGCCGGCTGACGTGCACCTGCTGATTACCTGTCGCAGCCTGCCGCCGGCGCCTTTGTGGCGGCTGCGCTCGAAACAGATGCTGCGCGTCGTCGAAGAAACCGAGCTGGCTTTCAATCTCGACGAAGCCATCGGGTTGTTCGAAACCTACGGACTTAGTGCAGAACCTGCCGCCATCGCCTGGCGCGATACGAATGGACGGGCCGCCACGATCTCAGAGTTTGCGGCTACCCCGGGACGCGCGGGTCGGGCCTTTGCCGATAGCCTGCTGTCGCTGAAACGTTCGACGTTCACGTCGCTAGCCAGCCAGGCTCCTGATTTTCAAATCTAACGGGTGGCTGAAAGACTCATTAAGGATTGGGAGCGCGAAATTTGGAGTGCGGCGACTTGTCGCCGCTTTGCAACCGCGAAGAATCTAGTCGGCAAGCCATGCAAAAGCGGCGACAAGTCGCCGCACTCCAAAAGATCACGCAGCTATGCCTGACCTGGTTCGATCCCCTTCGCACGCCGCGGGCGCTGACAGTCGCGCAATACTCTCAAACTGTCTGGTTAATGATAGAACTCGCGCTTTCGGCTATGCTAATCTCCGCAGCAGTCAGAAATCTCCGCCGGGTATACTAATGACCAGTCAGGAACGCCGAACGGGAGCTATGAACACAGCTCCGGTTAACGCCCCGGAATCCTCCGGAACGTTCTATCTGCGGACCAAACTTCTACCTCCGCGGCCGGCGCCGGAAATCCTGGCTCGTCCGCGTCTGATCGAACGTTTGCAGGCAAATCTGACTTTGCCGGTGACACTGGTCACGGCCAACGCCGGCTCAGGAAAGACAACTCTGATTGCCGACTTTCTGCGCAAGCAGGAGCGGCCTTATGTCTGGTATCAATTGGATCGCACGGACGCCGATCCGGCGGTCTTCCTCGGCTATCTCGCTTACGGAATTCAACAGCGCGTCAAAAACTTTGGTCAAACTACGTTCGCGTTTCTGCAGCAGGCGCAGGAACTGGCGCAGCAACCCGAGCGCGCCGCCGACGTACTCTTGAATGAAATCCTGGAGGGCGTCGACCAACAGATGATTCTCGTCCTCGACGATTATCATCATCTGGGTGGTGAGACGCCGGTTCATGCGGTGCTCGATCGTCTGATCGCGTATCTCCCGGATGTAATTCACGTCATCATCATCTCGCGCGACATTCCGCCGCTGACACTGGCGCGGCTGCGCTCCCAGGATTCGCTCTCGATCATCGATCGGGCTGACCTGCTGTTTACCGATGAAGAGACGCAGGAGCTGTTTCGCAAAGTGTTCGGGCTGGCCTTAACTGCCGAGCAATTGCGCGAGTATGGCGAGCGCACGCACGGATGGATCACTGCCCTGCAATTGGTCCGTCAGATCGCCCAGCGACAGGTTAGTTCGGGAGCATCGGACAAGACGCCGGACCCGCTAGCGGTGCTGCGTCAATCAGAGCGCGACATTTTTGAGTATTTTGCGGAAGAAGTCTTCGCGGCTGAGTCCCCGGAAATCCAGCAATACCTGATGCGCATCGCGCTGCTCGATCGGATCGAAGTGGAAACCTGCGCGCGGCTGTACCCGCAGATTATTTCCTCCGCCGTGCTGCCGGCCCTGGTGCGCGGAAATGTCTTTATGACCGTGGCCGGCGACGGTGGAGGCGAAGAATATCGTCTGCATCCGCTGTTTCAAAGTTTTCTGCGCCGCCGTCTGCGGGCTGAGACTGGTGTGTCGGGTGTCGCCGCTGAGCATGCGCGTTACGCTCAATATTTCCTCGAGCACTCGGCCTGGGAACAGGCAGTGCGGCACTTGCTCGAGGCGGAAGACTTTGAGCGGGCCGCGCAAATTATCGCTGAGCACGGCAGCACTTGGATCGCTTCGGGCAAACTGGGGTCTTTGGCTGTGCTTAGTGAGGCGCTCCCTTCTTCGGCAGTCGAGGCGCACCCGCGGGCGCTGGCCTACCGCGCTGAGGTTGCTCGCCTGCGCGGCGAATTCGAATCAGCCCAAAATCTATTTCGCCGGGCGATCGCTTCACTGCGCGAGCATGGGGACCGCCAGGGCGAGGCGGAGGCCCTGCATTCGCTGGCCACGATTGCGCGCCGCCGGGGCGATTATCAGGCGGCATTCGAGTACCTCGATCGGGCGGTCGAGCTAACTGAGCGAACCTCGATCGTGCGCGCAAAGTGCGGAAACACGAGAGGCTTGTGTTTGGTTTGGCTCGGTCAGTGGACCGAAGGCGAGCGTGAATTTCGGCTCGCGCTGCAAACCGCAGAAGAACAAAACGACAGACATCTAACTCGATTGATCACCCACAACCTGGGAACGCCGGCCATGTGGCGCGGCGATTTTGGTGAAGCCCTGCGCTGGCTCAGCCGCATGCTCCGCACTGATTCCGGTGAGGAACCCATCCCACAGGAAGCGACGGCGCACCTGAATATTGCTCGCTGCCGCCTTTATCGTGGCGAAATGAATGAATGCGAGCGGCATCTCGATCTCGCCCTCGATCGTTGCCAGCTTTTCAACCTGGTCGGTCAACTCGGCGAAAACTTTGAAGCCTACGGCAATCTTTATCGTGAGCGCGGGGATTTGGCGCGCGCCGCGGAGTTCTATGAACGCGCCGCCAGGTCTTATGACGAGGCCGGAATCGATCTCGGACGAGTTGAGTTACTTGAGGAGCAGGCATTCCTGAGTCTGCGGGCTGGTGATGTTGCGCGCGCCCGGGCGCAAATCGATCGCCTGCTCGAACGTCGGCCCGCCGACAAAAACGACATCGGCCACTTCACGGCTACGTTGGCGCGGGGGCTAATTCTCCTGGCGCAGTCCGAACACGCCGAAGCGCGGAAAGAACTGGATCCGGCGTTCGACTATTTCCATCAGCAAGGTCTTTATTACTATGAAGCGCAGGCCGGCATGGCGCTCGCTGTTTGCGATTTTGCCTCAGCTCAAGAGCAGCAGATGATCGAGCACTTGCGCCGTGTCCTCGATCTGGCTGCCCGCTATGACTATGAATATTGGCTGCGACAGGAGATCGCTTCGCACCCTGAGTTATTTGCTTCTGAGTATGCCCGAGAGTTGTTGCCGCCCGACTTGATCGCCCAGGTTGCGAACATTCCGGAAGTCGCTCCCCAGCAGATCGCTGCGCCCGTGGCAGTACTGACCAAGCCGCTGGTCGATCTCACCATTAACATGCTGGGGCCGGTCGAGATTGTGCGGGATGTTGCGCGGCCGTTTGCTGCGGACGCCTGGACTACGCGGCGAGCGCGGGACATTCTCTGCTTCATTGCTTCGCGGAACCACCATCGCACGCCCAAAGACACGATTGTCGATACTTTCTGGCGCGAGACCGATCTAAAAGCGGTGGAGAAGAATTTTCACCCCACGATGTCCCACATTCGCAAGGCGCTCAACAGCAATCAGCCGCTCAAGCAGAACTTTCTTGTCTATCGCGACGGTGATTACCAGCTTAATCCGGAATTCTCTTACCGCATCGACACGGAGGAATTCGATCGGCTGATCTCTGATGGCGAAGCCGCCCGGCGGGAGCGCGACTTTGACCGTTGCATAGGTTGTTACGAACGGGCCGTGGCGCTCTATCGGGGCGAATTCATGCAGGGCAGCTACGAAGATTGGGTCGATGAGCAACGCTCGTATTATCGCGAGCAATATCTGCGCATGCTTGAATCGCTGGCCGCGGTCGCGGAAAAGAAAGCTGACTGGCTGCTTTCAATGGATCTCGCCCAAAAGATTCTGCACGAAGATCCATTTCGTGAGGACATTCACTGCATGGTTATGCGATCGCAGGCGGCCGTGGGCAACCGCGTGGCTGTAAAAGAGCAGTACCAAACATTGCGCGGGCTCTTGCAAAAGGAACTAGGCGTCGAGCCGGCGATGCAAACTCAGAAGACCTATCACGAGTTGGTGGGGAAGTAGAGATTGAAAACCTTCGCGTGCGAGATTAACCAGTGCGGAGATCGCACCCGAGCACCAAGAGAGGGATCAGCGAATGCCGCTCGAAGAACGAGGAGTCTATTGGTTTACTTGCGGCAGAGCCGCACGTGGAGAGCCAGGGTGTCGTTAATGAATACCCGGATGGCTACCTGCTAAACACGAGCAAACGCGGCCTGTTGACCAAGAAGATAAATGCAAGGCGACCGCAACAAACGGCTCGGACTTCGTGCTTAGAATCGGCCGTCGTCTCAGTTCATTTGATAATTAGACCTCGCTGGTTTCGCAGATAACAAGCCACTGTCTTTAACCCGACTGTGGCGATGGCTTGTGCTTGATGATTCGTAGATCCTACACACAATTTCGGCGACTGATCGCGATCGCGTTAGTAGCTTTGCTGAGCTCTGTTCCGGCAATGGCTGGTTTGACCATTATCGGATCGAACGGTATTACCGTGAGCGGTGCAGACGGCATCGGCTACGTTAACACCAATGGCATCACCGTCAGCGGCGCTGACGGGATACTCGCCTTTGGACCAAACGGGATCACCGTCAGCGGCGCCGACGGCATTGCGGGCGCTGGTGCTGACGGAATTACTGTCAGTGGCGCGGACGGCATCACGGTGAGCGGCGCGGACTCGAGTACGATCAGGCGTGCTGACGGCATCACGGTGAGCGGCGCCGACGGAATTACGGTGAGCGGCGCCGACGGAACGATTTGGCGCGCTGACTCAGTAACCATCAGGAATCCAACCGGCATTACGGTGAGCGGAGCGGACAGCGTCATAGCGACCGGCGTCAATGGCATTACCGTCAGCGGCGCCGACACGCGCGGCATCAATCATGCAGACGGCATCACCGTCAGCGGCGCCGACAATACACTGACGCTCAACGGCGCCGACGGAATCATCGCCACCGGTCCCGATGGAACAAACTTTTCAATTACGCCCAGCGCCATTACGATTAGTGGAGTAAACAACATCACCGGCTCAGGTGTCGACGGAATTACAGTTAGTGGCGCGGACAGCTTTGTTCAAACCGGGGTCAACGCGCTTATCGCAGCCCTCAATAATGCTGAAACACAGGCTGGTTTGCAGGGCGTCGATCCGGAACTGGCCGTTCTGCTGAATCGCCTTACCGACGACAGCAATGTCGACGCGGTAATCAGCTATCACCACCTGCCTACTGACGCTGACATAGCAGATTTGCAAGCCATTGGGGTTTTGGGCGGTACCCGGTATCGCTCTCTGCCGATGATCGCTGTGACTACGACCAAGCGCCGGCTCGCGGTGGTTTCGCATTTGGCGGCAGTACGTTCGCTCTACAGCAATCGGACGTTCCAGTGGAACTTGGACCGGCGGCCGCGAACCCTGACCGGCGTCGAACGCGTGCGGCGCAATAACGACCTCACCGGCGCTAACCGGGGATTGCCCGTCAGTGGCCGCGGCGTCACCGTGGCGGTGCTGGATACGGGCGTTGACGGGACGCATGGTGATCTGTCAGGCCGCGTGGTTCAGAATCTCAAGCTCGCCGATACACAAAGTCTGGGCGTGGGGTTCAGCTATCCATTGGCCACGCCCAATCTTCCGAATACCGACCAGGCCTATGGCCACGGCACCTTCGTCGCGGGTGTGATTGCCGGCAGTGGCCAGCAATCGGGAGGCAAGTACGCCGGGGTCGCGCCGAACGCAAATATTTTGGGCCTCAGCGCCGGCGATGCCAGCCTGGTGTTCGTGCTTTCGGGTCTTGATTACCTTTTGACCAACGGCGCCGCTTTCAACGTGCGCGTGGTCAATTGCAGCTTCTCGGCCAATACAGTGTTCGACGTAAACGATCCCGTGAACATCGCCACCAGGATGCTGACCGACAACGGCATGAACGTGGTTTTCTCTGCGGGAAACACCGGACCGGGCACAGATACGTTGAATCCTTACTCGGTAGCTCCCTGGGTAATCAGCACCGGAGCTACAGATGATCAAGGAAAGCTCGCCGGCTTTTCTTCGCGCGGCGATTTTGGTAGTCCGCTGTTCCGTCCGACTCTGGTCGCGCCGGGTGTAAATACTGTCAGCTTGCGCGCGTCTACCGTGGCTGCGGTAACAACTGTGGAAGGTCTGGCGGCCAACGACAAGCAGTTAGCTCCGGCTGAACTTCCTTATTACACGACCGGGAATGGAACGAGTTTTTCTGCGCCCCAGGTCGCCGGCGTGATTGCGCTGATGCTCGAAGCAAATCCGCAACTGACACCGGCGCAGATTCGCGACATTCTGCAAAGAACAGCGACACCTTTACCGCCATACTATGCGCACGAAGTCGGCGCCGGTATGCTGAATGCGCAAGCCGCCGTTTTGGAAGCAGCTTTCCCGCAGAGACGTTTTGGCCAATGGCGCGGAACGGCTTACCAGGGCCAGGTGCAGTTCATCAACAGCACACCGCAAGTCTTCAACGGCGACGTGACGCCGGGTTCTGCCAGCGATTCAGCGATTACCTTCGCTCCGGACGTGTTGCGTGCTTCAGTGCAGATTGCCTGGGGTGGCGTGGCAAGTCCAGCCAACCTCGCCCTGACGCTCGTTGATGGCCAGGGCACAAAGCAGCCGCCAGCCGGCGCTCTAAGTTCACCGGGATTGACGGGGCGGCGCCAGCGCACTGTGATCGATCTCCCTGGCGCCGGTACCTGGAAGGCCCGCGTGGAACAGGCGGTCGGGTCGGTGAGTGCGTCGTCCGGCTCTACCGGTGCCACGCTCGGCATGACAAGTGGCAGTTACGGCCCGCAGGCTTACACTGGAACGGTCCAAACAACTACAGCGCGTTATGCACCGATGACGGACCTGAGCGGGCTCGACAGCGGCTCGGTATCTGAGATCTATCAGAACTTCCGCGGGCTAGTGATGTGGCCGGTTGGACAGCGCTTTCGGCCGGCGTTTGGAGTTACGCGCGCCGGTCTGGCGACTGCGCTCGTGCTCGGCGCGCGCGTGCCGCAATATCTGCCGGGACAGTCGAGTTACACCGATGTCCGCGATAAAGCCACCATGCTATTTGTCGAGAGCGCCCAAGCAGCGCCTAATGGCGCCTTGTTCCCGACTACAAATCCGGGTGGGCAGTTCCTGCCTGACAGTAATGTGGATCGTCTGACTGCCGCCATCGCCCTGGTTCGCGCCGCGGGGTTGCGCCAGCAGGCGGAATCGGGAAGCTACACGCTGACTTATATTGACGCGGCATCAATTCCGGCTTCGTTGAGGGGTTACGTCGCCGTAGCGGTGCAGAATGGATTGATAAGGGTTAACGGTGCGAGCTTCAATCCGCAGGGATCATTCACGCGTTTGGATCTTTCCCACGCCATGGTGCGTATTGCGACCCTCGCCACCCAGTAGTCTTCCTGGTCGGGTCTTAACCACAGAGGTCACAGAGAAGACAGAACTGAAGGCATGGAATGCGCTCCGAACTCCAGTGATTTTCATTCTTCTCTGTGTCCTCCGTGGTAAGTGCTCCGGGTAAGTGCTCCGTTAGGTTCACTTCAGTTGTCCATAGTAAACCGCCGTGTCGTATTCGATAACGACCGTGTTATCCTTCTGATTGCTGTCAAAAACTTCACGCAGCGATTGCAGCATCGGTTCGTAATCCCGATGATCCGGCTGCGGCGCATACGACATTGAAAGCAGACGGCCTTTTAGACCTTCGAAGTCAAAAACCTGCTCGTTATAAAAAGTTTCTCGGCGGCATTTACCCGGCTCATAGAATGACTGAATCTCTTCATCCGTAATTTCGCGAATCGCGTCCTGGTAGTCCGTGCCGTAACGTTGAAACACACCCTGATAGTCGGCGACCGCCTTGCACTCAATGCGGAATCCATTCCAAACGAGCATCAACCAGCCGGCCGGCTTTAGTATCCGCACAAACTCTTCGCGGGCTTTTTCACGATTGAACCAGTGAAAGGCCTGGCCGGATACGACCAAATCGACCGAATGATCAGGCAACGTCGTCGATTCCGCGGCAGCATTTATGCTGGTGAATTTCGGATACTGCGCTAAGAACTTCTCGCCGGCTGAGCGCATTTCCTGATTCGGTTCGACACCAAACACTGGATTGCCGTGCTTCAGAAACACCTCAGTCAAAAGACCTGTGCCTGACCCCAGGTCGGCGATGACAGACTCGGCAGTTAAGCCACACTGTGACTCAAGCAAAGGAATAATCTCGGAAGGATAAGTAGGACGATACCTGAGATAGTATTCTACGCGGTCTGAGAACCGCCTGGTCGGATCAAGCACGAGAGAAAGTTAACAACGATGCGGTTGGAAGGCAATAGGTGGGGCCGTAGCCCGACCGTTAGGGAGGGCGTCTCAGCGCCGACGGCGCGAAATGTAATAGCCTGGGCCAATGGCCCTCGTCAAAGCCTCGCCTGCGCCGGACGAAACCGCGCCTGTGCCCGACGAAACCTCGTCCGTGATGGACGAAACCTCGTCTGTCGCAAACAAATCTTTGCCTGTAGCAGACAAACCATTTGCTGTCACAAACAAATATTTGTGCGTCGCAGCCAAACCTTTCGCTGTCGCAAGCAAAGCTTTGCGCGTCGCTGACAAACCTTTTGCTGCCGCAGACAAATATTTGTGTGTCGCGGACGAACCTTTTGCTGTCGCAAATAAATATTTACGTGTCGCAGACAAAGCTTTTGCTGTCACAAACAAATATTTGTGCGTCGCAGACAAAGCTTTCTCTGCCGCAAGCAAATATTTGTTTGTCAGATACTGAATTCAGCTCTGGGGCTTGAAAACCCTGTTTTCCTGAGGGAATCCGTGGTTTGCGGCAAAGGATGGCCTTGGGTAGTGTCAGAAGCCCGACCGTGAGGGAGGGCAACAATCGCAGCACTCGTCATGAAGAAATCGGTGGCAAAACGTTATGTCGGATGCCGATAGTCGCCCGCCACAGTCGTTGCCCTCCCTCACGGTCGGGCTTCTGACACACCCTGGCCTATTGAAAGTTGCTCCCGGAAACACTCGGCGGCGACACGTAATACTTCGCAAAAATCCTGAAGCCCAGCAGCACCGCCAACAAAAATGCAAACGTCATGGGCAGACGTACGTCAGACTTGACCAGCATATAGTAATGCAGCACTCCGAGGATTCCCGACAGATAAACGACGCGGTGCAGGCGCATCCAACGCTTGCCACCCAAACGCTTCACCATCTTGTCGGTTGAGGTAATCGCCAGCGGCAGCATCAGAAAGAACGCCGTCATGCCGATGGCGATGAATGGACGCTTGACGACGTCACCGGGGACGGTGGTGAGATGAAAGAAGCGATCGAAAGCTACATACGTCAACAGGTGAAGCGAGCCGTAGAAGAATGCGAAAAGCCCCAGCATCCGACGAAATCTGGTGAGCCAGTTCAGGCCCGTAATTCTGCGCAGCGGAGTCACCGCCAGTGAGATCAGCAGAAAAACCAGAGTGAGCATGCCGGTCGTGCGCGTGACGAACTCCAAAGGATTTGCGCCCACCTGTTTGCGGTAGACGTCCCACAACAAGAGCGTCAGCGGCACCAGGCCGTTAACCAGCAGGACGAGTTTGGCAAAGCGTGTGTCTTTCATATCGGAGCGCGGGCATCCTGCCCGCACGCGTGCGCAGCACGCTCAAAAAACTTCCCCCAAACCAGGATATTCGCGCTTCGCGGTCAGGCGGGCAGGATGCCCGCGCTCCGGTTAGAAATTCGCTCTTAGATCCATCCCCTGGTAAAGATACCCGACCTGATCGGCGTAGCCGTTGAACAAAAGCGTATTGCGCGAAGTGAATTCGCCGATGCGGTGCTCGGTTTTTTGGCTCCAGCGGGGATGATCGATGCCGGGATTCACGTTTGAGTAAAAGCCGTACTCATCCGGAGCCTGAATGTTCCACGTCGACGGCGGCTGCTCAGCAACCAGACTAATCTTCACGATCGATTTAATGCTCTTGAATCCGTACTTCCACGGCACGACGAGACGAATCGGCGCGCCGTCCTGCGGCGGCATAGTGCCGCCATACAAACCGGTAGCCAAAATTGCCAGCGGATTCAACGCCTCGTCCAGACGCAAGCCTTCGACATAAGGCCAGTCAAGCACACTAGTGTTTTGATTCGGCAGGCGCTTTGGGTCGAGCAGTGTCTGAAACGCCACGTAACGCGCGGCCGATAACGGTTCGACTTGTTTGAGCAGGGCGGCGAGCGGGAATCCAGCCCACGGAATCACCATCGACCAGCCTTCGACGCAGCGATGGCGATAGATTCGCTCTTCCTGCGGCGCTAACTTCAAAAGGTCATCCAGGTCGTAGGTCTTTGGCTTATTCACTAAACCGCTAACCTCAACCGTCCACGGCCGCGTTATGAAGCCGCGCGCTGCTGAAGCAACGGAACGCTTTTCGGTCGAGAACTCGTAAAAATTGTTGTAATTGGTGATGTCTTCAAACGAAGTCTGAGGCTCGTTCACCTTGAAACCCTGCCGCATGGCTTCATCGGAAGGTGTTGTTACCAGACCGGCAATCCGAGGACGTTCTTCGATAACCGCCGGCGGTGGGTTCAGTTCGCGATAAATGAAGCCGGTCGCCACCGCCGAACCCGCGAGAACCGCACCGCGCATGAACAGACGGCGGTTCAGGTAGACCTTAGGGTCGGTAATCTCGCTCGATTTGATGTCCGCTGGCTTCTTAATCAACATGTCTTTTCCAGCTCAGTGTTTCTCTACCTTCAAATTACGCGCGCAGGACCTCAACTGGTTTGATGAGTAGTGTCCTGGTTTGAATGTTCTCCGTGTTCTCTGTATCTCCGTGGTGAATTCCTGCCCACAATTAGACTCACCACGGAGACACGGAGAACACGGAGAACAGAAAACGCCTCAAATTAGGCCATTAATGGTTTGATGCATGCAGTTGATCCTAATAAATCTCTTGAACGCAAAGTCTGCAAATATTAGTATCGCCGCGTTTTCTTGCACGTCAAGCCAGATTGCTGAGGGCCTTTGCCAATGGATCATGCGGATGATCAACCCGAAGGGCACCGTGCTGCGCTCTTCGCCGGATTTCTCGGATGGACACTCGACGCCTTCGATTTCTTCCTGGTTGTCGTCACCTTAACGGCGATAGCCAAAGAGTTCCACAAGACAGATAAAGAGATTGCTCTTTCCATTGCCCTTACGCTCGGTTTCCGGCCAGTAGGCGCATTCATCTTCGGGTTGCTGGCGGACCGCTACGGCCGCCGCCTGCCGCTGATGCTCGACCTTGTATTCTATTCGGTGGTCGAAGTCTTATCGGGGTTGGCTCCCAACTACGCTACTTTCATGGTGCTGCGGGCGCTGTTCGGCATCGGCATGGGCGGCGAGTGGGGGGTGGGCGCCTCGCTGGCAATGGAGAAGGTGCCACCGAAATTACGGGGCGTGCTCTCAGGCTTGCTCCAGGAAGGTTACGCTGCAGGCTATCTGCTGGCGGCGGTCTGTTATTTCTTTGTGTTTCCGCGTTGGGGCTGGCGGCCGCTATTCTTTATCGGTGGGTTACCGGCCTTGCTGGCTTTGTTCGTTCGCTTCCAGGTCAAAGAATCAGAAGTTTGGAAAAAAACGCGCCACGAAAGCTGGGGACAACTGGGACGCAAGATTGCTTCGCATTGGAAGCTTTTTATTTACCTGACCCTGTTAATGATGATGATGAACTTTGTTTCTCATGGTACCCAGGACATGTATCCAACATTCCTCGAGCGCCACTGGGGCTTTAGTCCGCGACAAAGAATCTCGGTCACCGCAATTTCGATGGTCGGGGCGATCCTCGGCGGAGTTCTGTTCGGATTCATATCGGACCGATGGGGACGCCGCAAATCGATGATTACGGCATTGCTGTGTGCGATTGCCGTAGTTCCGCTGTGGGCGTTTGCCCCCTCGCTGGCGCTCTTGATCGTAGGAGCATTCCTTTTGCAGTTTATGGTGCAGGGCGCTTGGGGAATTATTCCCGCGCACCTCTCCGAACTGTCGCCGGATTCAGTGCGCGGCTTTCTTCCCGGCTTCGCATACCAATGTGGAGTACTGTTGGCAGGTTCTGTCGGTTATGTCGAAGCCGTCTTCGCGGAAAGGATGAGCTATGCGATGGCAATGTCAGTCACGGCGGTTACAGTGTTTGTCGGTGCTGTGTTAATAATTGCGCTCGGACGCGAACAACACGGAATCAAATTCGGCGGCGAGCTAATCATCAACGAGTAATCGACAGCCGACTTCAGTTGATAACAAGATTTGTACAAGTTTGGAAACATCACTCACAATGACGCAGCATTGATCGCGGCTTTGTTGTGAGAGTGAACAGAATCTTGCATGGCGGGTTATTCCGGAACACCACTAGTCAAAAAGCTGGGCATCAAGCCTGGTTTTAATATCGCGTTCGTAAATGCACCAGAGGGTTACGCGAACGAACTTGATCTGCCTATGGATGTAAGTATCAACGCACGTTCGGCCAAACCACTCGACTTTGCTCAATTGTTTGTTAAGAGTGAAAAGAAACTGAAGACAAAGTTTTCCGACTACGCCAATCGTCTCAGCGCTTCAGGCATGCTTTGGGTGTCGTGGCCAAAAAAGAGTTCGGGCGTGTCAACCGATCTTTCCGAGAACATTGTCCGAGAAATTGGTCTTGCTGCCGGACTAGTGGACGTTAAGATCTGTGCCGTCGATGAAGTGTGGTCGGGGCTCAAATTCGTTTTTCGGCTCAAGGATCGCCCGAAAATGAAACCGCGATAGAAACTCCGTGCGCCTCGCTCATTCACTGAAATAGTCAGCATTCCTGTTTCCACAGAAGCTGTTGAAAAGCTGTGGATAGCCCTCTTGGTGGGTTGAGCAAGTCACTCACAAATCAGGACTTCTCGCGTTTTGCACAACCAAGCGGCATCCACAGAATCCGTCACCGCCTAAACTTCCGTCATTTTCATGGATACTTGCGCTCGATTCGTTTTGAATAACGCTCACTCGGTTAATTAAACACAGCCACGCAACACCTGCCTTCTGTTTTGAGTAAGCGAAGGTTGTCTGTAACAACCGCGACAACGGTTGATCATGCCGGAACTTTTGTTGCCTGAAGTAGGAAACGTGATGATCGATCTGGCAAAAGTTTTTCTTCATTGCGATCTGTGATCTTTGTTCCCTGCAGATTGATCCACGACAAATCAACTAATAGTTGGACCACGATCGCATTCATCGCAGGTTTAGCGTGCAACATACGGCGAACGCTTTCTATTTCGATCAGGAATGCATGTTTTTATTGGCTCATTTCGAAACTGGTCGCGCATGTTTTTCACGCCAGCCATCTTTCAAAATTTCCCCGCTCAAAAATCAAGACGCTCTATCTTGTTTCCTCAGAGACGTTGCGAAAGAGAAATCATTTCCAAAAAATATTTCGCAGCGCGAAATGATCGCTTGCGCGAGTTGGACCATGTCAATGTGAGAAAGAGGTTGCAAAAAAAATCTTCCTAAATATAATGCCAGTCCCTTACTAGTTGGAGAGGTGAGCGCACTGGCGATCGAGTTGACGAATCCATTGAGTTGAAGTTAGAAGCAATTATTATCCTCGCGAGATAACCGTCAGCCATTCCTGCGACCAACCTCGATACGCAATGTATTTCACATGCGTTGGTGTGTGGGGGCGTCGTCACGCAATGACTAAATCAGCGTGGCCATCGACGGCGGATTTTTTCCGGCTCACATCCGGAGTGCATCGCCAACATTAGTCACAGAGGGTTCGAACGGGCCAGGGTGCAAGGCGGCTTGTCTGACTGCAAGGCAGGCGTTTTGGCCCGGGATCGCGTATTCAAAATCATTTTAGTGGAGCGTAAAGAGTGACAAGACTGGCGGAAGTAAGCGTGGTTGAGTTGAAACGATGCCCGAGGTGCGAAGAGTCGCTGCCGCTGTCAGAGTTCGGCTTGTGCCGAGCGCGTAAAGACGGCCTGAATCTCTACTGCAAGCGCTGCATTCGCCAGAAAATTGCCCAAAGCCGGCAAGCTTTGCGTGAATATAAGAACGCGCGGATTAAGCATGGGGCCACGGTCGTGCCCGAAAGATCCCGCGTGTCTATTGATGCCAAGGCCGGATTTTCGCCGCGGCGCATAGCTCGCATGCTCAGGAAACTTTCACCAGCCGATCGGGTACGCGAGGCCATTCGCTGCGGCGCCCGCACCCAAAAAGAGATTGCTCAGGTCACCAGGCTTCCCAAGGACGAGGTTTGCGACGCCCTGGCAAACCTTTTGCTCTGGACTCGCGAGATTCGCACCCAGATCGTCAACCACACGCGCATGTATTTTGTTAACGAGGCCTCGGAAGAGCTGACCAAGGCCCGCGAAGCGGTGGAAGCCAAGCGACGCGGCTTGAATCCTTCATTTAGTTCGGTGGAAGTGCTAATGCCCGGCCGCAAACCCTCGGCCAAAGGCAAGAAGCGCTCAGTCAAAACCAATGCGGGCAACAAGGCAAGGACCGGCTGAAGAAGTGCGACGGGCAGACGCGGAGTGGTTCACTCATCAAAAGCGGCCAGAACTTCTTCCGCGTGGTCTTCGGGCTTAACCTTGTTGAAGATCTTCTTGATTTTTCCCTTCTCGTCGATCAGGAAAGTCACGCGGTGAATTCCCATGTACGTCCGCCCCATGAACTTTTTCTCGCCGTAGGTGCCGTAACCCTCGGCAATTGCCCGGTCAGTGTCTGCCAGCAAGCGAAAAGGCAAATCGTACTTCTGGGCAAATTTCTTGTGTTTGGCTTCGCTGTCGAATGAAACACCGAGCACTTCGATACCACGCTTTTTGAATTTGGCGAACGAATCGCGGAACGAACAGGCTTCTTTGGTGCACCCTGGCGTGTCGTCCTTGGGGTAAAAGTAAAGCACGATCTTTTTCCCGCGAAGATCTTTAAGGCGCACGGTCTGACCTTCGCCGTCCTGCGCCGTGAAATCAGGAGCTTTGTCACCTTCTTTTAGTTTTGCCACTATATTTTTGAACCCTTGGGTTTGGAATGAATGAACGCCCCGGATTCTAACGATTTTGACCGAGGACCTGCAACGACAGATGACTAAAAAGAAAACAGCGTCAAAGAAAACCGGCTCAAAGAAGAGTACCGCCAAGAAGACGAGCGGGACATCCGGCCTTTGGTTGGTCAAGCAGGAGCCGGAAACATATTCGTGGGATGATTTCGTGCGCGACGGCCGCACGGACTGGACGGGCGTGAGAAATTTTCAGGCCCGGAACAATCTGAGACTGATGAAAGCCGGCGACCGCGTGTTGTTTTATCACTCAGGGACCGGAAAGTGTGTCGTAGGAATCGCCGAGGTAGCCAAAGCTGCTTATGCCGATCCTACCATCGACGATCCCCAATGGGTTGCCGTAGACCTTAAACCCGTGAAGCCCCTCAATGAACCGGTGCCGCTGGCTTCAATCCGCTATCACACCAAGCTCGCCAATCTGCCTTTGATTCGACAGTCGCAATTGTCTGTGATGCCGCTTACCAAAGATGAGTTTGAGACGATTGTGGGGATGGGAGCGGGGAAGAAAGCCCGGAAGAAGTAAGCCAGCCGTCATTGCCATGGCTCCGGACGAGCCAAGTGTCTATAGCTCCAGGCCGACGGTTTGTTTACTAAGCTCCGTAGGAGCGCAACGATTTAACATGCCGCTCCTACGGAGCTAACATATGAAGGTCAGGTCGGGGCTATTAACATTTCGCCTCTCCGAGGCGAGGAAAACATAGAGTGGACGCCTCGATCAGTTCTCACGCTCTTCTTATGAACTTCGCCGCTAGCCAACCGGCCGGCACGAGCACCGCCAGGTGAATCCAATCAAAACCTCCGGTTGTATTTCCCCCGTAGTGATTACTGATCATCAGGAAAACCAGCGGCACGGCCATGAAGGTGTTTTGTTTCGAACGAAGCTTGGCCTGAGCGGCGAGGGCCTCATCGGGCTGCTGACCTGCCTTAATGGCCTCGATCATCTTTCGCTGCGCCGGCAGGATGCGCATCCACACGTTGCCGGCCATGATGGTGCCGAAAATCGCGCCCACGTGAATGTACACGGCGCGGCCGCTCAGCACGCGCGATAATCCGTAAGCGGTCCCCACGACCAAGACATAGGCCAGCAACGCGAACGCTTTTTCGTTGCGTCCCAATGGCGAAATCATTAACAGGTCATAAATAAGCCAGCCAAAGACCAAAGCCCCAACGCCAATTGCGACAGCCGCACCCAGGCTAATATCCGCGACGTCCCGATCTATCAACGCCCCGCCGCCAAGATAGTAGACGATGATGAGCAGCGCCATACCGCTCAACCAGGTAGTGCCCGCCTCCCAGCGGAACCAATGGAGCTTGCGCGAAAGCTCATCCGGTACTTTCCGCTTTTCGACCACATAAAAGCCGCCGCTGTGAACCATCCAGAGCTGCGCCGCGCTGCCGGTCGCGCGCATGGCTTTCTCTTCTTCGCTCAGACGCGCATCCAGCCAGGTAAAGTAATAGGTCGTGCCGACCCACATAATGCCGGCAAACACGTGCACCCAACGCGCTATCAGGCTGAGCCATTCGTGGAGAGTTGGATTGATGTTCATCTTGGAAGGTGGCACAGACTTCAGGAACGTCTGATCAAGTTGATTGAAAGGTACGTCGTTTCTTCCCCTCCCTTTAGGGAGGGGTTAGGGGAGGGTGCGAAGCTTGACCCACGCACAAGCCCTCTCCCCGACCCTCTCCCAAAGGGAGAGGGAGAAACGACCACAAAAAAGTGGTGTTGCTTCAAGACTTTGACTCAAAGGTCGCACACCCAAAGTGACGCGACGGAGCTCAGTCTGTGGTTTCTACTAACTATGCAACACAGACTGAAGTCTATGCTACTCAGCTTCCCCGGTACGTTGCATAGCCAAACGGGCTCAGCAGCAGCGGCACATGATAGTGCTCTTCCGGGTTCCTCACCGTAAAAACGATCACGACCTCGCGATAAAAAGTTTCAGTCCCCTGCGCAGCAAAGTAGGGCCCGGTCTCGAAAGTCAATCGATACGTACCCCCGGCCAGGGCATAACTATGCGGCAGAAGGTTGCTGGCTCGGCCATCCGTATCAGTCGCTCCCTTGGCAATCTGTCTCCAGGAGCGGGCGGTCCCTTCGACTTCAAGCCTTACCACCACGCCACTGGCCGGCCGTCCGCGAGACGTATCGAGAACATGCGTCGTGATTGCGTTCATTGTGTAAGCAGTTTCTCCAATCTTAGTCGCGTTATCTTGCGCTGCTCTTCCGCCGCCACGCGTAACTCAGTACCGGGATCGTTCTGCAAACGACCATTCAGAATCGTCAGCATCTCTGCCGAACTCTTCCCGGTGGCGCAAACTATGAAGATGAAACCAAAGCGCGCTTCGTATTCCTGATTTCCGGCGGCCAGCGCGACCTTCGTCTCCGTGGCTGCGTCCTGGACACCCGACTGTTCCTGCGCCGACCAACTTCCGGCCTGCTCTGATTGAACCGCGGCTGCTTTCTGTTCACCAATTTTTGGATGAGCCCGAAACGCTTCGAGCCAATCTTCGTCACGCAACGACCACCAAACACTATCGGCTTCTCGAAAGAGAGCATCGGCGTCTATGAATGGTCGCGCGTCGGTCAATGACCGGGCCCAGTTACGCGAGCCGCAGCATTTCAAGAACTCGGCTTCTGCGTCAACTGCTGACAGTGAATTGAGCCATTGAATCCGATGTGTAGTGTCTCTCAATTAGATTTACAAGGGCTTAAGTTTCGTGGATTTCGTGTGACTTCGTGGATCGGGTTCGCATAACAGAAAAGCGATCCACGAAATCACACGAAATCGCGCGAAAAACCACAAAACTCAAAAGCAGTAACGACGGATGAACTTCACGATCACTCGATCTTCCCGAAAACCCGCAACCTGCTGACGCCGCCATCTGGAAAGATATTAAAGCGCAGATGGGTAACCGTGCCCGTGTCCATCACTTCGTCAAACAGGTGACGGGTGTGCGCCTGCAATTTTGTGCGTGCCAGGACCGGCTTCCATGCGAACTCCGGCTCCGCCAAAGTCTCGAGCGGCATATCGACCGCGCTACAACTTTCCAGCGAACAGCTTTCGGGAAAATTTCCTTTGAAGTAGGAAGTGTCCACTTCCAGACGGCGAATGCGGCCCGGCGTGCCCAACTTAATGATCGTCCAATCGTGGCCCGGGCCCCGGCGGCGTTTTGTTTCCCAGCCGTCGCTCATGTTCGCGGCTTTCCCTGGCATAATCAAATTGTGCCGGTGGCCAAAGAACATGTCGCTGCACGAAAGCACCATCCCGCCATTTTCCACCGCCGCCAGATCGATCTCACCACCAATCTGTTTCAGGCGATGCCAATCCGGTACGACCTCGCCATACACACGCAGGCGCGCGACGCCGCCATCGGGATAGATTTTGAAGCGCAGATGCGTCCAGCGCGATTCGCCGACTATCGCGAACGGATTGAGTGAGTCACCGTTGAGATTCACTTTCGTCAGAATCTCGGTCCACGGCACCGACTCGGCAGTTAGATCTTCGGTCGTCGGCAGGCCGTCGATCGTGCAGGCCTCGAGCGAGCATTGTTCAGGATAGTTGCCTTTGAAATGGCTGGTGTCGACAAGCACCCCGCGAATTACGCCGGGCAAACCGAGCCGGATGATGCACCAATCGAATCCCGGCGTGCGGCGGCGGCGTGATTCCCAACCGTCCATCCACTTACCCAGGTCTGTATATTTGCCTTCGATAAAAACAGGCGCGGAAGGCTTCAGCAGGTTTTCTTTAGGCGCAAAGAACTCGTCGTTGGCAAACAGCACTGCACCGCCGAGGCGTTCGGAAGCGAGATCGATTAGTTCAGTAAAGTCCATCGCGATCAGTTCTTCTTTGCGGCTTCGGTCTTTCTTTGCGCCTTTGCGAGAACCGAATACATTTCACGCAAAGGCGCTAAGAAAAAACTGAAGGCGCAAAGGTTTTCGTTATCTCTCTTGTACCCGAAATAGCATTTGGCCCTTGGGCTCGCTAAAAGCGCCGCCATCATAAACCATCCGCCCCCGAAGCAAAGTCTTTTCTACTACTCCCCGCAGAACTTCACCCGCATAAGGCGTCAACTTGTGCCGATGGTGAATCATCTCGGGCTCGACGCGAAACTCGCGGTTTGGATTCCAGATCACAATGTCCGCGTCGCTGCCGACACTAATCGAACCTTTTCGCTGGGCCAGGCCAACCTGCCGCGCCGGCGCGCCACAAAGCCACTCGGCCAGTTGATTAAGCGTGAAACCGCGCGCGTTCGCTTCCGTCCACATCACCGGCAAGCGCAGTTGCAGAGAAGAAATGCCTCCCCAGGCTTTCATGAAATCGCCCTGGTTTCTCAGCTTCATCTCCGGAGGACACGGTGAATGATCCGAGACCACCATATCGATCGTTCCGTCACGCAGAGCTTCCCAGAGTTGTTCACCGTTGGCGCGCTCACGAATCGGCGGGCAGCACTTGAACTCAGTCGCCCCGTCGCGAATATCCTCGGCGGCAAAATGCAGATAGTGTGGACAGGTCTCAACGGTTAGTTGCGCGCCCGATGCTTTGGCCGCGCGTAGCATTGACAACGCATCTGCCGATGAATGATGAACGATGTGAATGCGACAGCCGGTTTCGCGGTTGAGACGAATCATCAGCTCAACTGCTTCGCCCTCAGCCGTGTGTGGACGCGAACGCAGGAAAGTTTCATAAGACCGATCGGTCCCGCCGTTCTCACCTGAAGTTTGACAGCAGGCAGCGTCGATCGGACCAGGCACCTCGGCATGCACAATCAACATCGCTCCCAGCCGGGCAAGTTCGGGCATCGCCGCGCGCAGATCCTTTTCACTGACGTTGGGAAATTCGTCTACACCGGAATGAACCAGGAAACATTTGAAGCCGACCACGCCCGCGTCCCAAAGCTTTGTCAGTTCACCCGTATTGCCCGGCACGACGCCGCCCCAGAAGGCAGTGTCGACGATCAGCTTGCCGCGCGCGGCGGCTAACTTTGCATTCAAAGCATCGAGGGTGGTCGTGGCCGGAATACAGTTGAGCGGCATGTCAACGATTGTGGTCACGCCGCCGGCCGCCGCCGCTCGCGTGGCGGTAGCAAAACCTTCCCACTCAGTCCGGCCTGGTTCGTTTATGTGCACGTGACTGTCGACCAGGCCCGGCATTACGACCGAGTCTTCGCCCGCTTCCACTATTTCGCAATCAGAAGGAATCTCTGCGAAGGGAGTGATGGCGCTGATGCGGCCGGCGCTTAAATGAATTGACGCCGGGACCAACGCATCTGGTAACACGACCCGGCGTCCACGAATGACAAGATCGGACTGAGGCATTCTCTAAGCGGCCCAATTCGCCGGCGGCGGTGGCGGCGATGCGAAGTTTTGCGAGATTTCTGGAAAGACGCGACGATATGCTATTGCATGTGCTGCCAGCGAAATTGGCATTATGAAGAACACCCCAACGTAACAGGCCAGGACGCCGAGAAACCCCAGGCCGGCATTGACCAGAAGCAGACTAAGGATCCCGCCAAAGTTTGCCTTCCCCGCCTTAATACTGAGCTTGACCGCGTCGAGGCCGGAAAGACCACGATCGGCAATCAACGGGAAGGCGAACATGAAAAATATGTTGACTACAATAGCGACAGCCACGATGACCAGCACAAACACCAGCTCGAGGCCAAAGAACGTAAACATGAACCTGGTCGATTCATCCGGATCCATACGGCCGCCGCCGCGCGGCATTGACGTCATCATCAGGACAAACATGATTACGTAGAACGGCACGATTATGATTACCATCGGAGTCATCTGAATCAGCGCGGCAATCAGGCTTTGCGCGAAGTAGTCGAAGCCCTTGAACAGGTTGCCAAACTCTACCGGCTCCCCGCGCATCCGGCGAAACAAGCACAGGTAAATACCCACCATCATCGGGCCGATCAGAACGATCGGAACCGCGCCCCCGACGAATATGCCGACAAAGACAATTCCCAGAAACAGCCAGTACTGATCTTTGATCAGCGCCCAACCCTCTTTTATGCATTCGACCGGCTTAATCACGCCGGTGCGAAACTGAATGTTGTCTGGTGTCATTACGGTTCTCCTCTTAGTTTTGGGTGTGTCAGAAGCCCGACCGTCAGGGAGGGCATCATTCTTTTGCTAGCCCTCCCTGACGGTCGGGCTTCTGACATGAACTTATCGAACCTTGCCCGGAGCAACGATCAATCCTGTATCTCTAAGCCATCCGGGTCCATCGATCAGTAATTTCAGTTGCCTGCTGATCGCTTCGTAGTACAACAACGCGCCTCCCCGGTTCGGATGTCCAATCGCAGCGAGCCGGCACTGCAATAGCCGGGCTTCTCTCGCTTTCTTTTGCGCCCTGGTCTCGGGGGCCGCGGGTCGTATGGCTTGCTTACAACTGGTGCCCCGTTGGTTTCTCCGTTCATCATTCGTCTTCAACGTCACTCTTCCCAGAGTCAGAATAACCAGAAGCTTTCTAATTGCCGAAGCATCGAAACCCCACAAGCGCGAATGGGGAGCGGCGAATGAATGCTCCGGCAGGAAAACGATTTCAGCAAATGCAGCTCGCTGTCGGGATCCCTTCGCGGCCAACTCTGCGTCGACCTTTTCGGTTGCTGCGGCCAACATCCGATTTGAAGCCTGATACCACACCCGGGAAATTTCGATTAGCCTGGCGCGCAACTGCTTATCGTTCATGGATTCGGATCCGGTGTAGAGTCTCTTAGCCAGCGCCCTCATGAAAAAGTCATTCGCGGTCTGCTCTGAAAGTATCGGATAGTAACCCGTGATAATTATGTGCGCATTCGGAAAAGAAGCGGCAATCCTGGTGAGCAGGGCTTCGACCGGCGGGCCGCATTTCTGTTGCGCCAACTCAACTATTCCAGCCGGAGCATTGGCCGCATTCAGCAGCCGCCGCGCATCCAGGTCGTTTATGCAACCGTCCACGAGCACCAAATCAACGTTGGTGGGATCCGCGTAACTTCGCAGCGCGTTGTCGATCTGGCCGTTGACACTCGGCACCCCGCGACTAACTTCGCCATCAAGAGTGACGAGAGGAACCGCACCCGAGTCTCCGACTGAGCCAATCACGGCCCCGGAGTGCGCCTCAATCCGCTCGCTCACTTTGCGGCCGACAGTCGTTTCCACCCACGTCTTTACCTGGTACCAAGCCTTGTGCTCGTCCCGCAGGCCCTGACCCCAGGAGATGGAATCGCCGAGCACCAGCAGGTTGAACTGCCCGTCGCCAGCGGGCCGGATATTCTGTCCATAAGCAGGCAGGGAGAAAATGCAGATGACCGTCGCGAGGGCGGCGAGGAGAAAACTTTTCGCTGAGTAAGAAACTACCTTCATGCAGGGGCTCGAGGCAGATTCTAACGCATGCCCGGTTGCAGGTCACGAAAGATGATGTCCGGGTGAAGTATTAATTTGCCTTGGGGGCTATGGAGTAACACCCAGCCGTTGTCGATGGCGTTGAGTTATGAGCTCCATACCGTGAGCCGTACTGACCTCATCATCGTCGAGTCTAATGAGATCGGACAGCTCAGCGAGCCTGGGAAAGCCTCAGCACAAAATCTTCCAGCAGGTTGAGCGACACCCGGAGCCGGTAATCCCTTGTCGATCGCAGATCGTCTATCGGAGCAATCTCGTTCGTGAAGGCGGCCTTCGCGGCTGCCAGGGTCTCGAGGTTAATTGCCTTGTCTCTGAGAGAGTTTTCCGTCTGGACGCAACGAATCGGGATGGGCGCGACGCTGCCCAGCGCGATGCGAACATCGGCGATCTGATCGGCATTCATCCGGGCCACACCGGCGAAACAAACTTTCGAAATGGCCTGGGCCTTGCGCGTGCCGACCTTGCGATAATAATGCGTCAACTCTTTAGTCACACGTGGCAGACGAATCGCGCGCAGCAGCTCTTCGGGGCGAATGTCCATCTGCTTATAGCCTGTGTGAAAGGAATGATATGGAATCGCGCGCGACCCTTTGGCTGAGACCAGTTCAAGCTCAGCGTCGTAGGCCAGCAATGCCGGTGGTGAATCGGCGGCCGGTGAAGCGTTGACGATGTTGCCGCCCAGCGTCCCGCGATTCTGAATTGCGAGTCCGCCGGTTTCGCTCGCCGCCTGACAGAGCATCGGAAACTCTGCACGCAACGTTTCGTGGTCCTGGACCTCTGTGTAAGTGGTCAACGCTCCGAGCGTAACCTGACTGTCGGTTACTTCAATGCCACGCAGTTCCGGCAAATTCCAGATGTTGAGGTAATTCTTGTGCGGCAGCTTGCCGGCTTCCAGCAGCACCATCAAATCAGTGCCGCCCGCGAAGGGCTGCCATACGCCGTTATCCAGCGCGAGAACGTCAAGAGCCTCGTTAAGGGAAGCGGGTGAAACCAGTTGGTAAGAAGGAACGTAGGCTCTCATTTTGATTCTTTTTGAGGCTTATGTTGGCCCTTCTTCTTCACGTTCTTGGGCCTGGCCAGAGGCGGCGGATCAACCTTTGCAGTTCCCAGCGAGAGACAGAGCCGTCGTAGTTGAGATACAAGTTTGAGTCGAGCCGTAACCGCGGCGGCTGACATATCAATTTGAGACATCGTGAGCGTCCTCCAACAACGCGCTAATGTCGGCCAGGTCCTGTGGCCTTCCGCTCAACTTCTTTAAAGCAATCAACCCCTCTCGTGACACGACTGATAGTTTCCCGCCTTCCCAATTGGCCCGCACGCGCGAATCCCATATCTGTTGAATCTTTGGCGTAACAAGCAGCAGATCAAGTGACAGGACAAACCCGGTCTCTTGATCGATTTTCGAAACCCGCCGGATTTCGATCGTGTCATTCGCAAAGGTCATGTCCAGACCACGAACCTTGTATTCAAGCGCTTTGGCAACTTCGACCACCTCATCTAACGAATCTGCCGCAATCAAGAGGTCGATATCTACTGTCGCGCGAGGACGATCGTATATTGCCAGAGCGATTCCCCCGCAAAGCGCGTAATCGATCTCATTCTGATCAAGTGCCGCGATTACACTCCGAAGCTCTTCGTAGAGATCCAACATAATTTAACCACATTACTTCCGGCATGCCTGCACCACCGATTCGAAAATCTTCATATAGCCGGTGCAGCGGCAAAGGTTTCCGGCCAGGCCCGTACGAATGTCGGCCTCGCTCGGATTCGGATTACGGGTTAGCAAGTCGACCGCGGCCAGAACCATTCCCGGTGTGCAGATTCCGCATTGCGCCCCGCCGCATTCAATGAAGGCCTGCTGCACGGCGTGCAATTGATCGTCGGTAGCAATCCCTTCGATGGTTTGAATCGACGACCCGGCAACCTGCGAGACCGGCACCAGACAACTATTGACGACCTGGCCATCAATCATCACGGAGCACGCGCCGCACTCGCCTTCGCCACAACCTTCTTTGGTTCCGGTGAGGCGCAACTGCTCGCGCAGCACGTCGAGCAGACGCTCCATCGGGTAGGCATGCAGCGTCCGCTGTTCTTCATTCACCGTACAATTAATTGTTACCTTGTCCGACACGAACCTTTTCCTCTGCGTCCTCTGCGACTCTTTTGCGCCCGTTGCGTTGAAGCACTAGACCAACTCGCTCAGTGCGACCATGCATCGTTGCCAGCCACACCATGCTTGGGTGGCTATTCGCAACTTGGCCTCTAGCCGCGCCAATTATGGTCACGGAGTTCTTGCCTCCATGCGTGGCTTTCTAGCCGTCTAATCGATGGCTCCATCATATCTTCAGGCATCAAGGGAATCCGCTTGAAACTCGCGCCCGTCGCATTCTCAATCGCGTTTAGGATTGCCGGCGCGGGACCATCCATCGGCAGCTCGCCGATCCCCTTTGCTCCGGCCGGGCCATAAGCGTAAGGGTTCTCTTCAAAATAGACACGAATCGGTGGTATGTCCGCCGCTGTCGGCATGATGTAATTAGTCATCTGGCCGTTTTTCATGCGGCCGTTTTCCCAGACTACATTTTCATAAAGCGTCATGCCGATCGCTTGCGCCACGCCGCCTTCAATTTGCCCGGCGGCCAGCACCGGGTTGATTACTCGCCCGACTTCCTGCACCGCGACAAAATCATCGATGTGTGCCTCATAGGTGAGGGTGTCGACAGAAACTTCCGCCACGTAAACCGCCCAGGCGAACGCGCCGTAAGCATCACCCTGATACTTCTCGTCGTCCCAAAAAACATTCGGCGGTGGTTGGTACCTGCTAAAGCTTTTCAAAGAACCAAACTTTTCAATGTAGGCGCCGCAGGCGTTTTGAAATTCCGCCTGAGTAAATTGATCGGTTAAGAGAGCGCTGCCAACCAGCGTCTGTTTCAAACCGAGCACCGCGGATTCGACCAGCTTGCCGACGATCATGCACGTGCGCGACGCGACGGTGGGCCCGCTGTTGGGGACCTGAGCAGTGTCAGGCTGCGCTACTTCGAATAGATCGTAATCAAGACCGAGCGCTTCGGCGGCAATCTGCGCAAAGATTGTATTCGTGCCCTGGCCAATCTCTGTGCTGGCCGCCAGAATTCTGATCAGTCCCTCCGGCGTCGCTTCCGCACCGACGATTGATTGCAGATAGACTTCACCCGAGCCGGTGAAGCCGGCGCCGTGCATGAACGAAGCGAAGCCGATCCCTTTCTTGATCCGCTCACCTCCATTGGCATTCTCTCTCGCGAAGCGTTCGCGCTTAGCATGATAGTCGCTCAACTCGAAGGCTCGATTAAGCAAACCCTCCATGTCGACCTTCTCGCGGATCACTTGATTGGTCGCGGTGGTCTCGCCTTCATGAATGAAGTTGCGGCGTCGAAACTCTGCGGGAGTCAGACCCACCGCGGCGGCAACTTTGTCCAGATGTCGTTCCAGCGCAAAGATGCTCTGCGGCGCGCCGAATCCTCGAAACGCCCCGTGCGGCGGCATGTTCGTCGCGACTGCCTGGCTCTTAATGCGGACGTGCGGACAGAAGTAAGGACCGGCAGCATGAATAGTTCCGCGTGATAGCACAACGGGCGACAAGGTGCAGTACGCGCCGCCATCGATGACGAAATCGATCTCCATCGCCAGCAGCTTTCCATCTTTGCCGACGGCGGTCCTGTGTCTGGTTCGCGAAGGATGACGCTTGGTGGTGGCGACCATGTCTTCGGCGCGGTCATAGATCATCTTGACCGGTTTCCCTGATTTCCACGCGAGCAGTGCCGCATGTCCGGCAATCATCGAAGGGTATTCTTCCTTGCCCCCAAAACCGCCGCCGGTTTCGGTTTGAATCACGCGAATCTTTTCTTCGGGCAAGCCAAACAACTTGATTAAGGCTTTGTGCACATAGTAAGGGCACTGCATCGAACCCCAGACCGTCACGCCTTCGTCGGCATTCGCCAGCGCGATTGCGCCGTTGTTCTCAATGTAGAGCTGTTCCTGCGCGCCGGTTTCATACTCGCCTTCGACGATGAAATCCGCTTGTGACCAAACGTCGTCGACGTTGCCTTTATCAACCAGAAACTTCTTGAAGACGTTGTCTTCGCCCCAGATGACTTCCTTCTGCGCGAGTGAATCCTCGAGATTGAAGATGGCCGGCAGCTCTTCGTATTCGATGTGAACGTGCCGGCGCGCTTCTTCCAGCAGATACCGGTCGTGATGAGCCAGCAGCACCACTGCCTCTTCCGGATGATTGGTGACTTCGTCGGCGAGATACGGCTGGTCGTTGAGGATTAGCGCGACGTAGTTCTCGCCAAGCTTCAAATCGCGGATGTCTTTGGCGGTGACGATGGTGAACTCGTCCCAGGGAATGTCGCCTCCGAAAGAAATCTTCTTGATGCGCCCGCGCGGAACTGAACTGCGCACGGTCGCACCATGCAGCATCCCGGGAAAACTGAGATCGTCAACGTACAGCGCCTGGCCGGTGACTTTCTTGCGGCCTTCTTTGCGCGGGATGGGTTTGCCGACGAGCGTCATTAAGTTCAGTAGGTCTCAACCGCGGTGACGAGAATAAGTAGGCAACTCATAATGGGTTGGCGTATTTCAACTGACCGGTGATATCCATTATTTCGATTCCGACCAGTTCTTTCCCTTCATAATCGAAGACGACCAGATCGTCGACGTCGCTCTTGCTGTGAGTAGGTCGCGTTTTCTCCTTGAGGCGGATGTAGAGTGTATCCACATCATCCTGATAATCCAGCCACAGTTCACCCGGCGGAAGGCTCACTCGCCCCTGCGCAGCCTTAAGCAATTCTTCCTTGCTGGGAATGACTACTCCTCTTGGTTCTCTTTGCGACATACGATCTTTGCTTTATCCATCTTCATCGCCCTTAGATCACCACCGCGACGCGCCCCGGCGCGCTCCACTGCTCACGCGAATGCATCGTCTCAGCCTCGCGGGTGATCTGGGTCGGGTACTTTTCGTTCCAGCAGGCGACGCAGGCTGAATCCGGATTTATTCCCGTCGCTTCCAACATACCTTCGAGTGAGAGATAGCCTAACGAGTCGGCTTCGATAAAGTCACGAATGCCTTCGACCGAAAGGTTAGCGGCGATCAGTTCTGATTTGTTGGGTGTGTCGACGCCGTAATAGCAGGGACTGATCGTCGGTGGACAGGAAATCCGCACGTGAATTTCCCTGGCGCCGGCTTCGCGCACCATGCGCACGATTTTCTTTGAAGTCGTGCCGCGCACGATCGAATCATCGATCAGGATGATCCGTTTCCCTTCGATCAGATCACGCACGGGATTTAGCTTGATGCGGACTCCGAAGCTGCGAATTGATTGCTTAGGCTCGATGAACGTGCGGCCAATGTAGTGATTGCGCACCAGGCCGAAGCGAAACGGCAGGCCACTCTCAGACGAATAACCAATCGCCGCGGGCACGCCTGAATCGGGCACCGGCACCACGATATCGGCGTCCGCGGGCTGCTCAATCGCCAGACGCTTACCCATCAGGTGCCGCGAACGATTGACTGATTTACCAAAGATGAGCGAGTCGGGACGCGCAAAGTAAACGTGCTCAAAAATGCACATTGAATGTTGCTGAGCAGTCAGCGGGCGCGACGAACGCAAACCGTCTTCGTTGATGACGACCATCTCGCCCGGCTCGATATCGCGCACGTACTTGGCATCGATGAGATCGAACGCACAGGTTTCCGAGGCGATTACCCAGGCGTCTTCCAAACGGCCCAGGGCCAGCGGACGAAAGCCGCGCGGATCCCGAATCGCAATCAACTCGGTCGGCGTCAGAAACAGCATAGAGAACGCGCCTTCGGTGTGACGCAGGACTTCGGGAATGGCTTCCGCCACCGTCGCAGCGTGCGAACGCGCGACACCATGCAGCACAACTTCGGTATCGGAGGTTGAGGAAAAGATCGCGCCTTCGCGCTCGAGTTTCTTTCGTTCTTCGCGCGCAAACGGCAGATTACCGTTGTGGCAAACCGCGATCTGGCCGTGCTGGCAGGTAACCAGAAAGGGTTGGCATTCGCGCAGCGAGACTTCACCCGCGGTGGAATAGCGAACATGGCCGATCGCGCTGGTCCCCGGCATCCGGTCCAGGCGTGTTTGATTGAAAGCTTCCGAGACGTAACCCATGTCACGCTCTGAGACGATTTGGTCGCCGTTCGAAACGGCAATGCCACACGACTCCTGCCCGCGATGCTGCAACGCGTACAGCCCCAGATAGGTCATGCGCGCGGCTTCGCTATGACCGTAGATGCCGAACACGCCGCACTCTTCGCGCAGCTTGTCATCCCAAAGATTATTCACAGCTTGAGATTATCGCGCATTCGCGTTGCTATCAACAGGCGTGGCACGCCCATCTGGCGCGTGATTCATGGACGGGACGCCCGTGTCACTCTTTCATAAGAGCGATTCGGTGCTATAAATATGGTTCTCTCGCGGACCTTTAGACTTTGTGGAATCAAGCGTCTCTGAAGTCCTGGGCCCGAGGTGAGATTTGCGACCATGACGATTATTAGAATTATTCTCGGCGCGGCGCTAGTCGGCGCGCTGTTCCTCGCCGGCTGGAATGTGTACCGCCATTTGCCGGTGGATGGATCGTGGGCGCGGCCTGAAGCTTATGAGACGAACGCCAACTCAGAAATGACCATAATCCTGCGCGGTGACTCGGCGGCCACACCGGTCAACACGCGGATTGAGCTTTACCCGATCGACTTTGCGGCGGCGCAACGCGATTTTTCTGCCGCCGTGCGGCCCGGCAAAACCTTTGATGATTTTCTAGCCCAACGGATGAAAGGGCTGGTGCCCGTGCGCGCGCAACTCGATAGTAGCGGCCGGGCAGTGGCGAAATTGTCCGAAGGCAATTGGTGGATCCGGGCCACCGCAACGTTGACGAGCGGCGAAAAGATTGAGTGGCGTTTGCCCGTTAGAGCTTTCGGTCGCGGACAAACCGTCGAACTCACGTCCGAGAATGCCTACGAGCGGACGAAGACTTTTTGAACTTTGGAGTGCGGCGACTTGTCGCCGCTTTGGTAATTTCTTAACGTCCACAACGCCAGCACGAAAAGCGGCGACAAGTCGCCGCACTCCAAATTTATGAAGGCTCTGCGCTACGAGAATCAAAAGCTCTCAGTGACTGATGTCGGCAAACCCAACACCGATGGCGAAGCGCTTGTGCGCGTAACGTTGTCAGGAATTTGCAACACGGATTTGGAGATCACGCGCGGCTATGCGGGCTTTCAGGGAACGATCGGACACGAGTTTGTGGGCGTGATCGAAAGTTTGCCCGAGCCTGGGGCAGTAGCCCGATCGTCAGGGACGGCGCACTCTCAATCCGAGCCCTCCCTGACGGTCGGGCTTCTGATACCCGGCCAACGGGTCGTCGGTGAGATCAATGCCGGTTGTGGCAGTTGCGATCTCTGTCGCGCCGGCGATCCGCGCCATTGTGAGAAGCGCACCGTGCTCGGCATCGTCGGCCGCGATGGCGCGCATGCCGAGTTCTTGAAACTACCAGTTGCGAACCTGCTGCCGGTGCCCGATGAAGTTTCTGACGAGCGCGCGGTGTTCACCGAACCTCTCGCCGCAGCCTGTGGAATTCTCGAGCGCGCACGGATCACGGACCACGCAAACGTTGCGGTCATCGGTGACGGCAAACTTGGTTTGCTCTGCGCGCAGGTTCTGGCCACAACCGGAGCTGCCGTGACTTTGATGGGCAAACATCCGCACAAGCTACGAATTGCCGAACGTCGTGGCATTGAAACTAATACGGTCGACAAAGCCAGGCTGCGGAAGCGGGGATTCGACGTAGTCGTGGAAGCTTCCGGCTCGGCAACCGGGTTCGAGCTCGCGCTGGATCTGTTGCATCCGCGCGGAGTGCTCGTCCTGAAATCTACTTTTCACGGCGCGACGGATTTGAACGCGGCCCGCATAGTAGTTGATGAAATCAGCGTGGTGGGGTCACGCTGCGGACGATTCGAGCCGGCGCTGAGACTGCTTAGAACAAACGCGGTTGACGTAGAAAGCCTGATCAGCGAAGAGCGCCCACTAGCCGACGGAGTCCAGGCGATCGAGCGCGCCGCGGAACCGGGCGTGCTAAAAGTCCTGTTGCGGCCGTGAGAGCGGTTACGGACTTCTAGTTTTTCCCGCAACCTTTCGCTATACTGCCAAAACCTGCTCGCTTGAAGAGTGGAAAATGCGTGGGACCGGTCTCCTGAACGAAACCGGATCGAGTGATTTTGTAAGGCGGTGAAACATGTTCGAATCTTTCAAACAAACTACTGACGCCGAAGCTACCATTCTGCGGAAACTGCGCGTATGGATCGCGGTCATGGCCGTTGTCTGCGTGCTGGCCGGCATTGGGATTGGCGCCATCCTGGCAGGCCGCCCGGCGGTGGCCCAGGACGGTCTGCAATCAGCGGCCCGCGCGCCGGAAGCGCTCTCGGCTTCGTTTGTGGAAATCGCCAGCCGCGTCGAACCCGCAGTGGTGAACATCGACACGATGCAGGTTTCAAACGACATCGCGGAAAGCGACAACGAAGATAAACCTGATCGCACTCCGAGCAATCCACTCTACGACATGCTGCGCCGCCAACCGCCGCGACCGACACGCGGAGTGGGCAGCGGTTTCATCATCGATCCGAAGGGCTATATTCTGACCAACAATCACGTGATCGATGGGGCCACGCGGATCACGATCGGTTTGCTGACCGGGGAAAGATTCCGCGGTAAGGTGATCGGCGTAGACAAGGAAACCGATCTGGCCGTAATCAAGATCGATGCTGCGCGTGATTTGCCGGTCATGAAGTTTGGTGATTCGAACGCGGCCCAGGTGGGCGATTGGGTCCTCGCTATTGGCTCACCTTTCGGTTTGGATCAGACGGTAACCGCGGGAATCATTTCAAAGAAAGAGCGCGACTCGCAGGCCTTCTCTAACTTTCAACGCTTCCTGCAAACGGACGCGGCGATCAATCGCGGAAACAGTGGCGGTCCGCTGGTCAACATGCATGGCGAAGCGATCGGCGTGAACTCACAAATCGCGACGTTGACCGGAGACTACAACGGTATCGGGTTTGCGCTGCCGTCGAACGAAGCGAAGTTCGTTTGCGAACAGATTCTGTCAGGCGGAAAAGTTAAACGCGGCTTCCTCGGTGTAACGCTCGATTCGGTGCGGGGAGAGTTTGCCCGCATATATCGGCTTCCCGATGCGAAGGGCGCCATAGTCGCCGACCTCCCCCCGGACCCCGGCGGCCAATTAACGCCCGCGGCTAAAGCCGGATTGCAAACCAACGATGTGATCGTCGAGTTCAACGGGCAGTCCGTGCAGGACGCGAACGACCTGATCGCGAAGGTCGCCGGGGCGTCTGTCGGCCAGACAGTAGTTTTGACTTTTCTGCGCGATGTCGACGGCAAACTGGATCGGCGCTCGGTCAATGTAAGTTTGGCTGAACGGCCCGACTTTTTTGCGCGGGACGTGGAAGTAGTTGGCCCGAAAGACAAAACTGAAAACGCGCGGACCAGCACGGGCCGCATCGGTCTGACCCTCAGCGAACTCACGGCGCAACAGGTCGCCGAGAAACATCTGGACGGCGTGAAGGGACTTTACGTGAAAGAAGTCGATCCCAACGGGTTGGCTGCCGACATCCGGCCACTGGAGATCAATCCCGGCGAAGTGGTTACGCGCATCAATCGCGTGCCGGTGGCGACGCTGGCTGATTTTCAACGCGTCGTCGAATCGTTGCGGCCGGGCGATGCCATCGTGCTCAACCTTTCGCACTTCGATCGAAAGTATAATCGCGTGGCCCAGCGGATCGTTCAGTTCACCTACCAATAAAGGCGGAGGTCAAAGGTCGGAAGTCAGAGATCAGCACGCGGTTTTAAGCTGACCTCTGATCTCCGACTTCTGACCTCTGTTACCCTATGGCTCAAGCAAAAAAAGCTCTGGCAAAAAAATCGCGCACCGCGGCCCGCGCTACGAAACGCACCCGCAGCAAGACTTACCACAACTTCATCGGCGGCCGCTGGGTGCCGAGTAAAAGCGGCCAGTGGCTCGAGAACCGGAACCCTGCGGATACCCGCGACCTGATTGGCCGATTTCCACTTTCAATCAGCGACGACGTCAGCGCGGCGGTCTCTGCCGCGGCCGAGGCGTTCGACGGCTGGCGGCATACGCCCGCGCCCCGACGCGCCGAGATTTTGTTTCGCGTTGGCGAGATCCTGATCCGCGACAAAGATAAGTACACCGCGGACATGACCCGCGAGATGGGTAAAGTTTTGAAAGAAGCGGGTGGCGATGTTCAGGAAGCGATCGATTGCACCTACTACACGGCCGGCGAAGGACGGCGTTTGCACGGATTCACCACTCCGGCCGAGATGCCAAACAAGTTCGCGATGTGCGTGCGCCAACCGATCGGACCCTGCGGCTTGATCACGCCGTGGAATTTTCCCATGGCGATTCCGTCCTGGAAGTTAATGCCAGCACTGGTTTGCGGCAACACCGTCGTGATCAAGCCCGCGGAAGACACGCCGCTCTCAACTTACAATCTGATCAAAGCGTGTGAAGAAGCGGGCGTGCCGCCAGGCGTCGTTAATCTGGTGACCGGCTATGGCGAAACTGTGGGCGCAGGCATCACCAGCCATCCGTCCCTGCGTTTGATTTCGTTCACCGGGTCAACCGACACCGGACGGCTGGTGGCTTCGTCATGCGCTGAACGCAACGCGATCTGTTCGCTCGAGATGGGCGGCAAGAACGCGATCATCGTGCTGGATGACGCGGACGTCGACAACGCGATCGAGGGTGCGGTCTGGGGGGCCTTCGGCACTTCGGGCCAGCGCTGCACGGCCTCTTCACGTCTGATCGTGCACAAGAAAATCTACCGACAGTTTGCGAAGAAACTGGTTGAGCGGGCCAAGGGCCTGCGCGTAGGCAACGGGGCTGATCCAAAAATTGAAGTAGGTCCCGTCATTAACGCCGAAGCCGTGCACAAAATCATGGGCTACATCGATATCGGCCAACACGAAGACGGCGCCACGCTCGCTTGCGGTGGGCATCACCTGACCAAAGGTGATTACGCTCGCGGGTTCTTTATCGAACCGACCGTGTTCACCGACGTGAGCGCCGACATGCGTATCGCTCAGGAAGAAATCTTTGGGCCGGTGACTTCGGTCATCCCGGCAGATTCGCTGGATGAAGCAATCGAGATCGCGAATGGCGTGCGCTATGGTCTGTCGGCGGCTATCTATACCCAGGACGTGAACCGCGCCTTCCACGCGATGAACGAAACCTACACCGGAATCTTCTACGTCAACTCTTCGACCATCGGCGCCGAAGTTCACCTCCCCTTCGGCGGCACTAAAGGCACCGGTAACGGTCATCGCGAAGCCGGCACGCAGGTGCTGGACATCTTCTCGGAATGGAAATCGATTTACGTTGACTACAGTGGCAAGTTGCAGCGGGCGCAGATTGATAATGCGATAGAAGACCTTTGATCCTTTCCTGTGAGCGCGGACGTCCCGTCCGCACAGCGTGCAAGCACGCTCACTTCAAACGTGAAAGACTCTTCGCGCTTCGCTCAATGCGGACGAGACGTCCGCGCTCCCAGCACGATGGGTGCGCTTTCGCGCCGGTTTTGGTTAGCCTCCAGTTGTTAGTTGCCAGTCGCTGGTTGCAAAATCCTCTCCGTTCCCATTAACTAACTACGGACAACTGACTACCGCCAATGGATCCATCCCGCATTCGTAACTTCTCGATCATCGCGCATATCGATCACGGCAAATCGACGCTCGCCGATCGCCTGCTCGAGTTGACTGGCGCCGTAACGGGACGCGACATGTCTGCACAGATTCTGGATGATATGGATCTCGAGCGCGAGCGCGGCATCACGATCAAAGCGCACGCCGTGCGGCTCGACTACAAAGCCCAGGATGGCCAGCAGTACGTCTTGAACTTGATCGACACGCCCGGTCACGTCGATTTCTCTTACGAAGTTTCGCGTTCACTTTCGGCTTGCGAAGGCGCCTTGCTCATCGTCGATGCCTCGCAGGGCGTCGAGGCGCAGACGCTGGCCAATACGTATCTCGCGCTCGAAAATAATCTCGAGCTCATTCCGGTAATCAACAAGATCGATCTTCCCGGCGCTGAGCCGGAAAAAGCCATCGAACAGATCGAGCACTTCATCGGTCTGGAAACTCACAATGCCATTCTGACCAGCGCCAAAACCGGCGTCGGAGTAGCCGAGGTCCTGGAAGCGATCGTGCGCGACGTGCCGCCGCCCAAGGGCGACCCAAACGCGCCGCTCAAGGCCTTGATCTTTGATTCTTGGTACGACTCTTATCGCGGCGTCATCGTCCTGTTTCGCGTTATCGATGGCACGATTCGACCGGGAATGAAGATTCGCTTTTTCAACGCCGGCCGCGATTACCAGGTGGAAACGCTGGGTGTGAATCGCCCGGGGCCAACGCCGATTGATCAATTGAGTGTCGGCGAAGTTGGCTTTCTCACCGCTTCGATCAAGACGGTGGCCGACGTGCAAATCGGCGACACCGTCACCGAAGCAGCTCGGCCAACGAAGGAGCCGTTTCCCGGTTACCAGGAAATCAAGCCGATGGTTTTTGCGGGACTTTATCCCATCGATACCAACCAGTATGAAGAGCTGCGTGATGCGATGGACAAGCTGCGTCTTAACGACGCCTCGTTCTTTTACGAGCCTGAATCGTCAACCGCGCTTGGTTTTGGCTTTCGCTGTGGCTTTCTCGGTCTGCTGCACATGGAGATCGTGCAGGAGCGTCTGGAACGCGAATTCAATCTCGATCTGATCACCACCGCGCCGGGCGTGCGCTATGTAGTGACGACGACCGACGGGAAGGTGACGGAAATCGATTCACCGGCCAAGATGCCCGATCCCGGCCGCATCGCGAAAATTGAAGAGCCGGCCATCCGGGCGACGATTCTTACTCCCGAAGAACACCTGGGCGGAATCCTGGCGTTGCTCGAAGAAAAGCGCGGCCAGCAGAAAGGTTTTGAGTACATCACGTCGACTCGGGTGATGCTGACGTATGAATTGCCGCTGAATGAAATTGTCCTGGATTTTTATGACCGCTTGAAATCAACTTCGCGGGGGTACGCGTCGCTCGACTATCACCTGGCGGGTTATTGGGAGAGCGATCTGGTCAAGCTCGATGTGCTGGTTGCCGGCGAGCCGGTCGATGCGCTGTCGCTGGTGCTGCATCGCGACACCGCCGCCGCGAAGGGTCGTGCTCTGGCGACCAAGATGAAGGAACTGATCCCGCGCCAACTTTTTGAAGTCCCAATCCAGGCGGCCATCGGCGCGAAAATCATCGCCCGCGAAACCGTGAAAGCGATGGGCAAGAACGTGATCGCCAAATGCTACGGCGGCGACATCTCGCGCAAGCGCAAACTGCTCGAGAAGCAGAAAGAAGGCAAGAAGCGCATGAAGAAAGTCGGGCGGGTCGAGATTCCGCAGGAGGCTTTCCTGGCCGTGTTGAAGGTGAATGAATAGCGGCTTAGACCATTTGTTGTTGGAACGATTAATATCTGCATATACTTCCACGCAGTTCGCTTCAAAACCATGGCGACTTTTACTCGAAAAGAGATTGCTGAAGGCATTGAGCGCCTTGGTCAGCTAGCCGTCGAATCCGGGATCAAGATAGAACTAATTCTCGTTGGCGGAGCGTTGATGGTGCTGCGATTTCGCGCGCGCGAATCTACCCGCGATGTTGACGTAGCGATCGTTGCGCCGGCCGAAGTTCACAAAGTCCGAGAATTAGCCCGCGCGGTTGCGACGGAATATGGCTGGCCGGAAGATTGGTTAAACGATGGAGCGAAGGGCTACTTGATTGGACTCAGTTCCGGTCCGATCGTACTTTCGGCCCCGGGCATCGAGGTCCGCAGCCCTGGTACTGCGCAGCTTCTGGCAATGAAGCTGTCAGCATGGCGCGATGATGTAGATATCAACGATGCCGCTCGCTTGCTTGAAGAGATCGAGGGAGGTCGTGATGAGATTTGGCGGGAGGTCGAACGTTATTTAACCCCAGGCAATGAACTCAAAGCGCAGTACGCTTATGCCGATCTGTGGGAGCTTAGACATGGTAAGAATTGAACAATTAGCAGAAGCAGCCATCAACCAGGATGCCTTCTCGCTTCGAAGTCTGACGCAGGATTTGTTGCGCGAGCATCCGACACTAAAAGACTTTCCGCGACCAACGGCCGGCGACTTTAAGACACTTGCCGCAGCAGCAGCCCTGATCGAATTGTTCGCCGAGCGTCTACATCAAGAACCGCCGGCGTGGACGCAGGAGATAGGCCGCCTGCCCGAACCAATGTATTTGGTGAAAGCGGCTGCTTCCATGAAACACTTGCGGGTTTTGTGTGAACTACAATCTCCCGAACCTCTGCGCAAACGCGGATTCTACGCGCCACCTAATTTCCTTGAGAGCGCATGAAGATCAGTCAGCGCAGGATTACGCGAAAGCGCTTTTGCACACATGAACGCTTGGTACCTCGTTCCAACCCCGATTCATCCTCGAGACCCTGTTCCCCACATCACGGAATCACCAAGGACGAGCATTCTGAAAGGACCTGGTTTTGTTTGATTGAGCCTGACTGCAATAGGTCTTTGAGGCAGACGGGATCCCGATGAGAGTGAATAATATTGTGAGTACCAGGACTGCCTGGCAACGGACTCTGCGACGGTTCACCGGGATATCTCCATTCGAAGTCTAAGTAGGTTTCGGATTTACGCGGAGCTGCTAAGAGATAGGCGTCAACCACAGAAGCGTTAATCGGACGGCGTCTTCACTCGAACTCACCGTCATCCTCAGGTTCGATCAACTCTTGCACTACCAATTCATGCCAGGTTTGCAACACGGCCGGTTTGACGCCGAGTGATTTCAAGATCTCACTTACCGTGCCCTGTTCCTGCTTCAATTCTGGAAACGTCAGCAGCAACATCGCCAGATCCCGCCAATCAGTTCCGGCCTTTGGTTGTCCGCGCCGGGCGTGATACGAGATGACCTTGTGCGCGATGAGTTCAGGCGGAGAAATTACGAGGACGTCTTCAATTCGTTCGGCGCGAGGCAGAGACTCAGCGGGACGCAAAACAACCAGATGACGATTGCGTGGCTTGTGAATTTGAAAGAGGCGATATCCTTTCCCGGCTCCAACCACGCGCACGCGCACGGCGATGTGAAAACGCTCGCTTAGATATTCTTTCAACTCCTCGGCGAGTTCGGCGGCGCGAGTGGAAATGAGATCAACGTCCTGGCTCATTCGCGCTTCACCCACATACGCGTTGACCGCCTGTGCTCCGAACACGGCGGCATCATCGCGCCCGCGCAAAAACTCGAGCACGGCCTCGTGTATCGTTGCGAGGGGCAATTGTTCGCGCATGGCAAATTCCTCGAATGTCAGGGTTCCGGCGTTGAGCATCGTTTGAAATAATACGCCCCTCTGGCGTCCCTCTCCAAGATTCCGGTGATTTCCCATTTGGAGAAATTGCGGCTCGCCAGATAAAACGATCCACGAAAAGACACGAAGCAAGCTTTCTGTTCGTGTGGTTTCGTGTGATTTCGTGGATGGTTCTTGTCCGCGTGAAAAAAGACACGAAACCAACTAATGCTGAGACTCTCTTTCTCTCGCACTATTTCGATGGTCAGGCTTAGTCGTTTCTTCCTCAAACAAATTCGTGCTACAACGCTGTACAGTAGCAAGCGTCAGCATCTCTGGCCTTTGAAGAGTCGCCACCCATGAAATCGGTCACCATCTATTGCGACGGCTCGAGCCTCGGCAATGGCCGCGATGAAACTCGCGCCGCGGCGGTGGCGATGCTCGGCTTTCGCGGACTATGGCGCGCGTTCGGAACTTATCTCGGCAAGGCCACCAACCAACAAGCGGAGATTGCGGCCGCGGCGCTCGGCCTCGAAGCCCTAACCGAACCCTGTGTCGTTCGTCTCTACACTGACTCGCGCTATGTGGTCGAGACGATGTCCGGCCGTTTTCGTCGCAAGACAAATCACGAATGGTGGAAGCGTCTGGACAATGCCTCGGCGCGTCATCAGATCGAGTGGACCTGGGAGCAGGGACACGCGGGCCATGTGATTCAGGAAGCTGCCGATCGCGCCGCCCGCAAGATCGCCGCATTGGGCCACGTTGAGCCGAGCGTGCTGCAGGACGCCGTCGATCGGGTGGGTGTGACTGAGTTTGAGGATGAACCCGTTAGTGAACCAGAGTTGTTTTGAGGCCCCGACAGTGTGCGCACAATGAGATGGGTACCATGTCGGTGATCGGGTGGCTTTAGAAGTTGGCGTGCGATGAACCTTGCGGCTTTGCCGCAGCACATGGCGGTAAGCCTCCGGCTTACCGTTGGACGGACAAGATATTTAGAGGCTATGCCTCCGTAGTGGAGCGGAGGCGGAGCCTCCCGAGGAAAATCTGCATCTGCCGGAAAGCCGAAGGCTTTCCGCTATGTGCTGCGGCGAAGCCGCACAATACCTGATCCGCTCGCAATAACCCTGAAACAACACTCCTGCACCTCGCTTTCCGGCTTTCACGAATCTATAATCGGGCAACCAACAAATCCGGCGTTAACTTCTCAGAGAGAGCACGTGTTACCACTATCTTCAAAATCAGTTCGTCACCGCAGGACGCTGTTTCTTTACCTTGCGACGACCCTGGTCTCCAGCCTCATCTCGTTACTAACCGCCTCGCCTGCGCTCGCGCAAACGGCCGGTCGCGGATGGGAGTGGCAGAACCCTCGACCGCAGGGTAATGCGATCAGCGCCATTCGTTTTGCCAGTGACAAGCTCCACGGTTGGGCGGTGGGCGCGGATGGAGTCATTCTTTACACCGCGGATGGTGGCTTTGAGTGGGAGAGCCAGCGCACGCGACTGGTCGCGAGTCTCAACGGTCTTTACGTGCAGGATCAAAAGCGCGCGGTAGTAGTCGGCGCGCGTGGCACGGTCGTGATCACCAAAAACGCCGGCGAGAAATGGACCGAGATCCGCACGCCAACCAAAGATCATCTCTATTCGATCACGTTCGCTCCCGACGCTCATGCGACACATGGTTGGGCAGTTGGTACCTACGGTTGCATCATCGCAACCTCGGACGGCGGGCTCACCTGGACCGTGCAGAAAAGTCCGACCCGCGTACATCTCTACTCAGTATCGTTTGCCAACAAGAACACCGGACTGGCTACCGGCGATCGCGGCACGGTGCTGCGAACAATCGATGGCGGCCGCCATTGGAACGAAGCCGTGCGATTGGGCTCGCTCCCTTTTACGGGTGTCACTTTCATCAACCCGCAACGGGCGATCGCGGTGGGCTACGGTGGACGCGTGATCTTGAGTAATGATGCCGGTGTAACCTGGGAACCGATCGATGTTTTGATGACTAATGATTTGCTGTCGGTCTTTTTTTCAGACGAAAAGCACGGTTGGATCTCCGGAGACAACGGTTTGGTGCTAAGCACCGGGAACGGTGGCGCGCTTTGGTTGCCGGCGAGCGTCAAGACGAATCCGCGGCTGGTGACAGTTTACTTTGCCGACGAGAACACTGGCTGGACCGCGGGCAGCGACGGCCTGGTTTTGCGCAGTGATGATAGCGGCCTTGGCTGGCAGCGTCTGACCGAAGGCGGGCGCGACGACCTATCAGATATTTTTTTCCTCGACAATGCCCGTGGCTGGGCCGTGGGCGCGCACGGAAAAATACTGGCGACCAATTCCGGCGGCAAGTTCTGGACGGTTCGGCCGTCGGGAACTAACGTGCATTTGGACGCCATCACCTTCATCGATCAAAACAACGGCTGGGCCGTCGGCGAACAGGGAACGATTCTGCATACCACGAACGGCGGCATTGTCTGGACGCCACAGGACACCGATACCAAACAGGAATTGCTGGGCGTGTGTTTTGTTTCTGCCAAGCTGGGCTGGGCCGTCGGCGCGCGCGGCAACGTCCTCAAGACCGAAGACGGCGGCGACTTGTGGCGTCTGGTTCCTTCAGTGACCAAAGCCTGGCTGGAAGACGTTCGCTTTCTCGATGAAAAAGTCGGCATCGCGGTCGGATCAGGCGGCACAATCCTGCGCACTGAGGATGGCGGCGAAACCTGGAAAGACATTTCTCGTAATTTGCGAGAGTGGCTGCACGCCGTGGCCTTCGCCGACAAAGGACGCGGCTATGCAGTCGGCGAAAAGGGGATCATTCTGCGCACCGACGACGGCGGCCTGACCTGGAAAGATCTTGAGAGCAGCGTGAAGACGAACCTGTTTGCCGTCTCGGTCTTATCTCGCGATGACGTCTTGATCGCCGGCGATCAGGGCCGCGTGCTGGCTACCCGTGACGGCGGGCTGACCTGGGAAACGCAACCGACGATTACGAGTTCGCCTTTGTTCGCGGTCGCCTATCGCGGCGGCGCTAACGCCTGGGTAGCGGGCCGCGGCGGCGCGATCCTGCGACGCACCGAGTCGCTCGGGACCGTCAAGATCTCCGTGCCAAAACTTCCAGCAGTCCTGCGCGGCGGCCCCCCGAAATTGAAACCAGAGGAAAACAGCCAGCAACTCAACCTGGTGGATGATGGAGACATTCCGAAAGCCGTGCCGCCGGTGCGGAAACCAGTGAAGCCTTGAAACTATGTCCCCCGAACCTCACAACTCCATTGAAGTCTTTTACTCATACGCGCATGAAGATGAAAAGCTGCGTGATGAGCTAAAGAAACACCTGTCCAATCTGAAGCGACAAGGCGTGATTACCGACTGGTATGATCGGGACATCTCTGCTGGTAAAGAATGGGACGACGAGATCAAGCAACACCTCGAATCCGCACGTGTGGTCTTGCTCCTCATTAGTCCTGACTTCATGGATTCGGACTATATCAATGATGTGGAAGTGAAGCGCGCGATAGAAAGACATGAGTCGGGAGAAGCGCGGGTCATTCCCGTCATTCTTCGGCCTGTCGATTGGCAAGGTGCGCCTTTCAGTAAACTTCAAGGCCTGCCAACCGAGATGAAACCTGTCACCTCTTGGGATGATAGTGACGAAGCCTTTCTCGACATCACAAAAGGAATTCGAAAAGCAATTCAGGAACTATCTGGCCCGTCCGCGAATGTGCCCACAGTCCCCGATATTCCGCGGCCGCCGAGAGTTGGGTTCGTCTCTCGTCGTGACAAAGGCGGACACGATATTGTCCAGCGATTACGCGTCGAACTCGCACCCGACAAGAATCAATTGGTTGCATTATGGGGAGCCGGTGGTGTTGGGAAGACTACTCTTGCTGCCGAAGCAGTTCGAGCGCTCGCTGAAGCCTACGGGCAGCGGATCATTTGGGTTACCGCCGACGCGCGTCCAAATTTTGCTTTCTCAACTCTGCTTGATGATATAGCTGCACAGTTAGGGCGCACCGATCTGCGGCCACTTACCATTAGCCAAAAGGAAGAAGCGCTGCACCCGCTCATCGGGACGAAGCCTACATTAATTGTCCTTGATAATTTGGAAACGATTGCACCCGAAGAAAAGTCATTGTGCAAAGAGTTCCTTGCGAAGCGCGTGCATTGCCCCGCTCTGATTACAACGCGAGAGCGGGTTGATAACGCTTACTTAATTCCTCTTGCGGCAATGACTTCCCATGAAGCAAATGAATTTCTAGGCAGGCTGATTGCCCAAACCCACGATCCGGACATCTATCAAGATGTAGATCACACAAGGATACTTCAGACAGCAGAATTCAACCCGCTTATAATTCAATGGATCGTTGCGCAAATTGATCTCGCGCAAGATCCCGAGGAAGTCTTGACTGATCTCGCTCACGGAGAGGGAGATGCCGCACAACGCGTTTACGACCGTTCGTTCAATCTGCGGCAGATGGCTGACGGGGGTCGTGCGGTACTGCTCGCTCTATCGCTTTTCGTCCCGAACGCAACTCGCGCTGCTGCCGCCGAAGTTTCCGGCATGGGCGGGCCCAAGCATCGAAAAAGGTTTAAGAAGGCGCAGCAAACGCTAGCTTCACTTTGGCTTGTGAAGCAAGCAGATGGCGGGCAGCGGCTCGCTGTTGAAGGACTAACTCGTGAGCTTTCGAAGAATCGCCTTACATCCGACCCACGCTTCAAGCTCTTTCTTAATAGATATCTTGATCGTTTTGTACGGTATGCGAAGTCGAACTCATCTACTAATCGTGTGCATCTCGACATGATTGAAGAGGAAAGAGACAACATCCTAAACACATTGGACTTCTTAATCGAACTTCACGACTGGCGTCGTTTCATGATTGTCTATTCGGCAATCGTAAGATTCCTTGACCTGCGCGGTTATTGGGACGACTCGATAAAAAGAGGAGAGCAGGCCATCAATGTGTCCTACAACCTAGGGGATAGGGATGAGATAGCGTATGTGGCTCACTGTTTGGCGATAGCTTATCAGCAAAGAGGAAGTCTTACTCAGGCGCGCAAACTGTATGATGAAAGCCTCGAAATTCGGAAAGCCTCCGGTGACCAACGTAATGTCGCGCGAATCTTGTATCAGTTAGCTGACCTTACCCAAGAAGAAGGAGATTTGGACCAAGCAAAGCAGCTTTTTCAGGAAAGCTTGGATATTCTAATAGAGTTAGGGGATGAAAGTGGCGCAGCCACGTCAAAGAATGCCCTCGGAGCTGTCCTACTGAGGCAGGGCGACACTTCCGGGGGAAAACAGCTGTGTGGGGAAAGCGTTGCGACTTTCAAGAAGATTGCAAATGAACACAAGACTGCTCATGCGTTACAAAACCTCGGTACCATTGCCAGAGATGAAGGGAACCACGTAGAAGCACGAAAACTGTATAATGAAAGCCTTGAAATCGCGAGGAAACTGGGGGACAAGAAGAGCATGGCGACGACTCTAACCTCCCTTGGAATAATAGCCGAAAGGGAAGGTAATAAACTAGATTTCGAGAACTTTTATTTGGAAGCAATGTCAATTCTCGAGAAACTATCCTCTCCCCAGCTTGGGGCCGTGCGCGCTTCTTTCGAGAAAAAGAAGCGAGACTCATCGTTTCTAACAAAGCAGAATCGATCGAAAAACTGATAATTTATGACTAACGTCGTGCTAAGAAACGCAACCCGCATCGAAACCGATTCGATGGGCGAGATCGAAGTGCCAGCCGACAAGTACTGGGGCGCGCAGACAGAGCGTAGCCTGCTGCACTTCAACATCGGCAACGACGTGATGCCGCGCGAGATGATTCGCGCGTTTGGCATTCTCAAGAAGGCCGCGGCGCTGGTAAATCAGGATCTGGGGAAGCTGGCGGCTGAAAAGGCGAAGCTGATCGCGCAGGCTTGTGATGAGGTGATCGAGGGCAAGCTCGACGAGCATTTTCCTTTGCGCGTCTGGCAGACGGGCAGCGGCACCCAGACCAACATGAACGCCAACGAGGTCATCTCGAACCGGGCGATTGAGATCGCGGGCGGAGTGATGGGCAGCAAGAAGCCGATTCATCCCAACGACGACGTGAACCTGTCGCAATCGTCGAACGACACGTTTCCCGCCGCGATGCACATCGCCGCAGCGGAGCAGATGAACAAACTGATCCCGGCGATTCAAACAATCTACGACGCGATCGACGCGAAAGCGAAAGAGTTTGCCGACGTGGTGAAGATTGGCCGTACGCATCTTCAGGACGCGACGCCCTTGACGGTTGGTCAGGAAATGTCCGGTTGGGCCAGCCTGCTTGAGCGCGACATCGTCCGGATGAACGCGACGCTGCCAGGGCTTTACGATCTGGCGATTGGCGGCACGGCGGTGGGCACGGGCTTGAATGCTCATCCCGAATTCGGCGAACGCGCCGCAAAAAAGATTGCCGAGCTGACGGGGTTGCCTTTTAAATCCCATCCCAACAAGTTCGCGGCGCTTTCGGCTCACGATGAAATTGTTTTCTGTAGCGGCGGCTTGAAAACCCTGGCGGCTTCTTTGATGAAGATCGCCAACGACATTCGCTGGCTGGCTTCCGGACCGCGCTGTGGCCTGGGCGAATTGATTATTCCCGAGAACGAACCCGGTTCATCAATCATGCCGGGCAAAGTTAATCCGACGCAGAGCGAAGCGATGACAATGATCGCGGTGCAGGTGATGGGCAACGACGCGGCGATAGGCTTTGCCGGTTCGCAGGGCAACTTTGAGCTGAACGTTTTCAAGCCGGTGATGATTCACAATCTGCTGCATTCGATTCGGCTGATGCACGACGCCAGTCACGGCTTTGTCGAATACTGCATCGCCGGCATGACCATCAATCGCGAACAGATTGACCATCACTTGCGCGATTCTCTGATGCTGGTCACCGCTTTGAATCCGCACATCGGTTATGACAACTCAGCGAAGATTGCCAAGCACGCGCATAAGAATGGGATCAGCTTGCGCGAGTCGGCAATCGAGCTGGGCCTGCTGACCGGCGAGAAATTTGATGAGCTGGTTAAGCCGGAAGAGATGACGCATCCTTAGTAGCGCAAATGTCCGACAAACTTCAGTTTGTCGATGCGGAACCAAGAACGATCCACGAAATCACACGAAACCGCACGAACAAGCGACAAACTAAAGTTCGTCGAACACTGTCCGCATGAATAAATCCAACGTCGTCAGCATCGGTCTCCGCGCCAAGACAGCCCGCGCCATCGCAGTCGTGCTGGGTGGGTCAAGCGATGCACCAACCGTCTTGAAGAAATTCGAGATGGCTCTCGCTGATCCGAAGATTGCCGCTACGTCCCAGCCTTATCACGAAGTCATGGATTTACCGTGGGAAGAAAGTCAGCAGGCGGTACGGAAATCGGCCCGAGTGATCGAAGCCATCGCTAGAAAATCGCTGGCCCGTTTGATCAACGAACTGCAGTCCGCCGGAATGAAAGTGTCGGGAGTTGGCATCGTCGGCGCAAAAGATCGGGACTTGGCGCGGCTCGGCAACTTTCACATCCGCGCGCACGCCGCCGAAGGTGTTCTGTTTCGGCGCGTGCTCGATCTTGCCGCAGACGCGAACGGATTGAAGAGACGAACATTTCCGGATCGAGAGTTTGCCGAGCTGGCAGCTAACGAACTAGGTTCCGGGATCAAGCAAAAGCTAAACGACCTGGGCCGGACACTGCCGCCTCCTTGGCGTACGGACGAGAAACAAGCTGCCACTGCCGCGTGGTTGGTGCTTCATGACCGCCGGAAATAGTTTTGAATAGGTTGCGGCGAAAACACTTGAGTTCGTGTCGATTCGGTTGACTTAGAGGATCGCATTTTCGGCTATCAAAGCAAAAACGATCCACGAAACCACACGAACTTACACGAATGAGTTTAAATGCATTCCAATTCCTGCTCCGGTTTGTCTAATCCGTGAAACCTTCGTAATCTGCGGACTCGTGCCTGACCCAAACGACAAAGTCAAAGAGAACGTTGACGGCGCCTTCTACGTCGATTCTTCATGCATCGATTGTGATGTCTGCCGCGACACCGCGCCCAATAACTTTACCCGCTCTTTCAAGCACGCGTATTCCTACGTCAGTAAGCAGCCTGAAAACGAAACTGAGCTCGCAGCTTGCGAGGAAGCCCTGGCTTGTTGTCCCGTAGAAGCGATCGGGGACGATGGGTGAAGTAGCGCAAGTTGTTAACTTGCGTGCGCAAATTACCAATTTGCGCCACAAACCTTTATAATTCACTCATCGATTTTCCCCTGAAACTTCTAGTGATTTCTAAGCGGAGCTGTCGTTATGTCCGGCAATCCATTTGATCGTCACTTTCGAGTAGTCCAGAGCCCGCGCGACCGCGGCAGCCGTCCGTCCGGGCGTTTGTGGATCCCGGCGGCCGACGTGTATCGCACCGACGATGGCTGGATCGTGAAAGTTGACCTCGCGGGCATTCGGCCCGGAGATATTGAGATCACGCTCGAGGGCCGGGTGTTGCGGATTAGCGGATTGCGCCGCGACGGTATTTGCGGAGAAGGGATCTCGCATTACCAACTCGAGATCACTTACAGCCGATTTGAAAAAACGATTCAGTTCCCCCGTTCGATCGAGCACGCCACCATTGAGCGCGATTATCATGACGGCCTTTTGATTCTGCGGCTGCGTGAGGAAGAAGAAGCGGGCCGGAAAGGCCGCGCGCACGCCGCCAGGTGAAAGTGATCTTGCTGCCCCACTAACAATTGAACGAGCTTTCATTCTTCTAACTACAATGGCTGAAGCAGAAATAAAATCCGACAACGAAGCGGCCCCTCCGGTGTCAACCAAACGCGAAGGCGTGCCATTTGAAATTCCGGTCCTGCCGCTGACAAATACCACGCTGTTCCCGGAGACGATGGTCCCGCTGGCGGTCGGGCGGCCGGCCTCGATGGCCGCAGTTGAAGCCGCGCTTTCCAGCGAAGAAAAACTGCTGGCTTGCGTCAGTGTGCGTCCCGACAAAACTTCGGACGGTGACCCGGAGCCTGAGCACCTTTATGAAATCGGCACGCTGGTAATGATCAAACGGATGGAGCGCGTCGACGACACGCTGCACCTGATCGTCCAGGGCGCCGATCGCATCCGCGTGCTGGAATGGTTGCAACGTGAGCCGCTCCTGCGCGCGCGCGTGCAGATCCTTCCCGATCTGGAAGTAAAGAACAAAGAAGAAGTCGAAGCCGCCAAGCGCAACGTTCAGTCGTTGATTCAACAGGCGCTGGCTTACCTGCCGCAGGTGCCGCCGGAAGTTCGCATGATGGTGCTCAGCGCGGACGATCCGGTCCGCCTGGCTTACTTTCTCGGCTCGATCCTCAGTCTGGGTGTGGATAAAGAGCAGCAAATGCTCGAAGCCAACACCGTCGACGAGCTCATGCATCTGGCCCACGATTTTCTCGCGCGCGAGGTCGAGATCATTCGCCTGCGTTCGAAAATTGCCAGCGAAGCCCAGACCGAAATGGATAAGGCGCAACGCGATTACGTGCTGCGCCAGCAGATGAAGGCGATCCAGAAAGAGCTGGGCGACGATGAGAGCGGCGAGCAGGCCGAAGCCACGCAGTTACGCGAGCGTTTAGCGAAAGCGGATCTTCCTGATGACGTGCGCAAAGAAGCCGAACGCGAGCTGAGCCGGATGGAAAAACTGCCGGCGATGGCCCCTGACTATCACGTCATTCGCACTTACCTCGATTTCATTCTCGAGTTGCCCTGGAAGAAGTCTTCCGAGGATCGACTTGATTTGAATGAAGCGCAGAAGGTCCTGGACGAAGATCACTATGACATTCAGGACGTGAAAGAGCGGATCCTGGAATTCCTGGCGGTCATCAAACTGCGGCCTGACGCGAAGAGCCCGATTCTCTGTTTTGTCGGGCCTCCGGGCGTAGGCAAAACTTCGTTGGGGCGTTCGATTGCCCGCGCGATGAGCCGGCACTTTGAGCGTTTGAGTCTCGGCGGCGTGCGCGACGAAGCAGAATTGCGCGGCCATCGACGCACTTACGTCGGCGCGATGCCCGGGCGCATCATTCAATCAATCCGTCGTTCCGGGGTGAACAATCCGGTGATGATGCTCGACGAGATCGACAAGCTGGGCGCCGACTACCGTGGTGATCCGTCGGCGGCGCTCCTGGAAATTTTAGATCCCGAACAGAACAACACCTTTACGGATCATTATCTGGATCTGCCGTTCGATCTCTCAAAAGTTTTCTTTATCGCCACGGCAAATCAGATCGGGCCGATTCCGCCGCCGCTGCGCGACCGGATGGAAGTGATTCAACTCGCCGGTTACAGCGACCGAGAGAAACTACAAATAGCCCGTCGTTACCTGGTCCCGCGACAGGTGCGCGAGAACGGATTGACTCCTGAACAATTCGAAATCACCGACGACGCCATCAAGCTGATCGCGACGCGTTACACGCGCGAGGCAGGCGTGCGACAGCTCGAACGGACTATCGGCCGCCTCGGGCGCAAGGTTGCTTTGCGGATCGCCCAGGGAGCGACCGAAAAAATTACTGTCGACGCCCCGGACATTCCGGATTTTCTGGGCGCGCCGCGTTTCTATCCCGAAGAAGCGCGCAAAGAATTACCGGCCGGCGTGGCCACGGGCATGGCCTGGACCGAGATGGGCGGCGAGATCCTCTTCATCGAAGCGTCGCTGCTGCCGGGCGGCAGTGGCCTGACGATCACGGGACAGCTCGGCGAAATAATGCAAGAATCGGCGCGCGCGGCGCGTTCGTACCTCTGGTCGCATGCCGAAGAGTTCGGCATCGGTCCGGAAATGTTCAAGGGGTATGGCGTGCATTTGCACGTTCCGGCCGGCGCGATTCCGAAGGATGGACCCAGCGCGGGCGTGACCATCACCGCTGCGCTGGCGTCGCTTTACACCGGCCGCCGCGTCCGGCCGGACACGGCCATGACGGGCGAGATCACGCTCTCTGGATTGGTATTTCCCGTCGGCGGGATTAAAGAAAAAGTCCTGTCCGCGCATCGCGCCGGAATTCACCGCATCATTCTGCCGGCGCGCAACGAAGCCGACTTGAAAGATATTCCCGAAGACGTGCGCCGCGAGTTGCAGATCGTTCCGGTGACTCGCATTAACGAAGTGGTCGACGCGGCACTCGAGAAGCTGGTCGCCAATCCTCCGCCACCGCTGCCTGTCTCTGTCGGCGCGCGCGAACGGCCGCACGAGCAGGATTCCGAACCGCTGATCGCGAAAGAGCGTTAGTGACAACCAAAGTTCGGAAGCGGGGCAGTAGCCCGACCGTCAGGGAGGGCTTGGTGGCATCGCAGTGAGCCCTCCCTGACGGTCGGGTTACTGCCCCTCTGCGACGCACACTAATACTTATTTTGGAACTCTTCTCCCGTTCGTAGGTTAGACTTAGCAGTGATCTCTCCCGAATGTCCGACAAATTTTCGGTTTGTCGTCCACAATGCATCTCTCAACTTAAGCGACAAACTAAAAAGTTTGTCGGACAAGACGAAAGGAGTATCGCTATGAGTCCGTCTCGCTCATTACTTCTCTCAGCCTTAATAATCGCGACGTCTTTTGGGGCAGTCTGTGCGCAGAGGCGTTGGGAGCGCGTACCGCCGCCGCGCGATCCGCAGTTTTACGTACCTCGAAACAAGCTGGAAGAGTTCGAGGGCCGTATGGTAACGATCCTGATCAAGGGACGCACCTATGTGGCGACGTTGCGGGCGCAGAATGGCACTGCCCGCGTCGAAGCCACTGAGATTCGCGACACCCGAAACGGGGATCGAGTCAACGGAGTGGTGATCACGATCGTTGCCGACGGCGGCCCGCCAGGCGACATTCGTTCATTGATCGACTATGACGAGATCGAGCCGCTGCTCAAAGCGTTCGACACGGCCGCCAAAGCTGATGAGTCGATTACCAAGCTCACCCACTTCGAAGCTCGCTATCGCACGAAAGGAGACTTTGAAATTATGGTCTTCAAGCAAATCTCAGGCGGAGTTCTTACCGCGGTCGAGGGCGGCTTCTTCGATCGATCGCGTCTCTTCCTGACGCTCGACGATTTCATAAAGCTTCGTTGGCGGATCGCGGAAGCCAAGGACAGGTTGGACGAGCTTAAGTGAACCGCAATCCGCAGATTTCGCAGATTAGATAAACCGCAGGACGTGCAAAGACAATAGTTTGGGATGCCCTTGTCTGATTGTTGGTAATCTGTGAAATCTGCGTAATCTGCGGACTCAATCACAGACTAAAGTCTGTGCCACTAGTATCGATGTGAAGGCATTCCGATATGAATGTGCGGACCGGTAGCCACGCCCGGGATCGCGCCGCGAAACGCCGAGAAGGGAATCCCGTTGCGGCGCAGGAATTCAATCAACGCCTGGCCTTCGGGCCCATCGGGATTTAGCGAGAGGTCCATCGCATTGCGATGATCGAGATGCCACTGGTTGTGAATCGCGCCCTGCCCGAATACGGCGATCGGTAACGGCCGCTTGAACGTCTGTTGAAAGAAAGCCTCGATCTTTCCGGCTTGCGAAAGCACCCATGATCCCGCGCCGCTAAAACGAATGAACGAAGTCGTTTTGATCAGACCGCCCCTGGGGACAGGGCCGAGTTTGGCGATTTGTTTCTCGCCTTCGATTTCGATCAATACCTGGGCAATCTGCGTATCGGCGCCGGCCATCTGAGTTTGCGCTTCCGTGACTTTCAGATTGGCGTCCGCCAGCGCGTGTTCGCTCTGCTCGACATCGTGCTGAGAGACCAGCCCGTCAGCAAACAACTTCTTCGTCTGCTTCAGGCGCTCTTCAGCCTTGCGCGCGCTCGCTTGATAAAGGGCCAGCAGCTTTTCCAGACTCGCTTTGTATTCCTTAGTGGCTTTGATGTAACTGTCGCGGAGCTTGGATAGTTCGTTGTCATTCTGAGTCTGAACAGTTTTGGGTTTAGCAGCGGGCTTCTTCGGTGCAGTCTTCTGCGCATAAGCTCCACTGCCTGCCGTCACTGTGACGACCAGCGCTAATACAGATGGCGCAAGGGCTGATTTTCGTTTATGTGCGCGCATAGACCAGAACAACTTTTGTTTCTCCGAATCAAACCCCCACACCATCAAAAGTTTTCTTTGACCTCGCTAATGAGAGTGCCGCCAGAATGCAACGAAATGAAAACAAATCCAAACGACATCGCCATAAGATAGTACGGGAGCCGGCCGCACTAGTTTCCAACAAACCCGCCTGACACGTCTGGTTCATGTCAATAACCCTGCTTAACTGCAACGTAACAGAGCAGCCAAACGGTTTCGGGGTGATTAAGAGCAAGAGGCAGGCCAAAACTGCTGAGTTTGGCGTTTAGCGTGAAGAGCGGAGCGCGGAGTTTGAGGTCAGTACCACCTGCGTCAGCGGGTGGGTTAAAGACTCAACACGCGAGATGAAACTTTGGCCCACCTCCTCACGGAGGTGGTACTGACGTCATAGTCACTTCGCGTCCGGCGGGACGGCGCTTGTGTTTCCATTCAAAAATCTATCAAACCAGTAGAGTTGCCAGTTCAAACTTTCGACCAGATGCTTTGGCTCGCCGGTGCGCGTGAGGTTGTGGTTCTCGCGCGGAAAGAAAACGATCTCGGCGGTTACGCCAAAATGTTTCAGCGCGCGAAACCATTGCTCACCCTGCTCGATCGGTACGCGATAGTCATTGTCCGAATGCAGGATCAGCGTGGGCGTCTTCACGTTCTGCGCGTACTTCAAAGGCGAGCGGTCCCAGTAGAGTTCGTATTTCTGAAATATGTCGCCGCCGAAATCCGGGGTGTGACCATAAGCGCTGTCGCGCGTGCCATCGTCTGAAATGAAATTGGAAACGCTGCGCAAAGTGACCGCGGCTTTGAAGCGTCCGGTGTGACTAACGATCCAGTTGGTCGCATAACCGCCATAGCTGCCGCCGGTCACGCCCATACGGTCCTGATCGATCCACGGATATTTTTTCAGCGCTGCGTCCACGCCGTTCATGATGTCGAGGTAGTCTTTGCCGCCCCATTCGCCCGTGATGCCGCGCTCGAACTTTTGGCCATAACCGGTCGAGCCGCGCGGATTTGTAAACAGCACGGCATAGCCTTTCGCGCCGTAAACCTGAAACTCGTGATACCAATCGACTCCATACTGGCCCGCCGGCCCTCCATGTATGCTGAGAATCAACGGGTACTTCTTTCCGGGCTGCCAACTGATGGGCTTAACTAAAAAGCCGTCAACGTCCCAATCGTCAGCGCTCTTATATGTAAAGCGATCAACCTCAGCGAATTGGATTTGCTTCCACAGCGCCTCGTTTAGATTTGTCAGCTGGCGTTCATTGGCACCGTTGAGATCGGCGACATAAAGATTATCCAGATGCTTGAAGTCGTTGACTAGATAAACCATCTTTCCGCCCGCGAAATTGAAGTCGACACTGCGAACAGCGCGCGGGCCTGACGTAACTTGGGTTACTGTCTTCGCGGGAACGTCGACGCGGAACAGTTGGAATTCACCTTTCACGCCGGTTTCGAAATAGAGCGACTTGCCATCGTCCGACCATTCGAGACCGCCGGGAATCAGATCGAGTCCGTTCGCTGCCAGCACTGACGGCGCGCCGCCCGTCGCCGTCGCCAACCAGATCTTCGGATGATCGCGATCGTGAATCTCGCCGGTGAACGCGATCTCTTTCCCATCCGGAGACCAGCGCGGTTGATTGTCGGCTTCGTTATGATCCGAAATCTTTGTGAGCTTGCCACCCTCTGCACTAATCACCCAAACATCACTGTTTCGATTCTCTTCGTACTCTTTCCCGGTGCGATTTGAGACGAAAGCCAGGCGGGTTCCGTCGGGCGACCATTGCGGATCGCTGTCGTTCCAATCGTCGCCTTCGGTAATCTGTTTCGCACTGCCTGACTTCAGGTCGACGACCCAAAAGTGTGTCCGCCGGTCATCAAACCAACCCGTGTCGTTGAACTTATACGAACTGTTTTTGTAATGCCGCACGTCGCTGCGATCTTTATTCTCAGCGCGATTATCACTGGGCCCAATGCGGCTGACGACTGCCAAACGCGTGCCATCGGGCGACCAACGAAAGACACTCACTCCGTTTTTCAGATTCGTGATTCTCTTTGCTTCACCGCCGTTCATTGAAAGCAGATAGACCTGCGCGCGGGTTGCCTCCGCAGTTCCCGTTGGAGCCGAGCCGGGTGCCGCAGCCGGAGTTGCCTCCGCCGGCCGCGATGAAAGAAACGCGAGTGACTTGCCGTCAGGACTCCAGCGCGGCGACGTGGAAGACTGCGGCGCAGTGGTGAATTGCCAGGGCGCGCGACTGCCATCAGTCGCCGCCATCCAGATTGCAGAGTTCCGCCGGTTCTGCGCGCGATCGATTTTCGTCACGACATACGCCACCAACTTTCCGTCGGGTGAGATGTTTGGATCGCTGATGAACTCAAAGGAGAAGTAGTCTTCAGGCGTGATGCCGCGTGGGGATTGTTGGGCGGCGGCAAGTCCGGCGAGGATGATCAAACATGCTACCAGCGTGGCGATTGAGAACAATCCGCGAGACATTTTCATTGGTGTCATCTCCGATGCGTCAGGTTTGCAGTTGGACGGATGATAGTAACTCAAGCTATTGGCTTGCGCGCAAGGGTCAGTGCCCTTCGGAGCGCGGACATCCTGTCCGCCTGAGCGCGTAGCGCGAACATTCCACAGTGATCTTTCCAGCAAGATCGGAGCGTGCTTCGCACGCTGGCGGAAAGGATGTCCGCGCTCCGTTCAAAGTGTTAAGCTAACGCACCAATCTATCTGAGGAGCCGCCCATGCGATCTGCACTGCCGTTAGTCTTCTTGATCCTCACCCGTGCCGCGAAATTATCCTGCGCCGGTGTATTTGAAGAAGTTGCTGGCGGAGACAGGACGACGACAGAGAGCGCGGCGTCAGCGAAGCGGGGCAGTAGCCCGACCGTGAGGGAGGGCTTCGGTATGCTGACCGATTTCCCAATGCCTTGTATGATGTGAGTCACAAATCGAAACCGAAATGGATGTCCTGAGCCAAAACATACCAAGCGCGATTGAAAACGAAGAAGAGAACGAGCGCATGCTGAAAGTAATTGAAAAACTGATGGACAAGGGTGAGGACCTATCGCCTGAAGAAGAGAACTTCTTAAACTACTGACCAGACTAGTGGAAGACTTTGAAGAAGAATATTATCATCCACGAGATGCAACCCCACTTGAAGTTCTTCACCACCTGATGGAGTCTCGCGAAACAAAACAAACCCACTTGTGGGAAGTATTTGGCTCTAAAGGCATCGCTTCCGAAGTATTGAACGGCAAACGCGGTATTAGTAAGACTCACGCAAGAGCACTAGCTGAATACTTCCACGTCCCAGCCGATCTGTTCATTTGACGGTACTCACCCCTCACAACTGATCAAACATCACTTCATCGACATAGCACCAACCCCACTCTTCGCCGGGTTGGAATGATTTGATGATCGGGTGACCGATCGCGTGAAAATGTTTCGTCGCATGTTTGTTTGGTGAAGAGTCACAGCAGCCGACGTGGCCACAGGTCATGCAAAGGCGCAGGTGCACCCACGCAGCGCCGATGCGCAGGCAATCTTCACATCCATCCGCGCTGGGTGTGACTTCGTTAATCTGATCCAGATGAGTACAAACTTCGGTCATTATAAAACCTCCTACTTAAATCTCAGCAGAGAATCGCCTAAACCGTTTGCGTCCTCTCCCTTTGGGAGAGGGCTGGGGTGAGGGCCTGAAGCGAGAACCTACTTTGATATGGGGTTGTCGTTGGTAACACGACGGGTCCTTGAAAAATACGTCGCGCTAAGCCCTCCCCTAACCCCTCCCAAAAGGGAGGGGAATAATACTCATTCACTTATCAGGCTTCTTCAAAACAGCGTCCAGGTCAATCTTGCCATGAAACGAAGGCGCGCGGTGCATCAGCTTCTTGCTTAAGTCAGTGCTGAGCATCGCCTGCATCGCGAATCTCATGCTCGGGTTGCGATTCAAGAGCTGTTTGATCGCGTCCTTGGGCCAGGAAATGTAACGCGTCGGCATCAAGGCGCGCACGGTGGCAGTCGCCTCACCGCCAGTGATAAAACTGACTTCGCCGATGAAGTTTCCGTCCTTCAATTTGGCCACTTCTTTACCGCCGGTCTCGACGCCGACCAGTCCGTTGTAAATTAGCATCACAGCGTTGATGGGCTGCTTTTCAGTCGCCAGGGTCTCACCCTGCTTCGCTTCCAACCACTTGCCGACGCGCATGAGCTTCATGAACTCAAACGGAGCAAAGTTCTTGAAAAGCGTTTCGTGCAGTTCCTTCTCTTCTTCAGTGAAATGGATTCCGGTGCGCTCTTTGATCAGGATGGCGATCTGCACGATATTGATGGCGGCAAACAGCAGGTTCCAATAAATGACGCTGTAGAGCGGTGTGGCCGGCACAAAGTAATTGAAGGCAATCCCGGCGAAACAGGAAAGAATCGTCAACAAACGAAGCCAGAGAATGTCTTTTAAGAGGTACGCGGCCATCGTCAGGATGGACGCGAGGTGTCCGGCCAGATGGCCGATTAACACGTTATGATCCACAAGCTATCCTCCGCGGGTACACACCGCACAGTGCGACTCGCCATTTAGGTTTATTTTCCGGCAAGAACCAAATGCATTGTTGCCTCTGCCAGAGTAATCGCGCAAGGATAAGTCCTCACTCTGTAAGAGTGAAATGTTTTTGGATCCGTGCACAACCTCACCGGCCATTAATGGAAGCCAGAAAACGATCCACGAACTCACACGCAATGACACGAACCAAAGCTTCAGTTTCGTGCCGTTTCGTGTGAGTTCGCGGATCACATCTCTTCCTCAATGCCAGCTAGCCGCCCTTACTGAAAAAGATCCTTCCGTAGCCTGCCAGGTCACTATCGGCCATGAAGATCAAAACTCTTTTCAGACGATGGGTTTGTAGTCTAGTATGTCTCGCGCCGGCTTTCACGAGTGATTCCATTAACCAACGAACAGAAGAATGATCCACAGAGTCACACTCCGACTACTCGTCGTCATCTTGCTCGCCGGTCTCGCGGTGCTGATTGTCACCGGCGCCATCGAATCGCAACCGAGTCACGCTCAAGGTCCGCCGCAGACGCCAGTCAAACGATGCGAGATCTCGTTCCCGCTACCAAACCCCAGCGACATCGGCGTTAAGAAATTTGAGAAGCTGCTTTACTCTTTCCTCGACCAGGGATGTTATCGAAGCTGGGTGGCCGACTCCCAGATTCGTAATACGGGCCCGTTCGTCAACGGCGCTTCGTTCGGCACTCACAACGCGGTGAAGATTTTTTACTCGCCCGAAGCCTGGGACTGGCTCAAGCACCGGAACCGGCAGGGCGAGATCTCCGACGGCGCGATCATCGTCAAAGAAATGTTTCCTGCTCCCGCAAAACAGGGCTCGAAGCTAAGCGCCTGGACCATCATGGTGAAGGACAAGAAGGGCTCGTATGACGGTTGGTACTGGTCTTTCCAGGCGCCCGGTTATGCCGCGGAAAATCCGGACCTGGACTATCCCGATTCCGGGTTTGGTCTCTATTGCCTGCGCTGTCACGCGTCCGCCGAAAAGGAATCAACCTTTAGCGCCGTCAAGAACGTCGAAGGCGATCCGATCTCTTTTTTTATCTCGGCGCCAACGATGCAGCCACTGCCGCCATCGACCAAAGACGAACATCAGCAAGTAGCGAACACGAAGGAGATCAGAGGAGGCCCGTTCGGAACCGCGCGAAAAACTCCCGAACCGAACTTTCTGAATCAGTTCAAGAGCCTGCCCCTCGTGACCTTGCCTGAGGTGAAGCGCTTTCCGGGTGAGACACTCGATCACGTAACCGCAGGCCCCGGTGGACCGAAAGGGTTTCTCACTTCCAGCCAATGCCTCGGTTGCCATTCCGCGTCAAAGGAAAACATGGCGTTCTCGTTTGCAGAGGGGCCGCAGCCACCCATCAACCTTTCGCCGTACACGGAATGGCGCGCGTCGATGATGGGATTGGCCGGGCGCGATCCGATCTTTCACGCGCAACTCGAATCGGAAAAGACGATGCGCCCCTCACAGGCGGGGTTTCTCGATAACACCTGCTATCGATGTCATGGCGTGATGGGCCAGCGGCAGATTGAGTCGGATAAGCAGCAGCCGTTCGAACACAGCATGGTCTACGCGCTGCCTAACGACACCGACGGCAAGTACGGCGCGCTGGCTCGCGACGGAGTTTCGTGCGCTGTCTGTCACCGGGTTTCGAAAGAGGGGCTGGGAACGCCGGCTACTTTCACCGGCCAGTTCAAACTCGATCCGCCTAATGTCGTTAATGGTCCTTACGATCAATTGATCACGGTGCCGATGAAAAACGCGACGGGCATCACTCCGGGCTACGGCGCGCACATCAAGTCAGCCGCACTGTGCGGCAGTTGCCACACGGTAATCCTTCCAGTCTTTGACCGTAACGGCCGCCGCGTGCTGGAGAAGAACGGAAAACCAAAAGAGTTTCACGAGCAGATGACCTATCCTGAGTGGCAGAACAGCGTCTATCAGAACGAGCGCGAGCCAATCAGACAGGAAGCCGCACGCACCTGCCAGGATTGCCACATGCAGCGAAGTTTTCTCGGTCAGCCACTCGTCTTCCGCTCGGCCAACATCGAGGATATCAATTATCCGATGGCGGATTATCGCCTCCCGGACAAGGACATCACCGTACGCGTCCGCGACCAATACTCGCGGCATACGTTGACCGGAATCAACCAGTTCGGACTGATGTTGTTTGAGCAGTTCCCGGACATTCTCGGGATCCGAACGGCTGATTACATGTACGGCGAAGCGGTTCCGGGTCTGCTCACGGCACAGAGCTCGGGTTACGATTTGGCGCGGAGAGAAACAGCGACGATCGAGGTCGCCTCGCTCACGAAATCAAATAATTCTCTCGAGGCTTCGGTTTCAGTCCAGAACCTTGCCGGACACGGATTTCCTTCCGGCGTCGGATTTCGCCGCGCCTTCCTGACCTTTGAAGTGCTGGACGCGGCCGGCAAAGTAATCTGGGCTTCGGGCCGCACCAACAGCGTGGGTGCTATCGTCAGAGGTTTGACTGAGGACGTCTTGCCGACGGAATTCTTTTACGACGAGGCAAAACGTAAGCAGGTCTTTCAGCCGCACTACGAAGTCATTACCGATGAGGGCCAGGTACAAATTTATGAAGAAGTGATCTCCGATCCGGAAGGCAAGATCACGACGAGCTTCGTAGGGTTGGATCGAGTGCTGAAGAACAATCGCCTGCTGCCGAAAGGCTGGCGAGTTGATGGTCCGTTCGGCGAATTTACCCGGCCGCACGGAGAGGCAGAGCGTGATCCGGAATACATCAACCAGTCAGGAGCCACCGGAGCCGATCGAATCATCTATCGCATCCCGCTTGACGACCGCACGCGCGTTGCGGCGTCGGTGCGAGTCACGCTTAACTATCAGGCGATTCCGCCATCCTATCTCAAGGACCGCTTCACGATTGCCAAAGGAGTCGAGACGCAGAGGCTCGCTTATCTCACCAGTCATCTTAACGTCGAGAAGACTCCGATAGACGGCTGGAAGTTGGCGATCGTTTCGGCGACGCGGCGACTTGCCGACAAATGACGGAGCGCGGACATCCTGTCCAGCGGGCGCAGCCCGCTCAGTTCTTCTCCAGCAGAATCGCTTTTGGGAAAGGGTGTTCGCGCTACGCGCTCAGGCGGACAGGATGTCCGCGCTGCGTCAGATTAGAGATCGAATCCAACCACCATCGACCGGTATCGACGTTCCGGTGATATAGCTTGCCCTTTCGGAAACCAGAAAAGCAGCCAGGGCCGCGAACTCGCGCGGCTCGCCGAGGCGTCTCATCGGAATCTCTTTCTCCCAACGGGCGATGAATTCCGCTGGCGTGATTCCTTCTTTGTCCGCCATCATCCGCGACAACTCCTCAACGCGTTCGGTGCGCGTGTAGCCTGGCATGATGTTGTTGACGGTAATCCCGAAGGTCGCGACTTCATTGGCGAGCGTGCGCGCGAATCCCGTGACTGCCGCGCGCAAACTGTTCGAGAGGATCAAGTTGTCGACGGGCTGCTTGACCGCGATCGAAGTGATGTTCAGGATGCGGCCCCAACGACGCTCTTTCATTCCCGGCAGGACTTGTCGCGCCAGCTCTATGGCACTGAAGAGAGTCAGACGCGTTGCAGCTTCCCATTGTTCCTGACTGAAACTTTCGAACGGACCCGCTGGGGGCCCACCGCCGTTCGTTACCAAAATGTCGACGCGTCCAAATCGGGCGATGCCGGATTGCACCAGGCGCGCTACGTCATCGGTTTTGGAAACATCGCAGGGCAGCGCGAGAATGTCGGCTCCAGTGGCTGTCGCGATCTCATTTGCAGTTTGGTTGATGGTCTCAGCTTTGCGCGAACAAACGATTAGTGAAGCGCCCTCGGTGGCGAGCTCTTCCGCAACCGCGCGGCCCAGGCCGCGACTGGCAGCGGCGACGAGTGCGACCTTTCCTTTGAGTCCAAGATCCATTTGGGTTTGTCTCCACTCGCGTTGGTGATGAGGTCAGTACCGAGAGCGGTAGCGACCGGGTCCGTCCTCCTCGGGTCGTGGCGAGCGATGTTACCCGGTCGCTACCGCTCTCGGTACTGATGTTATGAAGCAAGCGCCTCCTACCGTGAGTGCTAGACTCACGGTCAGTGCTCTCAGCGACATGAGACTGAAAGGAGGCGCTATGGAGACAATATATATCGGCGTT